>Ga0209726_10000016_pt1:217500-370504 | contig 370504 bp, 182 predicted proteins | sample Subgrocontami54m_FD_187453 | JGI IMG/M metagenome (GOLD analysis project Ga0209726, IMG submission 187453) | Subsurface groundwater microbial communities from S. Glens Falls, New York, USA - GMW46 contaminated, 5.4 m (SPAdes) (version 3) | ecosystem: Environmental > Aquatic >...
CGAAGTCGCCGGTTGGTTCCAGGGCCGGATGGAATACGGCCCGCGCGCGCTTGGAAACCGCAGCATTCTCGGCAACCCGACGATTCACGGAACGGCCGACCGCATAAACGCCATTGTAAAATTCCGCGAGAAATGGCGGCCGTTTTGCCCTTCTCTTATTCGCGAGCTCGCACCCGATTTTATTTTGAATAAACACGACTCGCCTTTTATGACATTTAGCTTCGAAGTGAGTCCCGCTTGGAGAAGTAAAGTCCCGGAAGTGGTGCACGTTGACGGAACCGCGCGCCCGCAATATGTGAGGCGTGAAACCAATCCGCGGTTTTATTCGTTGATTGAACATTTTAATCGCCTAAGCGGCATACCCATTGTTATTAACACATCGCTCAACCGGCGCGGCGAGCCGATGGTTTGCTCGCCCGACGATGCGCTTGACATGTTCGGAGGTTGTGGGCTAGGGTATCTTGCCCTAGGAGATTGGCTCGTAAGCAAGAAGTAATGAAAGGGAGGGAACTATGGCTGCAGTTAAAATCAGAAAACAGCTTTCCGTCTTTTTATCTAACCGGCCGGGTGAATTAAGCCGTCTTTGCGGCGTGCTCCGTGAAAATAATGTCAATATGATGGGTATTTCCGTACACGATGCCGTTGATCATTGCCTTGTTCGTATCGTTGTGGATAACCCGACAAAGGCAAGTTTGATTTTAGAACAAGAGGAATGGCATGTTACCGAGCAGGAAGTAGTCATGGTGGGAGCCATTAACGCGCCGGGCGCGCTCGGGAAAATTTCACAAAAATTGGCGCAAGCCGATATCAATATCTATTACGCGTACGCCTCGGCGCTTCCGGATGCCGAAGAAGCCATGATGATTTTAAATACCGACGCCAACGAACGAGCCGTCGAAACGCTTCAGTAGTTTATAAAGACGTTTGGTTTTTATTTTGTCGCGAGAAAATTTTCTGCCAAGTTTCCCATGCCGGTTTGGCTACCCCATCGCTGGTGCGCAGCCCCATACTTCTAAAGTATGCCGGGTATCCTTCGCCCGTGGAGTCGTGTAAAAACCACCAAATCAAAAGTTTCAAATTCATTTTCGAAGTCAGTTCGATAAATCTTGCAAGAAAGCGCTTTTGATTTTCCTTCGAACCATGCCAGCTGGGATCGCCCGCCGTTGGCCAACCGGATTCCGCAACGACAATCGGCTTCTTGGTGAATTGTTTCAAGCGAAGATAATAATCGTTCGGTATAGCATCGGGATTTTCAAAGAAAGCGCTTGGGTACGTGGTAATGGCAACCGCGTCTAGTTGCGCTCCGAATTGTAGAATAATATCCCAGCGAGGATTTCCATCGAATCGGCCGTTTAACAACTCGTATTGCAGAGTCGACGTTATTCTCGTTTGTGGAAATTCTGATTTAAGCAACCGGTAGGTTTCCCTATAAAGGGTGATGAAGTTGGAAGCGTCGTTCGGATGAGATTTAAAGTACGTATTTACCTCGGATCCCAGCGCCGTATACTTTAATATCTTTCCGTTAGTAAGCCGGTGACAATCCCGGGCTATGCGCAAGCTGAAATTTTTGAAGGCATTGCGAATATTAGGGTCATGAAAACCGTTGGCAAAAGGATTGGGCGATATTTCTTCTCTGTTGGAAGTCAAGGGATCAATAACAACGAAAACTTCTAAATTGTGCCGAACCGCCATCAACACGATGAATTCGAGACCCGGATAAGCACTGTATGAATTTACGGATTCGCCCGTTGCAAAATTTTTCCAATCCTCTTTTGAAAGATGGACGTGATGCAGAACATATTCGGCATTTTGTGCGAGCAGAGAAAATGTTTTCATCCAATCGTCCGTAGTCGGTTGTCCATGGTCTGCTTGTTGGGGAACCGGGCAAAAACCCAAATTGAAGGAACGTTTAGGCGAATGATTTTGAGCCGAAGAAGGGGAAGTTGACAAAATAATCCCAATGAGAATTAAAGAAAAGATTTGTTTTCCGAATGTTTTTAAGTTCGCATACTTTTTCATGAAATACCCTCGTGATGTCATGATTTATTATGGGTGGCTAAAGTATAGCATAGGTATAAATATGTTCTCTTGACCCTTTTTTAGAGAAAGCTATATAATGCCCGCAATATTTAGGAGATTACAATGAGCCGCGCAGAAGCTGTTGAGGAGCCTAGAGTTGGCATAAGTAATGGCAAGCTTGCCGTGTGGCTTTTTCTCTGTTCTGAGGTCATGTTTTTTACCGGCCTTATCGGAGCGTATATTGTTCTCCGCATGGCCACGCCGGATTGGCCCATTCCTTCTACCGTTTTGAATATTCCGCTTACCGCTTTCAATACATTATTACTCATCTGTAGCAGTGTTACGATGGTTAAGGCCTTTGCCGCCGCAACCGAAGGTAACCAAGCGGGAATTAAAAAATTTCTTTTCGCCACTTTTCTCATCGGCAGCTTATTTCTTTCCATCCAAGCGTATGAATACAGCAAATTGATTCATCATGGCTTTGTGATTAGCGGTGGGATTTTTCCTTCTTGTTTTTATACAATGACGGGATTCCACGGAGCGCACGTTGCCGGCGGCGTGATCACCATTTTTATTCTTTGGATCAAGTCTCTTCGCGGAAAATACAGCGCTGAAAATTATGCGGCGATCGAGTACGTGGGCCTTTACTGGCATTTTGTGGATTTGGTTTGGATTATTCTCTTCACGATCGTTTACCTAATATAAATATAAAATGACGCAGGCAACTACCAAACATCACCCCAATTACATCGCGGTATTTTGGGTTCTTGTTATTTTTACACTTCTCGAAGTTGGTGTAACTAAACTGCCCGTACCAAGATTTCCCATGGCCATTATTCTCATTGGTCTTGCCATGACCAAGGCCTTGCTTGTCGCTATGTATTACATGCATCTCAAATTTGAAAAAGGAGTGCTCATTCTTATCGCTATCTCACCCTTTATCACCGCAATTATATTAGTGCTCGCCTTAGTTCCGGACATCGGGATTGGCCGCTAAATCTCCTCACAACCTTTGTTAATACAAAGACTTATGAAAATGTTGCCGTTTTAATGCGGTTACTGTAAAATCAACGGCTGCGTAGACTTACGCTCATCGGAAATTTCCTACAAATTTTATGCATAAAACACGACCCGAAAAATTAGGTCTATACGATCCACGCTACGAACACGACGCCTGCGGTGTCGGGTTCATTGCCAACATGAAGGGTGTGAAATCCCACGATATTATTCAAAGCGGCCTTCAAATTTTAACAAACCTCACGCACCGTGGCGCGTGCGGATGCGATCCCTTGACCGGCGATGGCGCCGGTCTTCTGATTCAAACGCCCCATGAATTTTTTGCCAAAGAAGCGGAAAAATTAGGATTTGACTTACCCAAACCCGGCCAATACGGCGTGGGTATGGTTTTTCTTCCGCGCAATTTGGAAGAGCGTAACCAATGCGAACTTATATTCGAATCTATTGCGCATGAAGAAGGCCTTGGCGCTCTCGGTTGGCGCGACGTTCCGTGTGAAAATAAACATATTGGTTGGGTAGCACGCGAAGCCGAACCCGTCATTCGGCAAATTTTTCTATCGGCCGGCCTGGTCAAAGATTCGGATGCGCTCGAAAGGAAACTTTATCTTGTTCGTAAGCGCGTGGAAAATACCGTTCGAAATAAAAATTTTCGGGAACAAAAATTTTTCTATATTCCCAGTCTTTCGGCGCGGACCGTTGTTTACAAAGGCCAGCTTATCGGTTGGCAGCTTGAGAAATATTTTCTCGATCTGCACGAGAGCGAAATGAAGAGCGCTCTTGCGATGGTGCATTCCAGATACAGCACCAATACCTTTCCTTCCTGGGATTTGGCGCACCCCTACCGTTTTATTGCGCATAACGGTGAAATCAATACCCTTCGCGGCAACATCAACTGGATGAAAACACGCCAAGCGCTTATGACGAGCGAGCTTTTCGGAAAGGATCTTCAAAAACTTTTCCCCATTATTAATGAAAAGGGAAGCGACTCAGCCATTTTTGATAACGCACTCGAGCTTCTTGTCATGGGTGGCCGAAGCCTTCGCCACGCCATTATGATGATGATTCCTGAGGCATGGGCGGCCGATGAATTCATGAGTCAGGAGAAAAAAGATTTCTACGAGTTTCACTCCTGTTTTATGGAACCCTGGGACGGCCCGGCATCGATCGCATTTTCCGACGGCCGGGAAATCGGCGCCGTGCTTGATCGAAACGGCCTCAGGCCTTCTCGCTATACCGTGACCAAAGACGGTTTTGTCATTATGGCTTCGGAGACCGGTGTTCTCGATATCGATCCCGCCAATGTTTTGCATAAAGACCGGCTCACCCCCGGCCGTATGTTTCTCGTTTCGCTTGAACAAGGCCGCATCATTGCGGACGAAGAAATCAAACACGAGCTTGCCACGAAAAAGCCATACGGGAAATGGCTAAAAGAAAATCTCGTGCATTTGGATAAACTGCCCAAGCCGCATTCCGTGCAGGGTTTTGATAAAGAGACGATTCGAAAACGCCAAGCGGTTTTCGGCTACACCGTAGAAGATCTCCGAATCATTATTGCGCCGACTGCCATTGCGGGCCTGGAGCCGGTGGGTTCTATGGGTAACGACACACCGCTTGCCTGTCTTTCGGATAAAGCGCCGCTTCTTTTTAATTATTTTAAACAACTTTTCGCGCAGGTGACGAATCCTCCGATCGATCCGATTCGCGAAGAGTTGGTGATGTCGACCGAGTTGACCATCGGCCCGGAGCGAAATCTTTTAGCGGAGACGCCCGAGCATTGCCATCAATTGAAATTGAAGAATCCGATTATTACGAACGAAGAGCTTGAGAAAATTCGTAACGTCACCGAAGGAAAACTTCAAACGGCTACTCTTCCGATCCTCTTTGATGTCGAGGATGGACCAAGCGGGCTTGAAAAAGCCATGAAGCGACTCCAAGGGGCCGCAACGCAAGCGGTTGAGGAAGGAAACACGATCCTCATTCTCTCTGATCGCGGCATAGGCAAACATCACGCGCCCATTCCGAGTCTTTTAGCCGTTGCCGGAGTTCACCATCATTTGATTCGCGAGGGTACGCGTTCGAAAGTGGGTATTGTTATTGAAACCGGCGAAGCTCGTGAAATGCATCATTTTGCGCTTCTAATCGGTTACGGGGCGGGCGCGATTAATCCCTATCTTTGCTTCGAAAGCATTATTGATCTCGTGCGTCATCCGGAAGTGCCCGGCATTATGCCGACCGACCTGGGCGAGAAAGACGCCGTAAAAAATTTCATCAAAGCTACGCACAAAGGGCTTCTAAAAATTATTTCCAAGATGGGCATATCTACTGTCCAAAGTTATCGGGGAGCGCAGATTTTTGAAGCGCTGGGATTAAATGATGAAGTAATCGATCGCTATTTTACAAACACAGCTTCCCGTGTGGGCGGGGTTGGTCTGGATGTCATTGGAAAAGAATCGCTTACCCGGCATGAGCAAGCTTATCCAAAGAGAGAAGTGACCGAAAAAGTAGAATTGGAACCCGGCGGCCAGTATCAATGGCGCCAGCGCGGCGAGTATCATATGTGGAATCCGGCCACGATTGCGCTTATTCAACACGCCACGCGTTCTGGAAATTACGAACTCTACAAAAAATTCTCCGAGACCGCAAACAGCTACGATAAAAAATTCTGTACGCTGCGCGGACTTCTTGATTTCAAATGGGCCGAGAAGCCTATTCCGATTGAAGAAGTCGAGCCCGTCGTTGATATATTGAAACGTTTTAATACCGGCGCGATGTCCTATGGCTCCATCAGTAAAGAAGCGCATGAAAATTTGGCGATCGCCATGAATCGCGTGGGCGGGAAAAGCAATACCGGAGAAGGCGGAGAAGATCCGGCCCGTTATATTCCGGACAAGAACGGGGATATTAGACGAAGCCGCATTAAACAAGTGGCTTCCGGCCGTTTCGGTGTCGATAGTTACTATCTTGTGAACGCCGATGAGCTTCAAATCAAAATGGCGCAGGGCGCCAAGCCGGGCGAAGGCGGACAGTTGCCCGGGCACAAGGTGAGTGCGGAAATTGGCCGCGTGCGTTACACCACTCCGGGCGTTCAATTGATTTCACCCGCGCCGCATCACGATATTTATTCCATCGAAGATTTAGCACAGCTCATTTTTGATTTGAAAAACGGAAACGATCAGGCCGATATCAACGTAAAATTGGTTGCCGAAGTAGGCGTAGGAACGATTGCCGCCGGCGTGTCCAAAGGCCACGCCGAGCTCGTTTTAATCAGCGGCGATTCAGGGGGAACGGGCGCTTCGCCTCAAACTTCGATCAAACATGCCGGACTTCCGTGGGAACTCGGGGTTGCCGAAACGCATCAGACACTTGTACTAAACGATTTGCGCGGAAGAATTATTGTGCAAACCGACGGACAAATTAAAACGGGCCGTGATGTCGCTATGGCCGCACTGCTCGGCGCAGAGCAGTGGGGTGTTGCTACCGGTGCGCTTATCGCCTCCGGCTGTATCATGATGAGAAAATGTCATTTAAACACCTGTCCGGTTGGCGTTGCCACTCAAGATCCTGTGCTTCGTAAAAAATTTTCCGGCCAGCCGGATTATGTCGTGAATCTTTTCTTATTTATCGCCGAGGAGCTCCGCGAAATTATGGCCAAGCTCGGTTTCCGTACGGTAAACGAAATGATCGGCCGTGTAGATAAGCTGGAGGCGAAAAATGCGATCGATCATTGGAAAGCCAAGGGACTCGATTTCACAAAAATCCTACACAAACCCAATGTGCCGAAAAATGTGGCTACCTATTGCGTGCAAAAACAGGATCATGGGCTCACCAATGCCATGGATTATGAATTGGTTAAAGCGTGTCAGTCGGCTATAGACGGCAAGGAAAAAATACGGTTGGATCGTCCGATTCGTAATGCAAATCGCGCGGTCGGTGCGATTCTCTCAAGCCGCATTTCCAGAAAATACGGTTACGACGGTTTGCCGGGCGATTCTATTCATATTAAATTTACCGGCTCGGCCGGACAGAGTTTTGGATGCTGGCTTGCGTCGGGTATTACCCTCGAACTGGAAGGCGACGCCAACGATTATGTAGGCAAAGGTCTTTCCGGCGGAAAACTAATCGTTTATCCGCCGAAAACCGCCAAGTTCGTTCCCGAAGAAAATATCATCATCGGAAATGTTTGTTTCTACGGTGCGACGCGAGGCGAGGCTTATATTCGCGGAATGGCCGGCGAACGCTTTTGCGTTCGTAATAGCGGCGTGCATGCGGTTGTCGAAGCGGTCGGCGATCACGGCTGTGAATATATGACCGGCGGATATGTCGTTGTGCTCGGCCCAACCGGCCGGAATTTTGCTGCCGGTATGAGCGGGGGAATTGCCTATGTGCTTGACGAGAAGGGCGATTTTCCAAAGCGCTGCAATCAAGCGATGGTGGATTTGGAACCGCTTGAGAAAGAAGATATCGATCGTTTGGTCGGCATGATTGAAAAACATATTGAGTATACGAAAAGCGAGCGCGCCGCGGAAATTTTGAAAAACTGGGACAAGCTCGTCTCCAAATTCGTCAAAGTGTATCCGAAGGATTACAAGAAGGCGCTTACGGACCGCTCCAAACAGGACGGCGAAGTTCAGCTTGCCGCTTCGGAAGTATTGTCAAAAAGTGCATGATTAGCTGTTATTGCAGGCTCCCGATCGCGTAGCCGGGGCGTCTCGCCCCGGATTGCCGGGCAAGATGCCCGGCCTACGTGGTGTTGCGCCTCCTCGCAATGACATTTCGAGGAAAGATATGGGTGATGTACAAGGTTTCATGAAATATAAGCGCGAGGAATTACCCGACCGCCCTGCGGAAGAGCGGCTTGGGGATTATCGCGATGTTCACACTGCGATGCCGGAAGATAAGCTTCAAATCCAGGCGGCGCGTTGCATGGATTGCGGTACGCCTTTCTGCCACACCGGTTTTTCAGGCTGTCCGATCAATAATATTATTCCGGATTGGAACGATCTGGTTTACCGGAACCGCTGGCAGGAAGCAATCGAAGCTCTTCATTCCACCAATAATTTTCCCGAATTTACCGGTCAGGTTTGTCCGGCGCCCTGCGAAGGCGCATGCGTGCTGGGCATCAACGAACCGCCGGTCACGATTAAAAATATTGAACACGCCATTATTGAACACGCCTTCCGCGAAGGCTGGGTAAAGCCACAACCGCCGAAGACCGAAACCGGAAAAAAAGTGGCCGTGGTCGGCTCGGGTCCGGCAGGACTCGCTGCTGCCCAGCAGCTTCGTCGGGCGGGGCACAAGGTGACCGTTTTTGAAAAAGACGATCGCATAGGGGGGCTTCTTATTTACGGAATTCCTGATTTTAAATTGGAAAAAGAAGTTGTGGACCGCCGAGTGGCGCTCATGGCCGAGGAAGGAGTTACGTTTGTTACGAATGCTCACGTAGGTGTTATAGTCAGTGTGGCTGAACTAAGAAAAAATTTTGACGCGCTTTGTCTTTGCGGCGGCGCGCAGGAACCGCGCGATCTTCCGATCGAAGGACGAAATCTTAAAGGTGTTCATTTTGCCATGGATTTTCTTCCCCAACAGAACCGGCGCGTGGCCGGAGAAAAAGTAAACGGCGAAAGCATTACGGCAAAAGATAAACATGTCGTCGTGATTGGCGGCGGCGACACCGGTTCGGACTGCATTGGCACTTCGCTTCGCCAAGGATGTAAATCGCTCACTTCTTTCGAGGTTCTTCCGAAGCCTCCGGAAAATCGCGCCAAGGAAAATCCGTGGCCGCTCTGGCCCCAGATTTTTCGTGTTTCTTCCTCTCATGCGGAAGGAGGAAAAAGAGATTTTTCGGTGCTTACCAAACGTTTTATCGGAGAAAACGGAGTTGCCAAAAAACTTCAAGCCTGCCACGTCGAATTTGTTCCTTCCGACAATGGCACCGGCCGCTCGGAAATGCGCGAGGTTCCCAGTTCCCAATTTGAAATTCCGGCCGAACTCGTACTTCTTGCGATGGGCTTTCTCGGGCCGGTGAAAAAGGGAATGATCGAACAGCTTGGAGTCGAGCTTGATCAGCGCGGGAATGTGAAAGCGGACGAGGATAAAATGACGAGCATTCCCGGTATTTTTACCGCGGGCGACATGACCCGCGGCCAATCCTTAGTGGTTTGGGCCATTCATGAGGGCCGCGCCGCCGCGCGCAGCATCGACAAATTCCTTATGGGCTCCACCATCCTTCCTTAAATGAAAAAACTGTTCCAGATTCAAATCTTAAGCTGATGATTCCATTACAATCGGATTGGAAAAAAGAAATCAAGGCCAGGAAGCATCTGCTCTTGACAGGGGCAGGTTTTACCAAAAATTTTGGTGGCCTACTTGGCTCCGAAATGTGGGCAGAAATATTTAATAACCCAAAGATACAAAACGATGAGAATTTAAGAAAAAAAGTGCTGGGCGGAAAAGCCGGAGTATACTCTTTTAATTACGAAGAAATTTACGACCAACCAATGACCAACTATGAAAAAGATGCGTTCACGCAAGCACTTTCAGAAGCGTATCAAAAGATGGATAAATTATTGGTCGATCGATGGACAAAAAAGCGCAAAGCTCTCCATATCAAAAACCATCAGGTTAGCCCTGATGATCTACGGGCGGATAAGCTTCTTGGAATGTTCCAAGGCAAAGGTGAACAGAAAGGATATTTTTTTACACTCAATCAAGATCTTTTTGTCGAAAGATACATGACTTGTGGGCAAGGCAACACCGACGAATGGTACGCTCCATTAGATTTTATCTATCCTTTAGGAAGGAAAAGTATGCCTCGATTGCTTCGTAGTGCTGAACTAAATGCGGATAACCATACGAAGTTGCCAATGAAGCTTAGCGATGATGAAAAGAAAACTCTTCTTAAAAACTCGTCTTCTTTTTATATTAAATTGCACGGCTCGTATGGATGGAAAGTCAACGAGGGCGATCCGATTATAATTGTAAGTAGTGATAAGGAAGGGCGAATGAAAGACTTTCCAGTTCTTACGTGGCAGCTTGATTTATTCGAAGAGGTTTTGAAACAGGGAGATATGAAATTGTTTATAATTGGTTATGGATTTATGGACGAGCATATAAATAACAGAATTTTTAATGCCGCAAGAAATTCAAACTTAAAAGTTTTCATTCTTTCAAGGGAAACTCTCTCTGGTTTAATTAAGCGTACGGCGATTAATCAGCCTTCGGTTAAATATTCTTTGATCGGGGATGCCAAGTCAACGGGATGCTTAGGCGGTTATTTCAATTATTCTTTCGAGGATCTTTTATCAGGGACATCCAAAGAGCCTCATCCCCATTTAAGAAGTATTGAAGATTCGTTCTTTGGGGGTGACTAATTTTCTATGGTGGGAGAAGCGTAGCCTTTCTTGAGTTGGATGCGGCCGAGTTCGATGCCGCGCTCGGCACCGAGGTCGCGGAAATGCCAGGAAATTTTAGCTTCTTCTTTAGCGTCTGCATCGTGAACGGCCGGCGTTAGGCCAATCTCAAGCGGGTTTTCCGGAACAATTCCAAACGCTTTCCACGGAAGAGCGGCTTCAATCGAATATCCGTTCGCTTTCCATTTCATGTTCACTTTGGTTGCCTCGTTAAGCGGGACTTCAGCGCCCGTTCCCCAATTGTAAAGTCTCGGCCGCTTGGTTTTCGGGTCAAAACTAAATCCAAATTGCGGATCGCGCGGATTTTTCCAGCGGAACCCGTCACCGTCGAGATCCATGAAAAGTTCGAGTAAATCATCTTTGTAACTGTATCGAACGGTACGTTTTGCGATGAGCTCATCGTCGCGGACATTCGCAGACACGTAAAGATATTCTTCGTCCCAGAGAAATGCCGTCGTAGCGCTTAAATCGTCCTTGTTACTAATCGTACCGTAATCTATATTTTTGGCATCGTTTAACTCAATTAGCCCGACGTCGGACCAATCGGTCAAATCACCGTCTACCGTAATGATTCGCTCGCTGCGATGTTTCGCCAAATAAAAGGGTGCTTTGGAAACGGAAGGTTCTTTCGTTCCTTCTACAAATCCCGCCAGACTAAGACCGCGTTTTACATTTTCATTTTGCATGAACAATTTCCAAATTAAACCGGTTCGGTAATTTTCAATCATGGAAATAAACGCTCCGGCATCGATGCCGATCACATCTTTGGAATACCAGGAACGTTCGAGATTCATCGAGTCGCTAAATCCGTATCGCCCCCACATTTTTTCCTTTAAATTTGAATATACTTTCCTCATTTGTGCGATAGAAATATCAGGTTCGAAAACAATCGAAGCGCCGGCTACAAGCGGTGAAACGGTTCCGTCGTGGGAATTTTTATCCGCCGCGCCGTACGCTTTGTAACCAAAGGGCCCCTCGCAAGCGCTTAAACCCCAATAGCCTTCGGCGTAGGTTTTAAATCGGCTCGCCTGACTTTCTGAAAATTTCTTATTCGCGCGCGTGGCGCGTTTGGAATTTTCAAAATAATCAACGACCCCATCGTTTTTGTTCCGCAAATCCAGCCATACCTGTGGGTATTGATGAATAAATAAAGGTCCGGCAAATACGAACGTTTCGCCTTCGCGTTCCACCACGGGTTTTTTCACGTTGCTCCAACTTTCGGCGGAAATCGGGTAAGTGGGTGATCCGATCGCGAGAATATAAAGAAGCAGGCCTTCGTCAAAGCCGGACCAATACGAAGGGAGAAAGCCGCTTTTTTTATGCCAACCCATGGAGAGGTACGGCGTTTGGTTTTGCATCCAGACGAAATTTATGCGCGCATAAATTTGTTTAGCGAGCTCAGCGAGTTTTGTGTCCGGAAAATATTGGGCCGCCGTAATCATTCCGGCTAGTAGCAAAGCGGTATCGATGGAAGAGAGCTCGGAATCGTAAACATTCTTCCCCGCAGGGCCTTCAAGGAAATGATAAAAAAATCCGTGCTGGGTTTCGGCGCGCTCGGAGAAAAATTTCACCGAGGTTAAAATCCGTTCGTACGCTTCTTTTTTGGAAATCCAGCCCCGTTCGGCGCCAATAAGGAAAGCGTTGATGCCGAATCCGGTGGCGGCAATACTTGTGCGCATTTCACGCAGCGTTTCGCCGCGATTCGAGGATTTATCGTTTATGAGACCGGTTTCGGGGTGATATTCGTTGAGAAAATACCGGAACGTTTGCTTTTGAACCATATCCAGAAATTCATCCGCATTTTGTTCCGGAGCGGGCGGCACGGGATTTTCACCGGCCGCGAAGGCAGACGAATTTAGCGCGAGAAAAATAATTAAGAAGCTAAGGATGATTGTTTTCATAATGCTGGTTAAAGTATGCCATGTAATTCTAGTGTTTCCAAGCACTTGCCATCATTGACAAAGGCCGATAAGGCGATTAGGCTGTTGGGCATGCTTGAGAGAATCCGTATCAAAAATTTCGCCCTTATTGAAGATGTCGCCCTCGAATTTCATCCCCGTCTAAACATATTTACCGGCGAAACCGGCGCCGGAAAAACCATATTGATTGATGCACTTTCCGCTGTTTTGGGAGAGCGTTTAGATTTGGTTTCACTCCGTCTGAAAGAAGAACGCTGCCTGATCGAAGCTGTTTTTGATTTGAGAGTAATACATCGTCCATCTGTAGGGGCGCCATTTATGGCGCCCGCCAGATCAACGGGCGCGGTAAACCGCGCCCCTACAACAACGCCTCGTAGCGGCGTTCTTGCTCCCTGGCTTGCCGAAGATGATGAATGTCTGATTCTTCGTCGCGAAATCGATTCGGAAGGCCGGAACAAGTGTTCTATTAATGGTAAGACAGCCAATGTCTCAAACCTCAGGGAAATCGGAAAATATCTCGCCGATTTTCATGGTCAATACGATCATCAACTGCTTTTAGATCCGTTTTCACATTTATCGATTTTAGATCAATTGGCCGGAATAGAAAAACCGATGGAGCAGTACCGGAATGTTTATGCCGAATATGCGGCAAAAAAGCGTGAGCTTGAAGAGCTTAGAAATCTTGAGTCCGGTCGCGAGCGTGAACTCGATCTTTTAAAATTTCAAATCTCGGAAGTTTCCAAAGTAAATCCCGAGCCCGGCGAGGATTTGAAATTAAAAGAAGAACATATCCGGCTGGCCAATGCCGAGAAGCTTTACGAGAAAACCGCGCATTTAATCGACCGCCTTTCGGAAGGCGAAGGTTCGGCCGTAGAAGAAATCGGGCAGTGCTCGAAATATATTTCTGAATTAGCTGCCATTGATTCTTCATTAAAACCTCTTACGAACGAAATAGACAAGGTCGAGTCCGAACTCGACGAATTAGCCCGTTCTATTCGTGATTACCAGGATTCGATTACCTTTGACGCTGACCGGTTAAAGGAAGTCGAGGAGAGAATTGAGGCAATCGGTGTGATTAAACGTAAGTACGGTGGAAGCCTTGACGCCGCCATTTCCTTTTTGAATGAATCGCGTAAACGTTTAGCGCTTCTCGAAAATTCCGAGGTGATGGGCCGCGAATTGGAAAAAACGGTGGCTGAATCGCAAGCGAAAGTCGAGAGTGCTGCGAAGAAACTTTCTACGGAAAGAAAAGAAGCAGCCCGAAAACTAAAGAGTTTGATTGAAAGAGAATTAAAAGATCTTGGTATCGCCCAAGCTAAATTTGAATGCCGGGTGGAAAAATCGGAGCCGAGCGTAACCGGTTCGGATAAGATTGAATTTTTCATAAGTCCCAACGTGGGCGAAGAACTTCTTCCGCTGGCTCAAATTATTTCCGGCGGGGAAGCTTCGCGTGTGATGCTTGCGTTAAAACGCGCCTTGATTGATACCGACGAAATTCCCACGATGATCTTTGATGAAATTGATGCTAATATCGGCGGCCGCTTAGGATCGGTGGTAGGTGAAAAATTAGCGGAAATTGCCAAAAAACATCAAGTGCTTTTGGTTACGCATTTGCCTCAGATCGCTTCTTTTGCGGATCGACACATTAAAGTTTCAAAGTCCGTGGAAGGGAAGCGTACCAAAACACATTATGCTGCCATCGAAGGCGAAGCACGCGTTCGCGAGCTTGCCGAAATGATGGCCGGCGAGAAAAAATCCGAAGTAGCAACCAAACACGCGCGGGAATTACTCGCGCAAACGAAATGAGTGTTTATGATTTCGCCAGATGAAGTTAAGATTATGCTCGAACCCGCTTTTCCCGCCGCGCATATTGAGGTTTCCGATATGACCGGTTCGATGGATCATTTCGATATCGAAATTGTCTCACCGGCCTTTGAAGGGCTAACGCTTATTAAACAGCACCGGTTGGTTCAGCAACCACTGCAAGCGGCATTGGCTGACGGCCGTATTCACGCCATCGCCATTAAGACCTATACACCCGAGCAATGGAAAAAATCCAAGTCCGGGGGCGGATTAAGCGTGATCGAGTAGATTCAGAGATTAAAAGGGGGAAGGAAAAAGAAAAAATTGGGCAAAAATTTGACGGCGCTTCTCCCATGAGGTATGGTTTTCTATAGGAGTGTAAGATTTTTGACAATTGCCTTGGTCTGATAAATCTGCCGCCCGCTATTCTACGGCAGATCCGCCACTCAATGTGGCGAAGGCACACCACTCGAAAGAATGGGTCGCAAAGCTAAAGGGCCTACACCCTGCACATTGCAGGGCAAGGTAGCCAGTTGCCGGATGTGATGAGTTGTAAAACCCGTCTTGCGAGCCCTTACTCTTTGAGAGTAAGGGTTTTTTACTGCGCGGACTGCGCAGTACCGCTGCACCAAGCGCCCGACCGGCGCTTAGCCAAGCGGTATTTTAGGAAGTTCTAACCTAATCAGGAGGAATGACATGAATCTGCAAGGAAAGTTGACAGTAGTTGTTGGAGTATTGGTCGGGATATGCATGGGTGTGCATTTAGGATGGGCTGCGGAAAAAGCCGAAGTTGTCGGTGCCGCTTATGTGAGTGAGTCTCCTGCATCAATGGACCTTATTCAAGGGGTCGATGCGCCAGCAGCTATCGAGATGCTTGATTTAGACCACGATGGAATTCCGAATACACAAGATGTGGATGTGGACGGCGATGGAATTCTGAACGCCGTCGATAATGATGTTGATGGAGATGGACAATTAAATGCAACCGACAAAGATGTTGATGGAGATGGTCAATTCAACACTGGAGACACCGATATAGACGGTGACGGTTCGCTAAACGCGCAAGATATGGACATAGACGGTGACGGAACGCTTAATTCATCTGATCTCGACGTTGACAGCGACGGAACACTCAACGCTCAAGACCAAGACATTGACAGCGACGGAACACTCAACGCTCAAGATTCAGACGTCGACGGTGACGGTTCGCTAAACATGGCGGATACCGATATGGATGGAGATGAACAGCCGAATACTGCCGATACCGACATTGATGGCGACGGCACGCTTAATGTATCCGATAGCACAAGTACGGGCGAGGAATTTACCTCGGCTTCTACCGTGGATACCGATCATGATGGAACGCTGGATACCGCCGATACCGATATCGATGGAGACGGTCAGCTCAACGCGGCCGACACAGATGTTGACGGAGACGGCCAGCTCAACACCGTGGACACCGACGTCGACGGTGACGGTTCTCTGAATGCGCAAGATATGGATGTGGACGGGGACGGTGTGCTCAATGCGGCAGACCAAGATATCGATGGAGACGGGCAACTTAACGCCGTAGATGCGGATATTGACGGGGATGGAAAATCCAACGCCCTTGATTCTGATATTGACGGAGACGGCATCAGCAATACGCAAGACGCTGATATTGACGGCGATGGAGCCCTAAACGCTGCGGACACAGACATCGATAACGATGGAATTTTGAATACGCAGGATACCGATGTCGATGGCGACGGAGTTCCCAACGCAAAGGATGCAGACATTGATGGCGATGGGACATTGAATGCGCAAGATACGGACGTAGATGGAGACGGCACGCCGAATAGTCAAGATCAAGACATCGATGGCGACGGGACCCCGAATGATCAGGATTCCGAAGCAGTCGGTCATGCCGTGACAAGCGAAGAACTGCAAGAAGTTGTGGAATTTGATCCACAGCTTATCGAGCTGTCTCTCGAAGTAGAAGCCGGGGTGCTTTCGCCTGAGGAAGCCAAAGAGCAGGCGGCTGATTTGGTGGAAGACTACGGCAGTGGCGCAGAAGAATATTTTACCAGTTTCATTGACGTTGCAGGCGGCGAGGAAACAGAAGTAACCGCATCCGATACAGCCGAGCAGGCCGAGGCCGAATTCGCTTCAGCCGAATCACTTGAACAATCGGCGCTGGAACAGGAAATGGAAGAACCGTCAGAATCAGAGCCTTCGCAAGATTCTTCCGAGTCCGGTGGTGAAGAGTAACCTGGGACTCCGGAATAAAAGGACTTAAGTCGTAACCTACGCGGAAGTAAAATTCAAGCAGCAAATATTACCGGTGTAATATTAACCCTTAACGCAAAGTACTTGCTTTAGCTTTGCTTTGATGGTGACCAAGTCTTCCTGATCTTTCATGACTTCGTCGATATCTTTGTAGGCGCCGGGAATTTCATCGAGAACACCCCGGTCTTTCCGGCACTCCACATTTTTCGTTTGCTCTTCCAAATCTCTTTCGGTGAATTTCTTTTTTGCGGCATGCCGGCTCATGCGCCTTCCCGCGCCGTGCGAACAACTCATGAAACTTTCCGGATTGCCAAGACCTTCCACAATATAAGAAGCCGTTCCCATCGAGCCGGGAATGATTCCGAGCTGACCTTGCCGCGCGCTTACAGCGCCTTTCCGTGTGACATAAACATTTTCGCCGAAATGCTTTTCGAGAGAAACGTAATTATGATGGCAATTCACACGCATCAAAACGGGAATAGGTTTTCCCTCGTTTAATTCGCGGGCGAGAATGTTGACGATACGCTCCACCATGATTTCGCGATTTTCCATGGCATAACGCTGGCACCATTCGACATCGCGGAGATACGATTTAAATTCCGGATCTTTGGTTGTGAAATAAGCGAGGTCACGATCGGGAATTTTAAATTCCTGCCTTGCCATAATCCGTTTGGCTTCATGAATATGAACGTCCGCCACGCTTTTTCCAATATGGCGAGAACCGGAATGAAGCAAAATCCAAACGTTATTTTCGGTATCGAGGCAAATTTCGATGAAATGATTTCCTCCGCCGAGCGAGCCGAGTTGTCCCAAGGCTCTTTTCTTTAAATCGCTTACTTTACCGGTAAGCTCAGAAAATAATTTCCAGCCTTCCCAGCTCTCTGCCCGGCCTTCAATCTGCCTATTTCCTTCGAAGCCCACGGGGACATCTCGTTCGATACGTTGGCGAATGCGGCTTAATTTTCCTTCGAGATCCATGGCCGTAAAACCTGTTTTAACAGCGCACATGCCGCAGCCAATATCGACGCCGACGGCCGCAGGTATGACCGCCGTTTTAGAGGGAATCACCGAGCCGATCGTTGCGCCCATGCCCCAATGTACATCGGGCATGACCGCGACATGCTTGAAAATAAAGGGAAGTGAGGACAAATTCTCAAGTTGCTGAAGTGCTTCCGCTTCGATATTTTTTGTCCAGATTTTGACCGGGACTTTATTTTTCAAAACCGTTTGAATCATTTGAGTTTCCTTTGCCTATATTCTAAACCCGCAAGCAAGAATTCCAGGCGCTCATCAGGCGAATCAAAATATTCCGTGCTTGGCTGTTACCTTCGGCTACGTTCGGAAATATATCCTATATTTCCTCACTGCGTTTGATGCGGCTTCGCCAGTCCGGGCTACGCCGCATCAAACAAGCCGCCTCCGGTAACAGCCAAGCACGGAAATAGTATAGGTCGATTACTAATGCGATTCTCTAGCGCATAAGGTCTAACCAATTGTTTTAGCGCACGTTTGAGGCGCGTTGTGCAGCCATGGATGGCGGAGCAGCGCCGAAACGAGTGAAGAAATTACCATGATGGTAATTTCTGAACGGTGCGCGGACAATTGGTTAGACCTTATGCGCTATCGAAGGTAACTGCCGAACACTTTCTATTCTTTTATTTCAATTGGGAATTGTGATGAGATTCGAAGGAAGAGATGGCCGCTTCCTCTTTCAATGTGATGCCGATGTCGTCGAGGCCGTGGATTAAGCGATTCTTCACGGCGGAGTTGAGTTCGAAATGGAAAGAGATTTCTTCGTCCAAGTGAAGCGTGAACCGTTGATGTTCCAAGTCCACCGTTGCTTCCAAGCCTGGAAAGCGCCCCACCATTTGGAAAATCTCTTCGGCCTCCGCTTCGGAGAGTTCAATCGTGAGTAATCCATTTTTTCCGCAGTTGGAGCGGAAAATATCGGCGAACGCCGGTACGTTTATGCCGCCACGTTCTTGCCGAGCCGCAACGACGACATGAAATCCATACTGTTGAATAGCCCAAACCGCGTGCTCACGGCTTGAGCCGCAGCCGAAATTATTTCTCGCGACGAGAATTGTAGCGTTTTTAAACCGCGCTGCATTTAATTCAAAATCGGGATTGGGCTTTCCGTCCGGCAAATAGCGCCAATCAAAGAAAAGGCTTTCGCCAAAACCGGTTCGCTTAATCGATTTCAGAAATTGTTTTGGAATGATCTGATCCGTGTCTACATTAGACCTGTCAAGTGTAGCAATCTTTCCACGATGTTTCGCGAACGCTTTCATTATTTCCATTCCCTTATATCAACAAAATGCCCTGCGACAGCTGCGGCGGCAGCCATTTCGGGACTAACTAAATGCGTGCGGCCGCCCTTGCCTTGGCGGCCTTCAAAATTTCGATTGGAAGTCGAAGCCGAGCGTTCGCCGGGTTTTAGTTGATCCGGATTCATTCCGAGACACATGCTGCAACCGGAAAAACGCCAATCGCAGCCGGCTTCTTTAAAAATTTTATCGAGACCTTCGGCTTCGGCTTGCTTACGCACCTGTTCTGATCCGGGGACAACCAACACGTGAACTCCCTGCGAAATTTTCCTTCCTTTTAAAATTTTAGAAGAAGCGCGGAGGTCTTCAATGCGTGCATTGGTGCAGCTACCAATAAATACCGTATCAATCTTAATTTCTGTGATGGGCGTGCCCGGTTTAAGGCCCATATAATTTAACGCTTGTTCGACATCTTTTTTGCTAAGCCCCGGCACTTTGTCCGGCTCGGGGATTCGTTCCGTTACATCTAGAACCATTCCGGGATTTGTTCCCCACGTAACCTGCGGTGCGACTTTCGAAGCATCGATGGTGATTTCCCGGTCAAATTTTGCGTTGGCGTCCGACGGAAGCGTTTTCCAAAATCGGGCGGCTTTATCGAAATCCTTGCCTTTCGGTGCAAACGGCCGATTTCCTTTGGCGATATATTGGAATGTCGTTTCATCCGGCGCAATCATTCCGGCACGCGCGCCTGCTTCGATACTCATGTTGCACATGGTCATCCGCGCTTCCATAGAAAGCGCGCGAACGGCTTCGCCGGTATATTCGAGTACGTAACCCGTGCCGCCGGCGGTGCCGATCGTACCGATGAGTTTCAAAATCAAATCTTTAGCGCCGACCGGAGATTTTGGGCGGCCTCGAAATTCCACTTTGAATGTTTTTGGTTTTGTTTGAAGCAAGCATTGCGTAGCTAAAACGTGCTCCACTTCGGAAGTGCCGATTCCGAATGCCAAAGCTCCGAAGGCACCGTGAGTAGAGGTATGTGAATCGCCGCAAACAATTGTTGTGCCGGGCAGTGTGATTCCAAGCTCGGGGCCGATGATATGGACAATGCCTTGCTTGTCGTTATCCAAATCAAAAAGGGTAATGCCAAATTCTTTGCAATTTTTTCTGAGCGTTTCGATTTGTTCGCGCGATATCGGATCTTTAATATTTACGCGATCATCGGTTGGCACATTGTGATCCATCGTAGCAAAACCAAGTTTCGGGCGCCTGGCTTTGCGGCCGGTCAGACGGAGGCCTTCAAACGCCTGGGGGCTTGTAACCTCATGAATCAGGTGTCTATCTATATAAATGAGGGAACTCCCATCGCTTAAGGTTTTTACCAGATGCCGTTCCCATATTTTTTTGAAAAGAGTCTTAGCCATGGCCGGATAGTATATCGGCCGTCTCTAGCCATTGGCAAGTACAGCTTTCTAAACTATTTAGACGCCGTGTATTGGGTGATATAATGCCGTGCCTGAGAAGGAATAGAATGGAAAAGAAAATGGTTAAGAGCGATGCGGAATGGAAAAAAGTTCTCACGCCCGAACAGTTCCAAGTAGCGAGAAAAAAGGGAACCGAACCCGCGTTTACCGGCGAATATAATGACTGTAAGGAAAAAGGAATGTACCGTTGCGTTTGTTGCGGCGCCGAACTATTTCAATCGGAAGCCAAATTTAATTCCGGCACCGGTTGGCCCAGTTTTTTTACTCCGGCTAATAAAGAAAACGTAAAAACCGAAGACGATTTGAGCTACGGCATGCATCGCGTTGAAGTGCTCTGTAATGTCTGCGACGCGCATTTAGGCCATCTTTTCGATGACGGACCGGAGCCAACCGGCCTTCGCTACTGCATCAATTCCGCTTCTCTAGAATTGGAAAAAAATAAATGAGTTGTCATTCCCGCGAAAGCGGGAATCCAGTACTAGACCCCCGCTTTTGCGGGGGTGACATGGAGAATAATTGATTTACAAAAGTCTTGAAGAGTGCGTGCTGGATTTAGAGCAGCACAAAATGCTTGTGCGGATTGGCGAAGAAGTCGATCCGAATCTTGAGATGGCGGAGATTCACCGTAGAGTGTATCAAGCCGGCGGCCCTGCCATACTTTACGAACGCGTTAAAGGAAGCCCTTTTCGCGCGGTCTCAAATTTATTCGGCACGATCGAACGCGCAAGGTTTATATTCCGCCACACGCTTGAACGTGTTCAAAAACTTGTCTGCCTTAAAGCCGATCCAAGCCGAGCACTGAAATCGCCTTTCGATTTTTTCGATGCCCCTCTTACCGCGTTAAATGCTCTGCCTTGGAAGATGTCCGGTGGGCCTGTCCTTCAGCATCAAACAAACATCAGCAATCTTCCGCTGATCAAATGCTGGCCGGAAGACGGCGGTCCGTTTGTGCTGATGGGGCAGGTGTACACGGAAAATCTGGATTCGCCGGGCATTATGAAATCCAATCTCGGTATGTATCGCCTTCAAATGGCCGGCAATAATTATCAATTGGATAAACAAATCGGCATGCATTATCAAATTCGCCGCGATATTGGCGTCCATCACGCAGCCGCGGTCAAGCGGGGCGAGCGGCTTCGCGTGAGTATTTTTGTCGGCGGCCCGCCGGCGCATAGTTTCGCTGCCGTGATGTATCTTCCGGAAGGACTTCCGGAAGTAGCATTTGCCGGAGCGCTTGCCGGAAGGCGGTTTCGCTATTCCATTCAAAACGGTTTTACGATTTCATCCGATGCTGATTTTTGTATCACTGGTTTTGTCGAACCCGGCAAAACGCTTCCCGAAGGCCCCTTCGGAGACCATCTCGGTTATTACAGCCTGAAACACGAATTTCCTTATCTTAATGTGGAAACGGTTTATCACCGCAAAGATGCGATTTGGCCATTCACCGTGGTTGGCCGCCCGCCGCAGGAAGATACTATATTTGGAAAATTGATTCATGAAATCGCTGGGCCAATGATTCCAAAAGAAATTCCGGGAATTAAAGCCGTTCATGCGGTTGATGCCGCAGGAGTTCATCCGCTTCTTCTTGCCATCGGGAGCGAACGTTACGCGCCTTACGCAGAACGCAAGCCGCAAGAAATTCTCACACTCGCCAATGCACTTCTCGGTTACGGACCGCTCGCACTTGCAAAATATCTAATGATCGCGGCCGGAGAAGATAATCCAAATCTTGATATTCACAATATCGAAGCCTTTTTCTCGCATATGCTCGAGCGAATCGATTGGCGGAAAGATTTGCATTTTCAGACGATGACTACAATCGATACGCTCGATTATTCCGGAACAGGACTTAATGCCGGATCGAAAGTTGTCATGGCGGCGGCAGGGAAAAAAATTCGCGATTTAGCAAAACAAGTACCTTCCAATTTAAAATTGCCGAAGGGTTTTGAAAAACCGCTTCTGACGCAACCCGGCATGGTCGTTTTGAACGGACCTAAATTTTCCGATTACGAAAAAGCCGGAAAGGAAATGGAAGATCTGACGAATCAACTCGAGCGCCAGGATTTGAAAAATATTCCGCTTATGGTTGTGGCGGACGATAGCGAATTCACAGCGCGTTCGCTAAATAATTTTCTTTGGGTAACATTCACGCGTTCGAATCCATCCCACGATATCTACGGCGCCGTTAGTTTTGTGGAAAATAAACATTGGGGTTGCCGCGGCCCTCTTGTAATTGATGCGCGAATGAAACCCCACCACGCGCCCCCGCTTGTCGAGGATCCCACCATAACAAAGCAAGTCAGCGAACTCGCCGCGCCAGGCAAGTCCCTCCATGGTATCATTTGACGGATTAAAATATAATGTAACTAATTGTATACAAACAGGTTAATAAAGTCCGATAAATATCTCCTTGATATACGATTAAGGCTTATTTAGAATACCCACGCTTAATATTAAGCGAGCGTTAAAAAGGGCAGGGCTCATTGTGTTTCTTTTTAGCGCTATTTTTTTGTCCACTAAACTTGAGGGTTTAATGAAGCTTGAGAAATACCCTAAGCAAACTTGGTTTCGTCTGATCGCATTAACGCTCTGCGTTTCGCTGATCTGGACGGATATTTCTATCGGTGCGTCCCTTCCGGCGCAGCCATCCACGCAAAGCCATGCCCTTTCTCCCAAAGACATTGTCATCCCATCCGAACTGGGAATTATTCAGGAATATTTTCAAGGTCAGGGTTCCAGACTGATCATTCATCTGCAAGACGCGCACTCAAGCGTTGAGACGCAGGAAGCGCTTGCGGCCCTGGTCAAATATTTCCACGAAAAATACAGCATTAAACAGGCGTTTGTGGAAGGCGGCGAAGGCGAGCTGGTGATGAACGAGGCGCGGACGTTTCCTGATCCCGAGATACGTAACAAAGTGGCGCGCGAATTTCTTCGCACCTGGCAAATCACCGGCCCGGAATATTACATCATCAGCGAGAACCCGGAATTTTCTCTCATAGGTGTAGAAAATCTTAAACAATATTACACGAACCGCGAACAATTCAGCGAAGCGCTCAAACTCGGAAAAAGTCTGGACGATGAATTTCGCCTATTCCGGACAAACATTGAAAATCTAAAATCAAAAATTTTAAACCCGGAACTTCGTGAATTCGTACAGTGGCAAGATAAGCTTGAGAAAGTTCTACAATCCCCAACGCTTTTGGCGGATTACCTGCGTTATCTAAAGAGTCAATATGAAGCGCATTTTCCCGCCGAACCGTTTACCGCTTCTTACCCATCTATTGCGAAAGCGGTATCGCCCGACAAGAAAATCGAAGTTGAAAATATTTCGATCGATTTCGCTCAGATTTTTAAAGAACTCGAAAATCTCAAAAACAGAGTAAGCGATGCGCTTATCGCAAACGAGCATGAAAAAACACTGCTCGAGCTTTTGCATATTCTGAAGTACATCGAAGGAGCGCTCCATCTAACCCTTAGTCGTACCGATTTTGAAGAATTAGAAAAAAATCCGCCCTACGCGACGGCGGATTTGGTTCGAAATAAACTTTCGTCGTTAAACGCATTGAATGTCTGGAAGCCCGAATTTGAACAATTATTTGAAGGAATCAAACCGGCCATCGCTTTTTATCGCGGTGCCCAAGGCAGGGACCAGGTCTTCATCGAAAAAATCGAAAAAGAACTCCGCCATAAAGAACGTCAGCAATCTTTACTGATCACTGGGGGATTTCACACCCCCGGAATTACCGCACGCCTCAGGCAGAAAAATATTTCCTACGTAGTGATTCAACCCGCCATGAAGGAACACAAACCCGAAGATTTGGAAAAGTATCGCAAAACGTCACTGCCAAATCCGAGCACGACAGAGACGTCAAATATCCCCCTCGAGGTTGCCTTCGGCAGTCCGAAAGATGCCGGTGCGGCCAAACGAAGGGATGCGTTCTATCGCCACGCCAGTTATCTGTTGATTAAAGATTTTGTCGACGGCAGGCGTATCCAACCTCCTCAAGCTAAGCAAATCGAAGCTTTGCTTTCCGGATTTGGCGCTGAGAAATCCGCCGAAGTAAAGCCAACGAGAATCGAAGAATTTAAAAAGGAGTTGGACGGTTACAAAAAGACTCTTCGTGAATGGGAAAAGCCACGCAAGCGTTGGACCCCCGAGGAAGCGAAAGAAAACGTATCGATTTGGGATACTTGGCTCGTTAAACAGCGGGATCGATTCATTCATTGGGGCGGACAGAATGGAGTTCAACCAAAATCGAAAGAAGCAAAACAACTGCGCCGGCTCATGCGGCGGTTCGTTAAATATTCTGATAATGCAGCAAAGATTTTCTCGGAAGCCGCTGTAGATGTGAGCGAACAAATCGGCCTCGCGTACATTCAAATGGGAAATTTCGAACAGTTCATCATGGGCAATGCCCGTCTCGCCGCTACGTATTATCTCAAATCCACCGTAAAACAACGCGAAGAATATTTTACTCAGACCGTATTCGAACCCATTTTTCAAGAGTGGAAGAAATTAATGTGGGACCATCTCAAAACATCGCTGGATCCTTTCGAGCTCCGATTCAGTATCAGAGAGCTGACGAGACTCGGAAATTCCATAAACGGCATTTCAGATGTGATCGCGAATAGGCGAGCGAATTATGCCTACTACATGAGTTGGAAACGAGCTTTGGTATGGCAACCAAAAGGTTTACTGGGAGGTCTTTCAAAGTTCAATGCGATCTATCACCATGCCTACACGATTAAGTCTTATATCATTCTAATGTTTTCTGCCTTACCAGCACTTAATCTTTCATCCGTTTGGCTTTCTATTTTGATATTTTCCATCACCCCTGTCGTTGCCATTCTTATACGTGTGATCGACCTCATCGTTTCGGAGCGGTTAGCCATGAATCGGATTGACGGAGCATGGAACGATTTGACGGAGCGTTTGCAGATCTTTATTCAAAGGCAGGCAAATCCCGCTGAGTTGCTTTGGAAGGAGTATTGGTTAAATCAGGAAGAAGAATCTTACGATCGCTACTTTGTTGAGAAGAAGCGATTTACGCACCTTTTCATAAACACTTTCTTTCTGCCGCTCGCTTTTGTCGCATTAACGCCGGTATGGATTGTTATGGCGCTTATCAATATAACGAGTTTGGCTTATGTGGTATTGCCCTTTGGTCTTCTCATTATGTTCTCGGGTGCAAGATCGATGGTCTTGCCCAAAATGTATAAGCCTTATCGGAAAGCTCAAAAAGAATTCGATCGTGCTGTGAAGAGACAATTTAAATCTTCCCCGTCGTCGGTATCGAAAGATTTTCCTGACCGGATGATTATTTCGGAGCATGCCGTTAAAAGGCGGGTGTCGGATGAAATTCAAGTTCTCTTCACCATTGCGGACCGGCTCGGCTTAAAAATTGTCTTAAGCGGGGGAACCGCGCGGGACTTTGCCATTGCTGCTATGGATGTAAAAAGAAGAAAAGAGTCATTTCCACGCGCGGCGGATTTTGATCTTGTCATTCTTGATCATCATCCAACAGCCGGAGAATACAGTCGGGAAAATTATGAGAAATTTCAAACGGAGCTTGAACGCGAATTAGAACGTCTTGGTTACAGTAAAGAAGCAGCGCGGAGACTTAAGATCGATTGGCTCGCCGGTTATTTTGATGGCCAACGTTATGTTTATGAAAATTTGCTTGAGGCCGTTACCGCCGGCCGTGCGTTCACGTTAAGCAGCCTTGCGGTGGAAAAGGTCGGAGGCGATTACGTCATTTTTGGCAGCGCCGAAGCCATGAAGGATCTCGACCGGAGAGTCTTGAGGATATGGCCTGACCGGAGCATTAGTCTTGGTCATGTCATGACAGCGAAGATGATGGCCAAAGCTGCTCTCTATGAGTTGTACGGAGTAACGCTTGAACGGGAATCGAGAGAACTCCTGGAAAAGGAAGTGGAAAATATTTTTGAAAGGTCTAAAAACGATTCGGAAGTTTTGCCGGATTTTCTGAAAGAGCTTTTCTTACAAAGCAGAACCGTTGACGATACAGACGAAAGCCATCGTAATCGAATTCAATCGATTATTTGGGAATTCGATCTCGGAAATCGGTTGGGCAAATCCCGCGATGAATTGTTTGCCATGATCCCACGCGAATCAGGCTTTGGTTCTAAAGACGGCGCGTCCGGTACGCCGGGTATTGATAAAACAGGAGTCTCACATCAGCGCGAGGAAAGGATTAGTAAGCTAAAAACCGAGATCGCAAAGTTGCAGGCAAAACTTCTCAAGTCCAACATTATTGAGTTTGTGGCCTTTGCAATATTCGGTCTTTCATTACTCGCCCTTTTCGTGACGGGCGTACTAACGGCATATCTCTGGAACGGAAAGACACCGCCCAACTGGATTAGATTCTTAATGCTTTACGGATTCTTACCGCTGGATGTTGTTTCTATTACCATAGGGCTTGTTTTTGACGCTATCGGAAAAGGCATTCAAAAGCGCGTGAATGTGCTCCGCGATTTTTACCTGGACATGGAGTTGAGGGAGGAAGAGAACAAACAGAGAGCGGAATTTCTTAAGGAACAGTTTCCCCCGAGCTATGGGGAAGGCATTACGGAATCCATTCGCGAAGGGCAAATTTCCAAAGAGCCGACGCTCGGCGAGGGTGGGCGCATTTTTGAGCCGGAAGGCGAATTTTTTACGTTGGATAAAGCAACGGTAAACGATTTTGATGTCGCTCCCGAATACAATTTCCAAAGTGGAGAAACGACGCTTTTCTATAAGTTGGACAGAACACAAACCGGCCTTGGCCGTAACAGATTGAAGCGGTTGGTCCTTCATCCCTTGCTTGAACCTTTCCGGATTCGCGAACGCCAGCGCACGATTTCCGAACTTATCGACAGCAAGCCGTTGCGGAATCGAATCGAGACCGGCTTTGTTGAGCTGGGATCAAAATTCAAAAGCCAAGCGTTGACCAGTCTTGTGTCGCGCAAACCTCGATTTAAAAGCGAATGGAGGGACAAAACAGCTTCGCTTATTTTTCCTCTCGCTCTTGCGGTTGTGGCGCCTCTTATTTTTTATGTGTTTTCTCTTCCCCCTGTCGGTTTAGTGTCTGCACTCTACGCTCTTTTTCTCCCGTTTGTTTTGTGGCAAAGGTACCGGTATGAAGCGGCTGTGCGCAAAGATTGGAAGGCCATCGGCGTTTTCGTCGAAAAGATTTTGCCCGTACTGGCCGAAATGAAATCTCCGCTCGCAGGAAAAGTGCACGATGTTTTGAAACCAGCGCTGGATGAAAATCAAAACTCCGGTCTCAGAAATTTTCTCCTGAATCCGACACCCCGCAGAGCACACTGGGCATACAAAAATAAACGCGGAGAGCTGGAAAAAATACTCGGCGCGATCGGCGAACTCGAGAGTCTTTTCTCGCAAGCGCAGTCGGCCGTTGATAATTTAGGCTACGACGCCTTTCCGGAAATCATCGACAGCGACGAACCGGCCTTATCCGTCCGCTTCGATAGCAAAGATCTCACCGCCGCCATCGAAGAAGCGCACCATCCCGCTATTCACATCGATCAATCCGTTCCCAATTCCATAGAACTTTATCCCGGCCATTCGTTCATGATTCTTACCGGTGTGAACATGGGCGGGAAATCAACTTATTTACGGATGGTTGTTCTGAATATGATTCTTGCCCAGATCGGCTCGCCGGTTCGCGCGTCTCAAATGAAGTTAACCCCCGTCAAGTTCATGGCGCTTGTTAATATTGCAGATGATTTAGCAAAGGGGAAATCGCTTTTCGACGTCGAGACGGATCGGCTGAAGGAAATGATCGCTCTCGCGCTTTCGGACAAGCGAACGTTTCTTTTCTTTGACGAAATGTTTCGCGGGACCAATCCGGCAGACCGCCTTCTCATTAAAAAAAGCGTCATTCCTTACCTGGCTAAACTCGGTATCCTCGGAATCGTGTCGACGCACGATTTAGAAGTTACGGAACTGGAGACGGTCGAGCATCAGCCGGGCATCTTTAACACCCATTTTGAAGAAATTCTTCCGGACGATCGATCAACGGTTTCCAAACCCGACTACAAGTTAAAAGAAGGCCCCGTCCGAACCACCAACGCCGTCAGGATTTTAGAAAGAAAAGGATATCCGTCTGAAATTCTCGCGGACATCCGTGCGCGGCAAGAAGCGATGCGTTTGCGAGAAAACGGTTCAGGTTCTCCCGCCGGTTTTGGTCAGGAAAGCCAGAAGCCGGAGGCCAAGCCTCCCGGTTACTTCGGAGTGGTGGATAGTACCTCCCAGAGGGGGTTCGGGACGGAATATCAAGGAGATCAGAGACGTCATCCAAACCTTCGTGAAGATGTGTACGAAAACTTGGGCCGGGTGATCCGCGAAAGCGATTACAAAAGTCTGACAGACGTGTTTATGAAAGCCTATTCTTCCGAACTCGATTACTTCATTTTCATGACCGCTCTCAACCGATTATTTCTCGAACATCCCGATTACCTTGAGGAGTTTGCCGTCCACTTTATTGCTCCGCTTCGCCGCGTAGGCGAAAAGATATCTTCTCATTGGTTTGACCTGGTCGGTGATCTCATTGCGACGCAAAAATTGGGCGAGGGATTACACAGAGCATTGGAGCCCAACGAAACACCCGCCCCGATAACGCCGCACGTTTCCCGGTTTCTTATGGGTAAGAAGCTTCACATTTATTATCTTGACGTAACTAAGTACGCGAGGGAGTTGGGAGGAGACGATAACTTCAAAATGGAGGAGGAAGTAAAATTAATCGAAGAACTCCTTTTCAAAGAAGAAGAGCCCACGGATTTTCTTCGGGCCTCCGTAAACAGTGCTTTTCCTGATGGGGATATCACGAAGAATGAGATTCGTTTTCCCGTAAGCGCTACCAGAATTCAACAAGGACAGACGGAAAGCATATATTTGATTCTCACGACGCTTAAGGATGGGACGGTGGTGCCGTTTACGCTTCTCTTGGCCAGAAGACCGGAGATGTCCGCGACTGTGCGGGCCGAATATGAAAATTTCAAACCTTATCGCGGCGATCCCCATGCCGTACAGGTTCTTCATTTGGCATCGGTCGAAAGAGAAGGCCGCCCTATCTACGCCTACAGCAGCGCTTTCCTTAATAATTCTGCCGAAGTTCTTTATACCACGGCATCCGACTCCGCCGCATCCTCCGCCGAACCTCCTCTTCATCGGCCTTGGGGTATTTTCTACATTAATTCCAGCCATCCCACCCGGGTTGGCAGTGTGGGTAAACTCCCCGACGATTTCAAAAAGATCTTGGCTGCGTACGTGAGAATCCTGGTCTATTTTTATGATCAGGAAACCCACACCATGATTGGTAATTTTAGACCGCTTGCCGGAGACGCTAACATGGACGAACAGGATTTTATATTTCCCGTGTCTGAAGGTGTGGATATTGCCACTTCTGACAAAGACCGGGTTCGAGCCACGCTTATCGCATTTCGAACGAAGTGGAGAGAAATCCAGGTTCCCCATTTTATCCGTTATTTATTTGACCTCTCGTATCTGGTGGAATATTCATCGGGCATCAGCGGCAAAGAAATTAATGTGGGTGAACCTTACGACCGGCTTATTCCGGAAAGTGTTTTTGAAGGTATTCGCCAGGGGCTCATAGAAAAACACGGCTTGAAAGAAGGGCTGTCCGAGGCCGTCAAGTGGCTTGAGGCTTACCTGAGCGAGCCGGCAGTCGGAGATAGCGGGATCTTTACGCCGGATACTCTGTTTACTCGTGGGCGTGTGGAAGCTTTCAAACAGAGCATAGTAGATGAATTGAGTGCGCTGGAGAAGAAACGAGCGGGAGAGCCCGGCCAATCCGAGCGTAACGCCTTTACCGGCTTCGGTGCTGCGGATCAGGGGAAAGCCAAGTTGCCTCCAGGTTACTTCGGGGTGGAGGCGAGTCTTTCGAATATTGACGGCTTAGAAGATTTGGGTGTTCCGGATAGTTTCGAGAAGCTAAAGGATCGTCTCGGAAGGATTTTGAAACGGCCGGCCGCTCAGCAGAAGAAAATTTTTGAAGCGTACCGAGGTTTCCTTTATCTGAAACACAACCAACAAGTTTTAGAGCAGGTTTTCGCCCCGGAAGTTTTACAAGCGTTTAGAAGTATGGTTTCATTCGATCGCGCCTCGTCGTCGTTTCCTGTAGAAGAGCTTTTTGCCGTTCCTTACATCGAGATTTTCTATGCAACGGAGTTGCGTCGAGAGCGGGGTCGTCTTTCAAGCGAAGTAGAAGCGCTTGACCACAAACTCTCACATGAAAAACTTTTTAGCGCCATCGATTCGGCCGTTACACATTTGATCGCCGGCATTTCCATAGCCGAGGCAAATCGCGATCAGGTTATTCAGGAACTCCGATTGAGGTTTTACGGCGAACTTCTTCAGCGCAAAAATACGCCTCCGAGGAAAACACGTATCGGGCTTACCACTTCTCGCGATGGACAGCAGTCCAATTATGCACTGCGTTTTAGCGGCGCGGATCAGAGAAAAATCATTCAGCTCGAAGCGCAGTTGGGAGCCTTTCACGATCTCGAGACTTGGGGTGGCGGCGTCGTGCAGGCAGCGCTTCTTAAAGATACGCGCGGCGACGAACCCGAAGATCCTTGGTACAACTTAAGAGAACAAACCGCTGTGCTCCGCCAAGAATTGGAAGAAGCTCTTCTGCCGTATTGGGAAATGATAAGCGATGAAGATTTGGAACGGTTGTTCGATCGTTTTAGAATTTCTGAGGAGCGGCGTATGTTGACGGATGAAGAGCTTCACGAAATTTTGTCCCGCTATCCTTCGATCGCACCGGATACCGAAGCGGGAAGGTTGATCACGGATCGTTACCGCATGCGGCAACAAATGCTTCTCCGCGGACAATATATCGTCGGTCTTGTTCCTTATCCAGACAGCATTCTCGAACTTTTTATCCAGACGGCCTACAAAAACGGCGTGGACATATTTAGAATTTTCGATGCTCTGAACGACAAGCGTAATATCGTAAAAGCCATTCGTTACGCAAGAGCGGTTCGCGCGAAAGTCCAGCCCGTCATACATTACTCACCCGATTTTCCGCAAGGAGTTAAAGGATATGTGGAGCTTGCGCGGGAACTGGTTCACGAAAGCGGGGAAGCGTTGGATACGCTCGTCATCAAGGACGCCGGCGGGCTTCTCGAGCCGGGAGCTGCTTTTGAATTAGTGAACGCACTCCGCGAAAGCGGGCTTTCCGTTCCCATTCATGTTCACACGCACGATACCCGCGGCAATCGCCAGCTTACTCTGCTTGAAGCGATTCGAGCGAATGGCGCCGATTTTCCGATCGTTGTTGATTTAGCAGTGGGAAAGAATTTTCTATCCGCGCCTTTTGGCCAGCCTGATTTGAAAGACTTCCTTGCGTTGGCGCACGGAACAAATTGGGCAGAGGAATTTCGTATCGACTACGCGGTGCTTGAGAAACTTGAAGAGGTGATAGCCAAAGACATCGTGCCGGCGTACCCATCCTCACCTGTCTCGAGTAAGGAGCGAAGAGATTATGTGAAGGCCTACATGCCCGGAGGGATGGCCACCAATTTTCTTCGCCAACTTAAGGAACAACTCAAAGGTTATGCCGCGCTGGTTCTGAAAGAACAAGGGGTCCAGTTATTTTCCGTCGCCGGCCAATTTACTGAAGAGGGCGAGCAATTTTCTCGGGATTTACTGCGGCTCATCCGTGAAGAAATGCCTGCTGTTACGCGTGATGCCGGAAATATTTCGCTTGTGACGCCGACAAGTCAGTGGGTGGGAGTACAGGCGTTTAGTAACGTCGTAAACTGGCTGGTAAGCGGTTGGATTCGTTTTGATAAGGCGAGCGCTTCCTTTATCAAGACAGATCAGTTTCCTTCGGATAACCGCCTAAAGCAATACGCGCCGTTAAGCAACGATCTTAGAAATTATTTTCTTGTTTGGTCCCAGGATACGCATCTTCAAAATCTCTACCCCGAAGTAAATCGCGATTTGGTTTATCGTGTGTTTGAGGATCTTAAAGACGAATCGATTCCATTGGATGTTGTGCGCGAGTCTTTACGATCGGATGGCGGAGGTGCTGTCGATACAAATGGAATTTACCGGGTTCTTCAAACATTCCAGCCGATTCGTGAATCGCTCGGAAAAACGGTAGTCGATTTTACCGTGGTTCGAATTAAGCAGAAATTCCGGACCGTCGCTGCAAAAGATGGTGATCCGCTCGCCGCTCGTGCAATAGCTGCCATTCAAGACGGGCATTATCCCAGGGACTTAATTCTTGAAGTCATACAAGGAGACACCGCTCTTAATGTCCCGCTAAACCGGCATGAAATCATGCATCGGCTTCGGAGGATAGAGAGAAAGCCGATGGTGTTTGCCGAAACACCGGAGGATATTTTACTGTGGACACTTTTTCCGCAACAAGTCGCCTACTTGCTCGAGAAGCGCGAATTTTGGCTTAAGGAATTTCAAACCGCATCGATCGGTTCTGAAAAACGTGAAGCCGTGGCTCAAATTCTTGAAAGACTGGGTGTAGCCGTATCTCTGGGCGCCGCGAGAAAACTCATCCGCTATGCGGATCATTGGTATGACGCTTTTCTCAAGGGAGACCGGAAAGTGAGTCCCATGTCGATAGCTATGGCTCATCTCAAAAACGCTTTAAACACGCTCCGTCCTTTTGTCGAAGAGGGGTGGCCTGAGGCGAAACTTTTGGCGGAAAGAGTGTATGAAAAAATCTGGGTCGTACAGACGGTGGCTCAAGCCGCTGATATTTTAAATGCGCCTTTGAGAAAAACTATTCTTCCGTCCGGCGCTTTACAGCCGAAAGAACCCGGCCTTTATGTTGCCACCGAAGGCGTGGATGAAGGCGAACGCCACATTATCTTTTTAGGGCCGCTTAAAGAAGAAGTATTAGTCATCGCAACCCCTCATTTTCAAAGTATTGGCGAAGACAAACTTACGTTGCTCAGAAATTTAGGAGGCCGGTATTCACTCGGCGGTGAATTTGCTTGGCTTCATAAACAGCCCGGCGAATCCGAAACCGGCATCGGCTTCGGCAGCGTGGAAAACAATGTTGATTATCAAGTCTTATTCGGGCTTACGAAGGGAGATGTTCGCGCTACGCTGGATCGGAAAACGTGGTATGAAACGCTGTCTGCGTTGGAGAAAAAGGATTTTGAAAAATCCGCACCGGATATTCGAGTAATACTAAACAATGTCAAAGAATCGATTTTTGGAGATCGCGATGAACGTTTTCTTTATGCGCATCTAATCATATCGGTCGACGTAGACGAAAAAACTCTTCGGCAAAGTGACGGCAGATTAGTAGGACTTATTGTCAAGCATAGAGGAACTTTTAATATCTTACTTCCGGCGTCTCGTTTCCATCGATATCAAGAATCAAAGGATGAGAATTACCGAAAGGAATTTGCGGCGGATCTATTACAAGCGCATGTTGTATTTGATTTGTTTGACGCAGGTCTAACTAAAGATGAGGCAAGTAAAGCAAAGGCTCTCGAAGCGGCATCGAGCGTGCGAGCTATATTTCTCCAGCAAGGCGGAAAAGCGGCCATTGAAGCGAGAAATTTGATCTATCAAAAACTTATTCCAAGTCGGTGGGAGGAATGGCAAAGGGAAGAAAAAGGCGTCCAAGCTTACCAAAAGCAATGGGCGCTTCAACATCCTATGGCTCGAAAAATTTTAGGGTATCTAATTCCCGCGTTTATTGATCGATATTTTTCACAAACAAAAAGAGTAAAAGCATATCAAGAAAAAACGAAGGCGTCGGCCCTCGGCGATATCCGCAGAACAATTTTATTAAAGGTAAGTGAAATAAATGGAACCGAGGCTTTAGAAGCCTATCTTCATAATCTTTCCGCCTTGGCTCTTGAAGCTGAACCGGCGTATGCACTTGAAGTGTTAAGTACACTCCTCAGCATAGATCTTGCCGATTTGCTTGTTGCCAAGATTAAAACCGGCGAAATATCTTTAGACCTAAATAACCTATACGTTCATAGGGGAATGGATATCGCAGCATTAGCCAAGAAGCTATTTGTGGACCGTAGGGAAGAAGTTATAAAAGCCATGAAGGATTTTTCGATTTCATTTTTAAAGCACGGGGATAAGGACATTAAGGAACAGGTGGTCAATTTCTACCGTAAATTTCGCGATTCTTTCCGTCGAGAACCGGACCACGAGTTGCTCGCCATTTTGCTCAGCGACGAAGAAATTCAGGATCAGCTTTTATATAACTTTTCAGAAATGTCAAACTCTTGGGATGTAAATAGTATTGCCCAAAATCTCGATTTTGTCCTGAATTTTATGATGCAAGATGAATCGCATAAGTGGAAAACCAAGCTCAAAACATGGATTCCTCAAATCACTCGGAAAATAAAAGGGCCTTTGGCACAAAGCATAATTTTTGTATTTAATGGGGCCGAAGCACATAACCGTTTAATTTCGCGATTAATCAAGATCGATCCAATACCTTTTAATGACAACGAGTTGCTTGATGCTTTAATTAAGCGGACCGAGGTTGGAGAAGGGGCGCAAAACGAATATCCCTCTTTGATTATTATTCAAACCATGGCCGAGGAACTTGCAAAGTTAGGTCAGGAAATGCCCGCGTGGGTTTACGAGCGGTTTATCGGAAGAAGCGATGAAATTGAGAATAATCGCTATCTTAATTATTATCACTCCACCGATGAAGGGGAATTATTGCCAGAGATCAAAAGATTGATTAAAAAAGTCAGAGAAGTCGAAGAAAAAGCGGGCCCTTTAAAAGAATCCGACGTCATCATTAGTCCCATTTATTCCAGCGAAAACATGAACAATAAGCTCGCTGGCTTCGGCACGGAGGGGCAGGTTGAAAATGCTGATGCTAGATCAACGGGCGATTCGAAGAAGCGGGTATCTGACGGGGGGATAAAGGTTGCTTCGGTCAATTTTATTCCGCTATTAGCGATTCCGGTGACGATAGCCCAATTAAGTGTGGGCTTCGTATCGAGCGGTTGGTTCTGGAGCCTCATTCTACAGTTTTTTGCCGGCTCGGGCGGCGCGTTGAGTGGATGGGCTTTGTGGCGTATCGTCAAAACATGGGCTAAAAGCCCGGATAAACAAATGTGGGCAGATGGATCTCAAGGTTACCGGAATGCGCTTATTCGCGCGGGCCTTTTTGGCGCAGTGGCCATCGCGTTGGCTCCCATTTTATCACCCGGACTCGCGTATGTTGTCATAGGGGTCTTTTCAATCTATCAAGAAATGGTCAAGGGACGGCCCGCTCCGCCACCGAAAAGCTCCGCATCTTTTTCTTGGACCGAATTGCTTCGTGGCTGGCGTCCCCTTGCGTTTGGGCTCGTGGCTCTGGGGACTGTTTACATTTCACTGTCGGATTTCAGATACGCCGGTTTCGTCGCGGGACTCTCTGTATTAATCGGCGCATTCACTCGTTGGGCGATCGGTAACCCCAATGAAAAAGCAACGGCACTATGGAGCAAACAACTTTTAAATGCCGCCATTGTCTTTTTGGGGGCTGGGCTAAACGTTCACCAAATTTGGCAGCTTATCGGGTTCTCCGGAATTGTGGGAACCGCCGCCGTCGTGAGCACAACCTTCATCGTGGGGCTTGGTCTTGCGAAACTTTTCAAAACCGATTGGATTTTCTCCGTTCTTTTCATCACGGGTATGTCGATTTGCGGAGGAAGTGCTATTTTGGCGGCGTCGGTGGCTCTGGGGTTACAACCGGATAAAAATGATGAGCACAAAAAATCCCAATCGTCGGCTCTGGCCATCATTTTGGTTTTGAATACGCTGGCCTTGTGGATCTTTCCGTTCATCGCCCATCAATTTCACTTACTTCCCTCGCAGGCCGCGTATCTATTTGCCTGGGCTATCCAGGACACCAACTCTGTCGTGGAATCGGCCCATCTGTTTGATCTTCAAAGTGTCGAATTGGCCACAACCTTGAAAGTCATGAGGGCTTCCTTGATTACGCTCACCACCTTGTTTATCTCACTTAATGCACACCGGTTGGCCAGATTTTTAAACGGCGGTTTGCGAACGCCATCGGCCGAAGAGCGTGTCTCCAAGTCGTGGCGACTCCCTCCGCCTTTCATTTTTGGATTTATTTTAGTCGCAGCACTGACCACGTTTATCCCCCCGCTTCAGCCGCTTGGAAATGACCTTAAAAAATTGTCCAAACCGCTTCTGACCATGGCTTTCTTTTTTGTGGGAAGCGGTTTTAAGCTGGAAACGTTTAAGAAGGTTTTGAATAAGCGCATCTTGGCGCAGTCTATTTTGGCATGGTTCCTACTGGTGGGACCGGTTCTGGCGTATGTCATTCACCTTGGGCGTGTTTCGTCTGCAGGAAATACAAATCATGTCATTGAATCCGACTCGGCGCGCAAGGAAATTCCCGTACGTACGCTTCCGGAGAATCTCAGAGGCAGTGCGGGCTTCGGCGCGGAGAAGGTAGACACCGATATTCAGCGCATCGTGGATAGATTCTTTACGATGGCGAATCGCCGGCTTGATGAGGCGGCGACCAAGCTCATTGAGGGATTGCGGGAGAAAAAAGTTAACCTAAATCGTGGACAGCGGACTTGGCAAGTTCATCTGCTTTGGTTATTTGCCCAATGGAAGTTCTACAATGCCAAACGTGTGCTTTTCCGGAGTGAAGAGGTTCGCCAGTACGCACTGGGGAAAATACGGCCGGTACTTGCAGCCTTCCTCGTGGATGATCTTACCTCACTCGGCGGGCCCAACCAGTATGTCGAAGCATTTGATGCGAATGCTCTTTTGTGGCCAGCGCCGAAGAATAACCAACTGGCATTTGTGCAGACACCGGGCAGCCGGCTCGAGGGATTGCATAAAAAACTGGATTCGGACAGACGGCCTTCCTTCAGCCATGTTGACTTAGCGGTCAACGATCTTGACGGGTTCATACGCGTTGCCGAAAAAGCAATGAGAAAAGGCGAGGTGGAGTGGAATATGAAACCGCCCATCGATATTGTGATGGACGGCCATCCCGTAAAATCCCGGCAAATTATCGATCGACGGACGAACACCCGCATTGTACTCATTCAATACGCTAATCCGCTTTCCGCCGGCTTCGGTGCGATATCCTCGAGCGAAGATCAGAGGAGATTAACGTGGGCAACCGAACGGGATGGGATCTTAAATGTTCTGATTGACCGGATAAGGGATCTTGAACTCAGAGCCGTTTATCTCGCGTTTTTGTTCGGTCGGGGAGAAATTAACAAAAGCGATCTGTTGAATGGTTATCGAAATATTTTTGCGAAGAAGGATCTCGAATCGCAAATCTTTATATTGCGCGATCTCTTTGACAAGGGGATTCTTTTCAATGCGCATTGGATTTGGCCGTATTTAGAACCCGATGAAGATAGCGCGTTATTTGCTGAGTGGTTTTGGTTGTTAAATGAAAAGTCAAATGCGTTGAGAAAACAAGTTGTGAAAGCAGGCGGGAATGCGGCACAGATTTATGAACGATACGGGGAATACCAAAGTAGATTTTCGCCCGATCAGGCAGTTAGACTGCTTCGGACGGTGGGTAATTTCGAGATGTTTATTCTGGCCGATGATCTAGAAGATTGGTATCTTAAATTTATCGAGCAGTTGGCCGCCCGGTCAACCAGTCCTAAATTTAGCAGGTTTGCTCAACGCGTAAATAAACCATCGTTGAGGTATAACCGGATGGAGCTTTATCCGCTTATACACGAAGCCGCCCGCGAATATTTTTCCGGCTTCGGTAGCGGTACGCCGGCGGAGTTTCATTTTGAGAAATTTGGGGACATCTTCTATCCGAGTTTCATTCATCCCGAAACAGGCAAGGCTGTCCATCCATTTCTGCTCAGCCATCCCGATGACACGCTTAGCCGTGAGGCCCGGAGCGAGATTCATTTAGAAAAGCAGGGCGTTCCGCGCATGGTGAGCGATCCGGCCGATCTGCAAAAAATTATTGAGGGCACGCTTCATTATTCGGTAAAGCATGTCATCTTGCAGGATGTTACACTTCCTCCCTTCGTTGCTTTATTTGATGATCTTATCCAGTGGTTCGATGCCAATCTCAGTTCCGATTTAAGAACGCAATTGGTCGCCCAATTTAATCAGACCGCTTTTCAATTAAGATTTCCTGAACGAGATGTGACCATGCTAAGCCAACTTGGTATGAACGCACTTTTATTTATCTCCGTATTGCTCAAGTTAAGAATGACCACGTTTTCGAGCATGGCGGAAGGGAAAAAGCTCGTAGTTTTTGCCGAAGACGCACCCCCATTTATACTAAAAACCGGCGATGGTCATGAATTTCTGGCAGTTTCCATGTGGGAATTGGGGCGCTTAATCAAAATCGCTGATCAAAAACATAGACCGATCCAGCCCGGCCATGGCTTCGGCGCAGCAAGAGCCGTAAATAGTGGCAAATCCGAAAGGCAACTTGAAAGAGCCGATTACTTCAGAATGATTAGTTTTTCTTTAATATCATCCGGGGTTTTTCCGTGGATGAATATTTTGATGCTTTCCAGAAGATTAGCAATGGTTGGCAGGAAAACACGTACGCAGACAATTCCGTTGGTGCCGGAAGGCGGGTATCGTTCGGAATCGGAAAAATCCTTGTCGTGGATCATCTCATCGGCAAGAAATCGGAATTTATCGAGCGAGGACACGCGAACTCAAGCGGGAGTTTTCGACTACTTGGCTGGCGAAGTAAAGCGCAGCTTGAATAGCTTGCTTGGAAAGCATCGGATAACCGCGCAGAATGTCGTCGATGGAGTCGCCTCCTTCGATCATTTGGAGAATAAGCGAAACAGGAATCCGCGTTCCTCTAAAGCAGGGTTGACCGTGGCAGACATTGGGGTGAACACTGATGTACTTACGAATCAAGGGTTTCGTCGTCTTCATAGGGGGAATGCTAACACAAACCTTCTGCCTCGTCAATTTTCCAAGCTCGATGCTGACGATTCGGAAAAACCTTCCGGCTTCGGCGCGGAAGCCAAGCATGCCTCTGGGTTTGGAATGAAGCGCTGGCAGGCAAGGGAGAAGGGAATTTTCTTTGGACTTGTTTCAAGCGCGCTTGGAGCGCTTGCGGTCATTTCGGCGGAGAATGTACTGCGTCTTGAGACGGATGTTTTTGCCCTGCTTTTTTCTGCCGCGATCCTTATCGATTTATTTCTGCATTTGGTGAAATTCATCCGGACGCAGAATGCGCACCCAGGCAAACGAAATCAAGTCTTCGGTGGCGCAGTTCTTGTGGTTTCCATCGCCGCATCAGGAATCGCGCTTTGGAACGGTATGCTCGGTTGGTTCCTGCTTACGACGTATGTATTCGTGAAGCTCGCAGGTATCTGGAAAAAATTAATAACCAGAACGCCGCCCGTTTTAACGCAGAGAGGCCGTTGGGGGATAGCCACGCATCCGATGCTGGTTCAGCCGTTCGGACTTCTCTCGATTCCGTATTTCGGACCCATGTTTGTCCTTCTTTCGATGGCTCTCGCCCCGGTTTTTTCCGCCGTTTTAGAACGCATGCTTTCGGTGAAACGTTTCGGAAAAATGCAGTGGATCGGGGGATTCATCACGGTGGGCGCGATGATTCTGTCGCGCCATGATCAGCTCGGAAGTCTGGCCAGCCTTCCGATTATCTTTGTGCTTCTCTATGCGTCTATGCAGGCGGCCGGCCGTGTGATATTAAAATTTATTCAAACCGATCTTCCGAAGATGAGCCCGACGGAGCAGGTGAGAATTGCTTACGCTACATCGGTCTGGCCGTTTGCGTTGGTGTATATCGCTTCGAATATATTCAAAGGAAACTTTTTTGCCGGAGACGTTGCCGGATTATTTTCCGGTTTGCTTCTGCCGTTGAATGCATATTCCACCGCGGTTGCTCCGCTTGTTGTTGGTTGGGCGCTTATCCGGATGAGCTCACGGCTGACGGAATTTCAAACCGTTAAATTAACGGATTCTTCGACGACGAGTTTCCTTCGGTCCACGTCGGCGATCTTTGGTTTCATTTTTACGGCGATGTTACTTGCGGATTTCGAAAGGACTATTTCAAGTTCAGTCCAGCTTCTTTCGGCTATGCTGACGGCTTTTGGCGTTTGGCTTTTTGTCCGGTCGCCGGCGTGGGAAGCGGCCAAGGAATTAGCCGGGAAAGGCAGGCACGGGAAACTTCTGAGAGAGAGGACGTACAAGCGGTTTTCCGCCCTGGGTGAGGCTGTTACGCGCTATCTGTATCTTAGGCATCCGCTTCGAAATCCTCGGGAAAGAGATGCCCGGCTGTTTGAGATTAGAACCGTACTTGAAGGCGTAGTAGGCCTGGCCGATCTGGCTGACGGCATAAACCATAAAGAGGTTTTCGAAAGCATCCGGCGGTTTATGAAATCTTTTCCCATTGATTTTACGAATCATGGATTTTTGGCTTGGATTTTTAGCGACATGAATGAGTTAAACCGGTGGCTGGGTTTTTCCGGAATATACGGCGAAGATGAAAATCTAGAACCCGCCGCCGGTCAGGCCATTCACACGCTTTATCCCAAACTGAAACTTGCCGAGACCTTTGCTGCACGGCGAAAATTAGCGCCGTTTCTTAAACGTATTCGAAAAAACCCGGATTTGATCAGTCAGCTTAGGGAAAAAACAGCGAGCGAGTTTTATAAGTCCGTCTTTACCAAAAAGGAACGAACGTTTCTGGCCGAGCTTCTCGATGCCGGTTTCTGGTTCCGTTCCCCCGAAACTATGCGTTCGCTCGTCGGTTTTGATCACGTATCATTTCTGCTGTATTTTCTTTATTACACGGAAGCATATGATCAACTCTGGTTGCAGTTTAGTGGAATAGCCCGAGCTAGCGAAGAAATACCCGCCGCTCTGCATCTTGATAGCGCGAGTCTTCAAAGCCAACTGACGAGGGAACTGGGTCATTTGGGGCGCGTAATCGACGATTACTTCTCTCCGTTACGCTATAGAATTTTTGGAAAGTCGCCTCCGTTCGGAAAATATTCTCCGGATGCCATAACAGACCTCATAGTAAAGAAAAGATCAGCCGTTCTGGAGGGAGCCTCTCCTTTGATCGAGAGGCAATTTGTAGAGTTGCTTGATGTCAAGGATCCGGGAACGAAAAGAAGAGTTTATCATGTGCCTATTCAGATAGCGGGCCAGCCGTTTGCCGCTTTATTCACTCCCCTGCGTAAAGATACATTTGAGTCTTTTAAGGAATACGGCGGGCATATCGCATTGTGGACCGTTGCCGAGGTTGGCGCTCGTCCTTGGATTTTTGTTCTCGTTCCGTGGTCTGAGTATCGCGAGCGTTCCTTTGTGGGTCGGGTGAGGGAGCATTATGATTCGGCCCGGCTTGCAAAGAGCATTCATAGGAAGGGCGATGACAAAAGTACGGAGTATACGCTGAGTACTGTTGCGCCGGAGATCCGCAAACTTATTCGTGCGGAAATCGGAACGAAGAAGCGGATTCTTTCCATTGGGCCGGGGAGCGGGCTGCTTGAACGGCAACTTGCAAAGGCCGGTTACCAGGTTTCGGCCGTTGAATTGTCAGAGGTGCTGAGCAGGAAGCTAGGCAGAAAAGGTAATATTCATGTGTTTACCGGAGACGCCCAGCATTTAGAACGGGTTCTGCCTATGGCGATTCCCGCGGATGAGCGAAAGAAATTCGACGCGATTGTTTTGTCCGAATCGCTCGGTTATTTTGACGGCGAAGAGTTGATGCAAAAACTCGGGGCATTTTTGAAGCATGACGGGAAAATCATTATCACGACCTATCCGGGCGCAAAAAGAAAACCGATATGGGGATACCGCTTTACGCCGCTTTCGGAATTAGCGCACTGGTTGTCGGAAGCCGGGTTTGAATTGAGAACGCAGACGTTTTACCGCTTGGCGCCGGACTGGATTCGCATGCCGGTTTCGATAGCCGAAGTCGATAGCGAAGAATCCGCGGACATTTATATGGTTTCAGCAGGGATGAGTGAGTTTGCCAGAAAGTTAAATCTTCCCGAGTCGCCGGTGAGTTTTTCCGTTCGCCAAACCACGATCAAACAGCTTTTAGCCAGGCAGCCTGAATTTAAAGAGGAATTCGATCGCGATTTAGGCACTATGCTTGAAATTGCCCGGATTCTAGCCGGCCGGCTTGAGCGGAGCGATCTGGAGGATGGTTTCCAAAGAGAGTTGACACCGCCTGTGATCGAGCTTGAGCGCGGCGGGAGAAAGAAACGGCATGACTTGTCCAAAGGATGGAGTATCCGGATGGTCGCCAAGGATAACCGTTACGATATGTCGATTGTTTTTTCTGAGACGGTAAACCGTAAAAGGGCGTCTTCCGTAATGGCCATAGCAAAATCACAACCGCTTCTGCCTTCGGTAGCCGGGGATTCTGCGCTGGGTATTTTTGCAGCGGATACGCTGGGCTTTAATGACGAGCTTTTCGTGGAGCTGCTCGGCCCGTCTGTTGAGAATACGGATATTGCCGTGCAGCAGCTTGAGACAAGAATTTTGGCTACCCTTGGCAAATACTTCGTTTTTGGCGATCGCGTGATTCCGGGAACATTGGCCGGCATAACGTTTGAGAATCTCTCGGTCAGCATCGCTGTCGATTATGTGCGTCCCGGTGTTTACAAGTTCCGCGTCAACGCCGCCGACTCGCTTGAGTCCGCGATTTCCGATGCCGAACCGGCACCGATCATGGAAGGCTTTTTCCGAAATACGCGTAAGCCAACCGGCTTTGGCGCGGTGGGAGAACAGGACTCGTCATTGCGAGGAGCGGAAAGCTTTAAGGCGACGAAGCAATCTCAAAGTCCAGAGATTGCTTCGCCCCTATCGGGGCTTGCAATGACGAATTCCGCCGGCTTTGGCGCCGAATCTTCTTTAAGGTCACATACCGATCACGAAAAGGTCATTGCTGCCATTTACGAAATGTGGCATGCCCTTGTGGATCGTGGGCCGGAGGCCGTAAGGACGATCGCCGATGAATTAATGAAGCAGGGCATTCTTGTAGCTGGACCGGCATTGCTTCAAAGATACACCGAGGAGGAACTTAGATTGCTCTCGAGTTCGTCTATCTTGGGGGTAGAGAGATCGGTTGTCCAAGGGTTGATCGCCGATTTTAGAAAACGTGGTTTTTCTTTACCTTTGGGAAAAATGGAAAAAAGGAGTTTTTTGCACAATATGCTTTTTGCGATTGAAAACGCGCGTCAGCATGCGCTATTAGAGCCCGCTTCGGAAGCAATAACTCTTCTGCTGGGAGATGGAACTGATTTGTATGGTGTGGTGATGGATTCAGGATCAGGTATGCGAATTTCAATCAGCCTTTCTCCGTATTTTCATCTACGAGGCAGACTGAGTCGCTGGGGTGAAGGATTAGGGGCATCTTTAGAAAATTCTTCAGAGTTTACAACCCAAACTTTTATTGCCTCACGTGGCCAGGAGTTTGAGGTCGGGCCGCAAGAAAAAGAGCCAAGACAAGTTAAGCCATCACACCCGATGCCGCTGCGCGGCGTGCTTTACATTACCCGAGTTGATCTGTCTGGCTTCGGCGTAGAAGCGGGACTCTCGGAAAGTGGATTTGAGACTAGCGATGATGCCGCTTTTGATATCGTTCGATTAAATACAAAACTACAATCAGAATACAAATGGATCCGACAGCTGTTAATCCTAATTCCATGGTTATCTTACGCCTCCTCTTTAGTGGGATACATAACCCATCCGATTATAAACGAAAAGAGGATCCAGAGCCAAGCCACAATTGCCAGGGGTAAACTTAGATCAAGAAAGAATTTGCTAGCAAACGCAGCTCCTACGGTGATCTTTGCGATATCGAGCATCGTTTTAGCGACAGCTTCTCTCCCGCGGCTTTCGAACAGATTCATTTTTGGCGATCTCCGGCTTTTGAGGGAAATTTTTGAGGGGCTTGAGAATATCAGAAGTGCCATAGAAAATAAACATAATATTGATCTTTTGTCAAAATCACAAACTACACAACCGGTCGTATCCGGCTTTGGTGCAAATATAGAGACTCAAAGAAGGGTGGTCGAGTCAGGAAGATTTCTTAGCGGGGATGGCGCTTTTGATATTCGTCGATTACTAGGAGTACGGTTGCTATCGTTGCTATTAGCGCCATGGTTAAAAGACCTGTTGCGAACATGGTATCAAATCTCCTCTTTGGTGGGACAAAACACCCAACCAAGTATAAACAAAAATACCCCCAGGATCAAGGCTATCACTCTAAACCAAACGCCTAGCCCAAAGAAAAATTGGCTGGCTAAAGCAGAAGTCACCGTGATCTTGCTAAAATCCATGAATGTTTTGGCTACTAAATTTTTCTTGTTTCCTTCAAACAGTCTCATCGGTTTCAGTTCCTTGGCGGTCGTACAGTTATTGAGGGAGAGGGAGTCTAGCACAGTAGGCCGTTTACGTCAACTAAATTATGATGAAAAATCATACACGTGGGGCTCACAGGCGTTGGCTAGAGCCTCCAGCCCGCTTCTCGGCTTTGGCGCGGAAGAGCCGCCTGAAATGGAACGCAAGATGAACGTGGAAGAGGCTCGTGTCAAATTAAGCGCCCACATTCAGGAAGCGCGATTGCGTTACGATCAACGCGATTATGCGGGAGCTGAAAAGGTGCTTCGGGACGCGGAGGAGATTCTCTACAGATTTCGTGACGATGAGCAGATACGCGGCTTGGCTTACCTGATTTTCACACGATATTTCCACATCGCCTTGGTTTTGTGGCAGAGGAGCAGAGAAAACAGAAAAAAAGTAGAAGAGTTGCTCGAGAGGGCTTGGCGCATTAAAGGAGATATGCATGCATTTATCAACCAAGAGATTTACCACGCTTTCCTCCAATTGGGCAACGAAGTAAAGGGTGTGTCGCAGCCGGCAGCAACGAAGTGGACTCCGCCCCCCTTGAGAAAAAATTAACTGCCGATGACGCCGCTTCTCGGCTGAATGAACTTGTCGAACAGGCGAAATCATTAAATCTTGGTGGTAAAAATAAAGAGGCGGAGGCAGCGATTGGGCAAGCGGAAAGACTTCTCTACAGATTCCAGGACGACTGGCAGATTCAAGAGTTGGCTTACCTGGTATTCATCCGCTATTTCAGAATAGCAGCATCGTTGTGGGATGAAGATAAGAGAAATAGACCCAAAGTAAAGCAATTGCTCTACAAAGCGTCAGTGATCCAACGTGATTTCAAATCACTCATTCATATTGAGCCGGGTATCTACCAAGACTATCGGGACTTGTTGGATGAGGTCAGACGGACGCAAGTATCTCTACCGGATGAGGTGCGCGTACCGCATCTGCCAAAGGCCGGGCAACCCATTTTAAAGCCCGGCGAGGGGGAGGCGGCGAAATCCGAGCAGGAACTTCAGGATCTGATGGATAGAATCAAACTCGCCTCGCTTCACGCTCTGGCGGAGATCGAAAAAGAAATCGAGCGCTTTAGCAGAAAGAAACAGCCGAGCTTGCTTGCCGCTCTGCGCGAAAGACGTGACGTATTACTTATGCAAGGGCAGCGGTTGTCGGTTACAACTCCGAGGGCCGAAGTCGAAGCCGGAAAGGAAATCGCCAAGGACAGAGATAAGTTTCCTCAGCAGCGAAAAACAGTGGCCGATCTTATTAGGGCCATTGAAGCCGGCACGGACGAACTTGCGCTTCCAAAACTTAAAGCTTGGGCCCACAAGGGTAATCAAGAGGCCATCCGTGCCCTCGAAGCATTTGAGCGGAAAGAGAAAAAGAAGGGAAAGCCCGCCGGCTTTGGCGCAGCGGAGCAGATTCCAACGTTGGTGCCGTGGCAAATAGAGTTTGTGGACAAGGTAAAGCCTGTCGTTATCGCTATGGAACGTGGGCGGTCGGAAGCGAAGCGGCTTAAAGCCCTTCGTAGACTTGAAGATATTTTGAAGGACTACACTGTTGCTACCGAATCATGGGGCCTGAAAGGAGCTCTTCATCTTGAAGTGCCTGCGCCTTTTCTTGGAGGTAAGACATTACCTAAGCTATGGTTTGCCGCAAGCAGTTTTGACTACGACAAGAGCGAGATAGATCTGATTCGGGTAATGGATTTGGACAGGTCTAGTCCTCGCGTGATTAAACGCGACATAGCTGTAGAGGAGCGAGTTGACGATACGCAGCTTGAGAATTTTGAACTTGCCACACAGTTCAAAACGATTGAGCCTCCCGAGGCCAGGATCGATCCTGAGTCAAAAGAAGATGTTACCATGATGTTTTCTCCGTATCACAAAATAGCTGAGGTAAGGAAGTTGTTGAAGAATGACCCCGAAGACATGGACGGACTACTCCTCTTGAGCGATGCTGTTGAACACCGTCGGTCTGCAGATATGAAGGCCGTAGCCGTGCTTGTTCACGCCGGGGAAATGCGATTGCCTGAACTTTTGCGCATGAGACGGAACGGCCTCAAGAATCTTCGCAACGCATACATTGTAGTTAATGCCATCGTCAAGAAAGAGCTCATTCGAGTGTTTAAGAGTCCCGATCCTGAGGTCGCTTTTGGTGAGTTCTTAAATTCTTTTGGTCAGGATATTGAACTCTTAAGCTGGATGGCGGGGCGTCCCGTTGATACGGGGCTTGTCCCAAAAAACAATCGAGGGTCGAACAAGAAACAGCTTGAACTGTTGCCACAGCTTCTGCCTGTCTTAGACCGATACGGACAAAGGCTATTGGGTGATAGGGGTGCGAACACGGATCAGTTTGAGCGTTGGGCCAAACACATTGCTTTCGCGGATCAAATCAGATGGGTAGCTTTGCGGTCTCCGGTAGACATAAATGAGACTGCTCGTGAGGTTAAGCGAGCGGCGGGAATATTGCCTGATGACGAAGATCAAAAACGTGAAGTAGATCTCATAATAAAGTCAATGGAACTTGTAGATGAAATTGTATCCCAAGTTCCGGCACTCAAACAGCAACCAAGTATTGAATTTAACAGGGGTTGGCAACAAATAGTCGATAGCTTGGATGTAGAAGCTGAAGCTGATATGGATAGAGGGTTAAATGCTGCGCGCATGGTTTTTGAGCATTTGGCGGGCAGTATTGAGGGGGACGAGTTACGTTTCCGCTGGCTCCGGTGGTTACAGGATTCAGCACATAACAAGCAGCTTTCTAGTGATATTGCTCTTGTTGGCACGGTTGTATTGCTGGAACCTTGGCTGCGAGCACAGAACGAATCCGCACTTATTAAAGCTGTCCGAGACACGCCTTCTCACCTTGTGCAGGTGAGTTTGGCATATTTGCTCGTAATGCATTTCCGCAATCTTAATCCTTTGTATCAGATTCGCTCTAACGAGGCGCTACGCCAGGCCAGTGAGGAACAAGCTGGTGAGTTTGCCAATACCGTTCGTGCCCTTATTTCCTCTGACCCAGGGCCAGAGTGGGGGCTTGTAGAATTTATGCTCGGCTTCGGCGCGGAGGATGTGTCATCAGGAACAAACAAACTTATCGTGACGCGCGATCGGGGCGTGGCGGCCATCGTGCTTAATTCTCCGGGGACGAACAATGCGCTGGATAGTGAGAAGATTCGCGCAATCACAGACACATTGAAGAGGCTGGAACAAGAGCCGGAGATTTCCTTTGTAATTTTTAAAGGTGCGGACGGTAAAGATCCGTCGCGGAAGCCGTTCTTTTCCGCCGGTGGGGATATCAAAGAACGTCAACGCTACTTGCAGGCCGCCCGCTTGGATGATTTAAGGCCGCTTGTCAGAGAGAAATATGAAATGCTCCGGACTATGCACCGGTTTAAGAAACCCATCATTTCGCTTGTGGATGGGATTGCGGTGGGCGGAGGACTCGGAATAGTGCTGGCAAGCGATCTGGCATTTGCGACACGCGGATCAAGTTTTATGCTGCCCGAAACCCGTCTCGGCTGGTTTGCCGATGCGATCAATACACCCCTCCTTGCCCGGCTTTACCGCTTGGGATATGACGAATGGACTTTTGAACAGGAGCAAGACCCTCTCCTCGGGAAGCCCTTTGCAAAATACTTTGGATTTACGGGGAAGGAAATCCAAGCCAGAGAAGCAGCTCACTACGGGCTTGTATGGGATGTTGTCGACGATCTTTTAACGGTTGAAGAAGTACTAAAAGGATTACTTGACGGTACAATTCCCGCAGAGAAGTATGGAAAAGGATTCGACAGACATCAAGCAAGTCATGTTGTACGGGAATTGTTCTTGCGATATATCGGCGGGGGGCAAGAAAAAGTCACCGATCCGGAAGTTTTAGAAATTTTAGCTTCCGAACCCGGTCTCGAAGGACCGCGCGATTGGTTTACGGTTGACGATGAACTCGAAAAGTCGATTCAGGCAAGGCGCCGGCTGATTCGAAAGTACTTTAGTCAAGCAAGCGCAAGAAAAATTCTAAGCGGTCTCATCCGTGCGGCCGGACCGAAGTCAAAAGTAAACGGCGAAGAATATCACTTTGCTCGTGAAACTCTGGCCATGATAGCGGATCGTTCTCCCGAAGCCATTTTGGAAACGAATCGATTGATTGAAGAGAATACGGATTTGTACCTATCTGGTGTGATTGAAGGCAAGCGGGAAGATTACCTGGACAAGATTGTCGAAAGCGAAGTTGAAGCAGGTTTAGCTATGATTGCTTCGGAGGATCTGCGTGAAGGCATCGATGCGTTTGTAAACCGCCGCAAGCCCGGTTTCCCTTCCTTAAAGACTCCGCTCGGCCTTTTATTCAAAAGAGCGGAGAAAGTTCTCGCAACCAGGCGATCGCTCATACCGCGGGGGGTGAATCATGTAGTCTTCGCTACTCCGCGAGGGGCCGCCATGGACAGGTTACAGGAAAGCGTGATGAAAGCATTACGAGAAGAAGCCGGTTCGAAAAGCAGTGGCTTCGGCGTCGAATCCTCAAGCGAGGGGCCGCCTTCGAAGCGAAGTGCGGCGGTACCCGTGGATGAGAAAAATGCGGACTCACCGGAGTTGGAAATATTAAAGACAACGACTGATGTAACGCAATTGCGGGAGGAGACCGTCCGGCTTAAAGAACTTGGGTTTCCTAAATCAACGCTATCGGAAATTCTGGGAAGCCGTCTTCCCGATGCGTATCACTATTGGACCATTCCCGGGTTTAGCCGGCGGGGGAGGCAGAGGAGTGATTTAGCGGGACTTTTAAAAGAAAATTGGTTTACGGTAGCAATGTTTTTTGCCGGTTTTTCACTTTACCTCTATGGTTTAGCCACCGAATCAAATTTTAGTCCAAGCAATGTCAAGGATCTCCTTGCCATTTTCTTCTCCTCCTCGGGATTCAGGGGGATGGGGCTATATTTCATGATACTTTCTATTTTTACTCATCTCATCCCTATTACAACACTCTTTGTCCACAGGCTTTTCTTAGAAGATTTTTGGAGAGAGCGCATCGAAAAAATAAATATTTTTGTCGAGGAACTTTTTAAATCAACAAATGACAGATGGTTTGATCTTGTAGAAGGGTTGTGGTTATCGCCTTCGGATCAAAAAGCTGATTTTGTTTTTAATAACTACACGCGTTTATATTCCGGGCTCACGTTGTTTGCGGTGATGTTACCCTCCGCAGGTCTGGGAGGTATGTGGATCTTTAGGCCCGGGTGGATTATCACACATCTTTGTACGGTAGTTGCTACGATCGTCATTAGTTTTTTTGTAGGGCTGGGTAAAAGGCAGATTCAGAGAGAAGCAAAGGAGTTTGATGATTCAATAAAACTGGAACGGGAACGAGAAATCGCGAGCAAACCTCTTGATAGAGCAAGAGATTCCGCCGGCTTCGGCACGGAAATTTCAAGCCAGGGAAGATTTGAGACTAGCGATGATGCCGCTTTTGATATCGTTCGATTAAATACAAAACTACAATCAGAATACAAATGGATCCGACAGCTGTTAATCCTAATTCCATGGTTATCTTACGCCTCCTCTTTAGTGGGATACATAACCCATCCGATTATAAACGAAAAGAGGATCCAGAGCCAAGCCACAATTGCCAGGGGTAAACTTAGATCAAGAAAGAATTTGCTAGCAAACGCAGCTCCTACGGTGATCTTTGCGATATCGAGCATCGTTTTAGCGACAGCTTCTCTCCCGCGGCTTTCGAACAGATTCATTTTGGATTATCTCCGGCTTTTAAGGGAAATTTATGAGGGAGTGGAGAATATCAGAAAGGGAATAGAAAGTCAACATGATATTGATTATTTATCAAATACCGGAGATTCCCAATTTGCCGCCCAGCCGATTATGGCCATAAACAGTAATGTTGGCTTCGGCGTGACGAGCGAAGATGATTTCAGACATTTTATCCGTTGGGCTCAGCAGCAAGCCGGATTGTCGGCATTGGTGGATTTGCATCGTCGTGCTTATAGGGAAGGGTCAGGCCGGAGCAACTATGATTACGTTAATGATATTACTAATCTGCTCGGCATAGTTCGAGCCAAGGCAGGACCTGGTGCTTATAATGGTCTTATTGGCGGCACCGTTGTCAGAATAAAAAATTACGGTTCCGCGACGCAATATCAGGTTGATAATTTAGCGCCGTTAAATATCGGAGACCAGCAGGCTATTATTCGAGATGTAATTTTGAGCATAGATCCGTTTTGGCAACCGCCGGCGAACGAAATACTTCCTGCCACGATGGTTGGGCCGCCTTCAAAATCTCCATCCGTTCCGGCTACGGCTGCAAAACCATCTCAGTTAATGGATCGACAGAAAAAAATAAGCGAAATGCTCTGGTGGGGTCCGGAGGATGCAAGCCTGGCCAAAGGTACTGCCCGAGTAACCCTTTCCAAATTTATCGAAGCGCATGAATTAAAAGGAGCGAAACGCTTTAAGTTAGTGGCTAAAACCGCTACTCCTCTTTTCCAGCGCCCGAAAGACACGCGCACCCTAAGTCAGCCCAACGAAGTGTTTTATCCGCAAAGCGGTGCTGAGGTCAAGATTCTCGAGATCACCGCGACCACTGTTGTCTTTCAATTACATCCGACCGATGCCGGTGACATCCGTACGTATGATACCCGTCAGATCAATATTTCTGATTTAAGACAAGTAAAACCCATTCTATCCGGCTTCGGTACAGAAAGCTTTTCGCTTGAGCAAACAAAAGAAGTTCTTCAAAAGTATTGGGCGAACGGCCAGCATAATTATTTAGATTATTTCAGGGAACTTTATTATTTTCGGTTTGCCCTTATGAAACGCCGCGGGATGTACTCATTTAACACGGCATGGTTTCACAATGCGCGGGGAGATAACGGAAAGCCCATCTTTGAAAAGTTAGCGACTATTTTGGCGGGTAAGGTTCATGCTGCACTCGTGAGCACCGAAGCTCGTGAAATTATCGAGCGAGTCAACCAGCATCAGGCCAAACAAATCTCTTACGAAGAGGGACGAGCACTTCGGCGTATTCTTCATAAATCTTTGTTTAAGTCGGATGGTTTTTACGGCGAGAGAATGGTTTCGGGTATGTTGACCGCATTGGTTTCGGCCGGTTTCCTTCCTGCTGCGTTTAATCCGGAAAATCCGCCTTTGCCATTTGCGCCCACAGAACCGCCGCCGATTCCATTGAACGACAACGCTTATTTAGATCTCGCCAAAAAAGCCACGAACATTTTGAAAGACGATAAAGGTGAAATGCAGCGCCTCGTCCGTTTAATTCTTGAGAAGACAGGAGTGAGCCCCTTTGCCGCATTAAAGCTCGCTTTAGGCAAAGATTCTCTTGACGCTATATCTTTAGATCGTACGGAGGATCCCGAACGATTTTCCGATCCTGAGGCCTGGGTCGCAAAGAATTTTCCTCCGCGCCCGCCTGTTTATGCAGAAGCCATAAGCGAACAAGGTAAAGAAACCTTAGTTTTACTTCACGGCGCGGCTCTCGATAAAACAGCTTGGGGTGCAAATGTCCTAAACGAGTTGGCGAAGAAGTATCGTTTGATTCGAGTTGATTTAACGGGACATGGAAAATCAACAGGCCCTGAAATGTCTGCACAGAATGTTTGGGATTCTTCCAACAGTCATTATAACCTCGATCTCATAGCGGCAGATGTAAAACGCGCTTTGGATCAGCTCGGTATTAAACGGGCGACGTTTGTCGGGCATTCTGCCGGAGGGAAAATTATCCTGTCGCTCGCTACGCAATATCCGGGATTGGTGGAACGCGCTACGGTCATTGATTTGGGATTCCGGCGATATCTCGGAACCGAATTAGCCGATTTCGTTGAATACGGAATTCTTAGAAGTGGAAGTAAGGCAGCCTATTCACTTTTCCGTGCAGCCGGTGCTCGCGATATGAGTAATGAATTAGACCTCATACGTGAACAAGCCATTCCTTTGCAAGTAATCGCGTCGGATATTTCTTGGGAACATTTGCCATTTTTTAGCCCGGCCGATCAAGAACATTTGTTGGAACATTATCCCGAAGCCCATGTTAATCGCGTAACGGGTCCGCCGTACCGCCACAATGTTTACCAAAGCCATCCGGATGAATTCCTCCGGCTCCTCACGGAATTTGTAGATACGACGCCTTCCGCACCGGTTAGTAAAGCCGCGGTTATTACGCCTATGTGGTTTCTCTTCAAATTATTCATGCGCGAAAATAGGCGACTTGATGATATGGCTGTTCAGTGGGATCGGCCGGAGGCTTTAAATGCATTGCGTAATGAAGTCCATCGTTGGAATCCGGCCGAAAACGAACTGGCTCTGTCTGTTTTTGTAATCGAGAAATCAATGCCCGTTGACTGGACAAAACCTGCTTTGATTGGAGATCAAGATAATATCGAAGATACTTTTCATAATTCCCCTATTAGAGCTATAGCTCCTGTGGCGCCGGCAGAAATTATGGAAGCAAAAAAAGAAGGGGTATTTTTAGGTAATTCCAAAAAAACGCGATTAATGGAAGACGACTTTATTGAATTGAGACGGCAGGCTTCCCGCGCCATTTCCTCAGGACAAGATATTGAAGAAGTGACTCTCGAGTTGTCTCGTCTGAATTGGAAGGAAACATTTAAGATCATAAATTTCCACGGCTGGATTTATCTTTTACCGGCCCGATGGGCAGGCGAGCAAAGTTCGATTCAGATAGCTTTTGAAAAATCCTTGGTTCAAGAAGATCCCGGGCAAAGCATGATTAAAGGCGATCCCATCATTGTTCTTCCGGCCGCTCACTTGCTATTCCGGGATGTAAACGGAAAAATCGAGCCCCATCTTGTCGGCGATCATTATCCCCGCAGAATGGTTATATTGCATGAATCGTTATTTGATTTGACCGATCGGCTTCAGAAAAAAGTTCCGGCAGGCGGGATCATTCTTCTTCAGGTTCTCATGGGGCATCAACTTAGACACGAAGTATTTCGCTCCAATGATTTCTGGACCGATGCTTCTTTCTGGTGGCGTGATGAAGAACTTTTCGGCGCTCTTGCCGGCAAGGCGGGAAAACAGCTATCCCAAGCGCTTTACGAGGAAGGGGTTTTTGATGCCGAAACGCGGGATGGTTTACCCTCAAGTATTCTTGCCATGTATTGGCCGAAAGATCATCTCCTGCCGCTTTTGGTAAAACGCGGTTTGGTGGATCGAGGTGTTATTCAAAACGGAAGCCGAGTGCTTGAGGTTGGAACGGGGCCGGGCATGTTGACGCGCGCCATGGCTGCGGGCGTGCATTACGCGGGAATTAAAGATGTACAGTTTGTTGCGAATGACATTTCCCGAGATGCGCTTATGGACGCCATGCGGTTTTTAAGAATGGGCATAGGAGGATTTCGAAATATTGAACTGCGCAGCGCAAAGAAGACAGGATGGGAGTCCGCCATGACGTGGACTCTCGGATTAAAAGACGGTGAGTTGTTCGACGTTATCTTATGGAATCCGCCGTGGTATGCAAGGCGGCGTAATGGTGACGCAGCACGTGTGGAGGCGTGGAGCGACCCACTCCATAAAGAACTTAATTCATATTTGGACGAAATGAAACCTCGCCTAACGCCCACAGGAAAAATCTACGTTGTTTTCCCGCGTTCGCGTTCCGCAACGCTCAGGAAATTGGCGCGAGAGCATTCGCTCACGATTTCCGAGGCCGATGCTTACGAAACCAAGCGCGGGTTCACCGCGCTTTATGAATTTGCTCCTATTCGCCAGGCCGGTTTCGGCGCGGAAACAGAAGAAATTTTAGCGCAGCGCGGAGACATATTCAATCAAGCTCATAATGCCGTGGAAAAAGAGAATTGGGAAGAAGCCATCTCAATATTTACAAATCAAATTCCTTTATTATTCCAAAATCATATCGAATTATCCGATGCCTCTGTTTTGTCGCATCGTATAGTGAAGAAGCTGTTGATCTCTTACGATTTATTCATACATAGATATCTTCATTCCGACGGCGACGCAAGAATTGCACATAAAGTTTTCGAGCATTACCTGAATCTATTTGAAAAATTTCAAGATACTGAATCGGTAAAAACACAAGCTTCATGGTTTGTGTCTTCAGCAACCCTTCTTTCGGACCGCCTTACCTTTGCCGGTCGATTCGCGGAATCAGACGAAGTGTTGCGTCATGTCGAGAAAATTGCCGCTCGATTTCATGCCGACAAAGATGTGCGAGAACGAGCTGTGCATATTTTTAAAAGAATCCTTGGCTTGGCCAAAGCTATTTGGCAAAGCGAAGGGACGGACGAAATCAATAAAGTTCGAGAACTGCTCGAGCGCGCTTGGAAGGTTAAAACAAGTTTTAATCTGTTTTTTGAACTTGATCTACAAAACAAGTTCTTCGCATTAAGGGATGAAGTGAACGCAAGTACACGTTCAGATGCCGCAGGAGCTCTTCCACGTCCAAAACCTGCTGCCAAGCCGGCTGCGCAGGATCCGGTAAAGGAAGAAAAAGAAAATGGCGACAAGGGACGTGAGCTTGACGAACTCCTCAATCTTATTCGAACCGCATCCGCTTATAAGCTGGGTGAGATAGAAGCCAATGACGTACCGAGATTTAGTAACAAAAGACAACCTCGATTAATAGCAGCCATTCGGGAACGACGCGCTACGCTTGAATTGCAGCAACCCCCTCTTCCGAGCGCTTCTCATCGAGCGGAGGAAACAAAACCCCACCCTCGAAGCCAAACAACCGCACCGAAGAAATCAGGCAGATCCTTAGCCGAGCTCGAACGGGATTTTTGGAATGGCGATACCCTGGCGCTCGACAAGCTTAGGGCCCGGGCAGCGAAAGGGGATCAAACCGCTAAAGCTGCTGTGGAAAAAATTGATAAGAAACTTAGTAAAAGATCATCTACCGGCTTCGGCGTACAAGAGAAACTGGAACAACGTTTTCAAGCACTTCGGAGCGCAATGGGATCATTTTTCGATGGGGCATGGCCCGATCTGACACTTTTGGCAGGACACATGCGAGAAGATGCGGATCGATCGCTTAACGAGGAAATTCCTCCGGTGGTTAGCGCATTCCGGGGCTTACTCGGAGATCGGTTTGAAGCGGAATTTGGAAGTTACTGGAGGGATATGGTGGATGTTGGACTTGCCGCTGGAGACAACACGCGTAGATTTTTCCGGGCAAGTTTGCCGAGAATAATGAAGGTTTTTGGACAGGACATGACTACACATTGGGGTAATTTAATGAGTCTCGGTCGTACGGTGCCGGATCGAGGTGTGTTCTTTCTGACGACGATTCCTATGGCCGCCAATCTTCTTGGTGATGATGTGGTGCGGAGTCTTCTCCTTGAGACATTCCGACAGGAGCCCGATGTGCGTTACGCATATTGGGTTAGCCATATGCGGCAAAAGGTGCGCCAGAGATTGAAGATACGAGAATCCGCGTTCGTTGTTGTAGCCGGAAGTACGCAGGTTCTTGAAGAAGACGAAGTGATTATTCAGGCCGTCGAAAAACTTCGCAAAGAAATGAACAGGAAAATTCTCCTTATTCTGGCGCCCAGGGGATATGCAAATGGAAGTATGCGCTCCGATGTCGCGTTAGTCCGGTCTTATCTTGAAGCGAATAAGTTCGATTACATTTTGCGCGCTCCTATTGAAGACGCTCACGCGCCAACCTTATTTTCACTTGGGGGATTCTTAGATGACGGTATACTCGTTTACAACGTGGGGCAGGATGAAGGCCCGCGCAAATTAGTAGAAGGATTGGGCGAGCTAGCCGCGGTTTATGCGGCGGCCGATGTTGCTATCGTAGGCGGAAATATCATTGAACAACACGGTCATAATGTGGCCGAACCCATCAACTTTAATGTACCGACCATTACCGGGAGCAAAGATGAGAGCCCGAGTATTCGGCAATTCAAATCGTCAGGAAGACTTACGATTCTTGAGGAAGAGGGGCCGGCTGATATCGAACGAAGCCTTGTGAGTTTGTTACGCGATAGTCTGTCATCTTCATCCGGTTTCGGCGCAGTGGACGAAGGTACGGATGGGGAAAGTGAGCTTGAAATCAATCGGCGGGGAAAAGCGCTTCTGGGTTCGGCGGATAGTTTGCGGGCAAAGCACCGGTTTAATGAAGCTTTGAATAAAAGCGCCGAAGCCGATCGGGTTTTTGCCGGACTTTATTCGCCGTGGTCCGTTCTTCTCTCGGCGGTTGATCAATTAAATTTCTATCGCGCGCTTGCCTATCGGGCCGTTTCGGAAGGAAACGGGCCCGTAGCCATGACCATTTTCATGGAGAGAATTCCCAAAATTACGGAACGTTTGAAGGCTGCGCTTGTTGATTATAAAACCAGAATGAAAAAGGATTTTCAAGATGCCCAGCTCATAGATGCGATTCGCTACACGGTTAGTACTTACGGCATGTTGATTCGTAAATTAAGAGAGCGCGGCGATGATCCCGAGCAAGTTAAAAAGGTATACGACCACGGCGTAGAACTATCCAAACTAATTCCTGGTGAACTGCTGATTCAAGCAAAAGCAGCTGAGCCGCTTAATCCAAAAACCAATCCGCCGCCGGCGAAGAAGCCGCAAACTCCCCGCGATCCGGGATTTAACGCTCGCCTTGCGCAAATAAGAAACGCCTCGCTTCACCGGCTCCTGGAAATCGAACGGATGGATGACCATCTCGGAGCGGAAAAGCAAGCCGTTTTGCGTGCGGTCATAGAGAGACGGCGTGAAACCCTCCGCCTTCAGTCCGGAAATATGCCCATACCCGGTACTCGTGGTAACGAGACAAAAAATCACGATATGGCGGGGCATACTTTAAAACCCTCCCTTGAAATCGGAAAGTCGGCGCCCGATTTGGAAAGAGCAGCTTTACAGGGCGACGGCTACGCACAAAATAAACTTATCGCTTGGGCGCATAGAGGAAATCCGGCAGCCATTAGTGCTCTTGGAAAATTAGCTAAAAATGGAAATGAAAGGGCTGTCCAAACTCTGGAGATATTGGCGCGAAGGGAAAATAGTGAAGCCATTCGAATGTTGCATGGTTTAAAAGGGCACAGGGGAAAATCAAGCGGTTTTGGCGTAGGGCATGAAACTAAGGTGCCCGCTCGCGTTAGACGCATCATTCAATTTATGCGCGAAGAAGGTGATTTAAAGAGCCTGCTTGATGAGGCCGCTACGGATGATTTTTCGGATCGTGTGTGGAAACGTTACCAAAATAATATTCAGAAAACGGCGCCTTATTATTATTTCTTGCTCGCCAAAGCGCTCAGGCAGGCGCGAAATTATTCCTTACATCATCAGGACTCATTTTCCGATGTCGCCAGTCTCATGGGACAGCCCGCCGAGATCGCCCCCGCCGTCATGAAAATCATAAACGCGGAAGAAAAAGACGAAGTCGTTCCTTACAACAAATTGATAACCGTTTTTCCGCATTACCGGCAATCGGCTGTTCGCGCGCTTCCGAAGGAAAAAGTGGAAGAGTTTTTTAATTTTGTCGTTCACTACTACAAATTGGAACTTGAGTTTTTTGTGCCCGATCTTGTTTTCCGCCCCGAGTCCGGAATGGTTTTTAGCCACAAAGGTAAAAACTATGTTTTTCTGAGCAACTTTTCATCCGAGCACGGTCACGGAGAGAGAATTCGTGAAGCGAAATTTAATCGCGACTGGTTCAAGGCAAGGGGTTATGAAGTTATTGAAATGCCGGCAAGTCTTCCTTTTGAGAGTGCGGATGTTAAATTCGTGAAGCACGGTGATTCCGCGACCATCATTTTCGGGTGGGGATACCGTTCCTCCAGACGAGCTATACACCAGATTGTCAAAAAAGTAGAAAGAATAGTCGGGAAAGCCGTATTCAAGAAGAAATTTGAGATTATCCTCGCCGAAGAGATTACCGAAGATGCCTATCATATCGACACCGCTCTTAAAGAAATTCCTATTATCCGTCGCGGAAAAATTGTGGATGAAACGATCATGTATCATCCCGGAGCATTTTCGCCGGAAACCCAGCGCGTTTTACGCGAGCGGTTTCCGGGCGCCGTGATTTTATCCGACGTCGATGCCAAAAATTTTGCGGCCAATTCGGTTACGATCGGCAAGAGCATCATCATGGATGATCGCGTGAGCGGTGCGTTGGAAGCCGAGTTAATACGAAGAGGAATGAAAGTTGTTCGCGTCAATCTTCTCGAATTTTACAGGTCTGGCGGCGGATCAAAATGCCTGGTCTTGGAGCTGGACAGGAATCCGTTTAGTTTGGATGTCGAGGACAACAAATTTTTTCAGCTTATCGAATCTCCTCAGGGAATTTTTGGCGTCGAGTCCATTTACAATCCGTTTATGATCGGCCAAATCGGTTCGATCAACAAAGCCGAAGCCGATCGCGAGCACGCGAATTTAGTTAACGTCATGCGTGAGGAAGGCGCAGAAATCGATTTTCTCGAAACCAAACATTTTAAAACTCCCTACGACGCCCAGACGCTTTACGCCACCGTATTCGGTGTGCTGACCGATTCCGGCATTCCGCAGGAACATCGCGTGCGCATGAAGCAAATGATCGAATTTCTATTTGGCTATGCCGGCCTCGGGAAATGGCTTGCTCTTTATTTGGAAAACGACTACGGCATTAATTTTAGACGAACGGTTCGCGGGCATTTTACTTCTTCGCAAATCCGGGCGCTCGGGGGCGAGAAAAAAATCGATGAGTCGACGCGATTTTTTGCCCAGGTTTACAACCGATACTACAACTCTTCCCCCGAGCTTTCCTTTTCAACACTCATGCTTTCCGTCTACGAAGAAGTCGCCGCCTCGGGTCATCCCGAAACCAACTCCGCCGGCTTCGGTACTTCAGGATTTTTGCTTGGCGCAGACACTATTTTCCCTGAAAAAAGCAGGTTCAATCGGATGATAAAGAAACTAAACGGCGGCAAGATTGTACGAACGATTGAGTTGGCGGGAAATACAGAAAATGTTTACCCGCAGCTTGTGGAAAAATTAAAAGAACTTAGTCCGGAAGAATATGTTTATGTAAGTACGTCTCTCACCCAATCCCGAAACGATCGAATCCGAGTTGTTCATTCTTTTGCAATTGATAAGGTGAAAGACTTTTTGGGGAAACGGCCTATGAATTTGCGTTTTGGACAAAGGGTGGAAGTCGAAGATGCAGCACGAAATTTCATATCTGGGCAAGTGGGTCTCAATGATTTCTTGATGCATTATTCCATTGTAGAATTTCTGGAAGAACAGAGCATTCATTTGATTAATTTCTCTGTGGGTCGTAGCGATGGTTCCCAAGATGAGCGGCATTTCTCGAAATGGCAAAACAGGGGACTTGGCACAAATATGTATAATCGGGTAGCGGCGGTTTTAAAAACTCGATTTCCAGGTTGGAAAATTTCCACATTCATTCAATTGGAACACCCGCCGCGAACCTGGTTTGAGACGCATTTTAAACTAAGACAACTTACGGACCAAGAATTGCTCGATCTTAGCGATACGCTCGGTTGGATTCCAAAGCAAACAAAAACAATTTTGGTCGGGACTATTCCAAAAAAACGTGTAAACGCGAGAAAAAATTCCGCCGGTTTCGGCGCCGGCGATGGCGATTTACCCAAGGCCCCGGCTGCCCGTGCCAAAGAATTTTTGCAATCCGTATTTCGCACGCACCGGTCTTTCAGGGAAGCCGGCGATATGATTGATCGATTTGGAATTAAAGCAGGGGATAAAATTTTAGCGGTTGGCCCGGGCTACGATTACCCGCCGCTTGTTGCCGCCGCTGTCGTGGGTGCTCATGTGGATGTCGTGCAGCCTGAAGAACATATACCGGATTCTGGAAATCCGGATAAACAATTAGCGTTTTTAAAGGAAGGGATTGAATCTGCGCGTTCTACGATTAATAAAGCAAAAGGCAGAGACATTATCGGCGAACGCATTGATTTACATAGCTTTCCCGTGGAAGTTCAAGATGCTGAGTTGCCGCGGAATTATTACAATGCCGTTTTTCTTTTTAATGTGCTGGACGATCCGAGGACAGAAATTTATCACGAAGCTATTCTCCGGAAAATCGCTGAGTCCATTCAGACCAGAGCTGTATTGTTGCTCAGCAGCCACACGAAGCCTTTCGATACCGTTCTTCAGGTAGTCAGAAAACATCTGAAACCTGCCGGGGTCAAGGTTACCGTAACCGGAAAGAAATTTACCAGAGCTATGGATCACACCGTGGTGCACGAAATTATTTTGGAGAAAATCGCTTCCGCATCTGCTGGTTTCGGGATTATAGAAGCGCCTCAAACGGCTTCGACTGGTTCGACGGTCTTGATTACGAGTAATCACAAGCAATACATTGATGCTATTGCAAGCATGCCGCAAAATTTACGCCGCAAAATATTTAATGAGATTGAAAATATTGTGGTCGTTATGCCCGGGGATCGCGAAGGAGCCGAAGAACTCGGCCGCGAATTGGCTTTCAAGCTCGGATTAGCACGCGGCAAAACTCGTATTCTCGGTCTCAGAGATGCGAGCGAGCTTAAAGGCGAAGTCGTTTTACAACTGCTGAAACAAGACCTCTTTCACTTTGGCGAAGAAGAAGATTTGCCGGAGTCTTTACGTTTCATTACGTCGGGGCCAAACGCCAAAGTGGTTAAATGGATTGATTGGGCTTCCAAAGTTCAGCGCCAAGTCCGCATGGCTGCTTAATGTTTGTGGGGCGGTTTTCTGTCGAGCCATTTTACTACAATGAAAACGGTTAGAGCAAAGATCAGGAGAATAGTATACATGGCGTAAATTCCTGCTTCTCTCTCGTTCATTTAGCATATCCTCCCTTATGTATTTGCGTCATCAATGGCTAAGGCCATCAAGAAGAAAATACTAGAAATTAAAGCACCGGCTATCATCGTCGAAATGCGAGGGGGCTCCTTCGTAACAAATTGGTTGATTACCAATACGCCCATGACTACCTTCCCTAAATCAAGAAAGGTTCTCGCCACGTATTCTTTACGTCTATTTGTAAACCACTTCATTACTGTATTCTTTTTTTAAACCCCGATCAACAAGCGTTTTTTTAAAGTCATCCGTACTATACTCGAATAAGCTAATAATATCAATTTAAATATGATTTTTTATCAAAATCCTGGGAGATTTGATTCAAAATCTATATGGTGTATACTGTCCGACTTCAATGGTGCTCACTTAGAAGGGCAGTACGCATGGCTAAACTCATTCTTTTGCGCCACGGCGAATCGCAATGGAATCTGGAAAACCGCTTTACCGGTTGGGTGGATATTCCTTTAAGTCCCAAGGGCGAAAAAGAAGCCGATGACGCCGGATGGAAAATCAAAACCACCGGCATTCAAATTGATAAGGCCTACACATCGGTGCTCAAGCGGGCGATCGATACGCTTGAACGCGCGCTAAAAATTCTCGGTAAGACCGGCCTTCCTATTATTAAAGACAAAGCCTTGAACGAACGCCATTACGGTGCGCTTCAAGGGTTAAACAAAGCAGAAACCGCCGCAAAATATGGGGAAGAGCAGGTTCATATTTGGCGGAGGAGTTACGATGTTCCGCCCCCGGCTGATAAGACGGAGCTTAATCCTGAAGGCATGAGTGAAAGTTTAAAAGATACGGCCGCGCGGGCGCTTCCTTATTTTGAGAAAATCATTCTTCCGGATCTAAAAAACGGGAAAAATATTTTAATCGCCGCGCACGGCAATAGCCTCCGAAGCATCGTAATGTTTTTGGATAAATTGACGAAGGAGCAAGTTCTCAATTTAAATATCGCTACCGGTGCTCCGATTGTTTACGAAATCGATAAAAACGGAAAAGTTTTATCAAAGAAAGAATTATGATCCATGCCTAAAAGCTCTGCCGAAGGAATTCGCTGGGATTTAAGCGATTTATACCGATCGATAGACGATCCCAAACTCACAGCCGATCTGAAACTGGCCAAGGAAAAAGCCCGATCGTTTGAATCCCGTTTCAAATCGATCTTCGAAGACGCGGCCAGCGGAAAATTATCCGGGAAAAAACTGGAGATGGGCCTTAATCTCAGCGAAATTCTGAATGTCTATATTGAAATCTCCGAACTCGCCGCGCGCCCTCTCGTTTATGCCAGCCTTCTTTTTAGTTCCGATACCAAAAAACCGGAGCACGGCGCATTTATTCAAAAGATGCGCACCGAGGCGACCGAGATCCGTTCGCACTGCCTTTTCTGGGAAATTTATTGGGGCCGGTTGGATCAGGCCACCGTCGATAATCTTTTAAGCAAACCTTCTGTAACCGCGTATCAACATTTTCTAAGAAAACTCCGGTCCTTTGCGCCCCATTTGCTTAGCGAGCCCGAAGAAAAAGTTATCGATGTTAAGGAAAACACTGGCGGCCGCGCGTTTTCCCGCCTATTCGATGAAGTTATAAACAGTATTCCCTTTTATGTGAAAACGGATGGGAAGACAGAAGAAAAAACCGAGTCCGAAGCGTTGGCCATGCTCCATCATGGCGATCGGGAAGTTCGTAGAGAAGGGCACCGCTCGCTCACCGAAGGTTTTAAGCAAAACGCACGCATGCTCACCTACATTTTCAATATGATTCTGGAAGATCATCGCGCGACCGGAAAACTCAGGAAATATAGTCATCCTATGGCCGGCCGGAATCTCGACAATGAAATTTCTCTCGCCACGGTAGAAAATCTTATCGCTTCTGCAAAGACAGCCTATCCCACGGTGGAGCGTTATTACAATCTCAAGAAAAAACTGCTCGAGCTCGATGTGCTTTACGATTACGATCGGTACGCGCCGCTTTCGGAAAAAGATCCGCACTGCGAATACCAGCGCGGCCGGGAAATTGTGCGAACGGCCTACCATCAATTTCATCCGGATGTCGGCCGGATCGTCGATCAATTCTTCACGAAGAAATGGATCGACGCCGAACTTCGGTCCGGAAAACACGGCGGAGCATTTTCTGCGGCGACGCTTCCGAATTTACATCCCTATATTTTGACGAATTACGCCGATCGAGTCCGCGACGTAATGACGCTTGCCCACGAACTCGGTCACGGCGTTCACCAATATTTATCGCGCTCCGTCGGAATTTTAGAAAGCGACGCGCCGCTTACACTTGCGGAATGCGCATCGGTGTTTGGGGAGATGCTTGTGTTTGATAAGTGGATCGAACAGGAAAAAGATGAGGAAGTGAAACTCGGGCTTCTCTGCGGTAAGATCGAAGATTGTTTTGCCACCGTGTTTCGTCAAATCGTCATGACGGATTTTGAATTAAAAATTCATACGGCGGTAGCCGAAAAAGGGGAGCTCACAACCGATCAGTTTTCCGATCTATGGATGGAGGCCAACCGGCCGATGCACGGAAGAGCCGTTAAACTTACCGACGAGTATCGTTATTGGTGGATGTACATTCCGCATTTCATTCACACGCCTTTTTATTGTTACGCTTACGCCTTCGCACAGCTTCTCGTGCTTGCTATGTATGAAAAATTTAAACAGGACCGGGAGCGTTTTGTTCCTGGTTATCTAAAACTACTTTCGCTTGGCGGTTCGAAAACGCCCGAAGAGCTTTGCGGTTTAGTCGGCATTGATATTCAGGATCCCGGGTTTTGGAATCTGGGCTTGTCTTTGGTTACCAAACTGGTGGACCGCGCCGAACAGCTTGCGGCAAAACATGTCTAAGAAGAGCGGTTACAATTTAGTTTGGATGGATATGGAAATGACGGGCCTGGAGCCCGATCACGATGTAATTTTGGAAATTGCCACCGTTATTACCGACAAAAATTTAAATATTCTGGAAGTCGGCCCGTGCCTCGCCATTCATCATCGGGAATCGCATCTTAAGAAAATGGACAAATGGAATACCGATCATCACAACGCTTCCGGATTAATCGAACGCGTGCGCGCTTCGAAAATAACGACGAAAAAAGCCGAAGAGCTCACGCTCGAATTCATTAAACAATACGTTCGTCCTCGCACCGCACCGCTTTGCGGAAACTCGATCGGCCAGGATCGCCGCTTTCTTTATAAGTATATGCCTCACTTAAGCGAATATCTCCATTTCCGAAGCGTCGATGTCACCACCGTAAAAGAACTTCTCAGGCGCTGGTATCCCGGTAGGTCCCTCGGTCCTAAAAAGAAAAAAGTCCACCTCGCGTTAAGTGACATCCAAGAATCCATCGACGAGCTCCGTTATTACCGCGAAAATTTCTTCCTCCACGCTTCCTCGTAATATTCAAAATCTTGCGTTATTCCTGGACGATGTTTTTATTTAATAGGTTTGCGGCAGGTGAGGCATTCGATGCAGAGTTTGGGGATTTGCTCGCCGCAATGGGGACAGGGCATGGTTTCATCGTCGAAATTTTGTTTGCGCGAAATAACGTCGAAGGCTCGCGTGACCACCAAAAGTCCTATGCCGGCGATGATAAAAAGGATACCCGGATGCATATGTAAATCACGCAATCAATTTAGTTTATCGCATTCTGGGATTTAAGCGCAAACCCCATTTTTCCGATTATGGTTTCAAAATTAGGCGCTCCGAGTAAAATATCTTTGTTATTAACGGCTATACGCCAAGGAGGATTTATGGCTTTTGGAAATTCCCAACCTATTCCCGCCCCGTTAGCGGCGGAACAAACGTTTATTCAGCGAGTCTATCAATGGATGGCGCTAGGACTCACCATGACTGGTTTCGTAGCCCTCTGGGCGTCCCGCAGTGTGGCTATGATCAATATGCTTTCCGGCGGAATGTTTTGGATTCTCGCTCTTGCCGAAATTGGCCTTGTCATATGGCTTTCCGGTTCCATTATGAAAATTTCGGCCACCGCAGCATCGATTGGTTTTCTTGTTTATTCGGCGCTGAATGGATTAACGCTCTCTTTTATATTTTTGGTTTATACGAGAGCATCTATTGCTTCGACTTTTTTTATTACCGCAGGAACATTTGCGGCGGTTAGTTTTTACGGCTGGACGACGCACCGCGATTTAACCGGTTTCAGAGGATTTTTCACAATGGCGCTTATTGGATTTTTGATTGCGTCGCTTGTGAATATTTTTCTCAGATCGCCCGGGCTTTATTGGGGACTATCGTATTTCGGTGTGCTTCTTTTCGTTGGTCTTACTGCCTACGATGTTCAGCAACTTAAAGCCATTCAGCAGTCCGGAGTTGCTCCCACAGACCAAGTGGCCATTATGGGCGCTTTGAAACTTTATTTGGATTTCATTAACTTGTTTATCATGCTTCTTCGCATACTCGGAAGAAGAAGGGATTAGTGCATAAACGCATTCGTACGCCCATAGGACCAATTCATATTGCTGCTTCGGAGAAAGGAATTTCCGCGCTTTCTTTGAATGGATCACGAGGTAAGAGTTCCAACGGTTCTTCCGCAAATAATAAGCTCGCATTAAAATGTATTCGAACTGCCGAGGCGTCGCTTCACCGCTATTTCAAAGGCGATTCGCGCGCCTTCCGGAAAATTCCCCTCGATATTAAGGGCACCGTTTTCCAGAAAAAAGTTTGGCAGGCTTTAAAGAAAATTCCTGCGGGAAAAACCCGTAGCTATGCGGCCATTGCCAAGCGCATTGGACATCCAAAGGCTTTTCGCGCGGTTGGAACGGCGTGCGGAGCCAATCCCGCGGCTCTTGTTATTCCTTGTCATCGTGCCGTCGGATCGGGAAAATCACTGGGTGGATTTGCCTGGGGAATTCAGAAGAAGAAAAAATTATTGCGGCTTGAAAATCCCCAAGTTCAAGACATCCGGTGATGACCGGGCTTCGGAAGATCTACGATCCGGCCTTCTTTAAGACTTGGGGAAAAAATAACCGGGCGTACGTTGATTCGGCCTTCCGCATTTCCCGCGTTCTTTACGATTATTTCAAGCCGAAAAGCCTGATCGATTGGGGTTGCGGTGCGGGTGCTCACAGTTTTTTCTTCAAGCAGCAAGGCGTCGAAGTCTTGAGTATTGACGCCGTCCTTTCTCCGGAAGATGATAAATTTCCAATCGAAATTCTAGAATACGATCTCACCGAACCGATTTTTACCGAACTTAAACATCGCGATCTTTCCGTGTGTTTTGATGTCGGTGAGCACATACCGCATGAATCGCGGGATATTTTTCTCGGAAACATCACGCGGTTTAGCGATACGTTGCTTCTGTCCTGCGCTCCGCCTTGGCAGGGGGGCCATTATCATGTGAACGAACAACCGAAACGATATTGGATTGACGCCCTCCGTTCTTTTCATTTTCAATACAACCGCCAAAAGACGGGGTATTTGGTCGAAACCTTTAAAGCTATGCAGCCCCGGTTTGAATACGCCTGGATGTTCCGACATCTCTCTGTATATGAAAAACTTGAAGCGCGCGCTCCGAGTTAAGTCCCATAACCATCTTCCCATAAATTTTATCCCTTCACCTTGTAATTCAATATTCCACTAGGTAACTTTTATTTTAGAAGGCTCTGTATGTTTTATGTTTGAACGGAGTCAAACAAACAACAAAAAGGAGAATCCATGAATAGGGTTCAGAAGATAGCTTTGAAACTACGTGTACGTTCTGGTTTAAAGGCTCGCAAAGTTGAGTTGAAGAAACTCATCGGCGCCAGCTCGCGTTTCCACTTCAAGAGTGATAGAGCGTATAAGGTTGCTTGCAGCAGCCTTAAGAAAGAAATTCGCTTCTACGCTCGTCTTTGGAAGCGTATCTAACGTAAGCAAGTAGTAACAAAGCCGTTACGAGCTCACCCGTAACGGCTTTTTGTTTTCTTGTTATTCTTTAATTTTAAAAAGTCGGATTAGAAAATAGGCGGGCGCGTTACGATAAAAAGACGCGCTTCGATAGAATCGATGTTCCTAAGCTTATGCGATATGCCGCCGTCGAAATAAGCAGCCTCGTTTGCGCGAAGTGTCCGGACGGCTCTTCCGTGTGTAATTTCAAGCGTTCCGGCCTCAATATAGATTCCTACCATTGAATTTTCCCGAAATTTCCAATGCTTCAATTCCTTCATCGGCTTTATCGTCATGAGCCCCATGAAGAAGTCTCGTCCGCTCATTCCGGGCGGTGAGAGCGATTGAATGGAAAAACCGTGCTGTGAATATTCAATATAAGCTCTTTCACCGTACCGGCAGGAATAAAAAGTTCCCGCATGCTCGCCTACGGCGCGCTCGAAAAGTTCGGTGTATGAAATCTGAAACGCATCAGCAATGCGAATGAGTTTGTCCCAAGGAGGATCTTTGACGCGTCCGGCAATAATATTGTGAAGATGTTTCGCATTAAGACCTGTTGTTTGCGCAAGCCACTCAACCTTCAGCGGCTTTTCGGTAGTTGATTTCTGGGCAAGCAGCTCTTTAATCGCGTTTCCCCAGAGAGGCCGCTTACGCAGATCGATATCTTTAAATTTCGGGCTTAAATCTTCGTTTGCTTCCTTGTACAAAGTTTTCTCCTGTTTGCCCGTCGGTTTTTTTAACGAGAACGTTTGACTACGGCTTTCACTCTATAAAGCCTGCCCGTTACTTATTAGTTTGTCAAATTGACCGTATTGACAACTATAAAAACCAAGCTCGCAACCCTTGCAATGATATAAACGCCCAGTTACGTTTGGAAACATAGGAGAAAATGGAAAGGACGTTGCTTACCATCTTTTTTGGAGGTGTTAAAAGTGAAGGTAAACTTGGGCCTGCGCCAACAGATCGAAAAGCTTCTCGATTTCGCGTATTTCACGATACGCGCCCTCGAGCTTTACGATTCGGTAAGATCCAATACAACACGAGAGCTTTTGCTTGCTGAGCTTCATCAACGCTACCGAAACCTGAGCGAATTAACCAGCCTTAAGAGATTTCAAGCACATACTTCGCTTTTAATGCGTGTCGTTTCAGAAATCTCTTCACGTCCCGAACATGTGGAAGCCGGTATCGAATGCGCAGAGCAGTTAATCTCGAACATCGAAAGAGTACTACTCTCTGAATTAAATGAAAACGTTGCATAAATCATTAACTATTATGTTTAAATAGCTTACATCATTTCTAAACGAGTCTTATAAAATGAAATTGATTTTCTGCCCTCTTCTAGCTATATTACTTCCTGTCTTTTTCTTTAAATAAGATTTATATCTAAAAGGGCGTTGCTTCTTCTGTTGCCCCCGCGTATGCGGGGGCCTAGTGTTTTGGATTCCCGCTTTCGCGGGGATGACAGAGAGGGCACACGCCCTTTTTATTTTTCGTTATTCCCGAACTTTTATGAAGCATTCAAATAAACAAATCAAGCGTTTGACCGCCTTTGTTCTCACGATTGCGCTAAGCGTCACGCAGATAATTATGCCTACGGGAGCAGGAGCGGCTTCTTCATTACTCGCTCCGCCCATCTCCTTAAAAACCCTAAAAATTCCAGCCGAACTTGGAACCGTTGAAGAAGTTTTCGAGGGAAACAAAAGGGAATTTGTCGTACTCCTTCAGGATGCACACGCCAACTTAAGCGCTCAGGAAAGCATCGCTTCTCTTATTGATCATTTGAGCCGGGAATTAAATATTAGTCTTCTCGCCGAAGAAGGAGCGGAAGGGAAAATCGATACGATGCTTCTTCGCGCTATTCCGGCGAAAGAAGCTGTCAAAGAAGTGCTCGATCGTTACGTCCGCCGCGGAAAATTAAACGGCGCGGAATTTTATGCGGCTACGTCGGAAAAATCCACCGATTTCGTCGGCGTTGATAAACGCAAGCTTTACCTGAAGAACCTTTCCGAACTTCTCACCGTGCTAAGCATTCAAGACCAGGCGTTGAAATCCGTCCGTTCTGTCCGCACAGCTACGAAGACTCTCGAAGACGTTGTTTATGCTGAGCCTCTCCTCGCATTAAACAAGCTTTTGGCTCGCCAGAGCTCGGATAAGATCGAGTTCGGCGCGTTTCTTTTGGAATTAAGAAAACATGCCGAGCAGGCGGGAATGGAGTTGGCGCGATTTAAACAATTGGAAAAAATAACCAACGCTAACATAGATATTACCCAGCTAAAAAATATCAATGCATCTGAAATTCATCAAGAAATCGAAGTGTTGACACTGGCATTAAAAGCACATTATGCAAAAACCTCAGCTGAACAAACGCTTCTTCGGTTGGACGAATATGTATCGCTTCTTGAGCGCGGTTTCAAGCTCGAGCTTTCGCGTAGCGATGTAAGTCGTCTTGAAAAACTTCACCAAGAATTCTCCGAACAGGAAATTCAAACGTTTCTTTCCGCGGCTTCGACCGAGCATCACATCAAATTTTTGTATGAATCTCCGGAGGGCGTACTCGATAGGAACTACGAACGCGTGGCCGATTTTTACCGCACCGCGGCTAAGAGGGACGCCGAAATTTCGAAACTTTTATTAAACGAAATGGACCGGCGGTCACTCGACGGAACCATTCTTGTCGCAGGCGGATTTCACCGCGAAGGGATCACGGGCAAGCTGCGTAGTAAAGGAATTTCCTACGCTGTGATTTCCCCCCGCATTACAGAACTGACTTCGCACGAAGACTATCTCCGCATCATGGAAGAGAACCGTTCGTTGATTGAAAACGAGTCCGTCATTGCGAGCCCTGTAGGGGCGCCATTTATGGCGCCCGGTGAATCGGGCGCGATGAATCGCGCCCCTACAACCGCGTTGTCTCGCAATGACACGCTAAGCATACCCAGCTCGCTTGGAACGCCTGAACTCAGGCCGGCGTTTTTAAGCCGGGTTTTGTCGGAAGTTCTTCAGGTTATTCAGCGCGATCCCGTACGTTATGGATTTAGTGGTGCCAATGAAGTGGCGCGCGCTATCTTGGCGGAGCTTGAGCATCAGGGAATTATGGTGTTTCCCGAGCTCGAGCGTGCTGCATCACGCGAGGATCTTATCCGCGCCGCAAGCCGTGCCGTGATGCATTTGGATTATCTCGAGCGGAGCGGAGCCTTTCTCGATCGCGCTGCGCAGAAAAATGTACTGGTCTCAGCTGTTCGCGGAACAGCGTCGAGAATTTCAAGATTATGGAAAGCTGACGAAGTAAAGGTAGAGCCTCAGAAATCCGGATTTGGTATTGTGGCTGTAAGAGAAGCGACGCTTCCGTTAGAGGAAGTCAGAGAACTTAACCGCTTCGCTCATTTCTTAATGGATCGGGCCAAAAACGTTGTCGGTCAACAATCCGGGAAAAGAGTTGCTACGGATCGCAAAATAGATGGCTCGCTTGTTACCGCGATCGATCGGAATATTCAACAAATTGTAGTCGAAGAAATTTTAAAGAGATTCCCCAAGCACCACATTATTGCAGAGGAAAAGATCGAAGATCAGTGGGCCAAAATCAATCGACAAAACGCCGAGTCTGCCGAATACGTATGGGTGCTTGATCCGATCGATGGAACGCGGGAATTTACGGAAGGTTCGAATTTCTACGGGACACCGCTTGCGCTTTATTATAAAGGCCTGCCGGTGCTGGCTATGGTTCGATCTCCGGAGTTTGGCATCATAGAAACCTCGCTTGATCGAGAGGGTGTTTACATAAACGACATGCCTGTTTCTATGGATGAGAGCGAAACATTACCCGAGCATTTTAGCGCTGTTATTCCCGGCATTACGGAACATCCCGCCGCGCTTCGAGACGCCGTCAGAAAAGAAGCGTCGGAGCAAAGAATTAAAAAACTGGATATTCAATTCATGACGCGCTCCGTTGTTGTGAATTCCACCAATATTATTCGAAACAAACTCGATTTGTTTAGTGTAATCCAATCGGTCGGTATGAGTATTTGGGATGTCGGAGCCGTGGCGTACCTTGTCGAGAAGGCCGGCGGAAAATTTTTCGCCTACGAAAACGACAAGCTTGTGCCGCTACTAGAGCTTTTGGAAAAAGATATTTCAACTCCCGGGCGACGCGAAAAAAAATATCAAATGGTGGCAGGAACGCGCGCCGCCATGAAATTTGTCGAACCTCTTTTGGAACAAAGCCGCCTGGCTTCACTTGAAAAACCGCTTCCGCCGTCGATTCCTCACGTTGTGCCCGAGGCCGTTTCGCTTCCTTCTTCTATTGAAAACATCACGCATCGCGAAATTCCGAAGGACAAACCCATCGCCGTTGTCATGGATGTGCACGGTACTCTTTTAAAACAAACTTGGAAAATAGAATATGCCGAAGCCTACCGCAGGTTGGCCGGAGGAGATTTAGAAACTGCAAAACGCTGGGTAGATGAAAACGCGCGCAAAGATTTGAACAAAGAACTTCAAGAGGCGAGTAAAAAATCCGAAAAAGAAGTTCTTAAAGTTCTAAAGTTTGTTCGAGAAAAACTTTGGCGAACACAATTCCCCGAGCTCATGCCCGGCGCCTACGAATTTGTAAAGGCTCTTCGTGAAAAAAATATCCCCGTCATTTTTATTAGCGGCTCAAAGCGCCGTGTCATTATTCCCCAGTTAAGAGAACACGGGTTTCTGGATTTGGTTCCTGAAGAAATGGTGGTCTCGCGCGACGATATGCTTCTTTCTTCGGCCACCGATCAATATTCCGGCCGCGATCGGAACCGCGCGATCTTAAGTCTCAAAAATCATTTTCCGAACTACACCTTTGTTCACTTTAACGATTGGGTGGGAGGAATCAAAGCCGTTCGTGCGCTGGATGGATTCACTTTTTCTCTACCGCAGGGAGAGGGGGAAGAATGGAATCAGAATAGAGAAATTCTTGTCAACCGAGGAGCCGATTTTGTGACTAAAAACGGCCTCGCGGATTGGGCGGCCATTCTAAAATATATTTCCGTACCCTTTGATATTCAAAGACCCGATTACGTCATTCCGACATCTGACGGGCCGGCAACGGAAATTCCGTACGTTCTTCCCTCACCGCGACGCGGTGGATTGAAACTGCATATTGATGTGAGCGATGATTTACGCTGGGTGACGTATTCCGAAGTCGTCGACGACAGCGCTGTTTACCGGAGAGACGGCTCCATGGATTACGGCGAACTGCGTCTCCGAAAAATCGCCACATTCCCCAGTTCCTATTTAATGTCTCCCGTGCGCTACATTGAAAATAATTCACCCCCGGATGTTCTTGAAGCGGTGGGTCGTCTCTGGCCCCAGCATAAACGTTATACGCGTTACCGCGGTCTTACCGTCTCGTGGGATCGGGACACGGACCGGGATGTGTGGACATCGAATATCGATACGTTTTTCTTCCATAATCGATTGGAAAACTCCGATCTGCTTGAGACGATGAAAATTGAAAGATCCGCCGAAATCGGCGTGGGCGGCGGGCATCTCACCAATCTTCTCGTATCGAGCATTCCAAATCTTCGTGAGCATTCCATGACCGACATCAGCATGTACGCGCTTCGCACGGCAAAACGCGGCGTTATGCCTTTTCTTTCAGCGCGCACGCGCCTTCGAACATTTCTCGGCAAGGGACTTGGCAAGCTCGGTAAAAATCTGGATCTTCTTTTAATTAATCCGCCCTACATTCCGACTTCGCCTTTTGATACCCATCCCGCAACCGATCCGTATCGTGGGACAGGACTCATCCGTGAAGCTCTTGTCGAAGGGCCGAATCATTTAAATTCCAAAAATCCAGAAGCCAGTATTGTGATCAACGTGAGTTCTTTAGCGGCAAAGGATCTCGAACGTTACATCGCCGAATTTCAAAAACTCCACGGCGAGCATTTTGTGATCGAGCTGCTCGGCGAACCGCTCAAAGTCCCGCTTAAGATTCGCACGATCTCGCAAGAATGGAAAGATTGGCTCGTTGCGCAAGGGCTGCTTGAATTTCACCCCGATGCGCGGCTCGACGAAGAACCCTACTGGCATACGCTCCAGCTTTACCGGATTCATCCTCGCCCTGAATCCTCAGCGGGATTTGGTGCCGAAGACAAGCGCAAGCGATTTTCGAAAGAAGATCAGGATGCGCTGAAAGAAAAGCTAGGAAGTCAGGATGCGTCCGAACGTGGCGAAGCGGCCAAAGAAATCTGGGATCATTTTTCTCCACGCGTGGCGAGAATGGCGGAAAATGAATTTTACCGGGCTCGTTATTTTTTTGAGGAAATTGCAGGTGTTCCTTTCAAACTTGATTTGGAAGATATGTTAAGTGAAGCAACGGGCGAATTGCACCGCATATTAAAAGAATTTACAATTTCCGAGAAGCGAAAGTCTTCACTCTCAGTCCGGTGGTCGAAAGCGTCTTTGCCCCAAGCTTTATATTTAAAGGTTCAGGACCGACTGCATTTTTTAATAGCGCGTTCGTACCATGTCGATAATATAAGTATTATCTCGAGAACTCTATCCCATCTAAGTGAAGTCGTACGCAACCCCGGTAAAGAAAGCGCCGGAGAGATTTTCCTGGAGAGAGAAAAAGTATCCGCAAGGCTTGAGGCCGTGCTTAAAAATAAAGATTTTCCGTATGCTTACCTTATGAAAACCATTCGTAGAACCGAAGAACCTTCCTATGATGATCCGCACGTTTTGCGTCCGGCACAATTGCATGAGTACTCCGAGGGCTTTACAGGATATCCGGGCGACATTTTCATTCCACCTGTTTATGAAGAAGTTGAAGGAAGCCCGGATCCGGCTGCGGCATTGGATGAGCGTAGCCCGGAAGTATGGAAGGAAGTACTCAAACAGGCCATGGCCAATTTGACAGAGGAAGAAGCCACCGTTATTCATCTTTTATTTGGCCTGGATGGTGGGGAAAAGAGAACACTCGAGGAAACTGGCTTACAAATAGGAAAAACAAAGGAACGCGCTCGGCAGATTAGCCTCGGCGCGTTTCAATCCATGCGCTACATTCTCCCAAAAATGAAAGAGTTGGATGCGATCTTAGAAAAGTTTAAGGTTTCTCCCCGTGAACGGGATGGTATCAAAAAGATCATTAGACAGCTTTTGATAGAAGAGGGCCGCCCCCCTCGAGATTTGGCGGTAGAAATTTCCAATATAGATCGCTTGATTGAATCGACGCATGTTAGGAGTAGGCACAATTTCTATTCTTATCTTCTCGGGTATTTATTTAGCAGTGAGAGGAAATCTAGCATTGAGCGGAATAATAAAGAACGTGATGCCGAAGACCGTATCCTTAATTACGAGTTACCCGCTGAACTTGGACCACGCCTGGACATCTTGTCTGAGATTGCGGATAGGGCGCCTCAGTTATTGAAGAAACTCAGCTCTATTGTGCGCCACGGTACCGAAACTGCCAACAAGTACGTCCTTTTTCGAGAATTACTCCGCCTTTTTGAGGATGGGCCAAGTAAGCGGAAAATTTCCCTCAATGAATATTTGTTTGCACATTATTGGGATGAAGACCATCCCTTGCCGAGATCGGTGCCCGCGCCGTCAAATTTTCAACCCGGCGTTTGGGAGCGTCCCCGCGTTTCTTCGCATGCTGCGATGTCGCCTGAGCGTGAAGAGGCATTAATTAACTGGGTTCAATCGAGGCTTGCCGGAGATCAGCCGGCGCTCCTTCCCTATGCGCTTGAAGGGTGGACGGAACATAAAATTGGAAAAGAGCTGGGTAAGGGCGTTCTTACCGCCAATAATCTCGGCCGGCTTCTTGCTACCCTTAGGACATGGTTTACTTTCGGCATACTGGATCAGTTTGGCTCGGCCGAAGAGGTTTTTCGTGTGCTTCCGTACGCAGGCGAAAGCGAGTTTGAGCGGTTATTCCGCAGGGGAGAGCTGGATAAATTGGTTGAAATTACCCGAGGGGATGCCGGAGGCGTGATCCAAATACTTGTCGAGCTCTACGGCGATCGTTACGGGGAACGCGAGATTGAGGAAGTGGCGCACAAACATTTTAATCAGATCTTTGCGCGCATGGACGTAAGGAAGCGAAAACTTTCACCCCGCCAGGCTATTAACATCATTCATTACGCACTTACCGAGCTTGATCCGGAGCGGACCCCGCGTAAGTACATCATTAAGAGGAGAGCGCTTCGGGATTTCTATTACCCACTCATTCGGCGCCAGATCGAAGAGGGTCATGATCATGCTTTAGAAGGACTTCTGAGGGAATTGAAAAGTGAGCGCAGTTTGAAGAATCGAGAGTGGAAAGAGCTTGTGAAGGAAACGCTGGATTACTTTCAGCCGGCTTTCACAGAACTGCGCGGTTTTTACGAAGGCGAGGCCCCTCACAAGGAACCCCTCCTTCCCTATCAATATTACAGCATCCGGGATGCTTTAGAAGCGCTCAGCCGTCCTGAGAGGAGTGCTCTTTTGGCTGGCGAAGCACGCTTGGGAAAAACCATCATCGCTATTTTAACCGCGTTTAACATGAAAGGCGAGAGAAGCAGCTACGCGGTGAAGCGCGTGCTCTATACCACCAAAAACCAGGCGAAATATGAAGTGGCTCAAGAAATTAAACGTAGAACAACTAAAGAACTTGACCTGAAAGTTGTGGTTCTGGACGGGACCCCGCAAGAAAAGCTCAAGGCTTTGGAGGAGGCGCGTAAACACGAAGGTAATATTGTTCTTGTAGTGAACTACGAATTTGTACGGGATCATGCCGAGGAGCTGAAATCTTTTAAGCCGGATCTCCATATCATTGATGAACTTGATAATCTTAGGCGTGGCGAAGATACGCTGCGGGCGCCGATTATATTTTCCATACCTTCGACTTACCGTATCGGAATCAGCGCGCAGCCTGTCGTAAAACGTTCCGGGGACATAGTGCCGACGCTCCTGTGGCTCCGCCATCAAACTTTTGAAAGCGAAGATCAGATTAAAAAACTTTCAAGTGAAGAGATATTTGAAGCACTTGATCCCATCATGGTGCGTTGGCGAAGAAAAATTGTCCTTCCCGAATTAGGAGATCCGGAAGAAAGTATTATCCACATTCCCTATGGGGAACTTCAGGACAGAATTCTCCGCCGAATACGTGCCCAATTTAGCGAGTGGAAATCCGAGGAAGCACGCCGGGATAAAGCTGATCTTGTCGACCATATATTCCAACGAGTTGATCTTGAGCGACGCGCCAGTGTCGATCTGGCACTAGTTCTCCCCGAAGAAGATTTGCCCGTCGAAGAACTTTCCACTAAAATTCAAAAACTGGACGAATTAATTGATCAGGAGCTAAAGGAAGATCCGGTTTCTCACACGCGCGGCAAAGTTTTAATACTGGTGGATTTTGTTGAAGAGGTAGAACGGCTCGAATCTCGTTACAACACACGGCTGGGAAATGGAAAAGCGGCAGGTGTAAGCGGAAAGCTTACTCTGACGGAGCGGAATAAGCGGATTTGGGCATTTCGAAGCGAACATGAACCTTCCGTGCTTATCGGTACGCCGAAGCTGTTGGGTTCTTCCCTTAATCTTTTTCAAATTCCGCAAAGCCCGTTCCATATTTCCACGCTCATTCGCTTAAGCCGGCCTTGGATAAATATGAACGACGGCGAACGATTAATCGGTATCGGCCAAACGCACCCGGTCAAGGTGATTACGCTTGTAAGCCAATTCCGTGATGTGCCGGTTGCCGCCGACAGCGCATTACTTACCGTCGATGAGATGCTCGAAAAACAGCTTAGCGACGAGAGAACATTTTTCCGCCAAATTGTTGATGGTGTCGATAGAGAAATGCTTGAAACGGGAGAGGAAGATGATGAAGGGTTGGCTGCTGCAAAAAAGTTATTCGCCGCTCAAATGCTTGACGATCCCGCTTTTGGATTTGGCGCCGAAGGAAACGTGCGCGTAGCGATGGCGCAGATCAATCCGCGCGTAGGTGATTTAACGGGAAATTATCAAAAAATTTTGGAAAATATTCAAAAAGCCGAGGAGCAAGATGCCGATCTCGTTGTAACTCCCGAATTGGCCATGACCGGCTATCCCCCGGAAGACCTTCTCTACGGACAGCATTTCCTCCGGCAAAACAAAGCGCTGCTCCGCCTGCTTATTCGAAAAGTGAAAAACATCACGGCTGTCGTCGGATTTGTGGATTTCGATAAGGAAGGAAAGATTTACAATGCGGCCGCAGTCATTTCAAACGGTGAACTCAAAGGTATTTACCGGAAACGCGATCTTCCCAACTACAAAGTTTTTGATGAAAAGCGATATTTCGAACCCGGTGAAAAGGCCGAGATCGTGGACATGGAGGGCAATTCACTCGGCAAGAGAGTTTTTACGCTTGGCGAAAAAGTGCTCTGCGTGAATGTCTGCGAGGACATCTGGATGGACGGCGGTGTTTTCGATGACCAGATTCAAATGGGCGCGCGGCTCATCATAAATACTTCGGCTTCTCCATACCGGCGCGGCGTTGATTTGGAAAGGGAAGAAGTGCTTAAAAAGCGGGTAGCCGAAACCGGAAGCACGATTGTTTATACCAATGCCGTGGGCGGACAGGATGTGCTCGTCTTTGACGGCGGGAGTTTGATTATGAATGAAAAAGGCGAAATTATTATCAAAGGAAAGGAATTCGAAGAAGAACTGATCGTAACCGACGTTCCCGTTCGTTCTTCATCTCCAACATACGGCGCTCGAACCATTTCGCTTTCCCACATTTCTCCGGCTAAGGAAAAAAAGCTTTTGCCTTCACGTCAACCGATAGAACATTTGAACGATATCGAACGTATTTATAGAGCGGTTGTCTTAGCGACGCGCGATTATGTAGGAAAGACCGGTTTCAAAAAAGTACTCTTCGGAAACAGCGGCGGGTTGGACTCCGCCGTAGTGGGGGCGATTGCACGGGATGCCCTCGGCGCTGAAAACGTCGAAGCGATCTCCATGCCCAGCCGGTTTAATTCGAAAGGCACGAAATCCGATGCCCGGGAATTGGCAGCCAACTTAGGTATTGCTTTCAAGGAAATTCCCATACAAACCATTTTCTTTTTCATTCTAATGGCCGTTCGGTCACATAATTTTCTGTCAAAAGCGTTTGCCGTTTTCTTTTACGGACTCAGCCGCCTATTTAGATCACGTTATCTTTCGGCTTTGGCCGAAAAGCTTTTGGTCAAGTGTCTCGGCGTTCCGGAGGAAAATCTCCAGGCGCGTGCGCGCGGAATGGTTCTGATGTTTCTTTCCAACGTCTCCGGCGCGATGCTTCTCACGACGAGCAACAAAAGCGAAGCGGCGGTCGGCTACACGACATTGTACGGTGATATGACCGGCGGTTTTGCCCCGATCCAAGATGTGCTTAAGACACAGGTCTTTGAACTCGCCCGTTATATAAATCGTTTGCACGGAAGAGAAATAATTCCCGAAAGCATTATTACTCGCGAACCTTCGGCTGAATTAAATGTAGGGCAAAAAGATCAGGACACGTTGCCTCCTTACTCCGTGCTTGACGAGATCTTAAAAGCGTTTCTTGAAGAAAATGAATCTATTGAGCAGATGGCGCAAAAATGGGATAGAAATATTGTCGAATGGGTGGTTAATAAAGTCGATCAAAGCGAATACAAACGCCGCCAAGGTCCCCCTGGTGTTAAGGTCAGCAAGATGTATCTCGGCCGTGAGCGGCGCATGCCGATCAGTAATGGTTACAGAGAGGTTGTGACAGAGAGATTTCTAAGAACGGAAGGCGCGCCGAAGAAGGTTGGTATTTTTGGAGGAACGTTTAATCCGATACATACGGGGCATATTAAAGCCGTCGAAGCGGTGCGTAAACAATTGGGCCTCGATGAAATCGTTTTCGTTCCTTCCCGAATCACACCGGATCGGCAAGTCGAGAGAGCACTTCCTCCCGAAGAGCGCTTTTACATGGCGCAACTCGCTACCAAAGGCAATCCTTATTTCCGCGTCTCCAGTTTTGAAATAAATCAAGCGGGGCCCTCTTATACGATCGATACGGTTCGCCATTTGCGTGAAGAATATCCCGAAGGTTCGGAGTTTTTTCTTATCATGGGCGAGGATCGTGTTCCGACGCTCGAGACTTGGAAAGACATCGGCGAACTTTCAAAGATGACCTCTATAGTTTCGATGAGTCGCCCCGGCCACCCAACCGTTTCTTCCCCTCGCGTGAAGCATGTCGTTACATGGGAAGGAGCGGATATTTCATCCGGTGAAATTCGAAGGCGTCTCAGCTCGGGATTATCCATATCCAACCTCGTTCCAAAACCTGTGGAGGATTACATACGATCGAGAATCGATCTTAGTACAGAACTGGCCAGAAGAGAGTCGGTTAAAGCTAAAAAAGTTGGCGTCGGCCTCGTTGTTGGAAAATTTTCACCGTTCCACGATGGTCACGAAGGGCTTTTGCGCGCAGCCTTGGATCAGGCGGAAAAAGTTATTCTCGTTATTTACGATCACCCCGAGCTTAGCAATATTCCCGCCGAGCAAATGGCCGAGCTCATAAAGAATGTGATGGATAATGACCGCCTTGAAATAAAAATCGCCTACGATTATCCGCCCACCGGCGATACGCCCGAGGCAAGACAGGCGCACGTTGATTATCTGAAGAAGCTGACCGGTGGAGTCAAAGTTGACAAATTTTTTGGCAACGAATGGTATAGCAAACACATCGCCGAAGGATTAGGCGCCGAGCTCGTTCAGCCGGATCCGAAGCGTAAACAAGTAAGCATTGCTGCAAGAGATATTCGCCGAGATCTGAAATTGCAATCAGCGAGAGAGTTCTTACATCCTGTCGTGCGGCATCGTATTGATCAACCCGGCACAAAAATGTGGCCGGTTTCCGAATTAGACCGATTACTCACCGAGGCAGCGGATACTTCATCGCTTGAAAAACTCCTGGGCGGAAATGAAAAAGACCAACATGTGGCGCAGCTTTTGGGATTAAATCCGAATTATCCCGATAGAGATAAACTGCTCGGAACCATGAAATGGGATGTTGGGCAGTTTGAGCGGCCGCACCGTCCCGTTGTTGTCGGTGAAATCAGAAATAAAAAAGCGTTCAGCGAACAGCGCGGCATACGCATTTTAGACATGGCTATTCGGATGCCGGGGAAAGACGAAGGCAAGGGTTGGGCATTGCCGAAAGCTCTTGAACCTTACCGTGAAGTACTTGAGCTTGCCGTTAGAGATCAGAAAACAATCAATCCGGATTTCGATGAAAACGATTATGTCTATATCACGGTGGATCAAAAGAAAGTTGAACCGGGCAAGACTCAGCGGCGGGCCGGTTGGCACGGCGATGCGTTCGTTACTCCGGAAACAAGCGTTCTATTTAATGAAGATGGAAGTCCGAGAGAAATAACGACCGACACAACCTACGTTATTGCCGATGAATTGCCGACCCTTTTTCTCGAAGGGCCTTTCTCGCTTAAAGGTATCGACGCCGAGGATTCTCAAGCGGTGCTTAAGCATTTTGATGAGCGAGCGTTGGAATTGGAAGAAAGCGGACAGAAACCTCAACCTATGAAACCTTACACGCTCGTTCGCATAACTCCGTACGATCTGCATTCGGTCAATGTAAATCAGAGCGACAAAACGCTATCGCGCACGTTTGTCAAAATTCAATTCAGCAAAGACAAGCTGAATCGTGTGGGAAATAAAGTGAACCGGGTCGTTGGCAAGGATGGCAAACCTCTGCTTGATTACAGCGATTGGATTTGGGTCAAGCGTGATCCGACCAAAAGAAATACCCGCAACAGCATCATTAATTGGGACCGGCCCGATCGCGATCAATTCCGCCTTATCGATGCCAAGAAAATCGATATTACGCAAGATACCGTAAACGTGCCGTGGGCCAAGTCAAAATTTATTTACGCCACGAAGATTGAAGCCGTGCGGGCAGAATTGGCCGCACCGGATGAAATTCTTGAGACCAAGATGGGGACTTTTGTTGAAACGCTTAATATTGCCCAACAAGGTGATTGGAAAATTACAACAAGCCAGGGCGATCAATATTTTCTGAGTGCGGAAAAATTCAAGCGCTTCTACGAGCCCGATCCGCAAAGGGAAGGATTTTATCTGCCGAAGAAACGCGTAGTTAAAATGCTTGAGATCACCGAGCCGATCCGGCTGCGCGCGCCTTGGAGCGCGATGCAATACATGCCGGCCGGGAGCAAGCTCGCTTTCCTTTCGGAAGATGATTTTTACGCTATCCATCCTAAAAATTTTGAAGCTTCGTATGTGAGAACGGATAAAAATGGAAATCTGCTTATGGATCTTTCTTTGCTTGATTCAGACGCGAAATATATCGCTTGGTTGAATAACTCTATCCGAAATGGCGTCCCAGTAGGGTATCCCTGGAGAAGTCTTAAAAATACACCCACGTATACAGCGCCGACTGTGCTCTCCGCGGATTGGGCTGATATCGATATTTCAAAGCTAGAAGGCCAAGAGAAAGAAAATCAACTTCGTATCGTTCGAGAACGGGCATTACGTATTGATCCAAGTACAAAGTTTGAAAACGGCTTACCAAAAAACTCCCGGGAAACAGGTTTAAACGGCAGAGGGCTTCTTGGTGTGTACGGCCCAAATCAAGCCGAAGACCCGGTTCTCCTTCGTTACAATCAACAGGGCGAGGTCGAAGTGCTCGTTATCGATCGAATGGACAGCGGTGCCACGCGCCTTCCGGGCGGATTTTCCGAGCGTGGGCAAGAACTTGAATTTGGTATCACAGCGACTCGCGAAGCGAAAGAAGAAACATTTCCAAAATCTCCTTTTAAAGTAGATTTCACAAAAGGCGCATTGGTTTTTCAAGGACAAGTACATACCATTCGTGACACAAACGATGCTTGGATTGTTACGCGGGGAATAGCCGTTATTCTATCCTACGAACAGTCGCTTAACCTTTCCATTGAAGCCAGCGATGATGCGAGGCCCGGTTCGGCACGATTCGTTTCCGTGGATTCCGAGCAATTGAAAAATCTAGGTACACATTCCAAAATAATCGCCGAAGCTGTCCGTAGAGCCAGAGCCGGTGAAATAACGATCCAAGACGATATTTTAGTTCCCGATGCGCCTCTAGCCGGATTCGGTGCGACGGTGGAATTGAAAGAAGAAGAACTTGTTCCGCTCCTTCAAAAATTTCAAGCAGCTTTTCTTTTCATCGGACACGGTAGCAAGGCTCAATATAAAGATGCGAACGCGTTAAAAAGAAAAATTGATGGCATTGTCGACAAACTCAATCGTCAATTTGGCACTAATAATTGGCTGGCCATATTTGGCGGCGATCCGGCAAATAAAGAAAAGCCCGACATTGGATTTGCTATGCATTATCTTGCCACTAAGCACAATGTGCCGATTTTAGCTGCACAAGCGGATGAGTACAAAAAATATGGGGTTGGCGATCATGTTACCTATGCGTACTACTATCCCACGCAGAGAAATGATAGCGGTCAAATACTTTACGGTGGAGTTCGTGACGGAAAGCCGGTTGGTTCTACCGCCACATATTTAAGTGATGCCTTTATTCAAAATGGCCTTAAAGGTATTATCGCTCTCGGCGGTGGACCTATCGCCAAAGAAGAAATCGATTACGCCCGCAAAAAAGGTCTTGAAGTCGAATATCATCCTTTTGAAGTCCGCCATGCTGAAGGTACGGGGCCTTACGGTGTTCTACACGATGCCATTGTCCGCCGCACCTTCCGTCTTTCTTCCGAAGATGGAAAAACGCGTGTCTTAGATTCTGAGTTATCCAATCGATCTCGAAGACACTTTAAATTTTGGCCGATCGAAAAATTGCGTTGGCTTGCAGATAAAAAAGAGTCGGATCTTCTGGCCATCCCATATTTTGGTATCGCGAGTCTTCGAGAGCTAAAGATAGAACTTGCCAAACACAGCCTTTCCTTAAAGCCGCCTCTTTTGGAAGATATTGGTTTGTATCCAACAACTATGGAAGCGCTGAAAAGTTTGGGTATTGATACCCTAGAAAAGCTTACCGGAACGACAGAAACAGAGCTTCGTGCTCATTCGTATTTTAAATCCGAAAGACACTTAGGGGCCGCCGAAAGGCACTTAGGAGCTGTTAGATATACCCTCTATCGTTTTGGCCGAAAATTAAAACAAGAAAGCGGATTTGGCGCTATTCCTGAGTTATTGCAAGACCATCCGAGTTTACATTCTTTTTACACGAATCAAGAAGTGCCGGAGTTTGAACGGGACGAGGTTGTAAGCGCGGGAGATATGACCATTACTTTTGTAAAAAAGAATGAGCCGGATCAACGAATTCATTATGAGATTGTCAATCACGCGACAGCGGGTTGGGCCGTAAGGAACCGCAATGACTTTAAAATGGGAGAAGCAGAAGCTCTGGCGCGGCTAAATCAAATTAAAGGATTCAAAGGGCGCATACCCAAACTTTTAGCTGTAGGCGTTGCTGAAGTGGAGGGCAGAAAAGTTTTTTGGATGAAAACAGAAAGTATCGAACATGCCGACTGGCTTACACATTCTGATTATTGGCTGAGTTTGAGCACGATTCAAAAGTTGGATGTATTAATTGAAATTGCAGAGACGGTCAGCCTTGTCCATCAAGCCGGTTTCCTGCATAACTATTTAGATCCTCAAAATTTTGTTCTCAATGAACAAGGTAAAGTCATGCTTGTTAATTTTCAGTTCGCAAGTCCCATCGGGTCTCCTTTTCCTCAGGGGAGCACTCGATTGAGAAAATCACGCGAAGACAAAAGATTTTTCAAATCCGATATGTATGATTTTAGCGGGGCAATGAATGAGCTTTTATTCTGGGGAGGCAAAAGGAGCGCCAATATTCCATCGGAAGGCCGTCGTAATAGTGGTCTTGAAGAGCTGCGCATGGGGATGATTGCGGATGATATAAACGATCGTAAGCCAGAAACTATGCAGGATGTAGTCGAGGCTCTTAAAAAAGCGCGTGCTTATTTCGCAGCTAAAACCGGTTTTGGAGCGAGGACGGCGGAAGAAATTGCGCGGGAGAATATTGCGCGGCTCAATCGCGAGCGGCCGGAAGGGTACCCGGAAAGGAATTTTGAAAATCCGCCTACGTATACGGCGGCGCGAGTAATTGAGATGGCCAAGTCGAGAACGAACTCCCTCGGTTGGGCACATCCTAATTTGGACGATCCTAATCTTTCCGTTGCAGAGCGGAATCGTTTGCGCGAAGAAATTCGTGCTGATATCAAACGGTTCTCGCGTTCTACAAAGTTTGTCAACGGTATGCCGCGCAACAGAAAAGAAACCGGTCTGCGCGGGCGCGGGCTTTTGGGCCGTTACGGCCCCAATCCGGCTGAAGATCCGGTCATTTTACGTCATAACGAAAAAGGCGAACTCGAAGTTCTCACGATCGAGCGCGGTGATGGTGTAGCGGGCCGTGCGCTTCCGGGTGCCATGATTCAATGGGGTGAAGAAACAAAGACGGGCGTAACGGCAAGCCGGGCTCTTTATGATAAAACAGGAATCCGGCTGGATTTAACCGGGGGCATGGTGGTCTACGAAGGCGCTGTTGATGATTGGCGGGATACAAACGATGCGTGGGTGGAAAGCAGGGCGGTTGCCAAACTTCTTAGCTGGGAAGAATCAAAATATCTAAAGCCCGAAGCCGGTGCTAATGCAAAAGAGAATTCTGCGAAATGGGTAAGAGTTGACGATCCGAACAATAAATTTTACGCCCGGCACGGCATCATTATCGCCAATGCTGTCGCTAAAGTTATGAGCGGTCAGCTTAAATCATCCGATGCTCAGTTGGCAAAAAAATATCCGCCGCTCGATATTACAACACGTTCGCTTGACGAGGCGTACCAAGCGTTCCGTGAAAATAGAATTCAAAAAGAAACGTTTGATCTCATCGCGCCCAAAGCACCCCACGGCGGGGATTATATTGTAGTGGCTGGACTCGAAGAAACGCTCGGCGCTATCCGCCGACGGCGTTTTACGAAAGAGCATATCGATCAACTAAGAAAGATCGGAAGGTACTCCGAGAAATTCCTCAAATATCTTTCCGAATTTATTTTTGAGGGAGATATTGACGCGCTTCAGGAAGGAAGAGTCGTTTCATCGGGAATTCCAATCCTGCGTATTAAAGCCTCGCCGATCGAACAAGCGCTTCTTAAAGATTTGATTATTAATCGAATGGCTTTCAGCACCAATATCGCAACGAAAACAGCACGTATCGTTCAAGCCGCCAACGGCGAATTTGTGGATGAAGCAACGGTTGCTAAACTAATCAAAGAATTTGGTATGACGCGTGAGCAAATCAAAAGATTCCGAGCCGTTCTTGATTTCGGCCAGCGCCGGGCTCAGGGAAGAGGAGCGACCGAAGCTTCGCGCGCTGCCGTGATCGGAGGCGCCATTGCGACTTCAAATGTGAAAGCGGCCAAAATGCATTATTTAGAGCCCTCCGGCACGATGGCGCATTTCTTCATCATGCTTTTCCCGCCCGATCGGGAAATCGATGCGTTCCGGCTCTACGCTAAAACTTTTCCGCATCAAACGACTCTTCTCGTCGATACGTACGACACGATTCAAGGTGTTAGAAATGCCATTACGGTTGCCCAGGAAATGAAGAAGCGAGGTGAAGAGTTATTCGGCGTTCGACTCGATAGTGGCAATCTCGCGAGTCTTTCCCGTCAAGTTCGAAAAATGTTAAACGGTGCCGGACTTCACTATGTGAAAATTTTTGCTTCCGATGATTTGGATGAAGAAAAAATTACGAAACTGCTTTCCGAAGGCGCCGAGCTCGACGGTCTCGGCGTGGGAACCAATTTAATTACCGGCGGCAAACAGGCTTATTTGGAATTGAACTTTGTTAAATCACAAGGCGAGCGAGTTTGGAGAAGCCGCCATAAGGGGAAAATCCAGCGCTACGTAAAAACGCCGGCCGGCCGTACGGCGCATGCCGCTTATGCGGAAGAAATCTTTGAGCTTCTCAATCCTATTTGGCGCGGCGGCAAGCGCGTGTTCGGCGTTGAAAAACCTTGGCAGGCGCATTTACGCACGTTAAACGAATTAAACCAGTGGAGTCCTGAACATAAAAAATTGCAGGATTCAGCTAAAATCCCGGTTGAAACTCAGGACAATCCGCTTTCGATTAATCCCCACACCGATGCCATGCTCGATGTAGATGTGCAGTCCACATTCATGCCGGGCGGCGGGCTTGCCGTGCGCGAAGGGGATTTAATTCTTCCGAATGTTCGTGCTGTGATGAATCTCTTTCCTAAGGAAAGACGTTTCGCGTCGGTAGACCGGCATCCGCGCGGGCATATGTCTTTGGCAAGTTCCTACGAAGGCTACGCGCCGTTTACTTATTTGAGCTACGACGAAGTTTCAAAATGGACGGAAGAAGATCATCGAATTGCTCCGCACGCCAAATTTACACTCGCCGAGCTGAAAGAAGTTCTAAAGAAAACCGGCGGGCAAGTACTTTGGACGGATCATGCCGAAGAAGGAACACCAGAAGGCGAGCTTCATGATCAATTGCTTGAACGCGAATATGAGTACGTTCAGCTAAAAGGAATGGATCCGCGCGTTGATTCCTACAGCGCATTTCGCGATAACATGGGTAACCCGACAGCGCTTGCGAACGAACTTCGCGCTCGGGGAGTTAAACGGCTTTTCGTCAAAGGCTTGGCTATGGACTACTGCGTCGGTTGGTCCTGTGAAGATGCGGTTAAGGAAGGATTCGAAGTTTTCATTATTATTGACGCGACGCGCCCCGTGGGTTTTCCCGAAGGAAGCATTCAAAAAATGAACGAATCATTTAAAGACAAAGGAATCAAAGTTATTACCGCCAAAGAATTGGTAGATGCCAATAATCACATGGGTGTTTTCCCCGCCACCGTGCTTCCCGAACCCATTGCGCATCCGCCCGTGCCGGAGGAAGATGAAAGTTCCGCGCTTGAAGAAGATATGTACCACCTCACGATGGCTCAGGTTATTTTTAACGAAGGCATACACGAGAAACCGGCCACCTACGATTACTTTTTCCGCACGCCCCCTTACGGAGATGACAAAATCATTGTTTCAGGTATTAAGTTTCTCATGGATGAAATTCGCAAATTTAGATTTACCGTCGATGATATTGAATATTTACAAAAGCACAGTCCTTACAAATTTACCCCGGAATTCCTGGATTATCTTGCTCATTTTGAATTCAAAGGAGATATTGATGCGCTTCCGGAAGGCAGTGTGGCATTCGCGCGCGAGCCTATTATTCGCGTAAAAGGCACGGCGTTTGAAATTATTATGGAAACATTAATACTGAAGCGGATTAATTTCAATAATTTGATCGCGACTTGGTCGAATCTCACCCGGCAGAAATACGGAGAAGGTGTGAGACTAAATGTGGATGCCGTGATTGGCGCGCAAGGCCAAAGCCATGCCGAAGCGATGTATTCCGCGTTTGTAGGTGGAATTAACGCGACAACGGATCTCGATGCTCACTTGAATTACGGAGTCCCGCTCGCTTGGCCGGAAGATGAAGGCGTTTGGCTGGGCTCCGATTTTATTACCGGCGGGCCCAAAGCAGCGCTCGGCGGAGTTTACAAATTAGCTGTATTCGATGGCGAAGGCCGAATCAAATTAAGCGAACATCCGGGAAAAACTTCTCTTCCTGAGAACAAAGAAATCGTTGAGATCAGAAATTCGGAAGGAAAAGTTATCCGCCGCGTCATTCATTGGGAAGGCAAGGAGCTTTCTTTAAATCCCGGCGAAACCGCTGTTCGTCGCCTCGTTCCCATTATGCGCGGAGGTAAAGCCGTTTACACGCCGCCGAGCGGTTGGGAAGCGCAGGTTTTCCGAAGCGAAGATTTAAAAGCAAACGCCGACGTTCATGAAGCCGTTCTGTCCGAAGCTCTTGCCGCCCGCCAAACCAAACTCATCGAGCAAGCTCGATCGAGTAATGCTCAGGCCGGATTTGGAAAATCTGTTTCGCCGCAAGAGGAAATCATAAATGCCGTGAATGAGGTAGTTCTCGATGCCGCCAGAGAAAGTATGCAGAGCGTCGGATCGGTCGGCGTGCTTGTGTTCAGCCGCCTAGAAGATTTTGAGCGCATCGAGCAAAGAGCTCTCAAATACAAGCCCGAACTCCGAGCTAAAGGTTTTGGTAGCGTAAAAAATATCGTCGTCGGCTGGGATGTTTCCGGTTTAAGCGCGGCAGATAAAAATGCGCTTTGGCTCCGCATCAGCCGCATTTTTAGCGCGCGTGGTCAGCGTATTTTTGTCGGAACGGGCGACGGCGAAATTTTCTCCGCGATTCGAGGTGGTATTCAGGCCGCACTTCTTGGCCCCGAGACCGATTATCTGTTGCAGAAAGTCGACGATCGCTATAAACTCTATCTTATGCAGCGTAACGGCAATCACTTTATCGCTGTTGTCTCCGAAGCTTTGCGGCTGGCCGAACTGGCCGAACGTGTTGCTTCCATTTCCGCATAATGGCATTGGCTTAATTCTATTTACTTCAAAGTATGATGGTACCATCCCTTTGATTAAGAGAATGTGAACATAATGCCTGCTATAAAAGAAGGTAGATCTGCGCCAACAAGCCTTACATCCGTTTTTCAAAATATCGCTCTCTTTTTTTTCTCCATCATGCTTGTTTTGATAAGTCTCGAAGTTGCTCTCAATATCATGACTGCGCAGGGTGAAAAAGCTCATTTAAAAAAGCAGGAAGTGTTGAAGCGGGAAAGTGAATTTATTTTCTACGAATACGACCGGTATTTAGGCTGGAAAAATAAGCCAAACGCCAAAGGGTATTTTACAAGCCCCGACTCAAAGACGTTTGTCCGGATCAATTCGAAAGGCCTTCGCGATAAAGAATACGATTACAAAAAAGGCGAAGGGGTTTTCCGAATCCTGGTGCTTGGGGATTCTTTTGCATGGGGATACGGTGTGGAACAAGGAAAAAATTTCACCGACCGTCTTGAGGAATTGCTCGGATCACCTGTGGAGGTAATTAATGCCGGTGTTTCCGGTTACGGTACGGATCAGGAATTACTTTCACTTGAACGCGAAGGTATGAAATACGAGCCCGATCTTATTCTCATAGCGTTTGCCTCAAACGATTTTATGCTGGATAATCAATCGGGCCGTCACGGTTATTATTTGAAGCCTTATTTCATTCTCGAGAGCGAAGCATTGAAGCCGATGAATTATCCGCTTCCCGAACTGAACGATCAGGAATGGAACGAAATATTAAAGAACTGGAAGCCGGATGAGAAAGCCGAGAAACGAAAGGGTTTGAAAGGATTTTTGAAATACCGCACGAAAACATATCCATTTTTATCGGAGGGATTTAAAGAGCTTAGATATTCGCTCGTAAGAAATTTAAGTATGAATCCCGTCACGGGAAAATGGTTTTCTGATCTTCGGCTAAAACTTAACCGTGAAGATGTAAACGTAGATGTCACGAAGCAACTATTTTTGCGGATGAAACAAGTAGCTTCCGAAGGTGGAGCAAAGCTTGCTGTCTTTGTTGTTCCCTACAAATCGGCGCTTGAGAAATTGCCGAACCCGCACATCTATAATTTCCTGGATTTTTTTGAAAGCACCGGAATCCCGGCAATGTATCCTTACGAATCCTTTCATCGTGAATTCAAACGCGGCCAAAAATTATTTCTGAATCAGGATGATCATTGGACCGAAGAAGGGCATGAGCTTGCCGCTGAATCGCTCAAGGTTTTTCTGAAAGAAGGAGATCTGCTCAAATGAAACTCCGATTTAATTCACATTTCTCTAATATTAATAGAACAGGTATACTTAGACTACCCAACGAACCTAGCTCACGAAAGAGTTTACGTAAGTCATTATATGATATTAGTTAACAGAAAAGAAGAACTCTACCAAAATGCCGAATGGGTAATCCATGCCAAGCTACTTTTGGTGGGCTCGCTCATGCTTGTGTTTGTTCTTTCCCATACGCTTGGCTTTCTCGAATTTCCGCTTCTTCCGTTCCTCATTGTTACGATCATCGAAATTTCCTTAAATCTTCCCCACCATTGGCTCATGCGCAAAGTCAAAAACCCCGAATGGGTTTTTAATGTAACGTCGGCGATGGATGTGGTGATGATTACAGTGGCGGCCTATACGCTCGGTGATCTTGGAAAATTCCTCGCGCTTCTCCTGTATCCTCTCGTATTTATTTTTGCCGGCGTTGTGATGTCGCCCAACAAAACATATTTTTATGCCAATCAAGGATTTTTCATGTTGGCTATACTTACGTACCTGGAACACAAAGGTATTATTTCCGCCGTTGCTCCGCTTATGCTAAATTTTTCAGGCGGCGAAAAACTCGCCATCTTTCTTATCGTATTTCCCATTTACAATTTTATTGCCTACTTCGTTAAATATTTGGCGGTACTTTTACATAAAAGGGAAGCACAATTGGTGGACAACGCTTTCCGCGACGAATTGACCGGCCTTCCAAGCCGTTACGTGTTTATGGAACGCCTTAGTCAGGCCGTTAAACGCGCCGAATTACGTGAAGAATATAAGTTTGCGGTTTTATTTCTGGATCTCGACCGTTTCAAGTTGGTGAACAATAGTCTGGGCTATACGATTGGGGACGAACTTTTGGTGGAAACAGCCAGAAGGCTTCAGCGTTGTGTTAAGTCATTCGATACCGTAGCACGCCTGAACGGCGATGAATACGCGATATTACTTGAAGATATTCACAACGAACGTGACGCCGGGCATGTGGCGGACCGAATTCAAAAAGAACTTTCCGGCTCTATTAGCCTGAGTGGGCACGATGTTTTCACCACAGCGAGCATCGGTATTGCGCTCGGCGGCAGCGAATACCATAGCCCTGCAGAAATTTTACAAGATGCGCAAACGGCGATGTATAGAGCTAAGACATCGGGGAAAGCCAGGCATGAAATATTTAATAGCGAAATGCGTCCACCCGTTTTGAAACGGCTCGAACTGGAGACGGATCTGCGGCGCGCGTTGGAACGGGAAGAGTTCCAACTTTGGTACCAACCGATTTTTCTTTTGGATTCACACGATCTGGTTGGTTTTGAGGCGCTTATAAGGTGGGCCCATCCCTTGCGTGGTTTGGTGTTTCCCAAAGATTTTATCCCTATCGCCGAAGAAATCGGTTTGATTATGCCGATCGGGTGGTGGGTGCTTAAGGAAGCTTGCCTGCAGCTGAAGATCTGGCAGGATCAGTTTGTTGGGAAATGTCCTCTCACGCTAAGCATAAACCTTTCGGGATCGCAGTGTAAGCAGCCCAATATGATTTCCGAGATTGAGCATGTACTGGAGGAAACAGGGTCGGATCCGCAATTTTTAAAATTTGAAATTACCGAAACCGTGCTTATTGAAAGCACCGAATCGATCCTGAGCGAGCTTTCGCGTCTGAAGGATCTCAATATCCAGCTTTATATGGATGATTTTGGAACCGGTTATTCTTCTCTAAGTTACCTTCGTCGCTTCAATATCGACAAACTAAAAATCGACCGTTCTTTCGTAAGTCGATTGGAAACGAGCGAACGCGATCAGCAAATTGTCCGGACCATCGTAACGCTTGCGCATAGCTTAAATATGGGTGTGATTGCCGAAGGGGTAGAAAGCCCGACTCAACTATCTGTGTTGACGGAGATGGGATGCGATTTTGGCCAGGGATATCATTTCTCAAAGCCCCTTAGCCGGCATGACGCTCAATTGCTCGTGGATGAATTTTTTAAATTTAAGCAGAAAAAGAGAAAGGAAGCTTAAGTAAAAGTTAAATTAGCCCGAGCTTTTGCTTGGCGTTTTCCGACATCAAACCGGGATTCCACGGTGGGTCCCAGACCAATTCCACATTTACGGATTTCACTCCGGGAACTTGCGCAATTTTTGATTTCGCATCCATCGTAATCGATGCGCCCATTCCACATCCGGGAGCGGTGAGCGTCATTTTTACATCCACATTATGCTGCCCGTCCGGAGTTGGGCTAACCTTACATTCGTAAATGAGTCCCAGGTCCACGATATTGGCGGGGATTTCAGGATCGTAGCAAGTCTTCAATTGATCCCAAACAAGTTCGCTGACGGGTTTGCCTGCTGCGGTCATGCTTTTATCCGAAGAAGGGACGACGCCAAGCGCATCCACGTCTTCGCTCGCAATGCGTGCCATTAGGCCATTTTCAGTAGTAATGGTATAGGTGCCGCCCAAAGCTTGCGTGATGCGAACCTCGGTTCCGGCTTCCAGAGAAATTGTTTGCCCGCTCGGGATTAGAATGGCATCGCAGGACCGGCGAAGTTTGATAGGTTCGTCGTGATTCATAATCGTGCTCCTTGATTAAAAATTCCAAACTCATTATACGACCGAGCTCCCTCTAATACAATTTAGTTCTTTTTAGTTAGTTCGTTGGGCGATAGTCTGAAGTTGTCCTAGTGAATGGTCGATATTAAAATCACTTATGGCTATTTCAAGAAAGGGCATTCTATCTTTATTGTCGGGATTGATTATCGCAGGCTATTTTATCGCGAAGCTTTTTGCCTACCCAACCGACGTATTGGTTACCCATGTAAATTTTTCTACGAATAAGGAAACCGGCGTAAGCACGCTTTCTTTTCGCCTTCTGAACACGACTCCGCGTCTTCAGCGCCCCGTCATTTTAATCAGGCTTCAAAACGAACAAAAAAAGGAATACACTCGCGATCCAAGGCCGCTTTACGCGAACGAAATGATGATCAGCTTATTTGCCAGAGAAGAAAGAGAAATCCGCCACGATATAACGCTGGCTACCAGACCGAAGGTTATTTTTTTGGAAGTTCGGCCGAAGCGTTGGTTTGATTTTTGATGGCCTGCCTGCCGCCGCTCGGCCGAGCGGCGGCAGGCAGGCGTTATCGTGGGATGGCTTGAAAAGTTCTAAGAAAGATGTTTGGAGACGAGCTTCGTCATCTCGAACATATTTACAATGGCTTTTCCGCTGAACACGGCTTTGAGTTTATCATCCGCCTTGATATTGCGCTTGTTGGTGGGATCTTGAAGATCATACTTCTTGATATATTCCCAAAGCTTCTTAACGACTTGGGTACGCGCAAGGGGACCTTTGCCGACGACGGCGGCCAATTCAGGGCTGACGTTGAGTGGTTTCGATAATGCCGATCCTCGTTTTGCCATGATCAAAAACTCCTATATGGTTAGCTTTAAAGTTGTTTCGGAGAACTGTCTCAATGGGAGAATAGTGTAGCGAGATCGCGCGACTATTCAACAAAATAATTTCTGGGGAGGCTACAAAAGGCCTCCGACGTTATTTTCTTCGGTTTCCCAAAGCCTTTCCTTGTTACCGTAAGCTGCATTTGGTAGGATATTTACGAAATGAACCCTATCCTACAGTCCGGCGGTACGGACCGCACTTCAAAACCTGCCAAACGAACGCGAAATCTCTATAATCCCTCTGCAAAAACGCCTTTTGTGCTCAGCCGTTCGCGGCTTGAAAACTTTATCCGCTGTCCCCGATGTTTTTATCTGGATCGCCGGCTCGGCATTGACCAGCCGCCCATTTTTCCATACACGCTCAATTCTGCGGTGGATGTCCTATTCAAAAAAGAGTTTGATATCTACCGGGCTAAGCGAAAACCGCATCCGTTGATGGAACAGTACGGAATAAATGCCATTCCTTTTAATCACAAGGATTTGGAAATATGGCGCGATCCTTTTAAGGGAATCAGGTATCACGACACAGGCACGAATTTTATTCTTACGGGAGGTATTGATGATATCTGGGAAAACAGCTCACAGGAATTGATTATTGTCGATTACAAGTCTACCAGCACCGACGGGGAAGTCAGCCTCGAAGGCGCTTTTAAGGAAAGTTATAAACGACAGATAGAAATTTATCAGTGGCTTTTTCGAAAAAACGGTTTTCAAATTTCAAACGATGCTTATTTTGTCTATGCGAATGCGCTCAAATCCGAAAAAGGATTTTTTGACCAGCTTAAATTTAAAACCATCATTTTGAAGCACATCGGAGACGATTCCTGGGTGGACAACTCTGTTTCCGAGGCGCATCGATGCTTATCTTCAAACGAAGCTCCATTGGCTTCCAAAAATTGTTCGTTTTGTAACTATCGAGCTGCAGCGCGAGAAGCGGAATCTCAAACTCCGGAAAAACAGGGCTTGGCGTTGTAATCAAAGTTTTTCTGAGCCGAAGATGCGTATCTTTCCTACCCTCATTATTCACGGTGGCGCCGGAAGCAAAGTTCCAAATTCTATGCGGCGAAAAATGCTTCATCAAAAACTCGCCAAGATTTTGGAGCCGGCGTATTCTGTCTTGCTAGGGAAAAGTGCACTTGACGCGGTGGTTCACGCCGTGAAACTTCTTGAAGACGATCCCGAATTTAATGCCGGAAGAGGTTCGGGATTGCAGAAAGATGGAATTGCCCGCCTTACCGCCTCTGTCATGGATGGTCATCAAGGGAGATTTGCTGCCGTTTTAGATTTGGAAAATATGGCCAATCCCATCCTTGTAGCCGAAAAACTTCTCAAAGAAAAATACCGTGTTTTGGCCGGAGCCGGTGCGCAAAAATTTGCTGTGGCGAACGGTTTTAAATTAGAAGACGTTCGCATACTTCTGTCTCCCTCGCGCCGCTTGGCCAAACGGCACGGGAATGACATGAAAAAAATGGATACCGTGGGTGCTTGCGCGCTTGATCGTAACGGTCGTTTAGCCAGCGCGACATCAACCGGCGGACTTTCGATGGCTTATCCCCACCGCGTAAGCGATTCCGGAATGCCGATTGCTAATTATGCCAACTCACTTGTAGCCCTTTCTGCAACGGGGATTGGCGAAGAAATTATAGAAGAAGGCGCTGCGCTAAAAATTGCGACACGCGTCATCGACGGCTTTAGTCTTCAGGAAGCTTTTTCGAAAACATTTAAAGAAATTGCCCGCCATAAACGCAATATGGGCGTCATTGGTGTGGACCGAGCCGGCCAAATTGAGGCAAAAACAACAACCCCTGTCCTTCTTTACGCTTATCAAAAAGGAAACAAAAGAAAATTCTTTTAGAATATAATCTCATCTCATCATGACCGAGCCCGGGTACCCACCGAAGGTGGGTGGGCGAGGGAATGGTTGGAGCCGAAGGCGGAAACCATGAAAATTGACGGAAAACCATTTCGAACAATCTGGGTAAAAAAGGACGCCGCCGGAGTTGTGCAAATTATTGATCAGCGCTGGCTGCCTCACCGCCTTGTCATTGAAGATCTGCGGACAGCGGATGAAATGGCGCGTGCGATCAAAGATATGCATGTTCGCGGCGCTCCGCTTATCGGTGTAGCCGGCGGATTCGGAATGTATTTAGCGGCATTAGAAGCGCCGGCTGGAAAATCGTTCGATTCATATCTGGAGAAAGCCGCCGAGAAATTAATCGCGACACGCCTGACCGCTATCAATTTAAAATGGGGTGTGGAGAGGCAGCTCACCGCCATTGCTCAAGCGAGTTCGAAGGAAGAAAAAATTCGAAGGGCTTTTGAAACCGCTCAAACCATGGCCGATGAGGATGTCGAAATGTGTCGAAGCATCGGGCGGCACGGGCTTAAGATTTTCGAAGAAATTCAAAAAAAGAAAAAAGGAAAGCGCGTAAATATTCTCACGCACTGTAATGCCGGCTGGCTGGCCTGCATTGATTGGGGAACGGCGACATCGACGATGTATCAAGCATTCGACAAAGGATATGATATTCATATTTGGGTGGATGAAACACGTCCGCGAAATCAAGGCGCTACGCTTACAGCTTGGGAACTCGGCCAACACGGCGTGCCGCATACGGTGATTGCCGATAATGCCGCCGGCCATATTATGCAAAAGGGCGATGTCGATATGGTGATTGTCGGAACGGATAGGACAACGGCCGGAGGCGACGTTTGCAATAAAATTGGTACGTACACCAAAGCGCTTGCCGCGCGGGATAATCAAATTCCGTTTTATGCGGCGGTTCCTTCTTCAAGCATCGATTGGAATATGCGCGAGGGCAAAGATATTCCTATTGAAGAGCGCGATCCCGACGAGGTCCGGTTTGTTCAAGGACTTTGCGAAGGCGAAATTAAAAAAGTTCTCATTTCCCCCGAACGTTCTAAAGCGCTCAATTACGCCTTTGATGTGACGCCACGCCGTTTGGTGACTGGCCTCATTACCGAACGCGGCGTAGCCGAGCCGAGCGCGGAAGGACTTCTTAATTTATTTCCGGAAAAACGCGAAACCGCTAATAAAAGGTAATTGTGTGGCAAAAATTATTGCTCTTGCTGTAGGAAGTCTGGCCGGTGGATTCGCTCGATATTTTTTAGGCGGTCTTGTTTATCGTATCACCGGCACAACGTTTCCCTACGGCACGCTCGCTGTAAATATGACGGGTTGTTTTCTGATAGGTTTTCTTTCTGCCCTTTCGGAAGAAAAATTTTTGTTAGGCCCCAACGCCAGAGTGCTTCTTATGATCGGCTTTTGCGGAGCGTTCACCACTTTTTCGACGTTCATGCTTGAGACGGCTAATTTAATGACCGCTGGCGCGCTCATCCATGCGATTCTGAATGTAACGCTCAGCCTCGTTTTTGGCTTCCTCGTTTTTCGTCTCGGCGTTTTTTTAGGCGCACTTATTTAGAGAATTTTTATGCACCGGCTCGGTATTGACCTCGGCGGAACAAAAATTGAAGGGGTTGTTTTAAATGAGATGGGGGAGCAGATTTTCCGCGAGCGCATTCCTACCGAACAGGAAAAAGGCTACGAGCATATTCTCCGTCAAATAAAACTCCTTTACAATTTGATGGTTAAAAAAATTAAATCAAAGCCGCACACGCTCGGTATGGGAACACCGGGCGCGATTTCCCACCGGACCGGCATGCTTAAAAATTCCAATACCGCATGTTTGCGCGGCCGGTTTTCAACGCAGGAAGCGGAAAAATTACTCGGCCATAAAATCGCGCTTGAAAACGACGCGAACTGTTTTGCGCTGGCAGAATCTCTTTACGGCGCCGGGAAAGGAAACGATCTGGTTTTCGGTGTGATCATAGGTACCGGCTGCGGCGGAGGGATTGTTTACAAAGGTGAAATTTTCGTCGGCCGGCAGGATATCGCGGGAGAGTGGGGACATATGTCAATCGATCCGAACGGCCCCGAATGCTATTGTGGCGCGCGCGGTTGCGTAGAAACATTCATTAGCGGTGGCGGGCTCGAGAAGCGGTTTGCAAAAGAGTTCGGGGAAAATATAAATTTAAACGAAATCGTAAACCGTTACCGAAAACAGGATTCCAAGGCGAAGAAATTTATGAAAGAATTTTTTGTTCGCTTCGGCCGTTCGGTCGCCAATCTGATTAATATTCTCGATCCCGACATCGTTGTGCTCGGCGGCGGGGTTTCTAATATTGATGAGATTTACACCGAAGGCATCGAAGAAGTCAGGCGCGCCGTGTTTAGCGATAGCTTCGAAACGCCCGTCGTTAAAAATAAACTCGGCGATTCCGCAGGCGTGATCGGCGCCGCGTTGATAGGAATTTAAAAAAATGACAATGCCGGAAACGCTTGTCGAAGCACGGAACTTAACGAAGGTCTATGCGGACACAAAGGCGCTCGATAATTTATCCTTCGAGCTTCGACGAGGGGAAATTCTCGGGCTCTTGGGCGCGAACGGCGCGGGAAAAACGACTACGCTTCATATTTTGCTCGGCCTTCTCGAGCCAACTTCGGGCGAAGTAAGCATTGTCGGATTATCGCCTTTTAAAGATCGATCAACTATTGCGCATAAAATTAATTTTTCTTCCGCCTACCAAACGCTTCCGCAGAATTTAAAAGTAAACGAGAATCTGTGCACATTCGCCAGGCTTTATGGGGTCCGCGACGCGAAGAAGAAAATTTCTTCACTCCTGGAGCTTTTTGAATTGTCTCATTTGCAAAACCGGATTACGGGCGCCTTATCTTCGGGCGAGAAAACCAAACTCAATCTGGCCAAATGCCTTTTAAACGACCCGGTTCTTCTTATTTTGGACGAGCCGACAGCGAGCCTTGACCCCGATATCTCGGAGAAAGTAAGAAGCACGATCCAGCGGATTCAGCGCGAAAGAAATATGGGCATTATTTATACCTCCCACAATATGTTTGAGGTGGAAAATCTTTGCGACCGGATTATTTTTATTCATCGCGGGAAACGCATTATCGAAGGCACGGCCGAAGATATTCAGAAAAGTTTTGAAACCGCCTCGCTTGAGCAGGCGTTTATTAAAATCGCGCGCGGCGGAGAAGTCGTTTCGGGAGAACAGCTATGAAAGATTCTATCCGACGCCGCTCGGCTAAGCGGCGGTCGGCCGCTTGGTCCAGCGGCACCGCGCGGTTGGCGCAGCGAAGCGATTGTAAAATATGAAGGCGAAGAGTATTTGTATTTGAATAACGAACTGCTCCTCCGTGGTCTTGCCAAGAGAATGAGCGCCTGAGACACGTTTGAGGTAGGTGGCATTTTTAATAGGTACTTAAATCACATAGGAGAAAGATATGATCGACGGACGTTTGGTAGATAAGCTTTTGGAACTTGAGGGCAATCAGGTCACCGTTTATATTTTGGGAGAACAAAAAGTAGCCGGCGAACTTACGGAAGTTTGTTTGGACCACATTGTCGTGGAAGACAAGTTTTTTGTTCCGATCGCAAGCATTGGTTATATTGCTAAATCGCGCGGCCCGGCGGGGTTTTAAAAGTTCACGGCAACATTTTGGAGGAAGAGATGAAATCGCTGACGGAACATTTATGGTTTAGTACGAGAAAGAAACGCGAGTACCTTAATATTACGCCGCAAGTGGAAGAACTTGTGCGAAAAAGCGGAATCAAAGAGGGATTATGTTTGGTTAACGCCATGCACATCACCGCGAGTGTATACATTAACGATGACGAATCTGGGCTCATTCAAGACTTCGATGAATTCTTGGAAAAGATCGCGCCGTACGATGTGAAAAAATACCGGCATCACCAAACCGGCGAAGACAACGGCGATGCGCATCTGAAGCGCCAGATTTTCGGCAGGGAAGTAGTAGTTGCTGTTACCAATAGCAAGCTGGACTTCGGCCCGTGGGAGCAAATTTTCTATGCGGAATTCGACGGCCAAAGAAAAAAGCGCGTGTTGGTTAAGGTGATAGGAGAATGAAATGGTGCGATGCTGTTGAGAAAGGCAGCGATGAAATTCCTGCCGATAGTTTTATTATGGTGAACGTTGAGCAGATCTAAGGCGGTTACGGCTTGAGTTTGGTTTCTTCGCTGGAGTGATGCCGCACTTCCCGCCCTTGGGCGACGTAGATAACATCTTCGGCGATATTATTGGCGAGATCTCCGATGCGTTCCAAGTTATGAGAAATCATCACAAGCGCCATGCAGGTGGGAGCTATCTCGGGTTCCTGACACATGCGTTCCGACATGTCCTCATAAACCTTATCGTTTAAGCGATCAATTTCGTCGTCCTTCTTCAAAAGTCTTAGCGCGGCGATGGCGTCCCTCTTTAGAAAAGCTTCCACGGCTTCAATCAAAACAGAAGTAACTAATTTAGACATCTCCGCGATCGGGCAAAACGATGTAACGGGGCAGACTTCGGAAATAACTCCGGCTTCCCGGATCGGAGCAACTTTTTCGGCGATGTTTACGGCGTGGTCGCCGATACGCTCAAGATCGTTATTAATTTTAAGGATCATGGTAAGAAGTCGCATATCCACGGCCATGGGTTGGCGAAGGGTGAGCAAGCTGTGCGCGCGTTCGTCAATTTCAAGCTCAAGATTATTGATGACTTTATCTTGGGCAATAACGTGCTCGGCCAGTTCGATATTTTGATCGAGAAGCGCCCGCGTCGCCTTTTCAATGGCTTCTTTGGCAAGAAGAGCCATTTTAAGGAGCTGTTCTTTTAATTCATCAAGTTCTTTGTGAAAATAACGTTCCATAATAGGTACCCTTTGTAGATCAACCGTAACGGCCGGTAATATAATCTTCAGTTTCTTTTTTGGAAGGATTCGTGAAAATTTTTTCCGTCCGGTCGTATTCGATAAGCTCGCCTATATAAAAATAAGCTGTGAAATCGCTCACACGCGCCGCTTGCTGCATATTATGAGTGACGATCACGATGGTGTAATTTTTCTTAAGATCGTGAATTAATTCTTCTACTTTAGCCGTGGCAATAGGATCGAGCGCCGAAGCCGGTTCATCCATAAGAATAACTTCCGGATTTACGGCTAAACTTCGGGCAATGCAAACTCTTTGCTGCTGTCCGCCGGAAAGACTCAACGCCGAATCTTCGAGCCGGTCTTTGACTTCATCCCATAGCGCCGCACGTTTTAAACTTTCTTCAACGATATTGGCAAGAAGATTGTTGTCGCGGATGCCGTTTACTTTCGGACCGTAAGCGACATTATCAAAAATGGATTTCGGGAAAGGGGTCGATTTTTGGAAAACCATCCCGACGCGCCGTCGTAATTCAACGACATCAATATTGGGAGCATAAATATTAATTCCGTCAAAAAGGACCGTGCCTTCTGTCCTGCAATGGGGGATATAGTCGTTCATACGATTTAGAGCTCTAAGAAAAGTCGACTTCCCGCATCCTGACGGGCCGATAAGCGCTGTAACGGCATTAACGGGAATGTCTAAAGAGACATTTTTTATAGCTGCCATGGAGCCGTAAAGGATATGTAAATTACTGACTTTAATTTTGATTTGGGCAGTTTGATCGCTCTGTAATGTGGAATGAGATTTGCTTTTAATTTCAGTCTTTATTTTCAATGCTCGGCTTTCTGCGGGCGCTGTCATAGTGGCCATCTTTTCGACCTTTCAAGCGGTTCGAGAGGCCATGTTTCTTCTAAAACGATAGCGAAAAACCATAGCCGTTAGATTAAGGGCAAATATAACAACAATCAAGACTAAAGTTGTGCCGTATTGTATGGGAAGCGTAGCCTTCACATTGGTAGATTGTGTGGCCATAATAAAAATATGGTACGGGAGGGCCATGAATTGATCGGTCGGATTAATGACAGGAATTACACCGAAAAGATAAGCAACCGGCAAGCGGGGTAGAAAATAAGCACAGCCCGTAAATAAAATCGGAGCTGTTTCGCCGGCGGCGCGGCTCACTGCCAAAATGGCACCGGTGAGCATTCCACCGCGGGCCTGGGGTAAAACCGTGTGCCATACGGTTTGCCATTGGGTAGCCCCCAGGGCATACGAAGCTTCCCGCAGACTTTGCGGTACAGCATTCAGCGCTTCTTCGGTCGCGACGATGATCACGGGGAGAGAGAGGACGGCCAGCGTAGCGGCCGCCCAAATCATAGCCGGTTGGCCGAAAAGGAGTCCCGTTCCCAGGACCCGATCGATGTTTCTTCCAATGAACAAAACAAAAAACCCCACGCCAAAAAGCCCAAACACAATCGAAGGCACGCCCGCTAAATTATTTACAGCAGCCCTGATTAAACGTGTACTGGCATTGGGCTTGGCGTATTCAACAAGATAAATAGCCGTAAATACGCCGAGAGGAAATGCGAGAAGCACCATGATGAATACAAGCGAGATGGTTCCAAATATGCATGGGAAAATTCCCCCCGCGGTCATGCCGTTGATTGGTTCTTTGGAAAGAAATTCCCACGAAATAACGGGCAGGCCTTGCATAGCGATGCGTCCGAGGATTAGGAAAAGAAAGCAGGCGCATAGAATGAAAAGCGTCCTGCAGATGCCTACGGCAATTAACCCAAGCCAATCGAGCGGAGCTTCCGTCAAATTGTGGCGTTTAAGAACGGTTTCCACAATCCTACATCCTTAATTTCTCGCGCAGCTTGTAAACAACATGCTCGGCTGCGGCGTTAAATATAAAGGTGATAGAGAAAAGAATGGAGCCCACGAGAAAAAGCATGTGATATTGCGGGCTGCCGTGCGCCGCCGAACCCAACTCTGCCGCAATGGTAGCGGTCATGGTCCGAACAGTAGAAAAAATATTTGGGGTTATGACCGCGCCGTTTCCTGTAGACATAAGGACAATCATGGTTTCACCAAGCGCCCGGCCCAGTCCGAGTAGGACGGAAGCCGTAATCCCCGAAATGGCGGCCGGTAAAGTAACATTCCAAACCGTCTGCCATGGCGTGGTTCCGAGCGCGAGGCTGGCCGCTTTGAGTTCCTTCGGTACAGCTTGTAGAGAATCTTCGGTAAGGGAGGCAATAAGGGGGAGGGTTACCACAGAGACGCCGAGCGCTCCGACAAAAGCATTAAGCCGATAGGCCGTTCCGAAGACCTTCTGGACTAAGGTGGCCACAACGGCGAGAAAGAAAAAGCCGACAACCACCGTCGGGAGTCCGTTAAAGAATTCTATAACCGGCTTTCCTATTTCCCTCATGCGTACACTCGCGAATTCGGACAAATAAATGCCGATGGCGACGCCAATGAACGTGGAAAATAATGTTGCGGGAACAGCGACCAGGAAGCTACCGCATAAAAGAGGGAGGAGTGAAAATTTCGGCACTTCAGAGACGGGTTGCCAGACCATTTTAAATTCTCTCTTTCCCGTAAAAAAGTTTTCTGCCCACCCGCCTAAAAGCTGAAACGGCTGAATTTGGCCGAACGAAGCCAGTCCCTCTTTAAACAGAAAAAGAAAAATCAGTCCGATGAGGACCACGGTAAAAGAGCCGTTTACGAATAGGAATTTCTCGACAATACGCTCACGCCAGTCGCCGAGATGAACGCCCGATCGAATTAGGGGAGATCGTTGAAGTTTTGTATCTGTGAACATCGCGTTTTCACTAGAGGTTTGATTGGAACAAAACCCGCACCTGCTCAATATGAACAGGCGCGGGTAATTCTACAAATTTAATCTAAGCAGGTAAAGGAATATAGCCGACTTCTTCTGCGATGCTCTGACCTTGGGGTCCCAGAGTCCATTCCAAATATTCCTTGATTTCTCCGGTAGGGTTTCCGAGCGTGTAGCAATTTAGGTAACGTGCAATGGGGTATTCACCGCTGTACACCACGCTGAAATCAATTTTTCCATTCTTAACAGGATTTACAGCAGAAGTATTTTCATCTTTTTTTATGGAAAGAATCTTCGTGTCGGGGCGCGTTAGAAAATAACTCACACCGCCGTAACCAATCCCGTTTGGATCGCGGCTGACGGCCTCGGCAACGGCGCTTGTGCCCGGCATCGTTTGGCAATCCGCTGCGTAATCCATATTTTTTAGAACATTTTCTTTGAAGAACACATACGTTCCGCTGTTGGATTCGCGGCAATATCGAATAATAGGAGCGTTATTACCACCTACCTCGCTCCAATTATTGATTTGTCCCGTATAAATGCCAAGGATCTGTTTCAATGCCAGTTCTTCAATGGAATTAGCAGAGTTGGTAACAACCGACAAGGCATCCATGGCTACTTTGAAATGAAAAGGAATCTGGCCTGTTTCATTTTGCGCCTGCATAATTTCGCCGGGCTTAATCTCGCGGCTGGAATTAGCGATATCGGTAGTGCCGTTAATCAGCGCGGCAATGCCCGTTCCCGAACCGCCCCCCGTTACCTGGATCCTCGCATCCGCATTGGTTTTCATATATTCTTCAGCCCAGCGCTGCGCCAAAACCACCATGGTATCCGAGCCTTTTACCGTAATCTTACCGGCAAACGCATGAGCCGGAATAACCAGCGTGGATAGGACTAACAATATGAAGAACTTGAGTTTCATTTTTTCCTCCCCTTGATTTCTTAAAATTTCCAAACAAGATCGGTTTGGAATCGATTGGTTTTTCCGGTGCCCGTTTCGTTTGAAAGATCGTGGACAAACCAACCCGCAATATTCAGCACTAAGTTGTCGGTAAGCCCGTAGCCTGCAAAAATCTTCTCTCCGCGATGATTGGCATGACCGTTCCCAAGATCGCTTTCCGTAAATATACCGGGTACAGAATTTCTTTCAATACGAAAATGTTGATACCCGAATTCCCAGTCTTTCTTTTTCTTCACGCCTCCTAATTTGGCTCCGAACGAATACGCATTACGCTCGTCGGTATGCGGCATGGATGTTGAAAATACAAGATTAGGATTTTTATCTCCGCTGGTATTAAAAGCCCAATCGGAAAAGATGGCCAAGTCCCTGTTCATGATCCAGGAATTTTTAAACTTGATTTCATTGTAAAACTGGAGAATATTCCAGTCTTCGACGATAAGTTTGCTACCGGAGACATCGTTACCTCTTGCCAAATTAGTGCTGCCGATAAGGATATTATCCTGAAGATCTACATAATCATAAAAATTAACGGCATTACGAATGGCTGCCGGGGCTTCTAAACCGACGTCGATCTTAGTGTCCAAGGCGCCGGTATAGCTATACATTTCTTGATCGCCATGGGCGCTGGCGGTCTCGTTAAGAAGCCATTGACCTAAGAGCCCCGTTAAGGCAACGTCTTGGATCGTTCCCGTGCCTTCGTATAATCCCAGCTCCATTTTTTCATACATACCTTCGGGCGTCACGTCGCCGTCCCAAACAATACTGGTCGAATAATCTTTCCAGGGAAGGGGCATTTTCCCGCCCTGCCATTCAACAGATCGGATGGGGCCGAGGCCTTTAAAATAGGAAGGTCTGTACTGTGCGTAAGCATTTTCAACAAAAATATCTTTCAAGCTAAATTTATCGGTGAATGTTTGATTGGTTGAAGTCGGATCGTCATTAAGTCCGATGCTGGTATCGTTGGTCGTGCCGCTGGATTGCGAGGTATCTCTCGCGCCCGTTGCTAACCGGAAAGCAACTTTCCAGTCGCCGCCAAGATTTTTTTCCGCGCCGTAACGTAATCTTGTGCGAAATCGATTACGACCTACTCGACCCGGGGCTTCATCCACATAAAAATTTTCCATACGCAGTCTCAAATCGCCGCCGAGCTTAAGGCCTTTTATCCAGGGGTAGGTATTGTTAACGACTTCCTGAATGTGCTGATCTTCTTCAGAAAGAGCGGGAGCGCCGAGCGAAGGTTCTATTCTACGCGCACCGAGTTGATCGACGAGTACTTTTACTTGTTGTTCTAGGGTGGAAATTCTTGATAAAAGTGCAGCCTCATCGGCGTAACCCAAACTAGGGTAGATAAGTCCGCCGATGACAGCCAATGCCGAAAACCAATTCATATGATTCATACTTCCTCCTTTTTGTTTTTACAATCGGGAGGATACGCGTGGCGCGTAACGGAATAAACCTAGTTTTGTAAAGGTAATGTAACTTTACTGGGGCAGGTAAATACTGAAGGTGGAACCCTTTGCCAACTCTGAAGATACAGCGATTCGACCTTGGTGGGCTTCGACAATATGTTTGACGATCGAAAGTCCGAGACCGGTTCCTCCGGTAAGCCGTGTGCGTGCTTTGTCGGTGCGGTAAAACCTTTCGAATATGCGAGGAATGTCGGTTTCTGAAATTCCCATTCCCGTATCGGCAATTTGGATCCGGGTAAATCGACCCTCAGGCGAGGCGCTAATCGTAATAGAGCCGCCCGGATTGGTGTAGTTGCAGGCATTCGTCAGTAAATTCAAGAGCGCCTGATGTATCCAACGTTTGTCGGCCGATATTGTCGTCGGCACGTGTTCGAGGACTATCGAAACGCGCAGGTTCTTTTCGTTGATAAGTTTTTGGAGTTCATCTACGGCCGTTTGAAAAAATGCCTTTAACGGTATTGGTTCTTTCTTCATCCGTATTTCGCCCGATTCAATAGCGGCCAAATCCAGAAGGTCAGAGATTAACATTTCCAGATCTACTGATTTTCGGTGAATAATTTCGATATTTTTTTTAAGAAGGGCGATATCGCCTTCGTCTGCCTGAAGAAGTGTTTCCGCGAATCCTTTGATGGAGGTGAGCGGTGTTTTTAATTCATGGGATACATTGGCTACAAAATCATGGCGCATGCGTTCGAGTCTTCGCAGTTCCGTCACGTCGTGGAATACAGCGACAGCCCCCTGAATATCATCGGCTTGTTTTAAAGCGTTGATGTTCACCGAAACGATCAAAGGCCCGGCTTCGTTTAAGTGAAGTTCGCCGGTAACGGGTTTGCCTTGATTAAGAACCGAATCGATCATATCGTGCAGCGGAACACTTCTTAGCGCTTCTAACGCCGCACGTGCTACAGGATTGGATTCCAGACCGAACATCTCTCTGCAAGCTTTATTTAGTTGGACGATTTTCCCATCGCGGTTTACGACAAGGATACCTTCTTTCATGCTGGAAAACGTTGCTTCAAGCTCCGAATTAACGCGCGACACTTCGCGAATACGGCGTTCGAGCTCAAGGGACATTTGGTTTAAAGACCGCGCGAGTTCGGCATGTTCATCGTGCGTCGTAATTTTCACCTTTTCCCGGAAATCCATTTGCGCCATTTTATTGGCAATTCTCGTCATGACATGAACGGGGTAAGCAAAGCGCCGGGCAATAATCAGGCTAAGGACTAAGGCAATCAAAACGCTGAGGAGCAACACAATTAAAAGAGCCAGCCGGCTCTCCGTGATCAGCTGCCCAAGGGTATCGGCAGGCGTGGTAAAAAGAAGAATAGCGAGGGGAAGCATGGCAAAAAGGAGGATGCCTAAAAAACACAGAAATAGTTGGCGCTGAAATCCGATTTTCATTATTCTTCGGCTGCTTTTTCCGAAATCCGGTAACCGACACCGCGGACCGTTTCGATATGTTTGCCAAACCCGCCCAATTTTTCTCTTAAGCGGGAAATATGCATGTCGATCGTTCTGCTTTCCACATAGGCATCGATACCCATCACTTGTTGAAGCAAATGATCTCGGGCAAAAACAATTCCGGGTCGTTTAAGAAGGACATGCAGGAGATCAAATTCTATTTTGGTTAAATCAACGATCTTCCCTCGGTTGCGGACAAGACGCTTATCGAAGTCGATTTCCACATTTTCCGCTCGAAACACAGGCCGTGATTTTTCAGCCGGTTCCATGCGTTTGAAAATAGCTTTCATGCGAAGTATGAGTTCTTGCGGGCTGAAAGGTTTGGCGATGTAATCATCCGCGCCTAGCTCAAAACCTACGATCCGATCCGTTTCGCCGCTTTTGGCTGTAAGCATTACAATCGGGATCGAACTCGTCTGGCTATTTGCTTTTAATATGCGGCAGGTTTCCTTCCCATCGAGTTCGGGAAGCATTAGATCCAAGAGAATCATGTCGGGGGCCGATTTTTTAATTTTTTCTAACGCCTGCCGGCCGTCGGCGGCCTCTGCCGTAAACCAACCTTCTTTTGCTAACGTTTGGCGGATGAGTTCGCGGATATCGGCGTCGTCTTCGACAATAAGAATTTTTTTCTTGGTCATAGTTTAAGAGGGAGAGTGAGTTTTTGAATAAGCTTTTAAGCGAGGTCCATCGTAACAAAAATAAAGAGAGAAGAGAAGTCGCTTCTCATGCCTCCAATTTAGGGCATTGTGTCGCGAATTAAGGTTTGTTATCATGGAAACCATGATTTTCACGGCACTTACTATCGCAGGCTCAGACCCTTCCGGCGGCGCCGGAATTCAGGCCGACTTAAAAACTTTCCATCAGTTTGGCGTTTATGGAATGAGCGCCATTACGCTTCTCACCATTCAAAATACGAAGGGACTCCGCGAAGTACAGCTCGTCGATCCGCGTCGTATCATGGCGCAAATCGAAGCTGTCCTGGATGATATTCCCCCCGCAGCCGCGAAAACAGGCGCGCTCGGAAGCGGTGAATTTATTCATTTGTTTGCCAAACGCGCTAAAACATTTTCCTTTCCCTTGGTGATCGATCCGGTAATGATCAGCAAACACGGCGCGGCACTTTTCGCTATGGAAGCACGGAAAATTTTTATCGAGGAATTGGTTCCGTACGCCACGTTAATTACACCCAATCTTTATGAAGCTGAGAAGTTTGTGGATTTTAAAGTTCAGGATTTAGAATCAATGGAACGGGCGGCGAAATGCATCGCGGATATGGGAGCAAAAGCGGTTTTGGTGAAAGGCGGACATCTTGAAGGAAACGAAGCCGCCGATCTTCTTTATGTGAATGGACGTGTACAAATCTTTCGTTCTCCGCATATCGAAACCAAAAATACGCACGGAGCGGGCTGTACATTTTCAGCGGCGATCACATCGGAATTGGCCAAGGGGAAAGATTTGGTCAGCGCGATTCGTTCGGCTAAAAAATTTATCAACCAAGCCATCCAAGCTGCCCCCGGTTTGGGGCATGGCTTCGGTCCGTTAAATCATTTTGTTAAACCTTAACGCCCTCCCGGGCGTTTGCTAATGCGTTGACGCATTCCTTTAAGCAATTCCGGCAATCGTTTCGTAAAAAACCTTTTAAATACGCCCTTTTCTTCAAACGGGACCAGTGCGAGATACGCGCAAGGGACAACGATAAGCGTTAGAACGGTAGATACCGTGACTCCTCCTATGACTGCCAGGGCCATAGGAATACGGGTTTCGGCACCCGGACCGAGTGCAAGAGCGGGCGGGACGGCCGCCGCGATGGTTGAAATGGAAGTCATCATAATCGGCCGGAATCGAATCGGACAGGCCTGTTTCATGGCTTCCAGCGGAGAAAGTCCCCGTTCGCGCAGTTGATTGGCAAATTCCACGAGCAGAATCGAATTTTTTTTCACAATTCCCATCAAAAGCAAAAGTCCAATCAAACTAAAAATATTGATGGAATGATGTCCCATCCACAGTGCTAGAAAAGCGCCCGAGACACTGAAGGGTAGAGCAAGAAGAACGGTAAACGGATGAATGACGTGATTGAACTGCGATGCGAGCACCATGTAGGAAACAATGATGCCGAGAAATAATGCAAATAAAAGGCTCTGAAAAGATTCCTTGAATGTTTGGCTTGTGCCGCTGAATACAATCCGGTAGCCATCGGTTAGAATTCCGGAGGCGATCCGGCTCGCTTTATCTAAAGCATCCGCCTGCGATTTTCCCTGAGCGACATTAGCAAAAATTCCAATGGCTCGTTCGCGTCCGCGCCTTGTAATTGTCAAGAGACTCGGACTCTCCTCGATGCGGATTACGTCTTCCAGCCGGACCATCTCGCCGCGATTGTTCCACACCAGAAGTTTTTTGATATCGTCCGCACGCATCCGCTGCTCGGCCACCAAACGGACGCGGACATCGTATCTGCGGCCCTCACGAGTGTATTTGGCTACGCGTTCTCCGCCAATCATCGAATTAATGGTGCGGGCGATGGTGCCAATACTTACGCCCCGCGCAAAGGCTTTGTCGCGATCGGGGTAAACACGCACTTCCGGCATGCCGGCCAGATAATCGGTGTCCACATCCTGAAATTGGTCGCTTTCGGACATTTGTTTTTTAATGGTCTCCGAATATTCGACGAGTTTTTTCCAGTCCGGCCCGCGTATCGTAAATTCAATGGGGAATCCGCGCTGCGCTGCAAAACCGCGGGTGGAAAGATCCTGCAGAAATGCTTTTACATCGGGTGTTTGATTGAAAAGCGTTCTCAGGTCATTCATAACATCTTGTTGCGTGTAACGCTTGCCCGTCTTAGGATTTTTGGGGCGGTGCTCTTTAAGCGTGACGAATATCATGCCCGCGTTTGTTTCGCCCCCGCCGAATCCTCCGATGGCTGCGTAGTATCTTTTCACAGCGGGATGATTCATGACAATTTCTTCGATTTGTTTCATGCGCTGATTGGTAAATTCGATGGAAGAACCGATGGGCGTTTGAATACGTGAAAGAAGCATGCCTTGATCTTGCGCGGGCACAAATTCTTTGCGTAAGAAGGGAAGCGTGGTAAACGAAAGCAGGAAGAAAATAGCCGAGCCGAGTATCACTTTTTTCTTATGACGCAAAGCAATGACGACCCATTTCCGGTACGCTTCGGTCATGCGTTTCATGACTTGATCAAACCAAAGCACGATCCGGTTATTTGGACTGCTCAGCTCGAGGAATTGCGAACAGCGCATGGGCGCGAGCGTCAGCGCTTCCAGAAGCGAAAGCATTACGGCGACCGTTATCGTCACGCCGAATTGAAAGAAAAATTTCCCGATAATGCCTTTCATGTAAACAACGGGAATAAAAATGGCTGCGATGGCTATGGTTGCAGCAATAGCGGCAAACGTAATTTCCTTGGAGCCCTCCAGGGCGGCGTTTATTTGCGATTTTCCCATTTCGCGGTGCCGGACAATGTTTTCCAAAACCATAATGGCATCGTCTACAACAATACCGATGGCAAGCGACAACCCCAAAAGAGTAAAGGTGTTTAACGTAAAATTCATAGATCGAATGAATATAAATGTACCGAGAATCGATGTTGGGATGGCCAACAAAATATTCATCGTACTGCTCCAGGAACCGAGGAATACCCAGCACACGACGGAAGTGAGCAAAGCCGAGAGAATCAGTGTGAAGACAAGTTCATCGACGGAATCTTCGATAAATTTCGTACTATCGAAATTAATTCCGAGTTCAAATTGCTCCGGAATTTCTTTTTGTAATTCTTTCAAGCGCGCTTTGACTTGCTTTGCGACGGCAACCGTATTTGCACCGCGCTGTTTACGAATTCCGAGGCCGACGGAAGGTTTCCCATTGATGCGGGAAAGGCGCTTTCGATCGGCAAGTCCGTCTTCGATTGTGGCGACCTCCTTAAGCATGATCGGTTTATAAATGGGCTGTCCGCCGCGCTTGCTGATGGTAATTTTTTCAAATTCCTCTACGGAAAGCGCTTCGCCCATCGCACGAACGGTGGCTTCGTGCGTGTCGGTTTCAAGCGCACCGGCGGGTGATTCGACGTGTTCTTGTTGAATGGCATCGATGATATCTTGAACGGTGAGCTGATAGGCTTCGAGTTTTCGCGTGTCCAGCCAAACGCGAAGATTTCTTTCCAAAAAGCCGCCGAGGAAAACTTCTCCAACGCCGGAAATGGTTTTAAACCGGTCTTTCAATTGGCGGTCGACGAAGTCCATCAAATCTTTTAGTTCCACGCCTTCCTTAGCTGAAACTCCGAGCCACATAATGGGCTGGTCTTCGGGATTTGCTTTGGTGATGATGGGCGGGTCAATTTCTCTCGGCAAACGTCTTTGAATTTCAGAAATTTTACTTTGCACTTCCTGAAGTGCGATATCGATATCGCGCTCGAGATTGAATTCAATGGAAATTTGAGCTTGCCCCCGGCGCGAGGAAGAAGAAACCTCGCGAATACCTTGCACGCCCATGACTGCATCTTCGACGATATCTACGACATCGCTTTCCATGACTTCCGGCGCTGCGCCTTCCCAAGCGATATCCACGGTAAGAACGGGGAAATCGACATCCGGCATTTGTCCCACACCCATGCCTTGAAAGCTCAAAAAACCGAAAAACATGAGAGCGATCATGAGCATCCAGGCGAAGACGGGATTTTTTATGGAAATTTCTGAGAGATTCACGGTATGTCTCCTACGGCGACTTTGAGGCCCCAGTAATCTTGTTTCATCTGATAAAGTGCGACGTTTACATCGCGGCGCGTTTGGTTGAGCGATTCAAGCGCTTCCAAAACATCGAGATTTCCAACGAGATTCCGCTCGTAATCTTCTCGCTGAAGTTGGTAGTTTTTTTCCGAAGAGGAGACGGCTTCTTTTAATGCGTTAAAACGGTCAAGAGAAGTTAACCAGTTTTGAAGAGACGTTTTGACGTCAAGCTCTGCTTGCCGTTTCGTTAAATCATGCGCAAGATCAAATTTCTTGCGTGTCGAGTGAGCTTGTTTGAGATTCCCGATGACTTCTCCGCCTTGAAAAAGAGGTACATCGATGGTAAATAAGACATCCCAATCAATGCCGGATTGGAATCCTTCCCGCATTTCGTAGGCCGTCGTATCTACCGTCATGGTCGGCCATAAATCGCTTTGCGCCGAAATAATTCCCTGGCGGGCAATTCTGGCGGCCTGTCGTGCTGCTTCTATATCCGCCCGGTTTTCAATATTGGCCAAATACGTTTCCAGGCTTTCGGCGTCTTTTAACGGAAGTTCTTCGTCAACGAGTATGCTCGGATCGATCGCGATGCCGGTAAGGAATTCCAGACCGTAACGGGCAATGATTTGTTCGCCGCGCGAACGGGCGAGCTCGGCGTAGATTAATTTCAATCGGGATTCGGCTGTAACGACTTCGCCTTGGCGCGAGCGGCCGATGGCTTCGCGCTCGTTTAATTCATCAATACGCTCTTTAAATAATTTTTCAATTTCTCCGATGATTTCCACATCTTTTTCCTCGCGGAGGACGGAATAAAAAGATTGCGCTACGTCGAAAAATAAAAGCTGCTCAGCGCGGATGCGCTCGGCCGTTCTTTGTTTTTTAAGACCGCCGGCGGCATTAAGAGCGGCAAAGGCTTTAAAACCTTGGAAAACAGGCTGGTTAATTTCAAACACCCGCTCTCTCTTGAGCTGGCGCGTGAGGGTTCCACTGACGCTGGAAGTATCACCGGTATCGCGCGCATCCTGGCGGAATTGCGTCATTTTAAAATGAACGTCGCCGAGCGCTTCACTTGCGGCTTTGAAAAATTGGGCTTCGGTAGCTTCTACCTCTTCTTGTTTAATGGCAATCGCTTCGCTTTGCTTTAAAGCAAGCAGATAACAATCTCTGAGTGTGAGTGCTGGCGCACTTCCTACATCGGAAGCGGTAAGAAGAATGATCCCCAAAATCGGAATCAATGTGACGGTATTGGGCCTCATTTTTTTTCTTTTTTATCCTGAGCTAAATTTTCATCGATGGTATTGGAAAGCAGGGCATAGAAGCGAACGACGACTTGTCTTTCGGATGGCTTGAATTTATTCAATGCTTTCAAAAGAAATTTGAGAATGACCGATTGAATTTCCCTGACCACTTTTCTGCCTTTGGGCTGAATTTCGAGAAGATAGACTCGGCGATCCTCCGGATGAGCAATTCGTTTTATGAACGCTCCTTTTTCGAGGCGGTCCACCAAATTTGTAACGGCTGGTTTGGTGATCATTAATTTTTCTCCGGCGTCGGTCATGGACATGGTGCCGGTCGTCACCAATTGATTGAGGAGCGCGTATTGCTGAAGCGTGAGGTCGGCTTGTGTCAGAAACCGCGCATAGAATCGCGAAAATTTTATCTGGATCGCTCTAAAGTAAGAGGAAAACTCTTCTTGTTCGTTCACGTATGCTCCGGGGGAATTCAGTCAGATTAGTTAAGCTATTTAACTATTAATTAGTTGAATAGTACCATAGCGAAATCACTTTGCCAAGACCTGGTTTGGCTGTATTTTTTGTAGGGCAATTTCCTCGCACGTGTTATATTAGCTACCTTCAACGGAGGTTTCATGAAAAGATACGCAACTTCAATTTTTGTGATGTGTTTGGCTTTTTTAAATTTTTCTTGCGCTACTTCAAATAAAGAACACGTATGGAAAGCGGTTGTTCCGGAAGGCGTAGTGGAAAAAGTCGCATGGACGGAGGAAGATCTCTCCAAAGATCCCGTAACGCGCAATATTAAATTAACAAACGATTCCAGCTTTCATTTTCTTCATTTACAGGGTTCCGAAAAGCCCCACACCCACGATGATCATGATCTCTACGCATTTATGATTTCCGGCGAGTGCCGGCTTACTATGGCAGGCAAGCAATTTGAGTTAAAGAAAGACGACGCCGTATTTATTCCGCGGGGAACGGTGCATTGGGCGGAGAACGTCGATCCAAAAGGCAGCGAGGCCTACGTTATTTTTGTGCCCGCGCTTACCGGACCGGATTATCACGAAATAGGGAAAAGAACCTTGTAAAGGAGAAACCCATGCCTCAGGTACAAACAGAGACTCGTATTCAGGTTGAGAAACCCACAGAGAAAAAATTAACCGAACTTAATGTAAAGAAGTGGCCAATTTGGACCAAGGAACCTTCTACGTTTGATTGGGTCTACGATGAAAAGGAAATCTGCTATTTTTTGGAAGGTGATGTGACGGTAAAAACCGAGAGGGGAGAGACAAGTTTTGGCAAAGGCGACCTGGTTACGTTTCCGAAAGGCTTGTCCTGTACTTGGAATATAAAGAAAGCGGTTCGGAAGTACTATCAATTCGGCTGATTATTTTTTGCAAGTTATTGAAGCAAAATAGGATATAGCTTATATTAATTATTGACATTTATATAAATAACATTAGAATGTCCTATAAGTGAATTAGCAAAAAGGGCAAAACTGGTTAAACAAGGAAAGCAACACGAATTCGTTCGTGTATTTTTTTGCCCTTTTAGCTTATGCGTTTAAAAAACCTTAAAAAATTTACATCTCCTCGCCAGTATCTCGCAGCCATTCTTCTGGCTGTATTTACGCTCAATCAAGCGGCGCCTGTTCACGCTTCGCTTCTTCCAACCGAGTTTTCGCCGGCTTCTTCTTTTCTAGGCAACATTCAGATTCCCGAGGCCCTTGGACGTGTGGAAGAAGTGTATCAAGGGAAAACGGACGAGCTTGTCCTCTACATTCAAGACGCGCACGCCAATTATTCCGCCCAGCAAAGCATTGCTTCGCTCATTGATATGTTTGTCCGTGATCATGATTTTTCCGTAGTTGGACAAGAAGCCGCGGAAGGACGTATTGATACGGCTCTCCTTCGTGCATTTCCTGCGGCCAAAACCCGGCGGGAAGTTATGGACCGCTATCTCCGCCGCGGTGATGTCGGCGGCAGCGAATATTTGGCGGTGGCCGGAGACCAAGCATTTGATTTCGTGGGGGTAGATAAGCGAAAACTTTATTTAAAAAATCTTTCCGAGTTCTTTGCTCTTTTGGATGCTCAAGAAAGCGGCTTTGCTTTAGTTAAAACAGTCAGAACCGCCATGAAGAATCTCGAAGACACCATATATTCGAAATCGCACCGCGAATTTCGAGAACTTTTAATCAAATATCGGCTTGAGCAGGTAGATTTAAAAACATTTCTGGATGAGCTTAAAAAATATGCAGAAAGATTGGGCGAAGATCTTTCCCGATATAAACAACTGTTGAAATTATTTGCATCGGATCATCCGTCCCTCCAAGATCTTGATGTTTTACGCCTACCATACGAAATCGACGAATTAACATTTTCACTGCGTGCTCGTCTCGCCGAAACTCCTTTAGAAAAAGAACTTATCTCACTCGAAGAATACCTTAGCCTTCTTAAAGCCGGGTTTAAAATTGAACTTTCCCGAAAAGATTTTCTTCGGCTTTGCGAACTCCATTCGTTTTTCCCCGCTCATCGCCTTGTTAACTTTTTAACAAAAGCCTCCGGGCAATTTCGTCTCGCTCCTGTTCGTATTGAGAATGTGAATTTTGAAATCGAAGGTCTTTTCGCGAAAATATTTAATTTCTATAAAACCGCAAGCGAGCGGGACCAAGTCTTTGTTAAACAAATCCGAAAAGAAATGCATCTTCGAAACAAACGAAATTCGATTCTTATTACGGGGGGATTTCATAAAGACGGCATTACGAAAAAACTGAGGCAAAAAGGCGTGTCGTATATGGTTATCATGCCGCACATTGCCGAGCCGGATTCCCGCGATAATTATATTCGCTTAATGGAAAAAAATAGAAGTTTGTTGTCGCCCCCGCGAAGGCGGGGGCCCAATTACAAATTGGATTCCCGCCTGCGCGGGAATGACACATCTATTCATACCCTCGGGCTTCCTTCGCCTTTGGGTACGCCGGAATATCGCCCGCGATTCCAAACGCAAGTGCTCGTAGAAATGGGAGTCGATGACCCCTCACTTCTTCGGCAGCAGGGAATTTATTTATTCGGGGATGCTGCTTTTTCATCCGGCGATCTTTTGGCGGGCGCCAAGCGTTGGGACAAGAGACGCCAAACCGGCGAAAAAGTTGATCTGGTGGACGCCGTCCACAGCACCGCTACTAAATTACCGACAAGGGTTTTTGGATTTGGGGCGAAGGCAGCGGGAGAACCGCCGAAAGGGAGACTTAGTCTTGACGAAGTTGCTAAAGGCAAGCAGGTCAAAAAGACAGCTCCCGTCACAGAACCTGCGAAGACCGCTCCCACAAGAGAGCAACAACTGTCAGAGCCGCCGTGGCATCTAAAACTAATTCAGGCGTTGTCGTTTGGATTAGTTAAGTCCGCAACAAAGTACAGACAACAGATGGACGCGTACTTTAAAGCTAGAAGTGCGCAGGCGGGAACCAGCGCTGGCGGTTCTTTAGGTGCTGCAGCTGGCGGGGGCGCCAGATCAGCCGAGCAAGATGCAAAAGATGATTACATTACGGCAAGAGAAGAAGCCATTGAAGAGCTGGTGGCCTTACTTAAAGAAGGAACCATGAAGACGAGTGACGACACAACAAAAACCGTTGAACCGGATGTACGCTGGTCCATGCTTCATGGGGATTGGTTTTTTGCCGGGATTCACCGACTTCTGGCGGAAGAGGGTCGTAAGAAAATATTCGACATGCTTGATGTTCAGCCGGATGACCTCGTTTATGTAATCGAATATTCCAATAAGTTCGCGATTTCTGCAAAGATCGTTCACGTATCGGACTTAAATAATCCGAAAGCAGAGCCGATTATTTCACGCCGGCTCCGAGAGACCGTTACTGAAGGTGGAGTGATTCAGGTAAGGAAATATTTGATTCTCCCTAAGACCGAAGAAGTCAAATCATTAGCGAAGTTAACCGAGCTATTTCCTGCTCTAGCCGATCTTGCTCGCAGCGGTCCCGATATTGTTTCGAGTTTTACCCCAAAACCGACTCCGAAAAAAGTAGATCCAAAACCTAAAGCAGGGTTCGGTTCCGAACGCAGTTATCTCGCCGCGAAAGTTTTACTTGCCACAGGCGTTGTTGCCTACGCTTATTTAACCGTTCAGGCGATTGTACGTGAGCGCCTATTACTCAGATACGATCGGGCGATCGGGGAACTCTTCGAACTTTCGCTTGCCGTAAGAAGAGAGCTGGGTCTTGAAATAAGTTGGACCAAGCGTTTGCTTAAGAGCCCCGTCGGACCCGTTCACCGAGTTCCCATTATTCTACCCGGAGAAGGTTTGGTTGAGCGTCATCAAGAGCTTTCTAAAGTCGCACGCCTCCACGCGCGTTTTGTCGTTCGCTTGGAACGTGCCAAGAAACGGCTTCGAGAAAGACGGATTTCAAATATCGCCACCCTCTGGCGTGGCTTTCGCGCGTTAGCGATCAATCAAGGAAAACTAGAATCGCATTATGTTACGTTGCTGGAAAGATTCGGAGCAACAGGTAAATTCACCGCTTCCGGCTTCGGCGCCGTCGAAAATCAAACAAAGATAGAATCGTTGGAGAAAATTACATTTAAAAACCAACCCGAAATCAGAACGTTTTGGCATGAAATTGCCGCGATCCTATATGGTAAAAAGATGACTGACGAACTGATGCGTGGCTTACTGGATCAGATTGAAGAGTGGAAGACGAGGGTTGTCCCACAGAAGATAAAGACAGCAGATGTTGATATGGAGGAAGAGCTGTGGCGGATGGACTATTTCTTCTCAGCCATTCAGAGCGAACGCGGCAGGAATTTGGATTTGGCAACCTTAATTAGGCATTTGAAGCCGATTAAACAGGAGATGGTTTGGTCGCGTGTGGAAGAAAATATGAACCAACGCGGCCGTTCGGAGAAAGACATTAAGAAACTTCGGAGCGAGCTTTCAGGAAAAGTTAGTCAAAATATAAGCGTTCACCGTTCTGAAATCGAGCAGTTGTATTCGAAGGAGCATGAACGGCTTCTCGATGAGCAAGGCAGAATAAAGCCGCTGCTTCCGCAGGCCGGACACCCAGACAGCGCTGTAATCGTCGCCGCCGCTCGCTCTCCGCTTGGAAGGATGAGTGGTAAGTTAAAGGAGAAAAGGGTGTTCCATCTCGCCGTTCATGTCGTGCAAGCGCTCATGAAACAGCTCAACTTAGATCCTCTTGTGATCGAATCGCTTGCTCCTTGGATAGAGGTCATATTGGGCACCGTATATGGAGATCTGAGCTGGAAAAACATAGGGAAGGCTTTCACCCGAGCCACAGGATTGCCGGATGGAGTTACTGGGATGACAATAAACTTTTTGTGCGGCTCTTCGATGAAAGCAGGATGCATTGCAGTCGACTCGCTTTTAGTGGGCGACAAGCGTCTTATATTTTTCGGAGGTGTCGAATCGTACAGCCAAATTCCCTTTCTTGTGCGGCGGCCAGAATTGCGCACCGCGTTCCGGCGGTTGGGACCAAACGCAAAAGACATTTTTTTGCCCGACGAGGAGTTCATAAGTTTGCTTGAAAAAAGACCGAAGCTGCCTACTGCCGAAGAAACGGCCAAAATTATGCAAGACCGCGAGTTAGTGAAAAAAATTGGATTGCAACTGCGAGACGGGATGAGGGAGGAAGATCAAACCCGCGTGCCTATGGCGGAAACGGCGGAGATCCTAGCCGGCCTATTTGGAATTACCCGTGAGGAAGCGGACCAATTTGCTTTAACCAGTCAAATGCGCGCAGCAGATGCGCAAAAAGCAGGGCATCTCCTTCCTGAAATCGCCCCCATAATTCTTGAAGGGGAGACAATGGATTACGACGAAGGTGTGCGGTCTGATACGACCTTGGGAGGTTTAGCGAAATTGCCGCGGGCTTTTCCACATCTTGGTGGTATTACAGCCGGAAATGCAAGCCAGCTTACCGACGGCTCTGCAGCGGTTGCTTTAATGAAGCGCCGCGATGCTGAAAAACTCGGTCTCAAGATTTTCGGTACCATTCTTTCATACGCTACGGCAGGACTTTCGCCGGACGTGATGGGTTTAGGGCCGGCTTATGCGCTGCCGCTTGCAATTATTCGAGCTGGATTGAAAGCAGAAGATGTTCATTTGTGGAAAATTAATGAAGCATTTGCTGCACAGATACTTGCAGTTCTGAAGGTGGGTTTATTTGACAGCGAGGGATGGCACAACTTTCCTTTAGAAAATCTTAACATCTTCGGCGGTGCTATTGCGCGCGGTCATCCGCTGGGCGCCACCGGGGCACGTTTAATTGTGAATATGCTGAATACGCTTGAATACCGTGACCTGACTGTCGGTGCGTGCTCCGCCTGCATCGGCGGCGGTATGGGCATTGCCATGGTGATTCAGCGCGAACTCGGGTCAAATGCCCGCCGTTTCCGGCCCATGCCGAGTATTTTCGGCTTCGGCGCACGCAAGTTTTCGGAGCCGGAGCCAACGCCGCGAGGCACAGGGGGGTGGCATGGATGGTACAAGCGAAAAACAGCTTGGGACGCTGCGGAGGCTTTGAAGGACAAGAGAAAAGATGAACAAGTAGAAAGCAAAGCGAAAGGAAAAATTAGAAAAGAACTTCTGAAAACCAAGCCGAAATTTACTTTAAAGGACTGGCTGCTTACACTTGTGACCGTTTTAATTTACGGCATCTACAAAGTGTATAGAAATTCTGTGGAATTCAATCAGCGTGTAAATCGTGAGTACGAAGTCAGAAAAGAAAAAGCAGAGGAAGCCAAAGCAGAAGCCAAGCGTAAGGCCGGGGACTCACCGCCGCGCCGGGAACCAATCCCGCTCGCCGATCTGCATCCCGTACCTCCGCTGCCCATTCCGCAACCTAAATCTCCGGCTTCGAGCGTTGAACTTGAAAGAAAGCGAAAAGCATACGTAGAAGCAAAGACCGCTCATACTCGTGTGCTGACGAAATTGATGCAGGAAGGAAAGCTGGAAGTTCCCGGGGCTGATGCGAAGGAAATGTCGGATTTACATGAACGCTGGAAATGGATGTATGAGCATAGTTTTTTTGTAAGATGGCATGGGGTTAATGAATTCGACCGACGGGAGATTCTCAATCTCATGGGTATCGGGCCAAACGATCTTTTGTGGACACTCCAGTTGAAAGAGCGAGACCAAGATCCAGATCAAGCCCAAGATAAAGAAAAAGATAAGGACGTTCTCTTTGAGCGTTTAAAGACATTCGGCTCCAAAGAAAAGAAAACGCAGATTATCGCATCGGGCGGTGTGGAACAAAAGGGTCATACCGACGGTATCGATTCGAAACATTACCTCATTTTTCCGCGCACCTCCGAAATAAAAGATCTGAAGATATTGGTAACGCTTTTTCCTGAATTAAAAGATGTTGCACGTCGTGCCGTGAATATTCTGCCCCCATCCCACCCCACCGAAGCGCTTGCTACATCCCGCCAAGTCCACATCGGTCTCGTCGGATTTGGTGCAAATTCATCTCAGCTAATGTCGCAAACCGAAATAGAAACTTTTTTCAACATTTTGAATAATAGTGGCGAGTGGCCAGAAGTTGTCCTTATGGAGATTAGAGAAGGTTCTTTTTCCATTGGATTTCCCCACGAACATTTGGATAAACGTCTCACCCCTACTCCTAAAACTTTCTTTCTGGTAAAAGGATTGGCATACGACAAAGGCATTTTATACATTCATCACGGTGAACCCAGTAGAGAAATTGATTTCACAAAAATAAGATACGTCGAGCGCAGTTCTAAATTTATCATGAAAAAGTTGTTACCCGAAGAGATTCCAGAGTATTTACACGGTCCGCTTAATTTCGATCCTGACGCTAATGTAATCGAAGCAAAATTTCCAACTACTGATGAAGATTGGGCACGTGATGAGCTTCTTGGGCCGCGCGTTCTAAAGGAAGAACCTGCCTTTTACCATGGTCTGGAGCGCCATCTTCTCCAAGAGTTTTCAAGGCCGGCTAGAGCAGCAGCAGCGCGTGGTGCCAAACCTGAAAAAGTAATTAAACTTCTGCTAGAGGGAGCCAAAAGAGTCAAAGAGGAATGGGATGATTTTAGGGATCAAATTCAAACGGACATGGGAACTAACGTCTTCATTTTGCCCCCCGGTCCTGAAAAAAATGAAATTGCGGATTTTTCGGCTACATCATTTATAGCTGGATGGCTTATGGAAAATGCCGCCCGCTATTTAAGGCGCATGCAACTTCAGAAGGCCAACCGTAAACCGTCCTCTGGATTTGGTGCAAATTCGAGCGAGACGATGCCGAAGGGCGAAATCCTGAGGCGATTGGGGCATTTGAAAATCGATGAGGGAGCTAACGAGGCCAGGCTCGATCAATTTCGCCAAATGCTTCGCGAGGTTGTTTCCGACAATTGGGAAAACCCCGTTACGCCGGCTAAGTTTTTCGATTATGTAACGAAAGTTGTCAAAGGTTTTGAAGACGGTATCCATCCTGTTACGAGCGAAGATCTTGGTTTTGCGTTTAGTTCCAAAGAGGAAGAGATACTTTTTTGGCAAGCCATTCCGGAGTTTGTTAGACACATGGTTCGTGCTGAAGGAAAAAAATATCTGGGATTTTCTTCTCACGTGGCGGGCCTTGCTGAAACGCATATTTCTAAATTGCGCCGGGAAGTGGAACAAGCCAGAATCGAAGCTGAAAGAGCTAAACAAAGAGAACAAGCCGCTCTTAGGAAACCACCGAGCAAACCGAGACAACACCGGTCACAGCCGTCTTCCCGGAGACCTCCTTTAGCAAGCGAGCTGGGAGAATTACGTTTTGCTTTGGATGAGAGCATCCCGGAAATTTTTGAAGTTGTTCTCATCGGTTTATCAACGAGGATAAGCGATGGAGCGGCGATGGGCATTGACGTCCGGTTTAAGACGTCCGTAAAAGGTTTTATTCCCAATAGAGCACTTCCTCGGGGCGTGACCGCCGAAAGTTTTATCGCTAAACATCCGCGTTCTTTCGAAGTGAACGTTGTAGAAATAAAAAATGAAGGAAGCGTTATTTTTTCGCCCGTCGCCGACCCAGAAATAATTGAACGACAAGCCCTTGTTTTAAAAGAGTTGCGGGACGATCAATGGAATACACGGACGCGGGGTTCCGATTCCAGGACGATTTATGAAGTCCGCATTGAACATGTCATAGCGGGCAAATCAGAAGTGTTTGGATTTGAGGTGAGTTACAAACAGCTTTTAGGATTTGTTCCCGTATTCATGGGTCCGGGCGGCTATCGGGAACGTTCCGTAGTTGACATCGCTTCCCTCCGCAGAAACGTCGAAGGTAAAACTTTCCCGGCTGTTTTATTAAAGATAGAAGAGAGAAAAGGTGAGGAGCGCCCGACGTTTTCGATTGAACAGGGGGAAGATTTAAAAGCGGTCGAAAAGCTTAAAGAATTAGCACGCGATGAGACTAAAACTGTCCCCGTGACGATTACCGGTTTTGTCAAGATGCCCTATTTCATCGTCGGGCTTGAGGCAAAATGGGGAAACGTTACCGGTAGAATCGGTTTCGAAGAAATACCGCAAAGAATATATGAAGCGGGCCTTAGGACATTATTCGGGAAGACCGTCGACGCTCGCGCAGTCTTTATTGATACTTACACACGAAAACCTAAAGTTTCATTTTCTTTGCTGAGTCCCGATGATTCCGAATTTCGCATACAAAGTCCACATGCTTTGGAAAGGTATGATCGCGAAGAGCTTGAAACAGCCGCGCGCGAATTTTCAAGCGTTCGCGTTCTTGTCACCGGTAAATCGAAGAATGAAAATGGCGTGCATGTTTTATACCGCGGCCGTACCAGAGGATTTTTGAGCAAGAGAAGTTTAGAAGAGGCCAATATGCCGGAGAGTTTATTTTATTCGGACGAACTTCTCGGCAGAGAGTTCGAAGTGTACGTTCTTAAAATCGCCGATGATACCGATGGTATCGGCGGTGCTTTTATCCAGTTTACATTGCAGAAGCCGCGTCATCATTATGCCGACGAATCGCGGGGGGACAAATCGAGCGGTTTTCAGAGCTCGGCCCCGAGTTCAACGCATCTTGCCGGTGGCGATGAGCGTCTTACCGACGAACGCCGGAAAGAAATTCAGCGGGAGCGTGCCAGAGAAAAAGCCAGAGAAAAGAAGCGCGGAGACCGACAATGGGACAGCGGGTTCGGTGCGATCGATACGAATGTCGTTTTCTTTGATTTTGGCGGCGTGCTTGCCGAAGAGCGGGGAAATAGTTTTGCAGAGCTCGTCAGCAACGAACTTCTTAATCGAGTGGGTATCCAGCGGAAAACTATTCCGCCTCAGGATTTTGATATTCTTAAAAATCTCGTCGTTTTGCCCAAGCCGGAGCGTGCTGTTTTACACACCCAGCCGGAAGCATTTCTGCCCTGGCTTGACCGGATTAATTTTTGGTTAATGCGGCACGGCGCGTCACGTCAAATCTCGGTAGACGAATTTAAAGACATTTTCTTCGCTAGCCGGCCTGTGAATCCGCATATTATTTCACGCATCAACGATTTCAAGAAAATAAAGGAAGCGCTTGGCATTCGTTTCGGTGTTATTGTGAATTTCGAAGCAGCGGGCGAAGAACATCTGAAGAAGTTTATCGCCGAAAAATTTCAAGGATTGATCGACCAAGATCTCATTGTGATTTCCGGAACGGTGGGAGAAACCAAAGAAGCCGGACCGCGGATGTTCGAAGCAGCGCTAAGAAAATTCAAAGAATCGGCCAAAGAAGAGCCGCGAAATCCTATCTTTATTGATAACGATGCGAAAAGTTTTGTTCACGCCCAAACCGCCGGTATTACGCATACCGTTCATTATGCCCTGGAAACCGGCAAAGCCCCGTTCACCGGGGATGCCCTATTTAAAGCCACCTTGGTGCGATCCGATTCGTCTGAACAAGAACCCGTTTTTGAGTCTCTTCTGACGAAGGCCGGCGAAAATAGAGAGAGTACAGGGTTTGGCCAGCAAGCGCAAACATGGCCGAATACGGATGAGCAAAAATATTTCTACCATTTATTTGTCTCAACGGTGCGTTTACTTAGGCTTGCCGACGCAGACGGCGCTCTCGCAACGCACGATCAAGGATCGATTATTCTAACTACAAATCGGGATTTTTCGTTAAATGGTCATCTACAGCGAATATTTGACGCCGCAAATAAAGCCGGTGTTCATGCGGTAGAGCATCACGGCATATACGGGGTGACGATACAGCCGCCGATGCCTATTTATAAAATTCTGGTTGAAGCGATGGATCGAAACGATCTGATTACAAGTTGGCCCGCCACCGAGCCGGAGGCAGATTTTCGAAAAGCCTTTCGCTTGGCCGCTCAATTTTTAGCGGTGGCTGGCGCTCCAGTACACGTTGATAAAACGTATCGGCAAATCCGGTTGGAAGCGCCGCCAAAGAGCGGTACTTTGCGGAATCGTTTGATCCATTTGGCCGAGCGTGCCAATAGTCCGCTGATTGCCGGTATTCATGCGAAAGGTTCTTCCGGTGGAAACGGTATTGTTATTGAGTTTGACGCCTATTATCACCCTGCGTTCGGTGTTCTGGATCAAATGATTCAAAATGCCGGTTTTGGAGCGGAAGCTCTGCCGGATCTTGAACAGTGGCAGATGGATTTGGCTTCGAGGGTTAAACCCATTGAGAATGCCATTCGAGATGCTGCTTCCGTGACAGAACGAAGTGCTGCGATAAAAAAGCTTGCTGGCGAATTACAATACCATCCTGTCAGAGCATTTCTAGATTTTATACAAGAGCACCACAAGGCCGGTTTTCAGGGAGTCATACTTTTGGAAATTCCCGAACTTGATTCTCAAATATCAAAATTACCAACTCTGTGGATGGCTATCGACAATCCGCAAGGCGACGCATGGCGGACGAAGTTAGTTCGCTTATCGGATATTTCGTCAGAGAAACCAGAAATTCTCGAACGCAATCTAATACCACCAATGAAAACAGGTAAACGCGGTTTCCATTTTTATCCAGTTGGTGCTCCTCAAGAGGCGTCGGTGACAGACGAAACGCCAGCCGAAGAACAACTTAGCTCCTTTATTCTTCTCCCCCAAGTATTGAATTTGTTAAAGGGAGATGTTGAAGATGAGGAAGGGTTAATGGCTTTGAGCGATGCTATCGAAAAGAGAGAACGAAGGCCGCTTCTCGAGGTTCTTGTCGACGAAGGCGTGGTCACTTTGACCGAACTTGCGCGTCTTCGCAGAAATGGTTTGAAGGACTTGCGGGCCTCGAGGTGGTTCATATTCGCAGTTTTACAAAAAGAATTTGAACGTGTATTTGCAAGTGCGCGGATGAAAGAAGAATTTCGCCGCTTCCTCGCATCCCTGGATTGGGATCTTTTGCAATGGATCCCGACTTATGCGACCCCGGTAGGTTTTATTCCCCTCGACATCGAGACTGATGCCAACGCAGAAAAACTGAAAAAGGCGAAGGCTTTGGCGCCCCTTCTTGATGAACACGGACGCCGGCGCATACAGAGAGAAGGTTTGGATATTCAACAATTAAACTTATGGGAAGAGGGAATAAGTAAGCTTCGCGTAGAAATTGATTCGGCAGAAAATCCAGAAGATGGCGAAGATAAAATTATAGATGAAGGGGTCGACCGCAGGCTGAAGATGAGCAGTATCCTTTCTAAAATAGTTCTTCAGGTGCCTGAGCGGGGTAGCGAGAAAATAGATCAAGCTTTTTACCAAGGATTCAGTGAATTTTTGGAAGTTTTAACCGATGCGCTCAACGATGACAGAGAGAAAATGATTTTTATGCTTAAGCTTGAGCTCGTCGTTCTAGCCAACTTGTCTGACGTAATAGAACATAATGAGGAGCTCAAGACCAAAAGAGAACGTCAGGAAATCCGCTTAAAATGGATTTGGTTATTCGCGAGATACGCTGTTGAAGGCAGGATGGATCGCCAAAGCACTAAGGCAGCTATTTCCGGACTTCTAAAAGAATGGATTTATGCAAAAGCTCCGGATCAGGTCTCTTTGGTAAAGAGTATGCAAACAGGCGTTGGTTCGGAACTTATTACAGTAATAGTCACTAGAGAATTAGTTCGCCGTTTTGAGGCGCCTCAGCGCGAAGTTCGTTCTTTTAAAGAGCTGGCTAAAGCTGATCAAGAGAGCGGGGGAAAATTTAGCTCCGTTATTCAAAAGTTAGGCACGTCGGGCGTAGATTTGGCGTCCGCTTTTGATAACGATTCGGATGATTTTTCGGCGGGCTTTGGACATGGGTTAAATCATGAAGCAACCGCGAAGCGCGAAGTTATAGAAGCAGTGAAGCACGTAGTAGAAGAGGCAGCTTCGGAATCGACGAAGCCGATTGCGGGATTTGAAACGCTTGTCCTGGGCAGTGAAGCTTATTTAGAAAGATTAGAGAAGGCGGCATTAAAATACAGTCCTGCGGTTCGCGAGCAAGTATTCGGAAACATTCAAAATATTGTGATTGGTTGGGAGATCCAGGACGGAAAAGAGAACGCCGTTTGGCTTCGCGCAGCGAAAATCTTTTCTGCCCGCGGACAACGAATTTATGCAGGTACCGATGACCGCAAAGTATTTTCCGCAATTCGCGCCGGAACCAGCGCGGTTCTCCTGGGTCAGAAAACCGAATACCTCCTTCAAAAAGTTCAGAATCAGTTCATTCTGGAAAAGATGCGCGAGAACGGCGACCGCTTTATCGATGTTGTTCTGGAAGCCCTGTATCTAAAGCAACTTGCCGAGAATCTCACATCCGTTGCTGCGTAACGTCGCGTCATTGCGAGGAAGCGCCAAAGGCGCGGCACGTAGCCGGGGCGTCCCGCCCCGGGGTCCGCGGGGCAAGATGCCCCGCCTACGCGGGAATGACAGGTGGTTAAAAGAATTTCCTCCTTATGCCGATGATTAGAATGCTTCATACCGGGGAGGCTGACATGAAATTCGACTTCGAGACAATTTTAAAAATCGCTCTGACGATCGGCGGCTGCCTAAGCATCTTCAAAGGACTTAACGACGGATTCATCAGCCGCGAATCGATCGAGCGGGCCAGTTGGGTACGACTTCTTCTGGGGTTTGTTTTTATACTCCTCGGACTATTTTTAATTTATTTTGCCGATCTGTTTCCTCCCGTGACTGATTTTTTGCGTCCGTTCGTTACCTCCATTGTAGATGCACCAAAATCTATAAGCTCCTGGGCGGAACGGAAAGGCCGAAGTAATTTTTGACGTGCATGTTTTCCACGACGAATCCAAACAGCAATTTTCCGTAAAACTCGGAGCATACGAAGCCGTTCTTTTATACGGAAAGAAAGGCAAGGTGCTGGATTTTTATCATATTTACGTGCCGGACCCTTTCCGGAAGAAAGGTCTTGCCGGAAAAATTCTCATAGAAGCTTTTGGATACGCCAGGAAGCACGGTTATCAAGTCGTGCCGAGCTGTCCGTTCATTGCCGGCGATTTTCTGCCGCGATTCCCGCAATATAAAGATCTAGTTTCTGCCGGTGAATTTCCCTTCGCCAAGTAAATCCCGGTCTATGCTACAATCTCGCATGTTTCGAACCTTCAGACGCTTCGTTTTGATCTCATTTGTCTTTGTTACGGCCGGATGCGCGGGGCTTACATTTCAAACGGCTCCGGTTAATTTCGCCCACCCGTTTTTCCAAACGAATTTCGCCGATTTGCCGCCGAACGGAACCGAATCGGCGGGCGTGCCTCTCGCGTTTAAGATTCCAGAGCCGAACACACTCTTTTACAGGGGCAATATTCTTTTGTTTGCGCGGGAGAATGAGGGGAAAGCGATGAAGTTTGATTTCAGTATTTTATGCTCTGAGGAATATACTCCGGCGGGTAACAAAGGAGACTTCACGCAAGAAATCGTCCACGATGTTGATAAAGGAGGAGGCCGTATCGACGAAAAGATGACGGTTTCTCCGAACGGCGCCGTAAAAGAATTTATCAAGGGAGAGCACCGCTCCAAGCTTGGTAAGTTTGATGTGACCGAATATAAGAGGACGCCGACGTTTCCCGGTCATCCCGTGAAGGTGGGCGAGAGCTGGACCTACGAAGAAGATTTATCGATTAAAATCCATTCGTTTTGGGTTAAGCAAAAGAAACCTTCGAAGAAGAAAATTATCACCCAAGCTACGCTTAAAGGATTCACGACCGCGGCCGGACGGCGCGTTGCCGTTATTTTAACGGAGAGCCAGGAAAAGAGTCTGGAAGAATTCTCATTTCTATTTAAAGATATCCAAATCGATGTTGATTCCAAAATCGAAGAAGTCATTTACTTTGATTATGCGGCTGGAATCATTGTGCGTCGATTGACCAACGCGCTTACGAACAGCGCTGTTGTGGGAACAAGTATTTCCGATGTCGGTAAAAGTCAGATGTACTTTTATCTGGAAGAACCTAAACAATGATCGTTTTGGCGGGCGTAAATCCGTTAAAGCAGGGAACGGCGCTTGCGCTTGAGTAGGCGCCGATATTTTTAACATAGACGACGTTACCGACATCCAATTCCGGCAATTCTTCGCTCTGAGAAATCACATCCAGGGAATCGCAGGTAGGTCCGGCGACCGTACTTAAAAATTTCTGTCCTCTTCTGAGCGTCTTCAACTCGTATTTGCAATTATCAAAAACGATTCCCGAAAAATCGGCGTAGACGCCGTCGTTTAAATAATAATAATTCCGGTTATTGCGGAATGTGCGGCCGACCACTTGAGTAATGAGTGTTCCGGCAGGCCCCACCAAAAATCGTCCGGGTTCTGCAATCAAATGGACTTTTTTCAAATCGAAAAGTTGCTGTAGATGCTTTTTGATATCGCGAGCGATATCTTCGAACGTTGGCCCTTCTTCCCGATCGAAATGCTTGATTGGAAATCCGCCGCCGATATCGAGAAGAGTAAGATGCAGACCTTCGTCTTCGGCCTGATCGAATAATTTCGAAGTCACCCTGAGAGCATCCAGATAACTTTCCGGCATACGGCACTGCGAACCTACGTGGAAACTGATGCCGACGGGTTTTAGCCCGAGCGCTTTGGCTTTTTGTAAAAAGAAAACCGCCTGATCCGGATCCGCGCCGAATTTTAACGAAAGCTCCACCTGGCTTCCCATATTGATGACTTTAATTCTCACCAAGACATGACTGCCCGGGGCGTATTTCGCGATTTTGTAAAGTTCGGATTCGTTATCAAAGGTCATCATTTTTACGCGGCTCTTATGCGCCAATTGAATATCGGGCACCGACTTAATGGTATTGGCAAAAATAATTTGATCGGGTTTGGCGCCGAGGCGCAGCACCTCTCCCATTTCATTTCCACTGGCGACATCAAATCCGGTGCCGAGTTTTACGAAATGTTTAACAATGTCGGGATTGGGGTTGGCTTTGATAGCATAAAACGGGGTTACGTTGAGAAGTGAGCGCTGAAACCGTGTGAATTGGCGTGTGAGGTCTTCTCGTTCAATAAGCATAATCGGCGTAGCATGCTTTTTCAGCGCTTCGCGGATAAGAAATTCCGTACCTTTTCCGCTTGCGCTCCCCGGTTTACCGTTGCCGTTGCCGTTTAGACGGGTGCCATCCCCTCCGTTTAGCCTGGAACGATTTAGGATTTTGGGGGGAACAGAAGGATTATGCGTTGGCTGATGCGAAAGCAACCGGGCTTGCACTGGGTGCATCGGCTCCCTGTTGGGAAACTAAAAAGGTTGTAAATTGCCAAACGTCCTCTTCTTTCGGAGGACGGGCACCGTAATCCAGATAAAGATTTTTACGGTCTTTAAGCGGGGTCCAGTCGACCGGCTCGGAAATAAACGGACCCAGGTAGGGTTTACTATTTTTTAAAACTTCGTCGTGCGGCAAATCGTCGGGAACACAAACGCCCTTCTTGGTATTGGCCATCATCCAACGCACGGCAGAGACCACCGAGACAGCCACTTGAAGGGTTGTTGCGTTTTGGCCGGGAACGAGGCGGCGCGTTTCTTCGATATCAAGAAGGCTTCCGATCCACCACGAATTAAAATCATGTCCCATCAGAAGGCAGCCGAGTTCGTCCCGTCCGCTTGTAATTTCATCGGAAAGGATTCTAAGCCTTGGCTGAAGTTCGAATTGTCTCATTTCCAGTTCGGTTAGCGAATTCACCGCAACGTCCGCCGGCCGGTAAGCATAATGAACGGTCGGTCTGTAGATGGCGGTATTTCCGTTCCACACGGTGAGTTTATCCGAAATGGAAAAGGCTTCGCCGTGGCGAATAACATATCCAATAATATTTCCGCAGGGAACCCAGGAACGAACGAGCGTATTCATGCCTTTGCTTGTGAGGCAAATCTGATTGCGTGGGCCTTCGGTGTGGAACATGGCGCCCTTCGGGATATTTTTTTCATGCGTTCCCCAACCGAGCTCGGAAGGCGCTACCGCTTCTTCATAAAATCCAAGAATGCTCCACGTATTGACGAACTCATTTACTTCTTTCGGGACATTTGTGATTTGCGTATCCCGCTCACTTATGTGAATTACTTTCACGCCTTCGAGCATGGCAAGCTGAGCGAAATCCCAGTTCGCCAAAGCTTTTTCGAGTTTCCCGCGGCGCGGATCTTTTGGTTTTTCCGTCAATATTTTTTCCGCAATATCGAGTAGCGCTTGTTTCGTAAGATGGGAAACAAGGCCCGGATTTGCGCCGTGATCGATAACCGCCGTTGTGCCGGGTTTATTTCCCCAGCGGTCGATCATTTTTCTCATGCGCATATGACGAGCGTAGAGTGTTAATTCGGCAGGATGTTTTCCTTGTGCGCCGCGGTACGGGTTCCAAAGCTCAATAGAAGTGTTAATATAAAGGACATCGTTATCATGGCACCACTGCAGTACCGCACACGTATCGATATCCCATGCTAAGTCGATGATCATATCGCCGGGTCCGACATATTTCGTCAGCGTAATCTCATAATTTTCCTGGGTAATTTTAAACTGGACGTACTTTACGCTGCGATTCAAAGCATCTTTGACTTTATGCCGCATATCGAGAAAATCCATAACGGTAATTTTCTCGGACGGCATATCGATGTGTTTAAGGATGAGCGGAATGAGGCATTGAGAGACGCCGCCGCATCCGATGATGAGGAGCTTTCCGTTAAATTTCATCGGCGATCTTGCCAACGAGAGCGCTGGGGTGAGAATCAAATTGTGAGAGTAAGTGTAAGCTGCGCATTCTTATAATGTCGTATTCTAACAAATTCATCCTTGTGTGCAACAAAAAATCAATGAATTTTGAAAAAAATTTCAATTTTTTCGAAAAAAGTCAGCTTCGCCGATCAAATAGCAATTCGAACTCTTTTTCAAGTTGTGAAAAAAAAGAATGAAACGGCCGACTTTTGCAGCATGTAAATTTTGTTTTTTGCTGAAATTAGAACGATAAGAACGGTTGTGCACCTTTACACAATACGAAGTCTTTATTATAGTTATGGTGCACTGCGTGTTGCTTAATGGTGTTGGTTCTTGTGCCTGTTAGAAAAACGACACGTTGCGTAATAAGATGAGTTACGCTACATTAATAGTTACGTTCTGGTTTTTCTAAAAAAATCACTTTCTTGGAGATTTTTTGTATGAAACGGAGTTTTTGGCCTCTTATCTTATTCATTTTTATGCTGGCGTTCTCCGCGCAGACGGGAATAGGTCAGCCGGCCGATGAAGTGTCGGGTAACCAAAGTGCGAAAATGGCAACCGAAGAGAATATTTCTGATGCTAACGAACCGGAAGAAATGCATTTTGACATTCCGGGCGGGCCTCCGGTTGAAATGCTCCAGGATTTTAACGAAATGTTTCCCGATGAAGATTTTTATGAAGAGCCTTCGAAGGAAATAAAAGACCGGTTCATTCAAAAATATCCTTTATGGGGCCTTGCCATTAGGCGAATAGAAAAGGATGACCAAAAAAGAATGAAGGCCGAAGAATTTTTTGATGCACAGGGCGAATATCCAACGGCGGAAAACCACGGTGACGCGCCGCTTGGCGATTATCTTTTAGATTACCTTGAATATGAGAAAGAAAATGCGCCGCCCGCCCATGAGACGGCAACCGCGGATCTTGAGGCCGAGATTCGCTCGCTCTTTCCCGGTTGGGACGGGAAAGAGGTAACGCCGGCCATGGAAGAAAAATTCAACCAACATTTCTCGAATCGCCATTTCGGGAGTTGGAATCCTCTCTTTTACAGCGAGCTTTCCGAGGACAATACGTATTTAGATGAAGATGTGGACGAAGGTTTGATTTACGGAGAAGATGAAAGCGAAAGCGAACTTCCGGACGAAAACTGGCTTATGCAAGAAACAGTCGAAAAACCTTCCCCAACGCCCACACCTACGTCCTCAACATGAAATTAGAAGTCGATGTTAAAAAAGCGTACCGGTTAGCGCAGGAAAGAATCGCTGCCGGCAGAAAAAAACTAGGCCGTCCGCTCACACTCACCGAAAAAATATTCATGGCACATACGCTCGATTTAAAAAAGCAATCGTTTGAGCGTTGGGTGAGCTATCTTGAGCTTTACCCCGACCGTGTGGCCATGCAGGATGCCACCGCTCAGATGGCTATTCTTCAATTCATGAGCTCCGGCCGCAAGCAAGTGGCGGTGCCCACTACCATTCACTGCGATCATCTCATTCAGGCGCGCGTCGGCTCGGACACAGATTTGAAAACGGCGCTTATTACGAATAAGGAAGTATACGATTTTCTCATGTCGGCTTCCTTGAAATACGGGATCGGTTTCTGGAAACCGGGCTCGGGGATCATTCATCAAGTCGTTTTGGAAAATTATGCCTTTCCGGGCGGGCTTATGATCGGCACGGATTCTCATACGCCCAATGCCGGCGGGTTGGGTATGCTGGCTATCGGAGTCGGCGGCGCCGATGCGGTAGATGTCATTGCCGGAATGCCGTGGGAAGTGAAATGCCCGAAACTCATAGGTGTTCATTTGACCGGCGAACTTTCCGGCTGGACCGCTCCGAAAGATGTGATCTTAAAAATTTGCGGCATACTTACTACCGAAGGCGGTACGGATAAAGTGCTCGAGTATTTTGGCCCGGGCACACGTTCGATAAGCGCAACCGGCAAGGGCACCATTACCAATATGGGCGCGGAATTGGGAGCGACTACATCCGTATTTCCCTTCGATGAGCGTATGGCGGCATATCTCCGGGTAACAAAGCGTAAAGAAATTGCAGATCTGGCTGAGCAATATAAAGAACTGCTGGTTCCGGATCCTGAGGTCGAGCGGGAACCGGGAAAATTCTACGACGAAGTCATCGAAATCGATCTCTCGAAGCTGGAGCCTTATGTGGTTGGCCCGCATACGCCGGATCTGGCACGGCCGATTTCGGAATTGGCGAGAGATGTAAAGGAAAAAGGATACGATGATTCGCTTAAGGTTGCTTTGATCGGCAGCTGCACGAATTCCTCCTACGAAGACATCGGGCGCTCTGCGCACGTCGCGCGTCAAGCGAAGAAGGCGGGTTTAAAAGTTCGTTCTACTTTTATGATTACACCCGGTTCGGATAAGATTTACCAGACGATACAACGCGATGGCCAATTGAAAGACCTCGTTGATATCGGCGGCGTGGTGCTCGCCAACGCATGCGGCCCCTGCATCGGGCAATGGAAGCGCGATGATATTAAACCCGGTCAGAAAAATTCGATCATAACGTCTTTTAACCGCAATTTCGCAAGACGCAACGACGGCAATGCCGAAACATTTGCTTTTATCGGGAGCCCGGAGCTCGTTACGGCCATGGCGCTTTCCGGGAGCTTATCGTTTAATCCGTTAAAAGAAATGCTGACCGCTCCGGACGGAAAAAAAGTTAAGTTGGATCCGCCCCAAGCTCCTGAATTGCCTCAACACGGCTTTGCTTCGGGAGAAGAAGGATTCGTTCCGCCGAGTCCCGAAGGCGAGAAGATTCAAGTCGTTATAGATCCTAAAAGCGATCGGCTCCAAAAGCTCGAACCGTTCCTGCCTTGGGGCGGCAAAGATTTTGAAGGTTTGCTTTTGCTGGTTAAAGTAAAAGGAAAATGCACTACGGATCATATTTCACCGGCCGGCCCTTGGCTTCGTTACCGCGGGCATTTAGACCGCATTAGCGACAATATGTTTCTCGGCGCGGTCAATGTATTTACCGGTAAAGCAGGGGAGGCAAAAGATCTTCTCGACGAAAAAATAAAACCCATACCTCAAGTAGCTCGCCACTATAAATCGGAAGGTAAGGGCTGGGTAGCGGTGGGCGATGCTAACTACGGCGAAGGCAGCAGCCGTGAGCATGCGGCTATGAGCCCGCGATTTTTAGGCGCCAAAGCTATCGTTGTGCGAAGTTTCGCAAGAATCCATGAAACAAATTTGAAAAAACAAGGCATTCTTCCGCTCACGTTTAAAAATCCAGAAGACTATGAAAAGATAAAAGAAGACGACCGCATAAGCATTCGAGGTCTGACCAAGCTTAAGCCCGAGTCCGTCGTTCAATTGGTCATCCATCACAAAGATGGAGCAACCGAAAATGTTGATTTACTCCATTCACTTACCCAAGAACAAATCGAATGGTTTAAAGCCGGCTCAGCCTTAAACATCCTCAAGAAATCCTGACCAGCCTGTCTAATATGAAAGAAGTAAAGGCAGGCTCCAAAGAAGCCGTAGATTTCAGAGTGTTGTCAGAATGGCGTAAGTGCACGACTTGGCTGAGCGCCGGTCGGGCCGGCGCTTCGACCTGCAGTGCTGCGCGGTCGGCGCAGCAAAATTTTTTGACAAAGAAGCGGTTTTGCAAATAGGTAAAAAAGTAAGTCTTTTTTCCTCAACCCTTTTTATTATAATAAGTTAGGATCAAACCGAAGATAGCATGAATCATCCTGGCATGACTGTTGCTCAAAGAACTATAGAATTTGGATGTTTTTGGAAAGACGGTATATGAAAAACAAGCGAGGTTTTACATTAGTAGAAATCATGATCGTGGTAGCCATTATCGGGATCTTGGCCTCTATAAGCATTCCGTTTATTTTACGCGTGCGTTTGAATGCCAACGAAAACGTAGCCAAAAATAATATACGCCTTCTTCGGGACGCCATTGAATCTTACCGCATGATTCAATCTTCCTCGACCTATCCGGCCTCATTCACCGATTTAATTAATCAGGCGCCGCCCTATGTAGATAGCAATTTACTCAGCGCCACCAGCGCTCCGGGAAGGAATGGTTATTATTTTACGTATACTCTGGTAGGCAGCCAACAATATACCTTATATGCAAATCCAAGTTCGCCGGGCGTCACCGGCAATAATATTTTCTTTGTCAATGAAAACAGTATTATTCGCACAAACGATGCAAGCGGCCCGCCTATCGAGTAATGCGCGTCACTTATATGAACTCTCCTTTGATTCTCCGCGAAAAATAAGATAATCCAATTCCCGCTTCTGCGCCGCTTGGCCGAGCGCCGGTCGGGCGCTCGGTGCTGCGGTGCCGCGCGGTCGGCGCGGCGGGAATGACGAATTTTACGGTGATGCTTGAGCCGAGTCAAAGATGTAATTAAAGCCAAATCATCCGTTGTCGTTCTATGCGAAGCCGGATGGCGCGATATCCGGGAGCTTTCGCTTGAGCTTGCGCGGCGAAATATAGATACTTTTGTGCTTATCAAAGGAGATCCTGGCAGGGAAGTCAGAAATTTTATTTCCCGGTATAAGCTGATTCATAATTATTTTATCCCGCGTTGGATGTATCGCGTGCAGCTTCTTTCTTTTGTAATATTTTTCCGTTTTGCCAAAAAAGCCAAGGTATGTTTTTGGACGAATCCGCGAACCGAGCGGTTACTTGCTCCTTATTGCGCTGTCGCAGGTTTAAAACTTATGCAATTAGTCGAAGAAGGAAACAGGTTGCCCGTGGAAAAAATGAACCGGAATATCCGGAATACGTGTTCTGCGATTGAGGATTTAATTAAATGAAGATAGCGGTAATTTTCAATAAAAGCAGGGCAGATACGACGGGAATTTATTTTTTAAGGGCATTTCAAATGCTCGAGATACCGTGCGATCATTTTTGGACACGCGATGCGGACAAGATTCCGCCGGGATACGATCTGTATTTTCGTATCGATGATGATTGGTACGATCGAGATATACCCGATTCTTTGCGGCCGCGCGCCCTATGGGCCAACGATGTGCATATGAAAGGTTCGATGAAAAATTTGCGGAAAATGGCGCCGCGGTATGATTTTGTTTTCACTCCGAGCACGATCGGAGCGGATGAATTTCGCCGCGGAAGAATAAACGCCTATTGGATGAGCGCGGGTTGCGATCCGGAAATTCATAAAAATCTTCGACTTCCCAAAAAATGGGGTATTGGTTTTGTGGGAACAGAAGGGGGCATACCCAGGAAATTTTACATTCAGGAATTGCGAGAACGATATCCCCAAAGTTTTATTGGTCAGGCGCCTCACACGCAAATGAGTGAAATTTATAGCCAAGCTAAAATTGGATTCAATCTTGCTGTCCGTCACGAATGTTTTCAAATGCGAAGTTACGAGGTTTTAAGTTGCGGCGCCATGCTTCTCATGCATCGCATGGCGGATGAATCAACCGAGCGCCTTGGCTATAAAAGCGGCGTTCATTACGTAGAATTTACCTCACCTGGGCAGATGTTCGATTCGATTGACTATTATTTAAAGCACGATGAGGAACGGGAGAAAATTGCAAAAACCGGGCATGAATTTACCGTTTCTAAGCACCGCTATGTGGACCGCGTAAAAGAAATGCTCGAGATTATGCGGCTTTAATTTTTTCTACTGTCACCCCCGCGTAGGCGGGAATGACAGAGGTTACGAGGAAATTGTAGAGAATCTCACTTACCATTTTATGCGTTGAACTATTCCAGTGCCCGTCATGAGGAAAGGTATAGAGCACTTTTCCTTCTCCGACCTTAAATAACGGCGCCAGATCAAGAGCGGCGGCGCCTCTTTCTTTAGCGTAATCGGAAATGATCCGTCCGGCTTGAAGACGGTAACCTTTTATGAAAAGTACCGGGGTAAAATTGAGTTTATCGGAGAGTAGTAAAAATCGATCGAGTTGTCCTATCGTAGGCAAAAGTTCTAGGGAGTTGATTTCTGTTTCTTCTATCTGAGCAGATTCGACTTTCCGTCTATGGGATAGTTTCTCCGTTATAAATTTCATGCGTTGACGTAGAAATGTCGGCAGAAGAAAATGCGCTTCGGACCAAGCTTCTAAATAAGCGAGCGGCCGGCTCTGAATGTTGCTCGCGAAAAGTTCGTTCCCAAATCGAAAATATTGTTTCTTCAGGCGGGAATCCACTATGAACCCCTGTTCGTTCCGGTACCCTGTAACATTCCGCCAGCTTTCCGTCGGAGTTACTCCGAGAATAACGACCTGCGGCTTGAAAAGTTCAAATTTTGATTCCAGAAGATCGAGCGCTTGCCTTTCGCTATATCCGGGAACGCCGGCTTTAATGACCCGAGCCGACGCATTCACGGTTTCTTGAAGGCGTTTTTCAAGAATGGCCGGAAAATTTTCCTCCAGCTTCACGCCCTCGCCATACATGATGGAATCGCCAATAATCATGATTTTAAATTGCTCGGGATTCAGCTCTTCTTCAAAATCTCGTATGCCGTCGGTGTTTATTATTACTTGTACGTCAAAGTCGCCGTTAGGGTTAATATCTCGCCCTTTAAAATTTGGTGTTAGTTCGTAATCAATAACATCGGAATGGTGAACCAAATCGGCCGGATGATTTCCGCCTATCCTTTTTTTTATGATGAAGGAAGGATGAACTTTGTGTAGAATCTGGAGCGCGCATTCGGAAAGCACCGTTCCAACCAGTACGGCCAGTAAAAAAAGAACGATTTCTTTTTTTTGTATGCGTTTGCTAATGCTTTTCTGCTTCGCCATGGGCGGCACTATATCACTTGCTTTATTTTAATACAATAGGACAGGGCTCACCGTGAAACCCATTAAGAAAATAAGCAAGTTTTTTAGAAAACGATATGCACGATTGATGAATACGAGGCATTTTTCCGCTTATTTAGCTAACGAAAAATTGCCGAGGCTTCATATTGGGTGCGGTGTCAGGACCTTTAAGGGCTGGCTCAATACGGATCTTTTTGCTGATCCGAAAAGAAAAGTTATTTATCAAGATTTGAGTAAAAAATTTCCTTGTCAGGATCAAAGTTTTCAATATATTTTTTCCGAACATGTGCATGAGCATTTTAGTTTCAAAGAAGGAAAGAATGTTTTATTCGAATGCTTCCGAGCTTTGAAAGAAGGCGGCGTGTTGCGCTTGGCGACCCCCGATGTGGATTTTTATATCAATCTCTATTTGAACCGGAATAACCTGGACCCTGATCAAAAAGGTTTTCTTCGCTACTTCCTGGATACGTTTGAAGACGCGCGTGGTTATCCGGATCACGCTGTTTCGGCTTTGAACGGCATTTTTTATGGGTTTGGTCACCGATTCATTTCTTCTTTTGATTGCCTGGAAAAGGAACTTCACGAAACAGGCTTTCGGCGTGTGATGCGCGTACAAGCCGGTCAGTCAGAGCACGAACATTTGAGAAATCTTGAAACTCAGCCTGGATATCGAGACACTGCTTCCGGCCACAATGGCCTTCATTTTCATTTGATGGCAAATTTATCTATCGAAGCGGTTAAGTAATAAGAGTTATGGACTATCAAGATTATCTCTCATTAGGACGAATAGATTCGGAGTATTGGTACTTTAAAGGTATCCGGATTCTATTCGAAAAATTATTGAATTCATTTTTGAAAGACCAAAGAGAATCGACGCCAAAAAGAAAAATTCTGAATATTGGAAGCGGAATGGGCGAAGAGTTGGATCTTTATTCGCAATTCGGCGATATATTTTCCATAGATGTGAATCAGGAAATTGCCAAACATTGGCCGGAAAAATACGCTTCACGATTTTATTTGATGAATGCGGAAAAACTTGCTTTTCAAGGCGAGACATTCGATGCCATTTTGGCTATTGACGTTTTAGAGCATATTGAGCATGACGGCGCGGCCATGGCAGAAATGATTCGCGTTTTAAAACCCGCCGGTTTACTATTTGTTCTTATTCCTATGCACGCTTGGATATATGGGCCGATGGATCGCTACGCTTTGCATTACCGGCGTTATTCTAAAAAAGGTTTCGTTCAGTTAATCGGCCATGCCTTTGATGTAAAATTGATAAATTGGTGGCTAAGCGCGGTTGCGCTTCCGGGGGGAGCGTTGAAATTAATAAGAAAGTGTCTGACGCCGAAGAGCGAAGCCTCTGAATTAGTCCCGTTGCCAAAAATGTTAAACGACTTTCTTACATTCCTTATGAAATGCGATGTTTTTGCCATAACAAATCGAATTCCGCTTCCTTTCGGATTGTCGATGGTAGCCGTATTGCAAAAGAAATCAGAAAATATTACCTACCGGCCCATGAATCAGCCGAATATGGCTGAAAGTTTCGCATAATATGTCCTCGCCATTTATCTCCATCGTCATTCCTACGTACAATGAAGAAAAAAGTATCGGCAACGTTCTGGATTCTGTGTATCGCGTTCTTGAAAAAAATCGATGGGCGTGGGAAGTAATCGTTATAGAAGACGGTAGCAAAGACGGCACCCGCCGCGTTGTCGAGCAGAAAGTAAAAGAACACCCCTATTCCAGGGCGATTTATCATGAAATTAATAAAGGATATTGCCAATCGCTTAAAGACGGTCTTCGCGCAGCCCAAGGAAAGTATTCTATTTATGTGGCCGGGGATGAGGAATTTGATTGTTTGGAATTGCCGCAATTTATGGAAAAATTAGAAAGCGGCGCCGATCTCGTATTGGGAGTCCGATGGCAAAGAAACGATTATGCGCTATGGCGCTTGCTAATCTCGGTCATTTATATTTTTCTTTTAAATTTCCTCTTCAAAATCCGTGTCAACGATTACAACTGGATTCAAGCTTGGCCGACCGAACTTTTTAGCCGGATTGAGCTTGAATCAAAATCGCTTTTTGTTCTTCCGGAAATTATCGTCAAAGCGCATGATCTGGGTTACAGGATCGCAGAAATCCCATCCAATCATAAAGGCCGCCCCTTTGGGCAATCGTCCCTAAATTACCGGATCATGGGCTATGCTATCTTAGAAGCTTTCCGGTTTGCTTTTAGCGGCCGCCAAGCCTTTCAAAGGAAATATGCCGATCGATCCCGTCCTCAAAGAAACCTTAGCCAAGTACCAGCAAAATAAATTTCTTCTGGCATTCGCCTGGCTCAGAAGCATTCATGCCGCGTATCAAGAAATCGAACCGTTGGTACCGGGATCAGGCTTCATCGTTGATGTCGGCTGCGGCTATGGGTTTTTTTCAAATTATATCGGTTTGAAATCAGCTCAACGGAAGGTGATTGGTTTAGAAATCAGCAAAAGAAAACTTAGACAATGTGACAAAGGTATCGAAAACGTTCAATTCAAGGATGTTTTTCTGGAAACGTTTGGAGATTCCTCGGCAGACGCCGTCATTTTTTATCATGTTCTCCACCATCTGCGTAGTTATGAAGATCAGGAAAGATTGCTTAAAACAGCCCTGCGCGTGCTTAAGCCCGAAGGTTCATTGATAATTATCGAGGTAGCCGAGAAACCGTTGTGGAAATATTGGGTGGCTTGGTGGGCGGACCATTTGCTTTATCTCGGTGATAGGATCTTTTATCGAACCAAAGAAGAAATGTTAAAGCTTCTTGAAAGCGACCTAGCGCTTAATGTACAAAGTTTTCCATGTGATCAATTTGCGCCGTTTTCGCACATAGCATATTCGGCCTCCCGTTCGGCTGTTTGGCAGAATGTTAAATAAGATAAGCGGAATATTAAGAGAGCACCGTATCGCTTTTTTTCTTCTAGCCGCCGGATTTTTTCTATGCCTTTGGAATTTGGATAATCAGGCGCTTTGGCAGGACGAAGCCGAAACCGCCATGCTCGCGCGAAGCGTGTTGAAATACGGCTATCCTCGCGGTCTTTATGAAACGTATTTAATCAATCCCGTTGTTTTATATGACCATTACGGCGGATACGGCCCGGGTCATGCGTGGATATTTCATCCTTGGCTGTCCTTTTATGTGACCGCGTTATCTTTTTCTATTTTTGGCCAGACTACATTTGCAGCGCGTTTCCCATTTGCCTTGTTCGGATGCGGAGCCTTTATCTTAATTTACAAAATAGCACTGCGGTTATTTTCGAACAAGACTATTGCCTATTTGTCCGTCGCCGCTGCTATTTGCTCGGTTCAGCTGCTTCTTTTGCTCAGGCAATGCCGTTATTATGCCATGCTGGTCTTTTTTGTTCTTTTGATCGTTTATCTTTATTTGAAACTCATTCATCGATTTTCGTCTTCGTTAGCAAACGGATTGACCCTATCGCTTCTTTTCTTTTTTCACACAAACCACGGCATGATCATTCCTGTGGTCGCGTGGCTGCTTTTTGATTTATTGTATTTTAGGAGATATAAAAAGTGGGAACGGTGGCAATGGCCGTGTTTATGGCGAATTATGCTGTTAGCGGCACTCACGCTCCCTTGGTATGTTTTTTCAGTCCCCCTGCAGCATGTTGCTCATGTGAGCTTGATTGAATTAAGAAAAAATTTTGAGTTTTCTATCCGTTCGTTAAATCAACATATTTTTCCTCTTGTGATCAATATCCCGCTTATCTTTTTTCTTAAGAAACACAACTTAAAGAGATTGTGGCGGGAAGGAAATCTGTTGTCGCTACGGACTTGGCCGCTTTGGCTGCAGATTTTTTTACCCCTTTTCGTAATCAACGAATTGTTTTTTATTTTGCTGCGCCACAGGATGATCCGGTACTACATTCATGTCTTTCCATTTTATTTTATGCTTCAGGCTTGGGTTTTGGTCGGGCTGAAAGAGCGCACGCGCGCTTGGATAGCAACCGCGCTCTTTATTGTTCTTAGCTTTACGAATATTTTTCAGGATAGTGCGCAATTCCTTTTTCATTCGTTTAATGTTCAAGAAAATATTCGTGAAGCTGTAAAAGAGACACGGTTTTATTTCTTTGATTTTCTTTATGAAATCACGCATACCTACGAAGGGCCGGTTTCCAGTATCGTGGATTATCTTCGGAAGCATGCAAAGCCGGGGGATGAAATTAAAGTTCCTTTAGCTGGAGAGCCCGAATCCATACAATTTTATTTGCCGGAGCAAAAAGTTTTGAACGCCCGGTTTTTCTCCGATTTAAATTTTCCGGATTGGATTGCGCCGAGGGACTATTGGGTAAGGCAGGAGTTGCTTAAAGGAGATCCACAAAGACTTCCCGAATCCGAAGCTTACTTAAATGAGATAGGGCGGAGATACGAACGTATTACCTTAAACACTTTTGATATTGTATGGGAAAACCGTCCGGACGATTTGGGGTACCATAAATTTCGCACAGTCACCGAAGGTCTTTATCCCACAATGATTTATAGAAGGCTTTCAGAGGACGAATACCAAAGACGGCTTAAAGCGTATAGCCCAGAACAAGTTGCGGGTACCGGTTTTGATAGAAAGCCTTTAATTCCATCTCTCCTTCCATTAGACTAATCAGGCCTATGACAAGTAAATTTCCTACCGTATGTCTTATTACGCCGCCGTCCATATTTCTCTTGGATGAGCGTGTATTCATTAATCTCGGCATACTCAAGATAGCGGCTGTTTTGGAACAGGCCGGTTATCCGCTTGAGGTGGTCGATTTTTCCGGCATTGATAATTATGAAGAGGCGCTTAAAGATCATCTGGAAGCAAGCGATGCCGACTATTTTGGAATCACTTCGACCACTCCCCAGATGCCCCAAGCCAAAAGAATTGCGGATGCCATTCGCGTCAAACGCCCCGATGCCAAATTAATCTTGGGCGGTCCTCATGTAACGTTGGTTCATACGGCTTATCGTAAAGAAGAAAAAAAAGGCGACTGTGGCCGCGCCACAAAAGCATTTAAGGAACTCGAACATCTTTTTGATTCACTTATTATCGGTGACGGAGAAGACGCCGTTCATTTGGCGCTTGGCCAGGATGCCCCTAAGGTAGTCGATGCGAATGATCGGAAATCTTCTCTTTTTCTCACAAATGCTCGCTACGAAACTCTTCCGTTTCCGGCTCGGCATCTTGTCGATGTAAAAAGTTATCGTTATACGATTGACGGTTTTCCGGCTACCAGTTTAATTGCGCAGTTGGGTTGCCCGTTTTCCTGCGGCTTTTGCGGCGGCAGGGAAGCGCCGTATTTAAGAAACATTCGAATGCGGTCTTCCGAAAACATACTGAAAGAAGTGGAATTTATTTATCGTACTTATGGTTACACCGGATATATGTTTTATGATGACGAATTAAATGTAAATCCTAAGATGGTAGAGTTGATGGAGGGCCTCGCGCAACTTCAGAAAAAATTAGGCGCTGAATTTAGATTAAGGGGATTTGTTAAATCCGAATTGTTTACCGAACAGCAAGCCGAAGTCATGTACCGCGCGGGATTCCGCTGGCTTCTGACGGGTTTTGAATCCGGCTCGCCCAGAATTCTCGAAAATATCAATAAAAAAGCTACGCGCGAAGAAAATACCCGGTGCGTTGAAACGGCCAAGAAATACGGGCTTAAGGTAAAGGCGCTTATGTCCATTGGCCATCCCGGAGAATCGGAAAAAACCATTATGGAAACGCACGATTGGTTGACGCAAGTAAAGCCGGATGATTTCGATGTTACTATCATTACGACCTACCCGGGCACGCCTTATTATGATTATGCCGTGCGGCATCCGGAGAAGGATGGTATTTGGGTGTACACGTATGAAAAAACAGGCGATCGGCTTTACAGTATCGAAGTTGACTACAATGTAGTTGCCGATTATTACAAAGGCGATCCGAACGGAGGATATCAAGCATACGTCTATACCGATTATTTAAGTGCTAAAGAGCTTGTGCAGTTACGGGATTTTGTCGAACGAGATGTTCGAAGCAAACTCAATATACCCTTTAATTCCAGTCATGCCGCTCAACGCTACGAACATTCCATGGGCCAATTCGCTGTCCGGCTCCCCTCCAATATTCTTCGCGTAAACCAAGCTCTGTCTCTCGCTGAAAAGTCAGCCTAATTCCTTTTCCCAATATTTTCTAAATCCCCAACTTTATCCAGTCGATAATCCCTATAGATTTCTCTGCAATCGTTTACCGAAAACGTTTGCAGCTGTTTGGCCAATCTAACTTAATAAAAGTATTTCTTTATCGGCCGTGAGCGTAAAATGAACTTGTAATTTTGAGGAGTTCGCGATGTCTGTTAAATCCATAACGCCTCCAAAGAAAAAATCCCGCCTTTTTTTAGCATTCATTGCGCTTCTCTTTAGTGTTTGTCTTTGTATCGTTTCCTTCCAAGGGGGAGCGTTTGGCGCGGTACAGCCGCTAGATGCGATTGCAACTCCGTGGGTAACTCACCTGTTGATGGATGAAAAGGGCTCAGAGGGTTTTGGCCCGATGAATCAACGGATAAATCAACAAGTGAGTATCCAGGAAATTCAGCCGGCACGTTTTGGTCGATATTTGCGCGAGCTGGATCGGATGATTGCAAGCCGTTTGGCGGTTGACCGCGCTGCTTGATTTTGTAAGTTATTTCTGCCTCTAGCACTTCGATCTATATTAAAATCCATTTTGCCGACGTCCATCGGCGTGATACTCTATCTGCCATGACCGCCCTTTTATATCAAGTCAAAAAGCTTATTTTTAAACGCTGGCAGCGCAAACACTGGGCTGCCCATTTGAATTATTTTCCTACCAAGATCGCTATCGAAACCGGCAATATTTGCAATCTCGATTGCCCCCTCTGTCCTACCGGCAATGAGAAGGAAAAAGTCAAAAAAGGAATGCTTTCTTTTGAGAACTACGTCAAAATTCTGGATCAATTGGGGTCTTACGCCCATCATCTGGATCTCTTTAATTGGGGCGAGCCGCTTTTAAACAAAGATATAGTACGCATGGTTAAGTACGCTAAGGAAAAGTACCCCAATCTAAAAGTGATTATCTCCAGCAATTTGAATATTCTTCCGGACGATATGGCCGAAGGCCTCATTCTGGCCGGATTGGATAAAATGATCGTTTCGGCGGACGGTGTTTCCCAGGAAGCGTATGAAAAATATCGCGTGGGCGGAAATATAGAAACCGTCGTTGAGAATATTAAAAAACTCGTTCAGGCCAAAGTTAAGCATGAAAAAACGCAACCGCAGATTGTTTGGAATTTTCTCGTCTTTAAACACAATATGCACGAGATCGAACTGGTTCAAGAAAGGGCGAAGGCGCTTGGCGTAGACGTGAATGTTGCCGGCATGCGTACCGATTGCGCTCAGGAGATTTTCAAACCCCTCGAAGAACGCATGCAAGAAGATGCCGAATGGATCCCCGAAGGCAGCGAATACAATAAATATACGACAGAGCAGTTAGCCGAACGGGAAACGATGTGCCCAAAGCCCTGGTATACCGTTACTATTAACTGGGATGGAAATGTCGTGCCGTGCGGCAGCGTTTATGACACACAAAAATATGCTTACGGGAATATGCTTAAAGAGCCGTTTGAAAAGATATGGAATAATGAAAAGTATCTCGAAGCTCGCCGTGAAATTTCGGGAAAACCCACTCAAGGGTTAGATATCATTTGCAGGACATGCAAAAAGAACGGCTATCCTTTATATAACTGATCTAAATTTTCCCTATTCGGGTTTCCTCAACAAAATCTTATCGGAACTAAACAAATTCTGACATTCCAAGCCTTTACGACTTTCTAAAAAATTCAAATTTTCTTTTTCGTGTTGACAGCGTTAAAGAAGTTTCTTAGAATGCCGTCAATCTGATTACAGGATGTTGTGCCATATTTTACGTTAATATGTTTGTAGTGCTTGTTAACTTAGTTTGACAACAAAACGGGGGAGAAATAATGAGAAGGATTTCATTTTTTCTTTTTGTATCCATTCTTGCCTTAGCTGTAACCCTTCCTGCCTTTGCCGCTGTGCAAAATGTTAAAGTCGGCGGTGATGTCACTGTAAGAAATATCTACCGCAGCGCTTTCGATTTAGATAACGATAATAAGTCCGATACTTACAATGGGGGCCGCTTTGGTGCCATCAACGGCAGTGGAGATCAACGTTCGGATGACACGTACAACTTTTTCATGGAACAAGTTCGGTTGCGTGTTGATGCGGAGCTAACCGAAAATGTTTCCGGTCATATCGAATTGCTCAACCAAAGAGATATGGATGGACCCAACGTAGGCACTCAGGGTTCGGCTTTGGCGACGGATGGCGGCGGGAATGCCGTTAGTGGTCGCACAGCTCTTACCACAGGGCCTTCCACGGCTAACGATGCATTTGATGTCACACTCAATAAAGCATCTATCGAAATAAAAGAATTCTTGTACTCCCCAGCGACTCTTGAAGTGGGCCGTCAGGATTATCAAATGGGTCAAGGTTTTGTAATTGGCAAAGACCAAGTTGGTCAGCCCGATCTTCAAAATTCCATTACGGCGGATGAATTTACGTACAGTCATGGTTTCGATTCCTCACTTCTGACTTTGGACCTTGATCCTTGGGCGGTCGATTTATTTTACGCCAAGATATCTGAAGACAATGTACTTGGTTCTGATGACGAAGATCTGCTTGCCATAAACGTCGGACGAAAATTTGGCAAGTATGATGCGGAAGCAGAAACCTATTTTGTAGCTGCTACAAATTCATCGCTCGTAGACGGCGCAGGGACGACATTATCTACGGCTGCTCAAATATATGATGTTGGATTCCGTGGTAGTATAAGTCCGATTAAGGGATTGCGGATGAATGGAGAAGCGGTGAGCCAATTTGGAATTGAAGGTGGATTTGGCTCAGCGCTTGGTGTAGCAGCATCTGATTTCACGTTTAATGGAAACACGAAACAAGCTATCCGAGCATTTGCGACAGATCTTCGTGGAGAATACGACGTTACTCAAGTTCCATGGCCTACAACACTGGGTATCGAACATGTTTTTTACTCGGGTGAAGATGCAAACGAGGAAGGGAATTCCGCGAATTATCGGCCCCTCCATCGCGGAAAATTCCACAGCGCCATTCGAGAATTTCAAGGTACTTTTTACCTTCCCGCCGTTGGCGTTTCTCCGGGTTCTACCAATCAGCATCAGTTCATACTCGATCTTGCATTTAACCCTTTCAACAATCCGGATATTAAGTTTTTTAGCCGATTCCTTAGTTACTGGTTCCACCATGTTCCAATTAACGGTGTAACCGCTCTGGCTGGCGATAACCAGGGTGGCCGCGACAAGCATATTGGTGAAGAAGTTGACTTCCAATTGTCATGGGCCTATACAGAAGATCTGACGTTCGATGTTTTGTACGCGCTTTTTATACCAGGGGATTACTTTGATCAGTCCGGTCCTGTTACTGCCGGAGATGCGGCAGGCATTGTGCAATCCAACGATGCCGCTCAGGAATTGATGACTTCGGTAACGCTTAATTTTGGTTGATCGATCTAAGCTTGCTTTTTTAAAAAACCCCGATGCTTTAAGCATCGGGGTTTTTTATTGCCTTGTTTTTCTTCGCTTTTAATCTTATCGTATGCATATCTAACATTTAACTTATACTAAATCTTGCCGATAATGTTATTAACCATTGTAACTAGGAACGGCTAAATGGGTAGCGGCTTGGATTTACTAACTCAACGGATCAATCCGCGACTTCTAACAGTGATTTCTGTATCTGTCGTACTTCTGGTTTTTTTGGCCTTGGTTGGGCAATTTTTTCTTGGAATTTTCATAGGTAAAAACGGCGAAGAACTTTCGGTTTCCTCAGAGTCCGGTGTCGTTGTTTCACCGTCCGATGTTCCGGCATTGACCGAATATCTTTCCGTCATTTCTACAAAACAACTTTTTGAACCACCGGAAGAAAAGCCTCAAGCTCCTGTTAAAATAGTAGGAATCGCCGATCTGGCCAAAGGTTATGAATTGACCGGCATTGTGGAGCTCGATCAAAAGGAAGCGATTATTAAAGATGAGCGAAGCCGCCAGAGTTATTTTGTAAATGAAGGCTCGGCGATAGGCGAGCTTACGGTTGAGAAGATTGAATCGGATAAAGTTATTTTGCGTTATAAGGATGAGACTCATGAGCTTCGGATTATTTAAATTCCGCGGGAAACGAATAATTTCCTTTTCCGTTCTCATAGCCCTTCTTGTTTCCAATCCCTTTTCGTATTCTGAGGAAAGCTCCGGCGTTGATGAAATCGAACGTGATATTCGGTATCTAGAAAAGGAAATCGACGCCGAATTGGGATCCGGCTCTTCGGTACGGGAAGAAGATTTGTCGATGGTCGATATCGTATCTACGGAAATGGCTGAAATAGCGTCGAACGAGCAAAATCTTTCTTCAACTCGGAATCTTTCTGAATTTACGCAGCGTGTCGGCGCCCGCCCGAAAGGGACGTCGGAGGAGAAAATAACGTTGGAATTAAAAGGAGTTGATGTGCTTGATGTACTCAAGATTCTATCTAAAAAAAGCGGGCTTAACGTGGTTGCCGGAAAAAATGTGCGCGGGCAGGTAACGATGTTTCTCCAGGATGTCGATGTGTGGCTTGCCTTACTCACCGTGCTTGAAACTTCCGAATTAGCCTACGTGGAAGAAGAGGGAATCGTCAAGGTTATGACGCTTAAGGATTATGAAACCACCTACGGCAAGCCGTTTGACGATAGGCGTATTACTAAGACGTTCAGCCTTCGTTATGCTAAAGCGGTTGATGTAAGCACGGCGCTTTCGCAGTTAAAATCGCCGCTGGGAACCGTGATTGTCGATGAACGTAGCAATTCGGTTATTGCTACGGATGTGCCGGCCGCAGTAGCTGCTATGGAGCAGACCATCAATGTTGTGGATAAACCCAACGAAACGCGTTTTTTCCAGCTCCATTATGCCGACGCCGAAGATATAGAATCAAAAATTTCTGAAATTATCACGCCGGGAACAGGCACGTTAAAAATCGACACACGAACCAACAAGGTTGCCGTCACCGATTTGCCTGAAAAGGTTCAACTGATCTCCGAGATTGTGCATGCGTTTGATTCGGAGCCGATGCAGGTGCTCATCGAAGCTAAAATCATTGAGGTTACGCTGAACGATGATTTTATATTCGGCATTGATTGGGATCTTGTTTTGCAGGCTAAGAAAACTCGATTAGAAAGATTTGCGGAATTTGATACACGCGCATTTGGAGGTATTTCGCTTCCTACGGACTCACCGGTGACCAGTCCTCTTAGCTCGCTTACCACATCAAAAGATCCCGGTTTTGGTACCTTGACAATTAATACCACCAATGATGATTTTAACGGCGTCATTTCCGTGCTGCAGGGAATTTCAAAAGTAAATATTCTTTCGAATCCGCGCATAACGGTTCTTAATAAACAAGAAGCAAAAATTGCAGTCGCGACGCGCCAACCCTTTGTTTCGCAGACGGTTGTTCAAGCCACAAACACGGCTACCACCGCAGATAATGTGGAATTTGTGGATGTCGGCGTAACGATGTCCGTTACCCCCACAATTACCGATACCGGTTATGTATTAATGCAGATTAGGCCCGAGGTGAGTTCGGCCGGAGCGCCGCTGGAACTGCAAGGCGCCGGCCAGTCGGCCACCACTTCCGCAGCCTTGTTTGTCCGCACGATCGTTCCGGTGGTAACGGCCCAGGAAGCTGAGACCACGGTTTTGGTTAAAAGCGGCGAGACGGTAATTTTAGGCGGCTTAATTCAGGATAAACAAGCTGACACGCGCCGGAAAATCCCGTTTTTGGGCGACATACCTATAGTCGGTGCTGTATTTCGAAACGGCGGCCGGGATTTTTCACGAAGCGAACTTGTTATTTTCATTACCCCGACCATTATAGCTCCCGAAAAAACCGACCCCAACTTGGTTCGTTTTTTTGATGAATCCGGCGGAATTCGTAGTTTGAATGAAGTCGGTGGATATCGGTTCGAGAAAGGCCAATTTAATTCACAGGATCCGTTTGCCCTCAATCCTAAACCCTATTGGAGACTGGACGGCGTTGAAAGCAGAAGATATTTTTCCCCACCACCCGATATGTATAAGGATCCCAACGATCCTTATGCCAATCCAAAATTAGTACCGAAGGATGAGCTTTCTCTTCCGGCTCCTCCTACCGCTAGTCTTGAGGGTTACCAACAAGTTGTCAAAGAGCGCGTCAAATCGGCAGTGAGGCGTCAAGCAGAGCTTTCCACGGTAGGTGCCATCAATGTCATACTCGTCGTGCGTAGCGACGGAGCGATTGAAGAGGTTTCTTTCGCGAATCCGAAAATTCAAAGTGATCAGGCTTTGCAGCAGCGGTTTATCCAGAGCGTACAAAGCTCAGCGCCTTTTCCCGAGTTTCCGCCTTCCATGAATCGTCCCCGCGAGTCGTTTAATCTCACACTATAAGTCGAACCATGAGCGAGTCTTTAGCCGCCGCTAAACAGAAACTCAGGCAGCAAATGCTTCTGAAACTGCGTACTCTATCAAATGAAGAAAAGCTTAAAGCGTCAAAAAAAATGTATGATTGTTTAAGCGGACATCCTGCCTTTAGACATGCCCGGACGGTCATGATGTATATGGCGCTTTCCAGCGAGATTTCCCTGGATCTATGCTTTCATCTGGCTTGGGCAGCCGGCAAAACGGTAGCGCTTCCGAGAGTCGAGGGAAATGATTTAAAGCCATGCCGTGTTTTAAATTTAGAAAAAGATTTAGTGGTGGGAGCTTACAACGTTCTGGAGCCGCGTGAAGGGTGCGATTTTCTGGCGCCGGAAAATCTGGATTTAGTCATCGTTCCGGGTGTAGCTTTTGATCGTTTGGGTTGGCGGCTCGGACGCGGGAAAGGCTTTTATGACCGTTTTCTCAATATGCTGCCTGAGACTTGCCACACCGCCGGGGTATGCTACAAAGCCCAGCTTCTGAAATCCATTCCCAGCGGACCCAATGATATTTGCATGAAGGAAGTCCTTGCGGTTTAACCAGATCAGACCATGGCGACTGGAGTAAACTTGGTGGTTCCTGGCTTGCGGATGAACTTGCTTTCTTGGGTGACATAAAGCAGGGTTATCCCATCGTAGGTGATGCGCCAAAGAGGTTGAAAAGGGGTCAAGGAATTTGCACTCGGCCACCAGACAAGATCAGCTGTCAAACTTTCCAAAGGATAACTCTGCCCTAAATATTCCCATGCCGACTGAATGGCTGTTTTCCTATTTACCTTCAAATACTTCTGACCATTCTCAATCCAGCTTACTTCTTTAAAGTCAGCGTTCTGCGTCCCAAGCCGGACAACCGCATAAACCAGATACTCTCCGTTTTTGTTTACTTTACCGAAAGACAGCAAATTGTAATTCTGTCCGGTTACTGCGCCATTGGCATCCACCAGGCGGGTTACATCCAATTTCTCGTTCAAGTAAGTTCCCTCCACGGCTTTTTGAAACTTGGGGTCGCTGGCCGCATAGGAATCGACAAGATCGATACACTTAATGCCGATGTTTGCATTTGCCTGTGCACTACCGTCCGCGCGCATCGCAAGAGCTGAGGATATTTGAGAAAGTTTCGCCTGCTTCAACACAGGCGAAGCAATGGTGACCTGTGCTTGACTTACTACAGGAGCAGGCTCTGCAATTTGAATAAGTTTTCCGTTGTACGCATCACCGGTGGTTAACGGCTTAAAGTATTCGCTTATACTTTCAGCAGCGGTCTTGTAGGTGTCTTGGCCAATGCCGCTTATTTGCGGATCTTTAAACCAGAATCCGTAAACGGTGAAATTGGGCATAACAAAGGGATTTGTTGGATCCGGTGTGGGGTTTTGGTCCGCGGCAAAACCTTTTACAGTTACCCAATTGTAACCGCCGTAAAACGGAAGGGCTGCCGGCGTGTTCGGTTGTAATACGAAGGCCCCGTTGTTCCACCAAACATCTTGTCTCACCATGTAAGCCATCCAGTGACAAATATTTCTAATGTACCCGAGCATGTCAGAGGAACTATGTTGGTCGATGCTAAAGTTGTAGCCCTGGTACGGATTTCCGCCTGCTTGTGAATCATAGCTGTCATAGCTATTGTGTACAATTACATCGTAAGGATCAAAATGCCCTAACACCAAATCCATTTCAGCCGCGTTCATCTCAACGGTGGATGGCGTGGGATGAATATGGTTGTAAATATCGCTCTGTGAAAGATCGGAAGCGCCCGTGCCCTGCCGCATGTAATCCAATATCATCTCCGCTACCGCCGCACCTTTGTAATATGGAATCGGATCATTAGAGCGATAAGGTACTTCGGTAAGGTTGAGGATCCATCCTTCTAGAACCGTGCCAGAAACTGGTTGAGATGATCGTGTGTTACCTGCCGCGTCTTGTGCCGTGGCGGTTAAGATAAGAGAACCGTTCGGAAGACCCGTTAAACTCACCGTCCATGTGCCTGCTGCAGAATTCCGCGTCGCGGCGAATCCATTTACGGTAACCGTTACATCAGTCGGAGTCTCCGATGAATACCTGCCGCTCACGGTGAGCGTCGAGTCAGTAACAAATCCACCAGTAGGAGAATCGATGACCGGAGCAGCAGGCGCCACCAGATCCACGACGCCCGAAACACCTACTGAAAGCGAAACATTTCCTGCCCCATCCTCAGCCGCCGCCGTCAGTGTTAAAGGTCCTGAGCTAACCGGGAGAGAAACTGTAAATCTCCCGGCATTAAGTGTAGCGGTAACGGTATTCACCGTAATACTGAGACCCGGCTCAGCTGTGTAGGTACCGCTTACGGTGAGAGGATTATCTTTTGTAAGAAAAGTATTGGGGGAAGATGCAGGAATGTCGATTACCGGTTTGTTCGGTGCTACTAAATCCACCGTACCGGACACCGGATCTGAGTCTGCGAAGTTTGTTGCTGCGTCTGTCGCTCTGGCCACAAGCGTCAAGGGTCCTGAGCTAACCGGGAGAGAAACTGTAAATCTCCCGGCATTAAGTGTAGCGGTAACGGTATTCACCGTAATACTGAGACCCGGCTCAGCTGTGTAGGTACCGCTTACGGTGAGAGGATTATCTT
>Ga0209726_10000017_pt1 | contig 346445 bp, 223 predicted proteins | sample Subgrocontami54m_FD_187453 | JGI IMG/M metagenome (GOLD analysis project Ga0209726, IMG submission 187453) | Subsurface groundwater microbial communities from S. Glens Falls, New York, USA - GMW46 contaminated, 5.4 m (SPAdes) (version 3) | ecosystem: Environmental > Aquatic > Deep subsurface...
CCTCATACTCACTCACCGCCTTCTCAATATCCTTCAGCACTTCTTCCTTGCTCTTCGATACGAGGTTCTTCGCTCCGTATTTCTCGATGTAAACTTTGGTCAGCATATCTATGTATTTCGTGTATTCCCCGGCTTCCGCAATACGCCCCTCTTCCGCCAGCTTCCGGATCACTCCGTCACGCCACTCCTTCAATACCTTCCGGAAATCCCTCTCGTTCAGCTCCGACACCAGCTTCATGCTCGAATGCCTCATGAATGCATCATAAAATGTCGTCTTGATCATGTCCTGGTACGAAACCTTCCCCTTCATCACATCCTCATACAGCTCATGTCCCTTCAGTGAATTAATCCGCGGCGTCACCAAAACATACGAACATCCAGCCTCCTTCAACCCCTTGGCAAATCCTTCCGTGTGAAAGCCTCCGGCCAATACAATCGCGGAATTCATTTTCGTCTTCTTCATCAAATCCAATAAATTTCTCTGCAGAGCACGGTCCCTCTCCACCGCCAAACGGTAAAACTCCAGGCCCGCATCCGCCCACCGCGCATTCTTTAAAAGCGATAAATATCCTTTTTCATCTCCCTTCAATTTCTCGAGCTTCTCGCGCGAAAGCTCCAGCATCGCAAGGTCCTTCAGAATCAAAAATCGCTTGTAATCTTCCGAGATTTTGCGTTCCTCATCCCCGGTCATCATCCCCTCTTCCAGCTCTTCGATGAAGCCCTCAAGCTCTTCAAAAAGACGCGTGCCCTTGATAGTTGCCAGGGTCTCCACATGCCCCAAGAGCTCCCTCATCCCGGCCGTTATCTGCACAGGATCATTCATTTCTTCGCTCACTCCCATCACGTACTTCAGATACGCCCCGGCATCCATGCGTCCGGTCACATATTCCTGGTACTTCCCATTCCACTCCATCACCGCTTCCTTGCCGAGCTTTCTCCCATGCTTCTTCTGAAATCCTTCCGCCAGTCCCCGGATCGCTCCATCCAGCTCTTCCTTGTCCATCTTCGCGTCTTTCTCAATCGAGCTATACAGCACCCACAAATGTGGAAATTTCTCTGCCGCTCGGTTCTTATCCATCTCTTTAGCACCCGCTTTGGCTGTTTCCACACCCTTTAGGTACTGCAATAACTCCAGCAAATGAACCTTCTCTTCCCGGAAACCCTGCACTTTTTCATGAAACTTATTGTGCTCCGCTGAATAAACCTTCTCCCGTTTACCATCCAATGCCTTCTTCAATTCCTCCAATTCTCCCAGCATTCGCTCCTTCCTCTGCATGGCCCTCAGATACGCCACGTAATTTGCCTCATACAATTTCCAATCCTCAATACCAAAATAGCCAGCCTCTTGCTCATCCAATACCGCCGCCATCTCCCCTCCCGTCATTTCACCGCGCGATAAATATTCTCCCATCACACGCTTCTTGATCCCGGCATCCGGGAACATTCTCAAAAGCGTGGGGTCCATACGCCCCTTCCCGCCTTCCATCGCCACCAGCCGGATTCCATACTTCTCCTGCATGTGCTTGATTAAATTCCCGATATTGGACTGAGCATCAACCACCACGTGCGCATCCTGGATAAAAACCACAAACGGGCTCTTCTCTTCGGCGCGGTACTCTTCCTGAATGCTCCCGATTTCCTGCGGAATACTCAGTTTCTCAGGGATGGTCAATGCGGCCAGCGATTGATCGGACGGTAACGGAATGTGAAACGGCCCTTGCGCGTAGGTGAAGGTCGTAAAAGAAAATGTGAAGACTAGTAGAATAGATATAAATCTACAGGCTGGATTTCTTTTTTTCATGTCAGTTTGATGCGACTTTATAAAAGTCGTTAATAAATGATAACACCTGATAGTATTTAATACAAAAAAATAGGAATTTTTAGCAGAATCGACCAATCCTGTAAGTTACTGAAATTATTAGGGTTAAATTAATAATGGTAAAAAAAGAGGGAAAACTTTATGCAGCCCGCTTAACAGCTTCAGCGGCAGTTTCATCATTGACCAGCGAGAAAACAAATTCTGAAAGGCGCAAGGAAATCATGCCGTCCTGGCCCATCTCAAACCATTGGCCGAGAAATCCCATGTCTTCTCCCAATTTATCTTTTTGGGCCTCAAGAAAATTTCGGAAATTTTCCGGCTTCAATCGATCAGCATAATCGGCAAGGAGAAAGGTGAGTAAGATAGCGCTTGAAAATGCAAGCTTACGCACCCGCTCATCCTGGAGTTCAAGAATCTGAGCCATGATGGAATGCAGATTCCGAGCAACTTTGGGCGGAAGCTCCAGGGATTGCGTCAGCACATAAAATGATTCCAGATCACCGGATGAGAGCTTTGCGCTATCCATGTGTTTAAACATGACGTTAAATTTCAAGCCCGACCATGCGGCAATATCCTGGCGAGTCGGAATGTTTTCGTCGTAATAAATTTTCAATTCCTTGATCCGGCCGGCAAAAGGAGCCATGGCTTCACGCACGATTGGCATTCCTTCCCGGTTGAAATTAGTTGCTAGAGGAAGTTTTTTGCCTTGCGGATTCGCCGCAATTTTCGCAACCGCTCTTGCCGTAACGCCCTGATAAAATTCGATTTTGCGGTCGTCATAATATTTTTGAAGAACCGAAAGCGCGGCATTGGCCGTACGCATGGCTTCGCCGAAAACAAATCCTTGAACCCGCCCGATTAAATCGTCGAGTTCATCCCCGGTAATCATTCCGCTTTCTATCCATGGCCCGAACGCCGTCTCTAAATCCACCTTGAATTTTCCGGAAATCAGATCCCGGATGATTTCGTCCGATTCTTTCAGCCTTTGCTGGGCTAAAAATTTATCACTCCGGCCGTCGAGGTCCCTTCGCGCCTGTGTGGAGATGCCAAGCGATGAAGCGCGGTAAATAATAGTGGGGAAAGACACGCTAAGATGGTGAAGCAAAAGACTGACCGCCTCATCTTCATGCTGTTTTAATGAAAACTCGGCGTGGTGGTGGGAGACGCCGGGTCCCTTGATTTGAATGCGGCTATCCGGACTGCGGCCCAGAGAAATTCGCTTGCCGGGTTCTTTCAACAAACTCATCGGATAGAAATGCAGTTTGGGATGTAAATCCGAACGGCCCGCCGCCTCCATCAGTAAAATTCCCTCTGACGAAATGGAAAGGATTTGAAAATACGTCTGTCCGATTTGAACCACATCATTGGTTATCAGAAAGGAAAGCACGTCCTCCGACAGCCGCTTGGGATCAACAAGAAGCTGCTCCACGCGTGTCCCTTCGGCAGCACCTGTGCTCGCCTGTGCCGCCCCGGCTTGGGTCACGATGTCAAACATTCGATCCAAAGCCCGGTGAATTCCTATTTTTGATTCCGTGTCGATCGGCTTGATCATCAAATTCCCGGCCGGATCAAAATAGAGCTGCGCCGTTGCGGGCGCGGCACCTGCAAGCTGAAGTGGAAAGGGCTGCGATTCGCGCAAGCGGGATGCAGGAACCGACAGAAAACGCCACTCCGTATCATCACGGCTTCGCGAAACAAGAAATTCCATTCCTTCTGGACCGATGGAAAGGACTTGCGCGTAAAAACCCCCGATGTAGACCACATCCGCCACCCGCAGATTGAAATTTTCTCCGGAGTTAAGGACCTTCGCCTGAGTCTGTTCCGCGATATCATAAGTTATTTGCAGGTCAATTCCGATATCCTTGATCCGCCGGCGCGGAATTTCTCCCTCCTGACTTGTAATCTGGGGCGCCGCAGCCGGCCGTCCTTCTAAGCTCTCCCGCAGCAACCGGAGTTCTTTATCAATAGCCGCTATCCGGTGAGCGCGGGGAGCATTTTCTGTCGCAAAAATATCTTCTAGTTTTTCACCCCGGTACACGGATTGCACCGGCATGGATCGCGAATAGGGCTGGTAAAAACTCATGCTTTCGCCTGGCTCAAGCGCGCGGGCGTTTAAAACCAGAATACCCGGTTCGGAACCTTGAGCACGGGAACTCGCGTTTAATCCTCCGTCCAGGTAAAAAACATCGTCACTCGGAGCCTTGAGTCTTCCCACCTTGTGCTCCGACGAATCATGTCCTACCAAAAGCCGGTTAGGCATTAGGCCTGTCGCCCGCTCAATCAAATCATAAAAACTTCCGCGGTTTTCCTTCGCCGGCAGAGCACTCCACTGGTGGACGTAATGCCAGATCGTGTCCCAGAGAAGATCGACCTTACGGTCTGTGACGAGGGTGATGGCAGGCTCCAGCAATTCTTCATAAGCCGCCTCCATTTCGTTCATGCTGTTGATACTTTTCACTTTGAGAATATCGCCGTGCGCGATGACACTCCGATCCACCACCGCCATCTGTTTCATGCGGCTCACAAAGTCCACAATACCGGCATCTTTCATGGCCTCATAACTCCCGTAGGCATCGTATAATTCCCGGACAGTTCTTTGAAAGGCCTCGACGCTGCCACCTTTCCCGCCTGAAAAACGAAGGCCGGTAGCAATTCTTGACGCAATGTCCTGGGCCTTTGCGACCCCAACCTCGGTTCGCCGCCTCTCGAGCTCCAAAAATAGTTTCCACAGCGCGTAATCATGGTCGCCCATCACCACCAGCACCCGCGAATCCGGGGCCCTCTCCCCCACATATTTTTGTAAACCCATGATGAATTCCAAAACTTCGACATTTTGATCACCGCGGTCCGTCAAATCTCCGGCAAGGGCAATCACGTCTCCCGCCTCGAGAGGAAGCATGGCCAAAATTTCCTGGTAAATCTGCCGGCGCCGGACGCCATCTTTTGGGTCCAAACGTTTCAAATTTTTAGCCAAAATATTGAGTATGAATTCCCGGTCCTCCTGGCCCGCCTTCAAGCCTGCCAGAATATGCGCCAACATAGCCTCAAAATCTCCGTGCACGTCGCCCAGCGATATCAATCGCGTGGCTCCCTGAATAATTTCGGTGTGCCGGCCTGAAAACAGGGTTTTAAGAGACGTTTTAGTGCGGGCCAGGTCTTCTCTCTCGGTTTCAAGCTCCCGGATCCTGGTTACACTTTGTTCACGGGTGAGTATTGGGCTGCTGGCCGAGACTTGCCCGGCAGCAATCTCCGGAATAAGATCGGCTAGAGGAAGCTCTGATTGTTTTCGCGCTTCCTCAAATTCCACCGTGACCTCCGAGGCCGGTTCATTGTTTCTTACCATCAACGTGTTATTGATAACCATAAATTCAACATGAATCGGCCCGATTCTCCCGTCCCGGACCCGGTGCAGGGCCAAATTGCCGCTGCCCACACCGATCATTTGACCCATTTCAAAAAAAGATTTTCCCTCCCGCCCCAAAGGATCCTCTGAACTGACCAAAACTCCGTGAGGAGTAATTTTTATGGTAATCGTCGAATCGCCGATTTTCATTTGCGCTGTACCTGCGAAAACGGTTGCAAGACGCACTTCACGGTTCTGTCCGGCTCTTGGGCCAAGCCTCACCATCCTTCTTTCCTTGACTAGTTCAGGATCTCCCTCCCGGATACTGCGTTCCATTCGCACGCCCCGGTTGTAAGTTACGAATGTGGCCCGCAAAAGAGCGGGGATTGCAAGCCCCCCAGGTAAAGTGAAGGTACCGTCTTTTTCCAGGCGGAGCGTGACATAATTCCACTCCTTGGCGGACGCGCCAATCGCGCTCATGGCACCTTCGGGGTCAAATCCGATTTCCACATCCACTCCCCGCTCGCGCCTTGATGCCAAATATTTCGACAGGCGCACCAGATTCGTGGAGATCGTCTCTGCCCCCAGCGATTCAGCGGATGCAGTCCCCGGAGACGAACCCCCTTCGGGGGCGGTAGAAAGCCCGGCCGAAGGGGACAGCGATTGCCCGCTAATTTTATCCGCTGTTCCGAGTGAGGCGCCTCCCAGTTTTATCCAGCTCCACAAATTCCAGCCTCTCTCTTCCTTGCGTGTCACAACGTACATTTCATTTTTCCGGTCATAACGAAGCGCCAGGCCCAAACCTTTCGCATTCCGCTCAAGCCATCGATACATGTCATTGGCCTCATCACTTCGCATGTCATCCCCGGGCACTGACCGCCATTCATCCAGCAGGCGGTCTCCCAAAATCGCATGGTGCAAGAGAAGCGGCATAGAACGCCTCATCAATCCCTGTTTTTTCGCAAAAGTCACGGTCCATGTTGGTTCAAATGCTACGAGCGTGGCGTTTTCTTCTACCACGCTGAAGTTTGCACCCGCCGCCATCTGATAGCCCAACTCTCCCCGGGCGGTGAACGTCAGCATCACATACTGATTAGTCTCTTTATTTCTCGACAGTATGAGCTGCAGACCCTCGCCCGGAATGACGGCCGTGATCTCATAATTCCGGTATGCATTCAGGCTGTCATCCTCCGTGAAACTGATAAAATATTTCAAATAAGGCACGATTTCCTCCGGAAGTGCCCCGGCAGAGGGCAGACGTTTTAAAGGTGCCAGAAAACCGTCAACTTCATCCACCTTTTTTTGGAGTTCTTCAATAACATGCGGAGACATTGCTCGTTCGCTGGCAAAATCGCGGGCTTCCCGGTATAGCCGGAAAGCATTCAGCAAATCTCCCTGGTCTTTGAATTCCAATGCCTGATTTCGCAGCTCGGATAATTTTTGCTGGTTTGCAGTCATATCCTGACCCAGCGATTGAGCCCGCGGGCTTTCCGGCACACCAATCGGACCATCCCGGAACAAACGCTCGAAAAAGGCGCTCATGCCGGCAGTTTTATCATTGATCTCACCTGTCTTGGTATTGCGAAGAGGTCCTCCGGTGATATAGCCCACATAATTACTATATGTGATTTGATCCGCCGGTGTGTAATACGGAGCTATGAAAGGAAGGACACTGCCAAAATTCGCGGGATTGAGGCGCCTTTCCTTTGCTGCGGCTGTCGTGGCTTTTTTGGCTTTGCTCTCACCGCGGTTATAAACAAAGGCGGCAAATTTATTCAGCTCCAATTGTGTGATCGGCTCTTCCGAAACGCCGGCCCGGTCCTTGGTAAGTTTGCGCAAATGATCATCCATCACTCGCATGCTATCCGAAAGGACCAATGACCCGACGCGTAGATTAATTGTCGGGTTAAAAAGAAGCGGGCGCGCAACCGGAGAGCGTTTTTTCTTTTCAGGGCCGTTTTCCGTAAAAAATAAAATTTTAAGCCGGCGCGTCATAATTGCTTTTCTCTGCTCCGGACTGAGCGTATCTATAAGACGGCTTTCGATCAAATGCGCCTCATCCAAGGGATCTCCCAGGGTCAGTTTTCTGAAAATCTGAATGTCACTCGTGTCCACTCGAATCGGCTTTTTTTGAACCGTGACCACATCGCCTTCTTTGATATTGGCTTTTATCCATTCGTAGGCATTTTGCCTTCCGTCATCCACGTTGATCCCGCCGTACCATCCCCAATCAATCATATTATGCTCGAGCACTTTGTCCCAATAATTGATAAGCGTCAGCCGGTTGACCTGCTTAAGCCCGTGGCCGTCACCTGGATAAACCTGGTCGATTTTTAAATTATTACCGCCGCTTTCGCGCATCATTACGGAAAGGAAGAAAGGAAACGGAATATTCCAGCGGGATTCCACCTCATCCAAAATGCCAGCATCCAAATCCGGCACAGTGAATTGGTCATATAAGCGCCCGTCCTCATCCCTGCGGGAATTTATCGCCTGATTGAATTCCCCTACTTTTCCTCGAACTCTCTGGCTAAGGAGCCGGCGGACCCCTGCCTGATCCAGCCGGGCAAGCGCCGGAATCAATTGCTTTAAATAAAGCGGCCGGAAGGCGGCATCGCGCTCCATCTGCTTGCGCGGAATACTGCCCCTTCCGTTTTTGACGAAATGAACTTTGAGAATGGCGTCTTTTTCTTCGGGAGTGAATTCATTTACAAATTCACGAAAATTCTTGCCGAATAAAATGAGGGAAAGCGTTCTCTGTGTGAATGAGTCATCCAATTGCTGCCATAAAGCGGCTATTTCCCGCTCGCGCTTTTGCATCAGCGTTTCATGTTTTTGGCGGCCCGCCTGCCAGCGGATTTTTGCCGCCTGCGACTGACGTACTGATTCCATCCGGGTTAGCTGCTCACCAAAATTCCAGGCAACAACCCCCGCGCTCACACTCATGGCGAGCAATGCGCTGTTTTTGATGCCTTGATGCCGAAATTTTTCATTCCTAACTCTCAATCGTGATAGACGGTCCTCCGATGCCATTTTAAAAGCTTCCCGGGTAAGCCGGTAGCCGAAAATCCCGTCAGCCAAAAATACTGCCCCATAGATAGAAAGAACACCGTATATATAAAAGGGCCATGACGGAGGCAGGAACATCAGAATCGCGTATAAAATCGCGCTCCAGCCAAGCATGAACCACCCGGCGGCCGGAGGATTCCACTTCCTGTCTTGCCGGGTATTCCAGTTCTTAAGAAGAATCAGCGAATCCATCCAAAAAAGCGAGGTGACACCCACCGTGGCGGCCAGCGGGAGATGCAAATTGCCAAGCAGCGCCACTGAAACCGCGGGCGGGATCGCCAAATTCAACCCTTTGAGAACTTGCTTCCCAATCCCGAGCGATGCGGCATTGGCTCTAGGCTTCGATTTTTGAGGGGTGTTTCCCAATAATGCCTCCAATGAGATTTTTCCCAGCGAAGTTTGGGTCAAAAATTCTACGCCTTCATCCAGAGTCCAGGAGTTCGGGATCGGAATAATTCTCTTACGGAACGCCTCTTTGACTCGCCGGTATTGACCGGCATGCATGAGAATAATCGCATCCGTGATTGGAATCGCTTCTGAGGATGTGTACTCCTCGGTCAAGGTTTCTTCAAAATCCCATTGGCTTAATCCCGGAGTGAAGTTCAGGCCGGGCGAGGACTCGACAGTACGTTTGGGGATTAAAAATGCGGTTGCAGTCAAGGACTCATCCTCCGGCGTGATGCTATAATCCTCCTCAATATGCCCCCACAAGAGATAGACTTCCTCGTCCGCCGTGACATCATTCAAGTTTGCGAAGTAACGCGGATGCTTTTTCTTGCTGTCGAGAGAATCAATGGGTGCCTTCAGATCGCCTGAAAAAACCGTGTACCCTCGCCTCAAGGCCTCGGCCTCCGAAACGACCTCTCCATCGGCAAGAATTCCCGGTAGATTGAAAAAGGGCGTCGCATGGCCGTAAAAGTCCTCTCTCTGCCATCCTTGCCCTGCTGATAATGGCGAAGGAAACCATGCAACGGCACGCTCGGGCGTTAAATCGCTGCGGTCCATAGCGAGAAGGATCTTCTTCACGTCACCAAGCTTTACCGGATTCTTAAGATATTGACTCGCTGCCGCATAATCCAGATAAACTCCCCACAATTCACTATTGACATCAGACGCATGATCCAGCAGGAAATCCTTCACGGCATTAATCTTTTTTGCATCGTTGATTCTTTCCAGCAATGGCCTCGTCTTGCTATCCAAAACACGGCCAATCTCTGCATTATTGACGGTGGGCAGATTTTGAACTTCCAACAGAAGAGTATTCCAGCTCATAATTACTTTAAGATCATTCACGATCCCTTGATCGATGAGGGATAATTCATTTTGTAGCAAATCCCAAAGACGTGATTCGTCCCTGATGAGCCCGGCCATGGTTTCCGCATTTTGTATTTTGAATTTTGAATTTAATCCCGGAAACCGTTTGTCAAAAGATGCATAAAAAATAAGAAACCGGAAATATTCTGCCATATCTTTAAATCCCTCCGATGCAGAACTTGCCGAAGCCGCCCGATGCGCCTTCCGAAGCGCATCAGGATCGTTGAGCAAAGATTGCCCTGCTATGCGCCACGGAGAACGCTTTGGAAGCGACCCAGAGATTTTTTGAATTGCGGCCCGTGAATCTTTTACAACCTCGTATCCTTTATTGCTTTGTACCCGCACTTCTCCAAGCGATGCGCCCTCACCAGACCGTTTCAGGAGCGAATCAAGGGCCGAAAGAATCATACTGTCTTTTCGCGCTACTGCGTAAACCGCCCAGTTGAGCGGCTCACCGGCGCGCCGAAGCTCAATCAAAGGAATCAGCTCAAAGCCCTGCGGCACAGCGGCACGGGTGGATTCCGCATCAGGACCGGAAAGGGGACGTATCAACAGCGCGAATCCCTCGGGCGATAAATATTGCGGGAGTACTTGCAAAAAAACATTCATCTCTCTCTGGGCCGGAGGATTGAAAAGGACAATATCGAAAGTCTTTCGCAGAAATCCGGTAAAAAAAGAGGCGTCTGCGATATCTTGAATTTTGTCACTCAAATTGAGACGCGTGACACTGCTTCTGGCTTTGGCGATTTCTTCAGGGGAAATATCCGAAAGCGCCGCGCTCGCGGCTTTTAAATCACGCACCGCCGCAATGCCGTGGATTCCGTTTCCTGTTCCGATGTCCGCTACAGTCCTTCCCTCAAAAAAAGGTGCAAGACGCCGCATAGCCTCAAGCATAAGTTTGGTAAGTTCCTTAAGGCTTTCTTCCCCGGTGTAAATTTGGGTTATTGTGCCAGAAAAAATCCCGGGATCGAATTGCCCGATGCTCAAAACATGCAATTTTTCCGCCTGCTGCCGGAATTTCAGAAGTTCGATGGCCAGATCAAATTGTGCCACCGCATATAAATCAAGGGTGGCACCGGACTCGAGTCTTGTCCGTTCGTCTTCTAAAACCGGCTCCCGGGCTTTTTGAAGCTGATCCAAAGTTGGAAATTGCGAAAGTAAAACCAATGCCCTGGGAAAAATTTCACGCCGGGTTGTCAATTCCTCTGAATAATCTCCCTCAGCTTGCAAGAATTTCTGGCTTCTGAAATATCCCAGGGCCCATTGATAGATCATTTGATCTTCGGGAGTTTTTATCAGCCGGTCCAGGTTCCAATCCGAAGGCGCATCCGGCATGACCACGGCTTTTTTAAAATTCAATGCACCCTTCTTGAACGCTACGTATCCGAATTCTTGCCGGGCGGCATAAACCACATGAAGATGATCCGTAAGTTTATGGTGAAATTCTCCGTGTGGAATCTCCTGGGGGATGTGTCCGACCAGCAATACAGCATTCGGTTGTTCAATGCCCGGCATTTGGAGAAAATAATCCACCTGATCTGCCCCATAATAAGAGGAAAAGCTTGCATCCGGGTCATCCGACCAACGGCGCCAATGGGCCTCATGGACAATCAGCGACGCCATATCTGTTTTGTCATACAAATCCGTCACACGCGCCTGGCGGATGTGCGCGAGCTTCAAAGCGGCTGAAATGGGCCCCGCGTGAGCGGCCAAAAGTCCATCGGTAATCAACAACAGAGGGCTGTTGGCCATAAATCCATCATGATAACGGTCAAGATATTCGTATCCAAAACTTTTTCCCAATTCTTTGGCAAATAGCATCCCCTGAGAAACAATGCCTTTTTTGCTCGTATCTTCTTTGGCAACCGCCGGCTGAAGATGCTCGTGGTTTCCAGGAATGTAAACTACTTTCCGGAGATAACCGTCCTCATCAATGGCACGCCGCATGAGCTCCATCACCATGCGGTGAATCACAACCGACGAGGCCATGTCACTTAATTCCTCCACCGTGCCCTTTTCGGGATGCACCACATCTCCCAGCAGCACCAGGACCGCCTCTCCGCGCATAATCTTTCCGTAATTGTCATTCACGGCCAAAATCCCCCATAAATGATCCGGCTTGCCATGCAAATCTCCCACCACGATATATTCCACATCCTCGGCCAGCCCTTTTCTCATGAATGGGTCTCTGTAATCGGGTACCGATTGATAGTAATCATAATTTTTCTTGAGCGCCGCGGTCACAACCTCGATGGTTTCCAGAGCGGCTTGTTTCTCGGCTGTACCGAGCGAGTTGCCTTCCCCTGCTTCGCGGCCTGTTGCGGCCTCTGAAGCAGTCAACGATTGAAGAAACTCATAGAGGCCGGAAGGATTCGAAGCAAGATCAAGGAGCTGGCTTCTGAATGCCTCAATAGCATTATTGTCCGGAGTATAGCTTGTTGCATAGACCCGGAGTGCGGGAGCCTGGCCCGCCGCATCACGCTCGGCAGCCCGTACCAAAAACCATCTAAGCACGGACTCCGGGGCCCGGCGGATAATATCCGCCGACCTTTCAGCCGAATCCCGTGCTTCCGCAATGGCCGCCATCAACCTTCCCACTTCACTTATCTCTACCGTATCCCTTGCTGTGTCTCTGCTTTCAGTTTTAGGAGGCGAAGGCTTTTCTTGCTGCGGCTGATCTTTCGGCGCTTCCGGAGCATCTCCGGATTTTGCTGCCGGGACAATCGGCTCAACCTTGTCCGACCTGCCACCGATTTTCTCCACGCCCAGCGATCCACCTGTCGCAGTCCCCGGAGGCAAAGCCGGAGGGGGCAGCGACGCTGCTCTGTGAAGGTCTATTCTGGCTGGAAGGGATGGCTGACCTTTCTGATAGGCGGTAAGAAGTTCGCGCGCAATTTCTTCTTTGACAATATTTTCCCTGGTGTCGGCCGGAATTTTTTCATGAACTGCGTCTACGATGCTTCGTGCCGCAAGCCGGGCCCCCGGTGTTACCGGCCCCGCACTTTCCGGCAATTTTTCTGTGGCTTTTTCCAGGACATTGAGCGCCGCAACACCTTTCCCGATTTCTTCCTGAATCAGGCCGGAAATCTCGGGTGTTAAACCGGCTGATCCTCCGGCCTCCTTCTCAAGAGCGGCCTCCAGCTGACTGCGGGTTAATTTTGAAAAACCAGCGGCCGCCAATGCGGCTTCGAGCCGCTCTTGGAGTGCCCCAGCATCAAAAGCGCCGGGGTTCAGCGCCAATTCGCGCAATAGATCCGAAGGCGTATCCAACGAAAGAGCCCCCAGTGAGGCGGCGAGATTGGATGGCTGGGTACGGCCAGCAATGCGAGCCAGCGCGCTCTTTTTCACCCCCTGCAATTCCTTTTCGATGGTTTGAATAATTTCTTCCTTGCTTTTTGAGGTGAGATTTTTGGTCCCGTATTTTTCCATATAAACTTGGAGCAGAAAATCCACATACTGCGTGTACTGCCCGGCCTCCGCCACTCGGCCTTGCTCGGAGAGATTCCGGATAATTTGATCGCGCCACTGCTTGAGCGAGTTTCTAAATTCCGGCTCGTTCATTTCCGAAATGAGCCTCATGCCGGCATGTCGGGCAAAGGCGTCGTAAAAAGTTGTTTTTAAATAATCCTTGTAGGAAAGTTTTCCGAGCATGACATTTTGATAAACCGAGGAATCGCTGAGTGAAAGCATTTTGGGGGCAATCACCGCGTAGGAATAATTCTGTTGTTTGAGCCGGGCTTCAAATCCGCGGCGATGGAAGCCCCCCACAATCACCGCGGCCGAAGCTGCTTTTTTCCGGGACATCAAAGAATTGAGATTATCGTACAGAATGCGGTCTCGCTCCAAAGCCAAGCGGTAAAACTCAAGGCCCGGGTCCAGCAATTTTGAATCCTGAACCAATCCATCGTAATACGCCGGGTCTTTTTCATATTCCCGCAGTTCATCCCGGGTCATTTCCAATGCGGCCATATCTTTGAGAATACGGATGGCGGAATACTTCCGGGCCATGCCTTTTTGCTCAGGCCTGACCGCAAGCCGGTCCTGAATCTCCGCCAGCATTCCTTCCAGTTCATCAAAAAGCTTTGTGCCCTTAATGCCGGCAAGCATGTCGGTCTGCTTGAGGAGTTCTTTCATGGCTGGATCAAGATGCAAATCGTAACCTGCGCGCTCGACCGCGGTGGATAAAAATTTAAGAAATGCGGCCGGATCCATGCTTGCGGTGGAAAAGGCCTGCATCTTTTCATTCAACTCCATGGCCGCCGGTTTGCCGAGTTCCGCCTCCGCCTCTTTTTTGAATTTTTCAGCCAGATGCTGAAGCGCGGACCGCAACTCTTCGGTGTTGAGGGCTTGTTCGCGCTCCATGGAATCGAGGAGGATTTTAAGGTGCGGGTATCCGGCTTTGCGATCCTCGCTCAGTCCGATGCTGTTGAGATAATTCAAAAGCCCAAAAAGATCCCCCTCACCGCCCCGAAATTTCTCGGCAGCCTCATGAAATTTGTTCAGGTCTAGGGTGTAGACATTTTTACGTTTTTCATCAAGTTCCTGCGTCAAGGTTTTAAGATTTTTAAGAATACTTTCCTGATTCCGCCCGGCACGCAGAAAAGCAAGGTAATTAGCTTCGTAAAGCTTCCAGTTCTCAAGGCCGATATAATCCGCTTTCGCGGGATTAAAAATCGAGGCCATCTGCGCGCCCGAAAGCTCTCCCCGCCTCACATACTCCCCCATCACCTTGGTCTCGAGCTTTGCATCCGGAAAAGCACGGAACAACTCCGCATCGACTTTTCCCGCTCCGCCCTCAAGCGCTACCAGAGAGATGTGATATTTTTCCTGCAGGTACCGGAGAATCTTTTGAATGCTGGCTTGCGCATCCGCCATCGCGTGGGCGTCCTGGATCAGCACAATAAACGGCTTTGTTTTGTCGGGGGAAAGGTTCTGCTCCTGGATCGTGCCGAACTCTTCAGGAATTACGAGAGGTTCTTGAATCAGAACGGATTCCGGCCTATCAGCGGCGTTGACTGTGGCAGGCATTTGCGCCCACCCCAGACTACCGGCTGAAAAGAAAAAAAGCGTCCCTAACGCGGTTGATTTTAAAAAAATTCTCCCACTCTTTTTTGGCATCACAGTATTTTGATATAGATCTATTGTTCTATTTTTATTTATGTCTCCGACTAATTTAAAGCTTAATAAAAAGATTGTATAAATATTACCATATAGGTTGATAGAATTCTAGGATACGGCGATTAAAAAACCGACATCTTTCTCGCTAACAGCTTTATATCAAAAGGGATAGGCTGTCGTTATATCTTTGCTACTTTTAATTCAGGAGGGGCTAAAAATTTGCCAAGACAATCTAGAGCAGGGGCTTTGTTTTATGATATGATTCCTGATTGTGCTAATACTAACCGGTGCGCTATTTGCCGTAGTCTTTTTTTTGATTGAAGGCTATGAATTCGGAGTGAGCAATCAAACCGTCTTCTTGCCGGTTATCCAGGCCTATCTTGGAGACACTTATTTGCTTCAGGATTTCGGCACCCATAATCATTTATTCTATCACCTCAATTTTAATTATATTTTAGCTTTTCTTTCCAAATTTCTGGGGTTATCGCACAGTTTCTTTTTGGGTCAAGCGATGGTTGCCGTTCTTCTCTATGTCAGCATCGCCCGGATAACCCGATGCTTATTCGAGGACCGGAAAATACTGCTGGTGAGTTTTATTTTGCTCTTTCTGTGGGGCAATCTGGGTCTGGACGGCAATGTGCTTTGGGCCAACAGGCTGGAAGCGCAATACATCTCCTGGCCTTTAACCCTTTTTGCGGTGGATTTCTTGCTAAAGGAAAGGTACAACCTTTCAGCGTTTTTCGCCGGCTTAAGTTTTGTTTTCCATTTTCCGCTAGGACTCCTTACTGCGGCCATTATTTTCCCGACTATGATCACAAGCACCTTGAGAATGCGGGGTAATCCCCTTCGAGTGGTAAAAGCAGCGTTCGTATATCTCCTATTTTTTATCCCCGTTTTCTTCGAACACTCGCATACGCTATTTCACGAAGATGTCAATTGGGGTCACAGTTTCATCGACTACGCCGCTTTCAGAATGCCGCATCATATGCTGTTTGATGCAAGGCTTTTTGCGGCTTTCCTTTTTTTCATCCTTCTCGCCGCAGGGTCTTACGCATCATTCAAAAAATCGGGAACCTCCCCTCCTGCCTTTCTCGAAAACCACGCGAAAGTTTTAATCCTCTCGGCAATCACCTTGGGGATCGGGCTTCTGCAGTACGCTGATTTTTACCAGTGGAAGTGGGGCGCTCTGTGCCGGCTACAACCCCTCAGAATGTCACCGCTCATCGCGCTTTTTGGTATCCTGTACCTCTCAGCCCTGCTCATCCGTTTGATTCGGCATTCATCCCTGTGGGCCAATATTCTGGCGATCCTGTTATGTTTTCTCTTAGGGCCCCGGTTTGTCGGCTATCTCTCCATGCGTCAAAACTGGCTTTATCCTGCTGTCACTTTTACCGTTGTCATCGCGCTCATCGTCCTCCGCAAAACACAAAATACGCAGGTTGAGCGGTCCACAGTCCTGCTGTTGATTCCTTTGATCTTGATGTTAATATCCAAAGGATATATCGAAACAAACGGCGGGCTTCATTTAAAAACGCCGCGATTTTTTTATGACATGCGAGAGGAAAAAAATGATCCCTGGGTTGATGCCTGCCGCTGGATCAGCAGCCATGCAGAAAAAAATGCACTTTTTATAACCCCGCCCTATCTTCAGGGCTTTACCTTTTATGCCGGCCGCAAAACCATTGTCGAATTCAAATCAGGGGCCAATTATAAAAAACAGGCCGCGGAGTGGCGGGAGCGTCTTACGGATTTATCCGGAGGCGTGCCTCTGGCGAACTGCAGCGGTTTCACGTGTGACGATGTGATGAAAAAAAATTACTCGCTTCTGGACGCGCCAAAAATCAAGTCCCTTGCCCAAAAATACGGGGCCGCCTATCTTGTCACGGATGCCGGCAAAACTTATCCGTTCAAAATGCTCTATAAGAACGCAAGCTACACCGTGTATTCCCTGGCAGACTAAACCTTGCCGCGCATACGTTCCCAAAAAGCGAATCGAAGGTAACCTGCCAGGTATCCGAAAGCATACACGCTATACCCCAAAAATCGAATCCACTGACCGCTTAAAAAACTTTTGACCAGACGCAAAGGAAAACGAAGTAACCGAAAAAAAAAGGGTGTCATGGGAACAAATCCGCCGGAAGAAACGTTCTCATCCGTATCATAACTGATATCGGGACGAAAAACCTGAGCATAGGCCGATCCATACCCATTTCTCAGGAAAACCCGCACAAATTTTAAAACGCCGTCCGGCAAAGGATGATAGGCCCAGGTGTCGGGCACGAGAACCACGCGATACCCCGCCTGGCGTATCCGCACTCGCAAGTCAGGATCGAGACCGCGTAGAATATCTTCTCTTTCCATCCCCACCTTCAAAAAAATTTCTTTACGAAAAACGACACAGCCGTGGCAGGGGAGGTCGCTATCGGTAACTTTTTCAACAATGGGCATACGAAACCGGGGAAATTGTTCAGCCGCTTTTTTCTGGAAAGGAGTGGCATTCGGAGGAGGCAATATAGACGCCCCGGCCATGGCCACCCGGGAATCCTTTTCCAGGGCGCGGACCAAATTTTCTAGAACCTTGGAATGTCCAATGCGGCTGTCATCATCCACCACCGCAAGAATTTCCCCCCGAATTTTTCTGACTCCCTGATTGATAGCCTTCCCCTGTGGGGAAACCCCTCTCACCACAAGAATTTCCAAATCTTTGACCGTTTGTCCCTTCAAATCCTCAATTAAGGCCTGAAGATTATCCTCCCGGGATTTGGAAAAACTTGGAATTACCACGGAAACCCGCGGTGTTTCAGACAGGCGTATGATTTCGACGGCCTCGCTCTCGTTACTCATGAAAATAATTATATACGAAGCCTACGCCGCTTCACATACAAATGTTATTGTTCCAAAATGGCCTTTGCCTTACAATCGTTTCATGAAAAGACTTCTGTATATCCTCTTTTTAATATTTATTTTCCTCGCCTCCGGGGAATTATTGACACGCAGCGTCTTGAAATTTGACCCCGGCGAACATTTCACGGACCGGACCTCAAGCCATCCCTACATACGAAAAGATTGGGTCCCGGGATTTCATCGAATCTACAAAGTAGGCCGCATCGGGAATCAAGCCGGAACCGTCGAGTTCAAAATCAATCCCTTTGGCTTTAGAGCCGAATCAATGAAAACAGCCCTGAAGCCGCAGAATACGCAACGCATTTTCTTCCTCGGGGAGTCCACCACTGAATGCATCACCCTTTCTGAAAATGATGTTTTCCCTTCCCGCGTTGAAAAGTTACTGGCCGAATCCCATCCTGATCAAAAATTTGAATGCATCAACGCAGCCATGAGCGGCAATCTTGCGGCTGACAGTTTGGCCACGCTGATCTACAAAGTGATGTACTATCAGCCGGACGTTATCGTGGTCATGCACGCGATCAACGATCTCCGCTATGGCACCGTTCCCACTTACGATCCGATCCGGAGACCGGACTATTACCGATCGTTCTATTACGCCGGGTTTGATGAAGGCGGCCACTCACCCTGGCACCTCCGGGGCATCTTGAAAAAATCCTTTTTTTTAACCCTTCTCAAAAGAAATCTGATGGACCGATTTTTTGTTGTCGAAACAGAAAAAAAATATGACAAAATGCGACAAAAAAGGAAAACCCTCCCCATTACATCCATCGTCGAATCTAAATCCGTCAAAGATTTTTTAAAAAATCTCGAGGAAATGGCTTTTATTGCGCGGGGCCACGGCGTGCGCATCATCCTGATGACAGAGCCGAGCATTTACCGTGAAAATCTGCCCCCCGAGATTGATGAAAAATTATGGATGGGCTATTTACCGGGACCCGGCATCAATCTCAGCAACGACTTTCTCGCGCGGGAAATGAAACGGTTCAACGACGCCATTCGAGAATTAAGCCGGCGAGCTAAAATTGAGCTGATCGATCTCGAGGTGAGCTTTCCGAAGGATTTGACCTGCTTTTATGACGATGTTCATTTCACACCGGAAGGTTCCCGCCGGGCCGCCGGGATAATTTCCCAATATTTGCGTGAGCATTAAAAATCGAACCCCATCCCTTTTTTCTCTAGAGATTTTACGGTATTCATGCTATAAATGTCGTCTGTTTTGAGTCAAGGAGATATCATGAAACTCAGTCTTGCCGTTTTAGTGATGAATGAAATCGAAGCCATCCGCGAGATGTACGACAAAATTCCCTGGAACGCCGTGGATGAGGTGGTCGTGGTGGACGGCAATTCTAAGGACGGAACCCCTGAATTTTTCAAGAGTAAGGGCATCCGTGTCGTCACCCAAAAGGCGCGGGGCATGGGAGAAGCCATGTTGAATGCCCGCGAGGCTGTGACAGGAGATGCTATCTTGTATTACCATCCGGACGGCAACGAAGACCCTGTCGAAATCCCCAAGTTCAGGGCCTTTCTGGAGCAAGGCTATGATTTCGTAATCCCCTCCCGGATGCTGCGCGAGAGTTTCAATGAAGAGGACGCCAAGCTCATCAAGCCCCGCAAATGGGCCAATCTTTTTTTCGCTTTTATCGCCAACTTTCTCTGGCACAAGCAAGGGATTCATGCCACGGACGTGACCCAGGGATTCCGCGCCGTCACTTGCGAGGCTTTCGACCGCATGAATCTCAACGAACGAGGCGCAACCATGGATTATCAAATGGTGATCCGCGCCCTAAAATTGGGCCTAAAAATCCACGAGTTCCCGACGCGCGAAGGAAAACGGATCGGCGGCGAGACCAAATTCAAGTCCATCCCCACCGGCCTCAGGATGTTGAGAATTTTCTTTTACGAATTGTTTCACGGAAATAAAGTCTTCACTCCCGCCGAAAAAAATCTGCCGGCAAAGGAGCTCGCCTTAAAATGAACAAAAAAGCCGCCCTGGTGATGACGACCATCAATGTACCGGTATTGCTGGAGGATTATGCCGCCAATTTTGAGAAATTCGGGCATGCAAAGGATGTTTTTATTATAGTCATTCCCGACCTGAAGACGCCGCCGGCCGCCAAGGACTTTGTCCAAAAAATTGCGGCGCGCGGAATTGACGCCGATTATGTGGACATGGACCGCCAGGAATCCTGGCTGGCGCAATTCCCGGAGCTCAAGGCCCTTATTCCTTATAATTCAGACAACCGCCGTAACATTGGATTCCTGATGGCCGCGGAGCGCGGATGCGACATCCTCATTTCCATCGATGACGACAACTATTGCACGAAGGATGAAGATTTTTATGCCTGCCATGCCATTACCGGAACCACGCAAACCCGGCCCTGCGTGGCATCAAAGAACGGCTGGTTTAATATATGCAGCCTGCTCGACAATACTCATCAGCGGGTTCTGTATCCCCGCGGTTATCCTTTTGAATGGAGAGACAAGGACGCGGAGCTTGAAATAAAATCAGCCGCAGGATTCATCGCCGCCAATGCCGGGCTGTGGACCTATGATCCCGACATTGACGCTCTGACCCGTTTAAATAATCGCGAAGTCAAAACCACGGGCATGAACCGTGGCTCCGTCATGCTCGCGCCGCGCACCAAATCGCCGGTCAACTCGCAAAATACGGCACTTATCGAAGACGCCATCGCGGCTTATTATTTCGTTCTGATGGGAGAAAATCTGGACGGCTGCAAGCTGGACCGGTACGGAGATATTTGGAGCGGATATTTTCTCGGCAAATGCGTCGAGCATATGCGGCACTATATCGGAGTCGGAACCCCGGTGGCCCTGCATCGCAGAAACCAGCACGATCTTTTCAAGGACCTCCGGCAGGAACTTTGGTGCATGATCATTACGGAATCCCTGGTAAAAATGCTCGAGAAAATGGCGCTTAAAGGCACGACTTACTCGGAAACCTACCGGTCTTTATCCGTCGAATTGGAAAAAGCCGTGCGGGAGACAAACGAGCCCTACTTCACCCCGGAAGTGCGCAAATACTTCGCAAAAATCGCGAGCGCGATGCGCGTCTGGGTGGATGTTTTTCAAGAAGTAAGACAAAACCGCCTGAATTCCTCCAAACGCTCCGGCGTGCCGATATCGTAGACTCTTCCTTTTATCGGGTAGGCGTAAAAACTTGATGGAAGACGCGGAAACAAATCCTGCTCCAGCGAATAGAAAGTATTTTCCGGGATTCGATCCAGCAACGAGCGTTTTAAAATATAGACTCCCGCGCTAAGATAGCGATTGGATTGATAAGCCTTTTCCGTAAATGAAAGAACGCGATCCTTTTCATCCACGCGGATATAGCCGCCGTCATACCGCTCCCCCGCATCTGCCACGGCAATGGTCGCGAGTCCCCCAAAACGTCCATGGCGCTCCGCCATCGCGGCATAATCCAATGAAGGACAAAACGAATCCCCATTCATCACCAGGATGTTATCGCCCTCGAGCAGGTTCGCGGAATGCTTCAACGCGCCGGCCGTGCCTAAAGGCTTAGGCTCTTGAGAAATGAGGATAGAAAGCCCCTCACACTTTTTGAAATGACTCCCAATCCTGTCTCCCTTATAGCCCGTACAGAGAATAAAACGGCTAAACTGCTGATGGCGCAGTCTTTCAATCAGGATCTCAAGAAAAGGTTTTCCATGGATATCCACCATAGGTTTGGGAATATTGGGAACGGCAGACTTAAGGCGGGTGCCCTGCCCTCCGCAAAGGATGACTACGTCAGGCCGTGACGCGGACATTATGCCGGGGGACTTCTTTTTTCCCCAGAAAGAAGGTGTGAGTCCTGTAAATTTCCTGAATCTTCATGAGGTCGGCCTTCTTAAGCGGGCCCAGCGTGCTGGCTAAAATGTTCTCATCCACTTCGCGCCGGGTCAACATTCCGGGAATGACCGTGGAGATGGCACGATAGGAAAGGCAAAACCTGAGCGCGGTTTGGGCGGCTGTCCCTTTTTGATCCCGGATCGCGGATAAAAACAACAGCCGGGCCTCGGACCATAATTTGCGCTGCTCGGGCGCCCAGGAACGGCGGTGGTCTTGAGCATCAAGCGGCCGGGATTCGGAATAGGCGTCGCCCAGAAATCCAAAACAAAGAGGGGTGCGGCAAATCAATCCAACCTTCCGCTCCTTGCAGAGTCCAAAAAGCCCGTTGGTGAAAGCCCGCTGATCCACCATGTTGAAATTGACTTGCAGGCAGCTGACATCAAACTTTTGAACGGCCTTCAAACCGTCCTCAGGGGAGCGGACCGAAATGCCAATCGCGCGAATTTTGCCCTCCTTTTTGATGGAGTCGAGAGTGGCGAGAATTCTTTCATCCTGTTCGAGCAAATCAAGCGGCGGATTGTGAAGCTGGTAGAGGTCAACATAATCGGTTTGTAATCTTTTCAAACTGGCGATAATTGATTGCTTAATATGTTTGGGCGTGAAAGATTGCGACTCCGGCGTAAGAAAGCCGACTTTGGAAGCTATAACGATTTTACCGCGGAGCTTTTTAAAAACCTTTCCGAGCAGGATTTCGCTATGACCGTATCCATACAAGTCCGCCGTGTCATAAAAGTTGACGCCATTTTCAAAGGCCCGTGCCAGAGCTCTCCTGGACTCGGCGTCATCCGTTGGGCCGTAGGCGATAGCCCCTTTAACATTTCCCCCAATGCCCCAGGTGCCAAACCCTATTTCCGATACCTGAAGTCCCGTGCTTCCGAGGCGCCGATATTTCACTGAAGAATTAATAATGACCCGCTAATTCCGTCTCAACGGTGTTATTGCCGTAAAGATACGCGCCTCTCCTGTGCCCGTACCAAACCACCTCCCGGCACCACTCATCCCAGGACAACCATTGCTTGCTAGCGCAGTCAATATGATACCGGACCCTCTTCGGCGCCAGGTGAACTTCCGTCCCCTTCAAAATGGATTGATAAAATTCCCATATATTATAGGAAAGATCAAGTACCACATCCTCGTTCTGAAAGGGCTGCTTCAAGAGAGCTCTGTTCAACCGGATGGCTTCGCAAAGAAGCTCGTGCGTATTCACCTGGATGGACTTAGACTGAAGCTCGCTCCGGAGATCGATAAAACTTTCCTTCATAAACCGGTCCAGCAGCTGCTCCGCCTCCTTGTAGAACGCATCCAACTTGTCTTCCGTGCATAGCTTGATAAAAATGTACTCGTCGGCCGGCCACCACATATTCAACCACGGCTCCGAAGCGCAATACTCCGGACCTCCGTTCTGAATGTCCCTGGCTTTATCCTTGAAGAAGGACTGAATTTCAGAAAAAATCGGAAACGCGGGGCCGAGATCCGCGGAAAAAAGCTCCAAAAGCTCGCGATAGCTTATCGGACAAATTTCATGAATTAAAATCAAAGGAATCTGCAAGAGCTTGTCAAAATGAAGCAGGGCCGTCATCCAGGCAAAAGCACGCGTTTTGACCCAATCCTCTTTGGGCATGGCGTTTGTGCCCACCACCAGAAGCTGCGTCTCGTAAATCTCCTCTTTGGATTCATAAAGAGATCCGTGCACATTGATAATCTTGGTCTCTACCGTCACCATTCCGTATTTTTTCTGATAAGCGGGGTCTCCCATTTCGGCATTGGGAAGGATGGACAAATTGTTAAACTGGATGCGGTTATGCTGGCCGTTGGCCATCACGTCCGATACCCCGTCCGCGAAAGAATCATAGGTTTCTCCGGGTAGCGCAAGAATCAGATCCGAATAAGTCTCCACATTGTCCCGGGTGAACCGGCGCTGAAGTTCCTGGTAGGACGCCGTAGAGATATTGTCCCTTTTGATGCTTTTGAGGGTATCCGGATCCACGGACTGGAGGGCCATGGCGACTCCTTTGTTCAATCCGGCGTCCGCGAGAATTTTCTGCACCTTGTAGGCGCGCTCCGTGACATTCTTTGTGTTCTGCACCGAAAGGGCCATGGGATAGCCCGACTTTTTTTTGATTTCAGCCACAAAAGTGGCGATATCGATATCGCGCGGCAGAATGCCGAAATTCGCGTCACAACAGAAGATAAACTCAATCTTGTGCTCCGAAAACCACTCGACTTCGCGGTACAACCTTTCCAGATCAATGGGATAAACCTTCGATTGCGTGGCCGAACCCCAATCACAAAACGTGCAGGAAAAAGGGCAGCCGCGGTTCGTCTCCCACAAGACAATCCACTTTTCCTGAGGGTTGGCCTTCATCAGTGGTTCGAAAATTCCCTCTAAATAAGGGGAAGGTATGTTAGAAAGATCGCTAATTCTTGACGATTTGGGATTCCTTGCGAGAGTCCCGTCTTCTTTCAGGAAACTTATCGAAGGCACGGGCTGCCAGTTTTTAGAACGGAAATTTTCTAGAACGGCAACTGCCGCCTGCTCGCCTTCGCCGTGACAGGCCAGATCAATAAAGGGATGCTGACTTAAAAATCCTTCGTCATAGTCCGGTACCTGGGGCCCGCCGAACACAATCAAAACCTCCGGCTTGAGCGACTTCAAAGTTTTGGCAATCTCGAGAGAAATCCGGATATCCCATACGTAAGTGCTGAAAAAAACAACATCATTCGAAAGAAGGGAATCCACTGCTTCCCGGACGGGAATCCTACGGTAAATCGGCAGTTGGAATTCAAAATCTTCCGGCCGCTTGAGTTGGCGCTCGGCATAGGCCTGAAGGAGGGCTACCGAGAGAGGAAGATAATTCTGCCCGGAAAAACTGTTATTGATCTGGACTAAACCGACTTTGACTTTCTTATGCGCCATGTGTTTTATGCCTTCGAGACCGCATTCATCCTGAAATAAGGCCTATGATCCCTGGCAGACCTCTGATCGCGTTCATGCGTGTTGGCATCATAAAAAATAATCTGTGATCCGTTACTCTCAAAACGAAACGGAACGAACAAGAGTTTCTTCAATCTCGCGCGAATTCTGGATTGATCTTCGGGGCAGGCAAAAAGCAAAAGAAAGCCGCCACCGCCCGCGCCAAGCAATTTTCCTCCTACAGCCCCGGACCGAAGCGCTTGCTGATAAATTTCATCCACATGGCCCGTAGAAATCCGTTTCGAGAGAGTGCGCTTGAGCCGCCAGTTTTCGTGAAGGATTTTACCAAACTCAACCAACCGGCCGCGTCCCATGAGCACGGAAAGCGCTTCTTCTACCATATCGAACATTTGGGACAACTCTTTATTCTTTTTTGATAGATTGGCGACCTGGTGTTTGGCGATTTCATGGGAATTGCGGGAAAGACCCGTAAAATAAAGCATAAGATGCGATTGAAACTCCAGCAGGCGGGCCCGGTCCAAGATCACGGGCTGAATGGAAAACTCTCCGTCCCTGGCAAAATCAATTTTATTAAAGCCGCCGAACGCTGTCGCCACCTGGTCCTGAACACCGCCTGTTTCCTCCAAAATTTCGCGTTCGATCTTGATCGCTTCGCGGGCCAGCTGCATCTTGGTCGGCATTTTTCGCTGCAACCCGTGGACGGCGTGAAGCAGTCCGACGGTGAAGGCGGAGCTTGAACCCAACCCGGAACGGGCCGGCAAATCACCGTCGTGATGAATCTCCAGGCCTTCTTCCACCCCCAGATACTTCAGGGCAGCCCAGGCGGCCGGGTGCTTGATTTCGTCATTACGGCGGACACACTCGATTTTGGAATAAGCGACACGCGTCTTATGCTCAAAAAAAGGCGGGAGGGCCCGGCAGGAAATATAGCAATATTTGTCAATCGTCGAGACGAGAACGGCTCCTCCATTCTTCCGGTACCATCCCGGATAATCGGTACCTCCTCCAAAAAAGGAAATCCGATATGGTGTTCGGCTGATAATCATGACGTTTCCTTAGGGAGTCGTGACGTACGACCAGAATAATGCTTAAACATCAAAAAGGCCCTTTGAATTTTGTGGCGAGAACCGGAATCTCGCCTTGCGGAACATCGCATCCCAGCATCTCACACACTACGGTCACAATTTTTTTTGCTTCGGGATAAAAAGCCTTTTCAAGCGGTTTGCTGACCGGGCAAGGCACGTGCTCATTGCCCATCCTGCGGATCGGGCTCTTGAGCGCGTCAAAAGCTTTTTCCGCCACCAAAGCCGCTATTTCGGCGCTAACGCCGCAGGTTGTCCACCCCATATCCGCGATCAAAAGTTTCCCCGTTTTTCTGACGGAATTTAGAATCGTCTCCTCATCCAGGGGTACCAAACTGACGGGATCCACAATTTCAACGCTGATCCCCTGCTCCTCCAGATATTCAGCCGCCTTCAAACATTCAACCACCATGTATGAATTCGCCACCAGAGTCAAATCGTTTCCTTCCTTGCGCACCACGGTTTTGCGAAAAGGAAATTCGTAATACCCCTCAGGCACCTCTCCTGTGATATCGTACAAAAGCCGGTGTTCGATCATGACCACGGGATTGGGATCAAAAATGCTCGAAAGGAGCATTCCTTTGGCGTCATAGGGCGTGGTGGGCATCACCACCTTGATGCCGGGCACATGCATGAAGAAAGACTGAAGACTCTGAGAATGCTGCGCTCCTTGTCCCCATCCCCGTCCGACCACTGAACAGACCACCATGGGAACGGACATTTGGCCGCCGAACATATAATTCCATTTAGCGGCAAGATTCAAAAGCTGGTCCATCGCCAGATAGAGAAAATCAGCCCGGATGTGGATATGAACGGGCTTCATTCCCGCCAAAGCGGCTCCGATGGCGACTCCCGTCATAGCCCCCTCAGCGATAGGGGTATCAAACACCCTCTCGCGGCCGAACCTTTCCACCAATCCCCGTGTGCTGCCAAAGATGGCCTTATGGTCATCGACACCAATGCCCATCACAAAAACCGACGGGTCTTTTTCCATGGCAACGGTCAGAGCGCTATTAAGCGCCTGGCCATAGGTCATGATAGCCATTTCTCTCCTTGTAAAGGTCGTCGTGCAGGCCGGAGGACTCAGGGAAAGGGCTTTGTTCCGCAAAATCAACCGCCTCGTCAACCTCTTTACGAAAATTTTTATCCCAATTTCCGAACGATTCTTCCGTCACCCCGAATTTTTTTGCAAGAGCAGATTTTATTTTTAGCAGCGGATCGTTCTTTAAGGCATCATCCAGCTTTTCATGCTCCCGATAAAGTTCTTGATGATCCCTGCCGGGCCCCACATGCTCATAAATTCTGTAGGTGGTGAATTCGAGGAGCATGGGCTCCCCGCCGCTTCTGATTTTTTCAACAGCCCCCTTGACCGCTAAATACACCACCCAAGCGTCATTGCCTTCAAACCGCTTGCCCTCCAACCCCAGACTTTCACCGTAGCGGGATAATTCCGTCTGCTTATGCCGGTCCGAAACCCTGGAATGGACCGCGTAATTGTTGTTCTCACAAATATAGAGAATGGGAAGTTTCTTCAAAACCGCAAAGTTCACACTCTCAAAGAAAACACCTTCATCCACCGCGCCGTCTCCAAAAACAGATGCCACCACGCGAACCCTTCCCTGCAGGGCGGAAGCCAGGGCATCTCCCGTTGCAACGGGAATCGTACTGGCCACGATCGCAGAACACCCCATCAAGCCGACTTCAGGCGCCACCACATGCATGGATCCGCCTTTCCCACGGGTACACCCGGTATCCTTGCCGTAAAGCTCGGCAAAAAGCTTTCTCAAATTCCCGCCCCTCGCAATATAAAGCCCATGTCCGCGGTAAGTGCCATAGATGTGGTCCTGGGGCCCCAAAGCCAGGCAAACGCCGGCCGAAATCGCTTCCTGCCCGATGCAAAGGTGGATGGGGCTTTGAATTTTGTCGGAAGGATAGATCTCTGCGATTTTCTCTTCAGCCAGGCGGATCTTAAGCATGGCCTGATATAGCCGGCTCAAGGTCTCCTGATTCAATTCATCGGAAGTCAAAACAGTAGAATTCATAGTTTAAATGTTTGCGTATTGATTCCTCTTGAGAATGCGGTAAGCCTGAATGAGCTCCTTGATGCCTCTCCGCAGAGGAAAAACAGGCTTAAATCCGGCTTTTTCAATCTTCGCGTTGCTTACGATGTAATCGCGCTTGTCAGGGTCTTCCCCGATCTCTGCTTCGGTAAAATAAAAGTCCGGAAGCTGCTTCTGAATTTCCTCGCATAACTCCTTCTTGCTGATATTGCAGTCGGACAAACCTACATTATAAGGTTCATTCTTCATGCGGTCAAAGTGAATGAGGCCGTGAAGAAAAGCCCGCGCGATATCGCGCACGTGAATATAGTTTCTTTTAAAGTGGGCCTCAAAAAGCACCAGAAACCGATCATTAACCGCGCGATAAACAAAATCATTCACCAACAGATCCAAACGCATCCGCGGACTGACTCCGAAAGCCGTGGCCAGCCGCAAAGTGATACTGTTTCCAGCATCCAGGATCGCTTTCTCAGCCTCCACTTTCAATCGGCCGTATAAAGAAATGGGGCGCAAGGGTGTTTTCTCATTGCATTCCTTCCCGGGTTGTCCGATGCCATAACCGCTGTTCGTGGTGGGAAAAATTACTTTCTGCCGGCGGCTCCGGAGCTTTAGGATTAGCCGGACCGCATCAAGGCTGACGGATCTTGCCTCGGCCGGAAATTTGTCGCAAAGCGGCGCGCCGGTGAAACAGGCCAGAGGAAATATAAAATCCGCCTGCTTTAAATGTTCAGAAAGCAATTTTTTGTCGCGGGCATCGCCGCGCACCACCGTCAGATTTTTATGATAGCAAACATCAAGAAGAGAGGTTTGATTGTAAAGAAAATTATCAAGCGCAGTAACCTTATAACCTTTTTGGAGAAGCTGGGGAACCAAAACAGATCCGATGTACCCTGCCGCCCCAGTCACTAAAACATTCATGACAGGACCTCCGAACGTTCCGGGGCCGAATGGGCCGACCGGCGTTCATGAGCGGATCGCTTCCGGGGCTTTCTGCCGTTAACCCGAAGCACGATGGACCTTTTCTTCCGGAAAAAGAAAATAACTGCCGCCGTCAGGATGCCGAAAACACCCAGGGCAAAGATACCCCATCCCAAACCACGAGGCATAATAAACAGCGCCAAAAGACCAAAAAGCGACTGAATGGCCCACAAAAAAAACACGGCTCCCCTTTTTCCAAGCCCCAACCGCATGAAGCGGTGGGACAAATGATCCTTGCCTGCATAGTCAATCCACTCTTTAAAATTCCGCACCTTGTCTTCCTTAATCCTCAGAACAGTGATCAAAATCATGTCAAGAATCGGAACTCCCAAAATCAAAATGGGCGCCGCCATGGTTACGGACCAATGATAGGACCATTCGCACATCACAGCCAGACTGGCCAGCGTAAATCCGAGAAACGTGCTTCCCGCATCACCCATAAAAACATAGGCCTTTCTGAGATTAAACAAAAGAAAACCCGCCGCCGCACCGGCCAGAGACATAGAAAGGTAAATAAGCCAGGCCTGATGCGTGCTCTCGCCCACCACCGCGATGGTAAAGCTGGAAATCATCACAAGCCCGGCCGCAAGGCCGTCCATATTATCCAGAAAATTGACGGCGTTCGTAAGCCCGATAACGCCCAGTACTGTGAAAAAGGCGTCTAAAAAAATATTCTGAAAAAGATGAAGAATCACGCCGTATTTAAACATCATAATGCCGCAGGCAATCAACTGCCCCGCAAGCTTGACCGAGGCGCGCAGATGAATCCAATCATCCATCAATCCTATGGCAAAAATAAGCGAGGAGGCAACAAGAACGCCCTTCAGCATTTCGCTTAAATCCATCAGGTAAAGGGAACCGATCACAAAAGCAATGTAAATGGCCAGGCCGCCCATCCGCGGCACCGGCTTGGTGTGAATACCGTGCGCTTTCGGATGATCAAGAATCCCGAGGCGAAAGGCCAGTGCCCGGATTATCGGAGTGAGAAATGCCGCTATTAGAAAAGCGAAAAAAGCTATATTTAGATACCTTTGCATAAAACCACCTGGTTGAAATCAGACTGGGTCCGTGCACTCTGCATGATTTGGCAGACGTGGCCGCACTCTTCCACGGTCAAAGACGGAAAAATGGGAAGCGAGCAAGCTTCCGACATGGCGCGGATAGTCGCGGGAAACAAGGTATCAGCATGATTGAAATACCGGTGCAGCGGCTTAAAAACCGGCCTCTTAGCTTCCACGCCACCGGTTTCAAGATTTTTCATCAAGGCTTTCAACTTCTTCGGAATCCGGACAACGTAGCGGTAATAAACATGATCCCGGTTCCCCTCCTGCGGCAGCATGAATCCCAGGCCGCGTAAATTTTGGTCATATTGTCCGGCAATTTGACGCCGGCGCTCAATGAAAAAAGGCAGTTTTTTCAACTGCTCGATGCCCATGGCGGCCTGAATCTCCGTCATTTTGGAATTGGTCCTGAGCCGAAACGTTTCCTTTTTATCATAATCTCTCAAATCTCGCAGCGTATCCGCCAGCTTCTTCGAATCGGTGAGAATTATCCCGCCTTCACCGGTCGTAATCATTTTTGTGGCATAAAAGGAAAAAATACTCATCAGACCAAAGGTTCCGACTTTTTTCTTTCCAACCGACACACCCAAGGCCTGCGTGCCGTCCTCAATCACCGGAATGCCGAGACGTTCAAAGGCCTCCATGTCCGCAGCGCGGCCGAATAAATGTGGAACTACGACAGCTCTGGTCTTTTTCCGGATCTTTCCGGTGGCATCCCGTGCTGAAATATTGAAATCATCAATCTCTATATCGGCAAAAACAGGCGCGGCCCCAAGCCCCACGACAGGATGAAGAAGCGCCGCGCAATTGTAACTCGGGATAATAATTTCGTCACTCTTGGAAATACCAAGCGCAAGAAGTGAAAGATAAAACGCGGAGGTTCCGGAACTCACGGCCACAGCGTAACGCCGCCCCGTAAAAACACAGAAGGCCTTTTCAAATTCTTCCACCTTTTTGCCCTGCGCAAGCTGAAGTGAGTCCAGCACCGCGCAGCAAGCCCGCTTTTCCTCTTCCCCAAAAGTAGGGCGCGAGTGCGGAATCATGCAGCTTCTCCGGCCTTGCTGGTAAAGTGCTTGCCCTGCATTAGAATATCAAGGCTCTTGGGTCCGCAATTTAAAAGAAGGTCCACGACCGAAAGTTCGGGAACAAACCCAGCTTCGGGATATGCCTGGGAATACTCCGGACATTCGAAATGCTGATAAAGCACCTCGATACCCTCTTTAGCAAACAAGGATTCGTCCAGATATTCCTGCGCCGCAAAAGCGCCCGTGAGATACGCCTTGGCGCCCAAATCTTTGCAAAGCACGGCCAAGCGGTCTGTTGCCTCGCCGCGCAGATTGATCTCCGAACTTCGAAGAATTCTAGTCTGAATCCCCAGGGCTTTCACCAGATAAAAAAAGATTTCGTAATTCAAGTCGTTTAGCTTTCCCCATTCCGTTTCATACATTTTTTTAAAAAAAATCTCATGCTCCCCGAAATAAGGGGCCTTGCGGTAACCATTGAAAAAATTGCCCCAGTGCTTTCGCTTCCACGGCTGTTTGTTGTCGATCCTGACCTCGTTCAGCACCTGGCCAAAATGATGGTAAACCGGCACGGTCAGGCAAAAAGCCCCCTGCGAAGTCTTGATCTTGTTGCGGTTCTGCCAGCCGTTTTTATTGAACTGGATATTGTCCAGGACTACGAAAACATCCGCGGCTGCGATTTTGTGAATGTAGCGGAGCCAGGGAAGATAATGCAGTTGATGGGCCGCGACGATCATGTGAGAAAGCGGTGGCACATAAAGGCCTCCGCCGCTTCCACGGAAACTTCGCGACCGCGGACGCGCGAAATCCATTCCACGTTTTCCGCGCTGCAGTGGTGGATCCCGCTCCTGACCTGCGACTTGTAGCAGGAAAGCGCTTTCAGTTTGAGGTCCAGATAATCCGTGATATCCACATAAAAATTGGGATGAAATTTTTCGCGTTCAAGACTCCAGGCCAGGGCCGGGTATTCGCAGGAAAGGACGATTTTCTGAAACGGCTTGACGCCCGGCAAACTGGGGCGGCACGCGGTGAACCCGGCGCGGAAAACCGCCTCATGGTCCTGATTGTAGGAAATGGCGGGTAAAATGACCATAGTGGGTTTGATTTTATCCATCGCGAGCCGGCAATCTTTTTCAAAAACGTTGATGAGCTCTTTAAGCGGCATGGCGTCCAGTTTCAGGTGGACCTCCGAATCATTAAACACCAATTCGTAATCGTCCACATTAAGCGTCTTCATGGCCGCTTCAAACTCTTCGTGCCGGGTTTGGCCCGTCACATACGCATATTTTTTCACGTTGTAATGGTGCACATCACCGGCGGACACGGCAATCACAAACACCTTCGAACCGCAGGCCTTTAACTTCGCAATCGTTCCCGAGCAGCCAAACGCCTCATCATCAGGATGCGGGGCAATCACCAGGCAACGCTGATTCTTGAATAATGCGCTATTTGCTGCTGCCATCTTCTCTCCTTGTATGCTTGGATAAATAAGGAATTAACGTATGTTTACGGCGGGAGACATCTGCTCTTGGAACTCCGCGATCACCATTTTTAGGAGATCCTCGAGCTTGATGGTCGGATTGAAACCTACCAGTTCGCGAGCCCTGGTGGTGTCAGGCACCCGCCTCTGCATATCCTCAAATCCTTCCTCATACGCCTCATCATAAGGGATATGAACAATTTTTGAAGTGCTTTGCACCAGGGCAATGATTTTCCGGGCCAGCTCATTGATGGTGACCTCGGATTGATTGCCAAGGTTGAAAACCTTTCCCACAGCATCCGGATGTTCCATGAGCCGAATCATACCGTTCACCGCATCTTTGACATAAAGAAAGCACCGGCTCTGCTCGCCCGTGCCATACACGGTGATATTTTCGCCTTTCAAGGCCTGTTCCACAAACCGGGGAATCACCATGCCGTAATGCCCGGTTTGGCGAGGTCCCACGGTGTTGAAAAGGCGCACAATCACAGTCGGCACTTTCTTTTCTCTCCAGTAGGTGTACGCCAAAATCTCATCCACGGCTTTAGAGGTGGAATAACTCCAGCGGGACTTGAGAGGCGATCCCAGGATGCGGTCATCATCCTCCTTGAGGGAGGCACTGGTATTTTTTCCGTAAATTTCCGAGGTGGAGGTGATGAGAACTTTTTTATGGTACCGGTAAACCGATTCAAAGACAATTTCACTGCCCCGGATATTAGTCATCAGGGACCGGAGGGGATCTTTGACAATAAGCTGAACGCCGACGGCTGCGGCCAAATGAAAAACCCAGTCTGCGCGCTCCACAAACTTGTCCACCAGAAATTCGTTCAAAATATCGCCGATGCCAATATGAAAATTGGGATTCTTTTCAAGGTGGGCAATATTCTGCAACCGGCCGGTGGAAAGGTTGTCGAGAATGGTGACCTCATGGCCCTGTTCTAGCAAGGTTTCAACCAAATGACTGCCGATAAACCCCGCACCGCCCGTGACCAATACTTTCATAGGGGTGCTATTATAGCACAAAATTTTTAAAGTATAAGCGAATTTTAACTCTCTAACTCTAGCCCCCCTTGGGGCTTAGCGCTAAGCTCAGAAGAGTATTATAAAGATACTGAGCCACGAACCGGTTTCCTGCCACGGTGTAGTGACCGTTGAAGAAGTGCTTAAAATCCTGAATTGAAAGCCGTCGTAATTCATCCACCAGATCCACCAAGAGAATGCCGCGCGCATTCATTTCCGCTTTGAGCCACATCCGAAATTCGTCCGTATCATCCTGGTAGTAATCTTTGTCAATGGGAAGAAAAACCAACACCAGCTTCCCTTTCCTTTCCTGGACCAGACGGTTCAAATCGTCAAAGACAGCCAGGGAAATGTCTTTCACCTTTTCAAAACTAGTCCCGGGATCAGGACTCTGGCCTGGAATAAACCTTTTTAGCAACCCGGCCAGTAATTCATACATCCGGAGTCCTCTGGCCAGCTGAAGGATCTCACGCCATCGCCGTTCAAAAAACAAAGATTCTGGAACAGGCACATTTTTAACCTTAATCCGGCCATCCTGAAGCAAGAGAACCGGCTTTTCGTACACGCCGTGGTATCTTGTGCTCTGCATCCGTTTAAAATCATCCGCAATAAAGGCGAAAATATGAACCTGGTGATCAAGACGCAACCCGTCTCTTTCGTAACGCAGGTAGGCCTGGTCAACACCATACCCGCCCTGCGCCATATTGACGACTTGAAGACGCCAATCCAGCGCCGCAAGCTGAGCCGGCCAGGTATGGTCATCATCCACGCCCTGCCCCTGCGTGAAGGAATCACCTGAACAAATCACACGAATTTTACCCGGCGGCACTTCCTTAGTAAAATTTTCCGAATTCCGGAATGACTGCGCGTTGGTGCGGAGGTAAACTCCCGGTCCGTACATATTTCTTTCCTGAAAATTTGGTTTATTGATCCAGCCGAGAAATTCATCGTACTGCGCCGTGATGCGATCCCCGCGGGTACTGTCCGTTGTGAAGCGCAAAGCAAAACTCGACAATCCTTCGAGGATGATGATAAAAAATGCGGCCTCCGCCAGGAGCACCAGACATGCTTGGATAAATTTTCCGATGCTTTTCATGCTGTTCTCGCGGACAATTCACGGTAAAGGCGCTCGATTTTCTCGACCATCGAATCTTCCGTGAATCCTCCCAAAACCTTCTTTTTGAGCGCCTCTCCCAAGCGGCGAGCCGTGTCCCGATCCGTGAGAAGCCGCACCACAGCGCCGGCGATTTCCTTTTCATTGCGCGGAGTCACCAGCCAGCCGGTTTCATGATGGTGAATAAGATCGGGAATCCCGCCCACATTGGAGCCGATCACCGGCTTGGCGTAAAATCCCGCCTCCACGATTACGCGCCCCATCCCTTCATTCAGCGAAGGGACGACCAAAACATCCAGCAGGGCAAAATATTCCGCCACCTCTTCTTTTTGGCCGGTCCAGGTCACATGCTCGGACAGGCCCAAATCCCGGATCCTCTGTTCAAGAAAAGAACATTCCTCACCGTCGCCCACGATCAAAAAATGAATATCCGGGATTTGCTTGTAAATCAGCGGCATAGCCTCCACAAAAAAACGGGGCCCTTTGATCGGCGCCAAGCGGCCGATAAAAGCCACGAGTTTTGCTCCGGCCGGGATTCCCAGCACGCGCCGCAACTCAGCCAACCGTTCCGCAGGAATTTCGCCAAACTTTTTTTCATTCACGCCGCTAGGAATCACATGCCACATTTCCGGGGTACCGACTCTAAGCTCCAAGTGTTCTTTTTTTTCCGCTTCCGTCAAGGCAATCAGACCGTGGCACCAGCCCGCGGCTATTCTTTCCATCAGGAGAAAAAATTTTTCCTTGGGGGGAGAAAAATAGCTGTGAAAAATATGGCCGTGCGGCGTGTGAATAATTAAAGGCACCTTGCAAAGAAAGGCGGCCAGACGGCCAAGAAGCCCCGCTTTCGAAGTGTGCGTATGAACCGTGGAAAAACGGCCGGACTGAATCAATCGAAAAAGTTTAATCACCGCCTTCCCGTCACTCACCGGGCTGATTTCCCGGACCAGTTCGGGAAGGATGAGAACATTCAGTCCCTGTTCAATGGCTTCGGTCAGGATCTCGCCTTCCCGTCCCCAGCTTGGGCCGGTGATGAGAGTGACCTCATAATTCAGCTTTTTAAGGTAAGCGGCGGTGGCAAGGGTGTTCTCCTGCGCTCCTCCCCGCGTCATGCGGGTAATGATTTGGAGAATGCGCGGCCGGTCCGGGGCCAGTGCCTGTTTTCCCGCCTTTTTTCGCTGGCGAAGCACTGCCCGTTCCCTTAGCGAGGGCCAGGAAAAGTACGAGGCCTTTTCCGGATTCTGCGGCACAAACTCGGCTTTTCCTTCTTCCACCAGTTTCACGGCCCTGGCCATGAGGGCGGTTCCAAGCCAGAGGGCACGGTCATACAAACTTTTCTCCGTGTCCAGCGAATGAACCACAATTTTTCGCTGCAAAACAATCGCTCCCCGGTCAAGTTCCGGAACCACGGCGTGAACTGTCACGCCGATTTCCTTTTCCCCGTGGTAAAGCGCCCAGAAAATGGAATCCAGGCCTGCATACTGAGGAAGTGCGGAAAGATGCAGATTAAGGAAACCAAGGCGGGGTATAGCAAGAATGTTGGGACGGATGCGCCGGGTATTGGTCAGAACACCAAGATCAGGCCGGACTTCGCGCAAAAGCCGTTCCGTGTCCGGGCCGTTATGGTCACCCACCCAATGCAATGTAAGCGGATAATCCACGGCCAGCTCTTGAATGGACCAATAAGCCGGATTTTTGAACCTTCGACCCAGAAATTTGCGGAGGTAAAAATGGGTGCGGATTTTAACCGCCTCGGCAAGTCTTTGAAAAAGAAAACCCGGACCAAGTTTAAGAAGGGTCAGAATCCACCGGCCTTTGCGGGAACCCGTAATTGCGCGGCTTCGTTTTTCAACGAAAACTGTGACCTCATGCCCGGCCTGCAAAAGCCGCCAGGCCATTTGCGCTCCCGAAGGCCGGGAGGAACGGGTCAACAGAGTAATCCGGAAACTCATCCAGAGGGCCCTCCTGAAAAAGGAGCGCCGGATGCGGTGCCGGATAAGGGACTGCTTTCAAGCAGGCCATAATTTTTTATATGCCGATAAGCCATAAGGAAATATAACAGCAGCAACCCATAAGTCTGACAGCCAGTCACAAGAAGCCAAGGCCCATGCTGAACAAACCTCAACGAACTCCATTTCACACTAGGAAAGGCAAGCATCAAATAACAAGCCATGACAATAAATGGACGTTTTTGTTCAGGATAACCATCCGGTTCAAAAAAGAAAAAAGAAAGTGGGATCAACAGCCATGGGAAATAATGATCAAACGATTGTGGAGAAACCAAGAACCCCGTGACAAGCCAAAAAGAAAGATTGAAAACTACCGGCACTTGCTTATACCTCACAGTCAAAAAAATGCCTATCGCCAATAGAAGAGCTGTGCTCAATAAAGACAGCATCCGTGCCGTGTCCGGCATATAAATCCATGGAACATGTTCTTGAAAACTAGGATCTGTTGCAAAAATCCTCTGGAAAAAGGCGGGCAGGCTCTGATTGGACCACCAGGCAGGGGCATAGACTTGTTCCATGACTTCATGGACAAAATCCAGATGAACGGCGAACCCAAATAAAAGCAAACTGATGAGGGCTAACAACACGCTCGATACCAGTCCTGCGAAGAACGGTTTCCAGCGGTGTCTTAAAAGAAGACCGACAAATACAATCCCCAGAAATGGCTTTATCAAGGAAGCGACGGAGAATAAGAAACCAGCTAAAATTTCTTGCCCTCTGCTAAGGGCCGCCATCGCTGCAATCAGCAGGCATAAAATAACAATATTGACCTGGCCATTGTCTAAGGACCTCATGAGGGGAACGAAGGCCAAAACGAACAAAACCATACCCGCAACGTTCTCCAAGTTTCTTTGCACACGCCGGAGCCCCAGTAATAAAATTATCGAAAGCCAGGCGAGGAGAAAATTAAAAGTCAACCACGCAACCTTGGCGGCCGAAAAATCCAAAGAAACAAAAGGCGCATAAAGCAGTAGTTCAATGAGCGGGAAATAACCTGAGCCATTCCGGTCAATACCGAGTTCCGGATCGACCGTGCGTCGTTGGGACGGGGGCGCAAGATAATTATAAGGATTTTGTCCACGCAAAAGATCTCTGGCAGTAATATAAGGGACCCGAAATTCAATAAAAGACCGGGTGTCATTAATTACACGGCTTAAGGGGATTGCATAACCTTTCAAAATAAAAAAAAATGATACGGCAACCGCTCCCACAACCACCCAGGATTGGCGCTTTACTGCAGCAGACACAAAATTCTCTCTTTACTTTTGAATTGACGCATTATTCCTTGCAAAGATACCGGTAGCAGCTCTCGGCATAAACGTCCCAGTTAAAGTTCTGGCATACCCAGTCCAATCCATTTTGGCCCAATTGGCTTGCTTTATCCGGATTCGACAGAAGATAAATGACTTTAGCCGCAATATCTTCCGGCGACTCCGGGTTTACCAGGAATCCGGTGATGCCGTCCTGAACCGCTTCCTTCACGCCGCCAGAATTTCCTCCCAGCACCGGTTTTTTACAGGCATTGGCCTCAAGATACACAATCCCGAATCCTTCAAGGTGCCCCCCTGCGGAAATTTCCCGGCTGGGCATGAGAAAAATTTCGCAGGCATTATAAAGTCGGACCAGATCGTCCCCGCTTAGCTTGCCCATGAATCGGACATAATTCTCCACCCGCAGACGCGCAACTTCCGTGCGCAGCAGGGATTCATCCTCCCCTATTCCCACCACGCAATAAAGAACATCGGGAAACTTTTGGATAATTTCCGGCAAAGCCCTGAATACCTGATCTTGCCCTTTGCGCTGCACCAGACGGCCGACGCTAAGAAGAATCCTCCGGCCGGCCAATTGATTCCGGTTCAGAAAATCCTGCGGCACGGGACAGGGCCGGTAGCGGGTTAAGTCCACTGCGGGATACAGAACTTCGATTTTTTTGTCCCGGACGCCGAACTCGACCAGACGTTCCTTCACCAGGCGGCTGCAGCAGACAATTTCTTTAGCCCGGCGGTAAATCTGAAGATAAAGCCAGCGCGCCGGAGGATTGGCTTTTACCTTCTCAAACTCATAACCGTATGCAAACAGGACATATTCCAACGATTTTATCCAGGAAAGCAGCCAGGCAATAACGCCGCCATACGCGATATTCATGGCAAATATTTTTTTCACGTTGTAGCGCAAAACCACCCAAGGCATACAAAGAAAAATAGGCACAAACCGGAGATACCCCCATTCATAGCCCGGGACGCGGAAAGCGCGGTAACGCTCGGCCGCATCCAGTTCGCGCGCCCCCTTGTCCCGGGGGCCAATGACCATGACCGGATGCCCGGCATTCGCGAGCCGGGTGCTTAATTCTCTGGAAATCGTACTCACGCCGTCCGTGTGGGGCGGAAAATCCACGCTCACCAGTAAAATAGGATCCTGCTTGCCAGTGTCCCGCCTTCCGGACAAAACCCAATGATTGAACCATCGGACAGTTTTACGGATCCACGGCAGGTCAAAAAGTACCAGCAAATCCAGTGCGCCGTTCAGCTTAGCGCGCAGGGTAAAGAGCGTGTCGCTCGCCTCTACCCCTATCCGTTTGATGGCATAAAGATCTGTTCCAATTCCATTGGTACCGAAAATCTTGGAAAATGCGGCTTGGTAACCCGCCTGTTCCACATAGAATTTTGTCCGCGCATCAAAGTCCAGACAGGTCCCGTAGGGAAATGAAAAATATTCCGCGCTGCGGCCGGTTTCCTGCTCGATCCTTTGTTTGGAATCCGCCATTTCGCTCTCCAGGACTTCCACGGAAAGTTCGCGCAACCGGAAGTGAGACTTCCCATGAGAGCCGAACTCCATCCCCAATGCCGCCATTTCCCTTACTTCACTCCAATGGAGGAGCCTATTCCCCTCGAGCGCGTCATCCTCCAGATGGGTCGCGCGCCGGTCATCTCCTTCTCCGGCGGTTAAAAGAAAAAATGCGGCTTTCAGTCCCTTCCTTAGAAGCACGGGCAAGGCAACCTGATAATTGTCAAAATAACCGTCGTCAAAAGTGATGGCCACGGAACTCCGGGACGGAAACTCGTTTTTCCGGAGAAATGAGACGGCATCTTTGAGAGAGATTGGATCATAATGCGTCCGGATAAAATCAAGTTGCTTCTCAAACATTGCGTGATTCACACTCATATCGCCGCCGGCCCCGCTTTGAACACTGTGATAAAGCAGAATTCGAATATTCCGATTTTTGCCGAGCACTTTGGACCAAAATGGCAAAAGCATGCAGTATCCGAAAATCGCCAGTCCATAGAGAACCGCTCTCTTAAGAATGACACGCAACTCCGCGCCGGGATTTTTTGATTGCATGGGATCATCCTTAACCGCACGAAGAAGAAAGCTTGGCCCCGCTAAAATTCTCCCCGCACTTAGGAAACTCAGCGCACGCGCTGCTTGAAAAATCAAGGCCTTGACAATCGTCATGAGGCCGCGAAAGGAAAGGACTTGATAAGGGTCGCCCTGGGTCGGCCGGCTGTTGAAAATCCGGATATCCGAGAAACCGCTGCCGGCAAGAAGCCGCCGCATGGCCTCCGGGCTGTAATTGACGTTGTGAAAGACAAAAGGCTCGCGTTTGAGCCCCAATTTTTCCAAAAAGGGCCGGAAGGCGGAAAAAAGGCGGTAAAGAAAAAGATGAAAGGAGGCATTCGGTGTCCGCGCGAGGAGTAATCCTCCCGGGGCCAGCCAGCGGCAGATCTTTTTAATGACCAAGTCAGGATCCGGGAAGCAGTCGATCACATTCCACAGGGTGATCACATCAAAATAGCCAGGAGCGAAATCCGCGTCTTCCAGGGATTGGTTTACCAACCGGGCACCCATCCATTCCCGGGCTTGTTCACACGCCTCCGGAGATGGCTCAATCCCCCAAACCTCCCATTTCTCTTCCTGAGCCGCTTTAAGAAAATGTCCATGCCCGGAACCAATGTCAAGAATCCTTCCCTGCTTCCGGTAAGGAGCACACTCCCGAAGCGCTTCCTCGTAAAGAATGTGTCGGGCTTCATGGATCGAGCGCGTGCGGCCGGCAAGCTCCTGATAATAATCCTTGGTATAAAACTCAAGATTCTCCTGAACCGAGGGCATGGGCTCTCGCCATAGAAGCCCGCAGAATCCGCACCTGGCAAAAGATAACCCCTTTAATATCAAAGGCTGAGGATCCAATTGCTTGCGGCACGCAAGACAGCGTTTGCTTTTTCCGGAATGCATCTCTTGTTTTATTCGGGGTTCTTCAAGTTTTTCCACGAGAATCTCTAGCTGTTAGAATCAACGGGTGACCAGTCTTTTCGAAACCAAACATATCCCAATTTTTTGAACAGCTCGGAAAATTCTTCGACTTTGAGCCAGGAAGTCAGTAAAAGATAAAAAGCAAGGGCACAAAAGCCCAACACCATGAGCCCGGCCAGGGAGATCGCCTGAGGAAAGGCCATCCACTCTGAAATCGACCACCGGTTTAAAATCCAGCGGGACAAAAAAAGTGGCACCGATGCGGCCGCAAGTTTAAGCGCGTAAAAATACAAATTTCTCCAGCCGCCCATGAAAGGAGTCCCGCGAAAAAAAAGGGGGTAAAAAATAAGCCAGTTGATGACGAGTGCCAGTGAAAAACTGAACGCCAGGCCCTGATAATCCCATTTCGCACTGAGAAAATAAGTCAACCCATAGGTAAGAATGGCGCGGATTCCACAAAGTCCGATAGCCGGCCGCGTTTTCCGGATAGCCAGCAAAGACTGGGTCATGAAAAGATCCGCATAGAGGGCAAACGTGGCCCATCCCAGGCAGGCCAGCGCATTGGCGATCCGTCGCGTCCCTTCGATGGAAACGCCACCGCCTTGAAAAAAGAGCACGGAAAAGGGACGCGCAAACGCAGTCAAAAGAAAACCCAAGGGAATCAAGATAAAAAAGGATCCGCGGAGAGTTTTAAAAAAGGTTTCCCTGATATTTCCGGTTAAAGCATCATTGGCCTGTTTCGCCATGGATGGAAAAACCGAAACCAGAACCGTGTGGCTCACCAGCCCCATGGGTACGGTGGTGACGGTCAGGGCAATGTTAAGCGCGGAAATGGTTCCCTCCCACATGCCGGATCCGAAACGGTTCAAGATGAGAAGCGGAATTTGCTGCAAGCTCCAGATCATTCCCAACGGGACTAGAATCTCAAGCAACTTCCGCAGCCACAAGCTCTGAAAAGAAAATTTTAGCGGAAAAAAGGGTTCTGCCCGGCAAAAATAAAACGCCTGGGCCACGAAAGCGGCGAAGGCCCCAAAAACCGCTCCCCATGCCGCGCCATAAATACCCCAAGTCCGCCATCCCAGAAACATGATCCCAATCATCACCGCCGCATCCACCACGCCCGACGAGGCTGCAAACGCCTGGTGGTCAAAATAGCTGTTGAGCGCCTTAAAAAACGAACAAAGACTGATAAAGATGACCACAAGACTTAAAATCCGGAAAAGAGAGACCGTTAAATGCTGTTCCGGAGGCGAAAATCCAGGGACCAGCTGGTTCACAAACCATGGCCCGCCCCGATAAGCCAAAGCAACAAACACGCCCGTCATAAAAAGCACTAGCAGAAAAACCTCACCGGCAAATAATCTTGCCGGTTCGGGGCCTTTATCCGCTTTCACTTGTGAGAAAAGGGGGAGAAAAGCCAGAAAAAGGATTCCCTCAAAAAATATGGCCAGATAATAAGGCAAATAACCGGCCGCAAAAAAGGCATCGGCAATTAAGGTAACTCCAAAAAATTTTCCGATTAAAACTTTTTTGACAAAATTGAGAAGTTTCGCGGCTACCAGAAAAGCAAACACGATGACGGCAGAGGTCTTGAAAGCGTGCTCCCCCGCCTTTTTCATGGCACCATCCCCGCGGGTACCTGTCTCAAGCGGGCCAGCACAACACCGGTCAAGAGCCAGAAAGGAATCGCAACCTTGGCGACAGTCCAGGACACGCATGAGGCACTGTGAATAACAAGAGCAAGGAAGCCAAGAAGCCAGCCCAGCACCATGCCCTGAGTTTTCGGATCAAGACTGCGATACGGAAAAATGAGAAGCTGGCGAATCAAGGTCACGCAAAGATACGCAAAAGCGAGGAGTCCCACCATACCCGTTTCTGCCAAAATCAGCACATATTGAGATTCATAAAAAAGCCGGTGTCTGGAGCCGAAACCTGAACCAAAAAGAAAAAAATATCCAAAATTCCAAAAGACCTGTTCCCACATTCCCCAATTGCCGGCCCAGGAAGAATGGAAGGGATCCGTATCCGTCAAAACTTCGCCCAAGTCCATCAGACGCTCGGCCATCCGGGTCGGAAGCAAGAGCGCCAACAAAACAAACAGGGAGCCGAGAAAGATAATCTTTCTGCGTTCCTTTAAGAAAATGAGAGAAAAAGCCAAAACTCCGGCCAGCGCAAAATAGCTCTTCCTGGAATAAGTCCATATAAAAGGGAAAAATACAAAAACAAGGGCCAGCAGTAAGAGCAACGAATCCCTGCGGCTCGAGGATTTAAGAAATGACCCTAGAAAAAATGCACTCCAAAGGACAAAAAAACCGCCCAAATGATTGGCGTCCCCTTGAAAAGGAAATCGTTCGAAAAGACGGTAATAATTGGGATAAACCGCTTTTGAAAAGGGAAAAAAATGCTCCCAGTAGCCATAACCGGCGGCGGCTATGCCCAAAAGAAAAAAAGCCCGCAAAAATAGGCGCGACGCGCGCTCTGTATCCGCAAGGCGGGAAGTCACCCAGAAAACAAAAAAATACTCAAACCATTTCAAAATATAGAGCATGCTCAGCAAGGGTTTATCAATGGTTCCAAACCATAACCCTGAAATAATGGAAATCTCCGCGGCCACTAAAAAAGCGAGAAAAGCCTTTTCAACCGAAGGGATGCCGGAACCTTTGCCCTTGCTTTTCATCAAGAATGGAAAAGCCAGCGCGGACAAAATCACCAAAAAATAATCCTCCGGCCGGAGGTCGATGCGGGAAAGACCCAGGGAACCCACACAAATCCTGGGAATGAAGATGGCGGAAAAAAGCACGAAAACAAGAAAATATTGGGCCAAGCTCCGGATTCGAGGAAGGGGCCATTCGGAAATGTGAAGATACGGGCGCACAACATGGGAGAACATGCGGTAGATGCGGCTTCCCTCGAGCAACGGACGGTCTGAGGGCCTTTCCATAAGCCATCGCACAATGGCGCTCTGCTTTAAAAGGCTTGCTAAGGAATTCATTAGGAAGTAACGTCCTCGCCCAAAAACTTATAATTCAGGATTCGACCTTCCAGCATATACCTGTCATTAATCAGATAAATTTTGCTCCCGTAGGCCAGGGTATATTTGCCGTAATGAGTGACGCCTGAATCAAGCTCGGCCACAAGAATCTTGGCCGTAACCTTCGCCCATTTTTTTCCAGCATACGCATCTTCTCCGATACGCGTCACTTTCCATTCCAGCTGTCCAAAAACGTTGCGGTATTCTTCCCCGACGGGAAGGACATCCTTCATCCATTGAAGGTCGTCGGGAAGGAGAATGTTGACCTCGGCAAATCTCATCTTGGCTTCCCGCTTGATTAATTGAGAAAAATGGATGGGCTTTATGAAAGTAAAGTAAACGGAAAGAAAGGCCAAAAGAACCAGCAGAATTAAAAATAAGTCAAAAATATTCCACTGCACTTTTTTGCTCTGTTTCATGGCAATAAGTCTTTCAGAGAAGCGTTGGCCAGAGAAATCACGGGATGAGCCTTTTCATGAAGGCGAAACCATATTTCAAGGGAAAGAAGCGCATAAAGCTGGGACCCAAAACGCTGCCGGCCGGCCCGGTGCTCTTCGAGAAGCCAATGGACATACCGGGGATTAAAGTACCTCCGGGACAAACTGTTACTCCCGGTCAAAAACGATTTCGCCAGCGGATAAAGCTCGCGGCTGAACCAGGTTTGAAGAGGAATCGAAAATCCCTGTTTTCTCTGCTTTAAAATCCGGGGAGGAAGCAAATCCTTCATGGCCTGCTTTAAAATGTATTTTGTCGTACGTTGCTTAAACTTTAACGAGTTCGGGATAGAACACGCCAGCTCCACCACTTTATGATCCAGGAAAGGGACGCGGACTTCCAGAGAATGCGTCATGCTCATGCGATCGACCTTGGTGAGAAGATCATCCGGCAAATAGACTTTGCTGTCCCAGTAGAGCAGTTTATCAATGACCGAATCCGCCGGATGGCGGTTAAATACCGACTCCGCAAAATCATGCTCTGCACGGCCCGCGAGCTCTAATTCTTGCAAGACCCAGGGCTCAAAAAGCTCTTTTTTCATCCAGGGCTGAAAACTGCGGGATCTTCTGGCAAAAGATTGAAAGGGCGTTCCCTTGGCGTCGAAAAGAAATCTGCGGATGGCATCAAGAAAACCGTCTTCTCTTAAGGGACGATAGTTTTTCCGTAGAAAAAAGTTCTCCGCAAGACCTCTCAAAGCCGGAGGGAAGCGGCGATACTGTTCAAGCCAAATCTCCTTGCGTGTCCACAAATAACCCCCAAACAATTCATCTCCGCCATCACCCGAAAGCGCGACTTTCACGCCTTGCTTCGCAAATTCGGAGACAAGATAAGTCGGGATGGCGGAAGAGTCCCCGAAGGGTTCATCAAACGCTGCAATGATTTTCGGCAAAAGCCGAAACGCATCAGGGGCGACCACTTTCTCATGGTGCTCAGTGCGGCATGAAGAAGCCACCATCCGGGCATAGGGCAGCTCATTAAAACGGTCCTCCTGAAAACCGATGGAGTAGGTCTTCACAGGCAGTGTGCTCTCGCGGCTCATCCAGGCCACCACCGTGCTGGAATCCAGCCCGCCGCTTAAGAAAGCGCCCACCGGCACATCGCTGATCAGATGCAGCTTCACAGATTCAGCAAGAGTATCGCGGAGCCTCTCTACCCACTCTACTTCCGAGCAATTTTCATCGATTCGATAGGAAAAATCCCAATAAGACTTAACCGTGATATTTCCATTCTCATAGCAAAGCCAATGTCCCGGAGGAAGCTTCTGAATATTTTGATAAATTGTTTCCGGTGACGGGATATAAAGAAAACTGAGATAAGCGCTCAAGGACGGAATAGAAATTTCCCTTTCAACGTCAGGATATTCCAGGATCGCTTTCATTTCTGAAGCAAAAACCAGCGAGCCGTTCCGGTACCAATAAAGAAGGGGCTTGATTCCCACCCGGTCGCGGTAAAGAAGAAGTTTCTGCCTGCGGTCATCCCATAAAGCGATGGCAAACATGCCGCGCAGTTTATGAACAAACGCCTCCCCTTCTTCTTCATACAGATGGACAATCACTTCTGTGTCAGTACGGGTGCGGAAGCGGTGATTTTTCCTGATCAATTCCTCACGAAGCTCGGCAAAATTGTAAATTTCACCGTTAAAGACAGTCCACACATCTCCGGCCTCGTTGGAAATGGGCTGATGCCCGCCCTCAAGATCAATGATGCTGAGCCGTCTCATGCCCAATCCGACATTCCGCTTGATCCAATAGCCCTCATCATCCGGCCCCCGGTGCCGGAGAGAATGATTCATTGAATGCAGGATCTCCGAATCCACCGCGCCTTTAGCCTCAGAATGTAAAATTCCAACAATGCCGCACATAAACTAAGACCGCCCTGCTGTAAGCTTGGTTCCCGCCAACGAAGAATCTTTACCGCTCAAAGCGTGTTCATTCTCTCCCTGCCAAAGAGACAGGTACAAGGCTTCGTACTGATCCAACATCTTCGTGAGCATAAAATCTCTGCGTATCTTTTCGCCAGCATGGTTTCCCAAACGGCCAGCCAACCTGCGATCCTCCAACAAGGTGAGGATGGCCTGAGCCAGAAGCCCGCTTGCCCGCGGTTTTACCAAAATTCCGTCTTCGCCCGTCTCGACGAGCTCCGGAATGCCTCCGACTTCAGTAGCCACAACCGGTTTGGCCATGGCCATGGCTTCCAAAATAACATTGGGAAACCCTTCGATGATAGAAGCCAGCGTAAAAACATCCAGAGCGGACAATATTTCCGGGATATCACTTCGTGAACCTGCAAAGACAATCTGACGGCTTCGGGATATAACGGCCGCGCGAGCCTTCATTTCACTCTGAAGCGGCCCCGAACCCACCAGAAGAAACCAGACAGAAGGATTCTTCTCGAGCACCACTGAGATGGCATCGAGAAGATAGGGATACCCCTTTTCATGAGAAAAATTCGCGACCGTTCCAACCAAAAAGGCGCCTTCAGGAATCCCAAACTCCTGCCGGACGCGAAGGCCGTCGGATTGCGGATTGAAATCGTTCAAATCCACCCCGTTATAAATGGTAAGCACCTGCTCAGGCCGTACGTTTTCCCGCTCCAAAGTCCAGCTTTGAACCGCGCGGGAACAGCAAACAATCCGGTCGGCGAAATAATTACCGAGATTTTCAACCAGCCAGTGCCGTCTCTTTTTCCACTGGGCAATTTCCCGGCGGGAGGAAAGAATCACGGGAACTTTCAAAAGTCTTGCCGGCAGTCCGGCATAAAAATGAAACCCAAAAAGATAGGTGTGAAGAATATCCGAGCGGTTTGCACGCAGCCATTGAAAAATTTTAAAAACCGTCGCGGGATTCCAGCCGGACTTCACATGCAAACAGGTAAAAGGTATATTTTCGCGAAGAACCTGGCCTTTGAGAGGGCCTTCCTGAAAAATGGTCACAATCCGGGTTGGGTAACCGCGCTGCTGAAGGGCAGAGGCCAAGTGAATCACATGCTTCTCTGCCCCGCCAATATTCATGGTGGGAAGGAAATAACAAATGGAAGGTTTGCTCATGAAAGGCTTACTTGCTTGATAATATCGGCAACCGATACGGCCATTTTTTTGACAGAATAGCGTTCCACAACTTTTTTCCGCGCCGCGGCGCCCATTTGCCGCCTCAAATCCCTATCTTCGATAAGACGCGACAATTTGTTCACCCATTCCTCTGTAGTATCGGCTAAAAAACCATCCGCCCCGTCTTCCAGCATTTCGCAATTGGCTCCCGCACGCGAGGCCACGGTCGGAATCCCGGCGGACATATAGGTGAGTACACGGAAACTGCATTTTCCCCGGCTCCAGTCATCGTCCCGAAGCGGCGCTATGGCCACGTCAAAACGTTGAATTTCACTCGCCTCGTTTTCATAGGACCAATCGACAATTTCAACTTTAACTCCGTCCAAATGAAACTCCCGCCCGTGCAGCCGCGTGAGAAGCCTTAAACGGACGGGATAACGGCGTGAAATTTCCCGAAGGGCGTCGGCCGCCAGGGAGAAATAAGTCAGGGCGGTTGACGCCATACCGGCCCAGCCCAACACAATTTCACCGCGGGCAGCCTGAGAATGATTTTCAGAAGGAACGAGCCGGTCCGTATCCACAGGGGTAGGAACCACAAAAACATTTTTGTTATACTTCCGTGCAAGATCCCCCAGATACGGGTTTCCTGCCACGACCGCGCGGCAACGTTGCGAGAGCTTGCCTGCTTGATCCGGATCCTGCATCATTCGGAGAATGGGCCAATCAAATTCCATGATATTGGTTCCATAAACTCTATCATCCAGATCAAAGATAAGCCGGCTCCCGGCCCGTCCAAACATCCGCTCCATGCCGCGGATGTTTGACAAAAGGAGTCCTTTCTGAATAAAAACCACATCGTAATTCCTGCTTCTCAGTGCCCTGGAAATGGAATTCAAAAATTCCGAGGCATACTGAAAAAAATGCGCCCACTTGGAGCGGGAATAATAAAGACGCGAAAACAACGGTTCCGGAAGAGCCGGGATAACCGTGACTTTCATCCCCAATGCCCTGAGAAAGGGGAGGTACTGATAAACCCGGAGACGGCTTGAGGGCATGGTCTCCGGATAAAGCGGCAGGAATAGCACTCGCAAATCCGATTTATTACTGCTCAACTCAATAAATCCTCCCTATCTGCTTCAGAAAATTGACGATATGAAAACAAGCGGAATATTATAACCTAGGGGGTTGGAGAAATAAAACAAATTTTAGTAACCCGCGCTGTTTCTCAGCCGGCTAGAAACAGAACGTCGGACTGTTCTGTCAAGTTGGCTAAGTCAATCTTTTGCCTATAGTTACATAAGCTATAGCACTGGTAACCATAGCGACTTAGGTAATCCCAAAGTTCGGGCATGCGGATGCCCATCAAGCCATTGGCGCGGGGAGTCACCTCACACAGGATGGCGGGACGGATGGCGGTATTTTCGAAAAAATGCTGTAATCCCTTTAAAACAAAAAATTCAAACCCTTCCGTATCAATCTTGATCATCGCAATCCTGCCCAAGGACTTTTCATTTTCACGGATATAGTCATCCAGGCGCACGACCTGGACCTGAATCGTTTCCTGAAAATCATTCTTTCTCATAAAAGTCGGCACCAGGGTATTCCAGCCCACCCAGGTCGATTTTGCAATATCCATATCCTTGATTTCCTTTTTTTCGCCCAGGGCCATCCGGTGGCAGATGATTTTATGTCCGGGATTCTGGGCCGGTAATTTACTCAACCGGTCGAAGTCCCGTGAGGAGGGCTCAAAGCTGTGAACTTGCCCTTCTTTCCCCACAATACCGGCCGCAACCCATGAAATAAAACCGATATTGGCTCCGGCGTCGATAAAGGTATCCCCGGTTTTGAGGAATTTCCTCATGGCTCTGATGGTCAGCGGCTCGTAAGCGTCAAAATACATGATTTTAATCTGCGGGCCGTAATCAAAATCAAATTCGAACTTGACCCCGTTTCTTTCTTTAATGACCGGGGCCTCTGGGGTATGGCCAACCTTGCGCATGGCCTGGGCATACCCTATCTTCAGGAGCGATACCGGATCATTTAGCAGTAAAGAAGCGGCTTTGGAAATTTTTTTCATATTCGTTTAAAAATTTTGACGGCATGCAGCCCTGCCGATATCCCGTCCCATGGACCAAAAGTCTGGACTTCGCGATAATGCTCAAAAAGATACTGGGCCAGTTTACGGTAATGGGTTTCCCCAAAAGTACCCATGCCGAGCTCGGCAGAACGGTAGCGGTTGGAAAGAATGAATAGAGGAGGTCTTTTGGCTTGAATCTGCCGAATCATCTCATCTTCCTCTTTCCCTGAAACCTGCATATGTTCCATGAACATCAGCTCTCGCACAGCATGACGGCGTTCTGACAGAAAGCAATAAAGAGCATCATAAGGAATAGCAAGGATTTGATCCTCTGCCCGGGTATTTTCGATAAGATAATGAGCTCCCTTCTTAATAACCAGTACATTGGACAAAGGCCCGCCCATATAAACCTTTCCATGCGGCAGGTCAAGATAACGTTCTGGAGTGCGCAGGCTAGTGGCCCGCATGATATTTTGAAACGGAAGCCAGAGTACAAAAAAAAGAGTCAGCCATCCTAAAACAATTTTTACCCGCGGCGCAAAAAGAGAGCCCGCCCATTGCGCCAAGAGCCCTATTAAAAGAAACAGCATGGGCAAAAGCCAGAAATCGAAACGTTGGATTCTTCCATCGACAAAATAATCTACGGCATTAGCCAAACCTATTAAGATGGGGACGCTGACAACCCGCAAATAAAGCCTTCTTTCTCGGACTGAAATCTTTTTCCTTCGCAAACCACAAAGTCCAAAGATTACCAAGACAATGAGTGATATCATCGATAAAAGTCTACGTCGGTCCCAAATCAAAAACCACTGGATCAGGTGTTTAACATTGGTCCAAGGAGTCAAGTTCCACCGCTGACGATGCATCTCACCTACCGTGAGAGTGAAACAATGATCCACCTGGCTAAGCGATAGCCCCCTAAGCATCCAATAATAAACTCCCCCGCCTGCAACCACAAAAATCAGCGCAAGGAAAAAAATATGCCGCAGCCTCCTGCCAAGGGCAACGGCCTCTCCTTCCAGTCTGCTAAAAAAACAATCCAAACAAAGCACCACGGCAAAAGCAAATAAGCTGGCCATGCCGGCACTGATCTTCACGAGCGCTATCGAAATGAGGGCCGGCATCGCAAAGTAACACCATTGGATCTCGCGCCTGATAAAGAATTGCCAGAGGGAAAAAACTGTCCACAGCATAAAAGGAAAGGCCCCGACGTGATTGAATGTATGCGTAATATCTATACTCAAATAAGGCAGCGAAGGAAGAAACGCAAACGGCGGAGATACAAAAAGGCGTAAGGTCCGATAAGTCAGCAAAGAAGAAAAAAACAGAATAACGCCAAGTCCTATCCGCACACTGATAAGATTAACCCCGCCCAGTAAAAACCAAAAAGCGTGGTAAAGCGGCATGAGGGGCCCGTATTGCCACCAAAAGTCTCGACCCGGCATCTCACCAAGGAAAGTTCTCTGAAAAGCATAGAGATCCCTCCCCATATCCCCTGGACTCAAAGCAAATTGAACGTCCACGGTAGATCCCCAAAATACAAGAAAGATAAAAACCATCCCTGCTATCCAAGGACTATCTTTGGGCTTAGAAAATTCATTCATTTGCGAAGAATAGAAGCACCCATGCGTCCAACTACGACATGAGTCCAGCGGCAATCAATTTGTTCTGGGAATAGTAGGGCAGACATACGACCTGTACCAACGGATTGTTTTCTCAATTCCTTCCTCCAACGGCACTCGAGCCGTCCATTGGTATAAACGCTTGACACGTTCAACGTTAATGACAAGTTTGAACCCAATGGATGGTTTGCTCTCATCAAATTCTATCGACATTTTTCGCCCGGAAATCTGGATGATCTTTTCCGCGAGATCTCTGACTGACACCGAACACCCGCATCCAAGGTTGACTAGTTCAAAGGGCTTGGTCTGCAACTGGAGAATGTTAACCACAAATTCAGTCAAGTCATCAACGTACAAGAAATCCCTTTCGTCACGTCCATCACCCCAGACCACAATTCTGCCTCCCTCAGGGGCGGCCATGACCTTAGCAATGGTTGCGCCAAACACATGGGAACGCTCAAGATCAAATTTGTCATGAGGCCCGTAAATATTTGAGTGGCGTATCACGGTGTATTTCGTTTTTCCTAACCGGGAGTAAAATTCGCACATTTTTTCAGCATACACTTTCGTCCATCCTGCCCCAAAGTATTTGTCGATAATTTCACCCGTAAAATCATCCTCCCTGGCAGGCTTCGTCCCTTGCGGATACATGATCGTACAGCTAAAAAAAACCACTTGTTTGATCTCAAAATCATGGCAGGCACGAAAAATCAAAGAGTTCATTACGGCATTATCCCTGACGTGATGATACGGCTTATGGATAATTTCATTTGCCCCCGAAGTTGTGGCGGCAGCCTGGATGACGACATCCTTTCCCTGAATGACCTTGGTAACATCTTCCGCTACCGTAAGATCCGCTTCAACCCAGCGGCACTGGCGTTTGAAAGGTTCTGTTTCCGGCGGGGCTTGGCGATGATAGGTTCCCCAAACTTCATATTCATCAAGGCAGTTTTGAAAGTACTCAATCAGATTGCGTCCGATAAAACCCGTAGCCCCGCAAATGAGTACTTTTTTCTTCATACAGAAAATCCCTTCAACGCGCGAACAGCTCTTTGACGATAAGAATCAGAATTGCCCAGCCGTTTTTCAGGGGACTCATTTTTCTATCTCCCCCTATTCTTTTGGGTTCATCTCCCGGAATCTCGGCAACTTTCAATTTGCGTTTGGCGCACTCAATTGACAGCTGGGGCTCAATAGAAGCCCGGCCAGGGTTGATTTTGAAAGACTGAACAATCTCCTTCCTCCATCCACGAAACATCACCAGCGAATCCGTATAATGCCCTCCAAAAATCAGATTGACAGCCTTCGTGATAATCCAGTTCCCAAAAGCCGTTACCACATCATCATCTGCACTCTTGGCCCCGTCTTTGTATCTGGAGACAATGACCATATCATATCCTTCCTTCATCTTTTTCACCACTTCAGGAATAAGCTCGGGAATGGAATTTCCATCCGGGCTGAAGGCGATCACGATTTCCCCTTCGATTTCTAGAAGCGCCTCAAAATACGCGCTGGTTAAGCCTTTGCGTTTTTGCCTGATTGTGCGACAACCGTACTCTTGGGCATATTCATAGGTGCCATCAGTTGAATTGCCGTCTATGACTAAAATCTCATCGACCCATTCTTTTTTAATCCGGGGCATAATGATTTTCATCGATTCCAATTCGTCAACTGTGGGAATTAAAAGCGTCGTTTTCATGACGCCAGGGGTTCCGCTTTGACCCGTTCGCGCCAGTATTGCAGCAGATTGAAAACGCTTTCTTGAAAATCATATTTAGGTTTCCAACCGCTTGCCATCGTAAATTTATCTGTGTTGGGAACTTGCAAAGTGACATCAGCGGGACGCAAAAGCTCGGGGGCCAAGCGGGTGGGAATAGGAACCTTGCTCTGCTTTTTCAGAAGCTCTAAAAAACTGCCCACTGAAATCGTTGTCTTGCCGCCGATATTATAAACCTCGCCGGCCTTACAATGAAGAACAGCCATCCAGTACGCCTCCATGGCATCCCGGACATCGATCATTGTCCGGATGGAATCCAGATTTCCATGACACAATTCTTTTTGCAGACCGGCTTCAATCCGTGCCACCTGTCTGGCAAAGGAGGTTGCAAAAATATCCTTCCGCCTTGGATTCACATAGGCAAACATGCGTGTCCGAATGATTTTCAGACCATAGCTTCGGAAATAGGTGAATCCCAGAAGATCCTGTGCGACTTTGGATACGGCATAAGGGCTTGTCGGTTGAAGAGGGCAATCCTCTCTGATCGGAACATTCTTAGGATCCACCTGCCCATAAACCTCTGATGTACTGCAAAGTTGGATGACGGGATTCATCTCCAACAGTCTTACGGCTTCAAACAGATTGCAAGTGCTCAGGATATTGTTACTCAAGACAGCATGCGGATAGGTGAAAGACGCCAGGACATTGGCATGAGATGCAAGATGAAAAATAACATCGGGCTTTGAGCTTTTCAAAGCCAAAACAGTTGAGGAAAGATCATTGAGATCGCATTCATGCAATCTGATTTTTTCCGCCACCGATTCAAGATTGCTTTGATCTGACGCACTATGCCAGCGCTGAATCCCATGCACCTCGGTTTCGGGATGATCTTTCGTAATATATTCAGCCAAATAGCTTCCGCCCGACCCCGCGATGCCTGTGATCAATACCCTTCCGATTTGTTGCATCCATCAACCCCTTATCCAACAAATGTTAGTTGCAAAGATCTTTCCTTCACGGAAACAGCGGCTAGGGGTAACAAACCATCACGCTACGGCCCTATATTTCGACGCGCATCTTACTACCAACAGCCTGCGAAGTCTACATGCTAGCTTCTGATTCAAGAATCTTATATAGAACTTTGCTTGATCCATAAAAAATATCATAGCCGTAAAGAGAGGCCCTGCTCAATGCGGCATCCGCCTCAATCTTGTCCCGATACCGGCGGTTCACCTTTTCCAAAATCAAAAAAGAAGGCCCTTTTTCGCGCACCAGCGACAAAATTGGCTCATAACGCGCGTCATGCGGCACCGGCGTGACCACAAAGTACTTTTCATCCAACGCATTCAAAGGGTAGGCAAGATTCATTTCAGCGATTCCGTAGCGAAGCTCCCGCTTTCGTAAAAAATTGGAAATTTGAATTAATTCCGACCGCTGCCCCACCACCCATGCAAAAGAATGCAGCGTTGTGAAAGATAAAATTGCAGCCATCGAACCCAGCACGGCCCATTTCCAAAAAACGAAACGGAACTGCCGGATCCACCAGGCGGTCACAAAAGCATAAGTAATCATTAAAGGAAGAAAATACCGTATGCCTTCGTCATCGCTCAACTGGCGGGAACTGTACAGAACGGTTAAAACGAAAGGCGGCAAGGCCATAAAAAGGAATAAAATTCTTTCCTGCACAGACTTGTCGCTCCAATTCCTCCAGAACGAATAAATAAACGAGCCAAAGGAAACAGCTAAAATCGCAAATGGCACGATGGATGCGTAACGTATCCAATGATTTTCCAGTCCCGCACCGCCGCTAAAAGCAAATGAGGTGAGAAAATATTTCATGCGCGCAAAAAAAAGATAAATAAAATGCGTCAAGTCCCCCGATTTTGCAAAACTACCGCCTGCCACAATCAACGACAACCACTCCCCCGTTCTAAAGCCGTGGACCCAGATCGGAAAAACTCCGGCCGCGATCCCTGCAGAAGCCGCAAGGAGGGCCCCCTTTTTCCGTCCCGGAGGAAGGGCCATCCAAAGACCCGACATCAGGGGAGGAAACCATATCACAAAAATCGCGTTAGCCCAAAAGCCGAGTCCGAAAATCACCCCTAGAAAAAAGGATAAAATTTTCGGTTGCCTTGTACCGTATGAAATCTGCAGAAGAATAAACAAAGACAAGACAGCCAAAGGTAAGATTTCTTCATATCCGACAATGGAGGTGAAATATAAAACCGTAAAGGGAACAATGGCAAGCAGGACCCAAAGATAAACGGCCAGCTCCCGGTCAAACAACTTCCGGATAATCCAAAGGTAGATTGTCAAAAATGAAACATACAAAAGCCCGTGATAAATCCTTGCCTTAATATAGGTGAAGCCGAACCATTTGAAAAAAGGCGCCATGAGGTAACTTTCAATGGGCCCCATATACTGCTGACCGTCAAAATAAACGGGAAACCGCACGAGACGCGAAATGTCGTAAGCCATATAATTTTGAACCATCTCGTCGTAGGTGGGGGCGATCGTGGACACGGCAAAAACCCGGAGTATCAGAAAAAAAAAGAGCCCCACAAAAATCCAAAATCGCAATGCCGAAGGTTTCATCGGATATTACTTCTTAAATCCCAAGGTCACATAGGGGATGGGTTTGAAATAATTCCACCAATCCACGAGGGGTTTCATTTTCGTGTAGTTTTTTTTTGCGGGGGGGTAGGTCTTGGTCACGGGAACCTCCACCACGCGATACCCTAACCGGACGGCCTGGACAAACAGATAGGTTTCAAGAGGATAGCCTTCAAGCCACTCTTGACGGAGGTTGATCCGCTTGTCCTGAAGAAGCGAACTGCGAAAGGCACGGAAGCCATTCGTACCGTCGGTGATCTTTCTCATCACAAACAGCGAAAAAAGAAGCGAAAAAGCTCTAACCCCCCAAATGCGGTGAAAAGGCATATTTTTCCACCCGCCGCCGCCAAGATATCTTGAACCCTGCACAAAATCAGCCCGGTTTTCACGCAAAGGGGCGAGCAACCGCTCTATCTCGGCCGGATTATCTTTTCCGTTCGTCGCAAAGATAACAAACACATCGTAGCTCTTTTTAAGTCCGTATTCTATACCTGCGCGAATGGCCGTTCCCGGCCCGGACCGTTTTTCCATCGAAAGAAGCGTCACGCTTTCAGCCGCTACCTTTTTATCCGCCCCGTCCGTCGATGCATCATTCACAACCACAATTTCATCCACGAGGCCAGGAGGAAAGTTTCTGATCACCCGGACAGCAGCTTCCCCCTCGTTATACATTGGGCCTACGGCGATGATTTTACTCATGAGGGGATATTATATACATAAAATGTGGCGGTTAGAACAAAAAGCGGGGTGTAATTGCTGTCTTGGCTTGTTCAGTGGGATCTTAACGTTGCCTGCACATCTTCGGAGAGATCGCTTTTCCAATTCTCCATCTTATAGTTAACCATCGCGGACGCGATCTTTATCCCCTGATAGTAGCGGTTAAAGTCCTGAAAGGACCGAATCGATTTGATTTTTTTCCACCAATAGGACGGCCGGAAATAAAAGCGGCGATAGGCGGTCTTTACAGTTTCGTTAAGTTGGGCCGCATCACGGTACCCGTCAGGAATAAATACCGCCTCATTTTGCGTGTTCCGGGAAGAATCTTCGTCGATCATCATTCCGTATTGTTTTGCGGCCGTATAAAGGTCGGTGCCTTTATGCGGCGTGGTCATGGTGAACTGGGCATAATCGAGATCAAGTTCAATCGCGAAATCCACGGTTTTCTCCGCCAGTTCCGGTGTTTCCATCGGGAGTCCTAGCATGAACAAACCGCGCATCTCAATTCCGGTTTCATGGCAAACCTTCGCAGCGCGCCGGGTGATGGCCGGTGATAGGCCTTTTTTAATAACGTTCAGCGACTCCTGATTAACCGACTCAATGCCAAAGAAAATCTCCCAACAGCCGCCTTCCTTCATCTTCGCGGCGAGAGCAGGCGTCATATCATTCGCGCGGCCAAAGCAGCTCCAAATAATATCCAGCTTCTCAGCCACGATAAGGTCGCAGAGTTCGGTCAGCCACTTCGGGTTGGCCGTAAAGGTGTCGTCCCAAAAAGAAATTTCTTTGGCCCCGAAATCGCGCATCACCTGCTTGATTTCATCCACGACTTTTTGAGGACTGCGGAAGCGCACTTCCGCCCCCCAGGTGTAGGGGGTACAGCAAAAGGTACACTTCCACGGGCAGCCCCGCGAAACGAACATGTGTACCACGGGCAGACGGCGGTATTGAACGGGAAAGGGAACGTAGCGCTCCATCGGCAAAAGATGGCGTGCCGGGGTAGGCAAAGTGTCAAGATCCACAAACGGACGTTCGCCGGTAAAAATGCCGCGGCCTTCAGAACCGTACTCCCGGTAGACGATGCCTGAAATCATGTCCGCTTCCCGGACATGATCTAAAATCTGTTCATGGTCATAGTCATATTTCTTAAAAAAGTTCATCAACTCGATGATGGTCAATTCACCCTCTCCGACGCAGACAAAATCAAACCAGGGATGTTCATCCAAAATACCGGCGGCCGGGCCTTTGACCGCGCCGCGATAGCTGAGCGTGGGATGGGTGCCGCCGACGATCGTCGTAATGTGGGGAAACTGCTCTCGCACGGCCTGAGCCATGGAGACGCCCTTGGCAAAGGTGGGTGTCAGGGCATTCAAGCCGACAATGCGCGGCTTTTTCTCCGCGATGCGGCGGAGGACATCCTCCTCGCTTAAACCAAGCACGAGGGGCTCGATGACATCCACGGTGAACCCCTTCTCGAGAAGAGAGGCTGCCAAATAGGCCATGCCCAGGGGCGGAAGATGCCCGTATTTATCGTTAACAGCCTTACCTCCCACGGCCTCTTTTTTAGTTAGCGGGGGAAAAAATAAAAGACAATCTATACTCATCGTGCCTTGGTTATTTTCATATATGGCTTCCCTAACCTGTTGCTAGGATATGAGTTCCTAATTGAAATGTCAAGGATAATATCGGCCGGCGTGGGAAAATATTCACTCTCAAAAATCAAAATAAATAAAGGCGCTCGGATTGCCCGCTGACAAGACAATACTCGAGATAATGACGATAAAAACAAGAGCGTAGACAAACGGCCCCGGCAAGCGGCGGACAAGAGAAACCGAAAGGGATATCCGGTCCCAGCGCTGGACCAAAAAATAAACAATGATCAATCCGATGGGAAAACTGTATGAGGTTAAAGTGGCCAGCCAATCGCCCGGGATCCGGAAGCCTCTCAAAATATTCAGGGCTTCAGTCCAATCGCGGGCGCGGAAAAATATCCAGGTAAATGCGACCAGATGAAACGCGTAGAGTCGTTTGAGCCATAAAGGGATTTTTGAGGCCAGTTTAAAGAATTTTTTTATGCTGTATTCGATCGCAAGGACAAGCCCGTGCAAAAATCCCCAAAAAACAAAAGTCCAGGCCGCTCCATGCCACAAGCCGCCCAAAAGCATCGTCACCATTAAGACAAGTACCGTGCGCACATAACCGTGGCGGCTTCCGCCCAAGGGGATATACAGGTAATCTCGTAACCATCTGGAAAGGGTGATGTGCCAGCGGTGCCAGAAATCACGAATGGAGCTGGCCAAATAAGGGCGGTTAAAGTTGAGAGGAAGCCAGATGCCTAACAAAAAGGCGATGCCGGTGGCCATATCCGTGTAGCCGCTGAAATCACAATAGATTTGAATGGCAAAAGCATACAAAGCAAGCAGGACATGCGGCAGATCCGCTTGGGCGCTTTCAAAATATATTTTATTCACGATAGGAGCCATCCCATCCGCAAAAACGACTTTTTTCAGCATGCCGATTGCAAAAAGAAGCAGTCCGACCTTGACAAATTTTTTTCTTAAGCCGAGATGCTTGAATTGCGGCAAAAGCTCTTTGGGCCGCATAATGGGCCCGGCAATAAGGTGCGGGAAAAAGGAAACATAAAGCGCGAACTTCCCAAAATCCCGTTCCGCGGCAACTTTGCCACGGCGGACATCCGCAAGATAAGCAACAACGGTAAAAGTGATGAAGGATATTCCAAGCGGCAGCGGGAAACGGGCTTGAATCGGAATCTTGACATGGAATAACTGCTCGCTATTTTCAATAAAGAAATGAGTGTATTTAAAAAAAATGAGCGGGAAAAAAGCTCCCAAAACGATCCATGCAAAAGAAGCGCGCGACGGTTTCGCCAATGCCGCGAAATAAGCATAAAAAGTTAAAAACACGAGGAGAAAAGCATAAGGCGGGTACCACCTGCTGTAGAACAGAAAGCTTGCCAGAAGAGTAAATAGAAGCCTTGCCCTGCCCCGTAAGACAACAAATCCTAACAGGAAAACGCCGAAGAAAACTAGAAAGTCAAAAGAATGGAATAACACCTTAGGTGTTCAAGTAGGGCAGCAGGGTTTTAGCCATGATCTCATGCCCCTTGCTGTTCAAGTGAGGATCTCCCGGCATCGCCCACAAATCGGTGGCGGGAACCCGGCTTAAGGCCGGCGTAAAATCCAGAAAGGTCCAGCCATGCTTAGAAGCGATTTTTTGCATTTCTTCATGAGCGAAGGTGAAGGGATAAGGGTTGATCTGATGAACATCCGGAATCATGGTGAGAATAATCCGGAAGCCTTGTTGTCGAGACAAATTTTGAAGCCGATCAAAGGCGGCTTGCATTTCTTGAAATCCCGGGCTGTCGTGGCGGTAAATTTTCCGGTAGTGCTCCACAAGATTTCCAATGCCTCCGGCGGAACTGTTCATGCGCAGATGGTAGAGGTGGAAAAGCAGGACCGCCAGTTCGCTGTGGCGCAGAAAAAAATTGCCACCGCCCGGTTCCAGCAGCTCGGCGTCCCGTACAAAGCAATTGATGACGACGGTATCACATTTAAGGCCAAGGAATCTCTTTTCAAATAAAGTCACATAACGCGCGGCATTGTAATTTCCGATGCCTCCGTTGAAGACAACGGCTTTATCGTTCGACTCCCTCTGAATAATTGCAGGCAGGGTCTTCTCTTCGGGAACTCCCCAGCCAAGAGTATTCGAACTGCCCAGAAAGAGAATCCTTTTTTTGGAATGGTCATTAAGATCCACATCCGGCCCCCGCATACCCAAACTGTTAATCCGGATCACTACCCCCTGCAGCTTTGCGCTGCGCCCCGGGATATGCTCATGCCCCAAAGCCGGATCAGGGCTCTTTTTCTTCAACAACCGCGCGTAGCGCCACATTTCGATATTGTAATTTTTTTGGTCCGCATTCTTGATTCGCAGCAGTCCTTCCGTGAGGATCAAACCTACAGCAACAGATAGCGTGAAGAGGATAATATTAGCGATAATTTTTTTAATAATCATGGGGCTCCCGGAAGGCATAAGTTTACCATTGGCAGGCTGTTGTGACAATCGACAAATTCAATCTACATTTCCAACTTATAGTGACCTCAAAGAGATTGACAATGAAGCAAATGCTGGTAGCTTAAAGGACTATGACTTCTATAAAAAAGTCCCGCATTTTGATTTTAGCCGCCACTCTGGCTTTTTTGTTCTTCATTGGGAGAGGCTACATTTTTCCGTTTCGCGAAGCCCTTTCCAACCCCGAATCACATGCTGCCTTTCGGGCAGGGTACTTTGGCGCCTTTGACCTTCGCTACGGACTGGATCCCTATGAACGCGTGCGGCGTTGTACCGTCGTCAATCCTAAGGCTCATCCTTATCAAATGGATCGTAATGGATTTGGTTATTTTCCTCTCGTAGAAGTGGCATATCTTCCACTCACATTTATAAGCTTTCCGCTGGCCAAAGCCATTTTTCTTTCCATTAATTTACTTTTGGCTATGGGGTCTATTTGGCTTCTTCTAGGGTTCGCGGATTTTAAAAAAGACGCCTCGAACATTGCGGCCATGCTTTTGGTGGTGTTATGTTTTATTCCCGTCATGCAAAACTTGACTGATGGCCAGAACAACCTTCCCATTTTGATATTATTGATTTGGGGAATGAATTGCCTAAGCGCTGGCAAGGACGTTAGGGCCGGCACGCTCTTTGGGATGTCTATTCTAGTTAAACCCGCTTTAGTACTCTTCTCGTTAGGTTTTATTCTCAAACGACGGTTCAGAATACTCAAAGGTCTTGCCTTTACGCTTGGTGTCTCTTTTCTGGCAAGCGTCCTCCTATTTGGATGGAAATTACACGCTAGTTTTCTAAAGGCCATCTTGGAAGAGCCCGTGGTTTCTACCTGGTGGTCCATGCAAAATTTGCTCGCGGCCTTCATGAGACTTTTGAGTTACTCTGATAGCACTCCCGAAATCACCCCTTGGGTCCACCAGGCCGCTTTGGCGTGGCTGCTTTGGGGCATCACCGTGACCGCGTTAATAGCGATTGCTTGCTTTGTAACCTTTCGCTTTTCTAAAATGCCAATACTCTTTAATCTCAATATGTGGTTAGTGCTTAGCCTGTTGATCGCAAGCGATACTTACAGCGGCCGGTTCATCTGGCTTCTGCCAGCTTTATGCCTTACGATGATGGAAGGAATTCGCAAGGCTTCCAATTGGCAGGTTACGGGTGTAATTCTGGCTTACGGAATGCTCAATGTACCGACTGTGAAATTCAGCGGTTTCCCCATTTTTCATCAGGGTCCCCTGCTTATTTTTTCAAACCTTCCTGCGGCAGGAATGTTACTTCTCTTTGGCGTATTGGTCTTGACCTGCCGCGTTTCCTCCAAAACTAGGCCGTTTGGAGGTTGAGAAAATAATTGACGGGCCCATATCCATTAGCTTAGAATCATTCAAATCCCCAAAAAATATGCCCCTACAAACTGATCATGCCTCCCGGAAGCGGGAGTTTCTCTTTGGAGCGCTTCTCCTGTTCGGTTCTTGTTTTCTTGGCCTTCTGCTGCTTGAAATAGCCGTACGGATCATTTCTCCTCCCAGCCCTTTTCACCCCTTGATCCCCCTCCGGCCCAAAATGAAAATGGAAATTCATATTAATCTGCCAGGTGTCTCGCCCGTTTCAATGCATTCCACCAACCGATGGGGACTCCGGGGCGATGAGCCTCCCGCCGATTGGGACAAATACTTCACTGTCGTGACCATCGGAGGAAGCACAACTCACTGTTTTTATCTTGATGACCACAAAGCATGGCCTTATCTTTTGCAGGAAAAACTTAAAAAATTCGATCCTTTCGTCTGGGTGGGAAACGGCGGTGTCGAGGGGCATTCTACCCGGGCCCACATTATCTTTATGGAAAAAGTAATCCCCAAAATGAAGCCCGATGCCGTGATTTTTCTCATCGGAGGCAGTGACCTCGGGTTTTCAATCTCCAAGGAACAATTTGAGAAAGGAAACCCGCAGGACCTGGCACGGGGACATTCTTTTTATTGGCCCCTTTTCTATAGCCGCTTGGTCCAACTCCTTTCCTTGTGGAAACAAATCCTTATCGACAAGGTTGAAGTCGTGGGACAAGAACAAGCCAAGCACAATACTTTCGAGCGAATCCCCCTTGATCATGAGTTCATTCTGCCCGACAAAAAACCGGGAGAATTTTTGCCTGCGCTTGGGGAATATCGTGAGAATATTAAGAAATTGATTGCCTTGAGCCGCGCTCAGCGCGTAAGGCCTATTTTCTTGACCCACCCCTTGCTCTTTGACGATACCGAACAATGGAAACACGTATTAGGCGATTATTACTGGATCAAGGACCCTGAGCACCGGATATCTGCCGCCACTTATTGGAGACTTTTGAATATTTACAATCAGGAACTATTGGACGTTTGCCGCGAGGAAAAGGTGGATTGCTTTGATCTGGGCCGGGAACTTCCGCATTCCAGCGATTTTTTTTACGATTCAGTTCATTTTAACGAACGCGGAGCCGAAGAAGTAGCCAATCTTGTTGCCATGTTTCTTTTGTCACGCGGCCTGCCGGAAAAACCAACTCCGTGAATGTCACGCTGATCAATCCCAATCTCGTCGTGCAGAGGAACGATCCTTTTACCACAGGAATTGTCTACATGCCCGTAAGTCTTGCCTATGCCGCTTCTTCCCTTCGGACTCATGGGGCAAAGGTCACCGTGATCGATGCTTTTGCTGAAAAGCCCAACCAGGTGCATCACGAAGGCACTTTTTCCTTCTACGGCCTCACGCCTGAGGAAATCATTCAAAGAATTCCTGAACATTCCCTGGCCACCTTCGTTTATGCCATCAACTTGACCAATCATCTCTCGACCGTGAACATCATACGCCATATCAAAAACGCGTATCCCCAAACACCGATCGTTGTTTTGGAAAACACGCAGGCGGTGACCGGTTACTCCCTGAGACGGGTCGCCGAAAAATTTTACGCCGCGGGTGCAGATTTCGTGTTGTCCGGCGAAGCGGATCGCAGAATTTTATCCGTGACGGATTGTCTGGCTGGAAAAGCCCCGGAGGAAAATTTGCGAAGTATTGACGGGCTGGGCGCACGCGATTTCTATAATCCTCCGCTTGAACAAATCGAAGACTTGGATGCCCTGCCCTTCCCGGCCTGGGATTTGTTTCCCCTGAACAACTACTGGACCCTGCATCATTCTCACGGTCCGTTCGAAACAGACAGCTATTTGCCTATTCTGACCTCCCGGGGCTGTCCCTATCCCTGCAAGTTTTGCGTGGTGCCGGAAACCAATGCGAGGCGGTGGCGGGCGCGTTCGGCGCAGAATGTGGTGGACGAAATCGAGCTTCATTCTCAAAAATTCGGCGTCCGGGAATTCCATGTGGAGGATCTTGACCCGACGATTTCGGACAAACGAACCCGCGAAATTTGCCGCGAGCTTTTAAAGCGGGATTTGAAAATCACCTGGAAGCTCGCCGCGGGAACAAAGGTCGAGTCCATCCAGAATGAAGGAACGATTGATCTCATGGCCCAAGCGGGGTGCCGTTATATCTCCATCTCGCCGGAAACGGGTTCCGAGCGCCTGTTAAAACTAATGGACAAGCCCTTTGATCTTCAACATGCCGTTCGCATTGTAAAAAGGATGAATGAGGTTGGAATCCGTTCCCAGGCATGTTTCGTGCTCGGGTTTCCGGGCGAAACCGACGAGGACCGCGAGAAGACCTGGAATCTGGCCCATGACCTGACAAAAGTCGGCGTGGATGAAATCGCTCTATTCATCGTGACACCGGTTCCCGGCTCGGCGATCTATCATGAGCTGACCGGCTACGAAAACTTATCCCAGCTTAATTTTTCTCCGACCTGGCGGCCGGACTACCAGAAACTGAGCCGCTTTCGCATCCGTCTCTACCGGCATTTTCTTTTGTGGAAGCTCCGGTACCACCCCAAAAAAATAATGCGCCAGCCCTTCAACTTCATCCGGCGCCGGTTTGAAACCAAAATGGAAATGGCCCCTTACCGAGCCCTGAAATCAACCCTGCTGGGCCTGCGCGCTCACAGCGAAGCGAGGTCCCTTGACCATGCCTGAAAACGCTGAATTGAAATCGATCGCAGTGGCGATTCCCTGCTACAACGAGGCCGTGACCATTGCCAAGGTGATTGGTGATTTTAAATCCGCCCTTCCCCAGGCCGCCGTTTATGTGGTGGACAACAATTCAACGGACGGCAGCCCCGAATTAGCGCGCCGAGCCGGGGCCATGGTGCTCAGGGAAAACCGCCAGGGAAAAGGGTATGTGATGCAGGCCATTCTGGAGCGGGTGAAGGCGGATATTCTGGTGGTAGTGGATGGAGATGACACCTATCCTGCCGGGGAGGTTCTTCAGCTGATTGCGCCCATCCGGACCGAGGAAGCCGACATGGTCGTTGGGAGCCGTTTGGAAAACAACACGCACGCCACGCTGAGGCGCCTCAATCGATTCGGCAATGTGGTCTTATCAAGCACCTTGAATTTTTTATTCCGGACACGCTTCAGCGATGTCCTTTCCGGCTACCGCGTTTTCTCACGCCGATTCCTGAATCAAATCCCCGTCGTGACCAGCGGATTTGAAACCGAAGTGGAATTGACCATTCAGGCCCTGACGCGGGGGCTGACAATTATGGAAGTACCCATCACTTACCGGAGCCGGCCGGACGGAAGTCAGTCCAAGCTGCGCCCCTTCCGGGATGGATACCGCATTCTGCTCACCATTGCCGTCCTGCTGAGAGATCAACGGCCCCTGGTTGTCTTCGGCGCTTCGGGCTTGTTCTTCATCATCTTGGGAGTCCTAACCAGTGTCTGGATGGCGCTCTTGGGAATTATGCTTCTGGGCCTGGGCTTTGTATTAAACGCCATCAACACCCGATTTAAAGAAATGAGCTGCCTCATGAGGCGGCTCAAATAAAGCGAGGAATCATGTCAGAATTATCCAAAGATCAGGCGTTGTCTTATAAAGATTTACTCGAAAATGTACCTTGCAATCTTTGCGGCAAGGACGATTACACAGTGATTTATTCTCCGCGTTACGAACAGGCAGCCACCGATAACTTTGTCGAGAAATTCCGCTCCTCCGGCGATGAAACCCTGGTGGATCCCATGGTGCGGTGCAATCATTGCGGCCTTGAGTATCTCAATCCCCGCCCCCGACAAAACATGATCCTGGAGGGCTACAGCGCGGGAACGGATGAGAAATTTGTCTCCCAGGCCGCGGCGCGGGAAAACACTTTTGGAAAATGCCTGGATCTGGTGGAAAAGTATTGCCCCGCACGGGGCCGGATTCTGGACATCGGCGCGGCTGCCGGCGCCTTCTTATATGTGGCCCAAAAACGGGGATGGCAAATCGCGGGCTGCGAGCCCAACCGGTGGATGTGCGATTGGGCCCAATCCCATTACGGGATACGTATTCAACCCGGAACGCTCTTTGATTTACGTGAAAGCGCGGACCGCAGTTTTGACGTGATCACGTTGTGGGACGTGCTGGAGCATACACCCGATGCCAAAGCCGTTCTGCTGGAATGCGCACGGCTTCTCAAGCCGGGCGGGTTGCTCATCGTGAATTACCCGGATATCGGCTCCTGGATCGCGCGGTTGATGGGACGGAAATGGGTTTTTCTCCTCTCAGTCCATCTCTATTATTTCAACCGTGCCACGATCCGGAAAATCCTCGAGCAAACCGGGTTTTCCGTCCGGGAATTGCGGCCGCATTTCCAAACGCTTGAATTCGGCTATATCGCTGAACGCATGAAACCCTATCTTCCCTGGGCCTATCCCGTCATTTCAAAGCTGTCTAAAGCCCTGGGGCTCGAAAAAAAGCTCGTTCCCTATTGGGTCGGCCAAACGCTGGTGATTGCGCGCAAAAATGGATAAGGAAAAGATCGTTATCCTGGGCGCCGGCGCAGGCGGACTTGCGGCCGGATGGTTCCTGTCCCGCACCGGACACTATGAGGTCACTGTTATCGATCGCGCCTCTTTTATCGGCGGACACTGCAGCAGTTTTAAATATGGCGGTTTCATCCTCGATCACGGGCCTCACAAAATGTATTCCGCCGTTCCCGGCATTCTCGACGAGCTCCGCAATCTGATGGGGGACAAATTATTGACTCACCGGAAGCGAAACAGCATCCGCTTGAACGGTCATTTGCTCGATTATCCTCTCAAAATGACCAATTTGGCCCGTGTGTTGGGGCCGAATCGCTTTGTCAAGCTGGGCGCGGGGTACGGCCTGTCCATGGTGCAAAGTCTGACTTCAAGAAAGGAAGCAGCCTCTTACGAGGATTATGTGATCCGAAGATTCGGGCGCGGCGTTTATGAACTGGTTTTCGAACCGCTAGCCTGGAAGGTGTGGGGCAATCCCAAAGAGGTGCACGCGGAAATGGCGCGCACGCGCATTCCTTCGGGCGGGGCCGGCGAGCTGATTCTAAAACTTCTCAAGATCAAGCGGGAGTCCGCGGATACGGACGCCGAATATTTTTATTATCCGAGAAAGGGGTTCGGCCAATTCCCCGAGGCCATGGCCGCCGAAATCGAGAAGTTCGGGGGGAAAATCATCCTAAACGCCAACATCACTCAGCTCGCACGGGAAGGAAACCATATTGCCGCAGCCCACCTGAATGTGGGAAGTGAGAAAGTCACGCTGCCTTGCCGGTATCTCGTCTCTTCGATTCCCCTTCCCGACCTCGGAAAACTCATCTTTCAGGAATCAAAACCAGAACTCACCCGGGTTGCCGCATCCCTCAAGTTCCGCCATCTTGTGCTGGTGTATCTTTTTATCAAAAAGTCTCAGGTCTGTCAGGATCACTGGATTTTTTTTCCGGAAAAGGACTTTGTTTTCAACCGGCTTTCCGAACAAAAACTCATGAGTCCCGAAATGGGGCCGGCGGACCGCACCGCGCTTTGCTGCGACCTGACCTGTTCCGAGGAAGATACCGCATGGCGCCTGAGCGATGAAGAAATGGCTGGAAAATGCATCAGCGCCCTCGTCAAGTCCGGCTTTATCAATGAAGGCGATGTGGAAGGCCGCCTGGTGAAACGCTCCAGGAATTTTTACCCGGTTTATGACCTCGCTTACGCCGGGAAACTGAAGACCGTGAGCGATATTTTGCGCGGCGTCGATAATCTGCTGACCACAGGCAGAATTGGAATGTACAATTACAACAATTCGGATCATTGCGCGGACATGGGAAAATTCATAGCTGAAAATCTTGTCACGGGTAAAGATCCTCGCCAAATATGGGAAGAACTCGAAAAAAGAGTTTCAACCTACAAGATTGTTGATTAGTCTTTACGAATATGAAGCGCATCCTCTACCGGCTCCTGTGGCTGCTCCAAATTCATCGCCTCCTCCAGTTTCTGCTTAGAAAAAAGACCGTCATTCTCGTCTACCACGGCCTCACGGACCAAGACACTCACGGCGGCATTGAAAATTATGACGCCAAGCATCTTCATGTGCGGCGCTTTCAAGCGCAAATGGAATACTTGAAAAAATTTTACCGCATTGTTCCGCTTCAGGAATGGCTTGCCGCGCGCGCGACTGGTCCGGCCCTGCCTCAGCATGCCGTGGTCGTCACTTTTGACGACGGCTACCGTTCCAATTATGAGCTGGCTTTTCCCATTCTGCGGCGTTTGGGCCTGCCGGCAACCATTTTTCTCACGACGAACTTTCTGAAAACTAGACGGTATCTTTGGACGGATAAAGTGGAGTATGCGGTTGATCATTCACAGCAAGACCGCCTAGAGCTTTCCGTGCAGGGAGAAAAGTTTTTTTCCGATCTCTCTGGGCAAGATCAACGCGCCTTGTGTGCGGCGCGCCTCAAAGCCCGATTGAAGCAGATGCCGCAGCATCTCCAGGCCTCTACGGTCGAAAGTCTGGAACAGGCACTCGGCCAAAGTCTTGGGACCGCCGCAAAAGTTTCGTCCATTTATGAGCCCCTCGAATGGAGTGAAATCCGCGAAATGCTCGAAAGCGGCCTGGTCACCGTGGGAAGCCATACGCACAACCATGTGATTCTGAGCCAATGCGACCGTGAAGCCGCGAGACAGGAACTCGCCCTCTCGAAAGGAATAATCGAAGCTGAAACCGGCCTTTCTTGCACCCTTTTTTGCTATCCGAACGGCGAGGAAGCTGATTTTAACACGGAGACCAGGCAGTTGTTGCAAGAGGCCGGTTACACTTGCGGGCTTACTTCCGTGGAAGGCCTGAATGACGGAACATCCGATCCCTGGGCGTTGAAACGAGTCGGCGTCAGCAATCACGCGAACGACATTGAATTCATCATGACGCTTGTGGGCGTCAAAAAATGGTTCGCGGATTTGAAAAGTGGACTTCTGAAATTCTTAGGAAAAAAAACCGAAAGGCCCTTGCACGGAATTTCGAACAGACCATAGGGCCGCCTACCCACCTTCAGCTTTTCGTAATAAAAGGGCTGTCTGATATTCATACGCTTCTTGGGTAACCGAGACCACACGGTAAGAAAAACCTTCAAGCCGGCGGCAAAGAGAATCGGTATCGTAAAAAACTTGCGAATGGATACTGCGCCGGATCGTAAACATCTCGAAATCAAGGCTGCTGAATTGCGCCCATTCGGCATGACGGCTAAGAGACTTGGCAAGACGAACGTCTTTTAATTTACCATTCAAGAGCTCGATACTTTTTTTATCATGAATCGTCGCATAAAGCATGCCGCCGGGTTTCAGAACCCGCCTCAGCTCCAAAAACCAGGCATCCGCCAAATCATCGATATGAGTAAAAACAGATCCCGCATAAATCAAATCAAAATATCTGTCTTCAAAGGGCAAATGAGGTGCCGTCGTGATCGTGGCAAACTGAAAAGGCGGGCTCAAATGGCTTTTGCACCAAAGGATCGATTCGGACTGGACATCCACCCCCCATATTTGAGAAACGGATGAAATACCTTTGAACCATCTGGTCATTCTGCCAACGCCGCAACCAAAATCCAAAATACAATTGGCCTTCTCCAAGGAGAAACCTCCTTTTTTTAAAATCGCTTTCATCGAATCGACAAGCCTCTTGCCAGATTCAAGAAAATGTCCGGCACTGTCGGCGTAACGGAGGCACAATTCCTCGGACGGCACGGGGAGTTCATGTTTTTGCATTGGTTGTTCGGCGGCGTTCTGGCGCAGGATGATGTAGGCATTGGATTCCCTTTGATAAGGAATGCAGCCGGTGCAATATTTCATGAGATCTTCTAATCCATCACGAAGAAAACGAATCAGTTGCGCTTGCAGCATTGATCAGTCCCCCTTTTTAAATATTTTCATGAGCGATCGATATCGCTATCTCCGGCCATGATAAACCAGTTGTCTTGCTGGTCTGCCGCATCTAAATCACCGCCCTTCTGATAGGCCATGAACCTCATCACCGGCTGGCGTTTTATAAACCCGGCCGCCGCGAGGATTTTACGAATCCTTTTATCCGTCGCGTAGCAGCGGGCAAGCTGGCATCCTTCCTTCCGTAAATAATCCAGGCCCGCGTCAAGCAGCGCGTGTGCGGCCTCGGTATCATTGGGCCTCACAATCAAATCCGCGATTAACCCCTCGGCGGGATTCTCTCCGGTTTTCACCGCGCGGACCACGATATAACCGCATAATTGCCGGCCGCGCAAAGCTCGGAATTTAATGTAGTTCATTCCTGGCTGCTTTTCGTATTTCCAGCTCAAATAGGCCCGGCTTCTTATGACAACCACGGTATAAAAAGATTCCACCTCAGCCCATAACTCATCCGCTTCCTGGTCAAATGTTTCGATTCGCTCCGTCCGGATTTCCGCCGATTTCTTGGGATGCATCAGGGCATTATAAATTCCGGAGGCACCATTGAAGATGGCCAGCAAAAAAGCGGTGGCCGCTTGATTCCGGATCCTCTTCCTCAGGGGGGCTTCCCAGGACCAAAACTTGACATAATACGGCACATCCCCTAACGGCTTCCAACCCAACTTCTTGAAAAGACCAAAAGACATGTCCGTATTACCAACGCTCAAGAAGAGATCAAAGGCCTTGGCGCTTTCCTCGGTCAATGATTTTCCGATCCCTTTGCCTCTAAATTCAGGCGCGGTAAAAAAATCCACGGCCCATGCGGCATGAACTTTTTTGGAGCCGACCTTGACCTCCACGGGAAGAGTGCCTAGATGGCCCGCCATTTTGCCTTCGATAGAGCAAACCCATACGGCGGGGTTTTCAGGAGGGCAAAAAGGATTCTCGAGGTACTGCCAATGCCACTTTTCGCGCCCCAAGGAAGGGTCTTTAAGCAGCCGGCTGGTCACATAGCCGTTAAAATATTTTTGAAGGTCATCCTGCTTGCCGGAAATTCTGGCCGTATTCATAGCTCCAGGAAAACCAGGCTCGTGTCTTTTATCTGCTTCATTCCGTGGAACTCTTTCGCCTGGGCATAAAGTTCATTTAAAGCACGCGTCACGCCCGGAAAAACGCCACAATCATGCCACAGGATGAGTCCTTTCCTGTTTTTTAGCAAATCCAAGGCCACTTTTGAGTCATTCAAAACATATTCATAGGAATGGGATGCATCAATGAAGACAAGATCCATGGCATTTTGGTAAAGCTGAAAATCAAAAGCCGCCGTGTCGCCGTAAAGCTGGACAATCTTTTTCTCCTCCGGCCTGCCGTGATACCGTATGCCCGAGAGGTCTTTCTCAATATGTTTCGCATCACCCGGGTCAATGGGCAAGCCGGTTGCGTTCACTTTTTCCCTGGGCAAATCCAGGGTATAAACCACGGCCTCCGGGCCGCAGTTAGCGGCAAAATTCAGGGCGGTCCTGCCGTCAAAGGTCCCCATTTCAAAAATCCTTTGGGGGCAGGCGGATTTGACCCATTGGTTCATGATCATCAATTCAAAAAGCGAAACATTGCCGTCCTTCCAGTCGGGCTCAAAAATGCGGATTTCGGGCGGACTGGAAATCACATCGGCAAAATCAACGGCAGGAAGCGCGAGTTTTGCCGACCGGTCCCGCTTCCTGCCGTATCCGAAATGAACAGCGATGGCAGTGACAAGGTCCCGGTTTTTAGCGCTCAAAAAACCAAAAGTGAAAAGATAAACGGAACAGGCCAGGGCGTAAACATATTTAAAAATGAAAGAGATTATTTTTTTCATAAGGTTTGCGCCAAAATCACATGGCGTTTTGATAAAAGAAGCTGGGAGGCCTCAAGCACTCTTGAAACTGGAATTGAACTCATGCAGTCCGGCAGGATTTTTGGGCAGTGATCCGGAACCTTCATGCGCGCATCAGACCAGCAGCCGCGGCATTCCACCTCCGACCAGATGGCCGTGAAATGGGGCCGGTTCTTAATAAGATAAGAAGGGTTGAGCGGGCCATAGAGTCCGACCGTGGGCGTACCCACGGCCAACGCCAAGTGCACCAGGCCCGAATCCGAACCCACAAAAAGATGGCATTGGCTTAAAAGCACAGTGGTCTCGCGAAGCGTGGCCTTCCCTATCAAATCCATTCCCACCGGCAGAGGTATTTCGTCTTTCCCCAGCACGAAGACAGTTGCCTTGTACCGCCGGATAAAGGATTCTGCCAGCCCGATCCAATTTTCCCTCCCCCACTGGCGCGAAAACCAGCGAGCGCCCGGGCTGATAGCAATTAGGGGGTCTTCCCCGGAAAGCGGCCAACGTTTTTTCGCATCTTCGATCTCATTCTCGTGGATGTAAACTTTGGGCAGGCCCAAGCCGGGAGCTCCTACGATCTCACCCATATAATCGAGTCTGGATTTTCCCTTTCTCTCACGATGCAGATCCACATAAAGGTCCGGAAGGAATTCCTTACCGTTGACGTTATCGACAAAAGGATTGTTTTCGAGCAATTCGGGATGACGGACCTGGGCGCCGATCTCCGAATGCGGATACTTTTCCTTCAGTGCCTCATAAGCGGAAATGGCCATGATCTCATCGCCGATATTCCAATTCACACGGACTTTTATTTTGAGCTTTAAGCCCAGAAAACGCTTGACTGCAAACCTTAACCCGGATACCAGCCGTCTGAGAATCCCGGCCGCTTTCATTCTGATCCGGGAAACCCATCCATCGCGGTGTTTGCCAAATTCGCGGGCACCGCGTTTTCCGCGCAAATAATCGACAAGCCCTAGCAAAATAGCATGGGCATGCCCTTTTTTGCCATGCCGGAAAAAACCAGGCATCGTCCGCAGGCAATTTTCGTATAAATAGTAAATAAAAAAAAGCAGGAACACGCGCTTGGGCGCGAATCTTCGGTAAAAAATCAGCTGGTTTCGCGCCCGGTAATAATAAAAGCTCTCCGACTCCATTCCCATGGATGAGGAGGGCTTGTGCCAGGCGCGCGCCCGGGGCGCGAAACGGCCGGAAAATCCTGCGCCGTTGATCCGCATCAGCCAATCCGCATCATCAAAATAGATAAAGTAATCGGGATCAAGGAACCCTGCCTTTTTGATGGCCGCGATCCTCACCAGGCAAAATCCACCGGGGAAAAGGGCGGTTTCAACCTCCTGATCGAAACTCCCGTCATCATTCACATTTTGTACGAATCCCGTGAACCTGCCACGCAGCCAGTCTATATCTTTGGGCATGCACCCCTTGGCGAACCAGATTTTCTTATCATTCCCATAGTGATAAACCTTAGGAAAAACTGTTCCGATCTTAGCATCTTTTTCGGCTACATGAACCAATTCTGTAAGCGTTGCCGGTTCCACCAGCGCGTCATTCGCAATGATAAAGAGATAATCCGCTCCCGCCTGAAGCGCGTAGCGAATTTCACCGTTCACGCCCTCGGCGCATCCCAGATTTTCGCTGTGACGTACAATGGAAACATCCGGAAACTCCTGCCGGACGGCCTCAAAAGTCCCGTCGGTTGAGTTGTTATCGACCACGACAATCTCATAGTTGGGATAATCCAGGCGGACGAGAGAGCGGAGGCATTCCAGGACATCGGATTTCTGATTCCAGGTTAAAGTACCGACAACGACCCTAGGCTGGTTTTTGCTCATAAGCCGCTAAAAAATATCTTTTAACATCGCCCCAAGACACAACTCGGAACGAAAGTATCAAAACTCCGTAAATAAGAACGCCCGACCCGATTAAAAGAATCGCGGGCAGCTTTAAAAATATTTTAAGCCCTAATAGAATAAAAAAATAGATCGCATTGATTTTGAGAGGGCTCCCTATTTCAACAACGGACAACGAGAGACGAATATGGGGATTCTTTGTGCAATAAAAGCAATAGATGAACATGCCCAACATTTCGGTCAAAACCGTGGCTATCGCTGCCCCCCGATGGCTGAAAGCGGGAATCAAGACGAGGTTCATTCCGATATTCCCCAGAGCCATGGAAAGAGAGATCCACATGTCCGCAATTTGTTTCCCGCACCCAATCAAGATATTGGCCATGAGACTGGCCACGAAACTGAACAGCAGGTGCCAGCACAAAATGGAAAGCGTCAGCGCCGAAGGCGCATATGCGGGCCCAAAACAGAGAAGGATCAAATCTTTGCTCACCACAGTCCCGCCCACAGCGATGGGCAATCCCATAAAAAGAAAGGCCCGGAAAGAGGCGGAAACCTGCCTATCAAAGTCATTCCTGTTTTCTTTAAAACTACGGGCGAGGATAGGAAAAAGAGACACTAGGAGGGCGTTTGAAAAAACCAGAAGAGACTCCGTGATCCTTGTCGCAACACTGTAGAATCCCACATCGGCAAAGCCCTTCATCAAGGAAAGCATCAGGACATCGATGCGGTACGAAATCAGGGTCAGATAAGCTGAAATCACAAGCGGCGCCGATTCTTTGATCAGATAAAGAAAGATATTTTTCCGGAAGCGAAAATCAATGCGGACAAACCGGTTCGAAAAAATTCCCAGCCCAATCAAAGCCGCCGAGCCGCTGAGAAGATAGGCCAGGATGAAAACCGGAAGGGTCGCACGGTAAAATGCCGCAATTGCGACGAGGACGAGATTAACCAGGGCGCGTATTCCATTCCAGAGTGCGGGATAAATCATGGTCAGGTTCACCCTAAAGATGACCTCGTAAATCTGCCTCAGAGTCAAAAACAGCTGAAAATAGGCGAGCGAGGCCCCTTGACGGACGCTTAACGGATACCCCAAAGCCTTAACCGTCCATAAAACCAGCGGACAGACAAGCACAATCATCGCGATACGCAGCAAAATGGCATTTCCCAGGATTTGAGGCGCCTCTCCTTTTTCCTGAGACAACCGGCGGATCAGGATGGGATTCAAGCCGAATTGGACAAACGCTTCAAAAAAGGAAATATAGATAAAAATGAAACTAAACTGCCCGTATCCTTCCGTCCCTAGGACGCGAGCAACCATGATGGAGGAAAAAAAGTTTACGAACCGATAAAACAGCTCTCCCCCGACTACGGTCGTGGAATTATGAATAACCTGAAATGCCCTACCCGAGGGTTTGCTGTCCCGATTCATGGAGCCGCATTCGCAAGTTCAGGGGACCTTCGCTTTTTCCGCATCCATGAGTCCAGGGCAAAAGACGTGAGGACGATCAAAATGGGCTCCGTCGGGAAACGGTACCGGTCCATGCTCTGAAGGATGGCATGTAAAAAAAGAAAATATGCGAATATGAAGGATGACAGGAAAATGGTCCGCAAGTGATCCCGGGTCCGAAGGGACGATAGAAAAGCCAGGGCACTGCCGATGGCAACCATCAAAAACCCCCAGTTTGGCACAATCACCCATCGGCTCCCTTTCAATACTGTCTGCCTGGGATCCAGGTAAATATAAATTTTCCTCAGGAAAAGAAGAAACGCTTCTTTGGGTTTTGAGCGGATAAAATCCATTCCTCTGTCAAACAGGATCTTGGATCTCACCGGTTCACTCAGCCCCGCGATCCTCATCTGGTCCTCTTCCATCACTAAGCCCTCACGGAAAAATTTCCAGACTAAGCCATCCGAGCCGGCATGATTGGAAAGATAAAAATTTTCTCCCAGGTTTGTTCCAAGAGGGACAAACGTTCCAAACACCTTATAGTTGCGCGCGGTCCAAGGGACAAGAAAACATCCCACAGCCAGCCAAACCGCCAGATGATAGCGTAAAATCCGGCCTAACGGATAACGGAGTCCCATCAGCACGATAGGCAAAATCAAAACGAGTAAAAGAGGAAGTCCCCGCGTCAAAATCGACAATCCCCAGAAAATTCCGGACGCCAACGCCTTCTTCCAGGAAGGTCTCACAAAATAGGAAAAAAAAGTAAATAACGAGGCGGTCAAAAGGAACGTATAGAGTGTTTCCGATACCAGCGCCTGGCAGCTGAAATAATAGGCATAAAAGGGCGGGTAAACAGCGGCCAGAAATGAGGCCCAACAGGCGGCCGATCCGCCAAAAAGCACATGGGCCCAAAGAGCGATCAAAAAAACGGTTACAGCACTCAAAATGGCTTGAACCATTCTCGCTGTTTGATAATCATGTCCGGCTACCCGGTAAATCGCGGCGATAAAAAGGGAGTACCCGGGCAAACGGTAAGCCGTTAAATTGCCATAGCCATCCCGGTAGCCAGCGCCTTTGACGAGATTCATGGCCATCTGATCATAATCGAAGGCATCTTTTTCCGGAGCGCTTGTATCGCGCATCGAGGCCTGGACCCGGAGGCCCAGCGCCAAAGTCACAGCTAAAGCAATGAGTATCTTTTGGAGTTTTGTGAGATCAGAGGTGGTCATACACAGCCCGCGGCGCAAAGTTTATCGGCCATAAAACAATAGGTCCAAAGATTGAGCGTGAAAAAGTAAATTGCGGTTGCGGTCAATACCCCATAGGCCGTAGCACGCAGCGTCTTTGCTTGCAAAGCCTTGGCTTGCTGCAGGAAGACATCAAAAAACCACCCTATCATAAAGCTTATGCCCACCATCGGCCAATAAAGATAGCGGGGATGGGGATACTCCTTCCAGCTAATTTCCATTGGGCGTAAAATATACAGGGAAAACGTGACGGCGAACCAAAGGATGCAAAATAGTAAAAAAAGAGGCCTCTTGAGCAAGGCGGCGCGAAAGCGCACTATAAAATAAGAAAGCGGCGCGAGGACAAAAAGCGGAATGATGATCCTCACAAAGGGTATCCAGGCCACAACGGAAATGGCTTCCCGGCGAGGCACCCAAAGATTAATCAGGGACCAGACAATACCCAGAATTTTCGCCGGCCAATGCGTTTCCAGCGTTATATACTGCCGCATTGCCTGGCCGTAAAGAAAGTACTGCACCAGAAAAAATATTCCCTGGGTCAAAAAAAACGGGATATAAGCAAGTAGTTTCTGGAAATGCTGCTTTGAAAGCAAGTTGATTTTCAAAATCAATACATCGTAAGTGATTAAAAGGAAGGGAAAGACAAACCCTTCTTCGGTAAAATTCAAACCCGCAAACCACAAGAAGTAAACGAGAAAGATTTTTTCCGGACGGCGCCGCGTTCTTGAATCATGAAATAAAATCAAGGCCCACAAGCAGCAAAGAGCCATGGATACGCGGCTCAGATTTTCTATCCAGCCGATGGTCTGAAAGTGGATGCTTAGAACCAGAAAAAAGATTCCGGCAGCCGCCGCACCCCATAAACTATCCAATATCCGCTGGGCTAGGGACATTAAAAATAAAACGACCAGAATGTGCAGCCCCAAAAGAACCGCATAATAATAAAAAGGTCTATATCCGTATATCTTAAACAAACCGCCGAGCAGCAGATAAGCCGCGATATTATTCCGGCCCGTCTCATCGGGCTCAAAAATGGAGGCCGGGCGGTCATACATCATTTTGCCTCTCTCAAGCATATGGATATCTTCCGTAGCGTTCTGAAATCCATTATCATAGATTGTCATCAAGTCCGAAAAACCATAGATGATGAGGGCAAGGCTAATAACGGCTATGAGTTTCAATGAGTGCTTCATTAAAATGTTCCTTTCCTAAAAGTAGCTATTATACCCATAAATTTCGCGGCTTTAAATCAAAAAATCTTTGCAATAAGCACGGATCTCGTGAGACTAAGCCACTCGCTCTTGATATCCTTGGCCCAATCCACCAGCATCCTTTTACCCACAAGCTGATTGAGCTTTTCGGCCAACCGTTCCAGATTTCCGCTTGAGCGAAGCTGATCCAGCCGCCCAAGATTGGCCAGCATCTTCTGACGCACCTTCCCATTCTCACGATGCCCTTCTACCACACACAAATATTCCCTGACTTCGCCTTCTTTGCTTTTGTGTTTCTTAATTCGGAAATACATGAAGTATTTTCTCCGTCACAACAATTATCGGAACAGAAAGAAGGGAAATCAACGGAAAACAGCTCAAGACGTGGCACAACATTTATTGAAAATAAAAAAGTGACTTGCAGGCAGGACAACAACTTACGACGAGAAAATTAGAAAATGGGGGGCTGAAGTGTCAAACTACTGCCAGTCCCTGGCGCAGGAAAAAGTTAGGAAAACCTTCTTAACTCCCAGGTTGATTCTAACAGGCCCTGACATTTTTTCTTAAAATGGCCACCACTAATAGCCGCAATTAAAATACTTGTCGTAGGTGGTTGCCGGAAAAAAATGAAGCTGGCTCAGCAGCTTGATTACGGGCTTGAATTTTTTCAGCAGCTCGTAATGGTTCGGATAATCATGGAAGGTCTTAGGTGGAAGGGCCACGAAATTTTCGAATTCCTCCTTGGTGATGCCAAGGCGTTTGATGCACAAGTCAATAACTTTAGGGTCTTCAATGACATAAACATCCTTGACCCGAGACAGGGCCTGCTCCCGCAGCATCTGGCCGGAGCGCACTAAAGCTGAATAATTATAAATGCGTCGGTCGATATTGAATTTTTTCCTGAGGACATGCGTCAACAAGCTCTGGTACAAATCATCAAAATAATGAGCGCCCGGATAAATCCAGTCAAATTCCTTTTTGATAATTACTTCGGCCTCAACCCGGATGTATTTAACATAATAAAGGATAGGAATGGTCTTAATTCTCCGCCATATCGCATAATACGCGATTTGGGGCAGGTCCAGATTAAAGCCGGGATCGCCGGGCTTCCACGCGCGCAATTTGAAAGTTCCCAAGCGGCGATGAACGGCTTTCAGGTATTTCCCATCCAGATAATTCCAGGACAAAGGCGCAATGCCCTCGGTCCTGAAGGATTGTCCAAACAGGATATATCGAATATTCTCTTTTGCCGCAACCCCATAAAGCGCTGTTCCGATCCCGATATCCGTTCCCTGCTCCAAATCGGGAGTCGAGGCCTTCAGAAAAGCGATTTTAATATCTTTGGATTCTCTCCAATCCGAGGTCACTGTTCTCAAATCCACGCCCAGTTTTTTCGTGGCTTTGATCATATTCTCCCCGGCCACGGGATTGCTGAACCCGTCATTAAAATGAACCGCGAGCGGCCTTAATTCCAAAATCCTGGCGACATAATAGAGCGTGTAGATGCTGTCCCGGCCGCCGCTTATTCCCAAAACGCAGTCGTATTTTTTGCCTCTGCCCTTTCTTTTGATATCGCGGATAATGCATTCCAGCTTTTTTTCACCCTCCTCGTTCAAGGGGAATTCCCGCTCCAGTTTGTCATGAAGAACGCAAAAATTGCACTCGCCCTTTTCATCAAATGTGATTCCGGCCACCGAGGTATCCATAATGCAGCGGACACACATTCGATAGCTGGAGGTTGCGCCAGCTTTCATAGGTTCTAAAGCCAATGGGGTTTCCATGGGTTCATATCACCTCTTCGAATTTATATCCTTTTTTAAGCAGCATCTGCCCTATTTCCGTGCCCTTTTCTTTTCTTTCGGGAATCGTGATATCGGCAATGACCAGTTCTCCCGCAAACTCATTGAATTGTCCGCGTGCAATGATACCGTTTTTACCCACGGCCAGGGAGCATCCAATCATTTTTTTCCCTTCATAAGGGCCTCCGACGATATAGCCCACGCTCGTGGTGCCAACAATCACCAAATCATACGCCTTGGCCAGAATGGAATACGGTTTGATCCACTTTTCCCTGTAGGGATCCACGGTTTCGTCCACCGAATAATCCACGGTCCAGGAGGAGGGGGACAAAATCAATTGTGCCCCCATTCTGGCCAGCGTGTGCCCGATAGGCAGGCCGTCGATGTAATTGTCGGCGCAGATATTAACGCCCACTTTTCCAAATTCCGTGTCAATCACGGACAAATGTTGACCGATGGCGTAATAAGGATGCTCAACGGTCAATTCATTAATTTTGTGATACTTAACGAGAATTTTCCCTTCCGAATCTATAAAGAGCGCCGTATTATAATTTTTGGTTTCCCCTTTTTCAGTCAGTCCCGCGCAAATATAAATGCGGTTCTCCGTTGCGACGGCGCACAAGCGCTCGCTGTAAGGCCCCGGAATGGGTTGGGCTTCTTTTAAAGCGCTGGGATGGGTCCATCCGAAGTCAAAGGTTTCAGGAAGCAGGATCAGATCGCAGCCCTTTTTTGAAGCCTCCTCGACCATTTTCTCGGCCCTTTCGAGATTCCTCAAAGGCTCACCGCCTTCAACCAGCAATTGCCCCATCCCTATTTTCATTTTTTTAGACATGGCTAAATCCGTCACTTTTGAAGAAAATAAAAACTTGCGGCCGCCAGCAGCACACCGATCAATTTGCGCACCGTGACCGGCTCTGCCAGAAAAAAGATCCCGAAGGTCATAATAAAAACCAGATGAAAGCCCACGAGACCCGGATAAGCGACGGAAAGATCGATACGGTTCAGGGCCACAAACCAAAGAAAAGGCGCCGCGACAAAAGTCAGCGTCGCGGTCAGTAGCACGGGCGATTTGACAAATTCCAAAAGATAGCGGAAAAAATTGGAAAAAGAGCTGAGATCCATGGGGCCCAATTCATTGAACCTCATTTTGACGATGAATGCGGCGTAGGAATCACAAAGCGCCGACAAGATAATCAGTCCCCAGCTCAAAAGAAAATTTTTCATCATTCCTTTCTCATTTAAGCCGGTTTACGGCCCGTGCACAACAATCCCTCATGCCCCCACCACGAGTACGTGAATCTTTTGAAGGTCCAGCTTACATGATCTTCTGACAGTAAGGATTCCAGGTTCTCCTGCCGACGCATATATCGGCCCCTATCAAGCTTGCGCAGGGCCCAGACAAAAGGATTGTGCCACAAAGATTTCGGCATCACGCCGTCGAACACCACAATGCAGCCTCCGGGCCGGACCACGCGTAGCATCTCGCGCCTAGCCTCGCGCACCATGCCGTCCGAAAGATGGTGCAGGAGGCCAAAATTCCAAATCGCATCAAACGAGGAGTCGGCGAATGGGAGACTGGCCGCAGAACCCGTAACCGCATATCCGCTTTTATCGCGAAAAGCACGGTTGCACGCGTGAACGGGGTCCAGCCCGATCGGCTGTATCTGAAAATGCCATAAAAAAGATGACGGGCCGGAACCTACGTCCAAATGATGACGCGATCCCTTTAAAGAAACGGCCAAAGGTTCAATCTCGGCAATGACCGAGCGCTCCGCGCCGGGCGCGAGCAAAACTTGCGTAAATCGATAAAAGACCGGATTTTCCAAAATACCCCAAAAGAATTTTGTCTCAGAGAGGGCTTCCAATCCGGAATCCACTGTTTCCGTTATCAATGCGGCCTCTCCTCAAGCGTTTCGGTTTGATCTTCTATAAAAAACAAGGGCCTTTTCCTGGTTTCATCCAAATTCCGCCACAAATATTCTCCCAGGATACCCAGCATCATCATCTGAACGCCTCCTAGGACCAAAATCAAAGTCACGGACTCAGCCCAGCCTGGTTTGGCATAGCCGAGAAGCCTGTAGCAAATAACAAATAGCGCATATAGAAATCCCAGCGCGGCCGTAAAAAAACCCATCAGGGATATGAGTTTCAAAGGCACCCCGGAAAAGGCAATGATCCAATCCGTGAATAACCGGACCTTACTCCGCATGCTCCACTTGGATTTTCCTTCGGCCCTTGATTTCCGGTCATATTCCACGGAACCCTGCTTAAAGCCCAGCCAAAAAAGAAGGCCCCAAAACGACGTATTCCTCTCCTGGCAGGCATTAATGGCGTCGAGCACCTTCCTTGATAAAATGAAGAAGTCGGCGTGGGACAAATTAATTTCCGTGGCGCTAGCCCCGGAAAACGCCACGATGAGTTTATAGGCGCATCCCGTTAATAATTTCGATAGGAATGGCTCTTCTCTTTTCTTGCGGACCCCCCAAACCACATGGCAGCCGCTTTTCAATTTTGCTACCATATCCTTTAAAATGTTCGCGTCATCCTGGCCGTCCGCTGAAATGCACAATGCCAGATCGCCCCGGGCAACCGAAATCCCAGCCCGGAGAGCCGTATGGCTTCCGCTTCTCCGGCTCAGGCGTATGCCATGGATCCTCATGTTTTTCAAGGACTCCACAGTCTCAAAAGTGCTATCCGATGAATGGTCATCCACGATGAGAATTTCATAATCCCTCACATCAGAACATTGGCCGATCACCTGATCCAACTGTTCCACTAAGGGTTTTATATTTTTTGCCTCATTGTAAGCAGGGATCACCACAGACAAGAAAAGGCGGGTATCCGTTGTGGAATCTGCTTTTGGTTTAACCCCTATAGCAGGATAAGACTGACTCATCGCTCCGAGCTCCCATGATTCATTGGACCTGGTGCTCCTTCAATCGCGCTTTTTGAGCCAAAAGCTGGTCACGCCACGTGACCAATTTTCTCAAACCTTCTTCCAAAGAGACCCGCGCCTTAAAATTCAAACGCTTCAGGGCCTTATCCGGAGAACCGAATCTTCTGGCTACCTGATTGACACTTCGGCTTTCGTGAAACTCCGGCTGAAGAGACCAATTTCGAATTTTCGAAAGAAGCTTAAGAAGTTCCAAAACCGAAGTTTCCCGGCCGGTACAGACATTAAAAACCTCACCTGACTCCCGCGACCAAAGGGCCTGCCAATTGGCTTCCACAACATCGTCAATGAATATGTAATCCAGCGTCTGCTTCCCGTCCCCGAAAACGGCCGGGGAAACGCCTTCATCCATCCGGTCAAGCCAACGGATCAAAACTTCAACTTCAGGGCCTGAGATATTCATGCCCGGCCCGTAAATATTGAAATAGCGCAACGCGATGAAATCGAGACCCTGCGTTTTTTTGAAGCTACGCAACAGGTTCTCGTTCACAATTTTGAAAATACCGTAGAGTGTGAGATCATGCGCTGGATGCTCTTCATCAAGGGGAAGATGGACCGGTTCGCCATAGACAATCGCCGAAGACGCATGCACAAGCTTCTTGACCCGATGTTCAACACAGGCGTAAACAACGTTGAATGTTCCATCCACCATGATTTCGTGAGCCAACCGGGGCTCTTTGGCACAGCGAGTGACGCGCAGGCCCGCCTCATGAAAAACATAATCCACACCCGATACCGCCCGGCTGACGTCGTCCGGATTCCGGATATCCCCCGCAACAACCTCGATTCGGGCGTTTCCCCTTTCATTGGCCAGCAAATCCGGAAGCGGCTTATCCACATCAAAGAGGATGACTTTTTTAGCGCCTTCTTGAAGAAGCCGCCTGGCAATGGCCGTCCCGACAAAGCCCAGCCCCCCGGTAATCAGAAAACGTCGATCTCGTACTATTTTTGCTTGCCCTGCATCCATTTTATTGCCTGTCGTATTATTTTTTATGTCCATAGGTGTAAAGTGGTTAATACTGATATTATCTTAAAATTAGTTTTGTTATGCACATTAAGTGACGCAATGTTTCTAATACTTAATCCGGAATCTATAATGTCCAATCCTTCATTTTTGTGATAGGCGAATAATGCGTTAAAAAAACAAGCTCCGATACCCCTGCCTCTCAAATCCGACCTAATAAGAACCATTTTCCACATGGCATATTTCAGATTAAAATAATCTTGCAAATTATTAATGTAATAAATCAAAAATGCCGAGGGAATACCATTGTAATCATACACAATAATTTTTTGATTGCTATCCGTGAAGGCACTATGAATCCATTTCGAATAGAGCGATTCAGCTTTTTCATAGGCTATATTTCTGTCCGCATGGAATCGCTGTGTCACAAAAGCATTCTTGGAAAATTCCAAAATAAAGTTTAAATCTGTTTTTTCGGCACATCGTAGCGTTATAGAATTGTTATGATTGGGAGCATATTTTCTTAGATCAAGCTTGTTAAATACCCAACTTTCTATGAAAGAAAAACCAATGCGTTCCAATGCATTTATTAATAACAGATCAAGCGAAGGTATTTTAGCAACTACAAATTCTATCTTGTTATCCTTACACAAAAAAATAAACTTCTGCAGCAATGAGTTTATAATTAACAACTTCGCATCCGGCTCATTGCCCATAGCAAGAATATATTTAATGATGGCGGTTTTTTTACCAAAATGCTCTGTATCCCACCCGGAATTTTGCACGATAAGCAAACCATCCGTTATTCCCGAATGGGCTTCATGCGTTATCACTTCCACATCTTTTGAATTATCAATAAGCTGATCAACGCAATCAACAACATATTGCACAGACGAAGCGGTGGAAAGGTCGCGGTCTTCAATATACCTTCCGTAAGGATTGTCATTTATTAATCGTTTCAAAAGTTCTTTGCTAAATAAATTTTGCATGTGTTTAAACGCGGCCATTATTCGGAAGGTGTTGAAGAAGAACTTCGATTTCCAAGAGCCTCTGATTGAAATCCGGATGCGCGACTAATTCTTTCGCCACACTGGAATGCAGCGCTCGTTTTTCCCAAAACCCCTTAACAGTTTTTACTTCATTTACTGACATATAACCCTTTCATTTTTTAGACAATAATTATCGACCCGATGAACATGAGAGTGTTAAAAAGTGATGGCATCTTTTAATGATTCGATAACATAATCCTGTTCGGCCACCGTCATTTGAGGGTAAAGTGGCAGTACAATCGTTTCTTTAAAAGCCCTTTCGGTTTCCGGTAAATGGATTTCGCCAAAACGATTCCGGTAAGCCGGCTCCAAGTGAATAGCCATAACACCGCGACGTGTGGCGATCCCTTTTTCTAATAAAATATTCATGACTTCATCACGGCTCTTTTTTGCCTTTGGAAGAATCCGTAAAAGATAGGATTGATAATTCCCTCGGATGCCCTCCGGTTCTGAAGGAGGCTCCAGCTCTTCCATGGAAGAAAAGACTTGATTGTACCTCTCCGCAAAAAACCTTTTCTTTTCCAGAATCTCGTCAAGCTTCTGCATCTGGGCCAGGCCCACCGCTGCTTGCAGGTCGCTCATACGGAAATTGTATCCAAACACGGGATATTCCTCGAAAACAATCTTCGCGCTTTGATGGCGCGAGAGATCCGAGACCGAAGCTCCGTGAGACACGATGATTCGCGCGGCCTTGGCCAACTCTTCGCTATCAGTCGTGATAATCCCGCCTTCACCCGTGGTAATCAATTTCCGCGGATGAAAGCTGAAACAGGTCAGCTCACTGATTCCGCCGATACGCCGGCCTTTGTATTCCGATCCCAGGGCGCAGGCGGCGTCTTCCACAACCCTGAGATTCCGTTTCTTGGCAATTTTGAGAATCGGATCCAGATCCGCCGGAAGGCCGACCTGATCAACCGGCATGATGGCTTTGGTCCGTTCGGTAATAAGAGCTTCCAATCCGGCCGGATTCATATTATAGGTAGCCGGATCAATGTCCGCGAATACGGGCTTTGCGCCCCGGTGCACCACCGCATTGGCCGAGGCCACAAAAGTAAAAGAAGGCACAATCACCTCATCTCCCGGACCTACGCCCAATACTTCCAAACTGATTTGGAGAGCGCTCGTACAGGAGTTTGCGGCAATGGCAAACGGCGCGCTCACATAATCGGCAATGGCCTGCTCAAACAGCTTCACGCGCGGGCCCTGCGCCACCCATCCGGAACGGATGGTTTCGATCAGGATTTGTTCCTCCGTTTCATTGAAATAAGGACGCGTCACCGGGATCATCCCGGAAAACAGCTTTTCTTTCATAGCTTTAAAAGGAAACTCTTGCCCCTCCCCTTTTGAGCGATTTCGAGACGGCTTCCAGGACCCGCACCACTTGCAGGCCCTTAACGCCGTCCGTATCGGGTTTTCGATTGCGCAAAATGCAATCAATAAAATGTCCACATTCCCGGGCCAGCGGTTCATCCACATCCAGGCGCGGACTCACAATATCGCCCAGACGGTACGCCACTTTAGTTTTCGGGGAGTCAAAATCAATATGAGCTCCCTGATCCGCAATTTTTATCTTTTCCACGTTTTCTAGATCGTCGTAAATGGCCATCCGTTTATTGCACACAATGGCCATTCTCCGCATCTTTGCCGGCGCCAGCCAGCTTACATGCATATGCGCGACCACTCCGCCCTGAAATTCCAGGCGGATAAAAGCCACGTCCTCGACATTTTTCCGGATAAAAGATTGTCCCCAGGCGCTGACATACTGGGGGGATTTTCCCACCCAGCGCAGAATTATCGAAATATCGTGGGGTGCGAGGTCCCAGATCACATTCAGTCCGTCCGACTGGTACAACCCTAGATTCACGCGCACGGAATCGATATAAAAAAGCTCGCCCATTTGCCCCGATTTCAAAAGCTCGGCGATTTTAAGAACCGCGGGATTGTATTCAAACGTATGCCCGACCATCAAAATTTTTTTGGCGGCTCGCGCCAATTTGACAAGCTGAGTGCCTTCCCGGACAGTTGCGGTCAGAGGTTTTTCAACCAGCACGTGTTTTCCCGCTTTCAAAGCCCGGCTAGCCAAAACATAATGCGTGGAAATAGGCGTCGCGATGACCACCGCGTCAATGGCCGGATCGTTGAGAATGTCCTGGTATTTTGCGGTGAGCCGGACGCCCGGAAATTTTCTGGAAAAAGACCGGAGCCTTGACTCTTCAAGATCGCAGATGGAAGCCACGGTTGCATCCGCCAGGCCGTGAAAATTACGGATAAGATTCGGCCCCCAATACCCGCAGCCCACAACACCCACCCGGACGCAGCCCTTGATGGCTTCGTCCAAAAGGGTCTTAGGCGCTGATGATTCGTCTTTTTTTAAGATTTTCGTAGGCATCTGAAAAATACTCCTCGATAGAACCCTGACTTTTGATCCAATCAACAAAACGGTTAAGCCCCTCCTTTAAGGAAACCGGGGCATCAAATCCCAAACGCTTCAATTTTTCGGGTGAAAGTAATAGGTGTCGGACATCACCCCACCGAAATTCACCGGGAATATCGGGTTCTATCTCCCGGCCGTAAAGTTTTGCCAGTATCCCTACCAAATCCGCAATTCCAGTCGGTTTTCCCGTACCGACATTGAAAATATGGTGGCTTGCTTCTGCGCTCTCCAGTACGAAAAGATTGGCCCGGGCCACATCGCCGACATAAACAAAATCGCGCATTTGCAGTCCGTCTTCATAAACAACCGGCGGCAACCCGTTCAAAAGGCGCGTCGAAAAAATCGAGACAACGCCGGTATAAGGATTAAAAATGGATTGGCGGGGCCCGTAAGTCACCCCGTACCTGAGCGCTGCTACCGGAATGCCAAGCCGTTCACCGGAAGACAAAGCCATTTTTTCCTCAAAGTCCTTGGAAAGAGCATAAGGGCTCTGGGCATCGGACGCCCTTTCTTCAGCGGTAGGAAGAACTTTCAATTCCTTCCCGCACTTTGGGCAAAGAAGATTCCATTGTTTTTTTTTAAGCTGGCTCACCGGACGTGCCGGAGGGGCGAGCCGACCGTCCTTCTCGCATTCATAAGATCCCTCACCATACACGGCCTGGCTTGAAGCAACCACGATTTTTTCCACGGGAAATTTTTCCTTTTCAATGGTTTCAAAAAGGCGCGCTGTTCCTATGACATTGACCTCAAAGTATTTGGAAAAATTCTCCGTAAATCCACCAAACGCCGCCTGATGAAAAACAAAGCGGGCGCCTTCGAGCGCTCTCCGGATGTCCGATTCATTGCGGACATCCCCTTCAACAAAATCAGCGCCGGGATTGACCCAACGCGGCTTGCCTTGAGGATGGGTTTGCTTTTCCAAATTATCGAGAATAGTGACTTCATAACTGCTTTCAATCAGAAGATCAACGATATGAGACCCAATGAGACCGGCCCCGCCCGTGACCAGCGCTCGGCCCTTACTTCGAGCCATGCTTGCCCACCTCCGCCGATTTCGAATTTGAGATCACAACGGGTTCTCCGCCCCGGTCAATCGAAGTCTGTATAGCGCATATTGCGCGGACCACGGCAAGGCCGTTCGCGCCGTCCGCAAGCGGTGGTTTTCCGGACCGGATCGAATCGATAAATTCCAAACAAACATTCTGCAGGGGCTCCTGGGCTTCTATCTTGGGGCTCAATATATCCCCGTCGCGCAAAAGAAGCTGAAATTCACCGAAGTTGTCATAAGGCTTGTCAATGCTCACCCCTTTTTCAAATAAGCGCAGCCTCTCCAACGGATTCAAATCATCAAATAAAACACGCGCCTTGCTGCCGATCACCGCCACCTGGCGAAGCTTGTTCGAGTCCACCCAGCTGATATGGATATTACCGATGATTTGATTATCATAAAAAAGGTTCACAAAGGCCACGTCTTCCAACGCCGGATTCAAATGGCCGACTCCAACAGCAGAAACGCGTTTAGGTTTATCTCCTAGCAGATAAGAAAAAATCGAAACATCATGAGGAACCAGATCCCATACCGCGCTGACATCATTCCGGATAAGCCCCAGGTGAGTCCGGGTAGCCTGAAGGTAATAAATCTTGCCGAGCACTCCGCGGTCAATGTATTCTTTCATCTTGCGGACCGCCGGGTTATAAAGAAACGTATGGCCCACCATGAGAGTAAGTTTGGATTCGCGGGCCAGCTCAACCAATTCCTCCGCCTCCTCAACCTTGATCGCCAGCGGTTTTTCCACCAGTGTGTGTTTGCCGGCTTGCAGGGATTTTTTTGCCAGGTCATAATGCGTCATGGCCGGAGTCGCGATGATGACTGCATCAATTGAATCATCATTCAAAAGAAAATCGAAATCGGAAACCGCCTTGACTTGCGGATGGTATTTTTGAATTTTCCGGATCACAATTTCCTGCTTGTCGCAAACAAGAGGGACTTCCACCTGATCCATGAATTGGAGGTTCCGCAGGTAATTGGGACCCCAATGGCCGTACCCTGTTAATGCCACCCGTATCATTTTTTGCATGGAACCTTTCTCAACCGCGCTTGGAAAGCAATTCCCTTTTCGTGTTAATGGAATCAACAGTGCCGGCCGCGTGCGCCGGATTGCCAATCACCACCGTCCGCGCCGGCACATTTTTCGTAACAACACTTCCCGCCCCCACAAACGCCTCCTCGCCGATCACAACACCGGGGAGAATGGTTACATTGACGCCGATTCGCGCTCCCTTTTTGACCTGGGGACCTTCCAAACAGGTGCTGATAGGATATTTGTCATTGGCAAAAATAACGCCAGGCGCGATGAAAACATCGTCTTCAATAACCGTGCACTGTGCGACATAACTGTTGGCATGAATCCTGACCCGGTCTCCGATCACACAGCTATAATCAACAATCGTGTTGGACCATACCCATACGCCGTCACCTATGCGAACATCCTCCCGGATCACCACATGATGGCCGGATTCAAAATTATCCCCGATGCGGACACTTTGGTAAATCACCGATCCGCTCCGAATTTTGGAATTCTTCCCGAGAATGACATCTCCGCGATTGGCTAGTCGACCGGAAGGGTATCCGAGAATGACATCCTCATCGATCAAGGACGGACTTCCGATTTGTATGTTAACGTTGGGCCATTTTTTCATGGTTATGCGCGATTTGTCTGCGGAATGCCTAATTGGGCCCTGACTTGCTCCTCGATCCAGAGGTAAGTTCGCCGCAACCCCTCCTCCAGGGAAATTTTAGGCTCCCATCCTAACACCTTACGCAGCTTGGTGTTATCAGAGTTACGGCCCCTTACTCCCTGAGGGCCGGGCACATGCTTTTTTACCACTGGGAAAACCGCAATTTGAGCTATCATATCCGCTAACTGGTTAATCGTCAATAAACGGTCCTGCCCCAGATTCAACGGGTCCGGATAGTCTGATCTCATCAGTTTATAGAGCCCGGTCACGCAATCATCGATATAGCAAAAAGAACGCGTTTGCTCCCCATCCCCCCATATTTCGATTTCCGGTTTTGCGGTCAATTTTGCCATCGCTATCTTGCGTGACATGGCCGCGGGCGCCTTTTCCCTTCCCCCATCCCAAGTTCCCAAAGGACCAAAAATATTATGAAACCGGACAATACGGGTTTCTATTCCGTATTCTTCGCGATAGTGCATGCACAAACGCTCCGCAATGAGCTTTTCCCAGCCATAGGCATCCTGAGGCTGTGCCGGATAAGCATCTTCTTCCTTAAGAGGCGTCACCTTCACATCCGTCTGAAGATACTCGGGATAAATGCATGCCGAGGAAGTATAAAGATAGCGCTTTACACCGCTCACGCGGGCTGCCTCCAGCGTATGAATATTAATGAGTGAATTGTTGTGCAAAATCTCGGCATGGTGAGCTGATATAAAACCCATGCCACCCATGTCAGCCGCCAGCGCATAAACCTCTTCAATATCCTTCGTCGCCTTCAGACAATTTTCCCAGCGCCGGAGGTCCAGCAACTCAAATTCATCCGCATCCGTTTTGTTATATTCCGGATATTTTAAATCAACCCCGCGTACCCAATATCCCTTTTGTTTCAAGTAAGTCGTCAAATGATGCCCGATAAAACCTCCCGCCCCGGTCACCAAAACTTTCGTTTTATCCTTCACTGGCATAGATTGTCACTCCTTTGTGTCTTTCAGCGTTAAACCTCTCCCATGTTTTTACCAAAACATGAGCTGCAAAAATCATAAAAAACGGCATAACCGGATAACGGTAACGTATCACGCCATGTAAAACAATGTGCAGCAGAAATATATAAGCAATCAGAAAATAAACCGGGAAAAAATCCCGCCACCTCGGTAAATTCTGCACCAAACCTATCAAGCCCAGAGTAACTACGGGAATATAAGTGACCGCGGCCGCAATCTTGGCATAAACCGGCGAATCCGCCTGGTAAGGCCGCCACATCCCGATGAGTTTGGGCTTTATGAGTTGAAGAAATCTGACGGGATGGGCACGGATGTACTCAACCGCTTTTTTAAAAAAATAACGGTCCGCTTCCAGCGTGTAGGGCGGAGGCAGGTTCAAACTGGGATCCTGCGGAAAATAAGAGGCATTATTAAAAGTCCATTCAGCACCGCTGGATTGTCCCTTCACAGTCTCATTGTTTGAGAGGTATAAATAATGGCCTGAGGAAGTGGTGATCATCACAAATTGCTTATGGATGAGCGAATTTCTCAATATCCAAGGCCCAATCACGATAATGAATGCGGCCAAAAAGGCCACAAATTTCGAAAGACAAGCTTTACGCGAATCCTGGTCAATAAAAAACCACACGCCCATTGCCATAAAGTAATGCACCAGGCTGTCTCTGGTTAAAACCGCCAAACCCGCGAAAATGCCGGACAACCAAAGATTTCGGCCGGGCTTTTTGCAGGCTTTTGCAGCCCCTTTGGGGCCCCCTCCGGAGCCAAAGGCGGAGGGGGTTTGTTGCCCGCGGTGATAACGGTAAAGATGGTAAAAGCTTGCCAGCACAAGCAGGACGAATAAATTTTCGGCCGCAACTTCTACGGTAAACCGGACCGCGGCATAGTCAAACGCCAATAAACCGGAAGCAACCATTCCCACCTTGTCATCAAACATCTCTCTGGCTAACGCAAACAGCACAAGGCAGCTTACCGCTCCCAAAACGGCCTGGGCAAGATACACCCCGAACGGAAAAGGGCTTATTTGTGACACCAGACCTACGAACAGGCAATAAAGCGGAGGACGGCGCGCCGGCGGTTCGCCGGGAAACTGAAATCCCCTGCCTTCCATAAGACTCCGCCCCATGCCATAATAAAAATGGGAATCCGACGACAAGCGTTCACCGCTTCCGGTCTGGTACCATACCGCAATAAAAACAAGCCGGAAAAGCAAAGCCAAACCGAAGACAATCAGCAACCGTTTCATGTTCCTCCGGCAGCGGCAAGAGATGATTCTCGCACCTTTAGTAAATACAAAGCCATAACCAGACCGTTCACAAACCAGAATGGTTCCATAATCCGAACAATGTAGAAAGTGGGAGCGCCGAACGCATGGAAAAGAAGGGCAATAAGACCCGCACGATAGCCTAAAACCATCCCCTTCAGAAAAGCATCCTCCATGGAATGAAAAAGCCAGACACTGATTTTAAAAAGTCGCACAAAAATCCAGATCCAAAAAGCAAGGCCAAGGATTCCGATTTCATGAAGCGTCCGAGCATACTGATTGTCGGCGGGATAGGAAGTGACTCCTCTTCCAATCAAGGGACTGTAAGCACAATTACCCCAAACAATTTTGAAAGCCGTAATCCTTTCTTGAAAGGACTGGTCCACGCCCATGATTCTCCCTGGATTTTTGGCATCATAGCTGGTAAAAGCAAGTCTGTCCTTGACGGAGGCGGGGAGCCAGACGACCGAGGTGAGCGCCAAAAGGACCAAAAAAAGGGTAATCCATCGTTTCTTGGCCACGATGCCTATGAAGATCATCCCCGAAACCAAAGCGGCATAAGATGTCCGATTAAGTGTGAAAAGAAAAGGAATAAACACGATCAACCCGATGATCCCATACACCCACCGTAAAAAAATTTTGTCCGCATAAATAAAAAGTCCGAAGACAATAAGAAGAAGAAAGGCCATGTAACCTCCGACGCTGGCCGGTTCGGGCGAGCCCTCAAAAGGCGCTGAAATCCGGTGCTCGGAAAAGATCTCCACGCTCGAGACTTGGAAAAACGTATAAATTCCTATCAACGTAAGCGTCAGAATCATAAAAAATAGAAACTGTTTCACCTGGCCTTCGGTACTCACGTAATTCATTGCGATAAAAAAAATGGCAAAAAATTCAGCGGTTTTAAAAATAAACATTGTTGCGGGAAGAGGGTCAATCCATCCCGTCGGGATACCAACCAGGGTTGACAAAATCATTAAACCCAGAAGGCACCCAATAGGTTTATTCAAGGGCGAACGGGTGAGCAAATGAGCGCCTTTCTCGGTCGATATTCTGGCCAGCCAGGCCAGGCACAAAACGGGTATCAGGATATCTTCCAAACGGATGACAATGGGATGGAGCCAAATCTCTGTGACGATGGGGATTTCCGGTGAAAAAAGCATGAAAAAGATGGTCAGAATAATCCCGACCTTGACCGCAAAAAATGAAATCAAAAAATAAAATATGGCTAAGACGGCCAAATAAAAATAAACTTGCGAATAATCTGTACTCATTGAGTTTAAGCCCCCGGATGGGATGCCATCATTTGATGGTAGATTGTATCATAGTACTCTTTAGCCGATGCGTCTTTGGGATTCTCTTCAAGCGCTATTCTATAAATCCTTAGGGCGTCTTGATAATGGCCATGGGTCATATAAAAATCCGCGACGGGCTTGCGGATGGCCGCGTGCATGTATGCCAAGTCTTTCACCACTTCACCCGCCTGTTTCAGGGAAATATCCAGCTCGGCTACGGCCAGCTCCCAGCGCCCATTATCCCCAAGGACCCGCCCCAGACAGCCATGGCTGTACCACTCATCGCGCATGACCTTTCTCAACTCATCGTAATCCTGAGTCACCCGATAGATCCTTTTCAAAAGATCGCATACATTTATCTCAGCGCCTTCGACTAATTCAGGAATCTTAAGATATTTTTCAAAGGATTCGACAGCCTCCTTTTTCATCCCGTGGCGGATCGCGAAATTGCCGAACTGCGACAAGAACAAAGCATTCCTGGGTTCAATATCCAGGGCCTTCAGGAATTCCTGCCTCGCCTGGGCGATCTCCTTTTCTTCCTCAAAAAGAAAGGCAAGCAGGTAATGATTGTCCGCATTAAACGGCTGGAGCTTAATTAACCGTTCGTAGATCCGCATGGCGGCTAATCGATAATTTGTCTTATTTGTGCCGCTAAACGAAAGCCCCGATCGCTTCTGATACAGCCCGCCCAATGCGTTAAGATATTTGATGTCATGTCCGGTTAATGATTCCGCCCTTAAATATTCTTGCTCAGCCTGATTCCAGTTAAAGTCTTTATCAAGCCGGACACCCCTCTCAAAGTGAATTTGAGCGGATAAATGCCTTGCCGTGAAAATATTCACGACAAAAACTAAAACAAAAATCGATATACGGATCACGGGAATAGCGGGACCCATCCACCTCTTCAAAAAATCGGGCGGGATATTCTCCCTCCGCGGATTGGCTGTCTCGAAAATACAGGCACTTGACGCCAAAAAAGCGGCAAAAAAGAAGCCGATCGCATAAATTCTCAGTGCAAAATCGGTTAAACTGGCTAGAATCAAACTCAAACCGGTCGAGGCAAATCCAATGGCTAAGACTTTATCATCGCCTGAAGCATTCGCACTGCGCATCAATAAAAAGGCACTGCGGAAATAGGTTCTGATAAATAAAAACATGCCCGCTAATCCCCCCAGGCCAAGATCCACCGTCAGTTGAAGGAAATCATTATGGGCATAATCGACAAAAAACCGGTCAATGTGCACTCGGTATTTGGGAAAGATATATTGAAAAGTACCCAGGCCCCAACCCACGGGACGGGCCGCAATAGCGCGCAAGGATCCATGCCATAACTTGAAGCGATAGATGAGGTTGTAAAACTTTGGGGTTCCTGGCGCATTCCAAAGCTCACTGAATCGCTGGGAAACAACAGACAGAAAACCCCTTCCCCAGAAAGCGCCCAGAATCCCGGCTAAGATAACGGCCACCATCAGGCACCCAAACGTTCTGGCGCTCATCACTCGAAAGAATTTCAAACCGGCAATAAAAAAGCAGCCCCCGATCCCAAGAGCAATCCATGCCGTCCTGGCGCGACTCAAAACCAGCGCATATCCCATGATCAAAAGAAGCACAAGCAACAGCAAGCGCAAAATCCAATTCCGGGTACCTGCCGCAAGTGACAACGCCGCAAACACTCCGAAGAGCAAAAACACCGCAAAATGACTTCCGTTGACAAAACGGGAAGCTAAAGAATTGTACCGATACCAGAAGCTGTTTGGAAAAAGGCCGTGGTACTGGAGAAGGCCGTAAAGCGAATACAGGGCCGCAATAATGCTCAACAGCCATAGAAAAAGCCGCAACCCCTCGCGATTCGTGACAAGACTCCGGACCAAGATATAAAATAAAATAAGACCAAAAAATCGGCGGAAGGCGAACAAACTTTCAAAGGGCATTACAGAGACCAGTCCATAAACAAAGATAATACCCGTTGCCCATAAAATGAACCGATCGATCGTGGAGAAACCATGCGGGAAGATGGTTTTAAAGTTTAAAAATGGAAAGAGCGCCAAAAACGAGGAAAAAATAACAAGCTGGGCGAGAAGCTGTTCTTTGAAGCCTGTCAGGCCGTGAAACCACGGGATGACGAAAAGAAAGGCAGAAACACCTAAAAAATGAAAAAAATATCCGGCTTTTAAAGTGCCCTTTGGGGGAGGATCTTGCAGCGTCATTACAACGGCTTACTTCACATGCGTCTTTCCCACTTCATCAACTCACTGAGATGGGCCCATCCCTGGGCCAGGGATGCCTTGAGAGGTTCCTTAAGGAGTTTTATTTTTTCAAGGACGCTGACACTACCTGCAGTTTGGAAAGTTTTATTTTCTTTTGCTTTTGTTTTCCCGTCTCCTTTCCCCGCATCCCCGTAATAGCTATAGTAATCGTTATATCCATATTGCCGACTGTAATAATAGGACTGGTGGTGGCTCGAAACACAGTTGAGAATGCAGCCGATGATTTTTCCATGAACAGTCTCAATTGCATTTTTGGCGTGAAGGTACATATGTCTTGGAATAAATCCGGCGCGCACCACAAGGATAGTGCCATCGACATGAGAAGCAATAATGGGCGCATCCGCTACCGAAATAATCGGCGGTGAATCAAAGATCACAAAGTCAAATTCTTCCTTCAATTCATCCAGCAATCTCTTAACCCTTTTTGATGAAAGAAGTTCTGAGGGATTTGGAGGAACGACGCCGCTGGTGATGCAATATAAATTCTCAACCTTTGTCGGCCGGACAACATCTTTCCATGAATCTCCGGACGCTAAAACATTGCTAAGCCCCGACTCATGATCGCCTAATTGAAGGATATTATGCAGGGACGGGCGTCTCATATCCGCGTCAATCAGCAAAGTCCGCAACCCTGCTTGTGCAAAGCTGATCCCCAAGTTGCATGCCGTTGTTGTTTTGCCTTCACCCTTCACGGCACTTGTAACTTGTATAAGTTTCAAGGAACGATCAAGAGAACCAAAAGAAAGGCTGGTGCGAATAATGCGGTAGGCCTCTGCCACATAAAGAGGAAGGTTGGAATCACTCGTATTCCAATACGAGCGAATGGAAGGCGCTCCTTCCACCAACGCCGCTCGCTTTTCCTCGTCATCCGGGTCCAAGTGCACTAACGGCACCATGCCCAGGGGCATAACTTTGAGATAATTCCTGACATCAATTAAGCTGCGGATACTGCTATCCAAATATTCGAGAAAATAAGCCAATCCCAATCCAAAGCCGAGCCCGGCAAAAAGCGCTATAAAGAAATTCAATCGCTTATTGGGGCTGATAGGAGCCGACGGAACCGCGGCAGGTTCGATGATTTTCGCGTCAGACCATATGCTGCGGTTTCCCGATAATTCAACCTCCTGAAGTTTTTTGAAAATTGAATTATACATGTCGCGATTTGTGTTGACCTCCTGCTCTAAAATCGGTTTTAGATTGAGCAAATCACTCTCGATGGGCACAATAGCATCCACAGTGACATGGGGCTGTGTGATTAAGGAAAGGACGTCTTTTCTCCGGCCAAGTTCCAATCCGCCTAAAGTCTGACTGCTCTGAACCAGCTTTTCAGAAAGAGAATTAACGCTCGCCATCAAACTCACCACCAGGGGGTGCTTCTCTCCGTACACCTTTAGCGCCTGGTAAAGCTCTAATTCCTTAGTGACTTTTTGTAGAGCGATTTCTCCTGTCTTAATTTTTTCGCGGATTTCGGATAGACTTCTTGAAATCACCGAAAAACTTTGTTTGAAGGCCTCAATTTGAGATTCGTAATTAATTTCAATATAAGTTTCCGAAGCGGCATCCGCCAATTCCTTGACCATGCGCGGGTCATGCCCCCGAACACCAATGGTAATAATACGCGCGCCGCTTTCAAGCTGTCTGGCTGACAGAGAACCACGAATCGATCTTAATAAGGGTGCGCGTTCTTTTTCGGAAAACACGGATTCCTTCGATTGGCCCTCGCCCTTTTCAGGCACGGAGAAACATTGCAGGAGGGGTTTCCTGTTCTCCGGACGGTCTACCCTTCTTAAAATTCTCTCGGCAAGAACCGGACTGCGGAGAAGGTGCAATTGGGTCAACATAAACGTCGGATCCTGCATCACGGACGACGCAGAAATGTTTTGACTCGAAAGATCCGACTCTTTAGGCTGTAGAACAACCTCCGCCGAAGAGTAATACACTGGTTTTTGGGTTAGATTAATGGAAAAGGCAATGGCGGTTGTCGTTATAACGGAGGTTAGCAGGATGCGCTTTCTTTTCCACAAAACGCTGAGGTAGGAATGAAAACTGGAACCGCCGGGGTCAAAATCCGTTTGCGCCTCTTGGGCCTTCTTCACGGCGTAGGGTGCGGAAGTCACGGTCTCACTCATATCAGATCCAGCTCTCCGGGACGATAATCAAATCCCCGGGACGCACCACCACATCATCTTTCTTTTTACCCTTCATGATATCGACCATATTAAGCCGTATCACCACCTCGTGTCCACCCTGATTTCTCCGAATCTGAATGCGGTTAAGGGCTGCCGACTCGGCTGCGCCATCCGCAAGCTTGATAGCTTCGAGAACCGTCAAATCCTCGACCCATTCATAAGGGCCCGGTTTTCTGACTTTGCCGAGCACATAATATTTTTCGCCCGTTGCGGAAGAAACATAGATCGTGTCCCCCGGATGAATCGAAATATTTTGTGAGAGATCTCCCTTGGCCAGCAGGGAAATCAAATTGACTTCAAGGGCTTTCGCGTTTTCCTCACCCTGGGAACCTTTTTTTCTTTTCCCAGAGGCCATACTTAGAGGAACCGCATCCTCTGAAACATTAGCAGGCCTGATCACTGTCATTCTCTTTGCCGACGGTTTTACACCACTTACCATGAACAGAACTTCAAGAACCGGAAGCGATCCTTTCAACTTGTAAAGGCCGGGCTGGGCAACATCACCAAAGACAAGTATCTTCTTGCTATTGTACTCTTTGACGCTAACGCTAACCTGCGGATCTTTTACGTACCCCTCCGAAAGCTTTACTTTAAGCAAGTCTTGAACTTCCTTGGGAGTTTTTCCGGATACAGAGAGAGTCCCCAGAAAGGGGTAAGAGATATTCCCTTTTGCGTCGACCGCCACGGTTTTACTCAGGTCAGGAGTTTGCCAGACACTAATTTCGAGGACATCCTCCCGGCCAATCTGGTAAAATTCTTCGTCTTCTGCTGAAGCGTGAGGTATTAAGGGGGGAAAAACCAAGGCTATGGCTAAAAGAGCCGAAAAAAACGACTTAATTATGGACTGATCCATGCTGACTGAACTCTGGGTGATTCGCTAGCTAAAAATGGTAATAGACTTGCTATTTTGGTTCAGCCGCCAATAACTCACTAAACTATAAGTCCGGAAGTCCGGCTCAATATTTCAGAAAGAAATATTTACCCCGCCTGTTACCTTGTGAAAGGTATATTCGCTACGGCCCGGAGGATTCATGGCACTAAATCTGCGGCCGAAAGTATATCCGATATCAAAGCTCATGTACCTCGTCAAGCGGTAGGTGTAACGAGTGCCTGTTTCAAGAAGCTTTTCGTCATTTTTTCGGCCCGTAGTCACGTTGTCATCAATATCTGAGTTTACAAACTGGGCGTCCAGAAAAGCAGATAATGAATTTTTCTCATTGAAAAAGTAGCTTCCGGTAGTGCCAATACGGTCAACCCGCAACACACGGAAATTCGTATCAAAGGTATCCAGATTCCCCGCTTCCGGATTATCTTGTCTCAAAACAAAGTCAGTGTTGAAGGTGTCCTGCAATGACCTTGAATAGTTCAAACCCCACACAATTTTTTTCCCCATAGTATGGGTCAATGAAGCCCCGTAGACCAGGGATGATATGGTGCTCCCCTTGGTAAAATTTCTATAGGCCCATCCGATACTTGCTCCAAGCACTGTTTTGGGGCCTAACTCATAAGCGGCCGCAAGTGAAGGCAGGTACTGTTTATAATCTCTGCGCAACGCTTCCGTAAAGTTTCTGATATTCCATGTAAAAGATGGACTGAGGGTTAGCTTGTCCGTTACGGAATAGTCGAGAAGGCTTCTAATCCCATTATCCTTAAAGTCCATCTGATCCACCGTTACATCACTGGCTGTCGGGTCATCATAATATTGGAACAGATCTATAATGCTTCCGGAAAGCTTGTCACTGATCCGATGGCTTATCTGGGCCTGTGCTGTCTCTAGAAAAAATGTATGCCCTATTTTATCCGGAGCCTCACTCCATTGCATATTGTTGCTGGCTCCGAGAGTCGTATCCGGGGAAAGCCGGTATTGCGACAGCGCGTTGATTGTGTGCGTGCCAGTTGTTAAACTTGTGTGTGCTCCCTGCGTTGTTGAAAGTCCGTAGGTATAATCGATTTCATTGTAAAGTTTGTCACCCACCGGAAGCACCAGCGTAACGCCCGGGGCAATGCGTGCCTGCCAAGCGGCATCGGACTGTTTTTCTCCTACGCGCGCATTGGAATTGAACCCGTTGGTAAAGGAAAAATGCGGACGGATTCTCGGCCTACCGCCGCCGGCGTCAGAGTTAGAGATTTCAGAAAATGAATTACGGATCCTTGAGAACCAACTATCGCCCTGCTGAGATCCGCCATCTGCGCTAAGAATCGGAGTTCCCAGAAAAAGTGGCAAAAACAGGAGAATAGAAATGCACAGCACAATATTTTTCCTGTTCGCGATATTAGAATAGCTCATGTTTCACCTCGTTGGTTTTCATTTTAGCATGGATTGATTTTATGCTTTTAAAGTTTTTAAAAAAGAAAAGAGCCAAAAATCAGCCGCCAGAAATTGATCCAGAAGCCCCCGACGTTGCCTTAAAGACTGCCAAATGCCGATCTGAAAGAACGCTTGTCAAATGATCTTCGACCTTAGCGACAAGTTCATCGAAGGTAAGGTTTGCATAATCTTTTGCATCTCCACCCAGAAGACTGACCAGAAATTGCTTATCTATGGGGGCATCTTTCTTCCAACCCTCCTCAGGCGCAATCCCCAAGCTGATTAAAAAGTCTATTGCATCCTTCCCCAGAGGAGCGGGTGGCAATTTGCTCAAAGCACCCGCTTGCTGAACAAGCCACAGAGCGAATTCACCCTGCGTCGTCTTTCCTTCTTTCAATTCCGCATGCGACACTGCCGGAAAAGCAAGCGTGAAAATAACGAACAATAGTACACTCATCAGTGCGAATTTGCCTTTCATTTTGTATCCTCCATAGGTTCCTAACTGTTTCTTATTTATCGGCTGATAATAAATTATCTTGAGAACTTTAATAAGACCAGCCGTTTCATGCAAAGTTGTAATATAAGATTAAATCTACACGCAATTTTACAGGACGTCAACAATTTTTTTCACTTTTTTTTAATTTTAACAGAACTTAAAATTAAGCCCGCGTCGCAACGGGCTGCGAGCTTCCCTGTCCAAGCTTGTTCCCGACAAATACCGTTAAATCCACAACACGATTGGAATAGCCCCACTCGTTGTCGTACCAGGAAACAATCTTAAAGAAGCGCTTTTCGCCCTTCAAATTGTTCTGAAGGGTGGCCAATGAATCATAGATCGATGAACGGTTGTCATGAATAAAATCCGTGGAAACGACCTCTTCATTGGCGTAACCCAAATAACCTTTGAGATAAGTCTGGGAGGCTTTTTTCATGAGGCTGTCAATTTCCTCAATGGAGGAGTCTCTCGAACTCCTGAAAGTCAAATCCACAACCGAGACATCAGGCGTAGGAATACGGAAGGCCATACCGGTCAGTTTGCCTTTCACAGCCGGAAGAACTTCTCCGACCGCTTTTGCCGCGCCGGTGGTGGAAGGAATAATGTTGATAGCCGCCGCCCGGCCTCCCCGCCAATCTTTCTTAGACGGGCCGTCGACCGGTTTTTGCGTCGCGGTGTAGGAATGAATGGTTGTCATGAGGCCGGTTTCGACTCCGATACCCTCTTTAAGCAGCACATGAATGAGGGGGGCCAAACAATTTGTGGTGCAACTGGCATTGGAGATAATATTGTGTTTCTCCGGATCATATTCCCCTTCATTGACACCCATGACCAGGGTTTTGACCTCCCCTTTTGCGGGCGCCGAAATAATGACTTTTTTTGCTCCTGCCTGCAAATGCCCGGAAGCCTTTTCACTGTCCGTAAACAATCCGGTGGATTCAATCACCAAATCAACGCCCAGAGCCTTCCAGGGCAGTTCGGCGGGATTCCTGGTCGCCATGACGCATTTGATTTTGTGGCCGTTGACAATTAACGTATCGGCTTCTTCTTTGGAAGGATCGCTTTTCGCGGTGGCGAGATCATGTTTGAATTTGCCGTGAATCGAATCATATTTAAGCTGATAGGAAAAATAGTCCGCATCCGTTGACACGTCCACCACCGCCACCACATCAATGGTCTTCCCCAATAATCCCTGGTCACAAATGGCCTGAAACACCAAACGGCCGATCCGGCCAAACCCGTTAATGCCAATCCTCATAGCCATAATTACCTTTCCTCCCGAAAGTTACGTAAGAGATGCAACCTCAAAAAGTATTACGAATTACAAACGCTTCAATTATATGGACAGCCCCTCACCTGTCAAGCAATTCATCCCCCGGCTGAAGGCGCTGGCCGAGGGCAAATTCATGGGCCGTCATTTCGCGCTTTCCGGCGGGTTGGACTCTTTCAATAAGAAGCGCGCCTTGGCCGGTCTGTATACGAATAAATCCCGATTTATTGATTTCCAAAATCTGCCCCGGCTTCCCTTCGGCACATGCCGGATTTTGCAGTCTTGCTTTGATAATTTTAAGCGATTCCCCTTTGAAAAGAATGTACGTGCCCGGCCAGGGCGCCAACCCCCGCACTAAATTTGCTATTTTAGCCGCGGATTTTTTCCAGTCAATCAGGCCATCGTCTTTTTTAAGCTTGGGAGCAAGAGTCGCCTCCGCGTGATTCTGCGGCGCGAACCGGAGCGTTCCGGATTCGGCCTTTTCAAGCACCTCCGTCAAAAGTCCTGTTCCCTCGCGCGCGAGTCTGCCCAGAAGACTGGGCGCATCGTCCTCATCGAGAATCGGAAACGCCTTCTGAGCGGCAAGGTCTCCGGAATCCATTTCCTGCGTCATCTTAAAAATCGAAACGCCGGCCTGTTTTTCGCCCCGGATAATCTGCCAGTTGACCGGCGCCGCGCCCCGGTATTTGGGAAGAATCGAGGGATGCACATTGAGCGGATATTTCTTCGGTAGCGCTAGCCACGAAGCTGGAAGGATTTTTCCGTAGGATGCGACCACCAATACATCGGGCTCCATCTTTTTCACCGCATCCAAAGCCTGCTCGTCTTTCAACTTCGCGGGTACAAGACATGTCACCCCTTTTCCCTCTGCTAAAACTTGCACCGGATTGGGCTGAATCTTCAAGCCCCGTCCCTGCGGTTTTGAAGGCGTTGTGACCACCGCGGAAATTTTGTGGGGGGAATTTAGAAGCGTTTCAAGAAAAGGAACGGAAAAATCTGAAGAACCAAAAAAAACTATTTTCACAGTGGTTGATGCCCTGGGCGTGCCCTGGGCATCAACTTCAGGGTGCGCAAATCACTGACCAAGGTCTGGCGCTGTTTCAATCCCAGGCGGTCAATGAAAAGTTTGCCGTTCAAATGATCGATTTCGTGCTGGAAAATCCGGGCCTCAAAATCCTCGGCCATCAATTCAAGCGTCTTTCCCTTCACATCCTGCGCCTTCACCTTAATTTTTTTCGCGCGTTTGACTTCCGCGGAAATTCCCGGAACGCTCAAACAGCCCTCGAGGCCCAGTTCTTCTCCTTCCTGGGAAAGAATCTGAGGATTGATATATACTTTCTCTGTGCCGCGCTTGGCCTGAGGAGACACCACGATAATCCGTTTGAGCACGCCCACCTGCGAAGCCGCAATCCCCACCCCTTCATCTTCATACATGACGTCGATCAGGTCGGCGATAAATTTTTTATCCTCAGCCGTAAGACGCTCCACCTCAAGCGAAACTTGCGTGAGTACGGGATCGGGGTATGTTCTAACTTCAAGTTTAGCCACAAGATAACCTTTTAAGGGCTATATTTTTGGTCATTCTTCGCTCAGCGAAGCAGCCCTTCAACGCAGTAGCCCTTTAGGGTAGGATCGCTCAGGATGACTTATGAAACCGCTTCTATCACAAAACACTGACAGGGTCAACATCCACAATCAGCTTGATGCGGCTGGGTTTCGTCACGCCGGACAGCCGCTTCCTTAATTCCCGGTTAATGGCCCTCACATCATCCCCTTTGAGCATGAGATGCCAGCGGAAATGACCTCGCAGTTTATAAAAAGGAAGCGGCGCGGGACCGATCAATTCAAAAAATTTTGCGCTCCGGTCCGCAAGATTTTTCTTTAACTCCATCGCGTAACGGTAGATTTCCTGTTCATCCGGACTGTGAATAATTAAATTAATCAAATGGCTGAACGGCGGAAGGCCGAGTTCCTGGCGCATGGGAACTTCCTTATCATAAAACGCCTGATAATCATGGTCTTTGGCAAACACGATGCTGTGATGATGGGGAGAAAAGGTCTGAATAATCACCTGGCCTTTGAGGGATCCCCGGCCTGCGCGGCCCGCCACTTGCGTAAGAAGCTGAAAAGTCCTTTCACTGGAACGGAAATCCGGGAGCGCTAGGCCCACATCCGCGGAAATCACGCCCACGGTCGTGACCTGCGGAAAATCAAACCCTTTGGCAATCATCTGCGTCCCGACAAGAATATCAATCCGCCCCGCCCTGAAATCTTTGAGAATTTTCTCCTGCATGCCTTTGTGCCGGGCCACATCCGTGTCCAGCCTCGCGATCCGCGCCTGCGGAAAAAATCGCGCGATCTCGCTTTCAATTTTTTCCGTTCCCCAGCCCACATATTTAAGTACGCCGGCCTGGCAGGACGGGCATCGGTCTTCGAGTTTGGTCTGAAAATTGCAATAATGGCAAAGGAGAATTTCTTTGCTCTGGTGATAGGTCAAAGAAACACGGCAATGCCGGCACTGCACAATTTGGCCGCAACCCAGGCATTGAACTTGTGTGGCAAAACCCCGACGGTTGAGCAAAAGCAGCACGCTTTCTTTTTTTTCAAGAGAAGCCGCCACTTCCTTCTGAAGAGGAAAAGAAAAAATGGAAAGTTTACGGTGAATCTCGATTTCTCTCTTCAAATCCACGATCCTGACCAACGGAAGTTCGCGGTTGACCACGCGCTTGGTCAAAACCACTTTGGTGATTCTGCCTTCATTCGCCTCGCGCATGGTTTCAAGCGACGGCGTCGCGCTGCCGAGAATCAAAACCGCATTTTCAAGTTCGGCTCTTTTTTTCGCGGCCTCGCGCGCGTGATAACGCGGCGTTTCCGCCTGCTTGTAGGAATTCTCATGCTCCTCATCCACAATGATAAGGCCGAGATTTTCGACCGGCGCAAAAAGCGCGGAGCGCGGCCCCAGCACCACCCGGCTTTTTCCCTCGCGGATGCGGAGCCAGGCCAGCATCCGTTCCCGGTCTGTGAGCCGGCTGTGGATGATTTCAAGGAGCCCGGAAAAATGCCCCTGAAAAAAATCCCGGATCTGGGTCGTAAGCGCGATTTCAGGCACCAGGCAAATCGCGCCTTTTCCCTTTTCAAGCCCGTGTTTGATCGCACGGATGTAGACTTCCGTTTTGCCGCTTCCGGTCACGCCGTGCAAAAGCACCGGATGATAGCGGCCCGTATCGGAAAATTTGCAGATTAAATCCAGGGCATAAACCTGCTCTTGGGTGAGCTCAAAATCCGTTGGCGTTACAAAATCCTCCGCTTTTGCTTCCGTAGCCGTGGCGTGCGCAAAATCCCCGTGTTTCTTGCCCAGTTTCACGGATTTTGGAAGCATATTTTCAATAGCCTCGCCCCAGGAACAAAAATAATATTCACTCATCCACTTGGCGAGCTCAAGAAACACGGCATCAAGAACGGGCTCCGCGTCGATCAACTCCTTGACCGGCTTTGTTTTGACTCCCTCGGACTGCTGATTGATCCCGACAATATAGCCCTGGATTTCCCGGTTTTTAAAAGGAACCAGCACGCGGCTGCCGACTTTGGCCGCATCCGAAAAACCGTTTTCAAGCAGGTAGGTAAAAGGATCCTGGACAGGCAGAGGGACTGCGACCTGCGCGTACTTCATGTTGGAAGGCCGAGTTCTTTCATGATGAGCTGGATGTCTGCCCAGACTTTGCGCTTTTCCGCGGGATTGCGCAGAAGATAAGCCGGATGAAACGTGGGAAGCACCTTGATTCCATCGACCTCAAAAAATTTCCCCCGAAGCTCAGAAATGGACATCTCTGTTTGGAGAAGTACCTGCGCCGCAAAATTGCCCAGTGCGCAAATGACTTTGGGCTTGATGATTTCAAGCTGCTTCATGAGATACGGCTTGCAATTAATAATCTCATCCGGCAAAGGATTCCGGTTGCCGGGCGGCCGGCATTTGAGAACATTGCAGATAAACACGTCGTTCCGCGCGAGCCCCATGGCTTCAATAATTTTGGTGAGAAGCTGACCGGCCTTGCCCACAAAAGGAAGGCCCTGCGCGTCTTCGTCAAAGCCAGGCGCCTCACCCACAAAAACAAGCTGGGCATTTGGATTTCCGGAGCCGAATACCACGCTTTTGCGCGACTTGGCCAGCGCGTCGCACTTGATGCAGGTGATCACCTCTTCACGAAGGCCGGTCATATCTATTTTATGGCCCTCGGGCTGTGCCGGAGCAGATTCCGTTTTCGGTTTGGCCAAAAAAGTTTCGCCCGTGAGTTCAAGGTACCGGAGATAGGCCTGGGTTTTTTGAAGCGTATCCTGCAAATTCAAATCTGGTTGATTCATGGATGCAATCCCGAAAGCGCGAGGTCGGCAATCTCCTGTGCCGCGTGGGGCCGCGCCAAAGCACTGACATTCTCCAAAATCGCTTTCATCCGTGCCGGATCGTTGATCAGACTCCCCACCAGCGTTGCAAATCCGGCCGGCTCCGCAACTTCAAAAGCCGCCTCATGCTTTTTCAAAACCGCGGCATTATGTGTTTCCTGACCCGGAATTTTGGAAATGATCACCATAGGAAGGCCTTTGACCAGCGATTCGCAAGTCGTCAGGCCGCTGGAACGGGAAACCACCAGATTCGCCACTGACATCAGTTCATGCATATTATTTACATATCCCAGCACAACACAGGGAAATGAAGTTTTAAGACGCGAAAGATCTTCTTTCAAGGCTTGATTAATCCCGCAGACAACAATGACCTGAACCTTGTCCTTTAAAGGCTCCATCTGATTCACAAATTCCCGGATGGGACCCGATCCAAAGCTTCCGCTGGTCAAAAGAATCGTGAAACGCTCCGGGGCCAGTCCCAAATTTTTTCTCAATTTTTCAGCATCCACTGGAAGCAGGAAGCGCGATGAAACCGGAATCCCAAGCTCATAAATCTTGCTATCCGGAACACCCAGCCGGATCAAATCCTTGCGGGTTTCCTCCATCATACCCACGTAAGCATCCGCGCCTTCATTCACCCAAAACCGGTGCACCAGAAAATCCGTGACCACGACCACAACCCGCGAGCGGATTTTTCCCTGGCGTTTCAGGCGCGACGCCACCTCGGCGGCAAGGAAATGGGTCACAATCACAAGGTCGGGATTTTCCCTTCTAAGCAAATCCTCGAAAGGCCGGGCCTGAAGACAATTATGAAAGCTCCGGAGATTTTCGATCAACCACCGCGGCACCCAGGCATCCGTGAGGCGGTAAAAAAATCCCCACAGCCAGGGCGTATGCTTGACAAGAAGGTGGTAAAAAAAACTGTAGCCGCGGCCAAAAAGAAAAAAGGTATGGTCAAGCGCGTCAATCAGCCGGATGTCCCAGGCCTTGGCCTGATCCCTGTTTTGAAATTCTTCAAAAATAGCCTCGGCCGCTTTTTGATGCCCCTGCCCGGCTCTGGCGTAAATCAGGAAAATTTTCATCCCCATCCCCGCGATTCTCTGAGCACGATGTCCACCGCTTCCTTAAAATTCCCGCACGTAAACTCCGGCCTATGCCCGCTAGCGGTTGCTTCTTTAATATGGGACTTGCCGTAACCCGTCATCACCATGATGGTCCGCAGCCCGAAATCCCTGCCGGCCTGGATATCTGAAAGCTTATCGCCGATAAAAAAAGTCGCGGCCGGCTCAAAAGGCCAGCGCGAGCGCGCCTGTTTGAAAAGCCCGGGTTTGGGTTTGCGGCATTCACACCCCGCTTCTTTTCCATGCAGGCAGTAAAAAATATCGGCGATTTCGCCGCCGGCTTTTTGGATTTCGTCCAGCATGCGGCGCGTGATGTCATCAAGCTGTTCTTTTTTATAAACGCCGTCGCCAATACCGGCCTGATTGGAGATGATGATGGCCTTCATGCCCGCCTGCTTGACCTGCTCAAGGGCCGGAAGCACGCCCGGAAGAAATTTAAAATCCTCCCAGCGCTTTACGTAATCGCCGACGTAATCCTGGTTGAGGACTCCATCGCGGTCCACGAACAAAATTTTTGCCGCAGCCATCTACTTGCTTTTTCCCTCCAGCTTTGCCTCCGGGGACCCTCTACGAGGGCTGCCAAGTGCCTGCTGTTGCACTGCCTGATCCGGCGCGGTCGAGATTTTGTTCTTCATTTCATAGTACTTGGCGTAGCTTATGAGCTGATACAGGGAATGGAAGAATGACATCAAAAAGCCGATGAATCCGTCCGTGTAGCCGCGCTTGATCAGATAATTCTTAAGGAAGCGATCCACAAATTTCCTCATCGCATTCGGGAAGCTCACTTTCCGCCCGTCCAGCATCCATTTTTCAGCTTCAAGTGAGGTTTCGCGGTTAAATTTGGTGAGAAAATCAGAGAGGTTCCTCCAGGAATAATGAAGGATATCTCCCTTAAGCTCGCCGCAGCTTCCTTCAAGAAACACCCGGGGATGCACGCGGGCCTCTTCATATTTAAACTTGTCCTTTTTAAACATCCGCAACTTTGCCGCCGGATAATACCCCGCTGCTCTTATCCATCGGTTGCCGAGATAAGTTTTGATGGGCATGGAATAAGCGGTATGGGGCTGGTTAGCATTTGAAAGTGTCCGGATAATTTCATCCCGCAGTTCCGGCGTCACGCGCTCATCCGCATCAATCGAAAGCACCCATTCATTCGAAGCTTTTGAGTAGGCATAATTCCTATGCCTTCCTTCAATGTCCATGGCCCGTTGAAAAATTTTGTCCGTGTATTTGCGGGCGATTTCGACCGTGCGGTCCGTGCTCATATCGTCCAGAATCACAATTTCCCCCGCCCAGGCAACGCTCTGAAGGCAATCCTCCAGCCGCCTCTCCTCGTTTTTTACAATGATCGCAACAGTCAGCGGAAATTTCTCAATCATTTTAGGATTCCTTTCCTTGCTCTCCCACATACATGGCTGCTATTCCAACTCCGAATAAAAACCACAAAAGCATCCCGGTTTGAAGCGGCTCAAAAACCGTGTCCACCAAACTCAGCGCCAAGAGCCCGAAGAGGGCGGTCATTACGCCCTGAAGGAGCGACTTTTGCTCCGGATCCCCGGACTTCCGGATCACGGAAAAGCATTGCCGGTAAAATAAAACCATAAAGGACAGAAAAAAAAGAAGCGCAGGCAGGCCCCGGTCTGCGGCAAGCTGGAGAAAGCTATTGTGTGCATAATAATTTTGAACTCTCCAACTTTTTTTCTGATCAAACTGTTGGTGGGCAACCGCATAGGTATTGATCCCGGTGCCAAGCCAGGGCCTGGCCTTGATCACGTCTACAGCCCTGTCCCACAAGACCATGCGCTCCACCATGGACTGCTCCTTGCCTTCAATATTCGGGTGAATGATCATGTTGCGGGGAAGCAAGAAAAGACCCGCGGCCACACAAAACAAAAGGAAACCGGCCAGAATTTTCTTTTTCTGAATCATGGACAAAAACAAAATCGAAAATGCAAAAGCCAACCACCCGCCCCGGGCCTGGGTGTGAAATAGGCAAAATCCGCCTAAGCTCAGGAGAAGGCCCATTAAGATTTTTGATTTTGCGGAGCGATAATCCGGATTAAGAACAAAGGCCATCAGAATAGAAAGCCAGCTAATCAAATAGCTTGCGAAAATGGTGTGATCCTTGAAAGGGCCGAAAAGGCGCACCTGGGTGTCCACGTAACTCAAGGCATGGCCTCGCAGAAAATCGCGGCCCGCGCCCAGCTGGAAAATGGTATCCAGAGCGGTCAAGAGCAGCAAGGCCAATCCCATACCTATCAATTTTTTGATTTTCTGCCGGCATTGGAATGTGTCCGCAATGATCACCAAAAAAAGCACCTCTTCAAGATGCTTGCCGATCCCGTGAATACTCTGGGACAAATACTGCGACACAAAAACCGAACTGATCGAAAGCGCCACAAAAAGGGCCAAAGATCCCAGCATCCCGGACCGCTGCAATCGTAGCGGCTCCTTTTTCATGATTTTAGCGATCAGCCACGCAATCAGGGCCGTGGTAAAGCAAATTTCGATCATGGCCTTGGAAACCGTGTAAAAAAGCACGAATGCATAGACAGATCCTTCCGTCAGCTTTTCAAAAAATTTGAGCGCGCGGTTGGAGCCCGGCAAAATATCAGTAGGCATTTTTAAATGCTGTGAAGGTCATGATTAAAATTTTCATGTCCAGAAGAAGCGACCAGTTCTCCACATAGTAAAGGTCGTACTTGATGCGTTCCTTGAGCGACGTATTGCCCCGCAGGCCGTTAACCTGCGCCCAGCCCGTGATGCCGGACTTTATTTTATGCCTGGCCATATACCTTGGAACCTCCTCCTTGAACTGCTCCACAAAATGCGGCCGCTCCGGCCTCGGCCCCACCAAGCTCATATCTCCCTTCAATACATTCCAAAGCTGCGGCAACTCGTCCAGATTGGTCCTGCGAAATATTTTCCCCATGGCGGTCACGCGCTCGTCATTTTCCTTGGCCCACACCGGGCCTGTTTCGGCTTCGGCGTTGCTCTTCATGGTCCTGAACTTCAGAAGATTAAAAACCTGGCCGTCCTCGCCCACGCGCTCCTGCTTGTAAAAAATAGGCCCGCCGCCGGAAAGCTTAATCAAAAAAGCCGCAGTCGTCATGAACGGCAGGCAAACGGTAAAAACGATGGCCGAGAGCACGATATCAAAAAGACGCTTGGCCGCGCGGTTCCACACATCATCAAGTGGCAGCTCCTTTAAACCCAGCAGGGGCACGTCGCTGACGTATTCAATATCGACGCGGCTCGTGACGAGGCCATAAAAATCCGCTACCAGTTTAAAAGTAATCATGCGGCTTTCGCATTTTAGCATGATTTCCGCCGTGCCTTCGCGCGAAAAGTCCGGGTCGGCCAGAATCACTTCTCCTATGTTGTATTCCTCCACCACCTTTTCAAACGAATCCACGGCTCCAAGAATGGGGACTCCTTCCAGATGCTTCTCGCCTTCGTGAAAGGTTTCCGACAGAACACCCACGACCTGATACCCTGCCCTTTGCACTTCCTGAAACCGTTTGACGAGTTTCCTGGCGTTGCGGTTGATGCCGATAATAAGAAGCTTGATCTGCTGCCCCTTTTCCTTTCTTTCCTTTCGCTCGCCGATCCGGATAAGATTGCGTACAAAAATAATTCCAGCCATGGACAGAATCCATGTGACAACAATCACGATTCTCGAATACGTAAAGTCGCGGTAAGCAAAGGTCACGGCCATGCAAATAAAAAAAACCGTGGTGGTGGCCTTGATCACGGCAAAAAATTCGTCAATCCTCGACAAGGGTGACCGGATCGAATACAGGTGATTCGTCTTGAACAAAAAAAGAAAGGTCGGGACAATGACCCAAAGGGCCTTGCCGTATTCCAAAACGTCAGGGATGTCGCGGATGGGCACCCAATGGCTCTCGAACCGGAACCAGTAGGCAAACAAATAGGCGCCGGCCACGACAGCCGCATCGGTCAAAATCGTGATCAATGAAAATTTAGGGTTTCTTCGTTTAAACATCATTTTATTGTCTCGCTAAAGAAGAAGGCTTGTCAAGGCCTCAACCAAAATTCCTCAAGTCACGAAGGCGCGAATCGCGGAGGCTTCGTGGCAAGACTTGCCCGGATGGAGCGGAGGAAACCGGCGGCCCGCCACGCTTTTGGGCGGGAACGACGGAGGTCTCCTCGCTCCAGCTGGGCTTAGTGCTTGCCGAAGCCGGAGCGACTGAGCGCCGCAGGACTTGAGGAATTTTTCCTGCGCATCCAGGTTTCATGAAGCGCCTGAACAAGTTCGTGGATCCTGTTTTTGAACACCTCGCGGTCAAACCGGGCCGCATGTTCCTTAATGATGGCCGCATGGAAAGAAAGCTGCTCAAACCGTTTCACCGCCTGGATGAGCGCCTCGGCTGTCTGCTCGCTGAAAAAAACTCCGGTGGCGCTGGTAATCGTCTCAAGAGCGCCACCCCGGGCATAAGCGATCACGGGTTTTCCGCAAGCCTGCGCCTCCACCGGCACAATCCCAAAATCTTCCTCGCCGGGAAAAATAAGAGCCCGGCACTGATGGTACTGCGCCCTGACTTCATCATCGGAGAGAGCGCCCAAAAACCGGATATTGGACCGGGCCATGCGCCTGAGTTTCTTAATCTCAGGCCCGGTTCCCACAATCGTGAGCGGAAGCTCAAGCCGGTTAAACGCTTCCACGGCAATATCCACCCGTTTATAGGGGACAAGCGCTGAAACGATCAGGAATCCATCGGTCGGTTCCTCCTCCACCTGGCCAAGTCGCACGGTATCCACGGGCGGGTGAATCACGGCCGAATCGCGGCCATAAAATTTTTCAATCCTGCGGGCCGTGTTCTCGGAGTTGGCGATAAAAAACTGGATCTCCCGGTTGGTCGCAAGGTCCCAACGTTTCAGCCGCTCCAGCACTCCATGGATCAACTTTCTCACCGGCAATGGGTAGCGGCCAAAATATTCCTCCTTAAATCCCCACACATACCGCGCCGGCGTATGGCAGTAACAGACATGAAGCGCGCCGGCCGGAACACGGCATCCCTTGGCCACGCAATGGCTGCTTGAAATCACAAGATCGTAGTTTTCAAGCCGTAACGTTCTTACGGCAAAGGGAAGAATGGGAAGAAGCCACCGGTAATACTGTTTGATGCCAGGCAAAAAATGCAAAAAGGAACATTGGATATTTGCTTCCTGAAGCGCGGGCGAGAGCCTCTTCCGGTCGCAGAAAAGCGTAAAAATATCCGCATCCGGAAAAATTTCATAAAGCGCCTCAAGCACCCGCTCTCCGCCGCGCATGTGAATGAGCCAGTCATGAACCAACGCCACGCGAAGACTCATCGCGCGCCCTCGATGGCCAGAACTTCCTGATAAACAGTTTCCGTTTTTTTTACCATAAGATCGAGCGATAATTTTTCCAGCACATGCGCCCTGCCGTTCCGGATAAGGCGTTGTCTGAGTTCGGGATCCTCGACCAGCATTTTAAGGTAGCGGCACAATTCAAAGCTATCATAAATATCCCTGAGCACGAGACCCGTTTTTTCGTGTTCGACGATTTCGGTCAGGCCGCCGACGCCGGACACCACAGCCGGCACGCCGAGAAGAAGCGATTCCACGGCCGAAAGGCCGAATCCTTCGCTTGAGGAAGGCAGGACAAAAATATCAAAGCATGGGAAAATTTCCTCGGCGCTGACCTGCTTGAGGAAAATTACCCGGGGCGTCATGCCCTTGGTCGCCACCATGGTTTTCAATTCCGCCTCCAGCCGGCCTTCTCCCAAAATCACGAGCATGGCCAGCGGATAATATTCAAGAAAAAGATAGAAAGCTTCAATCAGTAACTTGTGATTTTTTTCAGGCGAAAGCCGCGCCACAATACCCACCACCGGCGCGCCGCTGATGCCATGCATCTTTCTGATTTCTTCCTGAGAAAGATTCACCTTATAATCTGCGTGATCCACCCCGTGACGGATCACCCGGATCTGCCATTCGGCAACGCCGAGATCCTGAATCATATGCTCCTTCACATGATCGCTGATGGCAATGGAAAGAATCCCTGAAACCTTGAACGCTTTCCGGAAAAAATGCGGTCTGAACTCGCCGTGAAAAGTCGAGACATAAGGAATTTTCCTGAACCGCCGGAGAAGCGCACCCAAAAACTGGCTCACCCGCGTGTTGGAATGAACCATATCCACCCGCGTCTGCTTTAAAAAGCGGCTGAGCGCCACGAAAGACTTAAGAACCGAAAATGAAACAATCGATTTGGTATGCAAAGGAATCGGAACGAGGCCGATCCCCGCTTCCGAAAACTTTTTCTCCCAGATTCCGCCGCGCGAGCCTATGTAAACCTGGTGTCCTTTCTGTTTCAGTCCCTTGGCCAGATTAAACAAATAACGGGTGATGCCTCCCGGATTCAAATGGTTGGTCAAAAACAGAATGGTCATGAAATCCGGGGGACTTTTTTGCGGCCGTAGATGAGTACGATGGTGGCAAACGGCAGCGGCATCAGCTTGGCTTCCCACTTGACGATCCAGGCATAAAGCCGGTTAAGCACCTTATAGATAGGAAGCACGATTGACAGGATGGGATGGGCACTGTCCTTCCCCCTTGACTTGCGGATCAAGCGAAGCATCCTGAACGCGAGAACGACTGCCACCATCGTCACCTTTTCGAGCAACCCCGTGACTTTGGATATTTCAATCTCCTCAAACCCGAGCGTTTTCAGGCGGGCCGCAAGCCCGGCCACTTCATACCGCCTTTCATGCCCCACAAACCGGTCGTCATACGAATAATAATATGGATGCGCAGGAACGGTAAGAATCAGAACCCCCTCCGGTTTCAGGACCCGCGCCATCTCGGAAAGAGCCTTCCCGTCTTCCTTGATATGCTCCAGCACCTCGGAACAGACCACGGCCGACACGGTCTCCGGCCCCAGCGCAATTTCAGTCGCGCTCATGGCGAGAACCTTGTGCGTTCCGCGCATTTTTCTCATGAATTTCATGGCCTCCTCGGACATGTCCGAATAAATCACATTTCCCTGCGGATTGTCCACCACCGGAGAAACGCCTGAACCGATTTCGAGTACAAGCCCGGGCACGCCTTTTACAAAGCGGCTGATTTCTTCCCTGCGGCGCAAATAATTATAGAGGTGGTTTTTGAACTCGAGATAAACCGGGTCCCGGAAAAAAACTTCAAAGGGATTGTCCTCGGCCGTTTGCGGCCTGGAAAAATGCGTCAGGGCAGGAACAGCCGGCATGAGATCAGCTTAGCGCGGTGGAGGAAATATTTAAAAAGGATCCAGAGAGTTTTAAAGCCGTAAATCAGGGAATTGCCGAAATTGACGGACGAGGCCTCGGTGAAATACCGCGTGGAAACGGGGATCTCATCAATCCTCATCCCAAAATGCACGGCCTGGACCAGAATTTCCGTATCAAATACAAAGTCATTGGAATTGCGCATATACGGCACGGTCTCGAGAAATTTCCGGCTGTAAGCGCGGTATCCCGTATGATATTCGGAAAGTTTTTTGCCGAGAACCCAGTTCTCCGTCGTGGTCAGAAAAATATTTGAAAGATATTTGTAAAGAGGCATGCCTCCCTCCAGCGCTTTTTTGCGGTAAAGCATGCGCGATCCCAGGACCACATCCGCCCTGCCGTTCAGGATAGGCTCTAAGATGGCGGGCAGAAACGCCGGGTCATACTGGCCGTCCGGATGGATCATCACCACAAGATCCGCCTCCCGCCGCAGGGCCTCCGTGTAACAGGTCTTTTGATTCCCGCCGTATCCCAGATTATGCGCATGACGAATGGAAAAAATCCCGAGCTCCCTCGCTTTCTCAAATGTGTTATCGCGGCTGGCATCATCCACCAGAATGATTTCCTGGACATACTCATGGGGAATCTTTTCGTAGGTATCTTTGAGAGTCCTGGCCGCGTTGTAGGCCGGCATGACTACTTTGACTTTTTTACCTTTGAGTTCCAGTATCTTTGTTTCAGCCACCGCGATAATCCTTTCGTTTGAAAAGATAGCGTTCCCCTTCCTCGGCGATCGGCACATACGCGGGATCCTTCTCCAGCTTCTTGACTTTTGCCATGAGATACCCGTGGTCCATGGGGTAAGGATCCACATTCAAATCGATTAAATAGTAATCCGCTTTGGAATAAGCCACATGAGCCGGATGCTCCGGAAGTTCAAGCGGCCGTGAAAAGTAGTAATTATACTCGCGGTACCCCACATAGGGAAGCAAATGTCCGTGCGTGACCAGATTGGCTCCCTGAGGCACTCTTTTAGCCCACTGGATTGACTTGAGGGTTTCCGCGTTCACCGGCTGGGTCACGAAATTACCGCCGTTCAGCAGGATAAGAATCAACCCGGCCGTCCATAAAAACTTTTCCTTCCGCCGGTCCTGAAGCTTTCGATAAATATTGGAAAATCCAAAAACAAAAGCAATGAACACAAAGGGGAGAACGGCGGCGGCATAGTGAAACCGCAAATCCACAAAATCCACGTCCCGGCCCGTGTGATGAAAAAAAAGCGGAAACACAGGCACTGCGATCAAAAACGCGGCCGGCGATGCCAGAGGCAGAAAAGCAAGCCGGCTCAGGAGATTTAGCCAGGTCCCGATTTTCTCGGATGATCCAAAAAGTACCTCGAGAATCAGCAGGGGCGCCTTCAGGAGATTGCCCACGATTTCCATCGTCGACTCGCCGTAGCCCTCGAAGTTGTTCAGATTATCCTTCCAGATATCATTGCCCGTCATGGGAATAAAATATTTCGTTAAAAAAATAAAATATCCCAGCGAAAGCACCACGGTAAAAAAGGCCGCCACCCGGCGCACAGGCACGGTTTTGAATTCCTCCCTAAGCGGAGTAAACCGCGTAAGGGCCGTTTCGAGCTGAACCTTCTTCCTTGCCCGCGGCAGAAATGCCACCACCAGCGCCAAAGCGCAAAAATAGAGGAAAGAATCCTCCTTGACCAAAAGCCCTAAAATTACACACGCAAAATAACTTTTCCAGCGGTCTTTCATCGCGCAATAAAGCGCGGAAAAGATAAAAAGCGGATAAAAAATTTCCACGCAGAAATTCATCAAAAGCACGTTCTGGAGATAGCGGTAGTTCAGATAAATGAAGGCCACGAAAAGCGGCACCCCCGGATCGCGAAATCTTTCCTTGGCAATGCCGTAAAGCGGGATAACGGCGGCCGCAGCCAGAAACCCGTAGACCACCTCCAGAAAAAGCGGGCTTTTAAACAAATACCAGAAAGGCGCCAGCAAAATCATAATATTGTTCAGGTGGTAATACCCATGCAGCCAGCCCGTGAAATTCACCTGCCCCTTAAACAGATAATAGAGAATGTAATCGAAAAATCCAAAGGGGATGAAATTGATCTGGATTCCGTAATATTCCGAAAGCTGCTGCCAAAGAAATAAAAGGCCGTAAGCGCCGGCAAGCGCCCAGATCGCATACGGCTTTGAGGCCAAGGAAGCCAGGCGTTCCTTGAACAGGGCAATTTTCTGCTTTCTTTGCGGATGAAAGACGAGAAAAAGCAGGCCCAGGATCACAAACACAAGAAACGGCGTGCGCATATTCTTAAGCTTGAGCGTCTGCCCGGCAATTTCGGGTGGGAATCCGATCACGGTCAAATATCCCATGAAAAGAAAATCCAGGATCATCAAAAGAAATGAGAGCCGTGAAAGCCAGATCATCATGGTTTTCTCAAGACCTCCTCATAAGCGGCCAGGGTTTCGCGCGCCATCCGCAGCCATGAAAATTGGCCGGCCCGGCGCACTCCCTTTTCAATCAATTGCTGCCTCAACGCGCTATCCCGGGAAAGTTTTAGGATCGCCTCGCACAAGCCATCCTCCGATTCAGCCTCAAACTGAAGCGCCGCGTCTCCAGCCACCTCAGGAAGCGAGGCACGGTCCGAAACAATCACCGGAGTTCCGCAGGCAAAGGCCTCCACCACCGGAAGCCCGAAGCCCTCGTAAAGCGACGGCAGAATCAACATCGAAGCCATGCTGTAAAGAACCGGAAGGTCATCGTAGTCTGCCCAGTGCAAATAGATCAAATCCTCATCCGAAGCGATGCTTGCCAAGTCTTCACATCCCCGCGGATAAGGCGGGCTTTTCGGACCGAGAATTAGCAGTTTTTCCTTGAGTTTTCCTTCGCGCCGCAAGCGGCGGACGGCCTGGATTAAAATTTTCAGATTTTTATGCGGTTTCACCAGCCCCACATAAAGCAAAAATTTTTCGTCGGGCGCCAGGTCATACTTGCCCCGCGTTTTTGCATGACTTGATTCATCGGTAATCCGCCGGAAATCCTCGCTTACGCCTTCATGAATCACGCGGATTTTATCCTCCGGGACATTGAAACAACGCGTAAGATCCCGGCCTGTGCATTTTGAGACGGCAATCACCAGCCTTGCCTGGGCCGCAATCCTTTTCATGGCCACCGTCATGTAGGCCTTCTTAAGGCCGAAAAAAAATCTGCCGGCAAAAATATAAGGAATCAAATCATGCACGGTGGCGACAAGGCGGGACCGGCAGATAAGAGGGACATTGAAATGCGGTGAATGCCACAAATCAACCTCGCCGGTACGAGAGAAATAGCTCGCCTGTTCAGCCATGCTGTAAATTGGCACTGAAAAATTTTGAATCTGGAATGTTCCCTCCATATGGCCAAGCTGCTTCGGATCGCCATAAAGAATAAACTCTGCGAAATCCGGTCTTAAACGATGGATTTCCGTGAGCAGATTCCGCAAATAGGTTCCTATTCCCGAATGCCAGATCATCCGGGCGTCGATCCCAATCCTCATTTTTCTAGACATCGGCCACCTCCCTGATTTTGTTAAACACCCGATCCACCGTGATATTTTCCATGCACTCGTGCCTCGGAAGCGGGCAAACCCTCTCATGGCAGGGCGAGCAAGGAACCTCGTGATGAATCACGTGGACCGAGCTTCCGCGCGGCTGCCACACCCGCCAGTCATTGGTCCCGCTGAAAAGCACCACTGTTTTTTTCCCCAGCGCTGCCGCAAGATGCGCCGGCCCTGAATCATTGCCCACAAAAAGGTCTGCCTGATCGATCAGGGCGCAAAGTTCAGCAATCGAAGTTTTCCGGATCAGGTTCACCAGCCCCGATCTTTCCTTAAAATACGGCCGTACCAGTGATTCCTCCTTCTCTTGTCCTGTTAAAATCACGGTTCCTGTTCCCTCTCCGAGCATACGGTCAAGGAGCGAAAAAAAATTAGCCGCCGGCCAGCGTTTAGAAGGGTAACCGCTTCCGATATGCATCACGATCCATGGCCTTCGCGCCAGATCCTGCAGGCTTGAAATTTTTTTTTGCCAGGCCGCCGGATCCGCTGGCCTGTACTTCAGCTTGGGAATTTCTTGAGGCACTCTGCCTCCAACGGCCTTTATGCACTCAAGATTTCTCTCCACCTGATGTCTGCCCCTTTCTTCCGCAAGGCAGTCGGTATAGAAAAATCCGCCTCCCGCGCTGCCGTACCCCACGCGCCGCCGCGCACCCGTGAGAAAAAGAAAGGCCGCGTTCCGCAAGTCCCCGCGAAAATCAATGGCCAGGTCATAGCGATTTTTTCTAAGAGACCAAGCCAGCCGTATCCCTTCCTCAAACGAATGAAACCGCGAAACATCTTCACCAAAATAGGAGTGCTTGAAAATATACGCATGATGAACATATGTTTCCGCAAGCTCCCGCGCCCAGGGTCCCACCACAAAATCAATCTGCGTTTCAGGAAAAGCGGCTTCCAAGGCGGCCATAGCCGGAAGCGTCATCACCACATCCCCCAGCTGATCCACGCGCATGACCAGAATTCTCCGGTAAGCGGAAGGGAGTTTTTGCCACTTTTGCCAAAAAAAAAGTGCGCCACCCAGGGTGTCAAAAAGGCCCACCAGGATCCGTACCAACGGTTTTTTGAAAACGTATTTATCCGAAAGTGCGCTCAAATTCTTCGTCAATTTTACGGTTAATAATTAGATAAGCGGCTTTAACGCCTGCAAGCGCCGGAACCGCAAGGCCGTAAATCACAAACAAAACCAGGCGAAAATCCATCGAATGCCGGACAAAAACCTGAAAAAGAGCGGCAAGAGTGAGTATGTTCATCAGCACGTGAATTTCTGAAATTTTGTGGCATAACGAAAAAGCCCGCTTCATTAGACTGGATTTTGAGTCCTGAGAAGCCGCTTCGCACTGCGTTTTCGGGCTAAGGATTCCCACGGTTTTCATAGTGCTGATTTTCTCGAAATAGGTTTTGTATTTAGTGTCATTCAAAAGATTGAATATCATCATGGCCACAGAGGCAACAAATCCCCAGACCGCAAAAAAAAGAGAATGCGTGGTCTGAAAGCAGTAAAACCCCAGCGCGAAAAAAATAACTCCATGAATCAGATGGTGGGTCAGAAAATCAAAAAATCTTCCCGTAAGACAAGCTGTGCCGCGGTAACGCGCTATCTGGCCGTCCACGTGGTCGAGCAGATACCAGAGCTGAAGCAGAATTACGCCCAGTAGAAAAAACCCCTTGGAAACAAAAGCCATTAAAAAAATGCCGAAAAGACCGATAACGAGCGAGGCCAGCGTCACCTGATTGGCCGTGACCGGCGTGTGAAGCAAAAGCCAGGTGATGGGAAGGGCCGCATCCCTTAAAATGTGCCGGACCATCCAGTTGCCCACTTCCTTGTAGCGCGGTTTCTGGCAAATCCTGTTCAATTCCCTGAGCGGTTCAACCACGGGTTCCTCCTTCCAGCAAAAGATGGTAGCCTTCGAGCGTCCGTTTTGCTACATGCTGCCACAGATAATTTTTCTTAATGTGCTCTTTGAGGAGGCCATTTTTGGGTTTCTCAAAAACCGCTGACGTGACGGAAAGGATTTCGGAAAGCCGGTCAGGCGTCACATACGCGGCATACTCTCCGAAATATTCCCTCGTAGCTCCCTGGTCCGTGATCACCACCTTGGCGCCCGCGAGAGCCGCTTCCAAAGCAGCCAAGCCGGGGGTTTCAAGCCATGTGGCAAGAAGAAAGGTGTTGCAAGCCACGTAAGCAGAACTCAAAAGCCCGGACTCATGCGGAAGGGCTCCCAGAAAATGGATATTCCCGCCCGCTTCCCTTTTGCAGGCCGCGTAATAATCCTGATAGTGATGGACCGGTTCTCCCACAAACACCACCGGAAATTTGGCGCCGCGGAGGGCTCTCACCATGTTGAGCTGATTTTTGCGCGGCTCGATACGGCCCACCATGAGCACAAAATCACGCAGCCCGTAACGCTGGATAAAATCATCCGGCTTGGCCTGTTCAAAAACCGGATCCACGCCGTTCGGAACTACGAATATTTTTTTGCGCGGCATGCCGAAGAAACGTGTGAGCTGATGCGCTTCGCTCTCGGAATTGGGAAATAAAAGATCCGACTCTTCCATCATACTTTTCCTCATCGAGGGAAGAAATGGAAAAAACCTTTTGGCCACATGCCTCGCCACGGATACCAGACGGGCCTTGGGTTCCGTGTAGGTGAGCCAAGCTGATTTCCAACTGTACCAGCAAATCGTGGAGAGAACCGTTTTAACCCCCTGAAGCCGTGCCGTGCGGATGGCGTTCAGGCATTCCTTAACCGAACCGAAGGTGTGAAAAATATCAAAGTCACTCATTTTGTCTTTCCACGGGTCAAACAATTTGACCTCCACGCCTTCTTTCTCAAGATATTCCTTGGTTTTAAGAAGCTGAATCTCACCGCCGCCGGGCGCCTGAAAAGCCGTGGGATAAACAAAAAAAGCTACTCTCACGATCCACCCGATCGGGCTAAAACATTTAAAATTCTTTGCGAGGCCTTACCGTCTCCGTAGGGATTCCTCCGCTTCACCATCCGGCCGTAAGCTTTCGGGTCTTTCAAAAGCCGGCTAGCCTCGGCGAATATTTTCTCCCGGGAAGTGCCCACCAGCTTGGCCACACCGAGCCTGATGCCGTCCGGTCTTTCGGAAACATCCCGCATCACCAGCACCGGTTTTCCGAATGAAGGCGCCTCTTCCTGAATTCCGCCCGAATCCGTAAGAATAAGGTAACAGCGCTCGATCCAGGCCAGACAATGCTCATACGAAACCGGGGGAATCAACCGGATTCCCTTCACACCGCCAAGTTCCTTTTTCACCGTACTCTCGACCTCGGGATTGAGGTGAACAGGATAAACGATTTCAATATCCGGGAATTTTCGCACAAGACCTTTGAGCGCAAGACAAATGGCCGTGAGCGGTTTCCCGAAACTCTCGCGCCTGTGGGCCGTGACAAAAATAATGCGCTGGGTTGAATCCCGGCCGCTTAAAAACGGAAGTTTAAGACCTTTGATCTGAGGCCTCACGTGATTCAAGGCATCCACCACCGTGTTGCCCGTGACATAAACATTCCCGGCCGGAACGCCTTCGTGCAATAGATTGTTTCGGGCCTCGACCGTGGGCGCAAAATGATAATCTGCAAGATGGGAAATTAGCACGCGATTGATTTCCTCGGGAAAAGGCCGGTATTTATCGTGACTTCGCAAGCCCGCTTCCACATGCCCCACCGGAATTTTATGGTAAAACGCCTTGAGCGCGACCGCAAAGGCGGTGGTCGTGTCTCCCTGAACCAGCAGCACGTCCGGCCGCGCCTTTTTCAGGACCGGTTCCATACGCCGAAACAGCCGCTGCGTTAAGTCTCCAAGTGTCTGACCCTTTTCCATCAGGTTCAAATCAAAATCCGGACGGATACGGAAAAGCCCGAGCACTTGATCCACCATTTGCCGGTGCTGGGCCGTAAGGCAAACCGCCGTGCTGAAACGCGGGTCTTCTTTTGCAGCCAGAATCACGGGCGCAAGCTTGAGGGCCTCCGGACGGGTTCCAAAAACAAAAAGAATGCGCGGCTTTTTATTTCCCATAAGACTCGATTTCCTTTAACCGGGCGCGTTTGATCACATCGTAAAAAAGCGAAAGCGAATGGTAAAGAAACCCCTCATAGCCGTCCAAAAAACCCATGCGTAAAAAATAATTGTAGCCAAAACGCAAAAAAGGCCTTATGCACACATCCCGTTTCCGCACCGGCTTTCCCTGCCTGGACATCCACTTGGCTTCAAACTCCGTGTACAGGGAAAGTTTGCGCAAATACTCTTCCACCGAGCCGGAGCTGTAATGCATGAGGTCGCCAGGAAGCTCTCCCACCGCCCCCTGCACCACCACCTTTTCATGAATGGGCTGGTCAAATTTTCCGGCTTTTTTTTTAAAAAACCTCAAAATCTTTTCCCGGCTCTGGCCGCCGAACCTGAGTTCTTTTCCGAAAAGAAAATTCCGGCGACTGACATAAAAACCATCGCGGTCGCTTCCCTCGCGGGCAATCTTCCGCATCGCCTCCTTAAGCTCGGGGTTGGCCACTTCATCCGCGTCAATGGAAAAAATCCAGTCTCCTGTGGCAAGACCTATGCCGTAGTTTTTCTGGCTGGCAAAATTATCAAAACCGCGCCGGTAAATTTTTTGTGTGAACTGGGACGCCTTCTCAACCGTCTCGTCCTTGCTCTCGGCGTCAATCACGATGATTTCATCCGCCCATGAAACTGAATGCAGGCAATTCGCAATCTTCAGCGCCTCATTTAAGGTAATCACAACCACCGATATCGTCCCCATCTCATCCCACCATGGCGAATATTTTGCGATCTGACTGCACCTTTTTTTCACGGCGCGCATCACCGCGTTTTTTCAACGCCTGAGGCAAAAGCGGCAAGGCCTCGAGAAATCCGGCTGCCAGTTCCGATTTTCCCGTGAGCGCGGCAAAAAGGATACGCGGCGCTACAAAAAGAAAATGTTCTAGCCAATAACCCAAGTCCGTCATGTTTTTCCAGAAAAAAAGAAAAGAATTGCGATGTCCTATTATCAGCGTCTTTTTTGATCCGAACCGCTGGTTAAAACTCGTTGCACCCTGATGATAGACCACGGAACGGGGTTCATAAACACATTTCCACCCCCGCTGCCAGGCGCGAAAGCAAAGATCCGTGTCCTCCAATCGACCCGGCAGATAAAGGTCGTCATAGCCGCCGAGCTCAAGGAATTTTTTGCGGTCAAAGGCGCCAAAACCTGCGGCCAGGGTGTAGCCGCTATCGAGGATTCCTGCTTCATAGCCCGGAAAAACACTCGCACTCCAGAAAAGTCCGTATTTGATCCGGCCCTTGCACCGCCCTCCCTCATACCGGCTGCCGTCAAAGGAAAGACAGCGCGGCGTCACCATAAAAAGATCCGGATCGTTTTCAAAAAACGCTACCAAAGGATCCACAAAACCGGCATCCACGCGGATATCGTTGTTCAAAAGCAGCGCGACAGGCTCGGCCATTTGTTTCAGATATTCGTTAAACGAGCAAAGCACACGATTTTCTTTGGCGCGATAAACTTCCACCTCCGGAAAATTCCGGGCCAGCACTTCAAGACTCCGATCCTGGCTCACATTATCGATCACGGTCACGCGGCAGGGCGCTTTGGATTGCCGGCTCGCCTCAAGAATGGAAGGAAGACACTGCCCCAAAAGTTTTTCGCCGTTGTAGTTCAACACCACAATCCGCGACCCCAGTGAATGTCTCATAATCTGAAATAACTTAATCCAAAAACGGTTCGATCCACTTTCTGAATAGCTTTAGGGCGTCCGCAGGAATGACGATCGGAAAATCGACCAGCGAATCAATGCCATGAGCCATAAAATCGCGCGTGTTCCAGGTGACAAAGGCGGATACTTTCGCCAAATGAGCCGAGCAAAGAATCGACGCGTCGCCTTTGGCCAGTTTATGCGAAAACGGTTTAATCAAATCGGTTGATGGGTTTGGCACCATCTCAGGGTCTAGATGCTTCCACAACTGGCGGTTCTGCTCGACTCTCACCGGAAATTTTCTAGACAAAACCCTGTCAACTTCGACAATCACTTCTTCCGAGACCACCATCCGAATAGCGCCGCTTTCAACCAAGCGGATAAGCTCCCTGGCAGCACCTTGTTCGGAAAGCAAAGCAGATATATAGACGCTCGTGTCGAAAAATACCCTGTGCTGAGGAACCGCCATTTTACGATCTTTTGCTATGGCGGATCTTTCTCAGATCCTTTAAAAGCTCATCCAGTGTAATGCCGTTTTCCTTGGCCTCCTTTATAAACCCCGCCGACGTGGCTTCAAAAACAGAAGGCTTTGGAGTCAACAGGATTCCGTCACCCACCTTGGTGACGGATAATATGGAATCTTTTGAGAGATGCAACGACTCTCTAATATTCATCGGAATCGTCACCTGTCCTTTTTCCCGCACACGTGTAATCATAGACAACCTCCTATATTATTACTAATTCCTACTTTCTGATAAAAGGATACCATGCATCCAGTGTGGATTCAATAGGCGATTTGGGACTTAAGCATGGTTGATTTTTAGCCATTTGATGGTTAATTTTCAACCAAAATGTGCGGCCCATGCTATCTCAAGACCTCATTCACGACATACTCCGCAAAGGCCAGACTGCAGGTCATTCCCGGTGAGACGGCATTCAAAACATGCGTGGAATGTTCGTGGCGCTCCACCAGAATATCATCCACCATATTTCCTTTGGAATCGACCATCTGCGCGCGGATGCCGGAACGGGCCGGGGTGATATCCTCGAATTTTATGGAAGGCGCGAGCGACCGGATTTGTTCAAAAAAAACTTTTTTCGACAGCGAGGTTCTGGCGTTTTGGAAGGCAACGGTGAGAAAACTTGTGCTCGAGATCAGGCCCAAAAACTGACGGCTGAAGACCATGCTCATGGTCTCAGTCCAATCCCATTCCTTGTCATAGGATTCCCGGCCGCAGGAGAGCACGGCACTCGGCCCGGCAAGAACGCGGCCATCTGTCTCGCGCGTGAGGTGAATGCTCAAAAAGGGAAAACGGAGATCCGGCGGCTGATAAATCATGGAGCGAACGCCGCAGTTTTTGACTTCCATGTATTCGCCGCGAAATGGAATCACGCGGTATTCCTTGCCCACTCCCATCATATGGGCAATTTGATCCGCGTAAAGTCCCGCACAGTTAATGATGTAATCTCCTTGAATATCGCCCTGATTGGTGACAACCCGGGTGCCATGAATCGCCATTACTTTATGAATAAACCTGTACTTTATGCCCCTGGCCTGCGCCTCGGATGCCACGGATTTAAGAAGCGCGAGGGAATCCACCACCGCGCCGGTCGGAGAAAAAAGCGCGGCCACTCCTTCCGCAGACGGCTCCCTTTCCTTTAATTGCATGCGGCCGATAATGCTTAATCCCGGAACCCCGCATTCCCGGCCCAGCGCCAAAAGCCGGTCCAAAACTGCCATTTCCTTCTCATGCCGGGCCACCACCAGAGTGCCGCATTCCAGCATGGGAACGCCTTTTCTTGAACAGTATTCGCGGAGACGCCGGCTGCCTTCAAGGCACATCCGGGCTTTCATGCTTCCCGGTTTCTGATTAATGCCGGAGTGGATCACGCCGCTGTTGCGGCCGCTGGCATGTCTGCCGACAGCAGATTCTTTTTCAAGAACCGTGACCTCGCCTGCTTGACAGCGTCCGAGTTCGAGGGCGATGGCACTCCCGATAATCCCGCCTCCGATCACGATATAATGCGGCATCGCATCCTGTCTCAAAAAGTTGATTTTGTATTGCGGTTACTTCCCGCGTTTAAGCCAAGGAAGCAGTTTGATATGAAGGGCTCCCCAGACTGAAATCCGGGCCAAAAGCCAGCCGTGTTGAAAAGTTTTCATCTTGGAAAATCCTGACATCCGCTTCCGGTAGTGGATGGGAACCTCCGCCATTTTGAGCTTAAGGCCAGCCGCTCCGAAAAGCAGGTCATAATCTCCCCACTTGTCCTTGCCCATTTTGATCTTGAGGTAGTCCTCCTTGAAAAGCGCCTTGGTGCCGCACAGCGTGTCCGTCACGCGCTGTCCCAGAATCCAGCTCATGATAGCGGCAAAAAACTGATTGCCCCAAAGATTCAGCGTGCGCATGGATTGGTTTTCCAATGGATAAACGTGGCGGCTGCCGTTCACAAAACGCGCCTTGCCATGAGCCAGGACATAATAAAATTCGTGGAGATCATTGGCAGGCACGGTAAGGTCCGCGTCCAGGATCATAAGAATATCTCCCGAAGCGGCACGGAATCCCTCCTGAACCGCACGACCTTTTCCCTGGTTTTTCGGGTAGGTGATCACTTTAACATGCGAATATTTGGCCTCAAGATCCCGGAGTTTGGCCAGCGTGCCGTCCGTGGACCCGTCATCCACAAAAATCAATTCCGTGCCCTTTCCCATCTGCGGAACAGTGGCCGCGCATTCCTCCACATTCCCTTCTTCATTGTGGCAAGGCACCATGACCGTGCAGGAATAATCAGTTGCGGGCAAGGTCTTGGTTTTTCTGGCTACAATCGTCTGTACCGCGCAGAAATTTCTAAGAAATGGAATTTTTGGAATCACCGCGTTGATCGCTTCGGAAATAAAAGGAATTTTCTTGGGGATGAGGAACCTCATCTCATTGCGGATGATATCGTAATCAAAAACCTCCATAAGATTCACAATATCGCCCATGCGCATGAAATTATGCGGGCCTTCGGGCATTTTAAGTTTCAAATTTTCCGCCAGCGTAAAAATCGGCTGCCACAGGGGATTGATGGTCGCGATGCAAAGGATTGTCCCCTCGTTTACCGCCGGTTCAACACCCTTTAAAACATCCCAGATATCATGAACATGATCCAAAAGATCGATCATCAGCACATATTCGAACTTCTGGGGCACGCTTAAATTCTCCACCTCGCCCACCTCAAAATGGAGATCGGGATATTTTTCCCTGGCAATGCGGATCATGCGGTCGCTGATGTCCACGCCGCATCCATTGGAAGGGCGAACATGGCTGAGAAGCTCCCCGGTGCCGCAGCCCACTTCCAACACCTTGGATCTGTGCGGAACGTTTTCATCTAAAAATTTTTTGATATGATCGTAGTAGTAGCTGTTTTTTTCTTTAAACTTATCGTAAAGTTTCGCCAGGTGATCAAAATGCCGCTTAACTTCCGCCTTCATGACGCCCTCGCTGATAAACTATCCGTGCTCTTCCAGATTTCGCCGAAAATATCGTCCAGATTTTTCGTGATTCCCCATCCGGGGTAATCTTTTTTGAATTTATTCATATTTGAAATATAGCAAATGTGGTCGCCGATACGGTTTTTCTCCACATATTCAACTTTCAGGCGCTTGCCTGCCAGATTCTCAAACCGCCGGATCCCCTCCAAGACCGAGACGCTGTTCTCGCGGCATCCGCCCAAATTGTAAACCGCCGCGCTTCGCGGGTTTTTATAAAAGGCAAAAAACAGCGCACACACATCCCAGGAATGAATATTGTCCCGCACCTGCTTGCCCTTGTAACCGTAGATCTTGTAAACCCGGTCCTCCTTCAGGCATTTGGCCAGATAGGCTAGGAAGCCGTGCTGCTCGGCTCCCGAATGATTGGGCCCGGTGAGACATCCGCCCCGGAAACACACGGTCGGCATGTTGAAATAGCGGCCATACTCCTGCACCATCACATCCGCCGCAAGCTTGGAGGCGCCGAAAAGGCTGTGCAAACAGGCATCCACGCGGCAGGATTCATCAATGCCGCCATCATCCCCGGGCCGCGCATAATCATAGCGCGTCTCAAATTCTTTAAGCGGGATTTCATTGGGCGCGTCGCCGTATACCTTGTTGGTGCTCATAAAAATAAACGGCTTCTCGGGAAAATATTGCCGAGCGCCTTCCAACAGATTGAGCGTGCCGACCGCGTTCACTTCAAAATCGTCAAAAGGCCTCTGGCTCGCCAAATCGTGCGAAGGCTGGGCCGCGCAATGGATCAGAAGTTCCGGACGCAAGACGCGCAAAAGATTCAAAATCGACTCGCGGTCCCGGATATCAACCGCGTGATGTTCAAAATGTTTCGTGGTTTTCCTCAAACGCTCCAGATTCCAGCTCGTGTCACCGTCGGCTCCGAAAAAATCCTTGCGCATGTTGTTGTCCACGCCGTGCACGGACCAGCCGCGCTGATCAAAAAAAACCACAGCCTCGGAACCGATCAATCCGCTTGATCCAGTAATCAGAACTTTTTTTCTGGGCTTGTCCACGGCGCTCGTTTTTTACTTGGGCTGGTGCGAAGGGAAAGGAAACCGCAGGGAATGCAACAAATTTGCCAGACTATTTTTTAGACTGCGCCCTATTTCCCTGAAAAGCGAACGGATCACCTTAGTGGTCCGGTTGGATGTCTTTTGGGTAAACACATCCCGAATCATCTGGAAAATCCGGAGTGGGTTTCTGAGAAAATAGAAAAAATAGAACAGCGCGGTCCCGATCAGCACAAAGGCCGTCACCTGCCAATCCGCGAAACGGGAATTGTACGAGGTCTTCACCTTTCCATAATCCTGAAACGTGAAAAGGCTCATCAGGTAGGCATCGTTGAATTCTGGGATTTTCCCTTCTTGACGCAATTTATTGAAAGATTCCGTGTTCGGCTGAGGGGAGTAGGCGTTGATATTGACATTGGTGAAACCGAGAAGCGCGCAGGTGATCACGGCTTTATAAGTCATCAAGATGCTGCCCAGTGTGTCTTCAGGGAATCCGACAATAAAAAAACAGCCGACGTTAATACCGGCTTTCATGGCCTGTTTTGCGGAATCAAAAAGGCGGGGAAGCTGGACCTTTTTTTTGATGACCTCAAGAATTCTCGGGTCGCCCGATTCCGGCGCAAACGCAAACTCATGGCAACCGGCCTGTTTCATTTTAGAGGCCGCTTCATAATCCACGGCTTCGCTTCTTGTTCCGGAAGGCAGCTGAAAACTGAGCTTGAGTCCCCGGTTAATAATTTCGTCACAAAATTTAAGAATCCAGTCCTTGCGGACAATGGCCGTGAGATCTTCAAACTGAAAATCAGCTACGCCGTAACGCTTGATGTAAAGCTCCATCTCATCCACAACCAGCTTGTGACTGCGCGGAATCCATGTTGTGGTCCACATCTGCGGGGACGTGCAAAAGGTGCACTGAAAAGGGCAGCCCCGCGTGGCCAGCATGGGCATAAATCTTCCCCTCGCCGCGCCGTGCGGCTGATTGAACTCGATATATTTTTCGACATTGATCAAATCCCAGGCCGGCACGGGGATGGCATCAATATCCTTGATTCTCGCACGCCGCTCATTGACCTGAATCAAACCGTCCGCCTTGCGGAACGCAATGCCGGGCACATCCTCATACACTTCGCCGGCCGAAAGCCTCCTTGCAATTTCCACAATGGTTTCCTCTCCTTCTCCCATTACACCGATATCAATCGGCGCCTGTTCAAACGAGAATTGCGGAAATCCCGTGACGTGTTCTCCTCCCAGAATAAAAACCACACGGGGGAACCGCTCGCGGGCGGTTTTAATGATTTCGCGCACCAGAAGCCAGTGTGAAGTGAACATGCAGCTGAATCCGACCACATTCACGTCTGCAGGAATCCGGTTAACAATCTCAAGAATTTGAAGCCCCCTGACCTGAATATCTCCAAACTGGTAATATTTATCCAATGCCGCACCGGCAGCATCGATAACGTTCACCCTGTGTCCGGTTTCGCGTAAACTTGCGGCAATATAGGCCACGCCAATGGGCGGCATGGCGATGGTAGACACTGCGTTTGTAAGGGAAACAAACTTTGGAGGCTCAATAAGGCAGATATTCATAAATATAGATTTCGTCATTCTTTATATAGTTTTTACGGTCTTATTATCGTTTTCTTGACCCCGGATGTCAAGCCCATTGATTGATTCTAACTTCCTTTAAAACAAAGCGTTAGGGCGAGATTTAAATTGACAACCGGCTGCGCTATTGATAGAAATTAGACTATGAATTCGCTCCTGCCCCAGGCGTCCTATCCTGTTTATTTCTTGCAGCTTAGCATCCTCTCGCTGGCTTTTGTATTTCCTTTGGGCCATTTTCTCCTCCGTTTTTCTGCCGTTGAACTTGAATCGCGAATCGAAAATCTGGCTCTATCCTTGTTAACCGGTACGACTTTCATGAATTTTCTTTATTTTGTAATGCGCTGGCATCACCTGGAAATGTTTTATGTCTATATTCTCGCGGTTCTAGCCGGTCTCTGGTTTGCATGGATGGCGCGCAAAGTCATTTTGGATAAAAGCCGGTCCCGGCTTTCCTTGAGGTTTGAGACCATGCTATTTATTCTGCTTTTCGGAATTCTTCTCACTTATCATTTCAGCCGGTCCTGGGGCGCAGTGCAATGGACACCCGGAGGCGGACTGATTTTATCCAAAGGTATGTACGCGGATCCGGTCTGGAAACTGGCCGTGGCTTCGGAGCTTGAGCACACGGTTCCGCCGCAAATGCCGCTCTTTGCCGGCACGCGCCTCGTGTATCATTATTTCATCGATCTTTTCGTGGTTCTCGTCCATTCGCTCACCCATATTGATCTTCCCAACCTGCGTTTCTTTTTCATTCCTCTCTACTCTTTTACCATTTTAAGTTTGTCCGCTTTTGCCGCGCTGGGAAGAATTTTCGAAAGCCGTAAAACCGCGTTGCTCGGATACACACTCATGATGCTTGCGCCCGGAGCCATGGGCTTTACGGAAGAAGCCCATATTCCTTTTGCCATCGCCGCTTTTTTTGCTCTCATTGTTCTAATCACAAAGGCGCTCGAAACCGGTAAAAGCCGAACCTGGCTCCTGATCGTATTCCTCCTCAGCCAGCTCATGATGTACGAATCCATCCTGAGCGCTCTTTTTATCGGATCCATCGGTTTAGGTTCCTTTTTTTATTTATTGTGGAAAAAACGCTGGGAACCTTTTGCGGCCATTGCGGCAGGCGGGATGCTTGCTCTCGGCATGCAGCTCATCGCCATCGGCCGGCTGGGTGGAGGTCAAGGCGGCGTTCATTTTAATTTTCCTTTTTTTGAACAGGCCATTATCGATTGGCCAACGGCCAAGGAAACCCTGAAATCCGTCAAATCCGTGTTTAAACATTTTTCATCCGAGGCGGTAAATACCACTTTTCTCCTAAAAACACTTTCGCTTCCCTTTTTGATCTTGGGCGCCTTTGCCGCGGCGTTTTTAAATTACTACCGCTTCGGCCTGCTCGCTATCACGGATTTGATCGGGCGGATAAAAAACTGGCGGCACGAAAAACCGGCCATGTTTTTTTTCCTCCCCTTCCTTGCCCTGGGACTCACGGGTCCTCTTGTCATCAGCATCGGATTTTTCTATGGGGCGGTTTTCAGAATGCTGATCATTGCCGTCGTGGTGCTTTATGCTTTCTCGGCCTTAACCGTATCCAGAATGTGGAGGGCTTCGGGCCGCGCAAAAATGCTGCTCATCACCGCCATGACCCTGCTCGTTATTTATCCCAATGTGAGCCAGTCTTTGCGGTATGCCCGCCAATCCAGCTATTACGCCTTGCGCACGCCGGAGGAAATGCAAATTTTTAATTTTCTGCGGACGCAGACTGCGCCGGATGCGGTGCTAATGCATCCTTTCATTGACGACCCGGTATTTGATTCCCAACACCCGGGAAAACCCGCCTGGATTTTTGAGGATCATTATTATTACGGCTCGGCTTTGGGCGGACGGCGGGTGGTCATGGAAGGCTCCAAATTCGGACCGGTCACACAAATGCTCAAAGTCACGCCTGCAACCGTGGATCAAATCCGCTCGGATATCAGGACCATTTACAGCACGAGGGAGGAATCCGAAGCCGTCCGATTATTGAAAAAGTACAACGTGTCCTATCTCTGGGTGCCGTCGGACCGGCCGCTTCAATTCCAATCCTCGAAGATTGTTTCCGCTGTCAAAAATTCGGGACATACTCTGTATCACGTGTCATCCTGAGCGCCAGCGAAGGATCTATTAAGAGTTCTTTATCGGTTTCTTTCTGAATTTGCTCAAAACATAATCCCGGATAAGCAGGATCGCGCCGGTTTCCTTTTCCGTGACCAACAAAACAGGAATCATGGCGGCAAGATACGCGGCGGAGCGGACCGTCGATAGAACCCAAACGTTTACCCCTTTTCCAAAAAACTGCAATAAAGCCAAAATGACCACTGCGTAAGCAAAAAATCCGCAAATAACGCTTACGGCGCGCGCTGTGCTTCGTAAATTTAATTTTTCCCGTACAGAGAGGGCGAGCGAAAGAAAAAACTGAAACGCATAAGCAACCCCCATGGCGGCCGCGACGCCCACAATGCCATGCCCGGACGCAATACCTAAACGGATGAGCAAATACCCTGCCGCAATTGAGAGCAGGTTGATGGGGATAAGGAGTAGATGTTTTCTGGCCGTGATGAGAAAATTAACCGGCTGAGCGATCAAGGCGCGGAAATACGTACCGAGAAGCAAAATCTGCATGGCCTGGATGCCGGGCACAAACTTCGGGAGCACCAGCGAAACCAGGGGCGGCACCATGAACCATAAAAGCCCCATGGGAATTAGAAGAAGCCCGGCCATGGCAAGAAGCGGATAAAGCACATGGCGCGTGAGCCCCTCCGCGCTTTCGACCCGAGCGTATTGCTCCTGAAAATAAGGATAAAGCACCACGCCCAGCATGTTGGGCAGACTGAAAAAATAATTTTGAACCATGAGCGCAATGCTGTAAAACCCCAACGGCTCAAAACCCAGCCGCTTGGTGATCAAAAGCTTGTCGAGACTCAAAAAAAAGGCATTGAGCACGCCCGTGAAGAGCAACGGTATTCCCAACACGAGAACTGGCTTGAGCTTTTCCTTGTCATAGTGAAGCCGCAGGGGAAAACGGGCAAAGAATTGAATGAACGCAATGCTGGCGATATACGTGAGGACCGTGGCCGCAAGGTAGCCGTAAAGTTTAAAAAATTTGGTGAGAACCGCAATGAAAATTAAATTGACGGCGCTGGAATAAATGGCCAATCGGGAGATAAGATGAAAATTCCGGTGTGCCCGGAGATAGACAACGAGAAGATTATAAAGCCGCTGAATCAGAATAATCACGCCGCAGCCGACCAGCGAAAAAGTAAGCACCGGCGGATTTTTATGCCTCACCAGAAAAGTGTAAATCCACATCCCCAGCGAGATGAGGAGCGAATTCACCATGGTGAAGCTAAACACCAGATTTTGAAGTTCTTCGGCCTTGTCCTTTTCTCCTTTGGTGAGATGATAAGGGATATCGCGCACCACCGCATCCGTGGTGCCGAGGGCGGAATATTTAGCGTAGGTGATAATCACCTGGCAAAAGGTCCACACTCCCATGAGGGCCGGACCCAAAAGGCGGCGGCTCACAATGCCGGTGAGGAAATCAAAGCATTGGGCCACGTAGGAGCTTGAGACATACCGCACCGAGTCGCGGAAAATATTCTGACGGACGGAAGCCATGAATCAGGAAACCTGGTAGCGGAGTTTCCAGCCGTCCGGTGTCTTCTTCCAAAGATGCGGGGAGCGGAATTTATCCGCCAGATGAAAGAAATACCCGCGGTCTATGACCGGATGCTCGAACATTTTGGCGGCCGCGGGAAATTCCTTGGGCGTGATACTTAAATACTGAAAAATTTCCTCCGCAAACCGCTCGGGGAATTCACCGTCAAAGCGCTTGACGAGGGCCACGCCCTCCTCGCGCGTGATATCGCCGGAGCGGATTTCCTGGGCCGCGTCATACGTGGCCCGGCCGATACCGAACTTGATGAAGGTGGTGTAATAATGAAAATCGTCGATCCGGTCGTCGATTGAATTGTACTTGCTGTAAGTCCCTGCCGTGCGTTCGGGCGAAGCCACGAATCCTCCGTTTTCCACCGCGTAATAGTAGCAGCTCTGCGGATGCCATTTGAGATAATGGCCCAGATAATGGACTTCGATTTTATTTTTTTCGATTTCCTCCGGATTGACCGGAAAATAAGCCAAAAGATCCGATTCCTCCACGCCGTAATGTTTTTTCAGGTCCGCCGCGGATGCTCCGCCCAGAAAAATTTTGGCTTTATCCCCGGCCGTGAAATAGGACCAATCGCGTTTTGCGGACTGGGTGTCCGCGATAGGATTGCCGTATTCCGCTTCATTTTCGCCGTAAAACACGAGTGAAATTTTGAGCTGGGCCGCCATCTTGGGAGCAAAGGCCTTTTGCCCGATAATAAAGGGCTGAAAAGGGTGGAAAAGATTTTCCACCGCAAGCCGCGTGAGGAGCCGGTGAGTCCGGCCATTGGGCGTAAAAAGATAATTGTCAAAACCCGCGTGAATCCAGGCCTGAAAGTTCTTCCAGCCCCACTCAGTATAAATATGAGGCGCCCAGGTCACGGTCAGAGGATGCATGCCGAATTTGTATTTGAGCTGATGCGCGGCGTAAAAACTGTCCTTGCCTCCGGAGCCCGGCACCAGGCAGTCATAAGAGCCGTCGGTTTTGCGGTAGCGGTCGCAAAGCTCCCGCAATTCCTTTTCCCTCTGATTCCAATCGATCGTCTTGTGTTTCAGCTCCCGGTAGCGGCAGGCGTCGCAAACACCGTTTTCGTCAAAATGAATGGTCTTTTTTTTGCTTGATTTGTCGTGATTGTATTCCACGCAGGAGGAGGGCCGCTGATTGGAGATCACGCAGGTTTTACAGAATTTCACCTCGCGCGGCAGGCCGTACTTGACCTCCAATTCTTCTTTTTCCCGCACCACCTGATTTTCACTCACGATCTTTCCTTTTTTCCTATAAACTGCAGAATTTTCTTAACATTTCAAGGCCGATGCGGCCGCTTTTTTCCGGGTGAAACTGGCAGCCGGTGATATTTCCTTTTCGCACGGCCGCGCAAAATTCGTCTCCTCCGTAAACCGTGGAGGCCAGCACGTGATCTTTGTTCTTAGGCACGGCCACATAAGAATGGACAAAATAAACGTCCGCACCGGACCCCGTATTCTCAAGCAGGGTGCCCTTCCATTCGGAAGCCCTTTGAATTTTCCGCCATCCGATATTCGGAATTTTCACCGGAAGCCTAGTTTCCATCAGCACCACGCTTCCTTCGATCAGATTCAATCCTTCATGATGCCCGAATTCATATCCGTCTGTCATGAAAAGCTGCATGCCTAAGCATATTCCCAGCATGGGCCTTTCTTTTGCGGCGAATTTCCGGATCGCATCCAAAAGACCGCGCTGACTCAAGCCGTCCATCCCATCTTTGAACGCGCCCACGCCCGGCACCACCAAAAAATCCGCGTCTTGAACCTTGTCCGCTGTTTCAACAATTTCCGGGACCGCGCCCAGAGCGCGGAAAGCTTTCACCACGCTGCGCAAATTGCCAAGGCCGTAATCCACAATCGAAATGCGGGGCGAATCCATTGGTTAATACGAGTTTCTGACCTCGATGCCCTTCCCCAACAAAAATTTCTTTATTTCTGTGACCGAGGTTTTTCCATAGTGCAGGAGAGTTGCGACGGAAACCGCATCCGCATTTCCCTCCAGCGCGGCCTGCGCCACATCTTCAAGCGTGCCCGCGCCTCCGCAGGCAATCACGGGAATATGCAGCAGGGATGAAATCCTTTTGATCAGCTCCAGATCATAACCCTTTTTCGTGCCCTCACGGTCCACGGATGTCACCAGAATCTCGCCCGCGCCCAAATCCTCGGCTTGTTTTGCCCACGCGATCGCATCCAGACCGGTTTTTTCGCGGCCGTTGTCCGTGTAGGCCTCCCAGCACCCGGCCCCGACGGTTTTGGCTTCAATCGAAATCACGATGCACTGTGACCCGAAACGTTTTGCAGCTTCGGTAATCAACGCAGGCGTTTTGGTCGCGGCCGTGTTGATGGCTACCTTGTCCGCGCCAGCTCGTAAAAGCCGCTGAATATCTTCAATACTCCGGATGCCGCCGCCCACGGTCAACGGCACAAAAATTTCATCCGAGGCCTTTTCGACGATTTCCGCCAAATTATTCCGGCCGTAAAGACTGGCCACAATGTCCATGTAAAGAATTTCATCCGCACCGTCCTCGTAATACTTGCGGGCCAATTCATCGGGCTTTCCCACCACGCGAAGCCCTTCCAGATTAATTCCCTTCACCACATTGGGCGCTTTCACATCCAGCCGCGGAATCACCCGCACATTTTTCACCGCTTCCATGGTCATCCGCATCGGAGGGCAGAAGCTCCGCTTCTTAAATATTCCGCAAACTGGAAATCTTCGAGGGTATCGATATCCGTGGAGGATACGCGGTCCATCACATACGCAAATGTCTTGGGCGAAAACCAGTCCTCTGATTTTTTAAGAAAATTCCAGTCCGCAATATAAATGGCTCCGTTCAAGCGGTAATATTTGCCCAGTACCTGCCGGTTTTTTTTCCTGTCGGCGTGTTGTACAAAATTTTTCATGCACAAATCAGGCGGGAGCTGGTTCATCCAGGCGGGCGGATGTTCAGCTTCGGTCACGCTCAAGACAGCCCGGGCCTTTTTCCGGTTGAAGAATTCGAGAGCTGCATCCAGATGCCGCGTTTTGCGAAGCGGGGACGTGGGCTGAAGCAAGGCGAGAATATCGAAATCATTTCCCTGTTCTTCAAAATAACGCATGGCATGCAAAACCACGTCCATGCTTGAAGCTCGATCCGTCGCAAGTTTGGCAGGCCTTTTGAAAGGGACGGAAGCCCCCGCTGACCGGCTTACCGCCGAAATCTCGTCATTGTCCGTGCTCACGGCGACCGCATCCACGTATCGGCTCTTGAGCGCCGCATCGATGGTCCAGGCAATTAAGGGACGCCCGCAGAAATCCAGCGCATTTTTTCGCGGAAGGCCTTTGGAGCCGCCGCGCGCCGGAATCAGTGCCAGAATTTTTTTGCTCTGAATACTCATGTTTTATTCCAGATTCAAAGTTTTAACCGAATTGTTATATTCTTCCCACTGGCCAATGTCCAACCAGGATTTCTCGCTAACCAGATAAACCCCCACCTTGCCGTTCCGCTTTTGCACTAAATGGATAAGACGATCGAAATCAATTGCTTTTCCTTTTTCTATAAACTCCAGAACTCTCCTATTTACAACATACATGCCAGAATTAACCTTATAGTCATACTCGGGCTTTTCTATCAATTCTCCAAGCTGATTGCCATTTGTCATTTCGACAATTCCATAAGGTATAGTCACGTGCCTAGTAGCTGCAATAAGGGTAATATCATTTTTGTGCTCCCGGTGAAACTTCAAAACATCCTCATAGTCCCCTTTAATAATAATGTCGCAATTGGTTACAAAAAAATCATCCGAAACATCCGGCGGAAGCAGTTGAATGCCGCCCGCAGTTCCTAAAGGCGTCTTTTCTCGAACGTAGTTAATCTTAAATCCGCAATCGGCGTTTTCAAAATACGACATGATCATTTCGGCTTTATGGCCAAGAACAACGTAAAATTCATGGCAACAAAAGTGAGAAAACTGGCTCATGATTACTTCTAAAATTGGCGTGTCGCCTATGGGAACTAAAGCCTTCGGAAGAATCCGAGTGAAAGGATCCAATCTTGTTCCTTTTCCGCCGGCCATAATAATCACCGAACAGTCGCTGATGCTTCCCTGTGCGATCAGGTCTTCCTTCGATACATCCTCCCACATACAAATTGCAATGACAGTTCCAGTTTTCTTATCAATGAGGGGAATAGCAGGAACTCCCAAATTCTGCATTAATTCCTTAATCTCTTTAGCTGGTAAATCGGGATAAGCAAAAGTTGGGTTGCGATGGTAAACGCTTTCGACCGAATCCGAAAAATTCCCTTCGTTAAAGAAATGCCTTCTAATATCACCGTCCGTAATCGAGCCGATCAATTTATTTTGCTCGTCCACAACATACAAAACTTTTCTCCCAGTCGCATCAATCTGTTTCCAGGCCTGCTTGACTGTAACATTTTTTGTGACAAGTAACTTGCTAATTTCTTCTTTATTCATATTGTAAATTTCAAATCATTGAATTTTTTTTTGAGCAAACTTTCGTCCAGCCGCAATTTTTTTAAGATGTCCTTAATTTTCACTGAAGCGCTGCCTTCTCCGTATGGATTTTTCGCCCGCCGGACTTTTTCAAGGAATTCCGGGGACAGCGCCTTTTCAACCGCTTTCACGATATCGCGTTTTTCCGGCTTGCAGTCAATCACCGAAGGCGCCTTGAGCCGGCCCTCCTGCCGGTCACCGATATTGACCGTGGGCTTTTTAAAAGACGGAACCTCATGGATGCCGCTCGAGGAATTTCCGATCACGGCATCCACGCACTGAAGCGCGCTCAAATACCGTTGCCTTCCAAGCGAGGCAAAAAGAACGGCCCGGGTTTTATGCCCCGCCACATAACGCTCCAGCATTTGGTTGACCTGGGCGCCGTTCGTATCCGCATTGCTCTTGGTGAAAATAACACGCGCCTCAGGGAAGGCGTCCAGCGCCCGGAGCAGGTTCTCCGTCTGCTGTTTAACCGGCGCTTCGCCGTAACTCGGCGGATGATACGTGACAAGAAAATTCCTGCTCCCGAAATTCCATCCCAGGGATTTTTCAAGTTCGCGCCTGGAAAGAAGCGTGACTTCCTTTAGATAATCCAGTCCGGGCGCGCCCACATTGAAAACCCTTTCCGGATCCTCGCCCATCTGAATCACGCGCCTGCGGTAATCCTCCGTGGCCGTGAAATGCAGATGGCTCAATTTGGTAATGGCATGGCGGATGGAATCATCCATCGATCCTTCTGTTTTTTCCCCGCCGTGAATATGCGCCACGGGAATTTTGGACATCAGCGCCGGAATGCATATCGAAAAAAGTTCGAACCGGTCTCCGCAAACCACCACAATGTCGGGCTTAAGTTCGGCATAAGCCCTGGCAAATCCGTTTATCCCCGAAGCGATGGATTTTGAAATGGCTTCCGGATGATCCGCCTGCTCAAGCATGGGAATTTTTTTGCGTATTGAAAAACCATCCTTCTGAATTTCTTTTACCGTCAGCCCGAACTCGGGCAATAAATGCGAACCCGTAACTGCCATTTGGAGCTCCAATCCCGCGTCCTTTTCAATCTGCTTCATCAGGCAATAAAGCAGGCCATACTCCGCGCGCGATCCGGTTGCGATCAATATTTTTCTTTTTTTTAAACCAGCTTTTTCCATGCAATCAGTTCATCCTTGAGAATTGCGGCACTCGCTTTCTTGCCCACCACCTTGCCAAGCTCCCTGGGCGGAATGCCCTGGCCCGGCCGCTTGATATCAATGTCCTCCCGGTCAATCACCTTGCCTTTTTTGATTTCCCGCGCCGCCACCAGGCTGCGCCTTGCAATCAACGCGATTTTCTCTTCGCAAGGCGCTGGCTTTTTAATTCCGTCGCCCAAAGCCATCGCCACATTCCTCAAGCGGTGCACCATTTCCCTCAGTTCCCGCGGCTCAAGCGATGCCCGGTGATCCGGGCCTTCCATTCCTTTATCGAGTGTAAAATGCTTTTCAATCACTTGCGCGCCCAGCGCCACGGCCGCGATGGCCACTTCAATGCCGGGCGTATGATCGGAAAATCCCACCGGCACTTTGAAAGTGTCCCGCAGGGTGATCATGGCTTTTAAATTGGCCTGATCCACGGGAGCGGGGTATTCGGTGACGCAGTGCAAAAGCACCACTTCACGGTTTCCCGTTTTTGAAACCGCTGCCATGGCTTCACGCACATCCTCAAGGGTTGACATGCCTGTGGAAATGATAAGCGGCTTGCCTTTTTTGGCTATATGCTCGACCAGAGGAAGATTTGTAATCTCCCCTGATGGAATTTTAAAAAGGGGAACGCCGAGTTCCTCGAGAAGATCAGCACTTTCCGCATCAAACGGTGTCGAAAGAAAGGGAATCTTTTTCTTACGGCAATACTGCACCAGTTCACGGTGATTGGCTTCGCTCAATTCAAGCCGTTTCAGCATGGCAAGCTGGCTTTCAGCCGGGTCCGTGGTCGCAAGCTGGTAATCGGCCTTGACCGACTGTACGGTCACCACCTTTTCCGCCTTGAAGGTCTGAAATTTGACCGCATCAGCTCCCGCCTCCCCAGCAGCATCCACAAGCTGTCTTGCGGTCTCGATATCGCCGTTGTGATTCACACCCGCCTCGGCGACGATAAAAGGTTTGCGTTCAAGGATTTTCTTGTAAATACTCATCCTCTTGCCTTCCGAAAGGAATAAAACTTGATCGCCGCGTAGTTTCCGGTGTTGCGCGGCAGGACTTGATCGAAAAATTTTACGAAATGCGTGTTATGAATCTTGGAATCTTTGGTCCTCACCGCTTCATGAAGAACGCGGGCAATGAAATAATGCGTGGAGAGAAAATTCGGCTCGGTTCCCAGATCGCAGGGCTCAAGCCCCCAATCGGCAAGTTTCTCCACCGCCGACTCGCTAAAATAAAGGTTGTGATGCGGCATGGAAATCGTGGCCATTCCCAGTTCCGCGCGCGCCTCATTCAAATTCTCATAAGGCTCCTTGAATCCCTCCACCATCAAATAATATCCGCCTGGCTTGAGCACGCGGGAAATCTCCTGAAGCGCTTTTTCCTGGTCGCCGGCATCGAGAAGATTGATGAGCACCCGCTCGCCGAAAACCGCGTCAAAGGATTCATCAGGAAACGCAAGATTTCTGCAGTCCCCTTGCGCCAGCTCCACATTCTTGAGCTTTCTCGATTTTGCGATCTCAAGCAGCTCTTCCGTGAATTCAATAGCCGAGAACCGGACCCTAGGCAATTTCCAGGCCAGCACGGAAAGCAGATACCCGTTGCCGCAGCCAATCTCCAGCGCGTCCAATCCACCCTTAAATTCGGGCGCGATCTTGGCCAGCGCTCCCCAAATCGCGTCCACCTCCGCCTGCCGGATATGCTGGTCCAGCATGGTCGACTCGGGCGCATCCTTGGTCTTTTTTGACTCCTCGGAATAATGTTTTTTTATGATTTCATCATATCTCATAATCATTCTCATTCTTTAACACAGCAAATACGATTCTTTTTAAAATACACCTTCAAATACAAATAAATGCACCCGCTCAAAAAAATCATAGCGAGCGCATATTTAATCTGCAATGGAGGCTGATTAATTAAGGTCGCGTAACAAAATGCGATAATATTTGCTATGAATGAAATGACTAATAGTCTAAAGCTTAGCCCCTCGATAGTCTTAGTCTTATAGGTCTTTAGCATCTGCGGGACGTAGCAAAGCGTAAATAAAGCCGTCGCCGTCCATCCCAAAATATTTGCCAATTGTATTTTTTCCATAAGAATCACCGCGTTCCGATCTTTTCTAATCCAGCCTTTTCACGCAAGGCCTGGTGAATCATATTGGCCACAACGGCCACCACTTCTTCCGGGTAATGCCCGACCGAGGTCTCTTCCGAAACCTGAATGGCGGAAACTCCGGATTTGACGGCATGATAAATAGCCTCCACCTCGGCAATCACCGGGACATCACGCGTCAACATACTGTGAAGAAACTGCGTCGCGAGAGCAATTTTTACCCCCTGCTTTCTGGCTTCCCTAATGACTTTGTCCTGGGTATATGGAATCAGCAGATAGCCGATATCAGCGCACAAATCACCGCGATCGATAAGAATCTGGTCGGACTCCGCCAAAATGCTGTCGAGATTTTTCACGGCTTCTTTAGTTTCAATCTTCACCAGCATTTTGACCGGGGAACCGGACAATATTCCCTTGATCAACCGGACATCTTCCGCCTGACGCACAAAGGAGATACCGATGTAATCAATCCCAAGCTTTTTGGCCAATTCCAAAATTTTTTGATCTTTTTCAAATAAAAAAGAAAGGTCGTGGGCATTGGAAGTGTGCAGACCTTTATTATTCCCCAGCTCCCCGTTGGTCTTGGCCTTAAGCACGAGCCGGTCCGAGGAAACATGCAAAATGTCAAAGCGGATGAGCCCGTCATTGGCGAGAAGTTCTTCTCCCTGATTCAAAATCTCAAAAAATCCGGCATAATTGACCTGCTGGTGATAAAGTTCCACTTCTTCTCCGATCGAAAAAACAAGGGGCTGGCTCAATCCTTTGGTGCGCACCTTGTTTCCGGGCAAATCCACCAAAATTCTGGCCTTCATTCCTATCAAATCCCTGACGCGATTGAAATAAATCTCGATATTTTCCAGGCTTTCATGAGATCCGTTGATTCTCAAAATGGAAGCGCCACGCTCCACCAATCCCTGCAAAATATTAGTTGTCAGAGATCTGGGTCCGAGAGTCGCAATAATGTCCACATCCCTCAAGCCGGTAATGCTGATCGCATCCATACCATTTCTCCTAATTGAGAATCACAGCCTTAGAGCGCACTTCTGCTGTGTCACGTTGGGTTGATGATAAAATTTCATCGACAACTCTGCTTGTGTTCAGTCCGTCATTTCTTCCGAGAAGATACTCATACCCGACGGCCTCGTTAATCAAAGCCTGCCTTTGAACGTCATCGAAACCCGCTATGATTGAATCCATAGCTTCTGCCAATTGAGAATAATCTCCGACAACTTTACAAAGCGGGTTGCGGGCATAGGCTTCGTAAGCCACCGCGCCCGTAGAGTAGTCCTGAACAACGGTAGGAATACCTAGTTTCAGGCTTTCAATAATTCCCGTGGACCAGTGCCCGGAAACCATAATGTCGCTCTCTGCCAGTAAATCAAAAAAATATGTTTTTCCGGGGACTAGGGTGATTTGACCGGCTGTTCTGTGTGAATTCACAAATGCCTGCCACTCTCCGAAATCATCGATCCGGTGAGGTTTGATGACAAGCTTAATAGGTTTGTCATGGATATAAGCAATCAAATCTCCCAAACACTGCTTAGTAAAGACATCACAGATGTACTTATGAATGCCTAAATACGAAAGTCTATCCGGTGTGTAAGGCCGGATATTAGAAGCGCAATAAAGAATTTTGAGAACTCCTCGCCCGTGCCTTCTTGCATTTTTCGGATTGGGAATCATGGCGGCAAGTTCATCATACCTCGGTACTCCCGTCACCCGGATCATGGCTGGGTTCCAGCCGCGTTCGGCATAAAGTTCGGCCTCATAATCGGAATTCACCAGGGTGGTCGAAAGCGCGAAACGCCGCAAAAAAGGCCGGACCGAAAAATTGATCGGAAAAAAACCGTGTGAGGTGCAGAATATTCTTTTCCCCCACGATTTGTAGCATGCCGCGAGAAATGACCGGTTGATGGCAATGTCCTCGTCCAAAATCAGTCCATCCGCCGGGAAATGGCTTTCGAGCGATTTAAAAGCGCTGTAAAAGGAAGAAACGAGGTCACAGTATTCCCTGGTCCTCGACAAAACAAGACTATAAATGGATGCGCCCAAATCCATATCCCGGTAGGTAAAATAATCCGTTCGGGTTAGTTGCGAAAAAAAACGATCCCAACCCGGCCAGTCAAAAGGAGATTGCCCATCCTCAACCGCCGGCAAGCACTCTTTGGTCAGGTAGGTTATCTTGTTTTTTAGCGCAAATCGCAGTTGGGCCAGATTGAAATCAAAATCAAAAAGCGCAACATGGCTGTCTTTCTTTAATAAATCAAGGAGCACGGGGCGGAGATGATTCAACGCGCCACAGGCAATAAAAGTAAGGTCCTTCAGTCCCTGGCGTTTCTCTGAAATTTTCTTTCTCATAATCGCCGAATAAATCCTGGCCGTAATCTTTTTTACCTGTCCTTTCAAACTCCCCTTATGCACAGGGCTTTCGTCCGCAATGCGAAGGCTCAGGGCCTTGATATTGGCCTTTACGCACTCCTGTTTGAGAATCCGGTTCAAGATAACGTTTCCTCGGAGATACGGAAAAGGCCTGACATCCTCTCCTTCAAAAATAATGACTTCATCCCATTGTTCTTTCCGGAGTATCCAGCGGGCAAAAAGAGAGTTTCTTACGATAATGCCCAGGTTGTAAGATAAACGCAGGAACATCGCCATATCCATCTCAATTTCACTGAAATATTCCCGGAGAATCGACGGGCTGCTCCAACCCAAGGCCTTCTCACAGCACCAGGCATTGATTTCTCCCCATTGTTCCCGTATAAGTTCTTCGTCAACCGGCGTGTAAGGAATATTTTGCTGTTCGAGAAAACCGAAAAAGGCGGGGGTATCACAAAAAATCTTAAGATCACGAATGGAGTAGCCCTCCCGGATCAACGCTTCATATTGTTTCTGGTTTCCAAGCACTACCGCTTTCATAAAGACTTGTTCCGGCTCCTGTTTTCCTGATAATACGCCTGCATGGCTTCAAGGCGCTCAAACATCCTTTTTGTCGCCTGGGATTTGATTTCAACCAGCTTGGCCTGCCTTTTTTCCGGCACCAAGGTTGACGGGCACCGCTCCTTGGCGAGAGTCACTGCCAATGTTTTGGACCCGCACGTATCAAGGAAAAGGCAAATACGGTCCAGTTCTTTGTGCGTATCCTCCACAAGGGCTTCATAAGTTACAAAAAGAATTTGTTTTTTTAATGCAGCATCAAGCGCATGATAAGTATTTTCAAAATCCCGGTGTATTGAATCCACGCTGGCAATAATCCTGTCCATTTCCTCCAATCGTTCATATTCATCCGCCCAGGCATGCGCATAAAGAGGAATGGGCCCTTGAGGGCCCTGAAGGGCAGGCGTGAAATCCAGGGCATCTGTCCCAAAGCGTTTTCCCCACCCACGGCGATACCATGAATGAACCACATCCACCGGATGCCTCAGGATATGGATCATTCTTAAGTCCGGAGCCGCTTCAAAAAAAACATCCGCTTGCGCAAGAACTCCGTGAGTCACATAGGAATGGTATTTATTTTCCTTCTGAATCCTCTCGATAACCGGCGGGCCATCCGGGGAAGAGCAACGGGTCAATAGTTCCTGAAAACGTGTCGAGTTAAAAATACTTGATTTGTCGCTAAATCTGAAATTCAGGTTGCGTCCGATCGCATACTCGTAGGCATGCATGTCCACTTCATTTCGAAGCAGGGCGAGGCCCGTTTCCCGCGGCATCTTACCAAGTTTCACAAGCGCCGGAATCAGTTCATACATCAAAAAGTACTGAATATGTTCTACATCCTCAAGGCCCGAAAGAAGATTACCGAGTAAAAATTTACCGCCCCTAGTAATTCCATCAACCAAAAGAAGGCGTTTTAAAATTATTTTCCTTGAATAAAACGGAAGCGAAGCTGAATCAGTCATCACGCCATCTCAATTTTGACAAATGTCCATGGCTGAAGGATATAGCCGTTCACCTGCCACTTGCCCAACATTTTGGTCACGTCATAAGCGTCTTTCTGTTCGGAAGACGCCAGCTGGATTTTTTCCGGATCGTAAGCCCAATCCTCGACAAATTGAAAATTTTTGACCCCTTTATTTTTTGAAAGCAAATGCTCGAGATACGCGCGGGAATAAATATTGTAATAATGGAAACGCTTAGGTTCTCCAGTCTCATCAAATTCGTCGCCAGAGCCCTCCACATCCAAAATCCGGAACGAACGGCTGCCAATGAGCGTCCTGACCACGACATATTTTTTAGCCACGCGGATTAATTCCGCGAGAGGTTTTTGGATGGAGGGTAGATGAAGAAAAAGATTATTGGCCATAGCTATATCAAAAGAGGATTCTTCGAAAGGCAAATGAAAAGCATCGGCCCTCCGGAACTGGACGCCTTTTTCCCCGGCAAAAGCCTTTTGGGCAAGTTCGACGTAATTGGCCGTGGCATCCGCGCCCGTATAGAAAAATTCACATGAGAGCGTATTCCTCAAACTCCGGAGATAATGCCCCGCGCCGCAGCCCACGTCCAAAACATGATCGCCATCCCGCACCAAATCCTTCAAAACTCGCGCCGCGGCCTTGCCGCTTTCCATTTCCGGCAATTCGCCCACCGCCCTTTTGTACAAAACCTGTCCATAAGCCAAGTCCTCGTCCCAAGTTCTCCAGCGATTGTCCATCTTATCTCCTAAATTTAGCTACATCCAGCCTGCTTGCTGGAGCGAATTCCAACCACGAACCCCTTGCTTTTATTAATTTTTCAAGTGGTTGGCTGAGCGGAAGCAACAGGCTGGATGCACCCATTTATAACGCTGTGCCCACAGGCCTTAAACTGCGGATCACATCTATTACCCGCTCGGCATCGCCACGTTCAAGCCCAACGCTTGAAGGCAGGTTGATTCCCTGCTGCCATATCGTGCCGCAATGATTCATCTCCGTGGTTTCATATTTCCCGTACATGGGCTGTAGGTGAACCGGTTTAAAAAAAGGCCGGCTTCCGATTTTCTCCGCATTGAGTTTCCTCAAAATCTCGCGTGAATTTTTCCCGAATTTTTCCTCATCAATCAAAATGGAATAAAGCCAGCAGGAGGAATCGCACCATGCCGCGCGCGGATTGAGCGAAATGCCCTCGACATTCCCGAGTCCCTCGTCATACCACGCGGCAATTTGCTTTTTCTTTGCAATGAATTCTTCAAGATGCGCGAGCTGCGCGAGGCCAAAAGCGGCTTGAATATTTCCGAGCCGGTAATTGTAGCCTATTTCCTGATGCACCCATTCCTCATCCCGGTCGCGCGCCTGTTCGGAAAGGTATTTCGCCTTACGCGCCCATGATTCATCGGCCGTGACCAGCATACCGCCTCCGCCCGTGGTGATGAGCTTGTTTCCGTTAAATGAAAAGCAACCGATGTCGCCCAACGTGCCGGTATGACTTCCCTTATACCGCGTCCCTAAAGATTCAGTCGCATCTTCGATCACAAAAATTTCATTTTTGCGGCAAAACTCAAGCAAAGGATCCATGTCGGCCGCATGGCCAAAAAGATGAACAGGAAGAACCGCTTTTGGCTTTTCTCCGCGCCGGATCATTTCTTCCATTTTGCGGATTGCCAAAGGGGGATCGATATTGAACGTTTCCTTTTCGCTGTCCACAAAAACCGGCTGAGCGCCCACATAAGAAACGGGATTGACCGAGGCGATAAACGTGAGTGAAGGAACAAGGACTTTGTCCCCCGGGCCGATGCCAAGCACGCGGATCGCGAGATGAAGAGCCGCCGTGCCGCTCGCAACCGGAACTGCGTATTTCGCGCCGAGATAATCCGCAAATTTTCTGCCAAACTCGTCTATCTGCGGGCCTGCGGTCGACACCCACTTGGTGTCAAAACATTCCTTGACCCTTTTCCACTCGTCACCCGTAAGATACGGCTCGTTCAGAGGGATAAATTTTTGATTCATATGTTGCTGCAAAGCGCGAGATCGAGTTTTTTGAAAGCGACGGATTCGATAAATGCGATAATTTCATCGATCCCGTCCGGAACGGTTTTACTGATTTTAAAATTCAACACCCGTTTAATTTTTTCAAACCGCACGCGGTAATCGCGCGGGTCTTCAGTTTTTTCCACGAATTTCACCTGGAGCGACGGGATTCTCTCGTGCAAGAGCTCGGCGAGCATTTCCTTGGTGTAATTCTCCGCCGTATCGCCCACATTAAAAACCTGCTGCCGCACTTTTTCAGCCGACGCCGTGAGAGCGAGGAAACAGGCTTGCGCCAAATCTTCCGTGTGGCAATAAGGCCGCCAGAACTGCTTGCCGTAAATCTCAAGGTCTTTCCCCAAAACCGCTGTCTGAGTAAACTCATTCACCGTCAGGTCAAATCGCATGCGCGGCGAGAACCCGTAGGCCGTGGCAAAACGCAGGGCCACCGGGCAAATCGACGATCGAATCTTTTTTTCAAGCAAGTAGGTTTCGAATTTTACTTTTAATTCCGCGTAAAGCGATACCGGCCGGAGAGGGGAATTCTCATCCACATATTCATCTTTCATCTTGCCGTAATTGGAGCAGGTCGAGGAAAAAACAAAACGCTTAATTTCTTTTTTTTCCGCCAAATCAAACAAGGCCTTGGAAGCGGTCCAATTGATTTCGGTCGCCAGCCCGGGCTCTTTGGCACAAGCCGGATCGCCCACCACCGCAGCCAAATGGATCACATGATCCGCGCCGTTCAATCCCTTTTCAAGATCCGCCTGCTTCCGGATATCTCCGCTCACCAATTCGAAATTTTTATTTTTCCTGAATTCCGCAAGCCCGTGATCGCCCCATTTCAAATGGTCCAGAACACGCACCCCGTATCCTTCCCGAAGCAATTTCCCCACCACCACAGACCCCACGTACCCCGCGCCGCCCGTCACAAGCACTTTATCCATCACTCCGCTCCTTCTTCCGCGGCCACGATATTTTCCTTTGGCTTAACCGCCTCATCAATCCCTTCATGAATCCAGTGCCGGCCTTTATTATAAAATTTTCCCACCTTGTCTTCCAATTCAGGCGAAAGCATGCGTAAAATCTCCTTGCCCATGATCCGGTATTGTTTTCCGACTTTGGCGGCGCGAATCAGGCCGTTCTTAATGAGACGCGTCATGGTGCTGGAACTTACTTTAAGAAGCTCCTGCGTTTCTTTAGGCGTGTAAACCGCATTTTCTTTGATTTCCATAAAATCCCTTCTTTTTGAGATAACCCTAGAAAGGAAAATAGGATAGCATGACCATCATTGATAGTCAATACTATTCATTAGATGTCATTAATGCCGATTCTAAAGTTTGCGGGTGAGGTCGAAGACGGTGTAAAGGCCCTTTTTCTCAAAAAGAACGGGATAATGGGCATGCATATAAGATGCAAACTCCTGCGCTTTCTCAAAAGCAGGCGGGTCATTCACTACAAAATGCGTGGCTTGGTCGTATTCGCGAAGATATTCAAGCCCGGTGATGGGATCCTTGAATGCGTCATTCCGCTTTTTCCACTGTTTCTCAGGTAATTTTTCCCAATTCATGTACTTCATATAATCAGAAATATCCGGCCCCTTATTGACACGGAATTCCCATCCGTAACGGTCGGCATAGTAAAGCAACACATGCGTTCCCTGCACCACGAGGCGGTCCTTTTCTTTGCTAGTATGGGCTTTCACCTCTTCAGCGATTTTTAAAATATTTTTATCACTATCAGGCGTCTTGAAGGCCGGATGAACTGCATACCTCAATGAGATGCCTATGCAGGCGGCGATGAAAAATCCGAGCGCCATCTTTCTGGATGACGCTTTCATGGCCAGATGATCATAAATATGCTGGAAGCCCAACCCCATAAGCGGCGCTGCAGGCAAAAGAAAATGGAGAAGATAAAACTCATGATCGATCAATTTTCTCGGAATAAGAAGCGAACTGGCAAGAAAAGAAAGACTCCAAAGCATGAAAAAACCGTATTTCTTCCAATCGCCGGCTCCCGCCATCATGCCAATCAAAAAAAGCGTAAAACCAACCGGCGTACAAACATTTCCGGTCAGGAGATCCAGAAGTGCCTTGTAATATTCCCCGTGCAGCGCGAGCGGGGACACAAAACTTGAGCGCACCATAAGCTGCGCATACATCGTGCTGTAAATATTATTGGCCGCATAAGACACTCTCCAGGTATGAAAATACCAAAGCGCGGGCAGAATAAATCCCAGCATCGAAACAAAGCCAAGCTTAAAAATATTTTTCCATCCGGCGTCTGGAGATTTGGAATCCAAAACCGCCAGATAAAATGACGGCAGAAAAATGTAAAGGTTGTTGGGGCGTGTCAGTAAAATCCAGCTAAGAAAAAAACCCGTCAAAATAAAATGCCATGGCCTGCGCTTCCGCAAGAATTGCAGCCAATAATAAAAAAAGGCGGCGGTAAAAAACACGGTCGCCATTTCATGCTGGAAACTCTGGCCGTAAATAATGGTAAGTGGCGCGATGGCAAAAGCAATAAGACTGGCCAAAGCAATTCTGGAGTTCAGAAATGTTTTCACAAAACGGTATAAATAAAATGACGAGCCGCCGTAAAATAAAACAGACTGAAGCCGGCCCCAGAAATCAAGCGGCCCGCCCAAAAATGTGGCGCCCAAAGCGGCGATGAGCGCACTGATCGGATAATAAAGAAGATGGAGCGCGGGTTTGCCGTTGACCAAAATATTGACCTGGGGATAGAAAATAGTTTTGAAATGCTCCTCGGCAAAAAAACGGGCGATCATCGCGTAGGCCGTCTGATACACGGCAAAATTGCCCAGCAAAGGACGGGAAATTCCCAGCATCCGGAAAGCAACGCTAAGAATAAGGACAATCCAAGGGAGAAAGCCCATTTAATTTTGCTTTTACTTTTTTTGCGCGATCACCAGGCCGCGCACCAGGGGAAATTTAAAATGTTCGGATGTGAAACGGATGATTTGGTAACAGGCAAGAAGAGCCAGCCGCAATATTTTCTGCGCTCCAGATTCGCCCTTTTCACCGCGCTCGAGGAATTCGGGCACCGGCAAACTGCCGCTGATATGAACCGTGCGGAAACCATTTCGTTCCAGAAGGCCGGAAATGGTCCGGCCGGAATATTCAAAAATATGATAAGGCGGATTCAATTCGTCCTCCTTGGCCTCCAGCTTGAGAAGCACCAGCATCTTTTTCGGAATACCGATCCGTTTCAAAAAAGGCAAAAGTGAAAGAAAAAACCGGAACCACCAGGAGGAAACATACATCGGAAGAAGCATGATGAAATGGCCGTTGGGCTGAAGTGCGCCATGAATATTCCGGAGAACTTCGGAAGGATTTGGAACATGCTCAAAAACATCACCCATGAAAACCGCTTGATAACGACCCTTCTTTAAAACTGCATGAGCTGCATTCTCTTGCTGGAGTTCTATGCCGTAACGCTCCCGGGCGTGTCTGACGCCCCAGGAAGAAATTTCGATTCCTTCGACTTTCCATCCCCGTGACCTCACGAAGTTAAGGAAACCGCCGCCCGCGGCGCCGATCTCAAAAAAATTGCCGCCGGATGTGCCTATGTATTTCTCCATTTTTTTTACCACGCGTTTGAGCTCTCCGCGCAAACGGCTTTCCATGATCTCCGCGTAGCCGCCGTCATAGCGCCCCACAATCCAATCTTCACAAAAATAAGTGTCGCCATACATGGCTTGAATCGTCGCATCATCAGGAATCGGATTCACATGAATCAAACCGCAGCCCCGGCATTGGACAAAATCAAAAGATTTAGCCTGAAACGTATAAAAATTGCGGATAAGGCTACGCTCTTCGTGAGAGCCGCATACCGGGCAAAGCCAGCCGGGCCTTAAATTTTGGGTTGTATTGTTTCCGGCTGTGCCGGGGAGGATGGACATTTTTTTTTAACCTTTGGGAAAATATCAAAACGCAGCCGCAGCACCATGATAAAACCCTTGATCAAATGGCGGTAGGTCAATTTGGTCTGACCCAAGGTGCGGTCGCGGAACACAATAGGAATCTCGATGATCCGGTAGTCCATGCGGCAGGCCTTGAATAAAATTTCCTGCAAAATCGAAGGCCCTTCTGAAATTAAATGCTCAAGCTCCACGTTTTCAAGCACCTCACGCCGGAAACAGCGGTAGCCGGAACTGCAGTCATGAAGTTTGATCTGGAGAAAAGCGCGAATGTAAAGATTGGCGAGAAAGGTGATAAACCGGCGAATCGGCCCGCGGTCCGCATCCTTGCCCCCCTGCACAAACCGTGAACCAAGGACCAGGTCAAAATCCCGCATGCAGTTCACGAAGGCAGGGATATAAACTGGATCGTGTGAAAAATCCGCGTCCATTTCAATCACATAATCCGCCCCTTGCTTAAGCGCATAAATGAAGCCCGCAATACCGGCTGATCCTCTGCCCTTCTCCTCTGTCCTGTGGATCAGATGCACCCGCTGGTCTTTTTCGGACATGCCCTTGACGATTTTCCAGGTCCCGTCCGGTGAATTATCATCGATCACCACCACTTCGCATTCCGGACAAACCTCAAAAATGCGGCGGATAAGCGCCTCGATGTTCTCGCATTCGTTGTAAGTGGAGATGGTAATAAAGGTTTTGTTCATGGTTAACTGTTGGAAGAAGAGAGTTTAGAAATTTTAGCCAATAGAGTCAACCTAAATTCCGCAGCTCGCCAAAGGGATCCTGTTGCTTGCGCTCAGACAACCACCTGAAACAATTGAAAAACAAAAATCGGTTCGGTGGTTGAATTCGCTCCAGCAAGCAGAATCCCATTGGCTTAAGACATAACATATTTAAAATAAAAGGCTTATGAATTCAATATAACCCTTTAAATTGAAATGGGTTATAAAAATAACTCTTTACATTCTCTTCACGATCCGTATAATACCCCTCAATATGATTATCACACGCACACCTTTAAGAATCTGTTTGGGCGGAGGCGGCACGGACGTTAAGGATTATTACGAGCAATTCGGCGGCTATGTGGTCAGCGCCGCGCTCAACCAGTACATTTATATCGTCATCCATAACAATTTCGAGAAAAGCATCCGCATTTGCTACTCCAAGCGTGAAATCGTCAATACGGCCGATGAGGTGCATCACCCCGTGGTCCGCGAAGCCATGAAGCTCTTCGACATCACGGACAAGGGAATCGAGATCATCTCCTTTGCCGACGTACCTTCGGACACTGGCCTCGGCAGCTCAAGCAGTTTTACTGTAGGCCTGATTTCCGCGTTGGCCGCGTACCAGCGCGTCAAGATGACCAAATATGAAATTGCGGAAATGGCCTGCCGCATTGAACGCGATCTTCTTAAGGAAGCGGGCGGCAAGCAAGACCAGTACATCGCGGCTTTCGGCGGCATCACGGTGCTTAATTTTCAACAAGACAGCAAGGTCATTGTGAGCCCGGTCCAAATTTCTCATGAGTCAGTGGCCGAGCTGGAAAAAAACACCCTGCTTTTCTACACCGGCATCCGCCGGAATTCATTCAAAGTCCAGCAGGCGCTGATTCGCGGCGTAAAAAAACAGACCCGCACCCTCGACAGTTTGCATGAAATCAAACGGCTTGGAATCGAAACCGAGGAAATTTTGAGAAACGGAAATATTGACCGTTACGCCGAATTCCTGCGCCAGCACTGGGAAGCCAAGCAAAAACTTTCCGACATGGTTTCGAACGGCCGCATCAACCATCTTTATCAAAAGGCCATGGAAGGCGGCGCGCAGGGCGGCAAAATCATCGGCGCGGGCGGAGGAGGATACCTTCTTCTCTATTGCGCGGACAGCGGCAAACAAACCGTTATCCGCAAAATCATGAAGGGAAGCGGCCTTGAGGAATTAAAGTATTCATTTGATTTTACAGGCACGAGCGTGCTCGTCGATGACGGCATGCGCAGTAAAAAATCCAACGAAGTTTTAGTCTAGGGAGAATGATTGTGAAAACAAACCGGCAGTTTATCGACCAATTTTTATCGGAAATGAAAACCATCGTGGACACGATTGACCGCGAAAAAATTGACCAGATCATCGAAGTCATGTTTGAGACTTGGGAGCGGGGCAACCGCATGTACCTCATGGGAAATGGCGGCTCAGCTTCCACGGCGTCGCATCTGGTGAATGATTTCGGGAAATGCACGGCCCTTCCCGGCAAAAAAAGATTTAAAGTGATGGGCCTCACGGACAATCCGGCGCTCATCACCGCGCTCGTGAACGACAACGGCTTTGACAATCTCTATTCCGAGCAGCTGCTTAATTTTGTTGAGCCGGGCGACACGCTGGTGGGTTTTAGCGCGCACGGCGGCTCGGGCAAAGACAAGGCCGGGCTCTGGTCTCAAAACCTGCTCAAGGCCTACATGATTGCCAAGGAATACGGTGTCAAGACCGTCGGTTTCAGCGGCTATGACGGCGGCGTGATGAAAGACCTTTGCGACATCTGCGTCGTGGTTCCTTTTCATAACACCCAGCATGTGGAAAATTTTCATCTCTCAATTGGGCACTTGGTCTGCAACCGGCTGATTCAAAAAATCGCGGCGAGTGAAGGCGTTGAAGCCAAACCGCTCACCTGCGGCACACCGTTCGACGTCAAAATCTGAAGTTTATCCCGTGGCTAAACAAGCCTTTGTCCTTGCCGGAGGCCGCGGAACACGGCTGGGCGATTTGACACGCGACCTGCCCAAGCCCATGGTCCCCGTGGGCGGCAAGCCTTTCCTTGAATGGCTCCTTCTCTCCCTTAAGCACCAGGGCGTTCAAAACTTTGTCCTGAGCACCGGCTATCTTTCGCATAAAATTGAAGAATATTTCGGCAACGGCGCAAAATTGGGTTGCCGGATCATTTATTCAATCGAAGATACGCCATTGGGAACAGGCGGCGCCATTAAAAAAGCCGCGGGCCTTCTTGAAGACACTTTTTTAGTGATTAGCGGGGATAATTTTTTGGAGCTTGATTATCATGCTTACTTACGGCGGTTTCAGCAGGCAAAAGATGCGGTGGGAATGCTCTCCTGCTGGACCAATGATCCGCCGCTTTTTCAGAAAAATGCGCGCTATGACGAATCAACCGGAAAAATTTTGGAATATAATTTCCGCGACAGCCGGGGCAAGACGCATGTGGATGTCGGATTTAAAATCTTCACCCGGAAACTTTTTTCCTACTTCCCTGCCCAGGACGTATTTTCCATTGAGATGGACGTTATGCCCGGGCTGGCAAAAGCGGGTGTACTTTACGGTTACCCGGTTAAAAATCCTCCTCTTGACGTGGGAACGATGGAAGGATTAAATCATGCGCGGGAAATTTTAACCAAAGGGATCGGCCCCCATGCCCAAGCCCAATAAAACCCGGGCCGTTTTTCTCGACCGCGACGGCGTTGTGAACGAACTCCTCTTTCATCAGGAAATGGGAATTATCGAAACGCCGTTCACCGTGGATCAATTCAAGCTGAAAAAAAACGTGGGCAGGGCCATCCGCAGAATCAACCGGCTCGGCTTCAAGGTCATCATCGTCTCCAATCAGCCCGGCATTGCCATGCGGCATTTCTCGAGAAAGACCCTGGAAGCCATCAATCTCAAAATGATACAGTCTCTCGCCAAGGACAAAGCCCGTCTTGACGGAATCTTTTACTGCCTCCATCATCCCGTTAAAGGCCTGGGCGCGCTCAAAAAAAAATGCGCCTGCCGAAAACCCAAACCGGGCCTTCTCTTTCAGGCCGCAAAGCTATTCAACATCGACCTCAAAAAATCCTTCATGATCGGGGACAGCATCTTAGACGTCCAAGCCGGGAAAGCCGCCGGCTGCGAGACCATTCTTCTCGCACACTTGAAATGCGACCTCTGCCACCTCATGGCCCGGCGCGGCATCAAACCGGATTACCTCGTCAAAGACATCCTCACCGCCGCAAAGACCATTCAAACAAAAGCCAATCCCAAAAAATAATCCTGATCCCCGATAAGACGCGCGATCAATCTCTCGGAGACAAGTTGCATACTACGGCCCGCGAGCATGTCCGCGGCCTGGTTGTAAGAAGCAAAAAAAGTAAGATAGAGGCTTGAGGCGCCTTGCTCTTCATAAGTTTTAAGGACTTTCCCAGCCTTCGTGAGCTCCAGTCTTCCCCGTATCTCATAGTCCACACGCACCCTGAGCCAGGGATAAAGCAGGAATACGGAAACAATCAGGAGCAGATTTTTTCCCTCATTGGCAAGATAGTGATAGTGGAATTTTTTTTCAAAATCAATATACAATTCAATATCCGCGCCGGAGGAGTCGGAGGCCGGATAGATAATTCTGTCAAAAAGGCCGGCTTTGTTGAGAATATCCGCAAAATAAAGCGTCACCGCCACGCTGGATTCCGAATCACTCAGCGCGCCCTGATCGCGGAGATGCCGGATGCCGGCGTTAAAAGGAATTTTCTGCCTGGCCTTGAGGAAATTCCCGGCGGCGGGACTGCTAAGATCGCTAATCTCAATATGCTGGCATCCGGCCAGAAGGCATATGAGGAGACAGCTTGAAATTAATTTCTGCACGGTACCGGTTCTTGACGAGACAGGTATTGCTTCACAGCCCACAGATTCTTCACTGCGCTCAGAATGACAGGTAGACTCAAAGCTTCCGGCCTGAATGCCGGAGCGAATTCGGCGAGCACGCCGGCTGAGTGAAGGCGTCAGACCGGAAGCTGGCCGCTCCACTTTTTCGATTTATCAGAAAACTTATACGCCTCAAAGACGAGACGCATCGCTTCCATCCCATCCTCCGCGCTCCCCAACGGCTGCCGATTCTCCTTGATCGCAGCCAGAAACTCCTGCCACTCCAACAACCACGACTTATCATCCCCCCGGAACTCGGTGGTTGTCACTTCAAACGGCTTACCGTATTTTTTGGGGCAATGATGAAGCTTCTCGGTTCCGTAAGACCCGCCTAGGCCCTCGACCTCGAGATACCCTTCCTCGCCGAAAATTTCAAAGGAAAAAAGATTTTTCCATTGAAGAAGCGAAGTGTGAATGGAGGCCATACGGCCCTTTTGTCCGCGCATCATCATAAAGGCATTGTCCTCAAGCTCGCCGAGCGGCCAATACTGGGTTTCACGAAAGCAGGCGACCTCGCTGAAGTCGCCCAAGAACCAGCGCGAAAGGTCCACGGCGTGAATGCCCTGCTCCATGAGATGTCCTCCACTCGCGATTTTGGGATCCGCGCGCCATTCCTTTTCCCGACCCGGCTCACCCGTGATGCCGTAACGGCAACGGATAAATAAAAGTTTGCCAATTTTTCCCTCATCCGCCATTTTTTTAGCTTCCAGCATGGCGGGGTGATGGCGGTGATTGAATCCGCATTTGAGTACTTTGCCTGTCTTTTTCGAGGTGTCGATCATGCTGCAGCATTCGTCCATCGTACGCGCCAAAGGTTTTTCGCAAAGCACATGCTTGCCGGTTTTCATGGCCAGCACGGAAATTTTTTCATGCAAATGAGGCGGGGTCGCGACAATCACGGCGTCCAGGTCATTCCGCTTGCCGACCCATTCCCAGCCCTGCGCGGATTCGCATTGAAACTGGGCCGCGAGCGTTTTAGCGTGGTCCTCATGCTCCGCGGAAATCACGACCAGTTTCATGTCTTTGATTTTTGAAAAAACCGGCCCGCGCCGCCGCGCCTGAAGCCCCGCACCCACCATTCCGATTCTCATCATGATTTTTTCCCCCTCAACTGTCCGCGCCCGATTTCAAGATAGTCATAGCCCAAAGCCCGCAGTTTGGCGCCGTCCAGAAAATTCTTGGCGTCGAGAAACAGGGGTTGGGCCAGCGATTTTTTAATGCGTGCGTAATCAAGCCCCTGATACTCCGGCCACTCGGTCATGAGCAAAATGCCCGAGCTCCCTTCCGCAGCCCGGTAAGGGTCCGGATCGTATTCAAATGTTTTGCCGCCCTTGTATTCCGAAAGGTCGGCCTTAGGATCATGCGCCTTGATCCTGGCACCGCGGGTATGAAGGTTTTGAATGATTTCAAGGGAAGCCGAGCGCCGGAGCGTGCTGGTACCGGGCTTGTAAGTCAGGCCATAAACCGTGAGTGTTTTATTTTTTATATCGCCGCCGAAATAATCCGCCACCATCCGGGCCACGGTTTCGGTTTGGAGGCGGTTGATTTCAAGCACGATGGACGCAAGAGGCGTGGGCACGCCGGTTTTTCTGCCGAGATTCTGGACGCCCCTCAAATCCCGCGCCAGCGTGGCGCCAGCAAACCCGAGGCCGGGCCTGACCTGCGCTTTTTTGCCGATGCGGCTGTCCTGTTTCAGGATTTTTGCGATTTCCATGCCGTCCGCGCCCACGGCATCGCACAAATTTCCGATTTCATTGGCAAAGCTGATGCTGGTCGCGAAAAAAACATTGAGCGCGTGCTTGGCCATTTCCGCGGTGCGCCATGAAACGAAAAACTTCTCACAGGTGAAGGACGCAAAAAAGTTTTCTGCCTTGGCGCAGGCCTGCACCGAATTCGCGCCGACCACGATCATATCCGGCTGTTTGAAAAGCTGTATGGCCTGGCCGAGCCGGATATTTTCGGGGCTGCACACCAGGTCAATCCCTGCGCCCTGCCTTTTTTGCTCAATCAGTTTCTGCCATCTTTCCGAGGTTCCCACGGGAATCTGGCTGTTAATAATAAGAAGCGCGCCTTCCTTAATATAAGGCAGAATGGCCGTGAGCGTGTTATCGAGGAGGGTCAAGTCCACCTGGTCGTCATCGTCTACGGGCGTGTCATAAGTGATCAAAACCATTCCGGCGCCGGACAGGGCCGCGGCATACTCGTTTTCAAAAGAAAGATTGCCCGCGCCGCGGTGTTTCTTCACCAAATCGTCAAGGCCCGGCTCAAAAATGGGAAGCTTTCCCTTCTTAATTTCACGCATGATTTCCGGCCGCGCATCAATAGCGGAAACTTTGTATCCCATATCCGCGAGCCCTGCGGCGGACACAAGCCCGAGATGCCACAATCCGATAACGCAAACTTTTTTATTGTCCATGAGCGTATAATTCCTGGGGCTGTTCCAACATGCGGCGGACGGCGATTCGCACGGCCTCATCCGAAGTACGCTTCGGTGCCCAGCCCATGGCGCGCACTTTGGAAATATCCAGCGCAATTTTAGCCTGATCGCCGGGCCAGCCGCGCTCGCCGCCTTTGATTTTGATTTTGCAATCCTTCAGGCCCATTTCTTCGATCACCATCTTGGCAATATCCAGCACCAAGGTTTCATCCGGCGCGCCGATATTGAAAACATCGCAGAACCCCTCGCTCTCTTTAAGCGCGGTGTGTTCGATCACATACTGCATACCTTCAAGGCATTCCTCGGAAAGGAGGTAACTTTTAGTTTGCGTGCCATCACCCAGGATCTCGAGCTCTTTGGGATTTTTTTTGAGCTTGTTGATAAAATCAAGAATCACGCCGTGCGTGATGCGGCCCGAAATCACGTTGCCGTAACGAAAAATCCAGGCCTCAAGGCCAAAAAGATGGGCGTAGGCGCTGATCAGGGCTTCGCAGCCGAGCTTGGCTGCGCCGTAAAGGGAGATGGGAAGTGTGGGTCCGTCTTTCTCCGACCGGAAGCCGCTGGTTTTTTCCCCGTAAACTGCGCCCGAGGATGCGAAGGCGATTTTACGGACCTTGGCCGCGCGCATGGCCTCAAGCAAATTCCGGGTGGCAAGAAGGCCGTCATTGATATCCATCATGGTATTTTCGATGCCGCCCGGAATGTCCGCGTTGGCGGCCAGATGCCAAACAAAATCCTTGGCCTTCACCGCATCCTTGAGTTTGCCCTCTTCCTGCAAAGTGGCCTTGATAAGCTCAAGACTGGGATTTTTTAGAAGGTGTTGGATTCTCGTTGTGCCATGGCTCAGACGGTCAAAAATCGTGACCTTTGCGCCTTGGCGCAGCATTTCCTCGGAAAGAAAACTCCCGAGAAATCCAGCCCCCCCCGTGATTAAAACCTGTTTACCTTTAAAACTCATAGTGTTTGGATTGTACCGGGTGCCCTTTAAAAGTCAACTTTGCATCCGCAATTACCTGTTACGCGCAATGACAATCACGCGATTATGCATGTTGGATATGCTACTTATAGCCAAGAGAGATTCCGCAACAAAGCGGAAGGCAGGATCCATGGCATAACGGCCGAGATCCGTGTTCACTTTAATTTTGGCGAGAATCTCGAATCCTTCCCTTTTCAAAAGTTCGCAGAGCGTCGTGTCCGTGAAATAAAGCGTGTGATCCACGGTATACAATTTGCTAAGGGCATAAGTGAATTTTCCGAAACTGAGCCGGTACGCAAACGCGGCCACAAAATCCAGAAAACTGAAATGATTGGGAGTCGCCACGATGAATAATCCTCCCTGTTTGAGCATGGCGCGCGAACGCCTCACCAAGTCGGCCGGATCGGGCAAATGCTCGATAAAATCCCAGTTTGAAACCGCGTCGTACTCATTTTTCTGAATCGTTGCCCGGAAAAAATCTTCCTTAAAAATTTTTATTCCATGCTCCCGTTCAAGCTCCGCGACCCGGCTGCAATTCGGCTCAATCCCGAATGCCTGCCATCCTTGTTCTTTTGCCACCTTCAGAAAAGCTCCCTGCCCGCAGCCGACATCCACCAGCTTGCCGCGACCCGGAGCATGCTTCAAGCATTCGCCGAGAGCCCGATCGTAAGCCGAGCGCGTCCTGGGAGTGATCCAAGTTTTTTCTTCGCAATAATCCGCGAAAAATCCGCTTACCTTTTTTAAAAGTTGAGGCGAGGAAAATATTTTTGCCATGCCCTCCGGCGAAAGATAGGGATTGAGAAACATCATGGAACAGGCCCGGCATTTGTGCACGCGAAGCACGCCAAGAGGATAGACAAGCACCCAATCCCTGCCCAAACACAGCGGGCACTGTTTCATGGGCGAGAGATATTCTGCCAGCCAATCCAGATTCAACTTATATTCCCTGCTAATTTTGATAAATTAAATTTGGACAATTGCCTGTTTGGTGAAGCGAATTTGACGAGCGTCAACGAATTTAGCTTAATCATGCCTTCAGCTCGTCGTCTGAGCGGAACCAACAGGCTGTTGTCCAATGGAATTTTCGAAAAAGCCTTCGGCCCAATGATGCAGCATGAGCAGCCCCCATATTTTGAAAGTGTGATTGTGCCTGGCCTTAAAATGCTCGCGCAGAATTTGCCGGATGTAGGACCGCTCGAGAATCCCGTCCAGAGCCGGATGTTCGCGGAGAAGATAATTTTCAAGATAGGGTCTGAGAGGCTTCCTGAACCACCCGGCAATGGGCACGTGAAAACCCGCTTTCTTCCGCATCAAGATTTCTTCGGGCAGCTTCCCTGCCATAACCTTTTTCTGAAGATATTTCAGCGTCCGCCCGCGGAATTTGAGCTTGCATGGCAGCCTTGAAAGATACTCGACCAGCTCATGGTCCAGAAAAGGCACACGCGCCTCAAGCCCATGCGCCATGGTCATGGTGTCTACTTTGTAAAGATTATTTCCCGCCAGCCATACTTTTAAATCCGCGTAAAGGCATCGCTCCGGAAATCCCAATTTTCCGGCACGGCGGAAAAACTGCTCATACAGCGGAAATGCGTCCGGGTTTTCAATTTTGGCAAAAACGCCGGGCTGGAAAAGTTTTTTCTTTTCCGTGTCCGTAAAAATGGTCCGCCACCAATAATGGGCCTTCTCCGCTTCAAAACCGCCGGCCTCGACGAATTTTTTGGCGCGGTAATCAAAGCTGAGTTTTTTGTCCGAGGCCGGGAGCTGCCTCACCACCGTTTCCAGCAAATATTTTCTGATGAAACCCGGCCAGCGGGAATAGATGGAATGAAAATAGTCGGCCTTAAAAGTCGGATAACCGACAAATACCTCATCCCCGCCGTCACCCGACAACGCCACGGTCACATGCTGTTTGGCCAGCCGGGAAACCATATATAATGGAAGCGCGGCCTGATCCGCCAGAAGATTATCCGCGACCCAGGCCATGCGCGGAATGTGCTCGGCCACATCCTCGGGCGAGCAGGTGATTTCATAATGGTCCGTGCCGAAATATTTGGCAATCTGTTTAGCATAGGGTGTTTCGTCATAAGCAGAATCCTTGAATCCTACGGAAAAGGTCTTAATCGCCCCATGCTTGTGCTCTTTCATCAGGGCCACCAGCGTGCTCGAATCAAGCCCGCCGCTCAGGAAAGCGCCCACCGGCACATCCGCAATCAGGCGGCGCTCCATGGATCGGTGAAGAAGCTCTTCGATTTTCCGCACGGCAGCCTCTTCCGATTCATCGATCGTGCCGTCCACCGGCACATCCCAGTAGGGTTGAATTTCAACCCGGCCCCGGGTCACCTTCATCCAGCAGCCGGGCGGAAGCTGTTTGATCCCTTCAAAAGGCGTCCAGGGATGCGGCAGGTAATTTAAAGAAAGGTAATGCGAAATGGCCTGCAGATTGAATTCCTTTTTTACCCACGGGCTTTCGAGAATCGGTTTAATCTCCGAGGCAAAGAGAAATCCCTCGCTCGACTCGTGATAAAAAAGGGGTTTGACTCCGAGCCTGTCCCGGGCAATGAAAAGAGAATCCTCCTTGGCGTCGTAAACGGCAAAGGCAAACATACCGGCAAAGGATTGGACACATCGTTCGCCCTCATGCTCATACTGATGCAGAATCACTTCCGTGTCGGAATGGGTGTAAAAGGACTGCCCTTGACGAATCAGCGCATCGCGCAATTCGCGGTAATTATAAATCTCGCCGTTAAAAATGATCCACTTGGACTGGTCTGCGTTGTGAATAGGCTGGTCGCCGGTGGAAAGATCAATCACCTTGAGCCGCCGCATGGCAAACCCAAAGTGGCGGTGGCGGTAAAACCCTTCCGCATCCGGCCCGCGGTGAGTCATCAGCCCGTTCATGCGTTTGAGGAGCTCCTCATCCACGTCCTGATTTTTAAATGAGAAAATTCCCGCTATACCGCACATGATTCAAACATTTTTGCCACACCTTCTTTGAATTCGACGGGATTGAAAACAAAATCCCGCGAGGTCTGCGAAATATCAAACGCCTCGTGTTTATCCAACTCCAGGATTTGCTTGGCCGGAAGACGGGTGTTCTTAAAAATCTGCACGTAAACCCGGAGCACGGCCTGAACCGGCTTTAAGGGAATGGGAATAAAAAAACGTTTCAAATGTAATCCGGCGGCAAGAAAAATGAGCATTTCCTTGAGCGCGATTTGCCGGAGTCCGGCCACATTGTAAATTTTGTTAGGCACCGGCCTGTCCACCGACTGCATCAGAAGCGAAATCACATCGTCGATAAAAACAGGCTGAAGCCGGAAGCTTCCTCCTCCGAGAAGCGGGATCAGGGGAAATTTTTTCAGCGTTCGGATCATGAGGCCGGTGTTGTTCTCATCCCCTTCCCCGTAAATGTAGGCAGGCCGGAAAATGATATATGGAAGCCCGGAAAGCTTTACGATTTCCTCGGCCTGAAATTTGGTTTCTCCATAGCTTCCGTGGCGCCGTATCGCGGCCACGGAGCTCACAAAAATAAAGCGCCCGGCGCCCTCGCATCGTGCGGCCTCCACCACATTCTTCGTAATATCAATATTGACGCGGCGGAGCGCTTCTTCCGTTCCGTTGATGAGACCGAGAATATGAATGACCGTATCGCAGCCTTTGAAAGCGCGGCGTAGATCTTCCTTCTTTTCAAAGTCCACTTCGCAAACTTGCGCGGAAGATATTTTGAGGCGGGCGCGCCGCGGTGAGGAGGAACGGACCAGACAACGCACCTCCTTCGCCCTTTTTTCAAGAGCCCTGAGAAGGTGGAATCCCACAAAGCCGGTGGCGCCTGTGACCGCAATCATGGAAGGAGTCCGGCCTCAGGCAAAGAGGAGTTTGAAACCGTATTTGACCATCCAGGAAGGCCTGAAATAATATTCACGGTAGGCACGGTTTTTATATTCAAGGACTTGCTCATGGGTGACATGATCCAGCTTCACCACCGGATGATGCGTGGTGTATTTTTTCCAGTCGAAGTTCACGATCCGGTCGGAGATCTGGCTATAAAATTTGGTGCCGGGATAAGGCGTCATCACGTCAAATTGGGCGACGGGGGCATTCAGATGCTTGGCGTATTCAATGGTGCTGTTCATAGATTCCGGCGTGTCGTCGATAAATCCGAGTATGAAAAATCCGATGATTTTGATTCCGATTTTTTCGGCAAGCTTCACGACTTTCTCCTGCTGGGTTTCCTTGATGGGAAGGCGGCCGGATTTCTTCACGATTTCATCCCGGGGCGATTCGATGCCCAGATGAATCACGCGTAGCCCCGAACGGTGCATGAGTTCCAGCATGGGCTCATCCAGACAATCCGCCCGGGTCTCGCAGCTCCATTCCACCTTGATATTCCGACGGATAATTTCTTCGGAAATTTCACGCGCCCTTTTTTTATTCTGGGTGTACATGATGTCGCGGAAGGCCAGGCTGCGGACGCCGTATTTTTTCTGCAAATACTCGATCTCATCCACCGTGTGCTTCGCGCTTCGTGAGCGCCACTTCTCGGTTTGGACCACCATGTAGGGACAATAGCTGCAGTCAAAACTGCAGCCGCGGCTGGTAAGAATCGAAAGCAGGGGCTTTTTTTTCAGAATGGGAAAATAGCCGTATTTTTGAATCGGAAACCCGTCCCAGTCCGGAAACGGAAGCGATTCGATATTCTGGATCAAGGGGCTTTCGATTTCACCTTTCGGTTCCAGATTCCCTTTCGCGATTTCAATGGCGGCCTGTTCGGGTTCCCCCTTGATCACAAAATCTGCGGCCTCAAGAAATAGCTCGGGCTTAACGGTCGCAAAGGCGCTGATGAATCCTACTTTTCTTCCCGGCTTTTTAATTTTACGGGCGAAAGCGATCTCCTCATCATACCCGACTATACTCGAGGCCATGATCACAAGGTCTTCATCCTTGGGGAAAGAATCATAAAATGCGACTTCATGGCCGTGCTGGCGAAAAATTGCGGCCATGTAGCCAAAATGGACCACGGGCATGTCCACATTGTTCCATTTAAGGAGGGAATAAATCCTAGAAACAATATCTTCGCCGTGCGAGGCATTGCCGAAAGTCCCGGCCTTGTCCTTGTTATTGCACCCGGTCCGACTTTCTTTTAAATCAATCAGTGCTATTTTCATATTTTGCGAAATTGATACAGCTGGTACAGGGTTTCGTTTCCTTCAGGCGACCTAAAACGTTTAGTATAAATAGGATCGAAATAAAGGGCAAGCTCATTTTCCCGCTCATGCGCCAAACGGGTAATCCGGAACGGCGCGTCATCCTTCCAGGCCTCCCTGTCAGCGCCTTCCAGGATCAAAAGGTGAGTGAATCCCTCCTGTCGGAGGAGCTTTACGGTCCCGGCAAAGGAGCTGGCCCGTTGGTCGTATCCTGTCCTCATGGCATACACGCTTTCCCGTGCCACAGTACGGTCATAAAAATAGAGATGACTCTCATCCGCGCAAAGAATTTTGGCTTGAGGGGGAAGATTCTTATTGATCCATTGTGCGACTTCGTAACTCCGCTCGGTGAGGCTAAGATAATGATCCCGTGATTCAAGCCCCAGAGCCACGCGGAAACTTTCCCGGTAGTGATAAACCGCAAGGCCGGCATGAATGAACAAAATAAACCCCAAGAGAAATCTCAGCCCCTTCCCCACCATGGTTTCATCGAGAGCTTCGGAAAGACCTATCATCGTCATAACAATCAGGACAGGAAGCAGGGGGAGAAGAAATCGCAGGCTCTGCCCCAGAAGGAACCACAGTACAAGATAAAACAAACAAAAGAACGTCATGAAGCCAAAATGGGGAATTTTTCTTCGCCCCAAAACAATCGCGGCCGGTAAAAAAGCGAGAACAGCCGGCCCGATTTGGACGCCATAACCTTCAAATTTTTCGGGGTGCATGGTCACATTCCATGGAATCAGAAAAAAATTAATCAGTGTCTTGGGCACGCCGATGTCATTGTACTGAATCGTAGGATCACCGGATTTAAAAATTTGATAAAAATAAGGATAAACGGGATTGCCAAGCTGAATATAGGACCGGATGTACCAATAGCCCCCTGCCGCAAAAACGGCGGCGATAAAGTAAAAAATTCCACGGGTTGTTTCTTTTCTGTCACGGCCGGCAAAAAGCAGCCCCATGAGGAAAAGGAAAATTCCAAATACCGCTATCAGGGCTAAATATTTCACGCCCAGGGCAAAGCCCGCAAAAATTCCCGCTAAGATCATCCATCCCGGCTGGGGCGAATCAAGCCAGCGAAGAAAGGCCGAAAAGCTCAGCAGGCAGTATGCGCCCAGCGCCACATCGATATAGGTGGTTCCCATTTGATTGACAATGAGCGGCGTGGTGAGCCACAAAAAAGCCCCGTACCATGCCCATCCGGTTTTAGCATGCCGGCGAATCAGAGCGATGATAGCTCCGGCTGCTATCAATCCAGTGGCCAGGTGAAAAAATTTCGCCAGCACCATGCCTCCCCAAAACGGATGCCCTCCCGGCACGCCGATGCCCAAAGCCAGAGTATCCAGCATTTCCATGGATAAGGGAAAAAGCGAATTGAATTCATAAGGCAAATAACCGATGCGATGTTCTTTCAGAAATATCTTGGGGAGGTGGAGATGATAGCATAATGAGTCATTGGAAGTCTCAGGCGCCAAAACTCCCGCCGTCAAGGCCGCCGCGGCAACAAGAAAGAACCCGATCATCATCCCGCTAGAATAATCCAGCCGGATTTTCCAGGTTCCGGTTCCTTTTCTCAAACAGTCCCAGTCCTGTTTGAGCGATGGAAGGCATAGCAAAAACATCAAAATTAAAACCCCTCGTAGAGTCCATGGATTCAGGAAGGAAGTTAACCCCAGCATCAAAACCGCATAAGCTAAAATTCCCAGTCCGAGCCCTGCGCCAAAAACAATAGTTTCATCCGGCGCCGCGGCAATCCGGAATCCAGACAGCGCTTTTCTGCCAAGGCTGTAGCACAGAAAAAGAATTCCGATTCCCAAAATAAGATTGATCATAAAATCGTCAATGGACCAAGGCGGAAAGAATTTTATTCAGCCACATGAATTTGATAAAAAATGCGACAACCGCCGCAGCCCAAAAAAATAAAAGCCACCGTTTCACAGAACCCTTTCCTCCCATTAAACTTGAACACCCCGGCCAGCGGCCTTTTGCCAGACCAGAACCGCCGACCACGCCAAAGCAGTGAGCAAAGCCGCGAGCCCCAGCCACCGGTACATCACCGGGCCATATTCAAATACAACTTCATTCTTTCCTTTCTTGAGGGCCGTAGCCCGAAACAATTTGAGCGCTTTCGAGAAATCCGCAGGTTTTCCATTCACCCTAAGCCACCAGCCGGGGTACGCGATGTCCGAAAGCACGAGGAGCCCATCCTCGGGTGCGTTGATTTCAAGGCTCACACGGTTCTGATCGTAATTCAAGGAATCCACGGGCTGGATATTCTTAAGCTCAGTCATTGAATCCACGGCAAAAACGCGCGGCAAAAAAAAGGCCCGGGGCAGGACTGTGTCATTTCGGTAAAGCGTGATCCCGTTTTCCTCGGTGACCGGTATCAGTCCTCGAGCACTCAGCGGCTTTGTGGAAAGGATGTACTTTACATTGAGAAAACTGAGAAGAGAAAGATTCTCCTCTACTTTGCGCGGGTCCACCCAGCTAATTGAAAGAGAATCGTTGGTGTATCCCCACCCCTCAAGAAAATTCCTATAGGCCTTCATTACAAGCGGTGAATAGACACCGATATCGTCCATCCCATAAAGCATATTGAAATTGGGGAAAAGCGGATACTTCTCATTTTCCGAGGATTCCTGATAAACCTCCATGACTCGAAAAATGGAAATATCCTTTTTCAGATAATCCACAATGGCAGATTTTCCGGCAGGCGTGTCAAAGGAGCGGAAATCCCCGTAATTGGGCTTGATGCTGGTGAAGCCATAAAGGAAAAGATCCATAAAAAGCACAAGACAGCACAGCCATTTTCCGTATTTCCTCAAAAATTTCTCGGGAACCAGCCAGGCCGAACGGACAAACGTAAGGCAAAATCCCAGCAGGCCCCATTCAATGCGTGTGTCCGTGCTCGACAGCCCGGCGAGCTGAATCACCTGCTCATAAAATCCCTCCGCCTTTTGCATATAAAAATCAAGCGGATGCGGATGCCCGGCCTGGCCGTAAATATGGTCCGCCACGTACCGCTTTAAAAACGGCAAAAGATAAGGCCGGTATTGCTCCAGGAACAAATGCGTCAGAAACGGCAAAAGAAGCATTAAGCCGCCCAGCACCATAAAAAAACGGTAACCGGACAAAACCTGGGGAGATGCGTATTTATTCCGGAGTTCCTCCCGGTTAAAAAACTTGTCAAAACCGAAACCGGCCAGCACCGCGCAGGAAAAAGTCACGAAGAAAAGAAATTTGATCGGCGTCCTGAAACTGTAAAAATGCGTGACCTCGATAATCGCACGGTAAAGCGGGCTGAATTTGCCAAGCGCAAGCAGAAGGAAAAAAACAGCGGCTGCGGCAAAAAACTTTTCGCGGGATTCTTTGCCGGAAAAGAGGCTTACCAAAACAAAAAAAAAGCCCAGGATACCGACGTAGAATTCTGACCCCAGGAAGCCGTCCCAGGAAGGATAAAACAGCGTGAGCCAGCCGAGGGGCGTCATGGATCCCACATAGGCCAGGTCTTTGATCGCATGCGCCCTGGAGGAAAGCATGGCCAGCTCAAAGGTCGGCAGAAGCTGGACCAGTGAAAAGAAAACAGCTGCCGCTCCCGACGCAGCAAAAAGCGCGAGAAACCGGCCACTTTTTTCCTGCCACCAGAGATACGTAAAATAAAGGCATGAATAGCCTATCGAGTAGACAGCCACCTGCAGGTAACCGGCAAAAAGTTGGACCGCAAACACAAGCGCCAGAAAAAAACCATCATTCCAGGATTTTTCCCGCTTGAGCCGGTCGAGCAAAATAAGCGTCAGAGGCAGCCAGATCACGGTTTTCTGCGAGATCAAATTGTAATAAAAATAACCGCCCTGCGTGGAGCCAAAAAGGTAAATCAGCGCGGCAAAAAACGAGCCCCAATCCGAAATCCCTGAGCGCCGGAGATAGGAATAAAACAGAAGCGCTCCCAGAAAATACTGAAAAAGAATTTCATAGTTGTAAGCGATCTTGAGGGGCAGAAAAAAAAGAAAAATGAAATTAAGGGGATAAAAGGCGCCGATTTGTCCTTCGGCCAGCAGGGGAAATCCGCAGTGAATCCTCGTAGTCCACCACGGAAGATGAAAATGCCGTATCGCAGATTGGTAAAACTGGGCCCAGGGATATTGCTGCTCGCGGTGGTCGCCGCTCAAAAAGGACTTTTCAAGCGTGAAAAGTTGGAAAAAGACAATCACCAGCGCCAGAAGGATCAAAGCAACGAACCAGGCATCCTTCCGTTTCATGCGATTTTAAAATAGGTCGGATTGAATAAGGGATCAGCCGCTGGCAAGTTCAGGAACATGAACATCCCGATGGCTTGTCCTGAGGATATTTGAAGGCAGCCGTTTCCCGAATTGCCCCATGGAATGTTCATAACGCACCGCAGGGGCCGAAGGATTAAAAGGAATCTTGAGCTGTTTTCTCACATCGCGCTCCACAAAATCGCGCAATTTCACCAGCTCCTCGGCGCTCAAGTGATCTGTGAACACATAGGATTTGTAACCGCCGTCCGGATCGCCCTTGTAGTAATCGGCTACCACATTGTAGTCGACTTCGTAGCTGTACAACTTGTCGCCGGTCTTTTCATAAGTGTAAATCCATACGCCTTCGCGGTCTTTGTCCCGTACGGCAAAATCATAATAAGGCGTGCCAGGATAGGTCGTGATAATTGTGACATCAAAATCATCCGGCTTGGCCTGAAGCAGCCAATCGCGTGTTTCCATCACCGTTTCATTGGACTCGCCGGGATGGCCGATGGACATCAGCGCCTTGACTTTGAGGCCATGCTTGCGCGCGATCGCGACACAGCGCGTGTTCTGTTCTCGCGTCGCCTTCTTGTTGATATTGGTGAGAATGCGCGGCGAACCGGACTCAAAACCGGTCAGCAGCCAGCGGAATCCGGCCTTGACCATGGCCTCGGCCTGGAGGTCATTGAAAAGCTCGGCCTTCACAAATCCGCGAAGGCGGAATTCCGCACCCAATTCGCGTTGAAGTTCCCTGATGCCGTCCATCATCTCCACCATTTTGGGATTCACATTCAGCTCATCATCATAAAACATGAAACCCGTGACGCCGTAGGATTTGTACATCTCCCGCATTTCGCGAATAATACTTTCCGAAGAACGCGTGCGCACTCCGCGGAGCATGGGCGATTGCCGGCCGCCGCAAAACCCGCATTCAAACGGACATCCGAGCTGCGCGATAATGCTCATGGCCTGTTTTCCTTCGATATAATAGTGATAACTTGACGCATCCACCAGATGCCGGGACGGAAACGGAAGCTCCTCAAGGTTCTGATTGGTCAGAAAAAAATCCGATTTACGGTCATTGGCGTCCACCAATTTAGGAGGATGCTCTCCGATGGCGTCAAAAATAGCCTCTTCCCCATCTCCTGAAACCAGCACATCAAAAATCTCCGCCAAATCCTGAAAAGCCCTGGTCGCGCGTCCATTCACTCCCTCGGTTTTTTCCTTTCTGTAAGCCGTATGGACCAGCGTGATATGCGGTCCACCCAAAATCACGCGGGAAAAGGGAAGCTCCGCCTTGACCTTTTTGGCAATACGATTGGCGGCGGGCAGTTGCGGCGTGGTGGAAGTGATGCCGAAAATCCGGGCCCGGGAGGACTGGCAATGATCCTTCACCGCCTCTTCATAATTCTCAATGCCGGAAAGGTCCAGCACCTCCAGGGGGTATCCGCTCTTTTCCAGAACGGCAGCCACCTTCAGGATGCCCAGGGTCATAAACACCCTTTCATCCAGAAGAAAGAGAGACGGCGGAATAATCAGACAAACGGTAGGTCGAGCATTAGACACAAGTTATTCCTCTGATGCAACCCATTGAATCTGAAGATGATAGCATAGTATAGTAACGGCCCGTGCCACTTTCGCCTTAAATTCATCCGGGAATTTCTTGCGCATTTTGGCTCCCTTTAATGGGCCTGATTATATCTAACGTAAGGTTCCTTTTTGGTCCAGTTTTCCGGGGCCACTATAAGCGTCACGAGGCCGATCCCTAACGAGACTACGTGGGCAAACGCTTGAAACCCGGTGTTCTTAATGAGTATGCGTCTCAGGCTGAGTTTGGCCATCTCTCCCCTTTTCGTTGAAACTCGTTGGGATCCGTTCCCGTCTTTGTTGAATTGCATGCTCTAGCAGCAGGACTAACTGGTTCAGGTGCTTCTCCATTCCCCAGAGTTGGAATGCTTTTTCCCGGCCGGCTCTTCCCATGCGTTGGGCCAGCTCCGGTTCCGCCAACAGTTGCTCAATACGCTCTGCCAGTTGGCGTACATCTCTGGATGGCACCAAATATCCGGTGACGCCGTGCTCCAGCCAGTCTGGAATACCACCTACGTTGAAAGCCACCACTGGTTTGGCATGCGCCATAGCTTCCGGACCAACCAGTCCGAATGGTTCCGGCCAGATCGACGTAACCACAGCGACAGCACAGGCGTCATAAAGGGAGGCTACTTTTTCTCGGCTAATCCAACCCAAGAAGTCCACCCGGGAGGCTACACCCATCCGTTGTGCCAAGGCGCGGATCTTAGGAGCTTCGTAGCCTTCGCCTGCTACAACCAGGCGATAAGGTAGACGACTTAACCTCATAGCATGGATCAGATAACGCAGTCCTTTATGGGGAGTTAAGCGACCCGTGAAGAGCACGAAGGGCGGCTGCGAAGTGGGTGGAGTGGAGGGTATGGTTTTTGGAATCCGGACAGGTAATGGCAACACCACGATTTGGTCAGCCTTGAAACCTTCTACAAGTAAGCGCTCTTTCATATCAATGCTACTTACAATAATACGATTGACATGCCGCGCCCAGAGTTGCGCGCGCTGCATTCGCAAGTAGTTCTGCACCAGCACATTAGGTCTACGACTTTGGCAGCGCTCAAGGAAAGCCTGGATAAAACAAATTGCACCGGCGGGATAAGGACAGATGCGACCGCTGCGTTGCAGAAGCTTGCTCCCGGCAGGACAATACAGATCGTGAGTATAGTGAATGAACACCGTCGGTAAACTATTAACAAGTTCGGTCGCCACTTTTGGATGCAGTATGTTGTGAACATATGCGACATCCGGCTTTTCGCGATGGAGTATCTCTTGGAGCCGGCGGACAGCCTCAGGGTTGGAGGCTTTCCCTGAGTAGGCTAAGCCTGTAATTGGGTACTCGCGCCACGCTTCGTGTTGATGGAAACCCAAACCTGGCCCATCCGAAGCAATGATAACCGTATGCCCAGCGGTGCTCATAGCTACCGAGCTGTCATGAATATATTGCTGAATTCCGCCACCTCCCCCGGCCCAGTTACCGACTTGCAAGATTCGCACTGATCCTATTCTCCTAAGTAAGCGAACAATGGTGTTTCACCTCTCGGTACTTATGAGTTCAACATTTTCTACGAAGCGAGAAGCGTGGTTCAAGTGCCTGCGCCAGTAGTTAGGAAAGAGCGCCAGTCCCAAACTAAGCCATGGTCGTACTCTAAGAGGCGTCATTCGCAAAGCCCGCCCGAAGGTTCGCATGGCACCCCAACGATCATCTTCCCTTAGAAGGGCAAGCCCTTCGCTCGTCACGGCTTCAGATAATGCGCCCCGGAGGCGTGTGGCGGTGATACCCATGGGATGTTGCCCAAGGAGTTCGGCACAAACCCACTGCATATCGCGCCATACCTGCACCTGGAAACGCACAGAGGCGGACTCTGGGTGAATCCTGTAGTAGGCGAGCCGTTCTGGTATGTAAAATGCGCCACCTCCTGCCATTGCGAGTTGTATGAAAATATAGTAGTCGATAACCTTGCCTGCACGTGGATCTAGAGCTCCCGCAGCTACCAGACTCTTACGACGCATCAATGCTGCGACATGACAAATTGGCTGCGTCGGAAGGATCATAGCCAGGAAGGGTTTGTGTAGACCAGATTTTAAGCCAGCCCGTCCGTATGCCCTTGAGTATTTGTTGGTCAATTCAAGAAGTACATTACCCGTGGCATCAATAAGCCAATGATCGCAGAAGGCGATATCTACGTTAATATCTTGAACCAAGGGTGTAAGCATCCGTTCTAAAAAAGTGGGGTGCCATTGATCGTCATCTCCGATGATCGTACAGTACTCCCCCGTTGCTAGTTGTATTGCATTTATCCAGTTCGCTGCCACTCCAATATTGCTGCTATTTCGAATATAACGTATGCGAGAATCTCGAAAGTTCGCCACAAATTCCCGAGTCTCGTCCGTTGAGGCATTGTCACAAACGATCAACTCGAAATCTTGAAAAGTCTGAGATAAAATATTCTGTATTGCTCCTTGGAGATAGTGGGCCCGGTTAAACGTCGGCAGACAGATGCTTACCCTAGGAGGTATGGGCAATCGCGTCTTCTCCATGTCCGCCTCGATCGGCGATCGATAGATAGATTTGAGCGAATAAGTCTCAGGGGCGGACAAGGACACCCTGCCGCCTTCTCGGGACCAAAATCTACGATGGTACTCACTGCGCAGCCGATGCAGGAACGAACGGGATCGAGCCTGGAGTGCGCGAGACCAGCGATAGATTCCTAGGAAAGAGACAACCAAGCCTATCCAAGGTCTTGCCTTGAACGGTGCCAAACACAAGCCTCGGCTAAACGCGCGTATCGCACCCCAACGGTCGTTTCGGCAGAGAAGCGAGAACCCCTCATGCATAGTGGCCTGAACCCAATTCTCTCGAATCCATGCTAAGGCTCGGCCCCTGGGTGCCTGCTGGCTTAACCTGGCACATGCCATCTGGTACTCTCTCCACGCCTGTACCGAGATAGTTTCGGTAGCGGATTGCGAGTGAAGCCGGTAATAGGCAAGTCGTTCTGCTACGTAGAATGCACCTCCCCCAGCCAATGCCAACTGACCAAAGAGGTAGTACGCCGGAACCGAGGCCTGAGATGTTTGAACGTTCAACGCCCCAGTAGTTATTAACCGCAGACGCCGGAACAACGCTGCGGAAGGAAGTAGCGCCTCGGCGTGCAAGGCAAGTTCCCAAAAGGGCCTGTACAAACCAGGGCGTAAGCTGCCCCGGAATCTATGCGTACACTCATCGGTGGCCTCGCGAAGAACCTGCCCTTTCTCATCCATAAGCCAGTGGTCGCTGAACGCAACATCCACGCTCTCGTCCTCATCAAGAGGCGCCACCAGCCGCTCCAGAAACATTGGATCCCATCGGTCGTCATCCGAGAGGATCCCACAGTACTGTCCTGTTGACGCATTGACTGCATACAACCAGTTTTTAGGCATGCTGATGTTTTGAGGGTGACGAACGCATCGGATGCGGGCATCCCGGAAACCCTTCACGACATCAGGCGTTTCATCAGTCGATGCATTGTCACAGATGAGCAATTCAAAGTCCCGAAATGTCTGGTTCAGGACACTCTCTATCGCTCCGGGCAAGTAGTGAGCGCGATTATACGTTGGCAGACAGACGGTAACTTTAGGCATTGGTATGCTCCTGCTTTTCTACTTTGTCTTTCTGTATACGCTAGCCGAGGTATTCTTGCGCATTTTCCACCACTCAATGGCCTGCTTCAAACCAGCGTCCAGGTCAAACCGGGGCGACCAGCCGATAACGTCGCGAATGCGATCGATGTTGGCGCAAACGAACATTGGTTCCGAGTCCTTGTAAGGAAGCGCTCCCAAAGATACCAACTCGCGCTTATTCAGAATGGTTCCTATCTTCAAAGCAAGATCGCCGACCGAGATGGGACGGCCTGACGCAACATTGATGGTCCCCGTGAAACGGCTCATGGCCAGGGCACAGACTGCTTCTGCTGCATCTTCCACGTACAGGTAGTCCCTGACCTGCGCCCCCGGGCTCACCTTCGCTACGTCATTCCGGAGCAACGGGAGAATGATCGAGGGTATAAGACGACTCTCGTCTTCAAATGGCCCGAAGAGCGAGAAGAAGTGGATCCAGATCAACTCAGCACCTGCTTCACGCACGAATTGATCTGCTACTATGTGTAGTGCATGTTTTGTAGCAGCGTAAAGACTTTCTGGCTTGTGCGGGCTGGCCTCAGAGAGGCAGGCAACTGAGGTATCGTATTCGGCGCAGGTTCCGGCAATCAGTATCCGGCGACAGCCAATAGCAACCAACTCGCGAACAAAATCTAGACCGATGACTAGCGAATCAACATTACTAGAATTAGACAGATAACCATCGATCGTTTCACCCCAAGCCAAGTGGATGCAGAGGTCGGGCTGAATGGACTTCAGCTGAGTCTTCATCTCCTCTCTTAGAGTGAGATCGCCTTTCACAATCTTAAGAGTGGGAATAATATCTTGAATCCGCCATAAGTCGCTGGTCGGTCGAACCAAGGCGTAAACCGTGCATCCTTGACTTTGCAGCAAGCGCGCAACATAGGAGCCGACAAAGCCGCTTGCGCCCGTCAAAAGAACTCTCACCTGTGCCTTAACGCCTCTTTCATGAGGCAAAATCCGAATATTGTTGATCTTTTGGAGAGACGATGCAGTTCTCAAACGGCCACTGAATTCCAATCGCCGGGTCATTCCAACGCACACCTCGTTCACATTCGGGATAATAAAACTCAAACATTTGATATAAGACTTCTGTGTTATCTACCAAAGTTTGAAACCCATGGGCCACTCCTTCTGGCACGTAGAGCATCCGGTGATTGTCTGCTGTCAATTCCACTGCCAGCCAATGCTTGAAAGTAGGCGAGTCAGGACGCAGGTCGATAATAATATCGTATATTGCCCCCCTTATACAACTAACCAGTTTTGCTTCTTGATGAGGAAATACCTGATAATGTATTCCGCGCAACGTTCCCTTTTTTTTGTTAAAAGAAATGCTACACTGCACAATACGCGGATTTAAACCGTGTTTTTCGAATTCTTTCTCACAGAAGCTGCGAGCAAAAAAGCCGCGTTCATCCTCTAGTGGTTCTGGCTCGATTATAAAAGCTTCGTGGAACTTGGTTTTAGTAAAAATCATAACGATGAAGAGCAACCACTACTATATGATTTCAATTGCCGGGATAGGGATAATAAATTTCCCGCCGGCCCGGCGATATGACGCCTGTTGTTCAAGAACCTCTTCCTTGAAATTCCAGGCTAACATTAAGGTATAGGCAGGCATCTTCTCCATAAGCTTTTCCGGAGCATAAATGGGCAAATGACAACCCGGCATGTAAAGCCCCTGCTTGTAAGTACTCAGGTCAACCACAAAATCCAGTAATTCCGGTCCGATGCCAAAGGCATTAAGCAAAATTGCTCCTTTCGCAGCGGCTCCATATCCTGCAATATGATGCCCCGCTTCTTTTAACTTATGTAGAAGAGCTAGCACTGCTTTTCGCTTGGCTGCGAATTGAACGGCGAAGAGCGAATATGTTTCGTTGTTTTTAATGTTCCACGCTTCTTCAGTTTCCAATAAAGCAAGCATCTTTTGACTCGGGTTGCCATGATTTTTCATTCGTACAAAAACTCTCAAAGATCCCCCGTGGATCGGCAGGATTTCCGCATCAACAATCTGAAGTTCATGCAATTCAAAAAGATGAACCAGCGCTGTAAGCGAATAATAGCAAAGATGTTCGTGATAAATCTGGTCAAACTCGCAATGTTCAATCGTTTCTCTTGCATAAGTTGTTTCAAAGACTGCGAGGCCGTCATCTTTCAGCAAAAGCCGTATACCCTCTACAAATTCATGCAAATGTGCAACATGGGCCAGCACATTATTACCGATAATTACGTCAGCCTGTTTGCCCTGCTGGAGTAATCCTTTGGCTAATTGGTCATCAAAAAAGGCGGTGATAGTCGGGATTGATTTTGCTTCGGCCACACGGGCAATATTTGACGCGGGTTCTATGCCCAATATTGGTATGTTCATTTGTTTAAAAAATTGAAGCAAATAGCCATCATTGCTGGCCACTTCTATAACCAGACTTTTTGAGGTAAGCTTCAAAGTCTGGGCTAATTTTTTGGCCAAAGCATCTGCGTGACGCAGCATAGTCTCGGAAAACGAAGAAAAATAGGGGTAATTGGAAAATAAAAGTTCAGGAGGTACGGTTTCTGTTATCTGAAGCAAGGAACAATTAGGGCACAAAACCAAATCTAGCAGAAATCGATCCTCAGAATTATTCAGCTGCTCAGCTTTAAGCAAAGCATTTGCTAAGGGCAATTTTCCTAAGGATAAAACCGGGAGCAAATTTCCAAAACGACAAATGCGGCAGACACTACCCACGCTTGCCATTATCTAGCCCCCTCCCATATTTTCCATAAGTTTTTAGAGTCCGATGAATCTTATAATGCCATTCGATGGTTTTTTGGAGGCCTTGTTTCAGCATTACGTTGGGCGACCATCCCAACAAACGTTTTACTTTTTTGGCATTTAACCACTGGCGGTCAATCTCTCCGCGAAGTTTCCCCTTTCCTTGAATGCGCGGGCGCAGGTTTTTTTTACCGGCCAGACGGATAATAGTTTTGACGAGATCCAAAATCCGAATGGGTTTATTGTGGCCGGCATTTAAAATTTCTCCCTTTGTCAGTTTGATTTTTTCTGCAAGCAGGAGATAAAGATCCACCACGTCATTAATATAAAGAAAGTCGCGCTCTGGCGTTCCATCGCTTCGGATTACCGGATATTTCCCATTCAAAACACTTCGGATAGTGTCGGGAATTATTCTTGAAAAATTGAGATCCCCGGGCCCGTAGATGTTGGCGAATCGGGTAATCACAACAGGAAGCCCATAAAATTTGTAATAGGTTTGTGCTATCAAATCGGCACATGCTTTTGATGTGTCGTAGGGGTGTTCTGGCTGTAGTGGATAATGTTCTTTGTAGGGTAGGATTTTATGAGTTCCATATGCTTTATCGCTGGATGCTATGACAATTGCTTTGATATTGTTGTGAGGACGGCAGGCTTCCAGGAGATTCCACGTGCCCCTGATATTAGTTTGGAACGTAGGTACTGGGTCTGAATTGGCCTTCCCAACAATGGCTTGAGCTCCCAAATGATAGACCACATCAAACTTATATTTCTGAATGACTCGCTGAAGAGTGCGATGGCTTTCCAAATGCCCCCTAACTATGGTTATCTTTTTATCTAAACGAATAAGATAAAAGTTTGAGAAGCGCGGTTCATCCGGAATTAATCCCACAACCTTTGCGCCAAGCTCAAGCAATTTGGCGGTTAAAGAAGACCCCACAAATCCCGTAACACCGGTAACAAACACAAGCTTGCCCCGCCAGTAACTTTTGTTTGTCCTTGAGGGTATTACCATATTTTCCAAGGAGCCTTGCCTGTATTCCATAGTTCGTTCAAGGACACCGTGTCTTTGTATGTGTCCATGCATTTCCAAAAATCTTTATGCTGATAGGCCATTAATTGACCTTCCTGAGCCAATTTTTCCAGAGGGTTTTTCTCAAGGGCATCCTGCTCATCAAGATAATTCAAGAACTTTCTTTTAAATATAAAGAATCCCCCATTGATCCATTCGTTCATGATGGGTTTTTCCTGAAAATTCTTGACCACCCCACCCGCATCGAGTTTCAGAAGACCAAATTGTAAAATAGGAGTAACCGCGGTAATTGTGCCAATTTTTCCGTGCTTCAAATGAAATTCTGCCAAATCTTTGATATTGACGTTAGCGACGCCATCTCCGTAAGTCAGCATAAATGCCTCGTCAGAAAGAAGAGACGCGATGCGTTTGATTCGGCCGCCCGTGTTCGTATCTTCGCCAGTGTCTGCAAAGGTGATTTTCCAGTTTTCCCGGTCATGATTCAGTAACTGAAGGGAGGGGGCTTTAGTCCCCAAATCCAGAGTGAAATCGTGGTGCTTCCAGCTTAAATAATCCATAAAATATTCTTTAATCATTTGCCCCTTATAACCCAAGCAGAGTATGAATTCATTAAACCCGTGCGCCGAATAGATTTTCATGATATGCCAGAGAATAGGGCGGCCGCCTATTTCAATCAGCGCTTTGGGGATGGATTCTACATGCTCGCGAAGCCGAGTTCCTTTGCCGCCGCAGAGTATAACAACTTTCATTATTTTGTCTCCCGATAACGATCTTGGCCCAGCTTCGCCCTCTCAGTCCCATATCGAGACCTACATGCAGATGCATGAACTCTCCGCAAAGGAGAAAGGGCAAACGCTTGGTTTACAAAACCTTTTTCAGAATTTCAAGACAGCGGGGCTTTAGCGGATGCCGCTTGATAAAGCCCTTCCTTTCCAATGCCTTCAGATGATCCAGCACGGAGCTTGGCGCAATTTTGAAACTGGTCCCAATTTCCCGGAGTGACGGCGAAAAGCCGTTCTGGGAGGCAAAGAGAGCCACGAATTTAAAAATCGCAAACTGTCTTGAGGTTAAAATGTTTGTAAGCGAATCAGCCATATTTAATTTAATCAGCACTTGATAAAACTTTGTACCTTACAGGAGTTTACCTTACGAGTGTTAGGATTGCAAATTAGATTAAAAAATAATTCTAGCTATTAAAAGCTATCAATTATTATCAAATTTATGGATATTTGAGAATAGAGGTGGGTCCGATCGAGATGATATTGAGCAGTTGGTGAGTCAGGATTGAGAAGGCTGATTTTTTTTATTCATTCGCTATCAACCAGTTCTTTCCAGCGTTCTTTGGCCCAGGGCAACGCATCTTCCTGGCTTTTGAAATGGCCCTCAAGTTGCAGCTCGTAGCCCTCCTTAAGAATCTGCCCCATCAAAGGTCCGGCCGGAATTCCTGCGACCAGCAGGTGATGGCCGGTCAGGAACGGTTTGGGCTTGAGCTCTTCGGCCTTGAATTCCTGGATTTTAGTTTTTAAAAATTCATAATTGTCCAGTTTGCCGTGGCTGGAGGAGCAGTCAATGCGGTGAAGTTCAAGCTCCTCCTGAAACGTATCCCGCGCAAGAAAAGTTTTCAGCTTTCCCTGCCGCATTTCCTGGACATGCATGAAGCGCATGTGATTTCCCACGGCGGCAACAATGGCTTCAATGTCCTTGTTGGAGAACCGAAGCCGCGTGAGAATTTCGCGGCTCATTTCGGCGCCCACCCGGTCATGCTCATAAAAATGGATTTTCCCATCTTCCCGGCTGAATGTGGGCGGTTTTCCGACATCATGCAGGAGCGCGCTCAAGGCCAGCGTCGTTGTAGAATTTTCCAGTTTATCCAGAAGCATTTTCGTGTGCACAAACACGTCCCCCTCAGGGTGATATTCGGGGGATTGCTCGCAGCCCTTCATGGCTTCCACTTCGGGCAGGACTTCCTTTAAAAGTCCGCTTTCCGAAAGAAGGTCCAGACCCAGTCCCGCATGCGGCCGTGTCAAAATCTTGACCAGCTCATCCCGGATGCGCTCGCTGCTCACTTGCTTGATTTCAGGGGACATTTTTTTGAGGGTGCGCCAGGTTTCATCCTCAATTTGAAAAGCGAGGGTGCTTGCAAACCGGACCGCGCGAAGGAGGCGGAGTTTGTCTTCGGAAAACCGCTCCTCAGGCGTACCGATGGTGCGGATTAATTTCCGGTGGATATCATCAACTCCACCCACATAATCGATGATTTTATCTTTCAGGGGGTCATAAAAAAGTCCATTCACGGTAAAGTCGCGGCGCTTGGCATCTTCCTCCGGATCGGACATTTTAACCCAGGCCGGATGTCTCCCGTCCTGGTAGCCGCCTTCCTTCCGGAAAGTGGCGATTTCAAACGGTTCGCCTTCCACAATGGCGAGAATGACGCCAAATTGCTTTCCCACCGGCACGGTTTTCTCAAAAAGTTTTTCCACTTCCTCGGGCGAAGCTGAAGTGGCCACATCATAGTCCTTGGCCGGGACATCAAGAATCCGGTCGCGCACGCAGCCGCCGGCAAAATAGGCCGTGTGCCCTTTTTTTTGAAGCGTTTTGACGAGTTGTGTGGCCAGTTTCTGCTTGCGTGATTCCATGACAGTTTGTTTAATAGCGGACGGAAAAGGTTTGAAATTCGCCCCGGTATTCCTGTCTCTCCACCGTAATACCAGTTATTTTAGCACTGCTCGGCCCGGCATGGCACCAGTTCACAAAAGCCTCCACTTGCTCGGTGCTGCCCTCGACCATGGCCTCCACACGGCCGTCCGGGAGATTCTGGACCCACCCGGTTAATTTGAGCTGGGCCGCCTGATCCCTGGCATGAGCCCGGAAAAAGACCCCCTGCACCATGCCCTCAATCAGCACACGCACGCGTACATTGACCGCATGGGATTGATTCATAAGCAGTTCTATTATACAAAAAATTCAGCTGTTTTCAGATTTTATAAACAACATCGTGGGGCCGGACCCGGGCCTTGACCTGAAGGCCGACTTCTTTTCCGCGGGCGGCAGTCTGGACGGTCTTGTGATCAATTTGGAGGGAGTCGACTTTCTGCTTGAAATTGGTGGTGTGGCCTTGAAAAGCCAGGGAATCGCCGACTTCGATTTTTCCCTTTTTAATTTTCAGCACTGCTACCTTGGGCTTTGAAAAATAATGCGTCACCACCCCAATCTCTTCGCCCTGAACGGATTCGGGGGATTTGTTGAAAAATTTTTTAAACCAATCGAATATCATAGGGTTAGCGCTCGCCTCCCCGGATCGCCAGGGATTTTTCGATTTCCTGAATCAGAAATTCAGAATTAAACGGCTTGCTGATATATTTTTCTGCATACAAGCGTATTCCCTGCTCCACATCCTGCGTGGTTGACTTGACGGTGAGCATGATAATGGGAATATCCATGGTCTTGTTACTTTTTTTGAGCCGTTTGAGCACTTCGAATCCGTCCATTTTGGGCATCATCACATCCAGAACGATCAGGTCTGGCAGCATGGCTTCGGCCTGTTCGATGGCTTTTTTCCCATCCGAGGCCTTGTAGATAATATAACCCTCTGCGACAAGAAGATCCTCCAACGTTCGTAAAATATGCGGTTCGTCATCCACAATCAAAACGCGTTTTCCTAATTTGGGCGAAGGGGTTTCCATGGGATTACCTCACATCGGGAAGATTGGGTCCATCCTTAGGGAGGGTAAAATGAAACACCGTCCCCTTCTGGACATGGCTTTGAACTGTAATTTTTCCACCGTGCATTTCCACAAGTTTTTTCACAATTGCAAGGCCCAGGCCGATGCCCTGAGATCCTGGACCATTTTCTCGGTGAAACTGGGTAAATTGCGTAAAAATTTTATCCAAATTTTCAGGCGCAATGCCCATGCCCGTGTCCTTCACCGTCACCTTGACATAAGCCATACTGTCTTCGGCTTCAAGTTCAATTTTACCGCCATCGGGCGTAAATTTCACTGCATTTTCAATTAAATTAGTTAAGATTTCCTCGAGCCGGTCCTTGTCCGCCGGCACTGGGGCGATAGGAGCCTGTGCATTCTGCCGCAGCGTAATATTTTTTTCAACAGTGATGGGCTGCAGAACTCTTACGACTTTGGTAATAACGGCCTGGATATCGACAGGCTCTTTTTTTAGCGCAATTTTTCCGGCCTCAAGCTTTGAAAAATTTAAAATATCCTGCAGAATTACTTCTAACCTATCGGCATCTTCCTGAATAAGCTGAGCGTATTCCTTTTTTGGGGGATCCAACGCGCCCGCTACACCGTGAAGCAGATTATAGACGAGGGATTTGATGCAGGTGAGCGGAGTCAGGAGTTCGTGGGAAACGGTCACGAGAAATTCCGTTTTCAGCTTATCGAGTTCCTTAAGCTGGAGATACGAGCGATGCAGTTTTTCAATCAGGGAGGCCTGTTTTTCAATCAAAAGCTTGTTTCGTTCAAGCAGCATTCTTTTCTCGCAGGCCTTGGCCACCGAGCTGACCACATGATCCAGCTCAAAAGGGATGGGGATCAAATCGTAAATTCCATACGCGATAGTCTGCCGCGCCATCTCAAGATCCGAGAGACTGGCTAAAACAATGACGGCGACATCCGGATCCAGGCGCTTGAGTTCAAAGAGAAATTCCATTCCCTCTCCGGTTTTAAAGCGGATATTTGTGATGACAAGATCCGAGGGGTTTTGACTGTATAAGTAAAGACCGGATTGCGGATTCAGCGCCTGGGAAACGCGGTACCCCCTACGTTGCAGGGCTTCGGTGAATAAAGACTGAATGACAGGGTTCTCCTCAACAATCAGCAGTGATTCCCCGTGAGCGTTCATGGTCTCATACTTGGCGTTATTTCTAACAGGCCTTCACGCAGACTCAGGACTTGTCGTTTTTTTGTGAAATCCCCATGCAAATCCCGAGAAGGAGGAGGGTCTGGGTAAATTCCATGAGCCCGCGAGTTGAAAACTGGAATCCGTCCGGAAGGCGGGTGACTAAAGACACGACGAAAAGGGCCAGCCCCGCCCATGCACACAGTTTAGGAATATGATTCACAGGTCACCTCTCTTGTTTGGAATTCAGGACCGGTAAAAGAAAATCCAAAGATAGGACGCGCACACATGCCTGAGAATATGAACCGCCGCATATCCCAGCGCCAGCCCAAGGACAAAGGTTGGTTTTGGTTTCATAGTAAGGCCTCATCTTCCTCTGTTTTATCGAGTTTAATCGCGTCACACACGGAAAATTTGTCCTGGATACGTTCAAATTGCCGGCCCGCACGCTCAAAGGTCGACACGGCATTCTTTAGATGAACGCCCATACGGCGAAACTCCTCGTCAAACTTGGCCAGATCTCCAGTAAGACGCTGGATATTGGCGAGAATTTCTTTGGCATTGGATTCCACTTTAAGCCCCTGCAAACCCCTGGCAATCGAGGATAAATACACATAAAGCGTGTTGGGCGATACGGGGATCACTTTTTTGGACTGCGCATAGTCGGACAGGGATTTGGCCTCGGCCAAGTCGTCATCGCGGATAATGGTTTCGTAGTACACATTCTCAGCCGGAATGTACATCAGTGCAAAGTCCATGGTGCCTTCATCCGGCACCACATATTTTTCCGAGATCTGGTCCATGTGCCGACGCACATCCTTGTAAAATTCCTTACGAAAGGCCTTTTTTTCCGGCTCCGACGGCGCGGAAATAAATTTTCTAAAATTTTCCAGCGGGAATTTGGCGTCAATGGGAACCATGCCCTGAGCGAGTTTCACCACCGCGTCCACCCGTTCCCCGTTTTTAAAGGGAAATTGTAGCTCATAATGCTCCGGCCCCAAAACCTGCTCCAGCAGTTCTCCAAGGAAGAGTTCCCCCCATCCGCCGCGGACTTTGGGCGCCTGAAAGATTCCCTGCAGATTTCCGACTTCTTTTCCCAGGGCACTCCCTAGATCCAGAATACGTCGATTGGCTTCTTCAAGCTGGCCCAACCGATTTTGAACCTCGCCCACTAGATGCGCGGCTCCTTCCAGCCTTTCGCCGACCGTATGCTGGGATTGTTGAACCATATTTCCCTGATGGCGCAGTTCCTGCTGCACCTGGCCTAACGAGGTGTTTAATTCCTGATGAATCAAAGCGGTTTGATCGCGAAGACGTTTTTCAAGAACGCTGATAAAATGCATGAGATAAAAAAGAACCCCACTGCAGACCACAAGCGAAAGCATGGCAAGAAAAATTTGAGTCGTCATAACATATTGGCCTAATTTGAATTAGGAAGATTATACCGATTTCGAGTAGCCTTTTCAACGGATTTTTTCGGGCTTAATGCTGAAGTTTGACATTAGAGGTGGTTCGGGTTATATTGCGAAAATAAATGGGTGAGGAAATGGATCAGATTGATTTTGAAATCCGCTTTTTTGAAAAACTTCTTGCGGGCAAAATGGATTTTGTGGAAGCCATGATCCCGCTTGCAGATGCTTACACGAAACGAGGCCTTTACGACAAGGGATACCAGATCGACCTCGAACTGGCCCGGCTCAGACCCGGGGATGAAAGCATTTTCTATAATCTGGCTTGCAGCGAAGCGCTGCTGGGGAAACGCGACGAGGCCCTTAAAAGCTTGCGACGGGCTGTGGAATTGGGCTATATGGATTTAGTTCACATCCTTAAAGACAAGGACCTTGCTTCCCTCCAGAACGAACCTGCCTTCCTTGAGATCGTTGATATTCTCAAAAAGCGGTTGCGCCGGCTTTAAATTAAATTCAGATTACTGTCTTCAATATGCAGACTGCCGTCCGCGGTGATCACGATCTTGTTCCGGGTCCGTCGTTCTATTTCCCGGATAGTCCGTGCATCGTGATGCAGGAGGCGCTCGGCCACGGAAGGATGGGCGGTGACCTGCAGGGTTTTATCGCTGGCATTGAGAAGCGTTTTTCTGATCTCCTTGATGACGCCGATGGAGACTGTGGTGGCAGATTTGACCACGCCCTTGCCTTCACAATAGGAACAGGAATCGTAATAGGCGCTCTCCAGAGACGGCCGGACTCTTTGCCGCGTCATTTCCACCAGGCCAAGTTCCGAAAGGGATAAGATATTGGTTCTGGCGCGGTCGCGTCGTACTGATTCACGGAAGGTGCGGATGACGTTTCTCCGGTGTTCTTCCCTTTCCATGTCGATAAAATCAACAATGATGATACCGCCCATGTCCCGGAGCCGCATCTGGCGGGCGATCTCCTGCGCCGCCTCGCAGTTGGTCCGGAAGGCGGTTTCCTCCAGATTGTTGCGGCCCGCATACTTGCCGGTGTTGACGTCAATGGAAACCAGGCCCTCGGTTTGCTCGATCACAATATAGCCGCCGCATTTCAAATAAACATTTTTCTGATAGGCCTTCTCGATTTCCTTTTCAATATTGTACTTTTCGAATAACGGGGTTTTGCCGCGGTAAAATTCAAGATTGAAATGCACATCGGAAAGATAAATCCGCAGGAACCGGCGCACCTTGTGAAAAAGATCCACGTGATCCACCACAATACGCCCCGTGTCCTCGGTTAAAAAATCGCGGATGGTGCGTTCAATAAGGTCCAGCTCGCGATGAATGAGATTCGGGGCACGTTTTTTGTGAATACTCCCTTTGATTTGTTTCCATTGATTCACAAGGTAGCGGATATCGCGGACAAATTCCTTTTTGCTCTTTCCTTCGGCCGCGGTGCGTACGATAAACCCCGCATCCTGGGGCAGTTCGATTTCCGAGAACATCTGGCGCAGCCGGTCTCTTTCCTTCCGGTCATCAATGCGCCTGGAAATTCCGATTTTATTGTCGCCGGGCATCAGGACCAAGTAGCGGGCCGGAATGGTAAATTTGGTGGTGAGCCGGGGGCCTTTGGTGCGTATCGGCTCCTTCACGACCTGCACCACGATTTCCTGCCCAATTTTGAGAATGTCCTGAATTTTAACGTCCGTGTTGCGTACCTGTTTGTCATCCGCCTCTTCAAATGAGGCGGTTTCTTCATCCAGGGGGGATTTTAACGCGTCGGCCACATAAAGAAAGCCGTCGCGCCTTGTCCCTAAATCAATGAAGGAAGCACCAATGCCCGGCACCAGGGATTTGACCCTCCCCTTGTAGATATTGCCCAGCATGCGTTCATTATCCGTGCGTTCGACATAAAATTCTTCCAGAGCGCCATTTTCGAGAATAGCCACGCGCATTTCATTGGCTTCCTGGCTCATCAGGATTTCTTTAGATGCCGGCGTGGAAGAAGGGACTCCCTCCTCGGGCTTGGGATGAGGGCCAGACGGCTTAAACAGACGATTGAAAATCATGGGGTCTCCTATTCGTTTTAGGTGGGATAGAGAAATTCAACGAGATAGGGGAACCAGATATGAACTAATCTAAGTTCTTGGATCTCGAACTAAAATGCGATTGGAATCAGGTTTATTTTTGAAACTGCCCCTGGGGCTGTCCCTGGGAATCCACAACCGAGACAGTCACAAAAAACAGAGTTTCAACTTTATTATTTCCGGAACCGCCTGTCTGCCGTTTTGAACGGAAGATTTTGCCAATGCCCGGAATATCTCCCAAAAAGGGAATCTTATCCTCGGAGGTGGTTGACGCATCTGTCAAAAGCCCTCCGATCGCAATCGTTTCTCCATCCCTGATTAAAACTTGCGTAGACGCCGTGGTGATCGTGAAACGAGGAGCGGAAAGAGTGGCCGAAACGGCCTGATACCCGACAAAAGAACTAACCTCGGGTTTCAGATCCACGAGAATCTCATCCGCCGAATTGATATGCGGGGTCACGTTCATCACCACGCCGACATCGCGCAGGGTGAACCCCGTCACTTCAAAACTTCCGCTGGTTTCATTTCTCTCAAAGGTCGGAATACCTATTTGTTCTCCGACCTGCACCTTGGCTGTCTGGTTATTCAAAACTACAATTCTTGGATTTGATACAATCTTCGTGTTTGTTCTATTTTTAATAAGGTTTAAGACCGCTGACATTTGGCTAAAATCCAAACGCCCAAATTTAAAATCGCCATTTGAAGTCGCAGCAGTGGGCTGCGGAAAATCTCTTGCATCAAAAGGATTCGCAGTCACTGCCGCTGTCGTGCCGGATGCTGTGGCGATCGTACTGGTGACGGGAGGAAAATACTCCTGCAAAGCGCCTCCAAGTCCAGCCGCTCTATGCTTGGTGTTGGAAGCTGGAAAAGGAAAGGTCGTGGGCCGGTAAGGGCCTGCGGTCAAGCCTCCGGCAAGCTGCCAGTCAATGCCCAAATTCTCTGTTTTTCCCAATTCGGTTCTGACTATCCGCGCATCAACATAGGCCTGGGGTGTGGCCTTGTCAAGGCGCTTGATGACCTGGGCAATTTTGGTAATACTTGAAGCCACATCCGTCACAATAATGGTATTGGTCCTTCCAAAGGCTTTCACCTTTCCACGTTCCGAGATAATCTCTGAAATGGATTCCTGCACCTCATCCGCCGTGATATAATTTAGCACAAATGTCTCAGTAGATAAATCTTCTTGTTCAACTCTTTCCCGGGTCGTCACGCGGATAATGTTGCCATCTCTTTCGTACACATACCCGTAAGTGCGCAACACAACCTCGAGGGCTCTATCCCATGGGACGTCGCTCAGACGAATCGTGACCGTACCCTGCACCTCGGGACCTGCGACAATATTGACCCCGCTTTTCAAGCTGAGAATTCGCAAGACATTATTAATGTCCGCATCTTTAAAATCCAGGGTTACATTGGTGCTTGATTCCATTCCGGAGCTGACTGGAGCCGGTTCTGCAGCTTTCAATTGGCCTGCAAGCATGAAAAGTCCAACGATCGCTAAAGCAGAGATTTTGACTAAGGACTGATTTTTCATGGAAATCCTTTCCTGTTTATAATAACTTCTGTCATTATATATCGTTAGGCTATCCAAAAGCTTGAGATTTTTTTAATGCCACTTAGGATTCATCGCCGGTTTTGAGAGGAAGCCATAGGGCTCCCTCTTTTTTCGAAATCAAAACCCTGTTCTTCTCAATTTTTGAAACCTTATAAGAACCCACACTATCCCCTTCTTTTAGCACGACCCCATTGATCACCACCAGCGACCCCTGAGCAGGATCAAAAATAATCCCCTCCACCCGAAGATCCTGCGTACTCACGCCGTTTTTACTGTTGCCGCCTTCCGCCCACTGCAGAAAAGGATCCCGTCTTCCTTTTGCATCGTAGACAAAAGTTTTTTGGGACTCGGCCAGCCCGACAGGAAGATGGAAATGGGTCATCAATAATAAGAAGAAAAATATTTTAAACAGTTTAGCCATCACGGAGTCCCTTGAGGTCTCAAATAAACTTTTAAGGTCAATTTGATTTCATGTCCGGCCTCCGGTTTGGCTGCGCCAAGAATGGAAAGTCGTTTCACATGGATGAATTTTGAATAACTACGTAAATCACTTAAAAATTTTCCCAGCGCATGATAGCCGCCGGTCAAGTCGACTTCAAATTCCTGATCGCTATAAGGCGGAAGCGGCGGCGGTAAAAGCGCTCCGGACTGGGGCGGCCCGGCGGCCGGAGGCGGTGCGGGCGCCCTGGGCGGCGGAAGCTGGGCACCGGCTTTTTCATTTTCCTTGAGCGGCTTGGATGCGGTCATTTGCAGATTGTTTTGCTTGGCGAGTTCCGACACCGTGCTGAGCATTTGGGCCAGCTCTTCCTCGGTAAAAAACCGTTCTTCCTGCACGAGAATCTCGCCCACAATGTTGTCCCGGGATGATTGGGCTTTACGCGCGTCCGTTAGCTTCAATCGCGCATTTTGCAGCTGGCTTTTTTTTTGCTTCAACTGTCCCTTGAGATATTCAAACCGGGCGCATGAGGGTATGAGAGCCACGGTCAGAAACAGCAAGACCGCGCCATACCGGGCCGCAAGATTTATGAGGAGCTTTCTATCGAGAGACTTTAGGAAATCGAGCCCGGGCAGTTTGGTCATGACTTTTTTCGAAACTCCACAATGAATTCGGTTAATTTCCGGGTTTCCGAGTCGCGCCGCTGCGTGAAAGTTTCCGCGCGGAAAAACGAGGCGGTCTTGACGGACGCTTTTTGAGCCGTAAAATCTTCAAGTTCCTTCTTGGTCTGGGTTGTAAAATCTCCGATCAGACTCACGGAGGAGCGGTTGTTATAGGGTTGCGCCAGTCCCTCCAGACGCACCACCAGTTCCGGAAATTCCGAAAAGGTAAGGGCCGTGAGCCACACCCCGCGCGGAAGCGCAGTGCTGATATTGTCCATCACCCGGTCCCACTCAAGATCAGGGTTGGTGATTTTATCGAGAAACGCTTTTTTGGGAAGAAATTGCTGGTTCATTTCCTTGAGAAATTTGTCCGCCTGATTCAGTTCCGGCGTCAGGGCGTTCAACTCAGTCTCCACACCCGTAAGGGTGCGGCTGAGGTTCCGCGCGTGATAAAAAATAAATCCCCAGAGAAAAACCATCACGACCAGCAAAATCACAGAAATCTCCTTAAAGGGGACCGGAAAGCTTGCTTTTTTCTCAATGTATTCTTCAGGGAGCAGATTGATCAGGATCATGGCTATTCTGTCCTCAGGGCCAAGCCGATGCTTATGGGGAGTAAGTGCCGGTACCTTTCCAACTCCTCTCGGGAAACTTCCCCGCTGACCTCAATATTCTTAAGACAGTCCCAAAGCTCGAGCTCGATTTCAAGCACCTTGGAAAGCTCGGCCTGAAATTCGGTCAGGGCGCAAAGCTCACCGCTCAGATAAATTTTTTGAGGATTCTCGGCCTTGGGATTGTTATGCGCAAAATAGTTCAGGGAAAGCCGGATCTGGGAGACAAGGGGTTCCACGGCTTCCGCAAAAAGTTCGGAATACGAACTCACGCTGTTTTGCAATTCTGAGTCTGTTTCAGGGGTACTTTGCAACCCACCCCTTTTTTTGAACATCTCAAGAATATCCAGGCTCCCCAGGGATATCTCCCGGATAAAAGCAGGTTCCTTGCCGGAAAGCACCATGAGTGAGCAAGTCTCGGACCCGATATCAAGCAGCACGGACGCGCCTTTCCGGGCATCCGGGTAGGCATGGCTGAAAGCATTGAAACAGGCAAAAGTATGGATGTCGATCACGCGAATCTGAAGATGGGTCTTGCGAAACGATTCGATGATAGAGGAGATCTCGGTTTTTTTGGCGGCTACGAGAATTACTTTCATCGTTTTCTTATCCTGGCTGTCATCCCCCAGAATATGAAAATCGGCAATGACATCCCCGCCTTCAAAGGGAATGTATTTTTCAATTTCATACTGCATGGCGGCCTTGAGTTCCCGCAGCGTCATTTTGGGAAATTGAATGAAGCGCGTTAACACCACAGGACCGGACAATGCGATGTTTACCATGGTGGAGGAAAAATGGCCCTTGGACAGAAGAGATTCCAGCGCGACGGCAGCGAGGGTGGCAGGTCCCCAGGACACGGACTTATTCCCTGTTTCCGTGGTCTGCGCGGCCCGGGATTCCGCGAGATTGCCCTGTTCCGAAGCCAGACGCGTCAAGATGTAACGGCCGCCCGTATTTTTTTGAAGCTCCGTGGCAAACATGCGGGCATGATTGAAATCCAGCCCGATGGTACTTTCCCTGGGTTTGGAGGGGGTTAGAAAGTTCAGAATATCGGTTGAGGGCATTTTAAAATCAAGTTTTTTCATTTCTTACAAATTAACGTATATCTTATGACGAGTCTTTAGCCTTCTCTTTTTGAGCCATCCGCCCGGCTATGAGAGTGGCGTTCTTCCGGAGTTCCACATTTTCCTTCGGATCATTCAGAATTTTGTGAGTCTGTTCGTTGACGAAATCGTTGTCTTGAAGGTCTTCCAGCCAGAATAACGCATTCATCCGGAAGCCGGGTGTTTCCGATTTGGAGGAAGCGAACTCCCGCAACCGGTTCAGTTTGGATGGATCCTGAGAATCACGGGCATACCTTCCGAGCAGATATTGCCGGATTGCGGGATCTTCCCCGGGATCGGCTAAAATTTTACCAAATTTTTCCGGCCAGGGCCCGCTTTTTCCATCAAAAAGGCCTTCTAGAGCGATTCTTCTGGCAACGGGATCTGCTTCCCGGGTTTCCAGGAGGTCTTGAAACAAGGTCTTGGCGCGGATGGAGTTCAATTCGAAAAGCTGGTGGGCGGCCTCATATTTAATGGGTAAGTTGTCTTCCGGATCCTTGATGATCGAGACAAGGAGAGCAAAGGTACGGTCCGGATCTAAACCCGCCATTTCATGCATATCCTGGAGGCGGAGTTCGTAAGCGCGGGTTCGATTCATCAAAGACTGCTGCTTGGCATCAAAATCTCGGCTACCTGCCTCGGCAGAAAATAAAACAGACGCGGCTAGCAAGTGGCATACGAGCCATCCGCCCAAGAATAAGTGAACCCTATAAGAGATCATTCCGGACATCTTCCCAGGAGCTGACGGTGTACCGGGCTATCGGCAAATTGCTCATAGTCTGAGAACTGTAGTTGACTTGTCCTGAACCATTTCCCAGGGTCACGCCGCCTGTTTTCATTCCCACTACGGTGCCAAGCAGACTGGCATCGCCGTTGATATGAATCAAATCGTCCGTGATGATCAGGCCTTTGAAATTGCCGTGAATATTTTGCAACACCGCGGTCCCGTCTGCATTATGACAAATCAAAACGCCGGAGCTGCCATTGAAATCCACACTGTTCCAACTCGTGGTCAGATAAATAATTTGGTTGCTGAAAGGAGTCGCAGGCGGCGTACTGGTCTTGTAGGCATCCAAAGAGCCATCCGGGACTCCTAAAATACCTTCGGGCGTAGAAGGTAATGCAGGGGCATTGAGCTGGTAAGAGCCGGGAGACGCTGGATTAGCCGGTGCTAGACCATTGCCTCCCACCTTAGAACTTCCTCCCTGCATAAACGTATTCGTAGAAGTGGCAATACCCGGCAATCCCGGGGCGCCGGTCAGATTTCCATTCGAGTCGTGATCGCGGCCGTCCACCGTCACATTTCCATTGGTCGAGGCAACCCCGCTGATCGCCACAGCAGCCGTGGCGGTATAGGCCGGAGATCGTTTTACGACCACTCGTACCGTGCGGGAATAATTGGTACCGCTGATAGTCACAGTACCCGTGGAAGTGAGCGTTTCATTGCTGGCGCCCGTGCATGGCGCGCAGGTGACCTGATAACTTCCCTGATACGACACTGCATTCAAGGTGCCGGATATATTCTGCGTGAGAATCCCCTTGGAAAGCTGTACGATTCCTTGATCCACGCCGGCCTCTGCCATATAAAAGGACTGATGGAGATATTCATTTCTGAGCGAGGCAGAAAAATCGGCAGAGGCAAAGGCATAAAAAGCCCCAACCCCGATTGTAAGAACGGTAACAAGAAGTAAAAACGAAATCATGATAACTCCCTGTTGGCCTGGTTTCATCAATCATCACTCCTTTACGGATTACGCAAAATAATCTGCGTGACCGCTGAATGGGTCAAGGTTCTTTTCAGCGTGGCACGCTGCCCCGTGATCCTTACCTGCACCGTGCGCGGGGCCGTGACCGGGTCGACTGGATATATGAAGTCGAGCGCGCTGACACTATGTCCGATTGCCGCGGCTTGTCCATTCACGGTACGGAGAACCGTGGAATCCGGCCCCAGGCCATAGGATACTGAGGTCCACCCGGTGATAACGCCTCCCTGCACGGTTGCGGGGATTTCGAAAGAAATACTATTGGAGTTTACCGTCAGCGGGATTGGGCTCGAAGGACTCGATTCCCGAAGCTCTTCGCTCATGATATCCAGCGTTTTTCGAAGATCGGACTGAAGGGTGAGCTCATGATAGTTCCAGTTAAGGGCTTCTTGAGCGCTGTCGAATACTCCGGCTGCCGCAATGGTAAGCAACGAAAAGGCGGATACCGTCACCATAAGCTCAAGCAAACTGTAACCCCTTGGTTCCAGCACGCTCGCTGGAGCTTGAAGCTCCAGTCTTCGCAGACTGTATCCCTTTTTTCCGTACTTGTGCATTGAATTCTCCTATCAAGTCCTGTCCGTCATAAGCGTAATCACTCGATAAGAATAATTTCGCTGCTTATGAAGCCAATTGACCGTCAGGGTCACCTGGACAGGGATATTTGCCGGATTTGAAAAGCTCGCTTGGATACTTTCCTGATTCAGGGAAATTTCATTGGTACTTTTGGCATTAACGACATTCGTGAGAGCCCAAGCGGTCCAGTCGGTGTTTTGCAAAATAGCTAGCGAGGAGTTGGCTGTGTTTCGCATAGCCTCCAGGGTCCGGCCGGCATCCGTTACCGCCACTATTTTTTCCCTGGATAATTCACCCATATCCGAAATATTAAGAATCCCGAAGGCGGTTGAAAGAATGGCAATAACAAGCACCATGGCGGCTATTAATAATTCCACCATGGTGAATGCCTTTCGTTGCCCCCAGAATTTAATTGCCCGCATGGGATTTCTCCTTAAAAAAAAACAGGCCTATTCTTTTCGAATAGGCCTCTGCTCATTACTAAGTATGCCCGGTTTTAGGCCGGAAAGCAAATAGGGGGGCGGAGACAAAAAACCCCGTATTGCGCCGGAGGCGCAATACGGGGTTGGGGTGAAACTTGAAAAAACGAATTACCCTTCGATCGGATTTCCGGCTGCGTTCGTAAAGCGAATCACGCCAGTCTGGTCCACAAAGAAGGTGTTAACACCTGTCACGTTCGCTGTCACCGGAGTCGCGGTAACAGTATACTGGTTAGCATTAGCCAGCGCATACGTAAAAACATATCCCTGCTTTGTACCCGCTCCAAGCGTTCCATCAATGTAAGCAGGGTTGGCACCGGAAAGAGCCGCCAAGTTGGCCGGATATGTCGGCGGGTTCTGCGCCGCTCTGAAACTCTCGCAAGCTGAAGAAAGCGTTCTCAAAGCGCCTTTTGAAGCCGCTTCGTTGGAATTAACACGCGCTCTCAGCAAGTTGGGAATGGCTATTGCTGCCAGAAGTCCTATGATCGCTACAACGATCATAATTTCAACGAGCGTAAATCCTTTTTTGCTTTGCAGTTTCATAAACATGTTAGTTTTTCTCCTCTAGGTTTAATTCCCTCGCTGCACCTTAGTATGATACAAAATCGATGCCAATTTTATAAAATATTATAAGTCATTTAAAATAAAAGGGTTGTGAAATAATCCCTGTTCCAGCTTGCTCCCAATCTGTAAAAATAGGGGGGAAATGTAAAAAATTTTTGCATTTATCCCTTTGGGCAGATTATAACGGACTGATACGGACAAACTTTAGTCTCGTTTTCTCATCGATTTGGCAAATCGATGAGAAAACCACTTTGCCCTTCTATCTTTGGGGCAAAGTTTTGCACACTTCATTTTTTGCAGTGTGCAAAAGGCAACCCCTGCGTCGCAAACCACTCAACCTATTTGCTCCGCAGCTCTTCGAGCGCTATTTCTCATAGTGATGAGAAATGCGGGGTAGAAATCAAATCCCTACCCATGGTCAAGGGACAGCTCAGCTCCGCTTCGCCGCCACCCGCCCCGGCATCAAACCTCGGGCGGGTACTGCTCCAGATGCCTCCGCCAAGGCGGAGGCATCTTCCGCTGTCAAGAATAAGGAAAGGCATCCGATGCATAGGACACGTTTATGAATATGCAGAAGGAAAATATCGAAACCTCTCATCCTTCGAGACTTGTCCTCCTGGGTGTCCTGGTGTTTTCATGCGCGGTGGTTCTCTATTGGCCGGTCTCGAAATTTAGTTTCACCAATTGGGATGACGGTATGTACATCACGGACAACCCCCTGATTCAGGTTTTAAGTCTGGACCGGATATTCCGGATATTCTCTAGCCTGGCATTTGCCAATTATCATCCCATTACCTTGATGAGTTTTGCGCTTCAATACGCTGCGTTCGGCCAGAATCCTTCGGGCTATCACTTGATGAATGTTTTTCTGCATGCGGTCAACGGTGTCCTAGTTTTGATTCTTATGAATCGGGTCATCCGCTCAGCCGAAGCGGCTTTTCTTACCGCCTTGGCCTTTGTTATGCACCCTCTCCAGGTGGAATCCGTGGCCTGGATAAGTTCCCACAAGACCCTGCTCTCTGCTTTTTTTAGTCTCTTGACGTTGCTGAGTTATCACACCTACCTGCAAAATAGATCTGCCCGCATCTACTGGGTCAGTCTTTTCGCATTCGTTTTGGCGGTTTTTTCCAAGCCGACGGCCATGACTTTGCCTCTGCTCCTTTATCCTTTAGACCGGTTGCAAAGAAATGAGACGGGATCAAAATCGATCAAGCCCGTCCTTCCCTTTTTCGGTTTTTCTTTTCTGGCCGCGGCCTTGGTGTTGGTGGGACATTTGCGTGAAAAAGCCATTGCCCCTTTAGCCGGGGGAAGCGTCTGTAATCACAGCGTGGTACCCTTCTGGACACTTTTTGTTTATATCAGAAAAATATTTCTTCCTACGGACCTCCTGCCACAATACCCTCTGCTTCAAAATGCCGGCTGGACTTATCCCCAGTATCAGCTACCGGCTCTGATCACGATTCTGGTGATGATGTGGGCCTGGGCGGGTTGCCGCCGCTGGAAAACATTTTCAATCCTGACGTATGTTTATGTGGCATTGCTTTTACCCACGTTAAATTTTCTCCCCTTAAGCGCTCCTTTGGCCGATCGGTATATGTATTTGCCAATTCTTGCCCCTCTCCTTCTGTGCAATTTTGGCATTACTTTTTTCTGCAGCCGGTGGAAAAACGCTATGGGCCGGACCTTTTCAGGTGTGGTGCTTGGGGCACTTTTAGTCCTCATGGGAAATATGACAAGAACCCAAATGGAGCTGTGGCGGGACTCGGAAACCTTGTGGAAATCCGTGATCAAAAAAGTTCCTGCTCATGCGATGGCGCGTGCAAAGCTGGGGGAATATTACTACGAGAAAGGAGATCTCGACAGGGCGATTAAGCTTACAGTCCAGGGGATTTCCTTGGGCCTTGGTAATCCTGTTTTTGCCAAGAATCTCGTCGCCATGTATATCCGTAAAGGTGAATATGACCGCGCCCGCGAAAGCGCTTTGAATTTTCTCCAGCAAACTCCCAATGACGAGCGTTTTTATATGCAGTTGGGAATCATCGCGGCGCGGACAGATCATGAGCAGGCTGAAGAGTACTATAAAAAAGCAACGGAGATCAATCCTAAGAATGCTTTTGCTTGGTATGAACTGGGAAAGTTCTACCTCCAGTACCGGAGTGATGCAAAAACAGCCTATCCCTGCATTCTGAAAAGCATCACGCTCGAGCCCTATAGGGCCGATTTTCACATTGCACTGGCTGATTGTTTCGGCCGGGTGGGCGATTTGAATCATGCCATCGTCACCCTTCAATACGCATTGACTCTTGATAAAAATTCCGGGGATGCCTGGTTCAATCTGGCAAGATTGCTACAGCTTGTGGGACAAAACGAGGCCTCCCTCCAGGCTTTCAAAAAAGCTTACGAGCTCAATCCTTCCCTCCTCCAAAAGCAGGCCGACTCCATACCTAAATAGAGACGATTATTCGAGCTGATATTTTTTGATTTTATACTGCAGACTCTGGCGGCTGATCTGAAGCCGTTTCGCAGCCCGAAACTTGTTGCCGTCCGTTTCTTTGAGCACACTCTCAATCAAACGTTTCTCGAAATTTTCGGTTTCGGTTTTCAGATTACGGCCTCCGGCGGGCGATAAAGCCTCCTGAGAGGGCGTAACAAATTCCCCGGAGGCTATTTTCCGGATTTGCTCCAACCGGATTTTTCCGTTGTCGGCAAACATGATGGCGCGTTCCACGGCATTCTCAAGCTCGCGGATATTTCCTGCCCAGTGGCAGGAGGAGGTCATGCAGTCCAGGGCCTGTTCCTCGATTTCCATGGCCTGCGGCAGGCCGTGTTTTTGGCTGTAAAAGGCCAGAAAATGTTTTACAAGAACGGGAATATCCTCACGCCGCTCCCGGAGCGGAGGCAGATGGATGGGTACGACATTCAGGCGGTAAAATAAATCTTCGCGGAATAATCCTTTCTGGACCTGAGTTTTGAGGTCCTTGCTCGTGGCGGCAAGGATCCGAATATCCACCTTGATATCCTGCAGCCCTCCTACATGCCGTATCTCCCTTTCCTGCAGCACCCGCAGCAACTTGGCCTGCACTTGCATGGAAATTTCACCAATCTCGTCAAAAAAGAAAGTTCCTTCATGGGCAAGCTCCAGCAGCCCCATCTTGCTCGCCATGGCGCCGGTGAAAGATCCCTTCTCGTATCCAAAAAGTTCACTTTCGAGAAGACTTTCAGGAAGAGCGGCACAGTTGATACTCACAAAAGGTTTGCCCCTTCGTTTTGAATTGTAGTGAACGGAACGCGCCACCAGTTCCTTTCCGGTTCCACTCTCACCCGTAATCAAAACCGTGGCCTCGGTCTCCGCGACCCGCTGAATCAGGGTGTGAATCTCCGTCATTTTTACGGAGGCACCAATCAAATTTCTGAAATCATAACGTTTCTCAAAAGCTTCCATTCCTGCTCCGTCATGAACAATCCGCTTGCTGGACAGGGCCCGCTTCACCACGGAGCATAGCTCCTCGATTTGGAACGGCTTGACCAGATAGTCGCTGGCCCCGCCGCGTATGGCAGAAATGGCCGTGTCCAGAGAGGCGTGGGCGGTGATCACAATCACGTTGATTTCAGGATCATGGGCTTTCACCTGTTTCAAAAGCTCAATGCCATTTGTGTCCGGAAGCACAATGTCGGTGATGACAAGATCAGGCCGAATCACCGCCAACTTCTGCAGGGCTTCATGGCCTTGCATGACCGGATGAACCTCATAGCCTCTCTTTTCCAAAGCGCGCGTCAGGAATCTTAAAATGTTGGCTTCATCGTCAATTACGAGAAGGCGCGTTTTTGAGTTCTTTATCATGAGCTTTCCTTTCGCGTCGTGAAAATCATAACCGGGGCAGCGAGACAATGAAAAGACTTCCCTTTCCCGGCTGGCTCTTTACTTTGATTTTTCCGCCATGATTATGAATGATTTTATAAGCAATCGCGAGCCCGATGCCTGTTCCTCCCTTTTTATGCGAGTGGAAAGGAATAAAAAGGGCTTCCCGCTCCTGGCGATTCATTCCCAAGCCTGTGTCTTTAAAAATGATTTCGGAATGCAAGCCGGTTTCATGAATCCGCACCGCGAGCTCACCGCCCGCCGGCATGGCCTGCAAGGCGTTGTAAAGGATATTGATAAAAACCTGTTTGATCCGGTTGCGGTCCGCATAAATCCAGCAGGGCGGCTTGCCGCGATATTCGAGATGAAGGTCGATTGTTTTTCCATTTTTGAAAAACGATTCAAGCAGGACAAACACCTCGTCCAGAATTTCCTGGGCATTCAGGCGCTGAATATCCAGGGATTCGGGCCGCGCATAATCCAGTACCTTTTCAAATAAATCCTTGAGCCGCTGGGATTCCTGGACAATGGATTCCATCATTTTTTTGTTATCAGGTGATAATTTGCCTCTCAAATCCTCTTCAATCACCTCAATAGATCCGGAAATGGCCATGAGGGGATTTTTGATTTCATGCGCCATATGCATGGCCATTTCCCCGAGAAGCGCAAATTTTCCGTTCACATTCAGAGTCTGTTCCATTTTGTCGACTGCCCGCACCAGATAATCGGAAAGGAATCCGATAAGAATGAAAATGGTCACGCGGACGTAACTCATGTAGAGACAGTAAAACAAATCCCTTTCAATTCGAAAGTCTTTGGCCACGGGAGGTAAGAATCCGGCAAGAAGATGCCAATGGTCGCCCAAAATCACGCCCAGGAAGGCAAGACTGCTTGCCACGGCCACCCACACCGGCGCCCGCGCGAAAAGGACGAAACCGGCGCTGACAATGGGAAGCACATAAAGAGTGGCCAAGACGCTGTCCACCCCGCCGGTGTAGTAGACAAAAACCGTGATCGCAAGAATATCCATGGCGATTTGAAAATGGGTGAGCAATTCCAAAGAGTGTTCCGTTGTCAGCCAGAAGATGTACGCGAAGCTTAAAAGTAAAAACGCCGAGATGACGCCATAGTAAATGAGAGGAGGCATTTCAAACACAAAAGCGCCGAGGGTCAGAAAAACGGTCACCACCAGCAGCCGGGCCAAAATCAAACGTCGTAATTTCTGGATAAAAACCGGCCGTATCACATGCCCTCCTACATTTTGATGGCTTGACTTAAATTTAAAATCGGTAAAAACATGGCAATCACGATGCCTCCTATCACGATCCCCAGAAACGCAATGATAAGCGGTTCAAGAAGCGAGCTCAATCCATCAACGGCGGCATCCACCTGCGCGTCGTAAAAATCAGCAACCTTGACCAGCATCTGCTCCATCTCGCCCGTTTCCTCTCCCACCGCCACCATTCTCACCACCATGATAGGAAATATATTTTTCTTCTCGAGCGGGCCCGCAATACCTTCGCCCTCGCGGATGGAACTTTTTACATCGATGAGCGCCAGCTCAATCACCCGGTTGCCGGCGGTATTTCCCACGATTTCAAGAGCGGTGAGAATCGGAACTCCGCTCTTCACCAGCGTGGCTAGAGTTCTTGAAAACTTACTAATCGCCGATTTGAGAAACAGGGTGCCAAAAATGGGCATCCGCAGTTTGAACCGGTCCCACCAAAGCGTGCCGAGGGGCGTTTTAATAAAAGCACGAAGCACAAAAATGACGGCGCCGAGAGTACCGGCAATCACCAAAAATTGGCTGCGCAGGACATGGCTAAAATCAATCAGCATTTGTGTCGGCGCCGGCAGCTTGGCATTCAGGGACTGGAATATTTCCGCAAACTTAGGAATAATAAACACCAGCATCAGGGTGGTGATGGTGATGGCGATTCCAAACACCACAATGGGATAAATCATGGCCGATTTGATTTTTTTCTGCAAGTTACTGATTTTTTCAAGATAGGTCGCCAGGCGGTCCAGAATCTCATCCAGGGTGCCCGAAGCTTCTCCGGCGCGTACCATGCTGATAAAAAGCGGAGAAAAAACTTTTTTATGAGCCTCCAAACCCTCGGAAAAATTTTTTCCGCCCTCCACGTCCGCCTTGATCATCTGGATAATCCTGCGAAAAACAGCCTTTTCTGTCTGCTCGGAAAGAATCTCAAGACTTTGCACCAGTGGAATGCCGGCATCCACCATCGTGGCCATTTGCCGCGAGAAGACGAGGACGTCATCCAGCTTGATTTTTCCCTGCTTGCCGGTGTCCTGCTTGTGCCGGTGCCTACCGGCCTTGGCCTCCTGGACCTTGAGAATCAAATACCCCTGGCTCTTGAGCTCCTGAACCATGGCATTCATATTCGGCGCTTCCTTTTGTCCCGTGACGTTGTTGCCGCCAGAATCCTTGACCTGATAGTCAAAAACAGGCATGTTTGTCTTTACGCCTCCGATGTGATCCTGAGCACTTCTTCAAGCGTGGTCAGGCCATTTTTAAAATTTAAGAACGCATTCTCAAAAAGTGTCGTCATGCCCGCTTTTCTGGCCACTTCCTGAATTTCATCACTGGAAACCCGTTTGAGCACCATCTCCCTGATTTCTTCATTCACCCACAGCGCTTCCATGGTCCCCAGCCGTCCATAATAGCCGGTTAAATTGCAGGTTTTGCATCCCTTGCCATGATAAGGCGTGATACCTTTAAGCATGGCAATCGGAATCTTCAAACGGTCCAGGGTGGCCGGTGGAATTTCATGGGGTTCCTTGCATTTTTCGCAAATTTTGCGGCAAAGGCGTTGGGCCGTGACTAAAATTACGGAAGATGCGATGAGAAATGGTTCAATGTGCATGTCGATCATGCGCGAGAAAGCGCCGGCCGCGCTATTGGTGTGGAGAGTGCTCAACACCAGATGCCCTGTAAGGGCAGCCTTGACCGCAATGTCCGCGGTTTCCGTATCGCGGATTTCACCCACCAGAATCACATCCGGGCTTTGCCTCAAAATCGAACGAAGCCCGCTGGCAAAGGTCAAACCCACTTCGGCCTGGGCCTGGGTTTGCGAAATGCCGTCGAGTTGATATTCCACCGGATCTTCAATGGTCATGATGTTCCGGTCCGGCGTGTTCAGGGCATTCAGCACGGAATATAGACTGGTGGACTTCCCGCTTCCCGTGGGCCCGGTCACGAGAATCATGCCGTAGGGTTTGGTGATGGCTTCCCTGAATTTTTGCAAAGAGTCGGTGTTAAACCCCAATTTTTCAATGCTAACGCGCACATTGGAGCGGTCCAGCACTCGCAAAACCGCCTTTTCCCCGAATTGCAGGGGAAGAATTGAAACACGAAAATCTATTTCGCGGCCATCGGTTTTTACCCGGAATCGGCCGTCCTGCGGAACACGCCTTTCCGTGATATCCAGGTCGGCCATGATTTTCAGCCGGCTCAGGAGAGGCCCGTGCATGGCCACGGGCGGATGGAATCCATCATGAAGTGCTCCATCAATGCGGTACCGGATCCGGAAATCATTCTCGTAGATTTCAATATGAATATCCGAGGCGCGGCGCTTGAGCCCTTCCTTCAGAATCAGGTCCATCATTTTAAGCACCGGCGCCTGGTTAGCGTCAACCTCCCCGGATTTTTCCACCTCACCCTCTACATATTTAATGATTTCCAGCCCATCTTCCTCCATGCCCTCCAGCAGGTCATCGAGCTGCACCGATCCGCCGCTGTGATAGGTTTCCAGGGCGTTATGGATTTCCTTAGAGGTGGTCACGATGGGAAGAATCGTACATCCCGTGGTTTGCTTCACGTCATCCAGCGCAAAAATATTGAGGGGATCGCTCATAGCAATTGTTAGTATTTTTCCCATTTTAGATATCGGAATCACTTCGTAATGCTCGGCAATTTTCTTAGGGATCAATTTGATGACTTCCGGGTCAATCTTCATGGAAGAAATGGCAAGAACCGGTATCCCGAGCTCCTGACTCATGAGCAGGGCCAGCTCCTGCTCGCTTAAGAGCCCCTCGGCCACAAAAATTTCAGAAAGCTTGCCGCCTTTGGTTTTGTGAATCTCAACTGCTTTTTTCAAATTTTCTTCCGAAATTTTTTTATTTTTTTGCAGTGCATGAATAAGCGTTTCTTTAGTAAGCATCAGGCCAGCTCGGGTAGGCCGCCACCCGCGCCTCGATCAGACCTGCCCGGGGCTGGTGGCAGCGAAACTTCCAGGTTCGCTGCCGTCTTGCGGTCCCAGCGCATGGGCGCTGGGGCATCCTCCGCTGTAATCCGCATTACTTCTTCCATCGTGGTTTCGCCCTCCAGCACTTTCTGAATGCCGCTTTCACGCAGCGTGCTCATGCCTTCCTGCCTTGCGAGCAGCTTGATTTCATCCCCATTGGCCCGCTTTAAAATGGCTGCCCGAATGGCCTGGCTCAGGACAAGGACTTCCGTGATCACCCGGCGGCCGGAAAATCCGGAATTGCGGCAGGACGGACACCCCTGAGCCCGGAAAAGCTTTACTTTCTTATCCGTAGACTGCTTCATGAGTTTGAGAACCTCCGTGTCCGTTTCCCATGGTTCCTTGCAGCTTGCACAGAGCCGGCGGATCAGGCGCTGGGCCGTGACCATATGGACAGAAGAGGCAATCAGAAAAGGCTCAACGCCCATGTTCACCATACGCACGATGGAACTCGCCGCATCATTGGTATGCAGGGTGCTTAACACCAGGTGGCCGGTGAGCGCTGCCTTGATGGCAATGTCCATGGTTTCAAGATCTCTGATCTCACCAATCATGACCACATTCGGGTCCTGTCTCAAAATCGAACGGAGCGCGGCCGAAAAGGTGAGCCCGATGGATTCCCGGACATTGACCTGATTAATCCCGTGAACCTGATATTCCACCGGCTCTTCGACCGTAGTAATATTTTTGTCCGGCGTGTGCAAATGGTTCAAAATTGAATAAAGCGTGGTGGTTTTCCCGCTCCCGGTAGGGCCGGTGATCAGAATCATGCCATGCGGCTTAAGTGCGGCCTCGCGGATTCTTTTGATTTCGAATCCCGTAAATCCAAGCGCATCCAGACTCTGGCTCTGTGATTTTTTGTCCAACAGACGGATGCACACTTTTTCTCCGTGACTGGTCGGGAGAATCGACACCCGGAAATCCACTTCCCGGTTCTGCACCTTGGCCTTGAAACGCCCGTCCTGAGGAATGCGGTGCTCGGCAATATCAAGATGGCTCATGACTTTAATTCTGGACACAATGGCAGGCGCCATGGAGGCCGGCAAAAGCTTGACTTCCTCAAGGAGCCCGTCCACCCGGCAGCGGACCCGGGTATTCTTTTCCCACGGTTCGATAAAAAGATCGCTGGCCTTTCGTTTAACCGATTCAAGAATGACGAGGTTGGCGACCCGGATCACCGGCGCTTCCGTGACCGCCTGCCCCAAATCCACCGACTGCGCCTTCTGGCCCGTTTGAACCACCGACGGCGAACTCTCAAGTTCCTTCATCATGTCGGCGATGGAAACTTCGGAGCGTTTGGATTCTTCCGCTTCCGAAATGGAATAAAATTTTTTAATGGCTTCATCCAGCACGCTCGGCGCCGTGAGCACGGGCTTAATTTTAAATCCCGTGAGCGCCGCAATATCATCCCAGGCTATGACCCCAAACGGATTGGAGGTAGCCACAGTCAGCATACGCCCTATCCTGGAAATCGGAAGAACGGAGTATTTTTTCACGTACGCAAGGGGGATAAGATTCAAAATTTCCTCAGCGATTTTAAAATTCAACGGATTCATAACCGGAAGGTTGAGCTCCTGGCTCAGAAAAATCGTGAGGTCCCGCTCAGAAATTAGATTTCTTTGAATGAGAATGTCGATTAACTGCCCCTTGCGTGACTTGGCTTCTTTGAGTACGCTGTCGTGCTGTTCCTTGGTCAAACGCTTGGTTTCAACCAGTTTCTGCAACCATTTGGCCTCCAGCATATCTGTCATGCGGTTTCTTCTTCCCTCTTTATTTTCTGCTCCGCCGTGGACTTAAATGCCATTTTCACTTTTCGCCTTTCGGATTTAGTTTTTTTGAAGTCAGAAAGTTTGTAATTTCTTTTGACCGCTTCCTCGATTTCGGAAACCGTGCCCACAAAAGCCTGCACCCGGCAGGCGGTTGCAGACTCAATTTGCCGGATGACCTCCTGATTGGAAGGGTCGGCCATGACCACAGTCAAAATATTGTGGACTTTATCAATGGGGATAAAGGTGTACTCCACGGCAAGCTCCTGAGGAACACAGCGGATGGCTTCAGGATTGATGGTGAAACTCTGTACCGCAAGATAGGGAAAATTAAATTGTGTGGCCAGAGCGATGACAACATCTTCCTCTTTGAGCATCTTTAACCGGATCAAAATTTCGCCCAAAAGCCCGGATTCGGTTTTCTGCACCTCCAGAGCTTTTTCCAGGTTCTCCGGGGTTAAAACTCCCTGTTCTATGAGAATTTCCCCGAGCTTCTTCGGACCGGTTTCTCCTGTCAAGTTTTTCTCCTATACGTTTGGCATGCAAAAAATATTGACGTTTGCCTGCTTCTTAACTTCAATGGCCTCAATGGATAACTGGTGTAAAAAAAATTTGCTCTTTTGAACAAGTATATACTCTATTTAGCAAAATTACAAAAATGAGTGGCCAGGTAATAAATAGGATAACCAATTTGGTTACAGTGAGATAGGGATTTTTACTTGGTAAGTGAAAACAGAAAATTCAGGGGGCAGGAATTGCAATCCGGCTCTCGCTTAAAGCAAAGCGTATTGCCGATATGAACAATTTGGGCATGATAGTCATTAAAAAGGGACACATCCGGGGGCAGGTGCTTCATAAAAAAGGCCTGTACCTCGTCATAAGAGGCGGTGTGAGGAAAAAAATGGTGACGGGAAAAAATCCGTTTGGTATACGCATCCACCACAAAAAAGGGTTTATTCCCTGCATAAAGTAGAATCGAATCCGCAGTTTCCGGGCCTATTCCCTTCACTTCAAGGAGCTCTTGACGCAAGAGAGGCCCGGGCCGGGTGAACATTTTGGAAAGCGACCCGCCGTATTTTTCGTAAAGGAAATTCAAAAAATGCTTGATGCGGTTAGCCTTTATATTGAAGTATCCGGCTGAGCGAATAAGGCGGGCAAGTTTTTTTTCCGGCAGGCGGTAAAGGGCATCCGCGTTCAGGACCCGGTGCAACTTTAGTTTAGCTATCGCCTTTTCCACATTTTTCCAGGAAGTGTTTTGAGTCAAGATGGCGCCCAGAATAATTTCAAACCGGCTGTCGCCGGGCCACCACCGGCGGTGCCCGTGTTTCCGGTAAAGCACCTTATAAATTTGTTTTAAGAGACGGGACGTTATTTTCACAGCAATGAGGACGAGGGAACGACAAATTTAAAATCATGAAGAGCCGTGTAGCGAGGACCTTCCCTGCCCAGGTCGCTTCGGAAAAGCACCAGGCGGTTGACCTTAAACTTTTTTAAGCTGGCATAATTCAAAATCTGATCCGCAAGGCAAATATTCCGTTTTACCGCACTAGGCACGCGACCCAGTGTAAGATGTGGATGAAAAGGCCTTGTTTCCGGAGGAATTCCGATTTTTTCGAGACAAACATCAATTTCCTGCTTCAATTCAAGGAGATCTCTCACATCGCCGGCAAGCCCTGCCCAAAGAACTCTCGGTCGCGCAAAACTGGGAAAAGCCCCAACGCCTTGGAGAACCACTTCAAAAGTAAGGCGGGTTTCGGTCATGGGTTCCAATGCCCGAATGATGCCATCGACCGATTTCTGATCGATCTCGCCGAAAAAATTCAGCGTCAGATGAGCTGCCTTTGACCGGGTCCATTTGCCGTCCGCATACTCTTTTTTCAGAATCCGGATCAGGGAATCTAGTTCCTCTTCATAAAACGCGTTAAAATCCACGGCAAGAAAAGACCGGATTTTATCCATCGAGAAGGGCCTCCCGCAACAGGGTAAGTGCGGCCTGTGATGCGAGCCAGCGAATACGATCCCGTGTGCCGCAAAATAAATATTTCCTGACAACAGTCCTTGAGCCGCTGGAAAGTCCCACAAATACGGTTCCGACCGCGGGTTGGTCAAGCGGGGGATGGCCTGGCCCGGCAATGCCGGTTACGGACAACCCCCACACGGTTCCAAACCGGTTCCTTACGGACTTTGCCATTTTACCAGCCACTTGCGCGGAAACGGCCGAATAACGGCTTAAAAGGGATTTCTCAATGGCCAGCATTTTCATCTTGGCTTCATCCGAATAAACCACCACGCCACCTTTAAGATAGCGGGAAGCGCCTGCGATGTCCGTGAGACGCTTGGCAATCAAACCGCCGGTGATGCTCTCCGCAAGCGCGAGAGTTTGGCGTTTTCTCGTGAGTAATTTTCCAATCACTTCCTCGAGCGCCTCCGCGCAAAGCGAGATGAGGTTTTTTCCGAGTTTCTTGTGGAAATATTGGCCCCAGAATTGAATGCGGGAACGGATCTTTTTCTTATTCCTGCCCCTGAAAGTCATGCGCAAGGTGACTTCGCCCGCAGCCGGATAAATGCCGCAGGAGACCCCATCCTCTTTGGGAGGAAATTTGGTTCCCAACTTTTTGAGAACTTCGACTTCGCTCAAATGAATGATTTTTGCGGATATTGACTTTAAAAGGGTGCCTGCCGGAAATTTTTTAACAAGAAACGGCGCGACCTGCGATCGGAACATCCCTTCCATTTCCGGCGGAACTCCGGGCAGCGCGATAATCCACTTCCCTTCCGTTTCAAATCCGAATCCGGCCGCCACTCCGATAGGGTTATCAAGAATCAGGCATCCTTGGGGAAAAAACGCCTGCTGGCAGCGAAACTTCCAGTTTCCCTGCCGCCTTGCTGTCCCAGCGCATGAGCGCTGAGGCTGCTGCCGCGCAGAACTGTGAATTTTTCGCTTACGCTTGCGAAAATAGGCCTTAATCCGCCCGAATTGACGGGAATCAAAAATGGGCGATTGTCCGCTGAATTTTGTAAGAACGTCTTTGGTAATGTCATCAAAAGTCGGCCCCAGACCGCCCGTGGTGATAAGCAGGTCCGCCTGAGCCAAGGCCTGTTCGAGAACTCTTGTGATTTGCGCCTCATCGTCCTTGACTGCAATGTGCTGAATGATTTCAAACCCCAAATGGGAAAGTTCCCGGGACAAGAATGCGGAATTGGTGTCAACCGTCACTCCTGCGGTTACTTCTGAACCGATAGGAATGAGGATGGCTCGGGGCATTAGGGCCTTATATGCGCGATCCAGAGGACCGCCCTTAAAAGAATATTTGCGTATACGCCAGCCAGAAGGTCATCCAGGACAATGCCCCACCCGCCGGGCAGGGCTTCCAATTTCCGGATAAAAAAAGGTTTCACGATATCAAACAGACGGAAAAAAACAAAACCGGCGATAAGCGCAATCCAACTCCTGGGCAGCAGCCAGTAGGTGATAAGAATCCCCACAAATTCATCCACCACCACTTCATCGGGATCCTTGCTGCCACCCGCACTTCGATATTTCCCTGAGGCCCAAATAGCCAGGATAATAAGAAGAAAAAGTCCTATCGTGTAGGTTTTTCCGTCAACCGCAAAGGCTAAAAAAAACAAAACGCCGGTCAGACTGCCCCAGGTGCCGGGCATTTTGGGCAAAAAACCCGCATAACAGCAAGTAACCAGAGCCTCGATGCCTTTCTCAAAACGCCCCTTTTCCCTGAAAAAAAGATAGCCCGAATAGAGCGTCATCCACAACGCTGCGATGATGCCAATAAGATTTAGACCGTATAAAATACCCAACCAGGGCATGGGAAGCTTTGAGGCCTGCCCCATGAGGTAAAAGTAAGAAAATCCGATGGACACATACTGCGTGGTTGTTTTTATTTTTCCGGACAACTCAGCAGCCAGCACTTCCCGCCGTGCCACACATCGGATCCGAATCAGCGTGACAAAAATCTCACGGATAAAAATAGGGATGACGAGCCAAACCGGATACAGCCCCAGACGGGCATAGATTCCTATGGCTCCCAGATTCAATATCTTGTCCGCGATGGGATCCAGAATTTTTCCCGTGTCCGTGACGCGGTTCGTCTTCCGGGCCAGCACGCCGTCCCATAAATCGGAAAGCGCGGCCACAAGAAATACCCAAAAGGCGAGAAACCGCATGGAAAAGTGAGGCGAGGCAATAAGCGGAGGGAAAAAAAAGGCCAGTAAAATCCGGAAAACCGTCAGAAAATTGGGATGAATCACAGCGGAGGATGTCCCAGCGCCCATGCGCTGGGACCGCAAGACGGCAGCGAACCTGGAAGTTTCGCTGCCACCAGCCCCGGGCCCGGGACAAATTCTCCGGTTAAATCATATTCCAGGGCGCTTTTGATTTTGACTTGGTAGAATTGGCCCATCTCAATTTCCTGAAAAACCCCCTGAATAAAAACCTTTCCGTCGATTTCAGGCGCATCCCGGTAAGTCCGTCCCACATACCGACCGGACGACTCCCGCTCTTCCACCAAAACCTCCAGAGTCCGGCCCAGAAGATCCTGATTATGCTCCAGAGACACTTTTTGTTGAAGCGTCATAAGATGGGCTCGACGTTCCCGCTTGATTTTTTCAGGCACTTGTTCCGCGAGTTTAGAGCCCCCATCGTCCCCTTTGGAATAGGTAAAAACGCCCAAGCGTTCAAATTTTGCCTCCCGAATATAATCACAAAGCTCCTTAAAATCCTCTTCCGTTTCGCCCGGAAACCCAACAATAAAGGTCGTGCGGATGGCAAGGCCGGGAACTTTTTCCCGCATGCGCTGAATGAGTGCGACCGTCTTCTCCTTCAGGATTCCGCGTTTCATGCTTTTGAGCATGCGGTCGCTGATGTGCTGAAGCGGAATATCGACGTATTTGCAAACCTTGTCAAGCCCGGCCATGACTTCCAGAATCTCATCCGTCAGGTGAAAAGGATGATTATAGAGCAGGCGTATCCAGCCCAGGCCTTCGATTGCGTTTAATTTTTTAAGGAGTTCAGGCAAAAGGTATTGGCCGTCAATATCGCGGCCATAATATGAAGTGTCCTGGCTGATCAGATTGGCTTCCCGCATGCCTTCGGAAACAAAATGCCGGATCTCGGTTTCAATGGAGTCAATGGGTCTTGAGCGGTAATCTCCGCGGAGCTGGGGAATAATGCAAAAGGTGCACCGGTGGTCACAGCCCTCGCCCACTTTGATGTACCGGTAATGGCCGGGCGTGAGCAAAAACCGCGGCGCGGAGTGGTCGTAAATAAATCGGGTGTCTTCAAGCCGGGTGACTTTTTCCCCTCTCAGCACCGAATCGACAATTTCACCGATTTTTCCGTACTCGCCGGTTCCTACCATGGCGTCGATTTCAGAAATTTCCTCCTTGAGCGCCTGATAATATTTTTGCGGCAGACAGCCGCAAACAATCAAGCCCCGGATTTTTCCCTGCTTTTTCAATTCCGCGAGTTCGAGAATCGAATCAATCGATTCTTTGCGCGAGTCCTCGATAAAGGCGCAGGTATTGATGAGCGCGATATCGCAGTCATCCATATCCTTGGCTACGCGGTACTTGCTGGATTTGAGAAGGCCCAGCATCACTTCGCTGTCCACAAGATTTTTGGGGCATCCCAGTGAAACCATGCCCACGGAAATCGGTTTATTTTCCATTTTCAATGGCTCCGGCATAATCAAAAAATTCCTGACAAAACTGACTGGCGCATTCCTGCAACCTGCTTAAATATACGGAAGTCTCCTTCAAGATGGCTGCCGGATTAATATAGGAAGATACGCCGGCGAGTTCCTCCCTGCCTGCCGCCACCCATTCGCGGATCATGGACTCGGTCATCTCCACGTGAAATTGAAGGCCATAGGCGAAATCATCATACCGGAAGGCCTGATTTTGATAAAGAGAAGAATAAGCCAGCCGGACAGCGCCCTGGGGTAGATCAAAAGTGTCCCCATGCCAGTGAAACACCCGCAAACGGTTCTGCGGGGCGCTCATCGATACCGTGCCGTTTTGAACAAGCCGCGGGCGGCGGCTCGATCGGAACGGCACCGGCCAACCGCCGGAAAGTTTACTGAACACGCGATCTTTGCGGGCGTCTGGTGTCAAACTCACGTCATACCATCCAATTTCTTTTTGGGTCCCTTTCATCACGTTAGCCCCCAACGCCTTGGCCAGCATCTGGGATCCCAAACAAACGCCCAGTACCGGCTTCCTTACGCGGATAAGTTCCTGGAAAAATCCAATTTCCCTACGGATGAAAGGATGCTGTTCCTCTTCATAGACCCCCATGGGACCGCCCAAACTGATAACCGCCGCATATTCCGAAATAGATATCTTCCGGTCCGTCTGAAAAGGAATATCCCAGTAATCCAGTTGCACCGCATGATCACGTAAAAAATGCTCAATCGTACCGGCATTTTCCCTGATGATATGGCGAATGGCTAAGACTTTCATGCTAGAAACCCGCTGGAAGGTGTTAGGAAATATCGGAAAGACGTTCCACAAGAACTTCGCGGGGCCGCGTCCCCTGCGGAGGGCCCACAATGCCCTCGGATTCCATCATGTCCAGGATGCGTGCCGCGCGGCCGTATCCTAGCCGGAGGCGGCGCTGCAAAACTGAGGTTGAGGCCTGACGCGCCTCAACCACAACCTTGACTGCCTGTTCATAAAGCTCGTCTTTTTCTCCATACACGCCGCTCTGATCGTCCCCGCTCTGGATTTTTTCAAGCTCCACCCGGTATTCGGCCGTCTTCTGGTCTTTAATAAATTTCACGAGATGGTTGATATCCTGATCCGTAACCAAAGCCGCCTGTCCGCGCGTGGGTTTGGCATTGCCGGGTTGCAGAAAAAGCATGTCGCCTTTGCCCAGCAGCTTGTCTGCACCGTTCACATCCAGCACCGTGCGGGAATCCACTTTTTGGGCCACTTTAAAAGAGATGCGTGCCGGAAAATTGGCCTTGATCACGCCTGTGATTACATCCACCGAAGGCCGTTGCGTTGCCAGCACAAGATGAATCCCAACCGCGCGGGAAAGCTGGGCCAGCCGCATGATCGCTGTCTCCACTTTGTCCTGCGCCACCAGCATAAGATCGGCTAGTTCGTCAATCATGACTACGATATACGGAAGCTTTTCCGGAATTTCCGGATACTCGGATTTGTTTTCTCTCTGATTAAAGGCCTGAATATTGCGCACAGCGCAGGTGGCCAGCATGCGGTAGCGGTTTTCCATTTCGCCGACCACCCAATTAAGCGTCGCCGCCGCCTTGCGCACGTCCGTCACGACCGGCGTCAGCATGTGCGGAAGGCCGTTGTACACCGCAAGCTCCACCATTTTGGGATCAATCATGACAAATTTAACTTCATCCGGCCTGCGGCAAAAAAGCAGTCCGGCGATAATCGAGTTTACACAAACGGTTTTTCCGCTTCCCGTGGTTCCGGCAATAAGAATATGCGGCATTTCCGCAAGATCGGCAATCAAGGGTTTCCCGCTCGTGTCCTTGCCCAAGGTCAAGGGAAGTTTCAAAGAGCCGTCCTTTAAAGCCTGAGATTCCAGCAATTCGCGGAGGTAAACCGTATCTGTCACTGAATTCGGGACCTCGATTCCGATGGCAGCTTTACCGGGAATGGGTGCAATGATGCGAATGCTTTCCGCCTTAAGCGCAAGCGCCAGATCATCCGATAGACTCACTACACTGCTCACTTTCACACCGGGCGCAGGCATGAGCTCGTAACGCGTGACGGTAGGGCCTTGCTCAATCTCCACCACGCGCGCGTCAATGTCAAAATCGCGCAGTGTGGCTTCAAGCAATTGTGATTTTTCTTTAAGGTCGGCATCCACATTCCGTCGCACGCCCTGCGGAACCTTCAAAAAATCAAGCGGCGGAAGCAGGTAATCCTTGGCCGTGGGCGTTTCTTTGGGGATGGAAATTTCCGCCGGAGGCGCAAAAACAGCGGCCGCCGCTGGCTTCGTTGTCTCGCGGAAAGTTTTTTCGGGTACTCCCAACACTGGTTTTAATTTGATTTCAGGTGGTTTGGACGGAATCATTGTGGGCTCATATTTCTTGACTTTAACCGGAAGCTCTTTTGGGAAAAAGGAACTTTCGATTTCCCGCTCCAGTTTTTCCTTTTTGACGGCCGTGGCTTTTTCCGCGGACTCGGAAAAAGCCGGCTTTTTCATTTTTAAAAACGTAAAGACTCCCGCTATCCATCCGCCGATGATGGTAAAGGCATCCACCGCCTTTTCGACCAGCGCGCCCAAGCCATGGAAAAGGAACTCCACCAGGGGAAACAGGAAAAAATCCGTGGCCAAAAGAAGCGACAACAATAAAAAGGAGGTCATCAGGATAAAAGCTCCCAGCGGACCAAAATATTTTTCCAGATGGGTGTCCAGCAGATACCCTACAAACCCGCCCTGAATGGCTTTGGCGCCTTCCTCAGCGGCCAACGCAAAAAGGCCCGAAGCGGCCACCAGCAAAAAGAGGAATCCCGCCCATTTGACCAGTTTTTTCTCCGGCACTTTTTGCAGGAAATGGCAGATGGCCCAGAAAATGCACATCACCGAAATAAAATAGGCGCTGTATCCAAAGGAAAGAAGAAAGTAATGGGAAAGGTAGGCGCCGATGAGTCCGGTTGGATTATGGAGCGGGCGGTTGGGGTGCGATCTAAAGTACGGATGATCGTCCGGCCGGTGGAAGAGCAAACTGGCCAGGGTGAAAATGCCGATCAGAAGAAAACACAGGCCGATGATTTCATTCAGTTTTTTTTGGGTTTCTTTTTTCCTCATCCAGGCGTCTCTGCCGGCTTGGCCTTTTTCATGCTCAGATTGATTTTCCCCTCGTCATCAATACTGACCACTTTGACCGGAACCACATCGCCTACCTTGAGGTGGTCTTCCACCTTTTTGACAAATCCGTCCGCGATTTCGGAAACATGAACCAACCCGTCCGTACCGGGAAGAATTTCACAAAACGCTCCGAAATTCATGATTTTTCTTACTTTTCCCATATAAATCTTCCCCACCTCCGCATCCTCAGTGATGGAACGGATTTTGGCAATGGCTGAATCTGAAGCCGCCGAATCACTCGAGGCCACAAACACACGTCCATCATCCTCAATGTCAATTTTCACGCCGGTTTCTTCGATGATTTTTTTGATCACCTTACCGCCCGGTCCGATAAGATCCCGGATCTTGTTCGGATTCACATTCAGGACCGTGATCCGGGGAGCGTATTTCGAAAGATCCGGCCGAGGCTTGTCAATGACCCTCGACATGATATCCAAAATGCGCAGCCGGGCCTCATAGCCCTGGTCCAGCGCCTTTTTAATTATTTCGGTCGTTATACCCTTAATCTTGATATCCAATTGAAGGGCGGTAATGCCGTTCCGGGTACCGGCCACCTTGAAATCCATATCCCCCAGGTGGTCTTCGATGCCCGCAATGTCCGTCAGAACCTCAAAACGGGCGCCGTCCGTGATCAACCCTAAGGCAATACCGGCCACCGGCGCCTTGAGCGGCACCCCGGCATCCATCAGCGACAGTGTTCCGCCGCAAACCGTGGCCATGGAACTGGAACCGTTGGACTCCAAAATATCGGAAACCAGGCGGACCGTGTAGGGAAACTCTTCCTCGGAAGGAAGCATGCGATAAAGCGCTTTTTCAGCCAAAGCCCCATGCCCTATTTCTCTGCGTCCGGGCCCGCGATTCGGGCCGGTTTCCCCCACGCTAAAAGGCGGAAAGTTGTAATGCAGCATAAAGCGTTTATAAGATTCCCCCTCCAAGGCGTCAATGATCTGTTCGTCGGCGCTAGTGCCCAGGGTAGTAACGGCCAGACTTTGCGTCTGCCCGCGCGTGAAAAGCGCGGAACCGTGAGTCCGCGGAAGAACCGAAATTTCGCAGGTAATATCGCGCAAGTCCTTAAAGGAACGCCCATCCGGACGCTGCTTTTTTCCAAGAATAAGCTCACGCACATATTTCTTCTCAAATCCTTCAAAAGTCGATTTAATGATTTTCTCGTCATAGCCCTCGGCCTTGGGATCAAAACTGGCCAAAAGTTCCTTGTAAAGCTGGCGGAGCGCCTCTTCCCTGGTTTCTTTGCTGGGCTGTTGAAACGCCTGGCTGAAACGGCTCTTTAAAAACGATTCGACTTTTTCCGTTGCAGGTGTGGTCGCAGGTTTTCCCGGCACAGGCCATTTCACCGGCGCGCACTGGCGGACGAGATCCTCCTGAACTTTGATCAGCACCTGAATTTCCTTGTGTCCAAACTCAATAGCCTTGAGCATGGTCTCCTCAGAAATTTCTTTGGCGCCGGATTCAATCATCACCACCTTTTCGTGTGTGGCCACGAGCACAAGATTCAACTCGCTTAGCTCGGTTTCAGCGTTAGTGGGATTGACGATAAAATTTCCGTCTAAAAGTCCCACGCGCACGGCAGCCACCGGCCCCTCAAAAGGAATGGGGGAAATAGAAAGCGCGGCAGACGCGCCGATCACGCTTAGCGTATCAGGGGTATTTTCTCCGTCCACGGAAAGAACGGTGATCATCACCTGGACTTCGTTGAAAAAATAATCGGGGAAAAGTGGACGAATAGGCCGGTCAACAAGACGGGAAGTCAAAATCTCCCGTTCGGTGGGACGCCCTTCACGTTTAAAAAATCCTCCGGGAATTTTTCCGGCCGCGTAGGTTCTTTCCCGGTAATCCACCATCAAAGGGAAATAATCCATGTCTTGCTCCGGTTCCTTTTCAGCCACCACCGTAGCCAAAATTACCGTGCCCCCATACTGGACCGTGACCGCGCCGTGAGCCTGTTTGGCCATTTTTCCCGTTTCAATGATTAATTCGTTCTTTCCCGTAAATGTTTTTGCAGTTTTCATAATGTTACCTTTGATGTTGTGTGCAGATGAAAGTTTGAAAGGATGAATTACTTCCGGAGATCAAGCTCTTCGAGAATCTTGATATACCGTTTGCGGTCCGTCTGGGCCAGATAATTGAGCAAACGTCTCCGCTGCCCTACCATCTTAATCAATCCGTAACGGGAATGGCGATCTTTGGAGTGTGTTTTGCAGTGCCCGGTCAATTCATTGATACGCCCGGTTAAAAGAGCGATCTGAACGTCACAGGAACCTGTGTCATCCGCTTTTTTCTGAAATTTTTTAATGAGTTCCACTTTTTTTTCTTTCTCCAATGGCATTTGCACTCCTCGTCTTCATTCTAACTTATTATCTTGTCTTGGGTTAACTTTATTTAGGTTTGTTAGTATACGACATCTTTTCACGAAAGTAAAGCTTAAAAAAACAGTTGGGCGGTTTGGATATCCAGCAAAATCTGTTTTTGCAAGGCGGCGGGAGTGGAAAATTTTTTTTCATCCCGGAGGCGTTCTAAAAATTCCACTTCCACGGTCTGTCCGTAAAGACTGCCCTTAAATCTCAAGATATGGACTTCCGGGACCCGAAAGACTGCTCCTTGCTGAAATGTCGGACGGATTCCAAGATTGAGAACTGCCGGCCAGGCCTTGGTATGGCGCATGACAACCAACCGACTCAGTCCGCGGCCTAATGCGATTGTCCGGAATTCCACAGGCCGCACCCGGGCGGCATACACGCCGTCCGGCGGAAGCACTTCGTTGTGCGGGTCCAAATTTGCGGTGGGAAAACCGAGTTTATGCCCCCGGCCGCTTCCCCGTACGACTGTGGCACTCACTGAATAATTCCGGCCCAAAAGGCGTGAGGCAAGAGCCAAATCACCCTTTGCGATCAAATGCCGGATGCGCGTACTGGACACGGTACCCCCTGCTTTCCGAACCGGCGGCACCACGGCATATTTGAATCCATACTTCCGGGCAAACTTAGCCATAAGCGCGGCATCCCCTTCCCTTTGATGTCCAAAGCGCGAGTCGTGGCCGAGAATCACACCCTTCACTCGGAGCTTCTGCAATAAAATCCGACGGACGAATTCCTCGGGAGACAATTTGGAAAAAGACGGACTGAAATGAAGCGCGACGCAAAGGTCGATGCCTTCTTTTTCCACCAGCTCAAGCTTATGCCAAAAAGAAGTGAGGAGATCGGTCTTTGATTTGGGGGTTAAAACATTCTGCGGATGTTCGCGAAATGTGAGAAGAATGGCCTTGCCCCGGATTTTTCGCGCTTCGGCGCGGACTTTTTTGAAGATGGCGCAATGTCCGAGATGCACGCCGTCAAACACACCCAGGGCAAGCACCAGCTTGGGAAAACGCTTTGCGGGAAACCCCCTAAGATCAGTGGCGAGAATCATTCACAGTGGAGGATGCCACCGGGCTTGCCCGGTGCATCCGGAACAGCAGGCTTTTTGCAGCCCCCGAAGCCGAAAGTGGAGGGGGTACCTGCCAGAGGTTTCATGCTATCTCCGTACGGGGAACTTTCCTTGGTCCCGACGGAGTAGCACTGGCGCATAAGGCGCCTGTGCCTGGGCAGGTGGGGGCCCGAAGGGCTGTCCCTTGGCGATTAAGAATTTCTGCGGAAGGGGTGCTTTCAACTTGCGGCAAATGGCGGAGAAAAGGTTTCAAGTTCTCCTGGTCTTTCAGAGACTTGAGAAAATCAACCCGGATACTATCCTCGATCTTGAAACCGCCGCTGGCCGTGCGCCGGAGCTCCTTGAGAAACCCATGCGTGCCCAGGGCCTCGCCGATATCATTGGCCAAGGTCCGCACGTAAGTGCCTTTGGAAACACGGCAGAAAAATTCGACATGCGGCAATTCAATCCGCCGGATCACAAGGTCGTAGATATGGATCGTTTTTCGGGGCCGGTCGATTTCCTTACCTTGGCGAGCGAGCTTGTAAAGCCGGACACCTCCGAGTTTCACGGCAGATGCCATGGGCGGAAGCTGTTCCTGTTCTCCTTTAAAACTTTCCACCATCGCCCGTACCGCTGCATCATCCACATGCTGCCAGGATGATTTTTGAAGCACTTCACCGGCCGCGTCATGAGTCGAGGTCTTGGCTCCCAACTCCATCACCCCCTGATACTCCTTGGTCTCATTCAAAAACCGGGCGGAAAGCTTGGTGTAAGCGCCCAGCAAGACCACAAGAACCCCTGTGGCCGTGCGATCGAGGATGCCGGCATGCCCCACCTTGGGAATGGAAAATTTTTTGCGGATGAAATGGCACACGTCGTGCGAAGTCCATTCACCGGGCTTATCCACAATCAAAAGGCCGTTTATCGTGCCAATGGGATTTTTCCTGCCTTGCATGCTTTTCACCGCACCGGTTTTGAGAAGGTCGGTTTTTCAAGGTAAGTGCGAATCACGGAAAGAATTTGCTGTGACGCCTTGGCGAGAGATCCTTCGATCGTGCAGCCCGCGGACTTGCGATGGCCGCCGCCGCCCAACTCTTCTGCAATGCGGTTCACATCATTGATCCCCTTGGCGCGAAATGACACTTGATATTTATTCTTGCCCGTTTCGATCATGATGAAGGCTACTTCCGCGGCATCCACGGACCGCAGATAATCCACGAATCCTTCCGTATCCTCAAAAACCGTATTGGATTTTTTCATCATTCCGGCCGTGATCACCGTCCAGGCCACACGCCCGCCCAATGCCATTTTTATTTTTTTTAAAATATCGGCCAAAAGGGACACGCGGTGGCAGGAAGATCTTTCATAAAGTTTCTCATTAATACTTTCGGAATTAAGCCCGGCCCGAATCAGATCGGCCGCAATCCGATGCGTTTTGGCGGAGGTGTTGCTGTACCGGAACGAACCCGTGTCGGTGGAAATAGAAACATAAATCGGCAGCGCCGCTTCTTTTGTGATGGGGACGCGAAATTTTTTGAAAAGGTCATAAATGATTTCCCCACAGGCCGCCGCACGGTCATTGACCAGATTATAATCCCCAAATTTGATATTGCTCACATGATGATCGATATTGATGATTTTGGTTTCCGGCCCTATCCATTCCTTGATTTTTCCCATACGGTGCAGATTGGGACAGTCCACCACAATGCAGGCATCAAACCGGGGCGGATTTGAGAGCCCCTTAAGGTCTTCCAAAGTCCGCCAGCCGTTTTTCGGCATGACATCCAAGCGTTTTGGGAATGGATCCGGGCTTACAATCCACGGCTTCTTGCCGAGTTTTTCCAGCAAACACTTAAGCGCCAGCAAACTGCCGATGGAGTCTCCCTCGGGCCGGACGTGGGCGGCCAGAAGAAAGGTCTGGTGGGCCTTGATCGCTCTCGCAACCTCGCTAAGGGTCGAAAGTTTATGGGCCGCTTGAACTCCGCCAGCCCGCAATTTATTCGGTCTGCTTTTTGTCTTCATCGCAATGGATTTGTTTGATAATCGATTCAATCTTCATGCTGTGGTCCACGGAATGATCCACCTCAAAGATGAGTATGGGCGTGAGCCGGAGCTTTAACACGGTTGCCAGCTCATGCTGTAAAAATCCTCGCGCCCTTTCCAGAGCCAGGGCCGATTCGAATTTGCCGCCATCCGCGGATTGACCCGATCGGCCCGGGCCAGCCGCCCGGGCGGTATTTTCAGCCTTGGCCTCGGATTTCATCACACTGTACCAGACTCTGGCGTGCCTGAGATCCGCGCTCACCACAACGCGCGTGATGGTCACAAATCCGAGGCCAGGATCTTTCAGCTTCATAAGAAGTAGCTGTCCTAGCTCCGCCCGGATGAGCTCAGCCACGCGTTCCGATCTTTTTCCGCCCAGCATACATCCCCCTAAAGCATCTCCAATTGCGAATCAAGGACTTTCGCCCTACAAACGTTTTTCCTTCAATGATTGCGCGGCCGGGATATGAAGATAAACCTGAAGCACTCCAATGAACACGGATTAAAGTTTTGCGGCAATTTTTTCAATTTTGTAGGCCTCCACAATATCCCTCGGCTGGATATCATTATGACCTTCAAGCGCGACACCGCATTCAAACCCTTCCTGCACTTCCTTGACGTCGTCTTTGAAACGCCGGAGCGATGCCAGGCGGCCGTCAAAAACCACGATTTTATTCCGGATCAACCGGACGCGGTGCGTACGGGAAACCCTTCCCTGCGTCACCATTGCGCCGCCGATGTTGCCGGCCTTGGAGGATTTGAAAACCTGGCGGATCTCGGCACGGCCCTGGACCACTTCTTTTTGGGTCGGCTCAAGCATCCCTTCCATGGCTTTCTTGACTTCTTCCACCACCTCATAGATGATGTTGTAATAACGCAGATCAACCCCTTCTTTTTCCGCCATGGTTTCCGCCTTGGCGTCGGCCAGAACATGAAATCCGATCACCACCGCATCGGACGCCGCGGCCAGCACCACATCTGACTCATTGATGCCGCCCACGCCCGCATGAATGATCCGAAGCTGGATTTTTTCACTGTTAAGTTTCTGAAGAAGGTCGCTCAAGGCCTCAATGGACCCCTGGACATCCGCCTTTAAAATTAATTTGAGTTCCTTGAGGGCACCTTCCTTGAGCTGACTGAAAAGGCCTTCCAGCGTGATATGTTTTTTCATGCCTCCCTGCATGGCTTTTTCCCAGAGCACAAGCTGTCGTTTTTCCACAATTTTGCGCACTTTTTTTTCATCCGCCACCACGCTAAAAATTTCCCCCGCATCGGGCGCGCCGGAGATCCCTAAAATTTCGACCGCATACGATGGCCCGGCCTCTTTCACGCTCTTGCCGCGGTCATTGTGCATGGCACGCACCTTGCCGTAAAACGGTCCGCATACCATCACATCGCCGACCCGGAGCGTGCCGTTCTGTACAAGAACCGTGACGACATTGCCGTGGCTTTTGGTTAACTTGCTTTCCAGCACGGTTCCTTCTGCACTGCGGTTGGGATTGGCCTTGAGCTCGAGAATTTCCGACTCCAGGAGGAGCATTTCCAAAAGTTCGGGAATGCCTTTCTGGGTTTTAGCCGACACTTCCACACAAATAGTTTTGCCGCCCCAGTCCTCGGGAGTGAGATCTAATTTTTGCAGTTCTTTTTTGACGCGCATGGCATTAGCATTTGGAAGATCAACCTTATTAATCGCCACGACCAGAGGAACTCCTGCGGCGCGGGCATGGTCAATGGCCTCAATCGTCTGCGGCATGATGCCGTCATCCGCGGCCACCACAATCACCACCACGTCCGTGACATTGGCGCCGCGCGCTCGCATGGCTGTGAAGGCTTCGTGGCCCGGCGTGTCGAGAAAACACACGTGCCCTTTTCCCGGAATGTCCACGCTGTAAGCGCCGATATGCTGGGTGATACGCCCGGCTTCCTTGTCCGCCACATGAGTTTTGCGGATAGCATCCAGGAGCGAAGTTTTGCCGTGATCCACATGCCCCATCATGGTCACTACCGGAGACCGGAGCACCAGATTTTTGGGGTCTTCGTCCGTCACCATGCGGGTCAGGGTTTCATCTTCTTCAATTTTTTCAACCGCGATCCCTAGCTTGGCCGCGACCCGGAAAACAATGGCATCGCTCAAAAGCTGATTCACATTGGCAAAAATTCCCAACTCAATAAGATTTTTGATCATTTCCGAGGGCCTGAGTTTGAACGCGGCCGCAAGAGAACCGACCGTGATCGGGATGGACACGCGAATAGCCGTCTGCTTTGTTGCAACCGGCTGAGGCGGCGCCTCGAGTGCCTCCTGCCGTTTTTCTGGAACAGCTTCGGCGGTAGGCGTGGGAGCCACCGATTTTTCATGGACTGCAAAAACCGGCTGAGGGACAGGAGGCATCGGTGCCGCTTTCGGCGCCGGAGCAGGCGCGGCCGGGGTTGATTTTGGCGCCGGCACAGCCGGTGTCGCAGTTCCCGGCTTTTTGCTTTTGGTCAGCTTCGTTTCCACCAATTCCGCGGTTTCATCCTCAACCACACTCATGTGGCTTTTGGCCTCCACCTTGAGTTTTTTCAACTCTTCGATAAGGTCCTTGCTCGACAGCCCCAATTTTTTTGCCAGCTCATGAACGCGCATGGTGTTAAAGGTCCTTATTTTTATTTCCGGATGAACCGCCCTCAATAATCGCTTTTTGGGCGGAGACAACAATTTTTTCCGCGGTTTGAGGGCCGATACCGGGGATTTTACACAATTCTTCGGGCGTGGCTTTCAGAACGTCTTTGATATTATGGATACCCGCTTCTTTGAGCGCCTCTTCAATTTTCCCACTCACTCCGTCCAGAGAACTCAGGGGAATCCGCTGGGTGAGGCTGCGGATATCCAGTTTCCAGCCGGTCAGCTTGCTGGCGAGGCGCAAATTTTGTTCGCGTTTTCCGATGGCCAAGGCCAGCTGATCATCACTCGCAATGATTTCGGCGCGCTGCTCTCCGGGGATAAGATTGATTTGCGACAGCTCGGCCGGGCTCAGGGCGCTCCGGATAAATGCTTCCGGATCCGGGCTCCAGCGCACGATATCGATCTTTTCGCCGCCCAATTCATTGACGATGTTCTTGACCCTCTGGCCGCGAACGCCCACGCAGGAGCCCACGCAATCGACCTTGTCGTCGTGGGATGTGACTGCGATTTTGGAACGCGAGCCCGCTTCCCTGGCCACGGACTTAATCTCCACAATGCCGTCATGAATTTCGGGAACCTCGAGCTCAAAAAGTTTCTTGACCAGATTGGGATGAACGCGGGAAAGAATAATTTCCGGGCCGCGGGCGGTTTTCTTCACCTCCAGGACATAGGCGCGGATGGTATCTCCCTGGCGGTAGGTGTCTTTGGAAAACTGCTCCCGGGCCGGCAGGATGGCTTCTGTTTTACCGAGATCGACTATGATGGCTTTTTTGTCCACCGTATGAACCACGCCTGTGATGATGTCGCTTTCCTTTTTATAGAAGTCATTGAAAATGGATTCCCTCTCGGCTTCGCGAATTTTCTGGATAATCACCTGCTTCGCCGTCTGAGCCGCAATGCGGCCAAACTCGGCATGATGGATTTCCTTGCCCTTTTCGAGCACACGGATCTGGAAAGTGGCCGGGTCCAATTCAATGTCAAAATCGTCGGGATTAGGAAAAGTCTTACGGCAGGCGGATAAAAGGGCGGTTTTCAGCGCGTCGAGGAGCACATGGCGGCTGATATTCTTTTCCTTTTCAATGTATTCAATGCTTGCAGCTAGGTCATTATTCATAGGAGTCTAACTTCCGCAGGAAAAAAAAAGTGGGCATTACGCCCACTTGGTCCCTGCTATCGTTCGTAATTGCAATATTATCAGGATGTTACAGGTCTGTCAATACATGTTCCAAAGCGACTATAACTTCTGGAGACGCTCCCGGACATTTTGCAGAGCGCTTTTGGCTTGCGGGGTGAGGCTCTCCGTGGAAATCTGGTCCAGGACCGTGGTGATTTCCTTGCCCAACATCTTCTTTTGCCGTAAAGACTTAAAAACACTGTTAAATTCCAACGCCACTTCACTGAAATAATCATTTTGACGCAAACGGATATCCGCGGGGATATCGTCCGAGGCAAGGCGTTTAAGAAGCAAGCGAAAACGGTGAACAGGTCCTGCCACCCGGTGGAGAAACAACACACCGATCACGGTGGCGACAAGAGTGGCGATTAAAAAAATAAGGCTCACGCGCATGACCAATTGCTGTCTCATGTCGGAAAGAAGCTCATAGGGGCTTGTGCTGCCAACACGGTAGGGGTTGCCGAACAAGGACTGCTTCATGGTGAGGTTAATGGTCGAGACCACTATAAGAACCGTGGCCATCATCATGCCGATCATGAGCAGGGTGTATTCCCGCTGAAGCGGCTTGTGAATAAGGAAGCTGCGTATTTGCCGATGATGGGGCGGATCCGATTTTATCTCTGCCATATAAATGACCTTAACTTTTTATCGGCAGAGAGAAGGAAATGTTAAACAAAAAATGGGGAAGGCGGGATGACCATATAGAGGGTGGCCTGAGAACGTCTTATGCGGCTTGCGCCATCTGCCGGGCTGCAGCCCAGCTTGCGACAATGCCGGTTACAAGCTCGAGCACTAAGGCATCCGGTTTGAGAGACCAGACGCCATTTTCGCGGGTGACCAGATTATCATCCGAAATCTGCTTTTTCAGCGCGTCAAATTTCCCGCGCACCGAATTGATGGCATTGCCCAGAATTAAATCAAAATCCAGTACATGCTGCTCCAGGGCACTCCCGTATTTCTGGCGTGATTTTGCCAGAACCGGATTTCCTTTCAGGGAATTCAGCCGGTTAGCATTGGTGCTTAAGCCTATTTGTTCGAGAATATCCTGACTTCCAATCACGGTAGTTGCTGACAAAAAGTCATTGAAGGTTTTAATGCCCGAGGCCTTGATATCATTTCTACTCGACTTAAAAAGGCCGTTAAGGGCTTTCTGGACGACAGCGTCGATTTTCCCATCAAAGGGTATGATGGACAGATTTAATCCGGCAAATTCAGCCCTTGCCTGGGCTAATGCGCGGTCATCCTTACTGGGCCAGAGCACCACAAAATGAGCCATGGGATTTATTTCGGTCATCACTGTTTTAATGGTTTGCCTGGTATTGGGATTGGCAAATGAAAAAGGGCTCTCCGGGTCCAAGTCACTGATCATAACGTTTCCCGAAAAAACGGGATTGGCGAGAAACATCGCTTTAAGAATCCGAAGCTGCAATTCGCCTTGAGCAGCTTGCTCCATAATTTCAGAGGTGAGCGAAACTGCCGGCGTTTTGCTGGCCTTATCTCCACCCAAAGATTGGGCCATGATTTTATCCAACCGGGCAGGATCCTTTCTCAATTCGCTGACTTGGCGCAAGGGAATAATACCGGCGCGAAATTCGCTCACAAAAAGATCTGCAGCCGTGCCCAAACTTTGAGCGGCTAATTCATCCAAAGGCGCCTGCAGAGCGTTAATAATGGAATCTTCCAACCGCATGGTCCAGTTATTATTGCGCTGGGGATCCTGAATTTTGTTGGCAGCACTTGTTTCCGGGAAAACATTGGCATCAGGAAAAATATGAAAGAGCCAGGAAATCCCCGGAGGTCCATCCGGCTTCCCGTTCACCGTAAATCCCGTCAACGGCTGGCCGTCTGGAGTGAAAGCGGAAATAGCCGCAATTTTTTTCGGGTCATCATCCATAGGATGCGCTATTTGGATCAATCCATCCCACGGGTCATTGGCGGGATATTGCCCCGCTCGGCGGTAAATCGAAACGTGAACATCCCCGGGCTGGTTGAAATTAAGCCCGTTGTCGGAAATGTAATGGTAAAAAAGACGCTTCCGGGCCACTGCTTCGGAAGGCGGCGTGACCTGCCCTTTGATCCGGGCGTGTGAAATCACGGTGCCGGCGGTGATGACCACCGTCTTCTCGCCGAGCTTGGGCTCGAGATAAAGATCTGAAGTGTCTATGACCACGCCGGGTTCAATGATAAGCGTAACGCCCGCGGGAACCCTGATAATCGAATTAAAAATCAAAGACTCTCCGCTGAAATTAACGTGAATCTCGCGGGCAGAACCTGTTTTTGTGATTTCAACCACGCGCGAATTATGAATGGACTGCGTGATCGGAATATTAAAAAGCGCTCTCATTAAAACGCGCTTGATGGGATCCGTGGGGCTGACCAGTAACTGAAGCATGTCGTAAAACGTATGCACCAATCCCGTGTCATACCAGAACCTGCCAAATGGCGCGGCTGACAAACCGTTGGCTTTTTGGGTAATATTCTGCATGATGTGCCAATTCTTCATCCAATCGGACGGATAGCCGTCCTTTTCTTTATACGGAAATGTTTGCTGTAATTTGGTTACGGAAGCTGAAGCTCTATCTTTTGCATACATCGCCAGCGCTTCAGCTTCCGTAGCGACTTGCAGGCCCAGGAGAATAGTTGCCCAATCGAGGTTAAAATTTCTCTTAAGCGGTATCGCGGGGCTCCCGAATCCGGGCTCTTTGAAAGGATTCCGGAAACCGGTTTCAGTACTTATCATGGTTTCCGCAATATCGCGAGTGAACGCAAAGAAAAACGTATTGGCCGTGGTGTACCGGGCCCTTTCCACAAAATGGCTGAAAAATGACTGGATTGGGATAGAACCATATTTGGCAATGGTGGCTTCCACCGTCTGAATGGCGCGCCTTCTCATGGACATCCATTCATCCAGGGTGATATCCCCGCGGAACGGCTTTCCCACCGATTGGTCAAAGATTTTCTCCCAGAATTGATCACCTTTCTTGCCGGGCAAAAGCCAGTTTAAAAACACGTGCTCCTCCAGAAAATCTTTCTGCTTTGGCAGAAGATGGGATGCGGGAGAATCCGGGTCATCCATGTGCAAAATCTTGGCAAACTCCTGGAAGAAAATTTTCTTAAGTGCTTCCGCATCTCCCTCATGCTCCCAGTCCTGCGCCATTTTAGCCATGTGATAGCTCAGCAAAACATTCAGGAATTCATACAAAGGGTTCGGCTTTTCCTCAAATCCTTCGACCTTGAGGTCGGGGTTGATAAGCGCGTGACCCAAACCCATCAAATCTTCATAGTCGCTATACTCGGGCAAGGTACTTTCAATGGCCCGTCCGTCCTTGTCGATATCAGGCAATATCCTCGCCTGATACGGAAACATAAAAAATTTGCGGTCAGGCTGCTTCAGGGCATTCTCCACATCCGCACTGACCAGCGCCGCATTGTCCGAGGATACGACCTGTATCCAATCACCCGGCCGAAAATACTGGGAAAAATCCTCTCCGGCCTCCAACGCCAAATTCGAAATTGTCGCAAAACCTACTTTAGCGTCTCCTTTGGTCACTCCGGCCGCGCTTAACCCCAGAAACCGCGAACCCGGCCCCGCATTGTTGACAATAATAACGACCCGCGTGACACCGTTTGTAATTTGCTCCGAAGTCAAGGGCGGCAGGTAATCAGGATTTTCCCTTCCGTCAGGCAGGGTGGGATCAAGTAGTTTGTACAAAGCCGCAAAAACATTGGAGCTGTTTCCTCCGCGCTTGCTTCCGGCCGGCCTGCTGCGGCTTCCCCAATCGGCCGTTAAAAATTCCAAGCCTTTTAAAATTCCGGACCGGTCGTGCCGCAAAAGCTCTACCGTATCATCCGCCATGTCCTTGTCAGCCGAAACAAAAACCGGAATAACGATCAATTTTCCGGACGCAATCCGTTCGTCAAATTTTTGCGCCTCTCTCCGGATTTTTAATAGTTTAATGGATTCCTCGTCCATCCCTGCTTTCAGCAATCTCTGGTGCAAAACTTCTTCTGAATCATCTAAATTCCTAAGATAATTTTCCGCGGCCGTGTAAAGAGCCGATGGGTTCGCCACCCCCGTTCCCAAAGAAGAGGCTTGGGCGGCTTCAACTTCGGTGCGGATGCGGGTTCTTAAATCTGCTCCGAATTGGCCGTTGGCAACATAGTCTCCGATCTCCTTGTCGCCCCCGAAGAGACTGTCACCCATATTAACGTTACTAAGAACGTTCCCGTCAGTATCCACCGCGTAAATAGGTTCCTTGGAAGCCGGATCAAAAGTAATATTATGGCCAAGGTGAACTTCTCTCGGCAACCCAGTGGTTGTTTTTGTGAATGTGGTCCCGAACACATGAACAGGATTTTGATTCACGATTCCCTGGTAATTTCCGTCCCGGAAGACCTCGAGTTTACCGGCCGCATTTTTTGAAACTCGGATATCCGTGTTTCCCACCGAAATGCCGTGAGCTGTGCTCAGCACAACTTTTCCATTCTGAATAATAAACGTGCCCTTGGCCTTTCCTTTTTCATCCAAAAATTCATATTTCTGCTGGGGCAGGCTGTCAAAATCAAATCCCTGGGTGGCATTCAAATGGTAAATATAGTTGTCCGTTGCCGTTCCCGTGATAGGCCCCTCAATGATGGATCCCGCGATGGTCGATCCCGCAGGAATGCGGACCACGGTTCCGGGGCGCAAATTGGTTTTAGTCAGGTCAATATACGATCCGTCAATTCTTGCCCCTTTGCCCAGCACGAGCGTTACTTGCGGGGGGACTTTAATCACAGAATCCATGATTAGATAGGAATCTTCATCGTCTTTTAAAACTGTCCCTTCAATTAAAGAATTCTGGATATTCTCAAACATCGGCAAGCCGAACAGGCCTCGCACAATAAGCCGGTCCGCCACGGCTATGGGATCGTGACTGGAGTTCACTGCCCTTTTATAAAAATCCAGGATGTCCACAATTCTTCCGGTATCCGCCCAAAAACGGCCGAATGTTGCGGGAGTCAATCCTCCTACTTTAGGGGCGATATTTTTACGGGCTATACGCCATAAAAGCTCCCAATCCTTCGGATTGTCATATATTTTTTGAGCCGCGGCCGTGTACTTTCCGGAAGGATTATCCGGTGTCGGAGTGTTCATCCATTGTTCCAAAGTCGGGGTAATCATGGCCTCCAAAATATGTTTCGACATATCCAAATCCGCGGGATGAGGCCGCGGGATTGTGGGTTCGGCAAAGGTTCCATTTCCGGGGAATGTATACGAATGGCCGTAGGCGTCGCCGGAAAGCATCAATTCCGAAGCTTCACGGGTCGAAACAAAAAGGAATCCATTGCTATAAGTTTTGAGAAAAGGTCGGATGCGATCGACTAATGCGAAAGCTTTTTCCAGATTTTGTTGTTCCTGAATCCCTTGAAACTGAAAAGCATGCGCAAAGATACGTTCCCATATAGTTTCACTGATTTGTGCAAGCCAGGGAACTTCATCCATGTATTTTTTTTGAAGGTCGGAATAAATGTAATTCCAAATATCAACTCCGCGGGTGCCCTGGCCTAAAATCTGAGGAATGACAAAAAAATCGATCAAAGATTCAATGCCGCGGCCTTCGACCTGGGCCCTTACCCCGGCGGGCAGCAGCCGCCGTATCTGCTCGTAAAAATCCTGTTCGGCTTCCTGATCAGTCAGTTTGCTCTTGTGGAAGGCCTCCTGAATTGCATTCCGGGCAACCAATCTCAAAAGTTTGAACATGTGAGGTTTTTCGACAAAACCGTTGTCTTTGATTTTTCCGTCTTTATCCAAAAGATATTGTCCCAATTCCGTCAGTTTTTTCAATAAACTCAAGTCAGCCTGCTCGATATTGGCGACCTCGATATCGTCATCCTTGGCAAAAACATAAAATTGCGAACTTGCCGTGAATGAGTCGGCAACTTTTGCGGCCACGAGGATGATATTGTCGGCCGGGATAGTGACGTCAAATTCATTTCTTACACCTTTCTTAAAGGCCCCGGAATGATACAGAAAATGGGCGATGAATTTCGCCTGTTCGATTCCCTGCAAATTCATGCGGGAGCCAAGGAACCGGACATCGCCTTTGCTGGAGCTTAGCTTGGTGACAATGCCGAGTCTGGAGCCGAACCCGGGATTGAGCAGAATAAAATTCAACTTGATTCCGTCAAAATCCGGGGGTAAGGGCCGGCTCTTGGCATGAGCGGCCCTGATCCCCATAAAAATACTCGGGGCATTGCCGCCCCACCTTCTGGGCGGAGTGACGGCTTCCGTAATATCGGCAAAGCCATTCCAGTGAAGGCCGCCGCGCATGGCCGTGCCCTCCCCCAACCCGCCATAGTATTCGTTCATGGGTCCGATGAGATCCTGCTGGGCAATAACGCCCGTCACATCGATCATGATTTTTCCCGATCGTATTTCTTCATCGATCACGGGCTTGAGCCTCAAGGTGTCGAATAAATCCATGGTCTCGCTCGGAATTTTATAGCCGTCGTTCTTGCCCTCTAGAATTCTCCTGGCTATCTTCCGGCGCCGCTCAAGAACTTCTCCCTCGGGTTTCATGTAAATCTCAATCAATTCGGGAACCGGGTCCTCCACCGCGGAAAAGAATGCAATATCATCGTCAGGAACACGCAGGTCGTCTTTCAGCATGATTTGGGCTAAAGTTTTAGAGTCCGACTCATAAGTCGTCTGCGGTTTTAAAGCAATATAACGGAATAATTCGGTTGCGAGGCCCTCATCCTCAACTCCCAAACTCTTAGCGGACACAGCTGCTGAGAATTCCCGGTCGATTTCCGCGTGCTTTTCCGGAACAACCATGAACCGTTTCCAATGCGCCAGAATTTCCGCTTCGCTTTGCTTAAGTTTGTCTTCTTGTCCAGACCCGTAAACCTCCGTTCCCCATACCAGAAGACCGGGCCCCCTCCGCTGATTCCAGCTGACGACATAAACTTTGCCGGGTCTGAACATCAAACTATAAGGAACTCCTTGATCCTTTTCCTCAAGAATCCGCAAATAGGCATTGACCAGTCTTTCCACTTCGGCGTAATCCTGGCCGGAAAAGACGCGGCCGATCACCGGCCCCTGATCATTATCCAAAGAACCGTAGATTGTCGTGCCAAGGGTCTCGATCGGAGTTACCGCCGCCGTGTCAAAGAGCGCGAAAGGCAGGGTTTCGGAAGTTTTGTGGTCATGAATGCCTAGGAAAAGTTGTAAGTGCAGGCTATTCAAGGAAGCATTGGCATTGAGAGCGTTGAATCCGATTACCGCATTGCGATCTTTGAGCTGGTCGGTCATTTCCATCATATCGCGGATATCATGATAATTTTTCACGCCGTCCAGAAGAGGTCTCTGGGCCCTGGCTTTGGCCGGCATTACCATGGTTTGCCATCTCAAAATCGGCCCATTGTTGGGGCCCAGATACCAGGTATTTCCCGAGCTTGCCATGAATTCACCGATAATTCGGTCTTTGTCCGGTTCTTTGGTTCTCCGTTTTGCGCGGTAATCTTCTAAAAGACCATCCGTGTTCGGACCGTTGGGATCAAAAGGATAAGCGGGTTTTAAAGGTTTGCCGGGATTATGAAGCTCCGTATTTTCAGGCCTTTCCCAAGGCGCAAGCGGACGCTCCGCCACATTTTTCTCCACCGGCATATTCGGCATGTATTGAACCGCCACATGCGGATAGCGACGAACGATTTCGGCGCCGGCGAAAAGGGCTTCAACCCGCGGGCTGACGGTGTTATCCCATCGGGCCTTTAAAGTAGCGGCGTCAATCTTCCGCAAATCCTCCTGCACTCCCAGAGCTGCCGCCCGGGCTAATTGGGCTTCGAAGAGAGTGTCTACCTTAACTATCTCGGATTCCGGTAAGCTCCGGCGCCGGAGCATGGCCCTGATTTCATCCGCGGAAACGGTCTCCGCTCTGCCGCGATCTTTAAACGTATGGCGTCCCAAAAGTTCTAAAATGCCTTCTTCTTCCGCGCCAACCGGCAGGATATAAATTTCCCCCTGACGGATCGCATAATTATACGGAACGCCGGCCTCTTCCAGAGCGTCCAGATAAAGATTGGCAATCTGGTCCAATTCATCGAAATCCTCCCCGGAAAACACGCGGCCCGGAACGGGATAGGCAGGATTGTCGGTATTAAAAGAACTGACTGTGACCGTTCCTTGGGTCTTGATGAGGATGCCTTCCTTTAAATTCTCAAAAAAAGGAAATTTTTTACCGTACTCCAGCGGGAAAAAGAGATGCAGATGGAGGCTGTTTAAACTGGCGCCTCCGTGAAGGCTGTTGTGCCCGATCACGGCCTCCGGATCGCCGACTGAGTCCAAAATTTCAAGTCCAGCCCTAAAATCATTCCGCCTGGTTCTCTGCTCTCTTCCTTTTTCTGGAAACATAAAGAACTGGTACTCCGTGATGGGTAAATTATTGACCCCGATAATCCAGGTTTCATTTCCAAAATATCCTTTTCCCGCCACCCGTTCGGGGCGCCGCTCGGCCCACTCCTTGATAAAGCCGTCCGTACCCGGTATTTCGCCGTCTCGCAAAGGATGATAAGGCATGCGGGGTTTACTGGCATCCACAGGATTGGTGTGCCAGGGACGGGTCCGGACCACTTCGCCTTCGTAATCCGGGAAATGTTGAATTTCCGCCAGCCCCTCCAAATCACTCCGTTCAATCTGCGCCAGGGCCTGAACTCTCCGGGTCATGCGGTCGCTCTTGGCTATAGCCGCAGCCCATCTCCGCTTCAATGCCAACGCTCTGATATCCGTTAAATTTTCCTGCCCCAAAGAGGCGGCCAATAGCCGCGGCTTTTCAACCATGCGCCGCACATCTTCCGCGACTGTAATTTCAGGCACCTGGGAAAGAGTACGGACAGAAAAAAGAACGGGGCTTGCCCTTCCGTTCTGGGCCATGTCAATCTGGATAGTCCCGGACTCTTTATTGACACTGACCGAAATGTTTCGTGAAATGGGGTTGGAGGAAAATTGAGAAACAAGTTCATTAATCCTGACTTTTAAGGCCTCATCCAGGCCATCCGCAATCACAGGCAATAGAGCGGCCAGCCCCGGCTTGCTCCGGATCGCTTCATTGATTTGCGCTTGGATTTCTGCCACCAGGGAAACCAATGCTTCTTCCGCAATCACGTCATTGCGCTTGGCCAAATCGCCCGGCAAACTTGAAGAATAAAATTTGTCTTCCACCAATTTAATGATGCTTGCGATACGGGATTGATCAAAAATGGTTTTCCTGTTTTGCAAAATGGCCTCGTGATATTTGGTATTTCCTTCCGCCTCGAGTTTGACATGGGGGGTGACAATCAGATAGCCGGCATTCCGTTCTTCCAAAAGGCGGATCATCCCGTCGGTGTGAAAACCGCCGCAGACCATCGCCATCACCGGGGCGTGATTTTTCTTCATGATCGAAAAACTGTTTTCAACCATGGTCCGGTCACGTTTTACGGTCACAGCGTAAAAATTCATGGCCAAATCATTAAATTTTTTCAGGCTTTCCCACTCATCATCGGATCCAAGAGAAAAAACGGATCTTTTTCCTTTTGACCCGGCGTGAAGGACAATGTCGTTCATCCTCTTCCGGATGGCCCTAGGCGCTACCAACCCCTGATTTTGCAAAACTTTTTCATAATCCTTTCGCGTCAATTCGCCCCGGACTAATTTATGGGCCAGATCAATATTCCGGCTGAGAGCCAGGACTTCTTTTTCTTCCGGTTCGACGGCGTAGTGCTGATACAAAAGCTCGACCAGCTGATCGATTTCTTCAAACAAGCCTTCCTGCTGGATTTCCTCTTGGAGAATCAGGACACTGGCCCATTGCCTGAAACTTTCGTAGATTCCAAAATCAATGCCTGCCTCACGGCCGTATCGGTATATCGCCTCAAAAAATTCTCCGTAGGTTTTGTATTTAGCCCGGTCTATTTCATGGGTTTTATCTGTCCGAAGGGTTTCGAGCATTTCCACCGCATGACGGATTCCGGGCGAGGATTCACCGGCCTTGAGCTTTAATTCCTTTACGAGCGTTTCTTTTTCCGCGGTGATTCGTTTAAGATTGAGTTTCTTTTCAGTTTCGACCAGATAAGCAAGGCGGGTAAAAAAAGGATAACGGACTTGATTGCCGATAGATTTGAAATCAAGATTTAAATTCTGTCTGATCTGGGCGTCAAGAAACCGGATAAATCCGAATAGTTCGGATCTTCCTTTAGATACTTTTCGGTCAAACTGGAGAAGTTGGTTATTGTAAAAATTTCCTTTCAGATTTTGAAGCGACCCGTCAAGATTTTTTAGCAATTCCTCGATTTTATCCTGATTTCGAACCAGCTCTTGAAAGGCCAGGATATTGTCCCGGTATAAATCCGCGTCCTCAATGCCGGTGAGTTTAACTTGCCCCTGCTGTTCCACGGCAAACCATTCAACGCCGGACAATTCGCCGCTTTTTACAAGGCGCTCCGCAATACCGGAATTTTTGTCCGCGTCATGAAAAAATTTCAGCACATTGGGTTCAAGCGGTGAAATCGCACCCTCGACGCCCACGAGCCCCAACCCGTACTCTTTTGACAGGTAGCTTAAAATCTGCTTGATGCTCTTTTGTGCCTCAAAATTTGCGTGAGCGTCTTGAATATAAATAAAGAAAGGCTGTTGGTCGGCTTTTTTTCCGCTGGGGACGTGAAAATTGCGGATATTTCCGATATCGGCCGGGATGGAATAAGGAATTTCGTTTGGGGCAATTTCCAACGCTAAAGTCGCAAACACTTCTTGCGCGAGGGCGGGATTTGGGAGGGATAGCGTGATTGCAAGGCCTAGCGCTAAAAGCTTCTTATATGATTTCAACTTAGCTCCCAAGGGGTTGCCTCCATATCATTGCAAGTTATTAAATAATTGTAAATAAGTTTATCATTCATCCTACTGTGTGTCAAACTTATTTTCGCCATTTATAATAATATTTATACACTACAACTTATTTAGCATAACTTATTTTAAATAAACAAGTTATAACTAGTAATATTATGCCGCCTTCTGTAACTGCTCCTCTTTCTTCGCTTCGAGAGTCAGGTGTTGTTCTAAAGCTTCCAGATTAATCATAAACTGATAGGTAGTTCCGTCTGTACTATAACTTACCGTGTCATCACCGATTTGGTGAAGCAGCACACCCATCTCCCCGCTATCGGCCTTGGCCAAGCGCACCATGACATCATAGACCCGTTTCACAAGCGGCGTGTTTTGCTCATAAGCCCCGGCATTGAATTCAAATTGCATGGAAGCGTCGAGCTTCTGATCGCCCAAACCGAGTTTGATTTTGTCAGAGAGATTGACAACGGTCCGGAATTCGGCGGCCGGGTATTGCTTCATGCGGTCATTCACAAAGGACGCCGTCAATTTGTCTTCGTATTTGACAAATTGAATTCTCGCCTTTTCAGCGGCCGTCAATCCGGCGAATTCGGGTTTCTTCAAGTTCTCAAGCTCCGCGATCGCGGCTTGATTCTCATAAAGCACGATCAATTTTTCAATATTCTTCACCAGACTGACCATCTCATCCTGAGGCTTCGGCAAGGCGGCCGCATCTGCGATAAAGGCAACCGGCTTGGCCTTGCCCAAAGACTCCGCCGCCTGACGGGCTTTCAGCGCTTCGTTTCTGGCCATCATCAACGCATAGAAGTGCATCAATTGCTGGACATTATTCTGCGTGCCATAAATCTTGCCGTTAACGGTATCGCCTTCCACATACCCATTCAGCGCGGCAAAGACCGGCTTGAACTTATGCAGAATCTTGACATCATTCCAACTAAACGAGCGCGTGCTCAGATTCTGCTTCTCAACGAAATTCAACTTGCTATTCGGCGCCACAAAGAGCCTGAATTTCACGCTCTTGCCTGTCAGGGACGGGTCAGCCGCGATCGCAAACTGCAGGGCCGCGTACATCAGAAGAGATTGCCCGCCCAGCCTGGCCGTATCCAGCGCAAAGAGTTCGTCCCTGGCCGCAAGATGCTGTTTCGCCAGGGTACGGCCTATTTCTTCAACCTTAGATGCAAAGGCATTGGTATCAATTTCCGCGGTTAGGATGGCATCCAATTCCGTATAATGTTTGGGCAGGTCTGTGACATTGGCGCCTCCAGCAATCGAGTTTCTGATTTGCTGCTGTATGGCGCGGGTCGACAATTCACTGCGCAGAGCTTCCGTGAATACTGATTCAATGGCCCTATTCTCCGCCATGGAAGCGGCTATGCTCATGCTCACCAGCCGTTTTATCACAAGATAGACGATTCCGTTTTCGGCGGAGGAACTGAAGTTTCCGGCCTTGGCGGCGCGGATCTCTTCCTTATGATCGGTAAAGAAGGCGGCTTCTTTCTGGGTCAAGAAGTCTCTGCGGCTGGCCGGGCTCCAATCCGACTGATCCGAGCGGCCGCGTAAAATATCATAAATTAACTTGAAGATCACAGAATCGCTCCCCAGGAATACCGGCCGATCAACCTTTTCCTGGCTCAATTCCTGCATCAGTTTTGCGATTTTGCCCGCACTCTGCTCAAAAGTGCCCTGATATTTCAGCATGTTACCGGCAACCTCGGTCAACTCATCCGGCGATGCGCCGAACTTCTGCGCCATGGCGCCCATCAATTGCTCCATTTTCGCGGCCGACAGGGGTTCCGCGGATCCGAAAAACGCGGCAAAAACATCGTCCATAAATTTCCGGTAACCGGCCGAATTTTCGATACCGCGGGGCTCCAGCGCCACCAGCTTTTCCAGCCAGGCTTCCCTGGGATCCGGTTTGAAGCTAAGCGCCTGCTCCAAACGCTGGACAAGCTGTGTTTGCTCCGCTGAAAGGGCTTTGGGTTTTTCGAGAACAAAAAGCGTCTTATAGGGTTTCATGTCCGGACGGTCCTTTTGGTATTCCGAGAATTCCGTTTTTACGATCCTGAGACCCAAACCTTCAAAAATCCCTTTCCAGGCTTCCATGGATTCATAGGTATAGCTCAAAGGAATGTCAGCGGATTTTTTCCCAATGCGGTTGCCGAACCAGTCCAAAAATTTAATCACTCCCAATTTTTCTTCCCGGCTGAATGAAATAAATTCCTGCGTGACCTGATCCTGGGCGTCAATTTGAATACTGGCGGCATCTTCCGGAAAACTGTCTTCAATCACGATAATTCGTCCGCCCGGCCGTAAAATCGTTTTCACGTGCTCCAGCATCCGTTCTCGCACCGCGCTCTCCATGTGATGAAGCGTCAATTGCAGGATAACCGTGTCCACGGATTCTGGCTCAAGCGGCGTGGAATCCAGTTCTGTTTGATGAATAAAACGGACTTTTGGATTTTGGGCCTTTTTCCCGGACGGCACGATGTCCGTGGTAATGCCCTCGGTAATTTCAGGATGCGCATCTAGAATGGCATCCATGAGATCCGTATTCCCTCCTCCGATATCCGCCACCACGGGTCCTTTGACATAGGCCCTGGTGCGGTCAACGACATGCTGCCGCCTGGCCTGGCCGTAGGCGGCCACATTCCTTTTATATGCGGATTCCCGATCGAAAAAACCCGGAAAACGCTGATGAATGAGAGACGCGGCATTTTCCGGAGACTCGATATTCTCATTGGCTATTTCAATAATGGGCCGTATCCATTCCGAAGGAAAGTCAAAAGCCTTCCACTTGTCTTCCAGACGGCGGATGATAAATTCCTTCATGCGCGCATCCCGTAAAATTTCGAGAGGTTCGCCTCCGAGGCTGGCGGCTTCTTCCTTTTTATTCTCGAAGATAAATAACGCCTTGTTGGGTTTAAGATCCGGGCTGTCTCCCTGATACTCCGTAAATTCCGATTTGACCAGTTTGAATCCCAGGTCGCCAAAAATCTGGTGCCAGCGCTCCATGGATTCATAATTATAAGGCAGGGGCACGGCCGCACCTTTCCGCCGAATCCGGTTTCCGAACCAATCAAAAAATTTGATCAATTTGAGCTTGGTATCCACCGGATAATTCAAAAATTGGCGCTGGAGCTCATCGGCATTGCCCAGATATTTTCCCGTATCTTCAGGATAGGTTTCTTCCACCACGATCACACGGCCTCCGTTCCGGACAATGCTTTTGACATGCTTGAGAATGCCGGCCCGGACATCGGGCTCCATATGATGAAGCGTCAATTGCAGGATGGCGGTGTCTACCGAATCAGGCGCGAGCGGCGTAGATTCCGGAGTGTCCTGAATGATAGATTTCACCTTGGGGCTTTCCGGCAGCTTGTAATACGCATTAAGATCAGTCACGTAAGCCGTTTTAATTGAGGGGGTTGCCTTAACAAGAGCGTCCATGATATAGGGACTTGCGCCTCCGATATCGGCCACCACCGGGCCCTGGACATAAGGCTGAATGCTTTGAATCAAATGACTGATTCTGGCATTGCCATAGACCGGTAAATTCTTCCGGTAAGAAGACGCGGGATCGAACAATCCCGGGAATTGTTCCTGAACCGCGCGGACTGCCGCATCCGGGTCATCGATATGGGCTTTCATGATCTCTATCATGGGCTTAATCCACTCGTGGGGAAGCCCGTACTTTTGCCAATAGCTTTCATAACGGCGGGTCACAAATTCGCTGAGGCCGAAATCACGCAAAATTTCCAGTTCATTCCCCAAACTCTTACCCGCTACCCGCGGCTCCCGGTAATTCAATCCCACTTGACGCGCGGCCGGCTGGAGTGCAATGACTCCGGTGTTGGACACATCCGGTCCGATTTCATGGACAAAGGGCGCTACGGTAAACTGGTGCGTAGCGGAATCCATAAATGCAATCCTGCCGGCTTGAAGCACAAAATTATCCGGTACCACCGTGTCCGGGGCAATCGCCGAATCACTGTGAATCACCACGTTTGTTCCAAAACGGACATTCGAGCCCATTTGAACCCGGGCATCCTCCCCCCGTGAGATGTCGGATTCACTATCAACCACGAATTGGACGCCGGGAAATTCATGCTTTAACCACGCCACATGAATTGAGGGCAATTGGTAAATTCCCGGAAAGCCCAAAACCGCCAAAAGGGTGCCTAAATATTTCTCCTGAAGAACGCGGTCAAAAATTCCGGGAATTTCCTTGCGGATCAAATTTTCATAAATTTCAAAGGTATTTCCCCGGGCTTCGACAAAAGCGGGAAAATTAATGATATATCCTTCCAGCAAGGGAACCGCGGCAAACAGGATAGCCCTCTTTTCCTCATCGTTCGGCGCCTGATAATAACCGATCATCAATGAAAAAAAGCTTTCCGCATAATCCCGGAGATAATGCGCCAAATCAGGGCCGTTTCTGACGCTTTCGCGAACCCGGTCAAACACATCGGGCGGCAGTAATTCCGCAAATAAGCGGTAACTGTGGCGATTGCGGAGAGTGCGGGTGAATTTATAAACCAATTGGTCGCGGTATTCCTTGTCAAACCCGATAATATTATGAACGGGCGGCGCAATTCGCGCCGCTGCCACGCCCCCGTCTCCCACTATTTTCAGCGCTTTATCCTTAAGCCAGCCCTGTGCGGCGAGTACCGGAATGTCGAGCGCCAGGCGGTTGAAAAGGCTGGGCAAGGTGTTATCGGGCAATCGGGCCATGATCGTATCAAAAGTCACTTCATCATGATCTTTGTAACCCAGGAAAACTTCCTCCACGGTGCGGTTTTGCATAAGCGCCGAAGCCAGGATATGGGTTTCGTACGCATAATCGTGGGACCAAAGCGCGTGATCATTCAAAATTTCCTGGATGAACCGGTGATGAACCGCAAATTCGCCGCCGATCGGCTGACGGACCACGGAACGGTAAAAACCGGCGACAGCTGGCACCAGGATGTGGTCTGTATGGGCTTGATCATCTTTATGGTAAAAGCGGATGTAATCCGGAAATACCAGGTCCGCATCTTTTTGCATGATCGGGTTCATGAAAAGCTGAATCCAGTCCGGGCTGATTTTCAAGTCGGAATCAAGACTGATCCAATGCGCTCCGGTTTTTTCAGCCAGCGTGGCGGCAAAGCGCAGCTTCCATTTCTTGGTCGAGTATCCGCTGAGCGCCGGATTCTGCTTTTTCACGTTCATGTCCACCATAATCCCGCCCTCAGCTTCCAGGATCATCCTGGATTCTTCGAAAGCCTGGTGAAAACGGACGCTGGCCGGATCTTTGGGTTCGGCATTCACTCCAACTGCGACAATAAGCACTTTTTTGCCGGGATAATGAACGCTCAAACCGGCCTTGATAGCGGCTATCAGGTTGTGGAATCTTTGCAGGCCGGAGCCTTCTCCTTTGAGGGTCTGGTCAGCCGACGGAAGGGTCACAATGATATCCTGCTGGCTGCCGCGCGCCTGCATAGTTGCACGGATTTGCGGCTCGATGGCGGTATCAAATGCCAGCACATCATCCCAGCTCTGAATATTTTTTGATTTGCCAAGCTGGGTCTCGAAGCGGCCCAAAGAAGCGCCTGTGGTTCTTTTTCTTATGGACGTTTCAATATGCGCCACAATTTCATCCACCATCTCACGGACAGGGCGCCTGGAATTTCCCGAATAGGTTTTGACGGTATAATCAAAATCCGCGGGATTGATCGGAATGCCTTCCGACCGGTCCTCGACGTCAACAATTCTCAAGGCCTCATCCATGCTTATAGCTTGCCCCTGCTTTTGATAGGAATCCTGAACGTTCATGGCGCGCACTTCGCGGGTCGATTCCAGCAAAATACTCGCGGTCACGTCTCTTGATTTCGAAGTAGCCCGGTCCGTGACAATAAGAAGCGATTTGGATTTGATTTGATCAAACGTTTCATTTCCCCATTTTTTCAACGCCGACTGGACCAGAGGCCGGTCTGTTTCCGTCAGCTGGCGCATCAATCCCTGCTCGCCCCGGATTCTTTTCGTCACGGCCGGAGATTCCAGCTCATCAGTGACGTCCCTGTCCTGATAAAAAACCCGTTCGGTCCGGAAACTCACTTTGGACTTAAGGTCTTCGATCAACGCTTGCAGGCTGGAAGCATCCCAAGACCGGGCCTGATCTTTTTCTTCCTCCATAACTTTCCAAGCCAGAAGGCGGTAAAAAGTGCCCGCATTGGCCACCACCGCATTCAGCATCTTTGCCACCTCGGCCGCAACGTATGTTTTTCCGCTCTTTGAAGCCCCGACCAGCCTAATTTCCTGGCCTGCGCCGAGACTTTCGGCTTCTGCCAGAACATCCTTTTGCCGCCTGTCTTTAAGCACACGGACAATCTGCTCCCAGTTTCCAAGCTCCGCCGGCAGCCCATGCAGGCTTTCTTCGAGTTTATCGAGCGTGTCTTTCTTATAGCTTGGGTCAAAAATGGTTTCCACCGCCTGCCTGAGGCTTTTGTGGACATTGTCAATGTAAAGCCGGAGCTCCATCAGCGGACCTTTAGGTGTTGAGAATCTTCCCTCCTGATTCCACCATGCGCCGGTATCATCCAAATACGTTTCGGCTTCCCTGAGGAGCGACTCAATTTCATCATCCAGCTGCCTGAAACCCTGCACGCTGGGGTTGGCGATCAGGTCATAACGCCTTTCGATTTCCTCCCGCGGAATAGTCCTCATCATCTCGCGGAATTTTTCGACGGAATCGATTTTATAATCCGTCAGCAGTTGTTCCAGGATTTTGAACATGATATGACTTCTCAAAACGTGCTTGGTGTCATTGGCGATGCGGAGGCCGGCGCCCTGTTTTTCCAACCATGGGCGGTATTCCTGCGACCGTCTATGCACGATCGGAATGCCGAGCGAACGGATAATAACCGGGCCCTGGGTGTGATAGATAAACCGCCCGTGCGCCATGTCTTCCATCCTGGCCATCATGCGGTGGTAAGGGATGGGGCCGGTCACGATATCGTCGGTCATCATGACATTGCCGCCCGTGTATTGCGTCGCCGTTTTAACAGGATAGGAAATCGCCTCATTCGGGCCTATCAAATATTTGCCGCCTATCGATGCAAGCTGGTCCAACGAATCAATGCCGTCTACCGGCCTGTAAAAGGTGGGTCGCGTGATATTTTGGCCGAATAAAACCAAATTAATGCGTGATAAATAATCGCTAAAAACATCGCTGAGACGGTTACCGGCATTTTCACTCCTTAAATAAAGAAACCCCGGCTCCCGGGTAAGCTCTTTCCTGGCTCCGTCCACCGACCATGCGGTGGTGGGGTCACGGACATGATCGGCGGAAGCATAATGTTTCCGGATATCCACCGCGGAAGGATCATAAACATCGGCCGGGTTATGTTCGCGCGCAAATTTAAGAAAGGCCAGTAAATCCTTGGTATGAGTGAATAAAAAGGCCGAGGGAGGAAGCGCGGAGTCGCCGTCATAATAGCCCCCGATGATTTTGGCATCAGGATGAGCCGCTAGAAGCTCAGCGCGGCGGCCAAAATGATTGTAGGCATGCCGCTCAATAACGGCGTCCGATTCATTCAGCGTCATAACCCTGGTGGCTTCATCGTCATCCAGCCAGCTGTAAATATTTTTTTGTTTTGGATCTAAATGCTGGGACGCGATGGCCATGGAAATATTGCGTATCCAGGGAAATGGGTTCTTGACGAACGGACGCAAGGGGTCGCTCAGCTGTTCATAAGTGACGCCGAATGTTTCAGCGGTTTGCGGATCGCCCGTAGCGTCAACCACGCCTTTGATCAACCTTTTCTGCTCTTCTGACGACCAGTAAAATACGCGGATTCCCGCCTTGATCATCTCTCGGACGAGATCCCGATTGAGGCGCGTGTTTTCTGGATTCGTTTCATCCGCGGAACCGTCAATGATAATCACGGTGACTTTTGTAAACATCTGCGCGTCAAATTGCGGATCATAATGCATTTCACCATAGCGATAAGCCTTCATTTCATCACGGATGCTTTCCAGAAGCCCCCGCAGGGCCTGGGGCCGGTCAGCCGTGGGAACGGGAATAATGAAGTGAGGGCGTTCATCGGAACGGCCGGATTGGGCGATAAAGGCCTCTTTTTCCCGGTAAATCGCCTGATATTTTTGCAGCACATCGTTCGGAAAGAATAATCCGATCAAAACCCGTTCATAAATATTAGCGGCCCGGTCGAAATTTTGTAAAACAAGCTGATAATCCGAGGCCTCCTTTTTGACCCCGTCCGAATAGGCTTCCGCCGCCGCCCGGGCCTGGGCGAGTTCGGCTTCTGCCCTCGGAATGTCCACAGCCGCCGCTTCCTTGACCGCTTCCATGCGTTCATCTTTTATTAATTTGCGGATTTGAGGCACCCATTTCGGGGGCGCGCGGGTATGGATACCCGATTGATAAAACACCAGGTCAAAAAAGGTTTCGGGCTCAACCAAAAGAATGGAACGCTTTGCGTCACGGACTTCTTCGGAAAAGAACCTGACAGCTTTCGCAATTTCACCGCGGATTTCGGCCTGCAGATCGTCGCTGATCTGATCTCCCAGTGAAGCGGCCTTGACTGCGCGGTGCGGAAGCAATGCCGCCATATCTAAAAAACGGTTTTCGGCCAGGCCTTCAAGGGTCTCCAGCATTCCATCGATTCCGCGCTCCATCTGAATGATTTCCGGATTTTCAGCAGCCACACTTTCGGATTTGCGGCCGACATTCAAAGAAACAGATTGTTTAAACCGGGACAAAAACCGCCGGTCCAGAGCCTTGTCGCCGGCGCGGTCCGATGCGATCAGGATTTTTTCTTCAGGCAGGCCTTCGGCCTGCATTAAATGAGCCAGAAAATCGTCTTTGATAAAATTGGATTTGTGAATTCTGACGGCAGTCGGGCTTTTGCTGTAGGCTCGGTACGCCAGCCCCCGGGATTCAAACAAGGTGTTTAATTTTGCCAGAAATTCATCGCGATTCTGCAAATTCGCCACATCCAGCCGCCTTTCCTGATTGGTCCTGTGCGGCCTGGTATCAATTTCAAACCGGCCTTTAAAATTTTCATCCAAAATCCGCAATATTTCGGCTCTTTCATTGGACTTCATGCGGGCTTGTTCGTTATAAGCCCGAAAGGCCTCCCTGTCTTTGGTGCCGTCAGGGCGATGCCGGTAAGCCAGGGTTCCACCATTGGCGGCGACAATCAGATTTTCGAGAACTTCTGGCCGCCCGGATTGCAGGATATAATCAACCAGCCCCTGGAGTCTGTCATCCAGCCGGTTGCGCGCTGTCTGGTCCTCAAGAACAACGTCTTCGGTTTCAATCACCACGCGCTTCCCCTGAAGCAAAAGTCCTGCCAGCGCCTGCACCGCGCGCTCGGAAAGCGATTGATCAAGCAAGGCCAGGGTTCCGTCAAGATCCAGCGCAACGGTTTGGATATCCCGCTCCAAAAGACGGTTGAGGAGGCTGTAATCCTCACGTGCCCGGTCAACATAGGGCTGGGCAAAAGTAATCCCATATCCGTCGCGGTATCCAAAAGCAAATTCGCGGAAAGGCACATTATCATCTGAAAATGAAGGCCGGAATTCTCCCCCGACAAAAAGTTCGTTGATATAGGGCGGCACGGCCTCCGGCTCAATCGCGCCCTGATAAAAAATGAGAGCGGGCCCTCCTTTAATATCCGCTAGCTCCAGTCTTCCGGCCGGCTGGTCTTTCAGCATGGCAATGCGGGTGGCTAATTCTTTGCTACCGGGATAATCGAATAAAAGCGTGTAGGGTTCGCCGCCTTTGGGAATCCCGGGATACTTATCGATAATTTGATTGAAAGCATGGGAGCCCTTCAATGCCTCCAGAAATTCGCCGCTCACTTTGAAGCCCCCGGCATCTGACGGTAAGCCCAGCAAAGTATTCAATGCGATAAAGAAGTTCCGGTATCCCTTGAAAGCGTCGGGGATATGCGGAAGAGTGCGGCGCGGGTCAAAGACAGAAGTGGAGGTATCGACCACCACCACAATAGGCTGTTTTTCCAGAAGATAACGGGTTTGTTCCTCAGTGAAAAGATCAGGCCGGGTATGGTATTCATTCGTATGGGCATTGTCCGAGCGTATTCTGGCTGTCCAGACCGGGATGTCTTGGCCTTCAGGGCGTTTGCTGTCCCGTATGAATTTTTGCCCGCCTTTTTCATAAGTGACCGGGCTGATGGCCGTGGCCCCGGTGGTTAAATTTTCCACCACAATCACTTCCCTGCCGGTCTTTTGCGCCTGCGCCTGAATGGCCAAAAGTTTTTTGCGGAACAAATGCGCCTCGTAATCCACGCTGTGAACGCCGCGTAATTGATCTGGGGAAATTTCAACTTTCCGTTCAATGGATTCTCCCCGGTTTGCCCGCTCGATTAAATCCATGAACGCTTCATAGCCGAATCCTTTGCGGCTCACATGATAAAATTGCAGCGCGCGCTGCAGAAAGAGATGGTAATTTAAGTCGGCATGAATGGGATTACGGATGTCGGCCTGGCCGGTTTTGAAAAGTTCCAGCTGGGTTTTTAGAACCTCGGGGCTTAGGTCCGATGCCAACAGCCTGGGAAGCGGCGTGATTCCATTTTTAACTAATTCATTGTAGCGCGCCGCAACTTGGTCCAGGTTCTGTCCCTCGTAGGCATTACGGATGAAAAATCTCAAATAAATTGTCGCGTCCTGAATACGGCCGTTGACTTTAAAGAAAAGGGCATGCCACTGCTCCAGTTCCTCCTCCGACCGAATGCGCCCTTCTTTTACCTGCTCGGCCAAAAAGTTGAGTACAAAACTTGCGTGATCTCCCCATAAATTTATTCCAGCCAATATGTTCGGATGATTCAAAAGCGCAGAGCTCTGAAAGAGGCGGCCAATTTTTTTGCTATAAGAGGCGCCCAGTTTGACCCCCACCAAAGTCCCCCCGGGTGAGAAAAATATCCCGGTCACAACCTTTCCGAATACGCTCTCCAAATCCTGCCGGGAAGCCACATCAAAGGTGCGCAGCCTGCCGATGGTGTCCTCGGTGACGATTAATTTGCTGTCGGGTGAAAATGTGATTTTTTTAACTTTCGGACTAACATCAATGGGAAGTTTTTCTTTAGTCCGGACGTCGTAAACCCGTGTAAAATTATTCGCATCCTGAACCACCAAAAGAGAGCCGTCGGGCGATAAGAAAGCCCGGGTGTGACTTCCGGCAATGGCCTGCAATTCCGGCCGGGTTGACAAATCCACATCCGTTCCCGGAACAGGTTCAAGCCCTGCGGTAAAAGAAGCCTCGTCAAAATCCTTTCCCTTCAAAACTTCAGTTTGAGACGACAAATCAAAAACCTTTTCAGTTTGGTCCATGTAGCGCACCAGCACGCGCGTTTGATCTTTCCCGAACAACACTGAGTCAACATTTTCTCCCATCAAATTGGTAAGTTTCAGCGCTTGAAAAAAGGTCAGAGAGCCGGCACCTTCTCCCAATGAAGCCGCTTTGCTGAGATAAATCTGCGCCGCGTCGACGGCAGAACGCCCCAGCTGTAGTGTTTTGGGGTGTATTCCCGCTGTCCCCAAAATCATTCCAAACAAGGGTAAAAGCAGCAGGGCGCGGTCATCGCTTCTCTCTTCAACCAATCTATCTGCCCATTCACTCTGCCAATCCGCAGGCGTTACGGTGTCTTCTGCGGGCAAGTCGCGCAAATTTTGAAGGTTCAAGCGGACTTTCCCCACCTGTTCCCGTGCTTCATCCCATTCTCTGGCCCGGATCGCCAGATCGAGGGCATTCACGGAAGCCAGCGCCGCATCTTTCAGGATTTTTTCCTGGACCGTTCTGACCTTGGAATAGATGCCGGAATCCTTGTCCCGCAATAAATCCCCGCGTTTCGATATCCAGCCCAGCCTTTCGGCAATGATGAGAATGGCATTCTGTTCGGCCGGCTTGAGCCCTCCCAGAACATCGCTCTTGAGCAAAAGGCGGTCGTAGACATATTCCGTCAACGTGCCGGCGTTACCGCTTTGCGCGAGCCGGATAGCGTTGAACGCCGCTGCCAGCCGGGAATATTTGGCCAAAGCATTCTGGGCCGTACTTTCCGAAGACGCATTTCTAAGCACATCGGAAAGAAAAGCTTCTTCCGCCGCGGCCGGCAGTACCTGCTCATGAAACAAAAAGATTGAGTCCGGGTCCATTTGCCTCCGCAAATTTTCAAACGTATAGCGATTGTTCCAGATGGGCAGTGTGTACCAGATATATTTTCCGTTAGCCGCCCCAATAAGCGTCCGTATAATTTTCTCAACGCCCTCCGCGCCTTTAAAATCGGAATCAATCACATACGAAGGAACCTTTATTTTTTTGGAACCCGTGTAAATGGTCATGATGCCCGGCATTTGATAAGTAACCACGGGTGAATCTGCCGATTCCAGGTCATCTGTTACAAGAAAAATTTCATGGGGTTTCCGGTCATAACCTTTGTCCTTGAGTTTTTTATTGAAATCTTTCAGCACATCAGGGATGCGGGGTTTTTTCTGATGAAAATAAGGTTCAAGAGCACCCGTCGGGCTGGCTCCGTATCCGTGCATACCATCCCGGGTATAGATATGAATTCTCCGCATTTCGCGTATTTGCTTCGGAATGCTATTAAACACTTTTTCGACGTTTTCAGCCTCCGTGAGAATAGCGATTTCGATGGCCGATGACGATACGAATAACTCCGCAAGCTGTCTTTGAGCATAGGCCTCTGGGTTTGCAACATCCAGGATCAGCGCTTTGGGTTCGACTTTGTCCTTGACCGGTAGTTCAATCCAGGACGGCAGACGGATTTTGCGCACCTGTCCCCGCAAGAGACTTTTTTCAGGCGAGGTCGTCTCTTTCCACAAGTTAAGTTTGAGTTCATAAAGCGCTTCATCGTAACGGGCCTTGTCCAGGGAGGCTTCCCCGGCCGCCAATTTTTCTTTCAATTCTCTCCAACGCGGCGCGTAAAAGTGATCCGGCATGCGGTCCGATTTCAGCCGGTCGTAGAGATCCAGAAAACTTTCCTCCTCCTGGCGTTCACGGATGAATAAATCGCCGAGCAGCTGACCCGGCGCAACTTTCACCTCATCCTGAGGTTCATATAATGAAGCGATCATTCCGTCACCTGACGCGGACACCCTCTTTGCCATTGAGTTAAAGGAAACGAATTCGCCCGGCGAACGGACTTGGGAAATAGAATTCCTGCCCAAAAAGACGGAACTTTGGGAAACCGAATTCGGGGTCCCGACATAACTGCCGTCACTGATGATCCTGCCATCATCAACGGGCACAATTCCGGCGGCCGCTCTTTTTTCCGGATTTCCGTGCAGGCCCAAGGTACCCCGGAAATCGCGTGCGTTATCATCGGCAAAGTCATAAACCGAGCCTTCGCCCATATCAACAAATCCAAACGCGTATTTTCCGCCCGGATTTCCCGGCGTCTTGATAAGACGCCTCATGACTTCGGCCACTTTTTCCCGGTCCTCCGGGTTCATGGGCATATGACCGGTCAGCCGGTCTCCGGGGATGTGGCGTTTTGAAAAGGCCTCGGGATTGGTGGCGGCTTCAAAAATATGGAGCGCAATATCCAGATGAAATTCGATCAAGGGCCTGCCGTTGGAGGCCAGCGTGGTGGTTAATTCCTGATATAAATCCTGAATAAAATTCCAGCTCCACCAGGTATCCCCGATGCTTCCGTATACTTCCTCGTCTCCCAAAACCTCGGGTTTTTCATGGAATGACAGGATGGGTTTGGCATGAGTTTTAGCGGATTTGTCGATTTTAATATTTCCGAGGGCATGAAGCTTCGGATCCTGCGGATCATAACGCCGCCCGACAACAATGACATCAAACCGCTGTCCTGCAATGATGGGATCATCGCCAAAAAAGAGTTCGCCTGTAGAATGATTCACCGAGTCGCTGTAACCGATAACGACTCCACCCTGCTTCAAATTATGCTCATTCCAATAATTCAAATATTGAATGTCGGTGAGATCCGCGTAGCGGATCCCCAGAGGAGAAAATGTAAGGGGCTTGACGCCATACCCCAGGGTAAGAACAGGATGAAAACTCCGGACCCCTTGTCCCCCGGTGGGCGTTAGTACGGCCATGGGGCCATCCTTCAATTGCCCCCGGCTGATCGCTTCATGCAATGTGTAGATAACCTGGCTCAAGGAGCCAAAATACCGGTGTCTGGGAAAGGCAATCACGTGACTTTCTGCATTCTCGGGATACGTGACTCCCCGCGCTTTTTCGTCAGAATACGCCACTTGCTCAGCCCGGATATCCGTCGCTGTTTTCAGATGCGCACCAAAATAGGGCAGCTGGCCGCTTAAAATAAGCGGCATCAATTTTCTGAATTTATTGATCGAATGCCAAACCCCCGGCCCATAGTACGAAAGTTCATACATGACGTTGGTAAAACTGACGTTGATGGCGGCTATGGCCTCGTCGTTCAGCCCCAAGATGCCCTTGACTTTGTCTTTTCGCTCGGGATTGGTGATAAGCCGATCAAGATCAAACAAAATATCTTTCAAATCCAAGGCGCGAATGGCTTCGGAAATGATGGCTGGGGAGCGGTCTATAAGCGCCCGCACCATGGTCCTGAGAATTTTGGCTTCATTATCCAGCTGGGCTGATGCGCTGAACAACACTGCCGCGGTCAGGTCCTTATCACTCAACAGGCCTTGGTCCATGGCCTGGCGAATCTCATCCCGGACGGCAGGGGCCATGGTTTGAAAATCGAGGACGCTCAACCGGGTGAGCAAAAGCGCTCTCATCTCGGGCGCAACGGGAAATTCCATGCGTGACGATTCCAGCATCAACCGGCGTTTTTCATGCTGCAAAATCAAATTCAGTGCAGTCTTTGATTTTAAATTGCTGCGGCGGAGCACGACCGTCTCATTCGCGGCCAGGGTATTGCGGAAAGCACCGGCATCAGCGTCATCTGACAGAATCACGAGCGGCGTATCCGTGGGCTCGAAACCCGCGGCTTCCGCCAATTCCCAAAATTCCAGAATTTCCGTCTCGCCAAGTTCCAGCTTTGCCGCCAGCGCTCCCTCCAATTCGCCCATTTTTCCAGACATCAGCTGAGTCTCGTCTCCCAAGCTTTGCGCTTCGATAAACCGCAGGATTTCCAGAGCCTCCTCTTCGGTCAGCAGGGATAATTCGGCGGGCAGCTCTTCTTCATTGGCGGAATGAATGCCATTGACCGCAACCAGCGCCGCAGCGCCATCCAATCCGATTTCAATAATGGAATCCAGGTCCGCCTTCATCGCGCCCGCGGTTGCTTCCGGTAAAATAATGTCATGGCGCAGCGTGCCCGGGGCCCATTCATTGGGATTGGTCTTGCCGACAATCGCTTTCATGTAGGTTTGTTCGGGGCTTTGATGATTCGTGATTCCTTCGGCCAGGCCCAGCAAGCGGTCCGCTTCAGCTCTCGGCACTTTCCGGATCAGGAAAATCGATCTCAAATCCCGGCTGAGATAATCGTAAACCTTCTGAAGTTTTTTGGCGTCACGGATGAATTTGGGATCAAGAGCAGAAGCATTGGTTTCATAAAATTGTCTGAGATCCAGCAGCCATGGGCCAAATGCCGCCACATTATCGGCATCGATCAAGGACAGTCCCCGGTCGATCAAAGCAGTATCGGCCCCGGGACGGGACTTCAGGGAGTTTGTCATCCCGCGAATGCCCGTGTGACCCCACCGGGTCATCACTTCCTTTGGTTCGAGCGGCCGCTTGGGTAAGACGAGGACGCCATATCCCCCCGGAGACATCTTTTCCTGAATTCTTTGGGCCACGATTTCAGGGGCATTTCCCTTGAGGGCAATAATGCTCATCGTGCCCAGGCCGTCCTTTTGCCGGTCTGCGGCAAAAAGTTTCAGCACTCTTTCCTTGGCGTCACTGCCCAGTGATTGGGCCCGGATTTCACCGCGTTTCGCCTGGGCCTGCAGGCGGATCGAAAGATTGACGGCAGCCGTGAAAACCTGATGGAATTGAACCGGGTCTCTATAATCAAAATCCTTTGCGCCGTAATTGATAACCACCCGGTCCGTGGTCAGGTCATGATAATATTTTCCTCCACGGTCCGGGTCATAAAGCACCAGCAGCTTGGGTTTATAACCGCGGTCTTCTTCCGGTCTTGGATCATTCTTGAGATAGATCTTCCATTCTTTGGCGACCTGGTCATAAACCTGATCCGGCGAAACAAAACCGTGCGTCGCGTTTTTATCCACCTTGACGTCAACGCCCGAGATTTCCTCTCCCAATTTCTCAAATTCAGGCGATACTTCAAAAGGGCTAGTAGGTTCGGGCCGCTGTCTGGTTTCATCTTTGATGGACTTTATGACTTCCGGCTTCGTCTGTTTGCGTTTAGCCGGGAACATTCTGTCAGGGTCTGTCACGTCATGGAGCCAGCCGCTCAAACGATCCGGAATGCCAAGCTCCTCTGACTCCAGGACGTCGGTTCTCAACTGTGTGATAACTTCAGGCAATTTTTTGGTGACAAAGCGCGTTTCCTCATTGTTGAGACCGATCAATAGGAAAAATATTCCTACAAAAAAGACCTTGGCGATTTTGGCCAGGACCAAGACATTCACCATGAGTTGCAATGTGACCAGATGGGAAGCGAGCGATACGGCCCCGTGACCAACGGTCCGCACAATTCCTTCCGGCATGGCCCTTCGGGCCAAATAATTGGCTTTGTATAAAACCGGCAGAAAAGCCAGAAAAAATCCCCACAGCATGAGCAAATTCCAGAAATGCCACATAAAAGAATAATATCCCATGAGCATGAGCCACGAACTCACCAAAAATGCCGTCAACCCGATCAGAAACCGGGCCCGGTCCGTGATCCAGGCCAGGCGCGGATGCAATTTCCGGAAAACCCGCCCTTTGATGATAGCCAGATCCGTATCTAAGTATCCCGCTAAGCCCGCCGTGTAGGCCTCTCCTTCGTCATTTCTCATAAAATTGAGAAGATATTTCCAGCTTCCGCCCTGTTTTTTAAGCTGTTCATCCATATATTTGTCAAAATTTTTAAGCGCATCCAGTTCGGGTTCCTGGGTCCGGGTTCCCACCGATCTCATGAAATAATCATTGGTGAAACGGACCAAAGTGCCCAAAACCGTGCCGGGAAGTATCGGCTTGGACTGGATATAGTCAAGCAGGGATCCCATGAGCATGGAACTGAAAATCGTGTAGACGGCAAGCGTCATGGCCGGAAATATAAGACCGTTATACGGGTAATATTTCAGCATAAAAATAAAGAGCGCGAAAAACAGGAACACGGCGTGGCGGTGCAATTTGTAAATGACCCAGAGCGGAAGATTATTTTTGAAATAATTATTCACTTGCCCCTGCGGAGTCCATTCGGTCAGCAAATCCAGCTCTTCTTTGGATCCCAGGGCCTGTTGGATATTTCCGATAATGATATGCTGGAGATATTTTTGCGTGCTCATGAAAGTTTCCCAGGGAGCCAGAGGAAATATAAAAATCGGGGTCATGATCAAACTTTCCCGGAATTTTTTGACATTCGGCTCATTCCATATCATTTGGAAGAGAAAAGTCAAGCCGGCACCCAAACCCAGGATCCGTCCGATTACCAGACCTACCCCCAATCCCAAGGCCAAGCCAAGTATCCAGCCAAAGCCCAAGGTCCAGCCCACAAACAAACCGAACACAATTCCCACGGCTGCACCGATATACGCACCTTTACCTATTCCGTGTGATCTGACAAGTTGGACTGTACGCTTAAGGGTGTAAAACGTGTCCTGTCTCCACGGGGCGCGGATCATTCCGATGAAGCTCCTGAACAGGTTGGATAGGATGGTGAACGCCATCCGGGTCAGCGTGATGGGCAGCCAAATCAGCATGATGCCCGGCCGCGGCAATTTGGCGCTTCCCAGCAAAAAGGCCATGGTGCCGTAAAGGAAATAAAAAGCCAGGAAAGGCAGCATCTGCTGGATTCCAAGAGGGGAACCTCCGGCCACAATTCTCAAAATCAGCCACAGGAAAAATGCCAGCTCGCCGATAGGCCCAAAAAGAAAATTGTGCAAAATGTAATTCGCGGCAGCGCTCGGGTGCTGTTTGTCCTTGAAAATGGGCCGGTCCACGGGCGGAGTGGCATCCGCCATGATCAGCTGCGCCTCTTTGAGCTCGACCGCCAGCTTTAAAAACCGTTTGCCCAATTCCCGCTCCCTGGCGCCCAAACTGCTGGCATTGAGCTCCGTGCCCTTGGCCTCCAAAGCCCGGATGAGGTGCTCGATTTCCTTGGCATGAAGTTCGCGGTACCGGTCGTTGGTATTGATTTGCCGCACCGGGACCTGGTTTCCGGCGGCATCTTTTTCGGTCAAGGGACTGCCGTCCGGCTTGATCAGCGGCACCCCGCTGTCCACGTACAATGCCGGCACTCTCTGCAAATATTTTGAAACCTCCTGATACAAACCGGTCATGGCTCCGTGACTCGGACTGCCCTGCTGGGTTGCGCGAACCTCCCCCTCATTAAGAACGTTGCCTTCCCAATCTTTTACTTGTTTTCCTTTGGAATCCAGATAAGGCCTGTCCCAAACTCTTTCTCCGTGCAATGTGTCCATATTCTCAATGATGTTCATCAAAGAATCACTGACTGTGCCCGCCGGGGCCGCAGCCGTTCCCGGCACCGCGCTCAAGGCCCGGTAATCGGCCAGGGCCAGTTCAATTTCAGCCAAAACTTTAGGCACCTGCTTGACTTTTCGTTGCTTGGCCGGGAAATAAATATTTCGCCGGACGGAATCCAGGGCCTCTCCCAAGGCCGGATGATGCGACAGGAATTCACGGTCATCGCCGCGGAACCAGCGGAGTTTCTGGAAAAAGGCCGGTGCTTTGCTGAACACGGCGCCTTCGGTCATGATCACGCTCTCGTCATAGGTAAAATTGATCCAGGGTGATTCTTTATGGTCATGGCTCATGTTGATGAGCTCCAATTTTTCAAGAAACAGAACCAGAATCATGTAAAGGATGGCGTTCATGGCCGGCGCCTTGCCGTAAAAATTCATGCGGCCCAAAACATCGTTCAAGGCCTGCGCTTGAGGGCTTAGGAGCTCTCTGGCGATCAATTCGTCAAAATTAAAAAGGGTTTCGATGGCATTGTTGATGGTCAGGCGTGCCTGGATACCGCCCTTGTGCGGATTGGCCGCCAGTTTGGAGCCCGCTAATCTCAAATTACCGCCCGGCCACCAGTCAAGTTTCAACGTGCGGAACACGCGGCCCGGAACTGTCAGTAAGGCGAGTTTAGCGGCGCGATCCGGAGCGGCCATGGCCGCCTGCGCTCTTTGGCGGGCTTCTGCCTCCGAAAATCCGCCTTTGATAAAATTGATGGTATGAACCAGTTCCTGAATGGCCAATGCCTCCGCATCGCCGGCGATTCGCAAGGGATGCACCGGTGTCACGCGCAAATCAACGGGAGCGCTCAAATCAGCGGGCAGGGGTTCGAGTTCATCGATGCTATCCGGGTCAATATCACGACCGTATTTCGCTTTATACCGCACCCTCACTTCTTCCAGCAGGGCGGCCGCTCGATTAACGCGGTTTCTTAATTCCCGGAGACTGATATTGGGAGTTCCATCCGCATCGTTCGGCCCCCGCCATACATAGGGATCAAAAGGATACCGGCCTATGGCATGATTCAAAAGCTCCTGCATACGGCCCAAGGTCATGGCTGGAGATTGGTTATCCGCATCCTGCGGCGCAAAATGCAAAAATGGAAAATCGGGATCCCGGCCGATTTGCTGGACCCTTTCCATATAAGCCCGGCCCGTCGGGTTAGCCGCCGCCGTTAAATCATAGGCCACGGAAATGGTCGGATTATTGGCCGCCACGCCGCTTTTCACATTTAATGACGTGGTGTAAGGGGCACCGGGGACTCCCGTTACAAACCGCTTGCTGGTATAAGCAAGAATGCGGTCTTCTCCCAACACGATCAGCGGAAGGATTTGGCCGTACCTTCCCGTTTTTCCGCGGTTGGGATGATTGGTAAAAATAATTCCGAAATTGTCCGCGATTCCGGCCGATTCGGGAAAACGTTCCTTGTATTTATTCCGCAGTGATTCTACGTAAGCCCACGGAACATCCATATTATTTTTATCCGTGGCATCGGACATCGGGGCGATGAATAAATTGTAATCCGGGTTTTGGAGAAGGGTTGCGAAGGAAGCGTCAAGAAACGGCTGGGCCCCCTTTCCCATAATGAGGGCGGCCGGAAGATTGATGGTACGGTATTCCGGGCCCAGTCCCGTGTTCTCAACGCCCGGGTCTATTGGCATGTATTTGGGCGCGGAAAGCAGGGGATAAAAAACAATGACAAAAACCACGGACAGAGCAACAGCCAGCACGGGATTGGCCGCCCACACGTTGATTCCCAGCAGTAAAAGCCCGATATGGATGCCGGAAAGAACATAGAATGCCATTCCGAAAACGGCGTCAATGGTCAAATTGACCAGGATGATGATGGCAAAAACAAGAAAGGGATATATGAACGCATCGCCCCAGAAGAAAAATCCCTGCGCTATCATCCAGCTGGCAATGGCCGTGTAAAAAACCCAGGCAATGCCGGTCATGGCCGTGACACGCAGCCAAAAGAACCAGGCTGAGACGGGCGTGTTCAGATTGCCGATGCCAAAAAAGAAAGTGTGAAAAGGCCTTTGGGGATTGCCATGGATAAAATAATCGAACGGGTTCAGGGCTTGGTAGCTCCCCGCGCCAAAGCGGCGGGCCATATGCCGGCCCATGACTTTGAGCGCCTTGTCCCAAATTCCGGAATAAAGAGTTCTTTTTTCATCCAGCGTGAGGGGCCGCTTGCCGGGCACATCATAAACCCGCTCCTGCTGGGCCATTTTTTCCATGTCCGGCACGGTTTGAAAAGGCTTGTTATAACCCATCCATATCAGCCAGATAGAAAACCCATAGCCCAGTCCCCCGATGGCCAGCATTTTCCCGATAAACGGCTTGGTGTGATAAATCACTTCGGCAAGATCGCGCAAATACCCCACGCTTGCGAGGGTTTGATTCAGCACTATGATGTTCTGAATATGAAAAACCGCGGTGGCGATAAGGGCAATAACTCCCAGAAAGAAAAGAATTCTCTTTCCCGCATAGCTGGGATGAGCGCCCCGGTCGCGATCCAAATCTTTGGCGTAATACGCGTGCGCCCCGGCTAATTGAGCCGGGCGTGGCGCCCATTGCCCCGCCAGAAAAGCAAATAGCTGGTTGGGAATGCCTTTTAACACATCCATCATGGACGTGCCCGCTTGCGCCGGCTTTTTTTCGGGTTGGCGTGTCGCCAGCGCGTACAACCGGGCGGGGGCTTCTCTTACGGCCTCCATTATGGCCCGACGGATTTCCCGCCGGACTTGCGCCCTTTCCGCCAGGTCTTTGTTCATTTTTGCGATTTCGGCCGGAGAGGCATGGGCTCTTAAATGTTGATAAGTTTTACGGAAACTGAATTTGAGCATTTGCCTCTCGGCCCAATAAGAATTCAAAACCTGGCGCGTAAAAAAATGGGCCATAAACCATCGGAAAAGCGTCAGGGGCCGGAACAAAAGCCAGAAACTGAAAGGCTGGTAGAGGGTTTGAAAGTCCGGAATGCGCAGTAATTTGCGGTTTAAACGGACCATGTCCGCGGTATTTACCTGATGGTCCTTCCAGACATCTCCCATAAATCCGGCAAGATCGTCGATAAAGGCATTCACCTCTTCAGGCTCTTTGATATTGTTTTGCACCAGCGTGGCCCGGAGCACGGAATTTTCAAACAACATGGCGGCTGATTCGGCATCCAAGTCCTCCTGGCCGACCAGGATTTCTTTGGCTTCATGGGCAATGATCATGGCTTCGACCAGAATGCTTAATCCTTTCGAAGACTCATCGCCGCGTTTTATTGCGACTTTCCTGAAGGCGGAATTAATATAAATCCGGTGCGTTTTTGTTCCGTCGGCTGAGGTGCGGGTTTCATAACGGCCGGGGCGGTTCCGGAAGGTATCCTTGCCGCGGACAATCTCGACTTCCCCGCTGAGAATTAAATCAGCGACGCGGTCTGAGCCCGGCGCCTGAGTCTGGCGAATGGCCTCGGCAATTGTACGGTCGCGGCCCGACAGCCTGGGCGCCTTGCCTGCGCCCAGGCTTGACCCTGTGGCCGCGGACGGCGGAGCGGTTGTCGTCGTGGAAGCAGGGGCAGCAGTGCTTGTGGATGATGGTGAAGCCGGCGCAGAAGCGGGTATCGGAGTAGTGGGTGCCGGTGTGCCCCCAGGTGCCGGCGAGGGTGGTGTTCCGGCCGGAGGCGTGGGAGAACCGGGAGGCGGCCCGCGGCGGTATTTTTTGTAAGCTGATCGAAGACGGATTTGCGCCCAAAGATTTAAAAGCATCTTGCGCGCCATGAAGGCTGCCATAGCCGCAAAAAATCCCAGTATCGGCAGGATAAATTGAGTCCGCCTCTCTTCGACTTTCTCTTTTAACGAAAAGTGCATGATTTCGCTCAAACGTTTCAGGCGGACAAGGCTTTGGGACAGCAATTGCCATTTATAGACGGAATGGATAGCGGGGTTTATTTTTTGCACTTCGCGGTACGCTTCCTGTATTTTTTTGTTTTTGGGATCCGCGAAATCAGCCAGCAAATCCGTCAAGGGCATTTTTTTCACATCCGCGAGATTCAATCCCTTCTCTTTCGCATAAACCTCCCTCAAAACCTTCAAGGATTCCCCGTGTGTTTTTCTGAAATGAATGGCTGAAAGCAGGTCATACGATGAAAGCGGCCTCTCATTGGCCGGTTTTTCAGAACTTTGCATATGAATCTTGTGATAAATATCGCGGAATGGCTGCGAACCTAAAAACATATCGAATAATTGCTCATCGGTCAGGTCCTTGCCTCCTTTTTTGGCCATATCCCGCAAGGTCTGAATCGTCAAATCATAATTCGGAAAATTTTCCGGTTCAAAAGGGAGGATCAAGCGCTCCAGGATGCCCGTCAAGGTGTTCACGCCCGGGTCTTTGGGGTTCAGGAGGCCGTACATTTCCTCACCCGTGAAATTGGCGGTAAAATGCCCGTCCGCGCGGTGCTGCCTTATAAAATGCTCGGTGACATCCGCATGGGGTTTTCGTTCATCTTCCGGAAAAAGCTCAAGCGTTTTGCGCTTTTGCTGAATGTCGTAATCGCTGATTTCAACCAACTCATAGTCATACAAATCCCGGTAAGCCTGCTTGATGAAAGTTTTGGCCTGCCAGGGAATGTCGGAAAGCAGTGAATCAAGCAATTTTTCGTAATACTTCAACCGCGCATTTCCCAAGGGCGAATTATTCCCGGCATAACCCGAGCGGTAAAGAAGATCGTGGGCCGAGTAAATCAGTTCGCTGGCATGAAGCGAATATCCTAATTCCTTTCTGGTTTTGCGGTCCACCTCCATAACATTGTTGTAAATTTGTCCCCGCTCATCCTCCGTCAGTCTTTTGTTGACCACGCGGAGCGCTATATCTCCCAGCAGGGTGTCCACTTCCCCCAGCCGGTCTTCGTTTTCCAGCTGTTCGAGGAATTTTACAAATTCCCGGTTGATTTTGTCTCCGTACCGCCCTTCCCGCGTTCTCTGCAATTCCGCGAAAATTTTATTCATCAATTGTTCTATTTCCGCCTGGGGTATTTTGTTCCGTACCTCATGATGGGTCCGCAGTCTGGCCCAAAAAGCCTCAAAACCCGGCATTCTCATGCGCTCTCTTTTTTCATCCAGATTGAGCGCCGGATCAGCCATGATTTTGCGGTCATAAGCTTCGTCCCTGGTGCGGGTCTTGAGGTAGTCGGGATTGCTGCGGTTGCGGATGACATTTTCAAAAAAAGCGCGCATGAATTTTGCCCGGGCTTTGTCATCAAATTCCAGCCGGGCATTGTTGAGAGTCCCCCCCGTAGCCCAATAGGTGACCGAACCGGACATCCGTGAGTTGAGCAGTAATTCATCCAGGGATATTTTTTTGGCGGCAAAGTCGGCCAAAAGAGCCCGGTCATTGACCATCTCGGGATACAAATATTCGACAAAGGGAGGGCTGTCGAGATTGTCGATCATTCTGGCAAAAACACTTTCAGCAGTTTCATCCTTTTGCATAGGCACGTATTTTCTGAAAAACCGCTCCCATGAAATCACCCGCCCGAAAAGCAAGCCCGTGGTAAAGGGATCGGCCGGATCATCGCGCAGCTTATAATTCACGCTCACTTCCTTTTTTGCGATAAACGGCTGAAGAAAGGCCTCGATTTTTTCATAATCCAGTACCTGGTATTTATCCGCAGCCTCACCAGCTTCTTTGGTAAAGCGGTCATTGATTTCTTTCCGGATTTCAAGCTGAGAAGGCGCTCTCTTTAATTTTTCTTCAAGCTCCTTGGCAAGCACTTTGTGCAGAGCCTCATAAAGTTCGGTTTTTCTGTAAAACACCTCAACTTTATCGCGATGTTTCACCACCCCGGCAACCCTCGCCTCGAGTTCGGCAACCAGGGCCTTGCGGTCCGCTTCCTTCGTCATGTCAAACACGCGGCCCGTGTCCCGCTTGATTTCATAGCGAATGTCGTCCAAAAAACGCCCCCAGGCAATCAAGCGTCCAAAATTAATGCCCGTATTGAACGGATCCTCGGGATTTTCAAGGATTCGGTACGGCCCTTTTTCAATGCCAAGTTTGACGTAAATATCCTCGACCTGGGTTTTAATCAAGGCGGCATCTTTGAGTCTGCGCTCAAATTCGGGCAGAACGTCGTCCAGAGAGGCCGGTTTCTTCGCGATTTCAAGGTCTTTTTGAATATTAAAATAAAAGGAAGTCCATCCGATGATGCGGCCGAAGTTGACCGCATTGGCCCTGCTGCTCCCCTTTTGAGCCAGGATCAGCCGGTAGGTGTCCGGCTCCTGCCCTATTTCCTTATAAAATGTTTCAACCGCTTTGGCGATCCGGTCGTAGCGGGCACGGTCCTTGTAGAGCTCCATATAACTGCCGGTTTTTTCCACCGCTTCTTTCCAGGACTCCTCGGGCTCTCCAACGCGCTGTACCGCGGCAAATGCCAGCCACGACAAATAAAACGACTTCGCTTTTCTGTCGCTCAAAACCGAGGCGTCATTGATGTCCGGCACCTCGTCTTTTCCCAGGAAAACCCTGAAAAATCCCTCGGCCATTTGCATGCCCTGTTTTCTTTTGGCCGGATCGTTCAAATATTGAACCACGGTGTTCATTTTGGCCAGCCAGCGATCCCATCCTTCGGGATCGGTTGCGCCCCCGATTCCCAAAGCAATCACATCCCCCTGCACATCGGCATTGCCCAAATTGGCTTTAAATGCGGCAAACTCTTTATCGCGGTCCACAATCTTCCTGCCTTTTAAACCGTGAGTGGTTTCAAAGACCAAATTAAGCAAAGCCTCTCTCTTGGCTTTATCCTTCAATACGCCGGTCAGCAAATCACTTTTCTTTTCCCAGTTGGTCAGCGAATCCTTCAAGTCACTGCCCTCTTCCTGAACAGCTGCTCTCAGCCAGCCCATGAAATAGGCTTCTGTCTTGGAGCCCGGCATCGTGACCGAGCGCCGGTCGATCCGGATATCCTGGTCAAAAAGCGCGCTGTAAAGGGCGGACGCTTTTTCCATACGGCGGTCCAGATCATTCACGAGCGCCGCGGCCGGCGCCTGGGCAAGAACAACATCTTCCATTAGAATTCCAGGCGCGGCATCGGTTGCTACTTCAGGAATGCCCGGTATTCTTGTGCTGACCATGGCCAATCCTGTTATGCGTTGTTCGGCCCGCTTTTGCCCCGGAACAGGGCGGTTGAGCATTCTGATAAGTGCGAGCATACGGTCCAATGTCTGGTTCGCCTGGGCAAATCCTTCCGGTTTGGTGGCATCGTTTAAAAACCAGCTAAGCCACAGGCCCAATTTTTCTTCCTCCGGCACCGCGCGGTTCGCCAGGGCCTTGTGAAGCTCGATAATTTTGTCTTTGATCTCGTTAATCTTATTTTGATCAACACGGCGCAATAGCTGTTCAAGAAGCCCCAGTCTCGACAGCACCGCATCCACGGCTTCACCGGAACGCGCCGCGGCAATCACAAATCCCATCATATGGGCCAATTCTTCTTCCGTCTTTACCGGTTGGTCGAGTTTCCCGATCACCCCGATCAACTGGCCTTTGGCTCTCACCAGAGCATTTTTATCTTTGGCCGTGGCTTGATCGCCAAGTTTTCTGGCCGCGGCAAGAAGCTGGGCCGAATCCGTATAGTTTTCATGCTTGTTCACCATGCCGGCAAACCAGCCCATGGCCACGGATGCAAGCTGCATCCTGTCAGGGTCCTGGATCATGCCCAAATGAGCGGTCAAGACCCTTAAATTTTCCATGGATTTGTTTAAGTCAATGGTTTGCTTGCCATCAGCCGCGCGATTGACCTGCTCATGGATGGCATTGAGACGTTTGACGGTTTCCTGCACAGTTTTGCCTTCTTCCGCATTGGCCATCACCCAGCCGATCAGCAGCGTATTCTTTTCTTCTGCCGTGAGTTCTTCACTTTCTTTCATCCGCAGGATAACCCGGATCGATGGCAAATGATGCTTATAGACGCGGTCCATTCCCGTATCCCCCGTACCGTCGTTAAGCGGACGGTTCAGGCGGACGGCATAAGCCGCGGCTTTCGTGAGTTTGGCCAAAGCACGGACCGGATCTGATTCTTCTTTTGCGGTGCCCAGAAAATATCCGAGAACGTGCGCCTTTTCTTCGGAGGGAGTTACCTCGATTTTCATGGCCGCCATCAAATCGCGCCGGCCTTTCATTAGTTTTTCCAGTGTTTGGGTTTCAGCCGCCTTTTTGACCAGCACGCTGGCACGGTTGACCAGAACGGCTTCCGAACTGTAATTTTTCTTTTTCCTCTCCACGGCCTGCACGGCGCCGAGCAGTGTCGCGGAATTTTTCGCGGGATCGAGATCCGGCTCTATCTTCCGTAAAAGGTTATAAAAATCATTCCTGAATCGGATGGCCTGTTGCTTGTTCAGAAATCCTCCGTTTTTGGCATCCAAAATTCTTTTATGGGCGGACTCAAGGATTTCGAGCGCATCCGCGGCGCTTCTTCCTTCTCGCCCATTCGCTATGGCCAATCCCATCTGTGTCGAGAATTTTTCTTTATCGGGCACAGGCGCATCAAACACACCCAGGATTCCGTTCACCGCGGCATACAATCTTCCGGGCTCTCCGGCCCTGGCGCCGGCCGCGAATTTTTCCGCAGCTTCCAAATCCGCAAAAGCGCCCACCGCATCCTTGCCTTCGTTTGCGGCCGCCATCATAGCGCCTACGATCAGTGAAAACTCCTCGTCGGCCTTCATCTGGGCATCCTGGGGTATGCCGCTTAAAGTTTTTCCCAGGGCCAGGAATCTCGCCCGGTAATTTTCGAGCCGGTTGGAGGCCTTTAATTCGGCCACTAATTTATTGGCCGCTTTCAGAGTTTCAAGCGCCGCGGCGGGGTCCGTGGTTTTTTCCGAAGTCCCGAAAAGATACCCCAGAAAATGGGCCTGTTCCTTTCCAGGAAGGACCTGTTCTCCCAAATTATTGACAAGCGCAAAATGTTCCGCCTTTAAGGCTTTAATCTGTTCGTCATCGGCGCGTTCCGCAAGTTTCCGTCCATTGGCCACAACGCCCGCCTCAATGCGGTAACTTCCATTCCTTATTTCCACGGCCTGTACTTCGCCGAGCAATCCGGCTGGATCCGGCTTCGGATCAATGCCCGGTTCAATGCGTCTCAGGACGGCATAGAAATCATCCCGGAATTTCAGCGCCTGCGCTTTATTCACGAATCCATCCTGATTGGGACCCGCCATACGCATGCGTTTTCCCGCGCCCTCAAGAATTTTCAAGGTTTCGGCAAACGTTCTTCCTTCCCGGCCGTTGGCAATGGCCAGTCCTATCAAGGTGGGCAGCCGCTTCTCCTCGCTCAAGGCAATATCAAACTGCGACAAAATTTGTTGGACGGCGGCGAACAGTTGGTTAAGATCACCGGCTTGATGGCCCTGGACAAACTTTTCCGCCGCCTCCAGCTCCCTAAAAAGCCCGTCCGCGTTGCTTCCGTATTGCGCCGCGGCCATCACCGAGCCCACTATAAAGGAAAGCTCCTCATCCTCGCCGAGTTTGGCGGACTGCGGCAATCCCTGGAGCAGTTTTACCAGCGCAAGAAACCGTGCCTTGTATACCTCGAGATTCTTATTTGAATCCTGGGATGCCTTGAGGGTATTGGCCAGCTGATATGCCGCTTTAAGACCTTTGAGCGCATGGTCCGGATCCGGATCTTTTTCCGCGGTGGCAACAATGTAACCCAAAATCTGCGAAATCCTGGTTTCTCCTTCCCGCTTGTCACCCAAAGCACTCAGCAATCCCGGCAAAAAGGAAACAATCTCTTTGGCCTGTTCTTCGCTCAGACGGTCGATGAATTGGGATATAGCGGAAAAAGTTTCGAGCTTTTTGCTGAATAATGCGGTCCGGACAGCTGGCGCGGCCTGGTCATATTCCTTCCGGAGCCCCATGAAGAAGCTGGTCATCTGTGAAATGGGCCGCTTGGCGCTGGGCCAATCCTTGTAGCCCATTTTAGCCATCAGACTGTTGATTTTTAACGTGTAATTGTAGAGCTCGGTCAAATACTCATCCGTCGCCTTTTGAGTCATGAATTCATGGACTTGCTCAAAATAGCTCAAGGTGCCGGCCAAATCCCCGGCGTTTACACCGTCTTTGGCGGATACTCCCAGCAAGAAGGCCATGGAGCCGGAAACGGGAGTGATGGGCTTGTACCCGGCTCCTACCTGTTCGAGCGCGGGAACTGTTTTCAAGCGGTCCGCGATTTGTTCTTCTTTTAGAGCCGCTGCCTTCAGGCGGGCGATCACATCCTGGTCCTTGCCTTCGGCTTGAAACGCTACCAGCATCCGGACCGCTTGGGCGATGGTTTGCTTGGGTTCTCCTTTCAGGCCTTTAAAAATTCCGACCAGAAGTCCCGCATCCTGAAAATTATTCGCCAGATCCAAAGATTCGACTTGGGCCGCGTCCGTAACCCTGCCAGCCTTAAGCCAGGCCAGCAATTTTTCCACATTGCCTTTGGAACCGGCCATGGTGCCCAGGAAAGCGGAAAGCTCCGCGTAATTCAATCCATAGACATTCTTGAATTTGTGCCAGGCAAGAAGAATGCCCCCGTCTTTCGTATTCTTGAGATCAAAGGCAGCGGTGCGTTGATAAAGCTGTTTCAATCCTTCATGGTCCTTGAGGCGGTGAAGATCATCCAAAATCGTTTTCATCTCCGTTTTGAGCAGAAGACGCTCGCTCTCCGTGAAATCGCGCTCCCCAAAAACCTTCAGCATTTCCGGATGATTTTCCAGCAGGTAGCGGGCCCAGACAATCGCTTTGCCGGTGAAAACGGCTTCCTCAAGTCTCTTGAGTTCCTTCCCGATATTGCGGTTCACAATCAGCAAACGGTTTTCATAATCCACTGCCTGGGGATCCAGAGCGGCCCGCTCCGCAAGAAGGGCCCGGTATTTGGCCGCATCCGGCAGGTCTCTGGCTTCTTCCTCCGTGAAACGTCCGTAAAAACCGACCAGGTTGATGTCCTGCTCATTCAAAAGATCGGCCACGACCTGCACAAAATTTTCGAAAGCCTTCTTCTGAGAATTCTCATCCGTAAGCCCCTGCCCCTGGATTAATCCGTTGAGATAAAGCACCTGCGCCCACGATTCGATCGTGCCCCGCTCCGCCATGTCGTTCCGCACATGCAGTTTGACTTTGTAAATATTGCGGAGAGGTTCGCGGACCCAAAAAGCCCGTTGGGATTTTTCGTCCGGGTCTTTAAACCGGAAAAATTCCGCGTTATCTATATTGATGGCCGTGACTGCAAGCCATTTGGCATAAGCCGCCGGGTTTATGACTTTCCTGAATTCGGTTTCTTCCTCGGCCGAAATCTTTTCCCCGCGCATTTCCCTGGAACCGATCATCATGTGACGGATATCTTTGCCCAGGGTCTCTTCCAGGTTAAAGTCCGGTCTCGCCATCAGCCGGCTCGCGTAATAACTCAACATCCCGAAAATATCAAAATCCGCATAACCCTGATCCAGGGGAATTGCCGCGAGTTCCCGGTAGGTTTTGCCGCCTATTGTTGTTTCCCGCATCACCCGTTTCTGTTTAAGCAGGGCCTGCTCCTCAAGCGACAGGTAACCGATAAAATGTTTGGACCATTGCAGGCTAAAAGCCCGGTCGCCGTGCTTTGCTTTTTCCGATTTCAGCCAGTCCAGATAACTCTGGCCGTTGATTTGCTGGGTTTTCATGACCCGGAGCACTTTTAGCATGGCGGTCATTTTTTGCTCAGCCAGCTCGGGACTGTCTAGACGGTGGCCCCGGAGATAGGGCTCGAAAATTTTCTCCACCCAGTCGGACACATTCAAAAGAACTTCGTCATCCGCCTTGATATCCAGCTCTTTGAGCACCGCGGCAATAAAATCCTTTTTCTTTTGATCCGTCGAAGCCCTATGGCCAAACACGGTTTGTTCTTTTTCCGCCGCGGTTTCAAATTTACTGCTCAAGGCTGCGGGATCATAATTGCCTGCCGGCTGGGCAGGGGCATACGGAACGGCCGGCCGGATCAATCCTGGCCGGGTTTCGATGGCAGGCAGGGGTTTTGCCGCAATTTCTTCTTCTCCCTTTATAATCGGCTCAAGCGCCACATATTTTTGGATTTCTTCGTCCTTCATTCCGTTATTCCGGAGAAAGCGCACAAAAAGTTCATGCTGGGCCAGGAGGCGGTATTGCGCGTCTCTCATTTCCATCTGAGCCTTTTCATAGGCTTCAATGGCGCCGCGCAGTCTGTCCCAGGGCCAGTTCTGCTGGTCGTTCCGGAAATATTCCTCGGCCTGCACCAGTTCATCCTGGGCCTGGTCCCGGATTTTCTGCAATTTTTCAAGCCGGTCAATGGCCGCGCTGAGGTTGTTGATCATTTGAAGGGCGGCGATTCTAAGGTTGGCTTTTAAATTGGGAAGTTCGGCTTCGAGCTTTTTGACAATTGCTTTTTGAAGAGCGACCTGGGCTTTGCCTTGCGGATTCACGATCGGCACGCGCAACTCAGCCGTGATGCTTTGCTCCAGCGGACTCACCACAGCCCGTAAAGCAATCTTGGGGCCAAAAGCCTCAAAGGATAAAAGCTTGAGCGTTTTGGTTTGGGTCTTGATTTTGGCCAAATGCATTTTTAGGCGAGGATCCCCTTCTGCAAAGGTGTCCGCGGCTTTTTTCAGGGCCACGAGATCGGCTCTGGTCAGGCCGGTCAATTCACGAAGGGTCTCGAGTTCTTCGGGCGTGAGCAAAGCGATCACGTCGCCTCCGACGGAGCGCAGAATTCTCAGGAATTCCAGTTTGGCTTGATCCCGCTCGGCCTTGGCCCCGGAAACCGCGTCGGCCGCGCGATTTATACCCGCATCGACGGAGACCTTTCCAATTTCATATTCGGCAGGCCGGACTTCCTGGACCATGGGGCGGTAATGCTTTTGCCACATCTCGAGAATCCGCTCCGCCTCATCCATCCGGGCTTGGGCGCGCACTGCCTCAAGACCGGCCAGAATCAAACGCTGTTTATCCTGAAAATCACTGAAAGACTTTGCCAGCTCGAATTCTCTCACCAGGCTGGCCTGGCGGGAACGTTCCAGCCCCTGGGTCAGGGGCAACAAATAATAGAAGCTCAGTCCAAAATTAAGTCCCATACCGGCCAGCCCGCCGCGCTGGGCGGCAGTCCCTTGGGCGACACCTTCCGCGGGAAAAGTGAAGGAATTGCCGGTCTGGGTCCCGCTTCCGGTATCCTCACCATGTCTGGTTTGACGGCCTGATCCGCCGCCGCCGCTAAAATTAATGGACTGGGTCACAAAAAAATCAGCGGTAAGCCCTTTGAGATAACCGTATTTTTCAATCACATCCAAGATCTTGGCCTGCTCCTGGAGATTGATTTTGGCCAGAATATTTTCCGGTTTCATACCCCGGAGTTCCTCCATGGAAACTTCCACCGAAGCGCCCCTCGCAATCCTTTCTTGGAGTTTGGCTTTGATGTCCGCAAGTTTGGGATCGGTTTCCACCTTTTTTAAATACTCCACGATAAAATCAATTTTGGTTCTTTCAAAAACGAGAAAGGCGCGGAATTGCATCAGGGTTTGAAGGTTTCTAAGACTTTGTGCCAGTTCTGCCCGGCGATAGGCAATGCTCAATTGTTCGGCGTAAAGCGGGTTTTTAAGAAAGGTATTGTGAAGAACCTCTTCGGCAACGGCCCTAAGGGCTTCCAGCTGAGGCGGAGAGAGATTCTGGTCCGCTACCCGGTTTTGAATCAGAAGAGCGAGAACCCCTTCCTTGTTGCCGGCATCAAGAAGGGCCTGTATCTGCTTCTCAAACGCATTATCCCCCAAAATCAGCGCAACCAGCAAATCGGCACGGGCTTGTTCGGTTTTGGAAACGGCGTAATCCACTCTTCCGTCCTGCGCCTTTATCTCGGCATCGAGTTTTGAAAACCGGAGTTGTGCAGCGGCCAGCATATCCAAATAGACTTCTTCGGCTCTCTCGCGCGTGGCCTGGGCTTGCGCAATCTCAATCCGCTGTCTGAACCTCCTGCCGCCATCGTATAAATTCACGTTTCCGTAAAAACCTGAGGCGCCCAGCACCAGCTGAATCAGCAATTTGCTGTTCGGCTCCTTGGCCGCGCGTTCAATGGCCTGCCCCAGCAGTTTGGCGTTTTCAGCCGACTCCATTTCAATTTCTTCAAAATAGTAGGCCGGATTGTCGAAAAGTTTTTGAGCGGCTTCAAGCTGCGCCTCAATCGGCATGCCTTTCAAGCGCTCGGCAAAGGCCTGAAATTGCTGCCGGGCATTCTGTCCTTCCAGGTCATAAGGAAGATTCAAAATTTGCTTGATCTGATCCAGCAGACGGCGCTGGCTATCGCGAATTTCCAGCAGGGCGAGTTCTTGCTGGCGCAGGCGTGCATTGACTTGCGCAATGTCGGCTTTTACTTTTTCAGCGCCGCCGTCCCCTCTTTCCAGCGCCGCTGTCATCACCCCCCGCAAGGTCTGAAGTTCGGTCATTCTCTCTCCCGCCTCTCTCTCACTCTGCACGAGAAGAAGGTAGCTTCTTTCCAAATCCGTCCATTGCCGGAGCAATTCATTTCTCAGCATTTTCTCAGTCTGCTCCAGCCGGAGTGCGTTCAAATAAAGAACCGATATGTCGGCCTGAAAATTGGCCCCAGATTCCGCTTCCAGAGTAACACCGATACCGGGCGCCACGCTCATTTTATCGGAAAAGGAGTTGATAAACGCTCCGGTGGCGCGGAGGGCGGACGGATTAATTTTAGGCGGCTGGATGCCAAGCGCCTCAGGCGTTACGGTCTGGCCGGGCTTGATCACCAGGGTATTTTCCTTGCGCCCGAAAAACCCGAATAAATTCTTCATGCCCCGATTCTCCTGCGGTTTCTTGGTCTCGGCTTGGAATACCACCTTAAGAATCGCTTCGCGCCAGGCTGCAAGTTTTGTTTCCACTCCCGCGTGTTCTTCTGCCAGCAGTTTTAATTTGGCGTCTTTGGCCTCGGCCGGTAATTGAGCGCTGCGGATCGTGTCCGAAATCTGTTTTTCGATACTTACGCGTTGGTCAAACAACGTATTGAATTCTTTGACCCGCGCATCCCGCAGGCGTTTGTCCAGCATCCTGATGGCCGCATTCCTATCCAGCTGATGTTTGCGAAGCTCCGGCGAATTCCGGTAAAGGGATTGCAGGGCCTCCTCTGCTGTATTTAATGAAACCTGCGGAAGCTGTTTCTTCTCATGCTCCACGTAGAGCCGCGTAAAAAACTCCTCCTCCTGCGGATTGAATTGATATTTTTCCTTTACCGTAGTCTCCGCCTCTTTGACGCCGGCAAGAAGTTGATCAATCTCAGTGCGCTTCCTTTCCAAGCCTGAGTATTCCTCATTGATAGCCTTCATGGCATCGATAAATGCCTGATACGCCTCTTCCACTTCCTCGGCTGTGGCTTCCTTGCCCTGCTGGTACCGGCCAAGAATAAGCAAATAGTTTTGCCATTGTTTTTCTTTAAGTGCATACAGCCCGATCTCGCCTTCCGATCCCATAAGCCGTTTTTCACTGGTCTGAATTTCTTCCGCAAGCTGCTGGCGCCTGAATTCCGCGCGCTCTGCCGCCTGCTCAAAATTTTCATGCGCCTTCAGGGCTTCTGAAAGATAAACCGCGGGCTCGACCACTTTATCTTTATAGCCGGAGAGATTAAAAAAGAATCCCAGTCCGGCAAAGATGCCGATTCCAAGGCGGAGATGGCGTTTCTGTTCCGCGCGGGCGACATAGGTTTTGATCTCTGCCATTTTCTCTTTTTCCTGGGCAATGCGTTCCGCCACGGTTTTTTCGCCGGCCACAAATCCGTGCTGGCCAAGAATGGCCCAGCCCGCCTCACGGTCCAGAGTAGAGCCTTGAGGGCTGTTGAACCATTTCCATTGGGACAAATCTCCGGCCAGCGTGATTTCTTCCACCGGTGCTCCGGTAAGCTGAGAAATCCGCAGAAGAATATCATCGCGGTTGTGACGGATGCGCGCTCTTTCCATGTCGCGCGTCAATTTGGGAAGCTGGCTGATCATGGTCTGGGCCCGTTCCAGATCCGCATCTTCCCCTGCTTTCTTTCTCAGCTCTTGATTAGCCGCGCGGAGATTGTCCATGATCGCGACCAATGCCTGATAGCGCGTTAACACTTCTTTATCCGGTGCGTTTTCTGAAATTTGTCCCCGGAAGATAAGAAGTATGCGGACCTGACCCAGATAGGCCGGATCGTTACGCTTTTTTAATTCATCCACCTGCGCCATTTCTTCTTCGAGTTTCTTGGGATTGAGAATCTCGTCTTTAAACCCGTTGAAAATTTGTTCCTCCACATTTAGGCGCACAACCTCCGTTTCGAGCTCATAAATCTCTGCAAGAATGCCCTGCACCTCCTGCTGCTCAAGATATTTCTGAAGAATGGGAAGCCTCTTGGCAAGTTCCGCCTTGGGTTCGGCCGAAGGTTTTTTCAGCCAGAAGCCGACCTCAAGCCCCACGCCGGCCTGAAACCCAAAAGGGGCGCCAAATCCCATGCGGGCAAGCAAATCTACGGTGGTTTTGTATTGCGAAGTGATGACCCGGCCCTCTCGCCGGGCAATTTGCTGGTCGATTTCCCAAAGATTGGTGTAACGCTGCAGGGCCAGAGCCGCTATTTTTTCAACGGTTAAATTTTTATATTGCGCGGCCTCCAGACGCTCCTCGGAAAGCGCTTTTCTTTGCGGTTTCCGGACTCCGGCCTCGATCGAGCCGCGCAAAAGCTCATTGAGAATATCCCGCATCACATACCGCAAGGCTTTGCGGCCTTCCAGAGTTTGAATGGCTTTCTGCCCGGCGCCGGCCGGACCCGCTGCTGCCAGGGTCAAAAGCGTTTTCGTCAAAAGCATTTCCCGCACCGCAGGAGACAGTTGATCAATGAGATGATCGATGGTGTCTGAAATGGCCTGCTGGCGGATAACAAATTCTGAGGCCTCGGTATCTTTGCCTCTGGCTTCCCGGTAGCGTTCCTTATATTTTTCAGCCGCGAGCTCGACAAAAAGAGGCTGATACAGCCAGTCCCGGACTTCAGAATCCAGCTGGGCAAAACGAATATCGGCCATGAACCGGTGCCGGCCCAGCGTTATGAGCTGGGGCGCGATTTTGAGATACCGCTCCGTTTCCGTGTCCGTTAATTCCCGCACCTCTTCCTGGCGCGGTTTTTCTTCTTTTTTGGCTTCGGCTTTGGCGGCAGGAGCTTGTTCCGGCTCCTTCACTTCCTTTTCTTTTGGCGCTTCCACTGGTGCGGCCCGCTGAATCTGTTCCGGCGCGACAATCACTGCAGGCGCTTGTTCTGTGACCGGTGCCGGAGCGGCCGCTTCTGTTTTCAGCGATTCAGGCGTTTCGGGAACTACTTCGCTGGCCATGTCCTGAAGATTCTCCACCAATTTCAGAAAACCCTGAGACGCATTGTAGGCTGAATCTCTCTGTTTGAGCTGCTCATCAATTTTTGCCAGCTGCCGGGTGACATTTTCCGCTCTGGAATCATTCCTAATGCTCTGGAGCCCTTCCAGCGCTGTCGCAACTTGCTGCTTTTGATGATACTGAGCGGGAACCGTGGCAGCCGCAGCCATGCTCTGAATTTGGGACACCAGCCCAAAACCCATGAGAGCAGCCAGTTTTCCTTGCGGGGTCAAATTTCTTGAGGCCCAGTCCTGGGCATAATAGAAAGCGGCGCCAAGGACCAGAACCAGGGCCATTGCGGTCAAAAGATGCGGCCATGCGGCAAAAGCCGTGATGGCAACTTGCCCGCCGCCCAGGGAAGCGTAGAGAGTTGCCCCCAAAGTGCCGAGCGCCATGATGCCAAATGAGAGCGTGTGGGTGTTGGTTACGGCCTGCCGGAAAAAAGCGCTAAGATCACGGAATGAAAATTCAGGCTTCTTATAAAAGGAATACATGGCCACCAGGGAAACCAGGCCGGTCACTGCCATGGGAATTAATTTCAAAAGTTCCAGGCTTTGAATATTTATGGCCGGCCCGCCCAGAAGAGCTACCAGGATAAACAAACCGGCAAAAACAGGAAAACCCAGCATCCTGCCCTTTTGCACGGCTTTTTCATCCACCGGCTCCCGGCTAGTTTGACCGATTTTCGCGATAAACGTACCGGCCTTGAATGTAATCGTGACCGCCACGGCTCCCAAAATCAGGCCGGCAATGCCCCAAGCTGTTTGCAGCATCCAAAAAGCGGCCATAAGCGCCAGCAGGGTTTTCGTCATGCTTGAAAACATCCGCGGCAGGGATTGCCGCGCTTCGGGAGGGGCTTTTTTCAAATTGTCCAGATTCAGGAGAAGGTAAAGCAGCATGGCGGTCAGGCCCACGGCTCCCAAAACGCCGGCAAGCGGCAAAGCCGGCATTCCTATCCCGGCGAATGTTGTGACGGTGACCATGGGATAGGCCATAGATCCCAGCAAAATGCCGGCGGCCATGATAGGCGATACGGCGCGAACCAGATTGAGAACCGTATTCACAGCAAAACGCCCGAGATGAACGAGTTTATTCCCCTCCACTTCAAGGCCCCTTAGCATCAGCGCCACGGCTTTTTGATGCGGGTCCCGGCTCCCGATTTTATTGGCGAAAGGCGAGAGATAATACGTCATGACCAAGGAAACAAGCACCGGAAGGCCGAGGACAAAAGGAGAAAGCGTGTTCAGCGCCGTTAAGAGCGGAGTCAAATATTGGAGAATCAGATCCAGAAAACTTATTTTCAGAAAAAAGTAGGTCAATCCCAGGATTAACGAAAGAGCGGTCAACTGCCAAAATTTACCGGGCGCAAGCCGGGCTGCTTGCCGGCTCAACCGCCTCAAGCGGTCAGCGGGACCCGGCGGTTTTTCCATGACTTCAGGCGGACCGAGCTGTTGCAAAATAGCCGCGATCCGTTTGTGAAGTTTCGATTCATACTCTACAAACACCTTATTCAAAATGCTCAACTCTTCGACCTCCGGGATCAGTCTTCCCATTTGGGCGGAAACCTGTTTTTCCGTAAACCTTCTTTCAATTTCCTCCGTGCGGCGTCTTTGATATTCAAAAAGTAATTCTTCAAGCGTCCTGTCGACCGTAGCCAGCAAGATATAGTTCAAATCCTTGCGCAGGAGATAATAAACTGCCACATCAATATCGCTGCGAGCCTCATCCCTCTGCCGGACCGTTTCGGGCATCTCGAGCGCAGCGGCATACTCTTCTTCATTCAGGCCGTATTGAGCAAGGACTTCCCGGACCCCTTCGTGGTCTTCTCCGGCATTTCTGATTTTTTCCGCGATTTTTTTACCGGTCATCATGAGTGCCGCCAGAGGAATTGCGGTAACGTCCTTAAAAGCCCGGGCGAGAAAACCTTCCGGATTTTGCAGGATGCGTTCACGATAGGGTTTGAGAAATAATGCAGCAACCTTCTCGTCAAGGGCATCATCCAGTTTGCTCTGCAAATCACGGTTGGCTATAAAACGCTCCAGAATTTGATCGCGGAACGATTTTAAATCCGTTTCCAGCTTCAACTGATCCCCTCGTTCCAAATCCAAGGCTATGCTGTTCACCGTTTCCTGCAGGGTAATACCATATTTAACAAAAACTTCATCCTCCCGCGAAACATAGTTCACCCAACGTCCGTAGAATTGATCACGCGCCACACGGCCCTGGAATTGCTCTTCATAGGCCGCAAACTCATCCCAATAGGTGGAAATGGCAATCATGCCCCGCAGGGACTCATCCGCCAGAGACAAAAGCTCCTGGCTGGGCTGGATGTCAATACCACGGTTGGCGATATTGGTGACCACCGTGATCATTCTGGCATTTCCGGCCCGGTTCACAATCTTGGCCACATCATCGATAGTATCCGCACTGATCACCTGGACATTGCCGGCAATCTCGCGGGCTGCCGCGTCGTCGCCGCGCGCTAAAAGCCAGGCCCTGAGTTCCTTCGCTAATTCGGCCGCCTCTCCCGTGTTTTCGACTTTCACAATGGAGGAACCTCCGGCCGCGTAAATTTCCTGAATTCTGGCCAGATAAGCCGCCTTCTTTTCCGCCGCGGTTTGAAAGGCTTTGACCGGTTCATTCACGCGGTTGGCAGGCTGGGTGGCAGGAGAAACTATTTCAGCTTGATGGATTCCCTTCATCACCCGGCCCATGATGGTGCCGGAAGCGCCCATAAACCGGCCGATCACGACCGAATGAAGAAACGCTTTTTTGCGAAGCGGAGGCCCGCTATACCCTTCCGGCGTTCTCTGGCCCGCAGGAATATCCTTCCTTTCTTTGATTTCAAGGGCCTGGTGCAAACCGCCCGGAAGCACCATTCCCGTTTCCGCCTTGTGAGAAGTCTCGTTCAGAAGAATGATTTTTCCGTTTTTTACCTCATACCGGTCTTCTCTTTGGTAAAATTCGTGGGCCTTGAGCGCGGTGATTACAAAATCATGCCAGTTGGCATAAGCAAGCTGCTCGAGTTCCGGATTTTGCTCCCGGACTGCAGCGATGACAAGATTTCGTATCCGGCCGAGATTTCTCAAAACAATATTTTTGTCGCTAGGATCCGCACGATATAAATTTTCCTTTCCCAGAATATCCTTCCGGACCACCTCATCCATGATCTCGCGCAGGCGGCCTCTTTCCGCGTTATCCGGCAAATTCCTGCCGCTGTTCAATACCGAAGGAATTTGCCAATCAAAAACAAGTTCCTGATCGACTTCGTCGTAAATAATGCTGAAGGACCGGTCCATGAAAGCGCGCTCCGAAAGATCATATGCAAACCGTTCCCGGTTGAACCGGTGATAAAACGTCTGGGCTTCGCCATAAATCACATCCGCGCTGCGGTAAATTTCTTCCGCCGCCACCGCCTCACCGAGCACCCACTCACCCAGCGCATTTTTGACATACCAATAGCCGGCTTCCTTACCCTCCGGGGTCTTGATGATTCCGAGTTTTACACCCGTACGGCCCAGAATTCCGGCCGCTTGAGAGCTGTCACGATCCAGATTTGCCAGCGGCACCGCGACCAAAACGCCTTTCTTTTTCGGAGCGGCCGCGGAAACAGCTCTCGCCTCCAGCACCAGCGGCAAAAGCGCGGCGATGATGGTAGCGGTCTTACCTCCTCCGGTACGCAGCTCAAGCATCTTGCCCTGGACCAGGGCTTTATCGCCCAGGATTTGCGCTTCCCGCAAATGAAACCCCATATGCCGGTACAGCAAGCTGTCGGCCAGCGCCAGGGCCTCATCCGTAATTTGATCCAGAGGAGTTCCCGCGCGCAGGCGTTGCAGTAATTTTTCAACGGCCATTTCCGCAGCAAGATCCCGCCCGGCATCAGTCAATACCTTTTCAAAAACAACATCGGCATTGCCGGCTTTTTCAGCGGCCGCTCTTATCCCTCGGACGCTTTGATCAGACGGATCATGGTAATAACGCGTACGACTCGTTCTTTTGATGGTTGTGTCGCCGACTTTTTCTTCCCTGCTTTCCCGGTGGACTACGAATAAAAGCCCCATCTCCTTCAGATCTTTACGCAGTGTCGCTTCGGTCACGTTGTGCGCTGGCTGCTCCAGCAGCGCCGGGCTATAGCCATGAGCGGCAAGAACGGCTTTAGCTTCATCCGTTTTGGCCAAAAGCGCTTTCAAAGACCGGACGGAAAGACCCGGTATCATTGCAAAAATCTGGCGTATTTCCTTGCGCCTGTCTTCTTTCCGGATCTGGGCAGGCGAGAGCTTACGCGTCTTGACGGTTTCTTCCGGCTGTGCGGGCGAGAAGGCTCTTAGTACCATGGCATCCAATGGGGTCGCGGGCCATTCACCGGTTTCTTGCATAAAGCTTGCGACGCTTGCTAAAAACGGGCCGGGTAGCGGCAGAACCGCTGTGCCAAGAGAATTGGCGCTGAAGGAGGCATGAAGTTCCCTGCCGAGCTTTTGGAGCGCGACTATAAATTCAGTTTGCTTTTTAAGTTTCCATTTCGGCGTCGAAGCCTGGGAAAGACTTCTCATCACCTCATCCTTGCCCAAAGAAGCCGCGACCAAAAGCTGGGGCACTCTTTGCGGATTATTTTTAAGGCGATTGCGAACCTTGCCGCCTTCGTCCAGGACAAGCCGGACCAAAACGGCGGTGAAAACCGTCTCCGGCAAATGACGGTTTGCGGCCTCGGACGAGCTTAAGCGTCTCAGGGTTTCCAGCAGAGCCCGGTCTTCGGAAAGACCCAAGTCCCTGATCGCGCGTTCGAAACCTTGAGCACCGGCCGGTTCTTTGGCCTCGGAAATTTCCTGGGCCGCTCTGGTTTTGCGGGTTTCTGCAGTCTCTCGAAGAATCGCATCTAAGTGCTCTTTTGTGTCAACGATATAAATTTTCGCCTGCCAGGTGGCGGGCTTTTCCCCTTTGGCGGCGGGTAGCTCAAAGGAAAACGAGGCGTATTCGTGTGCCTCTTGATTGGTTGAACTGTCATCAAGACGGACTTCCCTGCGCCTTTTATCCTGGTCTGTGATCTTGCCGTCCGAAACAACCAGCAAAAGATAACCAGCCGGAATCCGATTGCCCTCGATCAGGAAGATTTGCTTTTCTCCGATCTTGACGGATTTGATTCTGGCATCCTGACGGATCAGAAAATCTGTGATGACAGAAAGATCGGCGATCGCCTTCTCGATTTCCGCGCGGGTTTTTCCACGTTTTTCAAGAAGATTTACCAGCCGCTGCTTCCATTCGTCACGCAGAGCGCCGTTTTTCTTTCCTTTCGAGATAGCCATTGCCTCGAACAGGGCCGCGAGGCTGGTCACAAAGGCAAGAGGTCCCTGGTCGGTTTGGGCCAGGTCCTCTGCGGAGCGAGGTCCCTTGACTTCCGAAAGCTGTAAAAGCGAGCTAGCCGCCAACTGATATCTCGGGTCGTGAAGCACGGCCGGCTTTCGCGGCAGGTAATTTTCAAGCACAAACTTTTCAATCGGCGTCGGCCTGCGGATGATAGAATCCTGATACAGCTTGGTCTGCGCCTCCTCGTCAACGGCACTCGCCATTCTGGGCGCAATCACGAGATACGAAATGCCTTGTTCTTCCAGTGTCCGCTGGATGCCGGCCGTATGAAATCCCCCGGTGACCATGATGGAGATAGGGCTGCCGCCGGACTTCATTGCCGCCAAAGCATTTTGAATAATCGTCTGATCGCGTTTCACCGCCAGCTCATAAAATTTCTGTACTTTTTCCACGTCCGTATCAATCCGGCTGAGACCTTTCGGGATTTTGTTAAGAAGTTGAAGGTTGTATTTGGCCTTGGCCATGTCCACAAACCGCAAAAAGTTTCCGGTTTTGAATCCCTCCCGGTCGCCGTAGAAAAATGCCACTTCATCCTTGGTGAGAGCGAACCGGAAAAGATTTTCGAGAATACGAAGATAGGAAAAAAACTGATCCAGCTTTTGTTCGTCTTCGTTCCGGTAGAGCTTGCTCTTAAGCTCACGATCCAGCTGATCGAGCTCCGTGAAAAGCTCAATGCCGATGGAGTCATAAAGCCGCCCGTACTCGATATAATCCAGGACGTTTTGATAGCGCGCCCGGTCGATGGAAACCTGGGTTACCTTCTCCTGCAAGTAACCGTAATACTGGGATCTTGTCATTTTCTGCAGGCGGAACTGCACGGAATTGGTGATAAACCGGGAAAGCTCCTCGCGGGTCAGAAGTTTCTTCAGGTCCTCGAAGAATAATTCGATTTGCTTTTCGGCCGTCTTGAAGTCAATCGTCTGCTCAAGCTCGATCAACCGGCGAAGGGCGATGATATGGTGGTAGGTGATCAGGGATACATCGAGCGATTCCGCCTTCTGGCACAAAAACTCGGCGTATTCGTGCAGATAGTTGGGGTCTTTTTCAAAATGATTTTTCTGCCTGACAAGGCTCCGCAGGCTGTCCGAAAAAAGCGCTCGGGAAACCTCTTCCAGGACGGACCTTAATTCCTTCAGAATTTTTTCATCCTGATCCGCGTAATCCAGCGCCTCGACAAAAACCTTGCGGTTGGCCTCGTACAATTCGGAGTCCTCGATTCCAAAAAGCGTGAACGGTTTGGCTTTGGTGAGCGCAAGGTATTCGGAGCCGGTGATTTTGGCCTCCCGGAGAAAATAATCCGAGACCATACGGCGTACGCCCGCATCCGGAAAACTGGCGAGAGGGATCGTGTTGATTTCCCCTGAGCTGCCTTCCACATTCACCAGCGACACATGGTGTTTGGTGACAAAGTAGTCGATGATGCGGGCAATATTTTTCTGCGCCTCATAGTTCGCATGCGCGTCCTGAATGTGGATAACTATTTTGTCCTTGCTGCCTTGAAATGTTTTCTTGATTTCACCGATGTTTTTGGAAAGGTCGATCTGGTCAAAGAAATTTCCAGAATCTTTTCTGAGCGTGCTTTTGTAGGTAGGTTTCTCGGCATCGATTTGCCGGAAAAGCGCGATATCGGAGGCACACACATTAGTGCTGGTGAAGGTCAGCACCAGAAAAGCGGCGATAAATTTCAAGCTGTTTCGCTTAGAATTAGTCTGCAGATCAGCGATCAAATTTTTCTTCCCTGCCTTTGCCTTATAATTTTTGTATCTGCTTTAATATCAAGAATTCTAAAAAAAATATAAGTCGAATAAGCGGTATATAATTAACTAATATATATTCTATTTAAAAAACTTTTTTAGATAGGCATAATAAGTATACATCCCACCCTGCCTAAAGTCAATAAATCCAAGGAAAATGCTAAAAACCAACATTGTGCGTAAGTGATTTATTTACAGGGAATTACGGAGAGCGACGAAGGGGAAGGAACCTTAAAACGAGGGCCGTGGCGAGCGACTTCAAACGGGCCACTGTTTCGCGAATATCGTCCAAGACCAGAAAAATCATGGGAATAACCACCAGGGTGAGAATAGTTGAGCTGATCAATCCCCCCATCACCGTGATGGCTAGAGGAGACCAAAGATCCCCGGATTCACCCAAGCCGAGCGACATGGGAACAAAACCCAAAATCGTCGCCGTGGTTGTCATCACAATCGGGCGCAAACGGTCTTCGCCCGCGCGGATCAAAAGTTCATACTTGTTTGTGATCTTGCTTTTTAACGTGTTGTAGCGGTCGATCATGACCGTAGAATTATTGACCACTGTACCGGCCAGCATGATCATTCCGATAAAAACGTGCTCACTCAAAGTTTTGCCGGTAATTTTAAGTCCTGCGTAAACGCCTATAAAAGCCAGGGGGACGGCCACCATGATGATCAGCGGCTGGGAATATGATTGATACAGGCAGGCGAGAATCATATAAATCAAAAGAATCGTGACGCAGATCGCGTAAGTCAGCTGGCTTTTACTTTTCACCAGCTCGGGATATTTTCCGCCAAAACGGTAAAAATAATCCTGGGGAAATTTCATATCGGCGAGCGCTTCTTTCACTTTTTTAGCCGTTGTTTCCAGCGGCATACTCGTGTCCGCTTTCACAAAAACATAGCGATACTTATCCTTGCGGTCGATCGTATTGGGTCCAAAAGTCGGGTGAAAACTGGCCACCTGCTCGATCAAAATCTGCTGCCGGGTGAGCGGGGATACGACAAAAATTTTTCGCAAATCCTCAACCTTCTGGCGGTAAATCGCCTGAAGCCGTGTGATAGTTTCAATCTCCGCGCCTTCTTTCTGTTCGTGATATTTGGTGGGACGCATGCCACGCACCTGCGCATGCATAGTGTCTGCAATGTCTTTCACCGTAAGCCCATAGAAAGCCGCCCTGCCGCGGTCGACAATCATGTCATATTCCGGCCTTTTCCGGAGATCCGTCATCACGATATTGGAAACACCCGGAATTTTTCCCATTCTCTGGGAGGCTTCATGCGCCAGCTCTTCCAGTTTGTCATTCTCATGGCCAAAAATATTGACAATGATTTTCCGCGCCTCGTCCGAGGAGATGCCTTCATCCACAATGAGCGAGTAATCCTCATGCACCTCCTTAATGACTTCCTGTCCCTTTTCCCGCACAAAATTCATGAGTTCACCCTTTGACATCTTGCGTTTTTTCCGGGGCACTAATTTGACGTAGACTTTAAGATCGTCCTTTCTTACGACTGTTGACATGGTCTCGATCTCGGCAAACGGCTTCAGCAAATCCTCGATCTTTTTAGCCACCTGGTCATTCGCGTCAAGGTCAGCGCCGGCAATCGGAAACACAATCACGCCGAATTCGTTCTCCTCAAGCGTGGTCGGAAGATCGATGTCCATTTTGGAAAGACCGTGCCCGGCAACCAGGAGCAGCATGAAAACGATCAAAAGCAACGGATACTTCATTTTATAGGCCTCGGTAACGATTTTCCGGTAAATTCCGTACATGCCTTTTGAGCGTCTTGCTTCGACCGATTCTTCCTCCGAATCATTCTTTGATTTAAAAATATTGATCTTGGAGGCAATCATGGGAACGAAACCAAGTGAAATTAGAAACGCCGACAGGAGCGAAATGGTGGTGGTGAATGCCAGCCCTTGATAGATCAACTGGATTTCCTTGTCGATAAAAATAATGGGAAGAAATACAACAACGGTGGTAGCGGTTGAGGCGAGAAGCACAAGCCACACCTCCTCGCTCCCTTCCACAATGGCCTGCCGTGCCGGCAGACCCTCTTCGTGACGTTTGAAAATATTTTCGAGCACAACAATCGCGCTGTCCACCAGCATTCCGATGTGCGTGGCGATTCCGGTCAAGGTCATGATATTGAGACTGATTCCGAAAAGATCCATAAAAATAAAAGTCGTGATCACCGAGGTCGGAATGGCAAACAAAATAAGAAGGGCCAGTTTGATGCGCCTCAAAAAAAGAAATATCACAATGGCCGTGAGCACCACACCCAGATACATGGAGTTCAACACATCATTGATGGCTCTGCGGATGGACTTCGCATGATCGGTAATGACGGTGAATTGAAGGTCTTCCTTTGACGTCTCACGGTAATAATTCAGTGACGCCTTCACCGCCTTGGAAACGCGGATCGTATTGCCATTGCCCGCTTTTTTTACCTGAACGGAAACGTTTTGCGTAAGATTCAGCCGGGCATAATCCTGGGGTTCCGTGTACGCATCCTTGATCGTGGCGATCTCCTTGAGAGGAATAATCGATCCCTGAGGTGTTGTCGCAATCCCTAGTTCCCCGATCTCGTCCACCGTCTTAAATCCACCGATGGTTCGGATAGAAAGCATGGTGCCTCCCCTCTCAATGCTCCCGGCCAGGAGATCCAGGTTGGCGGATCCGATGATATCCATGACTCTTTCGATTGAAATATTATGGGCGTACATTTTGTCCCTGTCCATTTCCACCAGAATTTTCCGCTCGCGCCCGCCGTAAACCTCTACGCTTGCCACTCCGTCCACACGCGCGAGAATGGGCTTGAGCTGATTGTCAACAATTTCACGGATTTGTTCCGGCGTCTTGGATTTGGAGGTCACAGACAAGATCACGATCGCGGATTCGGACTCGCTGTAATTGCCGATCACAGGTTTTTCAATCTCGGTGGGAAGCTTGGATCTGGCTTTTGAGAATTTTTCGCGCACCTCAAGAGCCGCAAAATTCATGTCGGTTCCGGGTTCGAACTCCAGGGTTACGCGGGACTCCGCTTCGCGGGAGTTCGAGTACATGGACTTGAGGTGACTCACGGTCGCGACGGCTTCCTCCACCGGTTTGGTGATCAACTTCTCCACCTCTTCGGGTGAAAGGCCCCCTCGTACACGCGTCAAGATGCTGATAACCCCGTGCGCCGAGCCCTGATAGAGCTCAATTTGAAGGCGGGTAAGCGAGATAACCCCCATCATCATGAGGCCACTTAACAGCATCAAGGTCAGGACAGGGCGCTTTACTGTAACTTGTGGAAGTCCCATATATTTTTTCTATGTATCTTTAAATATACACGGTTTGGTTTTAAAAAGCCAAAATGTGTCATCCTGAGCAACCCTACCCTAAAGGGCTACTGCGTTGAAGGGCTGCTACGCCGAGCGAAGGATCCTCTAGAGTCACCTCTTCGGCTTACTCAGGCGAACTCGAGGGGCCATCCCTCGAGTACTTTGGATAAGGCCGCCAGTCGCGGCTTGTCAGGCGTACCCGAAGCTATTGCTTCGGGTACGGTGGACGGGCCCACCTACCGGGGCTTGTCAGGCGGGAGTCGGCTCTGGAGCAGGTGGCGTTGCTTCTGCGCCGCCCGTATCTTCATCGTCTTCATCGCCCGCCCCATAGAACTTGTGTAAAAAGCGCTCCATGAAACGTTCGACCAGAATATAAATGGCGGGAATCACAAGCAGAGTAAGAAGGGTGGATGAAAAAAGACCCCCAATCGTCGCCACGGCCATCGGCGCCTGAATGGCCGTGCTCGCACCGCCAAACCCCAGCGCCAGCGGAACTGACCCCACGATCGATGACACGGCGGTCATTAAAATGGGTCTGGCACGGATCTGGCTGGTTCGAATAGCCGCCACCACCACAGCTTCCCCTTCTGCCCGCCGCTGATTCACGTATTCAATGAGCACAATTCCATTATTAACCACCACGCCGCCCAAAAGAATAAACCCCAAAAGGGAAATCGCGTTCAAGCTGGTGTGAAAGAGATAAAGAGCAACCGCAACTCCAATCACAGCAAGAGGAACCGTGAACATGATGATAAGCGGTTGAATCAGGGATTCAAACTGGGAGGCCATGATCATGTAAGTGAGCGTGATGGAAAGAATCAGGGCAAATATGATTTTTGTAAACGCATCCTTCACTTCCAGCGCTTCTCCCGACAAGCCAATGCTGTACCCCTCGGGAACTTTTTGAAAGTTATCCTTGAGAAAAACCGCAGCTTCATCCAGAATTTTTTGTTTGTCCGCCGAATCTTCCACATTGGCCGTCACCATGATTGTCCGGGATTGATCCTGACGTCTGATTTCGCTCGGCCCAAACCCGCGCGTGATCTTGGCCACCTCTTTAAGAGCAACCTCGCTTTCCAAAACCGGAGAGCTGACCAAAAGCTCTCCCAGCTTCTCCAAATTATTCCGGTCTTCCTCCTTGAGGCGTATTCTAATGTCTATCTCCCGGCCCGCCTCCTTAAATGTAGATGCCGCTGCTCCATCAATCGCTGTCTTTGCGGCCAGCGAAATATCCTTGACGGAAACCCCGTAAAGAGCGGCCTTACGCCGGTCAATCTCGACTTTAGTCTCAGGGCTTGGTTTGGCCAGGTCGTTCTGAATTCCAAAAACCCCGCGAATGCCCCGTAATTTATTTTCTATTTTTTGCACATAACCGTTCATCACTTCATAATCATACCCCTGAACCTCGATCGCGATGGGCTTGGCTGCCGCACCGGCCGCAAACTCGCTCTCCTGCAGGATATATTCAATTTCAACATCCCTGAGTTGGGTGTATACAAATAGTTTATTTTTGAGGATTTCCAGCACCTGCGCAGAAGTTTTCTTCCGTTCCGGCTTCAAATTGACCAGGATCTGCGCCTGCGAAGCCCGCAGTGCCGACACGCCGCCCTCCGATCCCTCTCCTTTGCTGGATCCTATGCTTACCGCCGTGTTCAAAACATCATCAATCGTGACAATCTCCTTCTCTACGAGGTTTGCCATCTCATCGGTGACCTCCAGTTTGGTACCAACCGGCATATTCACCTTGACGATGAATTGTCCCTGATCCACTTTGGGAAGGACTTCCTTATCCAGACGGCCCAAAATCATAACCCCGACAACAAAGGAGGCAAAAGCTGCGGCAAGAATTTTATAAATCATTCTATGTTGTGCCTGGACATTCATCGCTGTGAACTTTTTTTCAAACTCAAGAGGTTTGAATTTAGCGCTCTCATCCCCTTCTGCCGGCAAATCCTTCATCTTGATGGAGAGCGCAAGCAGGGGCGTAAGAGTCAGCGAAATAGCCCAGGATAAAAGCTGGGAATAAATCACAGTCCAGGAAAGGTCTTTAAAAAGCTGCCCCGCCACACCGGGCACAAAAACAAGAAGAGGAAAAAATACGGCGCAGGTTGTGAGGGTTGAGGCAAGCATGGGCCAAATCACTTCATTGCTTCCTTTGATCGCCGCCTCCCTGGCATCCAATCCTTCCTGCTTGCGGAGACGGAATATGTTTTCCGTGACCACCACGCCGTTATCGATCAACATGCCCACACCAAGGGCCAGCCCCCCCATGGACATGGTATTGATGGTGATTCCCGTGGCAAACATGAGGAAAAACACCCCCATCACCGTTGTCGGAATGGCGACAATCACGATAAAGGAGGCATAAAAATTACGCAAAAACAGAAGCAGCACCAGAAAGGCCAGGAAACCGCCCTGCACCGCGGCGTCCCGGACGCCTGATAACGCATCGCGGATAAAGGTGGATTGGTCATAAATGATATCCAGTTTCACATTCCTTGAATTTAATTCCTCCTGAAGAAAAAGAAGGGCGGTTTTTACCCGGTCCACCACCTGGATGATATTGGCGTCCGCCTGTTTCTGAATGGAAATCGAAACATTTTGCTTTCCGTTGAACCGTGAAATACTTGTTTTCTCTTTAAATGTGTCCTTGATATCCGCAATTTCCTTAAAAAGGATCAACCGCTTCTTCAGTCTTTCCCTTTTGGCCTCTTCCCGCACCCCCTCAAGCGTGTCCCGGGATTCAAATTTGGCCCGTTCCACAAACACATCGGCTTTTCTTTTCTCCCCCGCAGACTTGTCAACGCCCGCCACCGCATAACCAATCTCATCCACCGATTTGAATTCACCCATCGTTCGGATTAAATACTCATAAAGTCCCTTTTTAATGCTTCCGGCCGGGTAGGAAAGGTTGGCTTTTTCCAGAGCATCCACCACGCTCAGGATCGAAATCTTTGAGGCGTACAGCCGCCCCTGGTCTACATCGATCTGAATCTCCCGGTCAAGACCGCCGCTGATGTCCGCGGAAGCCACGCCCAAGACTTTTTCGAGATTGTCTTTCACCGTCTTTTCCGCCACGATCTTGAGTTGGTCGGGTGAAAGCGGTCCAGTCAGCGAAAGGATCAAAATCGGCCGGGCCAAGGGATCGAACTTGAGCACCACCGGATCTTCGCATTCCTTGGGAAGTTTTTCCTTAACGAGGTCAATTTTTTCACGCACGGCCAGGGCCGCAAAATCAATGTCGGTTCCCCAGTCAAACGCAACCGTCACAATCGATTTGCCTTCACGGGAAATCGATTGCAACCCCTTAAGACCGCTCACCGAACCCACGGATTCCTCAATGGGTTTGGTAATCAGTGTCTCGATTTCTTCAGGTGCGGCGTTGGCGTAATTGGTGACAATGGTAAGCTGCGGAAAACTGATGCGTGGATACAACTCCTGCGGGAGTTTCACAATCGCGATGAATCCAAGAAGGACAAGCCCCGCGATCATCATGATGCAGGTGACCTTTTTTTCTATGGCTATTTCGCAAAGGGTCATGGGCTATCCGGGTGGCACTAGACCGAGGCCTCCTGCTGTTCAACGACTTTGACTTCCAATCCATCCTGAAGCTTTTCCAGGGCGGAAACGCAAACCAGCTCGCCTTCCTCCAGTCCCGCATCCACCTGGGAATAATCTGGCCGCGTGTATCCGATTTTGATATTGCGCTTGGAGACTTTATTGGTGCGCGGATCCACCACAAACACGGACGTCTCATCTTCCTTTCCTTGAACCGCATCCGTGGGCACGATCAAGGCATTTCGTTTGCTGTAAAGAAGAATTTTGATTCTGGCGAACATTCCCGGCAGGAGCAGGTTTTCCGGATTTTCAAGCCGGACGCGCACCGTGGCTGTTCGTGAATTTCCCGTCACCACGGGCGAGATATTTTCAACCACACCTTCAAAGGTCTTGTCCGAGTACGCATCCACGTAAACGCGCGCCTTCTGCCCCAAAGCCAGTTTGGCCACGTCCTTTTCCACCACGCCAAACTCCGCAGAAACCACATCCGTGGAAATGTGGGACCCAATCAGGGTGTTCGGCGTGAGCGCCTCCCCTTCCTCCACATAAAGCTCACCAATCATCCCGTCGGAGGGAGCGTACAGATTGGATTTTTCGAGCATGGCCTCATTCATTTTAACCTCAAGATCCGCGGCCTCCATTTCGTACTGAGCGCTCTCCACTTCCAGACCTACCTTATCCAGGGTGGTTTTGGGAATGCTCCCAATTTTGAACAACTTTTTATGCTCCTCGTATTTTCCCCTGGCAATCGAAAGAGCTGTCTCAAACTTATTTTTTTCCGCCTGAGTTTTCTTGAGCCGTATAAGAACGTCATCCTGTTTCAAGGAGACAAGAAGCGCGCCCTCCTCATAGCGTTCGCCTTCACGGTAATTGATGGAATTAATCACACCGGGTATTTCAAAGCTCAATTTAAACTCAACCCCGCCCTTGATATTTCCCAGCGCATTCAAGGAATCTTCATAATTAAACCGGGAAACTTTAAAGGTTTTAACCGGCAGGAGCTCCTGCTTTTGCTGTTCGGCGGCCTGTTTTTTTTCTGCCTCTTTTTTCTCCTTTTCTTTTCCCGCCGGAGCAAAAAACATTTTCCTCGCAATCACAAAACTAAGCACCAGGGCAATCCCCCAAACCAGCAGCATTTTCACAGGAAGCCTGGAAATAAAGGGAATTTTCGGAAGTTTGGGCAGTTTGGAAATCCCGGGTATTTTGGGAACCTTAAGGGACTTTGGGATCCGGAACGGCAGACGTTTCAAAAGCTCAAGCGGTTTAAGAAAGGACTTGAAATCTATTTTGCGCAGCTTCTCAAAAAAATACTCAAACTCCTGGGCCCCTTTAAAGCCTTTCTTTTTCTGAGAAGGATCAGGAGATTTATCAGCGGGTTGCGAAGAATCGGGGGTGTTGGGCGTATTTTCCATACCTGCTTGACTACTGCCACTCTTTGACCGGAAGCATGCCGCGCTGTCCCACCGCGCGGTTCAAACCCACCCGGGCTGTATAATATTCCGCCATCACTTTGTGCAGCTGAGTTTTTTCCTCCGTAAGCTCATTTTCGGCCTGAATGTACTCGGAAACCTGGATTTCATTCTGCTCCAGTTTATGCTTTTGGAGCTGCGCCTGCCGTTTCCGGTATAAGAGCTGTTTAATCTGGGACTGAAACTGGATTTCCGCGCGTTTGTAGTTAAAGTACGCCTCTTTCACTTCCTTGATCACCTCGCGCTCTTTTTCTTCCAGCTTGACAAATTGATCCATGATGTCAATCTGCGCTTCTTTCAGCTTATAAGCATCCTCAATATTGTCCAGCAGGGCAAAGGAAAAAGAATCTTTTTTCGTGGTGGTCCCAGCTCCTGCCTGAAACTGGCTCACGCTGGGCGCATTTTGATCATGATCATGAGAATATTTAGCCGTCGACCCGCCAAGGTTCCAGGAAACTTCCACCATGCTTTGCCATTCGGGCTTATTGTTGGGCGTATCCACAATATCCGTGAAAGATTCGCCCAACTCTCCAAACTCGAGCACCACATTCACCTGCGGCAGAAGCTTTCCAAGCGCAGCACGCTTGGCCATGATGTTCGAGCGTAACCGATTGGCCTCCAGCTTGAGATCAGGCCGATGCTCATAAGCCATCTGGATGTAATCATCCAGCGGTTTCAAAGGCTCGCCCGTCTCCAGTTCAACCGGCTTTTCTTCCGGAGCGCCTTTCTTGAGCTTGCGGGTTGCTTTTGCCATCACTTTTTTGTAGGAGTAAAAAGGAACGAGCCGGACTCGATCTCCGATATCAAGATTCAATTCCTTTTGAAGCTCCAAGTAAGCCAGCTCATGCTCCTGTTTGGCCTGCTGCAAATCATTTTCAAGCTGGCTCTTAAGCGATTCCACATTCAAATATTCGATCTCCGAAATAAGCCCTTCATCCCACATCTTCTTGCTCTTTTTGAGAATACCCTTAATCCGTTTAAGCAAGGTTTGCCTGTCCTTCAGCACATTTTGAGTGCGAATCGAATCAAAGTATGCCTCCGAAACTTTCTGGATGAGATCGTTCACGATCTGGCGATGCTCGGCTTCCGCAGCCCTCAAAGTGGCCTGCTCCTTCTGAAACGTGGCCCAAAGATTTCCTCCCCTGAACACCGGCTGCTTGAAGCGGAAATGGTAGCTTCCTCCTGTGAACGCCTGGGTATTAAGCGACCCATCGCGCTTCTCCAACTCCAGCGTGGCTTCAGCAAACAAATCCCGGAGCGCCTTGATGATGCGCCGTTTGGACAACTTCACTCGTTCTTCCGCGGTTTTGGCCGGCATATGCTCCTGAACCGCCCGTTCAATGCAGTCCTCCAAGGGGCGGACCTTCGCGCGCAAAAATTCCTCCTTGGAGATTACAGCTTTTTCCGTGATAATTTTGCGGATAAACCCGTTGGTTAATTCTTCGAATTTTTTTTTCTTCTCCTGCCTTAACCTTTTAATCCTTTCCTTGAGCCCTTTTTTTCCTTCCTTGGCAGAAAGGGCTGGCGTCAGCCCCAAGTTTTTGCCCGTATTCTCCAGGGCAAGCGGTTTACCGGCGTGAGCCAATTCCTGGCCGGGAGATTTGGAGGGAGAGATCTTTAAATCCGGATCTGCAAAAACCGGAAGGGTCTGGGCCATGAAAAGAAAAGCCAGAGTGAAACAGGCGGAGTGGCTTGCCGTTTTTTTGATGCCGTTCATGATTTTATTAACCTAAGTGTCAACATGCGGTTATGCATTAATTTTGAAGGTTGATTATAACACATGGGCTTTCGGGGTCAAGCCAACAGAGCGATCCCCTGTTAAAATACTATCTATATATCGGAATCAGACTCGTATCTCTAAAGTACTAATTCGAGCACTTGGGTTGTCTTGCCATTTACTGGAATCGTTTGGCGACGTTTTTGAGGTTTTCGATCCGAAGGTGGGTGGAGGTGCAGGAATCCAGGAGCACGAGATTTTTAATCGCCGGCACCTGCGCATCGCGAATCACGAGAAGGGTTCCTCCTAGCGCAAAGCCGTTAAGCGGCTGAACCATCCGCACGCCCCGGATATTCTTGACTAAATGGGCGGCCAATTTCCGGTTAGAGCGCCGATCCTCACCGTATTTAATGTCCAGAATGTCTTCAAGGAGAAACTGCAGTCTTGGTTTTTTCATCTCAGGATCAAGACTATCCGGATCTCACGTTTTACGCAAGTTCGGCTGGGTAAAAAACTGGCCGTATCTATTGAAAATAGATTTTTATCTATTATAATTAGATAAGATAGATTTTTGGCCTCTGCAGCATTGCGGGCAGAACCCTTTCAGTTAATCTAGACTCCGGGAGATTTCGCCATGTCCCTTAGAAACGACATTTCCATCGGAAAAACAATCCGCGAGCTTCGGCAAAAACGGGGCCTGGCGCAGATTGAACTTTCAAAGAGAACCGGCATCGATCCCAGAACCCTTGCGGCTATCGAGAAGGGGCGCATTATCACCCCGTCCCTGTCGAGTTTGAAGCAAATCGCCGCTTCTCTGGATATCCCGTTAAAAGATCTTTTTGGAAAGGCTGAGGCCGATGGCCGGGAAGCCTTTTTTCTTGGAAACCAGCGGGGCGAATATCTGCTTGAATGGCCCCGTCAGCGTTTCCGGATTATTTCCTATCTGCCCCGGTTCAGTCCTCTTTTTGCAGGAAAAATTGTTCTCGAAAACCGGGGGCAATGCGATTCAAAGACCCTTCCTTTTACAGGTCCGGTTTTTATTCAGATCATTTTTGGAAAACTCACGTTTTGCCTGGAGGGGAAGGAATATTTTCTTAAAGAGGGGCAACATGTTTCTTTTGACGGCCGGTTGAGTTATACCCTGCAAAATTCTGCGCTCCGCGAAGCCACGGCCCTGATCGTTACCCATCCTTCGCTCGCAACCGCCTGAAAAGCCGCAGTAAGCGGCCTGTCCAAAGTACTCGAGGGATGGCCCCCCGAGTGCGCCTAATCAGGAAAAAATCCAAGTCTTCTTGATGAGGGAAACCAGCTCCGGGAAAGAGCTCCGGCGTGACCCTTTTTCCACAAAAGACGGAGCGCCGGATTTCCGGATCTCTTCGATTTCTTCCGGGCCCACGGAAGAAGTCAGGACAATGGCACGAAAACCGGGGAAACGCTTTTGGGCCTCGCGGTAAAAGTCGTGACCGCTCTTCACCGGCATCTTGAGATCCAGGATGGTCACATCCGGACGAAACGCCTCCATCTTATGGAAAGCTTCCAGACCATTCAAGGCATCCTCCACACGGAAGGCCGGTTGACTGCGCCTTGATTCCAGATATTCCCTGATTCCGGCGCACAGTTCAGGCTCATCATCCACTACGAGTACGCGCATTTCGGGTGGAAATTCCACCGACTTAAAAACTGCGTCCTCAAAGGTCATAGGATTCAAGGGGAGAGCAATTGGGAATGCCCCGTATAAATCAGTTCCAGTAGTATTTTCTCCGTCAAAAATAAAAAGCCGCGTCTTTCCGGCATCCGCCAGCCCGCGCAAAATCTTACGGCTGCTGTGCACCATCTGTGACGGGTCAAAAAACAGAAAGTCTGGCGCAGGATTTAAGCTGCGGAACAAATCATCCTTGGGCGTAAGGGCGTTGAAACTGGAACAGGTATCCGAAAAATAGTCCTCGAGAAAAGTTGCTTCTCCCGGTTTGACAAGGGCAAGAATGCGTTGCGCGGACATGCAGGAATCAGGCAACCAGGCGGTCGACTTCCTCCTTGAGTTTTAGTAAATCGAACGGCTTATGCAGAAAAACATCGCAACCCAATTGCTCGGCCTGGTCGATCATATTTTGATCCACATAGCCTGTGTTCACAATGGCCTTGATGCGGGGATTTAGATCCTTGGCCACTTTGAGCACCAGAAGTCCGGACATGTCAGGCAGCTTGAGATCGATCATGATAATGTGGGGCATTTGATTCCGGATGGCCTGAATCGCCTCCTCCCCATTATGGGCGCTTTGCACTTCAAATCCCTCATCGGTGAAGAAATCCACGATTTCCTCCACAATGCCTTCCTCATCATCCACAATCAGCAGCCGTTTCAGCATGGGATGGATCAACGGGCGATACGCGCCGCCTGCTCCTCAAAAATGGGCAAAGTCAGCGTGAACGTGGTTCCCTGCTCCTTTTTAGATCTCACCTTGATTTCTCCGCCATGAATCTCCAGAATGTAGCGGCACATATAAAGCCCGATTCCCGAACCCTTGCCCTCGCCTTTGGTGGTAAAGCCATAATTAAAAATCTTGTTGGCCGTCTCTTCATCCATGCCGCAGCCGTTGTCGGTAAAATCCACCACAATCAGCTTTGGGTTGCTTTCATCCACCCGCGCGCATACACGGATACGCCTTTCCCGCTGTTTAAAAAGGGCATGATACGCGTTGGTGAAAAGATTCAGAAAAACCTCCTGCAAGCGCTCCAGATCTCCCTTGATCAGGGGCAGATTCGCGGGAATATCAAATTCCACTTCCGTGCCCGTCAAGTTATCCAGATAAGTCTGAAACTGCACCAGGGGAAGCGTCTCTTCAATGACCAGCTTGAGGGATAGGGCTTCGAATTTTCCCTTTTCCGATTTTTTAAGCAATCCGGTCAGCGTATTGACCACGGCCTTGATCCGCTGAATATTGGACTCCATTTTCTCAAAATATTCAGAAATATCCGCGACACGGATATTAGGATCCTTGCGATACTTTAAAATCATCCGGGAGACATTCATGGAAAGAATGGTAAGCGGATTATTCACCTCGTGCCCGACGGACGCGGCCAGCCGCCCCAGCGTAGCCATTTTCTGCTCGTGAATCAGCTGGGCCTGGGTATCAAGCAGCTGCTTGTTGGCATTCTCCGCTTCATTGAGCGCAAGCATCAGGCGGCGCGAGGCGTCTTCAAGCTGCTGGTTGATTTTCTCAAGTTCTCGTGATTTATTGAGCGCCTCATCATAAAGCCGCGCATTCTCAATCGCGATCGCGGACTCCTGCGCCAGCGTGAAAAGCACATTCATATCCGTGTCCGAATAAACATCGCCGGATTTTTTTTCTCCAAGCACCAGAATACTCTTAAGCTCCTTGCCGAGAAAACTCGGAACCACACAGGCCGCCTGAAGTTCATTCATTTTCTTTTCCATGGCATTAAAATCATAGAATCGCTCCTGTTTCTCGCCTTTTTTCAGTATGCCCCGGGGAACAGCTTGTAACTCCTTCACCCTCTCCATGTCCAGGGCTTCCTTTTCATGGCCAAGATACTGGATCAAAGGATGCTCCACCGGAATCACCGTGTAATTCCACTCCCCGCCGTAGCCGCGCGCAAACACCACCTTGAAACACTGATATGCCTCATCCAGGATAACCGCAGCCGCGTTCTTGATGCGGATGCGCATGGTCACAAAATGGATCACCAACCGTGTCAAATGAGCGAGACTCTCAATACGCGCCATGCCGCGGGAGGCATCCTTGAGAACTTTTTGGTAATCGTACTTTTTTTGAAACAGATAGTGGTCAGTTGCTTTGACTAGAAATTTTTCCACCGGACGATACGAAGCAATCCCGATCGCAAACGCGAGAACAGCGGCCAGATTCGACTGGATACCCACGTAGGAGGAAATAAAAAGATTCAAAAAATAGGTGAGGGAGGAAAAAATAAGAAGAAATAGGCCAAGAATTCCTGTAAAAACAATGGTTCGGCGAATGATAAACTCGATATCCCAAAGCTTATAGTGCAGAATGGCATAAGCGATAAACGCCACATAGCCGGTTACTAGAAAATTAAACACCGGCGGTACTGGAATGTTATACCAGAGAAAAAAATTGGTACTTCCCCCTAGAAAAGCAATCAAGGTGCCGTAACCCACCGCCTTTAATTGCTTCTTTACAATCTCGGATTCAGCACTTTTCACTGCCCTGAACAAAAGAACATGTGCGTAAAAAACTGCAACAATAAAATATATTTGGAATGGATAAAACAAAATCCCTGGCACCGGCCACCAGCTGAACCAAAAACGATGCTCAACCCCCTGGATATAAAGAGGCGTCAAATCTAACAACAGATAACAGGCTGTAAATGCGTAGCAACAGGTAAGAAGGTAGCGGTATCGATGGTCCGCATTCAGATAAATCAGCACAAAATGCAGAAAAGCGGCGGGAATGGCGATAACGCTGGCCATTGCCAAACGCGCCCAGATCAAAGCGTGATCATAACTGAGCGTGAATAGCCATATAAAATAACTCAGCGACCAAAACGCCACGCACAAAGAAAAAACCGAAAAACTTCGATTGATTTTCCCGTTAGGATTCTTGAAGTAAAGAAAAACTGCTATCGAAAAACATGCAATAGTATTGAGCAGCCCGGTGTAACCGCAGAAAATCTGAATCATATGTGAATTTTATCGGCCATTTCTTTCATAAAATAAAGTCCTCAGACAACCGGTTTGTCTTCCTGAACCACCGGCCTGGGGAGCATCACCAGGAATTGCGTCCCCTCGTTCTGCCGCGACCGCACTTCGATTTTCCCGCCGTGCTTTTCCACAATCCCGTAACTGATGGCAAGCCCCAGCCCGGTGCCTTTCCCCACGTCCTTAGTGGTGAAAAAAGGATCAAAAATTTTGGAAATATTCTCCTGCGGAATGCCCACGCCATCGTCCTCAATCGAGGCGCAGACCGACCCATTCTGCTCATAAGTCTTGACGGAAATCATCCCCGTCTTTTTGGCCGACTTGATGGCATCGCGGGCATTGAGCACAATATTGGTCACGACCTGCTCCAATTCATTGTCTATCCCCTTGATACGCGTCAAAGGACTTAGCGAAGTCGAGACTTTGATGTTGTCCTGTTCCAGTTGATACCGCAAAAAGGCCAGCACATTTTCAATCACGCGGTTCATATCCACTTCGCCGAGCAGAGACCCCTCGACCGGCTTGCGCGCATAGTTCATCAGTTTCTGGACAATCACCTGGCATCTTTTAGCGCCCTCTTCGATGAGCAGGACACTTTCGGCATCCTCCGTGTTCATAAGACTCATCTTGAGCATTTGCGCGTTGGTGAGCACCGCCGTCAGAGGATTATTGATCTCATGCGCCACGCCGCCGGCGAGCGTTCCTATGGTTGCCAATTTCTCGGCCTGGATCAGCTGTTTCTGCGCCTCTTCTAGATCGCGGGTTCTCTGCCTCACCTTTTGCTCTAGCTCCTCATTCCACCGGCGCAGGCTCTCTTGCATTTCGATCAAGCGGATGGAATTGGAAAAAGCAATCGTGGCGGCACCTCTGAGTTCTGATAAAAATTGAATTTCGGGCGCAAGAAAGGTTTTGAGATTTACTTTGGGCCCGAGAAGAATAAGCCCCATAAGCTCACCGTTTAAAACCAGCGGAACGCACAATTTAATTTCAACACGCTCGAAAAATTCCCTGGCTTCTTTTCTTACTTGTTCAAACCGGGGATCAATGTCAATGAAATCGACCCTCACCACGTCATCATGGGCCTCCATCCAGCGGACAAACCCGTCCTCAAGGGAAAGATCGGCTATCCCCTCCTTGGCCGTGTCCACGCGAACCAGGCGCCTCTTGCCTCCCTCTTTCAGAAAAACGTGAACTTTATCCACGTAAAGCACATCCCTCACGGTCTGCATGATGTAGGCCACCAACTCCGAGAGCCCTTTGAGATGCACTAGGTTGTCATTGAATTCAATCAGAACCCTTTCGAGGTCATATTTGCGGCGCTGAAAAAAATGATCAATCCACGGCTGAATTTTCTTCGCATAAATCATCAACACCCAAAAAACAGCCACCCCGGCCAGCGAAGACAGGACCGGAGGCATTTTCATGAATAACTCCCTGAAGAAAAAGAAACATGCCGCAACCGGCAAAAAGACGAGCGATGACAGCACGGCCCACATGAGCGTTTTATGAATGACTGTTTCAATGTCCATGACTTTGTATTTCACAATTGCGTAAGCCACCATCATGATCCATACAAAAACGCAGACATAACCGATGGGATACACCGGCCAATAAGCCAGCTTGGGCAGAAAATCAACCGAACCCATGAACGAAATCAAAAAAGCCGCGGCAATGAATTGAATCTGCTTTTTGCGGATCGGGCTTGTCTCCCGGCGGTAGGCGAGCGCGAAATTGTAAAACGCGGCAAAAAAATATCCGAAAAAGAACTGCAGGAAAAAAAGATTGGTCAGGCCGTAATGGGGGTAATTTCCCCAGAAATACCGGTACATGCCCAGAAAGGAGTCATGGCCCACCCATCCCCGGAAATAAAAAAAAGCACTGCCCATGAGACCCAACGCCGCGTATACCTTCTGTTCCCTAGCAAGTTTGAGCCAGACCACGGAAAAAAGATAGACCATGGTGGCCACATAGGACACCCCAAGAAAAGTCACATATTTGTAAATTTTAAGGGCCGTTTCAGGATTCTCGGCGGGGTAAAGAAAAGCGCTGCCGTAAAGCCAGAGATTCACGCAGAGGCAAATCAGAAAAAAAACAAAATTGGCCACGGACTTGCGGTTCTGAAACAGGACAAAGAGCCCGATGAACAAAATAATCGTGCTCACGATCAGAATCGGAATCGAATGCACGCTTAAGCGAATCGCTGAAAGCATCTCACCCATTCTTGAATACCCCGCCCCGGACTTTCTTCTTAATTTTCTCCACCGAAGCTTCCGTCATCATACGGATTCCCCAAAAAAATGGGGCCAGGTTAAATCCGTGTTTTTTGGCCATCTGGCCGATCAACTCCACTCGGTCCTCCCCGATATTGCCCTTGCCCCAGGAAAAGTTCTCGTACCGCTCTTCAAGATCGAGAACAATCGCCTCGGCAAAACAGCCGTACATGATTTTCGTATTCGGGAGCCCGATATCAAACCCCAGGTCAAAATCCGAAGGCAGTTTGGTCAATCCTCCGGAAAAGATAAAAATATCGTCACGGTGGCTCATGGTGTAGGAAAGATTTTTAGGATATCCCACGTCGCAAATAATGACGCCCGGTTTAAAGCTCACAAAATCAACGATAGAGCTGGACGCGCTGGCTGCGGCAATCACAATGTCCGCCTGGCGCACAGCCTCGTTATTATCCTTGCTCGTACGGATTTTCGCCCTGCCGGCATAGGAAAGAATCCTCTCCTGCTCCATGAGTCCCTTCTCATTCCGTCCCGTGATCGTGATCTCGCTCACTTTTTCAGCCAGAATGCGCGCGCAGGCGCCGCCAATGTCTCCCGAACCGCCTATCACCGTCACCTTAGCCTGCGAAAGGTCCACTTCCATCCACTGCGCCGCCTTGTAAATTCCTTCCAGCACCAGCGCCACTGTATAAGTATTGCCCGTTGTTAAAGGGACATTCGTATAACTGGATAAAAGTTTGCTGTATTTCTCACCTGCAATGGAAGTGAATCCGCCGAGCGAGACGATCCCGACGCCGAGATTTTCCGCCACTCGGCAGGCCTGCCCCACCTTTTCAATCACCTTCTCCGGCTTGAGCGTGAGCATATCGGGAATAATCGGGCACATCACAAAGTAGCCGCGGGTTTCCTTGCCGGTTGCCGATTTGAAATTTTTAATTTCATAGGAAGCGTAGGATGGCGTGAGCTCAAAAATCTTGAGCATGAACTCTTCTGAGGGAAGCTTGAAATCCGGTTTGTAAAACTTGAAATATTTGATGAGATGCTTGAGATTGTAGGGATGTCCGACCACGGCGAATCCCGAGATATCGCTCACGGCCCGGTTCGCAATATATTTGTAACGCTGCGTGACCAGCTTCTCTTCCATGGCGGAAAGCATGAGTTCAAAATTTTTCTTGAGCTTTTCCGCAACCACGCCGCCGATCAACTTGGCTACCATGGGGATACCGAGCCGAGCCCTCACATCAACCGTAACTTCCGTGCCGCCGGAAGGATGATCCGCAAGCTGCCATTGGCCCTCAAACACTTCCAGGTCCCCTTCGATAGCCTGGAATCGCACGGTAAAATTATCAAAATCAAATTCAGCCTTTTCTTTCCAGCTAAAGGGAATGCCGTCCACATCCACGACCCAGGAAGTCAGGGACACCCGGGCCCGTTTTTCCAGCACCACGCACTGTTTCACATTGGGCATGTATTTGGGAAAGTCTTCAACCTTCGCAATAAGCCGGAGAATTTTCCATTTTTTGGCCCTCAGAATTTTTTTAGCCCTGACGCTGATCAGTTCGTGGTCATCTGGCTCCATGATTCCCTCATTTTCCTGTGAATGAAGCGGTTTCAACCTGCTGGGCGTTTAGAAACTTATTCACATCCTCCCGGGCAATCCGCCAGCGAGTGCCGCCTAGCTTATAGGCCGGCAAATACCCGCGAAAAATATATTTAAGAATAGTTTTTCTGGATTTGACGCCCAACAAAGCCTGAACTTCAGCAAGCGTCAAAAAGGGATGGGATTCCTTTTTCCGGTTTTTTTCCAGCATTCCTCTGCCTTTCTATGTAAAATATTATGTCATTGATACTGCAGAATTAATCGCCGTCTATCAAAACCGGAAAAAATAGGTAATTTTGAGACAATTATTCTACTGCGTCAAACCGATAGATGCAAAGGAAATTTTTTGTAACAGGTTGGAGGAATTGAAGATATGATAAATTGTTTTACGGGAAGAATAAAAAGAGAGCGGCTAATAACTTTAACTCATTTAAAATCAATAAGTTATGAAATTTAAAACCTAGGAAATTCGAGGTAAAACACGGGCTAAATGCTCTTTTAACTCATGTCGCAGTACTTTTTCCACAGACTTGTCATGACGCTTCACAATCTCAAGCTTGCCTTCCTTTAGATTGCGCTCGCTCACAATAATCTGGAGAGGGATACCGATCAGCTCCCCGTCATTGAACTTCACGCCTGCTCTTTCGTCCCGGTCATCGTAAAGTACCTCCACGCCCAAAGCCGTCAACTCGCGGTAAATTTCCTCGCCCACCTGAACACTTGCCGCATCTGACTGATTCACCGTGATCAAGAGTACCTGATAAGGGGCAATTGCCATTTCCCAAACAATTCCCTTGGCATCATGGTGCTCATCAATATGCGCGGCCAGGATGCGGTTTACGCCAATGCCGTAACAGCCCATGATCACGATCCTCTGCTCGCCCTTCTCATCAATGAAATGAACGTTAAACGTATCCGTGTACCGCGTGCCGAGCTTGAACACATGCCCGATTTCCATGGCCTGCGATTTCTCAAGCGCGCCACCGCAGTTCGCGCAAAGATCGCCCTGCGCCGCGTAGCGGATATCGCCGGTCCGGCCGGGCTTAAAATCCCGCCCCATGTTCACATTCCGGAGATGCTTGTCCTTCTGGTTCGCACCGGTCACAAAATCCGCCATTTCCTCCAGGTCATAGTCCGCCACAATTTCAATGCCCTTTAATCCCACCGGACCCGTGAATCCCAAAGGCCCTTGCGTGTATTTTTCGATTTCCTGCGCCGTAGCCGGCACAAGCCGTGTGACACCGCAAAGGCGCCTCACCTTGCTTTCATTTACTTCCCTGTCCCCGCGCACCAGGCAAGCGATTGGCTTCCCATCGCCAACAAATAAAATGGTTTTCACCATCTGTTCCGGTTTCAATTTAAAACGGCGCGTGAGTTCCTCAATCGTGCGTAATTCCGGCGTGTCAAAAATCTCAAGTTTCAGAGACCCGGCGATGGGCGGGGTACTCTTGCGTTTTCTCGAGGCAATCTCACGGCTGGCGGTGGTGCGGCACTGCGGGCATTGAAACATAATGTCTTCGCCGAATTTTGATTTGACCATGAATTCCTGGGAAACTTTTCCGCCCATCAATCCCGGATCCGCATTCACCACATCAAACGTAAGCCCGCAGCGTTTAAAAATCCGGTGATAGGCCTCCGACATCTTCCGGTAACTCTCGTCGAGACCCGCCTCGTCCTTGTCAAAACTGTAAGCGTCCTTCATGATAAATTCCTTGGTCCGGATAATCCCGAATCTTGGCCGGATCTCATCACGGAATTTGGTTTGGATCTGAAAAACAATTTTCGGAAGGTCTTTGTGCGACTTCACGTAAGCGCCCAACAGTTCGGTCACCACTTCCTCGTGCGTGGGCCCCAGCACAAATTCCTGCTCCGTCCGGTTTTTAAACGCGAATTTATCCTGGCCAAGCGCTTCATAGCGGCCGGTTTTCTTCCATAATTCCGCCGGTTGAAGCGCGGGCATAAGAAGCGCGTCTGCACCCGCGGCTTGCATTTCCTCTTCGATAATGGCGCACACTTTCTTAAGCACGCGGGTTCCGAGCGGAAGATAGCTGTAAACGCCCGACGACAGCTTGCGGATATAGCCGGCCCGGAGCATGAGCTTGTGGCTTACGGCCTCGGCATCCTTGGGATCTTCGCGCAGGGTGGGAATTAGCGTTTGTGTCCAGCGCATCTTACCGGTGAATCCATCCTTTGATTTTGCTGAAAAATGCCAAATTCGAGAGATCGTTATACATCACGACCACCATGAGAAGCAGGAGAAGCGCAAATCCGGTTTTTGTCATAAAATCCTGCACGCGGAAACTCACTTGTTTTCTCCGGATCCACTCAATGAGAATAAAAAAAAGCAATCCTCCGTCCAGCGGAGGAAAAGGGAGCACATTGAAAATCGCGAGCGAAGCGGATAAAAATGCCATGAGCTGCGCGAGATGGGCCAGGCCGAGCTTCGCGGTTTTGCTGGCAATGGCGAAAATGCCGATAGGCCCGCTTACGGACTTCATGGAAAGCCGTCCGGTGGCCAAGTATCCTATGGATTTAAACGTAAGGAACGTAAAATTTGCCAGCGTCACACCCGCCTCCCGGCAGGCCCTGACCGGCGGATACTTCTCAATCCGGTATTCCTCTGAAGGCAGAATTCCAATCCGGCTGATACGGTGTTTCGCACCGAAAGGATCGCTCACCTCTTCCACTTTGGGCATCACGCGAACCGCCTCCCTTTGGCCCGCTCTCTCAACCTCAAAGGCAATTTCTGCTGCGCCCGCAAGCTGAATTGTCTCCGTAAGCTCGCGCCAGCTTGAAACCGCCTTCCCGTCCACGGCCAGCACCTTGTCCCCCACTTTGAGCTGGCTCGCGGTCGCAGGATAGCCCTCCACAAATCCCCCTATCCGGGCGCTGAGAATAGGCCTCCCCAGAATAAAGACAGCGACAAAAAGAACATAAGCCAGGACAAAATTCATGGCAATGCCCGCGGCCGCAATCACAAACCGGACACCCGGTCCTTTGGCCAGAAAATCATGGGGTTCGAAGCCCCCCGGCCCCACTTCTTCGTGCGATTCGCCGCTCGGTTTTACAAACCCGCCTAAGGGGATAACAGAAATCGCATAGCGTGTTTCCTTGCCTTGAAAATGGAAAATTTCAGGACCGAATCCGATGGAAAATTTTTCCACCTTCACGCCGTAAAATTTGCAGGCAAGAAAATGGCCCAGTTCGTGAATGAAAATTAAAATCCCTAGCACAATCAATGCAGGCAAAAGATTCAAAATCGGCATCTAAAGCTCCTTCGGTGACTGCTCAAAATACCTCGCGGGCCCAGCGGTCCGCCTCGAGAATGTCCCCGAGTGCTGGTTTTTTCACCGCGCGGTGCTTTTTCATAACTTTTTCAATTCGTAATGGAATATCGACAAAGGAAATTTTTCCTTCAAGAAAACTTCCGACCGCCATTTCATTGGCCGCATTCAGAACCGCAGGCATAGTGCCTCCGGTCCGCTTGGCTTCATAGCCTAATTCCAGGCACGGAAATTTGGCGGTATCCGGCTCTTCAAAATGAAACTGCCGGATCCGGCTAAGTTCAAGCCGCGGCAGGCCGTTGGAGTCCAGACGTTCCGGATAACCTATGGCGTACTGGATGGGAATGCGCATATCCGTGATGGCGAGCTGGGCCAGGTGCGAGCCATCGATAAATTCCACCAGGGAATGAATAATGGCCTCGGGATGAATCAGAACTTTTATTTTTTCAACCGGTACGCCAAATAAATTTGCGGCTTCAATCACTTCAAGCCCCTTGTTCATCAGCGTGGCGGAGTCAATCGTAATTTTTTTTCCCATTTTCCAGCGCGGATGATTGAGCGCGGCCGCCACCGTCACCTTTTCCAGCGCCTTCATCTTAAGAGTGCGGAAAGGGCCGCCCGACGAGGTCAGGATAATGCGGCGGATTTCACTTGTTTTCTTTCCGTCCAGGCACTGAAATACCGCGCTATGTTCGCTGTCAATGGGAAGAATTCGCACGCCGTATTCTTTCGCCAGCCGTTTGATGAGTTCGCCTGCAATGACAAACGGTTCCTTATTGGCAAAACAAATGGTTTTCCTCGCCTTAATCGCCGCAACAAGAGGCCGAAGTCCCTGCGCGCCAACCACGGAAAACACGGTCATGTCCGCCTGCGGGTGCGTGCTGGCCTCCATTAATCCCTCATCTCCCCAGACCACGCGTGTCCTGGTGCCCGCCAGCTTGCTTTTAAGGATCACGGCTTTTTCCCTATCCCGGATACAGACCACAGCCGGCCTGAAGCGCCTTGCCTGCTCCAGTAAAAGTTCCACATTATTGCCGGCCGCAAGTGAAACTACACGGAATTTTTCCGCGTGTGTCTCAATCACTTTCAGCGTGTTAACTCCGATGGAGCCCGTTGAACCGATCAGGGCGATCTTTTTCATGGCAGTGGGGCGTCAACTTTGAAATTGTTATCCAATCGAAGACGGCCCACAGCACCATGTACCGATAAAGATAAATTTCTCATGGTGTCAGGAAAGGTAAATATAAATCAACGGGAAGGTGAACAAAATACTGTCCAGGATATCTAAAAATCCTCCGAGCCCGGGAATTGCGCCTGAATCCTTGGCCTCGAGATTGCGTTTAACGATGCTTTCCACGCAATCCCCCACCTGGGCCATCACGCCCAGCACCAGCCCGAGTATTAAAAGATCAGGAAAAGAAGCCGGCAGGTAGAGCCGGGACAAGCAGGAGACGGCAAGGGTCGTGAGCAACTGCCCCCACGCTCCTTCCCATGTTTTTTTAGGACTGATATGGGGAATGAACGGCCTGCTGCCCAGCTTCTTTCCGATAAAATAAGCAGCCGCGTCGCCGATTTTTACAGTCGCAATGCCGTAAAAAACCCATCGTGCTCCTCCAAAATCCGCATACCTCAGTTTGATGACATAGGAAAAAAGCCAGGCAATCCAGATAATGCCGAGCATCCCGGCCGCGGCGCCGGCAAAAGATTGAGAAAGATTCTCCTTCCGGGCATTGGAAAGAAAAAAAAGCACGAGTGCCGCGATGATGAACGCGGGCTCACAGCCCGTATGAACCGCCCAGGGTGCGGCCAGGCCGAGGAGCAGCATAATCCCGCGCTTCACGGAAAGAGATTTTTGCTGCACCAGGGTCGTGTACTCGTTCAAACCCATCAGAATATAAAACAAAACCACGGCGCAAAAAATCACGGCCGGAGCAAAAAAAATCACCCACACCGTGACACTGATCATGATGGCCGACCAAAGCAGGCGTTTTCGGGTCTCTTCAGGTTTTTGAACGGATAGCGGTTCTGCCAAAGCGCCTCTCCCTTTTCTGGAAATCCTGGATCGCTTTCAGGAGGTCCTCCTCCCTGAAATCTGGCCATAATTTTTCCGTCACGTAAATCTCCGTGTAGGAAAGCTGCCATAAAAGAAAATTACTGATGCGCATTTCACCGCTGGTGCGGATGAGAAGATCCGGATCGGGCGTGCCTGCGGTGTAAAGATGATTGGAAAAAATATCCGGGGTAATATCCTGGACGGCCATTTCTCCCTTATGTACTTTCTCCGCGAGTTTTTTGACCGCATCCACAATCTCGAGGCGTCCGGAATAACTCAAAGCCAGGGTGAGCGTAAGCCCCGTGTTATGTTCGGTTTCTTTTAAATTGCGTTGAATTTTTTTTTGAATTTCAGCGGGGAGATCCTCCGGATGCCCGATCAAGCGGAAGCGGATATTGTTTTTCGTGATTTCGGCCAGCTCCTTATCCAGATAACTCGAGAGAAGGTTCATGAGAAAACCCACCTCGTCCTGCGGCCGGCCCCAGTTCTCCGTGGAAAAGGCGTAGAGCGTAAGATACTTGATCCCCATCTCTCCGGCCGCGCGCACGACATTGCGGATGCTTTCAACCCCTGCCTGGTGCCCCTGCACGCGGGGCAGCCCCCGGTCCATGGCCCAACGGCCATTTCCATCCATGATAATGGCGATGTGTTGCGGCAACTGGCTCATTACTTCACAAATATGGTCTGGTTTCTCTGCGAACCGACGGAGACGATCGAGATAGACGTCTTTAAAAGCTGAGACAGCCGGGCCAGATACTTTTTGGCATTGACCGGCAAATCTCCGTACCGCCGGACGCGCGACAAATCGGTTTGCCATCCCGGATGCTCTTCATACACAGGTTTGCAATGCTCAAGAACCCGGATATTGGATGGGAACGTTTTATAAATTTTCCCGTCGCACTTATAGGCGGTGGCAATTTTAATGGCGGGAAGATCATCCAGCACATCCAGCTTCATCACCGCCATGGTGTCAAGGCCGTTCACAAGAACCGAGTGCCTGACCACCACGGCATCAAACCATCCGCAGCGCCTCGGCCTTCCGGTGGTGGCGCCAAATTCCTCGCCTTTGTTACGGATTTTTTCCATCAGAGGCGGCTCAAACTCCGTGGGAAAAGGCCCCTCGCCCACGCGCGTGGTGTAAGCCTTCACCACTCCCATCACTTCGCCAATATGCGTCGGCGCCACACCTGTTCCCGTGAGCGCGCCGCCCGCGGTTGCATTGGACGAAGTGACATAGGGATAAGTTCCGTGATCCACATCCAGCAGCGTTCCCTGCGCGCCCTCAAAGAGGATGCGCTTTTTCCGGTGTACCGCTTCATTTAAAAGCTCCATCGTATTTGCAACAAAGGGTCTCAGGCGGACCGCATAACCCGAGTAAGTTTCATGAATCGCCTTGAATGACAATCCTTCGTGGCCATAGATTTTGGTCAGAACTTTGTTTTTTTCCTCCAGGATATAACTCAACCGGTCGTGGAAAAGGACCGGGTCCATGAGATCAGAAACCCGGATTCCGAGCCGCGCCATTTTATCCGCGTAGCAGGGACCGATGCCGCGCTTCGTGGTCCCGATTTTTCCATTCTGTCCCGCTTCCTGCAGGCGATCCATCAGTTGATGGTAAGGCATGATGAGATGCGCCTGCTCGCTGATAAAAAGCCGTCCCTTCACCTCCACGCCGCTCTGCTTCAGGGTGTCAATCTCTTTAAAAAGAGCTTCCGGATCAATGACCACACCGTTTCCAATCACGCAGCGTTTGCCACGGTGGAGAATTCCGGAAGGAATCAGATGAAGAATATACTCCTTGGCCCCGAACTTAACGGTGTGGCCGGCATTGGCGCCGCCCTGGTACCGGACAATATAATCGCTCTGCCGTGAAAGGAGATCGATGATCTTGCCTTTGCCCTCGTCCCCCCATTGAGCGCCGATCAGGATGGTGTTCATCAAAGCTTTACCAACTTCACATCCAGGATCTGCTTGAGCGCCTTCAGCGCCTTCAGCACAGGAGGGGGCACCGCATTGTCCGTATTGATCACGGTGATAGCGTAGGTTCCCTCTCCCTTGCGTCCCAGCGTCATTTCCGCAATGTTGATCTTGTATTTTCCAAGAAGCGTACCCACTGAGCCCACCACACCCGGTTTATCCTCATTGGTAATCACGAGCATATAGCCTTTGGGAACCGCGTCCACGCGGAATTCATTGATGCGCACAATGCGGGGATCCTTGTTGCCGAAAAGACTGCCGAGTACCGTGTTCGTTCCTTTGGAGGTCTTCACAGTCACGCAAATGGAATTCAGAAAATCCTCCACCTGCGTGGTTTTGCTTTCATTGACGGTGATGCCCCGGTCTCTGGCCATGGTGGGCGCATTCACAAAATTCACGGCCTCGCCGCAGGCGGGCGTGAGCAGCCCCTTCAAAACCGAAAGCGTCAACGGCGCCAGATTGTATTCCGTGACTTCGCCGCTGTATTTCACATCAAGTTCCTGAATATGCCCGTCAAACAGCTGAGTTTGCAAAAGCCCCAATTTTTCAGCCAGATTAAGCCACGGCTTGATCAGTTTATAAGTCTCGCCGTCTATCGAGGGCAAATTGACCGCGTTCCGGATCCCACGGGAAAAGAGCGCATCCGTGACCTGATGCGCCACGGCCACGGCCACATTTTCCTGCGCCTCTTCCGTTGAAGCGCCCAGATGCGGCGTGGCCAGCACCTGAGGCAGCTTCCATAAAGGATGGTTCGCATCCGGAGGTTCTTTTTCAAATACATCCAGCGCCGCGGCGCGCACTTTGCCGGATTGAATGGCCTGATAAAGCGCCTCCTCGCTCACAATGCCGCCTCTTGCGCAATTAATGATCCGGACACCCTTTTTCATCAAGGCAAACGCCTTTTCGTCAATCAGATGATACGTGTCATCATTGAGCGGCGTGTGCACCGTGATGTAATCCGCCTGTTTGAGCACCTGCTTCAAATCCTGCACCACTTGAATTTCCGGCTGTTTGATCGCCTCGGGAGAAAGATAGGGATCGTAAGCAATGATTTTCATGCCAAAGCCCAGGGCACGTTTGGCAACTTCGCGGCCAATGCGGCCAAATCCCACAATCCCCAGCGTTTTTCCAAAAAGCTCGGATCCCGTGAAATGGGTCCGCTTCCATTCTCCCTTAAGAAGCGACTGATGCGCCTGGCTGATATTGCGGTTCATGGCAAGGAGAAGACTCATGGTATGCTCAGCCGTTGAAATATTGTTTCCCTCGGGCGTGTTCATGACAATAACGCCCTGTTTGGTGGCTGCGGCCAAATCCACATTATCCACGCCCACACCCGCGCGGCCTATCACTTTGAGTTTTTTCCCGTGTTCGATCAATTCCCTGGTGAGCTTGGTCGCGCTGCGCACAATGATGGCGTCGTAATCTCCAATGATTTTCTTGAGCTGCTCCGCGGTGAGCCCCACCTTGATATCGACTTCAAGATCCTTCTCTTTTTTAAGAATGGAAAGCCCTGCTTCTTCCAAGGCATCGCTCACTAGAATTTTTATTTTTGCTTCTTTGGTCATGGTCATGCCCTCACCCCTGATGTGAAGAATTTAACCCCCACACCCTTACTGAATTGATAGCCCATTTTTCCCAGAACTTCTTCCAAGCACTCAAAACCCACAGCAAGATCCGCCTGGGTGATATAGCCCATATGCGCGATGCGGAAAATTTTTCCCTTAAGCTCGGCCTGGCCGCCGGCCATGACCACGCCGTATTCATCCTGAAGAATTTTGAGCAGCTTCGATCCATCAAGCCCCGGCGGCACTTTGACCGCCGTCACTCCATTGGAAGGACGCTTTGCAAAAAGCTCAAGCCCCAGGGCCTTGACCGCAGCGCGCGTGGCCTGAGCCAGGCGCTCATTTTCTTTCCAGACATTTTCCACGCCTTTTCTTTTGATGATCTCCAGAGCCTTTTGAAGTCCCAGCACCACATTGATGGCCGGAGTGAAAGGAGAGTCCTCTTCATGCAAAGCCGCGATATAAAGTTTGAGGTCAAAGTAATATTTCGGGAACCGAGCACGCTCCATGGCCTTCCGCGCCTTTTCGCTCACCGAAAGAAATCCTAGCCCCGGAGGCACCATCAGCCCCTTTTGCGAGCCGCTGATGGCAAGATCTACATTCCATACGTCGGTCTCAAGCCGGTCCGCTAAAAGTCCGCTGATCGTGTCCACGGCAAACAGCGCATCCGTCTTTGCCACAACGCGGCCGAGCGATTGAATGTCATTGACTACCCCAGTCGAAGTTTCAAGATGCGTGGCGTACACGGCACGGTATTTTTTTCCGGACAACGCTTTTTCAAGCTGGGCCGGCTCAAAAGCCTCTCCGTAGGGAACCTTGAGAACATCGCAAGCCAGACTATATCCCTGGGCTATTTCCGCAAATCTTTCCCCGAATTTTCCGCCGGCAAGCACCAGCACCGTGTCTTCAGGCGAAAGAAAATTTACCATGCTTGCCTCCATGGCCCCGGTGCCGGAAGAGGTGAAGGTGTACACATCGTACTTTGTGCGAAAAACCTCTTTCAGCCCCTCACTGACCTCTTTGAAAATTTTCCGGTATTCATGCGTCCGGTGATGAATGATGGGCCGGGCCAAAACCTCCAGAACTTCAGGCGGGACAGGCGTGGGCCCTGGCGTTAAAAGAATGTTGTGTTTGGGCACGGTTACTTCTTGTCTTTAAGATCCATTTTGGAATCGATCACGTGATCGACAATGCCGTAAGCCTTGGATTCGTCCGCGGACATAAAATAATCGCGGTCGCAATCTTTGTCCACCTTCTCAAAAGGCTGGCCCGTGTGTTTGACGATAATCCGCTGAAGCTGTTCCTTGAGCTTCAGGATTTCCTTGGCCTGAATGCTGATATCGCTCGCCGTGCCTTGCACGCCTCCCCATGGCTGGTGGATCATCACCCGCGCATAAGGCAGCGCGTAGCGTTTGCCTTTGGCACCCGAGCACAAAAGAAGCGCTCCCATGCTGGCCGCCTGGCCGAGGCAATACGTGGCCACATCGCATTTCACAAATTGCATGGTGTCGTAAATCGCCAGGCCCGCCGTGACCGATCCTCCGGGACTGTTGATGTAGACGTTAATATCTTTTTCAGGATCTTCCATTTGCAGAAAGAGAAGCTGCGCAATAATCAGATTGGCCACAATATCGTCAATCGGAGTTCCTATGAAAACAATCCTGTCCTTTAGAAGGCGGGAATAAATATCGTACGAGCGCTCCCCCCTTCCGGTCTGTTCAACCACCATCGGCACCAAATAACTCATAGAACCTCCTTTTGGCTAAATTCAGGTAATCCTAATACTTCACAAAACGAAGTATTAGGGCGGCCATCGGATACATTAAGAATTCCCCGATGGCACGATAATTTCCGCTTTTTCCCGTAAAAAACGGGCTGTTTTCTGATTCAAAACCTGCACGGCAAGCCCCTCTACTAAATGCTCCTTGGCATAGTACTCGATTACTTTCTCTTTGGGCTGTTTAACCTCCCGCGCAATGTCCTCGAACTTTTCCTCAAGTTCCTTTTCCGTCACTTCAATTTTTTCACGGCCGGCTACTTCATCAAGGATAAAACTCAGACGCACCTGCTTTTCTGCCTCGGCTTTTAGCTTTTCGCGGAGGCCCTCTTTTTCTTTTAAAACATCCTCCTGTTTGGCCCCCTGATACAGCATATTCCGCAAGGCCTGCTCAACCAGTTGATTGAGGCGGCGCTCCACCATCCCTTTGGGAAGTGCAAATGACGAAGACTTCGCCAGACTCTCGAGAATTTCATTCTGAAGCCGGTGTTCTTCCTGGGCCGCCTTCTCCGCCTCAAGATCCCTCTCGACCGCCTGCCGGAGATCCGCGACGCTTTTATATTCACCGATTTCATGGGCCAGGTCCGCGTCCACTTCCGGAAGAATGCGCTTCTTAATTTCCTTGAGATTGATTTTAAAGAGCCCTTTTTTACCGCCCAGATCTTTGTTCGCGTAGTCCGCGGGAAAATTAACTTCAACATCCTTGGCCTCGCCGGGCTTCACGCCCTTGAGCGTTGCCGAAAATTCCGGAAGAAATGACTTTTCGTGGAACTCAATCCAGTCGTCATTCCTGGATTCGATTTCCTTGCCGTCTACGATCACTTTAAGGTCCGCGATCATGAAATCGCCGAATTCCAGGCCGCGGTCCTCGACCGGCGTGAATTTTGCAAAACCCTCACGCAGGCGGTCGATCACCTGGTCGATTTCCTTTTCCTCCACTTTGATCGGATTCTTTTTCACCTTGATGCCGGTGTAGGATGGAAGCTTCACCTCGGGCCTGACTTCAATATGCGCTTTATAGCTCAGCTTATTCTCCGTGAAATCAAGGTCACGGATTTCTGGATTTAAAATAGGCTCGAGTTTTTTTTCTTCCAGCGCCTCGTGCAGGGACTTGGAAACAAGCTTCTTCACCACCTCTTCCCTGGCCTCCGTCTTGTAGTGAACGGAAATCACCTCCCGGGGGGCCTTTCCCGGCCGGAAGCCCGGCACCTTGGCCACCTTGGCAATTTCACGGTACACAACCTCGTACTGTTCTTGAATAGCGTCGGCCGGGACATCCACCGACAAAATTTTCTCGCAGGGCGCGACATCTTTCACAGCGACTTTCAAGACAATGTTCCTTTCTATTGATTTTCTGGTAATTTTCTGGGCACGGAGGGAGTTGAACCCCCACGGGTTACCCCACAAGATCCTAAGTCTTGCGCGTCTGCCAGTTCCGCCACATGCCCCAAGCTTTATCAGATTTTATGGGATGCTTGGGACTGCCGGCTTCGCCGGACTGCCCCATAACCCAAGCTTTATCAGATTTTATGGGATGCTTGGGACTGTCCTCAGCTTCCTTGAATTCTTCCTAGATGATGCTGAGGACTGCACCGGTATTCTCATAAATATTTTAATGAAACCGTGTGCTGCCGGCTTCGCCGGACTGCCCCATAACCCAAGCTTATTAAATTTTATGCAAAATATGGAGCGAGCGGAGGGATTTGAACCCTCGACAGCTACCTTGGCAAGGTAGTGCTCTACCCCTGAGCTACGCTCGCAAGTATTAGTCCAAGAGGCGGATTATACCTGATTCGGATAAAAAATCAAATCTTATGGCGCTGAAAGAGGATGCGGTTGGTCGAAAAGAGGGCTGATCAGATGGCTTACGCGGCACCGCGCCAGTCGCGCGGTACTGCTTACACTTCGGCAGCCGGGTGGGCTGCTCGTTTATGCTGCTGCCAGGAGGCGGCGCATGTTGGCCGCAAAGGCGGAGAGAAGCTGGGAAAGCTCCGCGCCCGGGACAAACTTGAAAAGATTGGTTTTGAGTTGAAATTTGAACTCGCGCTGGTCGGTTTCCGGCAGTTGCTCGCGCGTCAATGCGGCGTGTGCCAGCTTAATGACCGTATAAGGCAAGTCCGTAAGAGATTTGCGCGTGCGTACAGGATAAAAAACACCCCAGGCAGCGGCTTGATGTAAATTGCTCATTTCGCGTAAAACCGGCTGTTCCGCGTAATAAACGGCATGTTTAAAAAAACTGGTCTGATCTTCAATGACCGGCGAGGCGTCTTTCAAAAGTTCCAGCAAGGTCTTCTTGTCGCGGTCCGGACGGCGGAGCGAATGGATATTTTCAATAAATTCTGCGGCCCTATCCGCGGGCGCAAATACAATATCAAAGCGGTCGCTGATGGGATTGCCGTTTACATCCAGCAAACTGCGCGACCAATCCGCAAGCTCCCTGGCCTTTATTTCATCCACGCCTTCATAAACGACTATTCGCACATAAAGTTTGGTCAAAAAAGTCTGCGGGGCAAGGTAAGCCATTAAATCCTCCCGGGTTGGCAGGCGGTTTTTGAAATCCGCAATCACGGCCCCGGCATCCGTATGATTTTCCGTGTAAAGTTCCGCATAAGTCCTGCGAATGATGGCATGGAATTCCGAAACAACCGCCTGAACCGGTGTTTGATAGGCATAAGCGCTTCCGATCCCAAGCCCTGGAAGGGCTTCGTCCAGCAAACTGGCTTGCAAAAACCTGGGCAGCACCGGCACCGGCACCACGGATTTGGTTGTCCGGACCACAGCCACCTCGGCCTCATGGCTGACTTTTCTCTCAATGCTTCTCCTTCTCAAAGTTTCAACGGCAAAAGCCGCCTGTCTCGGCGTTACTAAAAATCGGTCCACTGAAAACAAGGCCGGGGGATTCACCAGCGGATTATTCACGGGTAAATTATTGACCGGAAAACCCGGCAACTGGCCAAGCTCGGTGATTCCGTTCACCACCGATGCGAGGGCATTAATTCCCTGTTCGACCCGTGGCAGCTGCGGGACTACCAAAAGAGTTGAAGTGGGCGTATCGGCCAAGACAAGCACATTCGGCAAATTGATGGATTCCAGACGTTGATGCAAAGCTTCAATCTGTTGCCGTATTTCCGAAGCTAGGTCAGGCACGCGGGCGAGTATCGACAATTGCTGCTGAAGCGTGTTCAAGTTTCTGGACAAGTCACTGATAAGCGAATTCAAAGGCTGAGTCTGCTGCGGGGCCAAGGCCGGAGCCGTGACTGCGGAAATAATATTCAGGGATTCCCTGGCTTGAGCGATGGCCGCAATAATGTTTGAAAGAGTTTCGGGAAGCTGGGAAGCAATTTCCGGTGCTGGAGGAGTTGCAAGATCGTCTAACCGTGTCAACGCCGCAGCCAAATCCGTTGGGGTGATAGAGCCGCCTGGAAACGAAATAACGGACGGGAGTTCGGCAGTAACGGACGGAGCCGTTAATGCACCCAAAGAAGCCGCAATCGCCAGATTAAAAGTTTCACCGCGATTTGCCGGCCGCAGAACTGCGTTCTGAAAATTATTGAATGCTACCGGAGAAACAGCAAAAGGACTCGTGATCGTAACCAGCTCAGCCGCGGCCGAAAGAATAACCACATTCGGTGCCGTGCTCGGGCTTGCATTCTGGCCTAAAATTTTATCAATCAATGTGAAAAGACGGCCGGTATTCACATCAGGGATAGCAACTGCGACGGGTACTTGCTCCAGCTTCTGGTCCAGGCTTCTCAATAAATTGGTCAATTGCGGGTTGGTGAATGAAACCGGGCTTCCCGGAATATTGATAGTCTCCGGCGCTTCAGGATTGGAAAGAGCCTGCAAAGCCGCGGGAATCAGCGTTTGAAAAGCATTCGCTATTCCCTGGGGAATATTCACATCCGGCCGCAGCGATAATTCAGGCGTTACCAGCGCGGGACTGGTTACAATCCGCGCCAGCTCGGCAAAAACTTCAGCCCGGGCAGGAATGTCCGCAATTTGTTGAGTAAGCGCCTCAATCACAGCCGCGGGCGGCAGGGAAATTTCAGTCAGCTTTTGGTCCAGATTCCTTAACAAGTCAGCCAGGCCCTGATTGGTAAGGGGAATCGAAAGCCCGGACACAATCTCATCATCCGGCGCATCAAACTTTGCCAGGGCTTGCAAGGCGGCGGCAATCAACACCTGAAGCGCATTCACCACGGCCTGAGGCAAATTCACATCCGGCCGCAGCGATAATTCAGGCGTTACCAACGCGGGATTGGTCACAATCTGCGCCGTTTGCACAATGGCTTCAGAAGCGGCCGATGCAACGGAAACCTGCGCCGCAATTCTCTCAATCACAGCCGCGGGCGGCAAGAAAATTTCAGACAACTTTTGGTCCAGGCTTCTCAATAAATTGGTCAATTGCGGGTTGGTGAATGAAACCGGGCTTCCCGGAATATTGATAGTCTCCGGCGCTTCAGGATTGGAAAGAGCCTGCAAAGCCGCGGGAATCAGCGTTTGAAAAGCATTCGCTATTCCCTGGGGAATATTCACATCCGGCCGCAGCGATAATTCAGGCGTTACCAGCGCGGGACTGGTTACAATCCGCGCCAGCTCGGCAAAAACTTCAGCCCGGGCAGGAATGTCCGCAATTTGTTGAGTAAGCGCCTCAATCACAGCCGCGGGCGGCAAGAGCAGTGATTCTATTTTCGTTAAAGCTGTCCGGACAAGCGGCACAATTTGATTCAGCGGCTGAGACACGGGTGCTTCTTGTGCCAATGAGGCCAGCGTTTGCAGTGCTTGGGAAAGAACTTCCCGCAGCAGGGTGCGTATTTCAGGCGGAGCCTCAAGCGCAATTTGTCCTGCCGTCTCGCGGGAAATCACGCGGCCATCCTGTGTGAAAAGGTTCAGAAGCCCGGACAAATCCGGCGTACCTTGTTGTAAGCCAGCCTGAATATTCTGCAGCAAGGCGCGGTCAATCGCAGGCAATGCTTTCAATTCCCCGAGTGTGCCGGAAATGATATTCAGAATTCGAGCCAGATCCGGGCGATTGATATTGGACGGTATAATGGCATTTGTTTGAGGCGGCACGCCCGCGGTGGTCAACGGTTGGACCAGAGCCAGAGCCCTGTCCACAATCCCGGAAAATGGTTCTCTCAAGTCAGGCGGCGTGCTTAGGGCAACCTGACGCGCTGTATCTTCAGAAATCGCTTGTCCTCCGGGAATCAAAAAATTAACCAAAGGCGTTAAATCCGCAACTCCGGGAACCTGCAAAGCTGCCTGGATAGTTTGAAAATTCTGGGCCGTGATCTGCGGCACCGGCGGCGGAGCCGGAATATTCAAAATTCGGGCAATGTCCCGCAGCGCAGTTATCAATTGAGGAACCGTGATGGACCCTTGCGGAGTAGGAACCGGCCCCGGAATGACCGGCACGGCAGCCTGCGTATTGATCCTTTCAATGGATGAAATGATAATTTGCCGGAAAGGCTCTAAAATCTTTTGGTCACGAAGTGTTTGCGGCAGCGTGGACGGAACCGTTAAATTATTCGTGATTTGCGGGTTCGTGATAAGTTCGGCCAGAGGTTCCAAATCCCCGGCAAGCGGGTTCGGCCCAAGCTCCCGGACGCGATTTACCAGCACCGGAAGCGGAATGGCACCGCGCGCAGGCGCGGAAACTGCCACCAGCTGGCGGAGCCGTCTGAGCACTTCGGGAAGCGGCAATTGAGCTGGCGGAATGACGTCATCCGGAGGAGCTCCTGTCGTAGCAATCGGAGCAATTCTCTCTTCAACAACACGCCCCAGACGTTCCAAGGGCCCGGCCGCGCCTGTTCTTGCAATAATATCCCTGGCATTGTCACGCGGACGCCCGCCGGGTTCAAAGAGCGGCCCCAAAACAAGCTGTTCCAAAGGTCTCAGATCAAACGGACGATTGGGGTTGATGGCATTGATAGCCTGATTGATGGGCCCCACAAGGTCATCCGGCTCATCCGGAGGACCGATAAAAAAAGTAGGCAGAGGTCGGACAGCCGGCGCAAATCCGGTCACGAGGGGTCTTATCCGTTGAGGTTCAATCACTTTGCCCAACCGTTCCGGAAGGACGCTGTCAGTGCGCACCGCGAGACGTTCCAAATCCGGCAAAATATTTGCGTCCTGAAGCTGTTCTCTAAACACCGGGAGGATGAGATCTTCGTTAGGAAAAAGATCTCCCGCCAGAATATCGTCAAAATCACTGGGCGGAATTCTGTTATCTCCCGGATTTTTAAAATTGACTGCCTCAATTTTATCCCGGAGCTGTCTCAAGGATTCCTGCGTGAAGGGCCGTATCTGCGAAGCAAGAGAATCAATGACCGGCAAAGCCGCCGTGGTTTCTTGCGGCAAACCTCCCGTGGTTTTTATTTTTTTAGACGCCTCCTCCAATAAGTCAAAGAACCGGTCCAATTCACCGGCCGCACGCAAACGCCCGATCAAAGCTGCCACGACCAGGATCGACGGAGATTCGGAAATTGCCAAATCGGCCAATAAAGCCTGCAAGGATGAAACAGCCTGCGGAATATTTCCCAGCGCCAGCAGGGTTTTGATTTCAGACAGGGACGCGGCAATATTCAACGCAGGACTTACACGGTCGAGAACCGCATTGACCGTTTCCGGACTACCTTCAAAAAGAGGGCTTAAAAAAACAACCGGCAGGTCTTCACGCCGCAGGTTGCCCGCGACCTGCAAAGCCCTCGTGATTGCAAGCGCGCGGCGCCTCAAGGCTTCCTGCCCGGCCGGACTCTGCAAAACGGCAAATACGTCGGATGGTTCGCGCAAACTCGTGGGGGCAAGATGGTCGTCATCTGCCGTGCCCTGCGTCAAATGGTTCATCATGATATCCAGGTAATAATTTTCCCCGCCGATATTCCCGATCCTGGGCGCAATGCCCACATAAGAAATCCCTTCTTTTTTAAGTCTGTCCCTGATTCCATCCGCGTGATAACCGCCGGTGACCAGCACAATTTTTTTGACCCCGGCCGCTTTCATGCCTTCCAGCGTGTTTGAAATCAGAATTTCATCTCTTTTGTCCGCCAACTCATAAAACCGTTCAACTTCCGCCATAAGCGGCTCAAGCTGAAGAAGCGTGTCCTGAATATCCACCTTATGATTCACCACCCGGGCAGTTTCCTTCAGGCGGTCCAGGCGTTTGGCCATGGCGGCCGGTGCAAGCTCCGGCTTCCGTTCCCTGAATTTACTCACATCCGACCTGAGAAGCTCCAGGGCCAGGACTTTTTTAAGCATCCGGATATCTTTGATAAATTGTATAATTTCCTTTTCTTCGCTCTTTTTCGCCAAAGCTTCGAGAACACGGCCGGAAAGAGCGTCCATTTCATTGAACAGGCCTTCGGCCTCCATTTCATTCTGCAAAGTCAAATAACGCGCGTACTCCGTAAAAGCCGGATAATCTTCAAATTTGAAACCTTTGGAATGGGCAAATTCATAAACCCGTTCCAAAGTCAGACGCGGGCTCCAGCGTGGTTTTCCCGGTCCTTTCGCAGGCTGATTGGAATCCTTTCTCACGGCCATGACACTTTCGGCATTCATAAGAAGCTCTTCCTCCGCCCCAAGCTTCCGGAGATAATCCATAACGGCATTCCCCTCTTTTTCAATTTCTTTGGGCTGAAGCTTGGCTTCCAGCTCTTTCAGCCGGAGCATGCGCCACATGTGAGGCCATTCGATTTGAGTTTTCAGGTTTGAAAAATCCACCTTAATGCGTTCCTTGACTTCCTTGGAAAGGACGGCCATATAATTCAGCAGCTCTGCCTGCCGCACCTCAAAGCTTTCCCATAATTTCACGAATTTAAGCAAATCCTTGTCCAAAAGACGCGGCATCACCAGATCGAGCTGGGCCTCCAGGTAATCGATCAATCTCTGCGAGGCCTCCTTTTCTTGCATCACTTTGCGGAAGGACTGCAAATTGGAAGCATAATCCTCAATATTCTCAACGCCGAAGGAGTCCACATTCTCCGTTTCAAGAACAAACAAATCAACGCCCGAAGCTTCCCCTTTCCGTGCCAGATATTCCGCCACTCTCGCATTTCTTTCTTTTTCCTTGAAAAATTCCAGAGACCGCCTTTCCAGCCGGCTGGCAGATCCTTCCACGGCCACGGTTTTAAAACCGTACCGGCTGTGGAGCTCGGTCAAAATTTGTTTGATGCTTATTTGAGCATCATAATTGGCGTGGGCATCCTTAATATGAACAACGCATGGCCCCCTTCCGTCAGAGGCAAAAAAAGTTTCCTCCACCTGCCCGATTTCGGACGGAATATTTAGATTTTGAAGAGCGAATGACTCTGAATTTGTGGGGTTGAAATTGGAAACAGGCGAGACGCCGGCCAGAGCCTCTCCGGTCGAGAAAGTCACGGTGAGTAGAATGGCCGCGACCCGTCTCACAGCTAAATGGAAGCTATGTGATAGTAACTTGTGTTTAAACCGCATATTGGTGATGTTTGAAATAATCTTTTTAAACAGTTAAAAAAAAGATACATCATATCTGTCGAAAAGTCAAGAAAATAGACTAAATAATCTATAACTTATTATAAACAAATGAGTTACAATAATTAATGAAATCGACAGCGCCCCTAGCAACAGCATTATTCGGCTGACATTGTCATGAAACGCAGCTGCGGGCCATACACGACATTCTTGAAAGGATGACACGTTTTTCAGTTGTGCGGCGAGCGTAGCAGCAGGTGCGGCGAAGCAACACTTATTTTTTAAGCTCGGTAGGCATTGGGGCTAAAACCCTCGCTAAGAAAATTACGTGTCCGCAGTAGGATTCGAACCTACGACCCACTGATTAAGAGTCAGTTGCTCTACCAACTGAGCTATGCGGACCTGGAGTATCGAATGGAAAGCGTAGGGCTCAATTATACGGGATTCTTGATTTTATGCAAAAGATATTGTCGGGCGGCTACAAAACTTCAATTGTTTTGGCGAGATTCTTGCGATCTTTTTCTATGTACCTTATGCGCACCTTGTCACCCAACTTCAGGGCCCCCAGTTCAATGCGCTCATTTCCTTTCCATAAGGTCGTGAGTTGTCCATCAAGCTCGAGGGAAAAGGAATTTCCGTTCATCAGGGCCAAGGTCAGGGTCGCGCCTTGGGGTTTAAAATGGATGGCCGCAACGGATCCCTCGGCCGTATTGATCAAAGGAGTGGGTTGTGACACAGAGCTGAGCGAAGCTGGTTCTGCCTCAGCAGTAAAACCGGTTCCCAAAAACCAAATGATCAAAACCCCCAATGGCCATTTAAATCGCATCATTCTCCTTAGAAAAAGGAATACCCCGCACTTTTCTTGCGAAAAGTGCGGGGCCTGTACCTTCACAAACTAATTTACTTTGCCGGCGCAGGAGCAGTCGCTGGCGCTGCCATTGCGGTTTTCCTGACTTTCGCCTTCTTCTTCGCCTTCATGGGCGATCCACCATGTTCAGCCGCATAAGCCACAGTGCTCATGAGAAACATGCCCAACATCAAAATGCTAAGTAAACGCTTCATTTGAAATCACCTCCTTCAGTTATGCCCTAAAGTATAATGAAGACCGGTAACAGGAAGATGAATTTAAGATTACAAATTCTTCATCCCGGAAGGGGCAAAATCACCCGGAAAGTCGCTCCCATCCCGGGTGAGCTAGCAACCTCGATTTTTCCCTGATGAACTTCGGCAATCCATCGGCAAAGCCCCAGCCCCAGGCCTATCGAGTCGCTGCTTTGAAGCGCTGTTTTTTCACGGAAAAATTTGTTAAAAATTCCGGGAATTTCCTTCTCGGAAATTCCCTCGCCCGTATCCCGGACCGCCACACAACACTGCCCCTCATCCTCGCCAATTTCGAGGATAACGCTCCCGCCAAACGGCGTGTGCCTTAGCGCATTCTGAATCAAATTAGAGAATAGAATCTCAAGCAAACGCTTTTCACCCCGCACCGCAACCGGACCCTTCATATTATAAACTTCAAGGGAAATCCCTTTTGACTCTGCAATGCTGGAAAAAGAGTGCCGGACCTCCTCGATCAAAGTCCCAAGATCCGTTAATTGCCATTCCAAAGTCTCGGTCCCCTCTCCGGTGCGTGAAAGCATCAGCAGCTGCTCCACAATGCCGGACATCTCCTTCACCATTTCCAGGTTGGTTTCTATCACGCGCTGGTATTCCTCCACATCGCGGGTCCGTCGCAGGGCAAGCTCAAGCTCTCCCCGCATCACCGTAAGAGGCGTCCGAAGCTCATGCGAAGCAGCGGCACTGAACTGGCGCATCCTTTTAAAAGTCCTTTCCAACCGCGTCAGCATGGCGTTAAAAGTTTCAGACAGACGCTCCAGCTCATCACCGGTACTTGGCACCTCAATTCTCTTGTCCAAACTTTCGGCGCCAATGCGCTGCGCCTGGTCAATAATTCTGGCGACTGGACGGAGGGCGGCTGTGGCCAGAAGCCACCCCCCTGCGATGGTCACCAGAAGCGTTCCCGGAATCAGCCACAGAAGCCGTACCCGGAGCCGGTCTAGGGTTTCTTCCATAGGCTGCAGACTGGACGCAATCTGGACCAAATAGAGAATTCTGTTGGCCTCAATCACGGGCCGTGTGATCATGCGGACCCGGCGGGAGGAAACCAGAAAATTCTCATAAACCGTGCGCCGATAGCGCGTCTCAAGCAAGGCGGATTTGGTAAGGGGCAGTCCCCATGCTTCCATGATCTCTGATTGAATGACGGCGCTGCCCTCAGGATCAAGAATGCGTACATACTTGAAGGTTTCGAGTTCCCCGGTTTCATCCGCCCAGTGCGAAATGAGGTTATAGAGTTCGTGCGGTTCTATCTTTTCAAAAGGACGGAATTTTTTTCCGTCATTTTTCTCCCCGGCTTTCCAAAACGCAAATACCGCATCCGCCGCGCTGTCAGCCTGGAGAGCCAGCACGTCATCCACATCGCGGGAAAAGGTGTGCGACACGCTGGTGTAAAGCATCCAGCTAAAAGCGCAGAGAATAACTGTCAGAATGGCCAGATACCAGAGGGTGAGTGTGAAACGAATCGAGCGGATCATACTTTTTCCGGCACGTGAAGCATATACCCGCTGCCGCGCACTGTCTGAAGCAAAGGCGGCGCGAAACCCTCGTCAATTTTCCGGCGCAGGCGCGCAATGTGGACGTCAATCACATTGGAGAAGGTGTCGAAATCATGCTCCCACACATGCTCGGAAAGCATGGTCCGGGTCACAACCTGATTGGGGTGCCGCAAAAAAAATTCCAGCAGAGCATACTCGCGGTTGGTGAGGGAGAGCTCGTTTTTCCCCCGCATGACGCGCCTTCGCAAAACATCCATTTCCAGATCCAGCGCCTTTAAAACCGCCGGAGCCAGATCGCCCCGCCTCCTTAATAAAGCCCTCACGCGGGCCAAAAGTTCCTCAAACCCGAAGGGCTTGGTCAGATAATCATCCGCGCCGGCATTCAGGCCCGCGACTTTATCTTTGATTTCATCCTTTGCCGTAAGAATGAGAATGGGAATATCAATGCCAGAAGACCGGAGAATTTTAAGGACTTCAAGGCCGCTCTGTTTGGGAATCATGAGATCCAGGATCATCAAATCATAATCGTTGTCCTGGGCGGAAAAAACCGCCTGCTCGCCATCATGCACCAGGTCCACGGTGAAATTCTCTTCTTTTAATCCGCGGCGAATGAAACTCGCCACCCGGACATCGTCCTCAACCAGCAAAATGCGCATAAGAACTTTCCTTTCGAATCTCAGACAACCGGAGAGACCGCGTAAATCTGCCGCACCCCCTTGGTCTCCTGCCGGTATTCGGAACTGCGGGTTTCAAGCGTTTTTCCCCTGAAATCCATTTTCCTGAGGTCCTTCCTGAGTTTCTGGAGGCGCTTTTCCGAAATCGGCCGCGCATTGTAATAATCAAACATGCGGACCAGATTATCTTTTTGCGAGCGCACCATTTTGTAAAGCACATCCGTCCAGCATTCAGGGTCATACCCGGCCGCGGCCAGATACTGAACAGCCCGGATGTCGGCGGCATCCACCCGATCTTCCTTGGATTTCTCATCCGTCAGGGCATCCATGGCCTGTAGTCCCAGCACAGCAAGCATGCCGATATCGCCAAAAAATCCTCCCACGATGGATCCGCCCACCGTGAGTTTTTCAATGGCTTTGCGTGAATTTGAAAACCGGGGATCTCGGTATTGCAACTGGCCGATCTCATGGGCCAGCACGGCCGCAAGCTGGGCTTCGTTATCCAGAAAATCTAGAAGGCCGGTGGTCACATACACATATCCGCCCGGCGCTGAAGTGGCGAAAATTTTCTCATCCAGAATAACAGTGAATTGATAATTCAAATTCCGGCGTTCGGCGTACTGGGCCATGCGGGCGCCAAGCCGGTTAACATACTCCACCAGATGCGGCTCGGTATAAAGATAAAAGGAGGACAAAACCTGGGCATGAATCTGACGGCCGATCTCCATTTCTTTCCGTTCGTAAGCACTCAACTGGTTTGAGGAAGCTCGATCCGCGGTTTTAGCAGAGGAACTGGCGCAGCTCTGAAACAGCATCAGAGCGGGCAGGATGTAGTAGAATCCTTGGCTTATTTTCATCGCTTCCCCCAAAATGCGAAACGTGCGCCCGGCCCCGATAGCGCCCTTTTGCAACCCTGTCTATCGGGACTGGTTAAATTTACCAAAAAATCTGAATTGTGCGCCCGGGGAGGATCGAACTCCCAACCTACAGGTTCGAAGCCTGCCACTCTATCCAATTGAGCTACGGGCGCGTAAATTACCGCCCCGCGAAGCGCGGGGCAGGCTAAATATTGCCAGCCCTAACTGCGAAGCAGTTATAGGCGGGCGCGATTTTATGTTCTGTCGTTCGCTTCAGCACTGCGCAGCGGTGCGGGCGCGTCTTTAAATTTATCCCGCCGCTTTATGGCGGCCAGCCAATTTTATCAGCCCTCATTGCGAAGCAATGACGGGCAGGGGCTGTTTTGACTTTCATTCCGCACGACACAAGGCACTTTCTGCAACCCAGAAAGTGCGGCAAAGCAGCGATTCAAGCCGAATCGGTGTCTTTGGCGAGCACAAGCGCGGCGGCGCCGAGATTGCCCACATGGACGCCCAGTGCTGTTTTCAGGACCCGGCAGGCTTTAAAAGCCGCGGGCCAGGCCTCTTTCCTGGCCGAAGCCATCATCGGCTTCCATATATTACGTCCCGCCTTCATGACGCCTCCGCCCAGCACAATCATTTCCGGGTTCAGGATATTCATGACCACAGCCAATCCAATTCCTAAATATCGGCCGGCTTCGCGCAAAATTTCAAGCGAAAGAACATCCCCAAAAAAGGCCGCCTGGGTGACGGTCTCACCCGTAACATCTTTCAAGCTTTTCACCATTTTAGGGAGCCGCGATTTTCGTCCGCTTTCCAGCTTGGCACGGGCCATGTTCCCGATCGCCGTACCGCTGGCATAGGCCTCAAGACAGCCCCTTTTCCCGCACTTGCACAGGTTCCCGTCCGGCACCACGGGAATATGTCCTATTTCCCCGCCGCAAAAACTGGCGCCGCGGTAAATCCTGCCGCCCAGCACCAGACCTCCGCCTATCCCCGTGCTCACGGTCATATAAACAAAATCCCTGATTTTTTTCCCAGCGCCGAAAACTTTTTCTCCAAACCCTGCCGCATTGGCGTCATTATCAAGAAACACGGGCACAGAAAATTGGCGGTTTAAAATCCGCCTCAACGGTATTCCTTCCCAGCCCCCAAGATTGGGCGACCACGGAACTTCTCCTTTTTCCGTGTTTACAGGACCCGGGATACCGACGCCGATACCCAAAAGATTTTTCTGCGCCCGGGACTCGCGAAGCATTTCGTGCAACACGCGGACCATTTCACTCACGCACAATCGCGCCTCGACCTTGCCGGTGCGGGTCTTTAGTGTTCGGCTGTTAAGAATTTTTCCCTGCACCGTGGCCAGAATCAGAGAAACTTTTGTTCCACCAATGTCAATGCCGGCAATGGTTTTCATCAGTCATCCGTCTTTTTAATGTAAACCCGCCAAAATCCGGTCTCCTCCACATGCTCACACGGATACTTTTTCTTTTCGCAAAGCATGGGAATGGTTTCGACCACGGACGGCTCGGAATCCGTGACCACTTCCAAAATTTCATTCCGCTTAAGCGCCTTGAGGGCATTGCGGGTTTCAATCAGGGGATAAGGGCAGACCTGACCCTTGACATCAATGGTTTTGGCGGGTTTTTCGTTCACGAGCGACATTCGAGATCCTCCCTTATTCAGGAAACAATTCCGTACTCAGATATTTCTCGCCGCGGTCGGGAAAAATCACAACCATCCTGCTTCCGGCCTTGGCCTTTTTTGAGACCTCGGCCGCAGCCCACATGGCGGATCCCGAGCTGATGCCGGCAAAGATCGCCTCTTCTTTGGCAAGACGGCGGGTCATTTCAAAAGCCGGGGCATCTTGGACCACAATTTTTTCATCCACCACCGACGCATCAAAAATATCCGGCATCCGGGATTTGGTTAAATTTCTGAGCCCCTGCTGTTTGTGCTCCTGGGTGGGTTCGACCGCAATTACTTTAAGCTTAGAATTCTTTTCCTTGAGGAACCGGCCAGATCCCACAATCGTGCCCGTGGTTCCCAAGCCCACCACCAAATAATCAATCCGTCCCTCCATCTGTTCCCAGATCTCAGGCCCTGTAGTCTTATAATGAATGTCCGTGTTGTTGCGGTCTTTGTACTGGTGGATGCGGAAATATTTGACCGGGTCACTGGCATAAATCCGGTCCGCCTCATCCCAAGCCCCGTCCGTTCCCTTGGCCCCAGGGGTGAGGACCAACGCGGCGCCCAGCGCCTTGAGCATTTTCCGCCGCTCCACGCTCACATTATCCGGCATGGTCACGATCAGTTGATACCCCTTGACCGCGGCCACCATGGCCAGGCCGATTCCGGTATTTCCGCTCGAGGATTCCACCAGGATCATCGTTTTCTTGAGCGTGCCCGCCTTTTCCGCAGCCACCACCATGGAAACCGCGATTCTTTCCTTCACGCTACCCATAGGGTTGAACCCCTCCAGCTTGGCAAAGATTTCGACCGCGGGATTTGGATTCAGTTTGTTAATACGGACGAGAGGCGTCTTTCCGACGGTTTCGAGGATATTCAGAGCGGCCTTCAAAGCGTCACGGCTCCCGGCGGGACAAAAGCGTAATTTTCAAAAATTCCCTTTTTCATTCCCACTAAAAATGAATACCGTTTCAAATCCTGGTTGATCAAAATCATGGGGCTTTTGCTTTTCCGCACCACCTGGCCTATCACCCAAGGCTGATACCCGATCCGGGAAAGATCCTTCATCACCTTGCGGGCCACGGCCGGGTGCGCGGCAATGATGATAGCGCCATTGGTGCCGGACGTGGGATTAGGCATTTGAACATCCGCAATCCAGTCCGCAAAAAGTTTGAGATCGTGCAGATAAATGTCAACTCCACTGTCCTCGGCCAGCTCCTCCACGGCCAGGATTCCAGGGCCGGTCATGTCGCGCGCAGAATTGATGTGGCGGCCGAGGCTATGCTGATGCCCCTTGCGCGGAAGATAGCGGGCAATCACCTTGGCCGCTTCAATATTAGGAAGCAGCATCCACTGAAGCACTTCTTTGCGCAACGCTTCAAGATCCTGCGTGGACTCGTCCAGACTTTGCCGGATGAGATATTCCGTAAGAGGAGCCAAATCGCCGATGGGACGGGTGGCCAGAAGAACATCCCCTTCCTGCAAATTTTCATTGGGCGTGCCTTCCTTTTCTGTGGTCCCCACCACCGTGGCGCCGTTGGAATGGGTGTTAAATCCTATCTTATTCCGTTCCACCACCGTGAGTCCCATGTCCCGGAAACGCTCCTGATACAACTTGAGTGCCTGCTTTATTTCCTCCTCTTCCTCCGGAATCCGCGTGTCATAAGTCGGATGAATCTCGATATTTTTATAAACCCCTTCCACGAACAAATCATTCAAGGCATTATTAATACCCGCAAAAACACTGACCCAGCTCGAATGCCGGAGATTCGGATCAATGGTCGAAATCGTGTCATTATTGGCCACCCCGTAAAGCCGGCCTTTTTGGGCTCTGACATAATCGGCCACGATATAGGCTTGATCCGTAGTTTTGGAAATTTGGATAGAATGCCCCTTGCCGACCGCCAGAGGATTCGAAGCCGAAAGCGCGCCGGCCGCTGCCATATAATAGGAAAGCATGGCCTGTTTAAACTGCTCGCGCGTGGGCGCAGCCGTGAGCGAAATCAGAAGCACCACACCGGTGGGTTTAAAGCTGTGGATATCCTCCTGCACCTTTTTAACCGCCCCGGGGTTTTTTTCGATAAGCGCCCGGACCGAGTAAATCCCTCGATTGATTTCCACATGAGTGCCGGAAGAGTCAAAAAAGTAGGCATCCTCACGAGGCGCGAACTTGATTTGGGGAAAGGCGTTAAGCTCTTCTTTGATTTCGTGAAGAACCGGATACACCACCTCCACCAGCGGAATCTTGGCTGCGCATCCCAGGCACACCATTTCCCTGGGCTTCTTTCCCTGTTGAAGCTCGTGAGAAATCTCGTCCAGAGGAATTTTCCAAGTGTTGATATGATGAATATGTTCTTGCACTGTCGGCACTTCCATGACTCCTTATGGCGACTCTGAGGTGGGCATTTTACTATAAATAGGAAGGAAGGTCTATCAGAGGAAATTAGGCGGAAAAAGAAATTGGCCAGAGACGGAATTGAACCGCCGACGCAGGGATTTTCAGTCCCTCGCTCTACCGACTGAGCTATCTGGCCGTGAAGCAGTACATTAATCTTTTCAATAGAATTCTGCGAACAGCACCGTTGGTTTTTAACGGTGCCACGAAAATAACAAGCATTTTGTAATGAATGCAAATTTTATTGCATTCACGGGTTAAGTCAATGGATATTTTAGAAGAATAACGGAAAGATTATGCGGAGGACTTGACCTTCTCTTCCATGACGGATTTAGCCATGGAATCCTGCACGGCATTCACCAACTCGGCGCTGAGATTGACAAAGTCACCCCCGGCCTCTCGACCCAACATGCGATAAAATCCTTCCCGGCCGGTTATAGCAGCCAGTTCAGTGAGAGATCGCAAGGAGCTCTTGTAGCGCGCAAAGGATGCCTGCCAAGTGAATCCCACAATATCGTCTTCTTTCAAATCCTTCAACCCCTTCTGGGTCAGAGCATTCTTCAAACTGTCGGTTTCGTCATCCAAAACTACAACACGGAACTTTTTCTCCTCAAGACCGCGAATCACGACAGCGACATCTTGTTTAGCACTCACACTCACCAAAACGGCCTTGTCAAAACCAGTAAGCCGGTCTTGAAGAGCCTCGGTGGTGACAACGCGGTACGGCACCTGCTCCGGAAGCGCCGCTGCCACTCTTTCCGCCACATGGCTCGCAACATGATGCACCAATGCCTCAGGATTATCCATATCCGCCAAACCGGCCATGAACTCATCCACGGCAAGCCGCAGGGTTTCCACCTCAACAGGATCCATGGTTTTGCCTGCGGTCAAGCGCTCCATAACTGTATCAACCATGGCGTGGTTCTTCAAGTGGATCACTTCGTGCAGGATGGTCCGCGCCACCTTGTCGGCGCCATTCACCGTGTCAGACATGGCGTCTTTAAGAAACGCGGTATTAAATCCTAAAACAGTCTTGCCGTCGTCGACATGCGTCACAAAGGCATTCACGCTTTCATCGCCGTGGTCCGGCACATTGATGAGTGCAATGGCACTGAAAAGCGACTCAATCACCTTCGGATCCGAGAGATCAAGGCCATCCAGAATCTCATCCAGGAGCGCGTATTGCTGCCGCTTCTGTCCAAGAATGACGCGTGCATGTTCCAGGGCACTGGCCAGAAAATCAATAACCTTCTGCTTGTCCGCAGAGTTCGCAAACTGTATCCTGACAAGATCCGCCAGCATGGGATCGGCGGTCAAAGCCTTGACCAAATCCTCGCGGCCCGAAAGATCCGTCAACAGGCGCGAAACCGTATCCTTCAGCTCTTTGCCGGGCTCTGCGCCCAGCGACTGGGCTTTAAGTTCCAGATCTTGCCTTAATTGATTCAGATCAGCCCGCACCGGCTCACTTAAGGCGGGATTTTTAGCGAGGAAATCTTTAACGGCATTAAGAGTTTCCAGATTGATTTCCTTTTCAGTCAAGTTCTCGCCCTTCTTATTCATGCTTACATTGATTTGGCCATCTTTTACTTCAATTTCAATGACAGGCGCAAATTGATCTCTGAGTCCGAGAAGTTTGCCGCGGACAGCCGGGTCAGCTGCTGGATGTCCGGCAAGGTAGCGGTCGATTCCCCGCAGGTTGAATTCATTACGATCCTGTTCCGTAAAGTGCTTAATATCGCCTGCCGCCGTAAGATTAATCTCCCCTTCCGGCGTCACCTCAACCGCAAAGCCCACGGTTTTCGCCACAGTATACGTGACCCAGTATTCTTCAAACTCATGGACCGGAATAACTGCCAAGTCAGGCCGTGTCTGTCTGGCACGCTCAAGGATTGCGGGATTGCGTCTGACAGCGCTATGACCCAGCTCATGTAAAATGCTCATAAAAATTTCTTCTCTCCCAAGATTTCTCAAGGCAATCTGGATCACGCCGTCATGATTCATAGCTCCCGGCACTTCACGGCTGCCCGCTGCATCGGTGTATATCTTGATACTTTCGGCTGTCAAATCCCGCAGAACATCGTGGAGAGGACTATCTGCCACAACTGTTTCTTTAAGGTCTGCCAGCACGTTTTTAATTGTTTGCATGTCCTGCCATGTCGGCTCAAGATAAAAGAGAGTGTGCGTCCCGCCAAATACATCGCGGGAAAGAACCGGTTCCGAAATAATCCTTCTGCCTTCTATCTTCTTACCGGCTTCTTCCACACGGACAATTTCGGCAGCGGGCTTCACGGGCCTCAGGCCCCACTCTGCCAAATACGCACCCGCCACAACCGCACCGCTAAGAGCAACCCCCGTCGCGATATTTTTTAAGCTCAACCGGCGGAGTGCCTTCTCTCCCTTAGCTTCGCCAAGCGATTGGGCCGTTGCTACTGTAACGACCTGCATCACACGCAAGACATCCTCCTGCAAGTCATAATGCTGAATCGCTTTTCCATGTTCAACAAACAGCGCATGACCCGATTCATTCATGCTGTAATAACCCTTAGGGATCCTCGCGTCGTCACCGGTATATTCCAGAAGAGCTAGAGGCTGAATATCGTCAAACGTTGCTGATTTTTTAACCAGCGTTCCATTCTGAATTAATTCATCGATCGCGGCAGAAGCACGACGGAGACCCAGCTCGCTGGAATCACGGCGCGCAAAATGAATATCACGAGCGAGTTCTTTCAATTGCTCTTCCATTTCAGCGGCGGCTTCTTCCCGCGCTTCGGCCGGAGCAGAAGGCGTGACGGCAGGCGTAGCGCTTTGATCGGCTAATGTTCGGATAGTGACGGCCTTAATCAAAATATCTCCTAGTACTATCAGAAATTTTTGGCCCGATCTTCCGGCTTCATCGCTGGCTTCATCTAAGATTTCTTTACGAAGCTCAGGAGCGACATATTTTTGCCACAGAGGTTCTTCCGTCCAGTTACCCGCTCGGACGAACTCTTCATTTTGAGACGAAGCCAGTACGAGCTGTGTCTGAGTAAGTTCCTTGGCTAAAATCTGCGCAGCTCTATCGGCAACAGCCTCACCTTCCGGCTTCACTACGGCCGGCGCCGGCTTCTGGGTCTCAGGAGTCACTGCGGGGGGTGGGGCAGCCGGAGCAGAAGGCTTTACCGGAGCGCCGGTGAGGGAGTCACGGACTTCTTCAAAAATCCGGAGCGTCTCGATTTCCTCATCCTGCAAGCCGTTTTCTTTGAGGAGCGTCTTGATGTCCTCCGCCATCCGGTCCAATTCCGCGGCCAACTCATCCTTTTCCTTGCCATCCGTCATCCGCGCCAGATTGGGGAAGTCAAAGTTTATTACCTTGGTGGCTCCCTTGGGAAATCCCATGTCATCAAAAATATTGCCGGTTGAGCCGCTGGGAATATAGACGATTTTATTTTTACTAGCCAGACGCACGATGTGATCGACCGCCTGCCACAAAATTTCACGCACCTTGTTTTTATCGCGAATCGCTTCCAGAAGCGCGTCTTTCACGGTTTCCCTGCCTTTGAGCTGCAGCACATAGACGCGGCCATTCACTTCCACCGGCTTTCCGTAAATTTGGACTTCATCGCCCTGTAAGGACGACTCCTCAGACATATCCTTCACTAACTTACGGTGTGCTTTCCACACCGCCTCTTCCTGGCCCTGCTCAACCTCTTTGAGCACCACTTCCTGGGGCAGGCCATTCACATTGAACACCTTGGCGTGTACGCCGGCCCCCACCAGTTCCGCATCAAGCGAAAAATGAGGCAGATCAGCGCCCTCTTCAATGCCGAACATGGACGCCGGAATACCGTCTTCGACAATTAGCTGGGCAATGAGCTCATCCACTTCTTCTGGCGTGACTTTTTCGATTGAAAAGCCTTTTTGAGCCTGCTTTTCTTTTTCTTTGTAGTCGGCCAAAGCCGCGGCCGGATCTTGTGCGCCCAAAATCGCCTCAAGCGTGGCGGCGTGCTGGGCTGCCATTTGCATCATGAAAGGCATCATGGGATCTGCCCCCAACTGCTCTTCGCCGATAACAGCCATCGAGGCTTTCATGACAGTCAAACTGTTTTCAAGAACTTTCAAGTCATCCGTCTTGGTTTCTTCAGCTTGAAGCACGAAGGAAGCTTGCTGCTCTGCCTGCTGCAATTTCAACATGGCATACGTGGCCGCAAATTCTTCAAAGCTCGCGGGCAAAGGCATATCTTCGGTCTTATTTTGCAAGACTTTTTCGTAAGCCACTCTGGCATCCGCCTCCCGGCCAGCCAGATCAAGCTCCTGAGCATAGCCTGCATACAATCCCGCCAAATACTTTTTATTCGGCCCCCGCAGGGCGGGCTGCAAATCAAATGCATCCTCGGCATGCTTAATCGTTGTCTCATAGTGAGCCGCGGCCTCGGCATGACGGCCCTGCTGCAACATTTCAGCGGCAAGTTTCTGCTCCTTATCCGCTTCGGCAAAGAGATCTTGCATCTGTTTTTTCTCACGGTAAGGCTTGACAAATTCCTCGAAGGTCGCCGGCAGTGGCATATCTTCGGTCTTCTTCTGCAAGACTTTTTCGTAAGCCGCTCTGGCATCCGCCTCCCGGCCAGCCAGATCAAGCTCCTGAGCATAGCCTGCATACAATCCCGCCAAATACTTTTTATTCGGCTCCCTCAGGGCGGGCTGTGAATTAAATGCGTCTTCGGCATTCTTGGTCGCGGCCTGATAGTGAGTCGCCGCGGCGTTGTGATCACCCAGTTTCATCATTTCAACGGCAAGTTTTTGCTCCTCATCCGCTTTGGCAAAAAGATTTTGAATTTGATTTCCTTCAGCTTCTTCCTGAGCCTTCTTAGCCTGTCTGAAGGCTTCCAATGCCTTTTGGCTGTCCGCGGCGGTTAAAATCCCCTGCACGTCTGCAAACATTTTATCGAAAGCCGCGATAAACTCGCTATTTTCCGCGTCTGCGCTAATCTCTGCGGTGGGAATGGCATCCAGTTTAGTTTTCATTTCCGCCAGCGATTCCTCGAGCGACTTGAGCTGATTCGCTCCGGCGTTGGAGTTGAGCAATCCCGCTGCAGTCTGATAAATTTCGCCGGCCTCCTCCAAAAGCTTAGCTAGCGCGTCTTTTTGCCAGCCAGTCCGAAGATCATCCAGGGTCTCGGGATATGGCTGACCTTGTACCAGGGCCCGGTAAGTCGCATCGTCTGCGCTTGTAATCGCCGCCTCCACTTTCTCGCCAAAGGCCCTTCTTTCATCCAGCTTTTTCAGATTTTGGAGCGCCTCATCCGGGGAGAATTTCCTCATCACCTGATCGCGCGCCATGGTCAGGCCGAACTCATCAAAAAGCGCTCTCATCTCAATATTCTCTTCAGGGCTGAGACTGCGCTCAAACTCCACTTCCTTGCTGCCGCGTATTCTCATGTCCTGATCGATGAGATTTTGCCCGTAATAGGCCAGGAATTCCTCCACCAAATCTTCCTCGTCGTTGATGTACCTGCTCTGGAGCAGCATCACTTTGATTTTTTGGAAGGCATCGAGCCCCGTCACTCTGGCAATGATTTCCCGCTTGTCCGCCGGAATCAAATTATTGAACACAATGTGATTAACTTCATGGAAAAGATTTTTGCGGCCAGACTTGAAGCGCTGGAGATCTCTCAAATTCTCGGGCTTGCGGTCAAAGGCATCGCTGAAGGTCACAATGCCGCTTCCGTGCGTGAACGGAAAAAGCTTCTGCGTTAATTTTGCGCCGTCCCAAACGGCCTCGCGCAGACGCTTCTCGCCGTCCTCATTCTTGCCAAATTGAGCAATGACAGCCTGCGGCACTTGGCTCAAATCGATCTCATCCAGATCATCCAGCGTTAATCGGGCGATTTTTGCCAGTTTCTCCGCCTCTTCCGGCGTGAAGAAAATGCCGCCGATGGAGTCCATTTTGAAATCCCACTGCTCGGTGGCATAAACCTGGGCCATAATCAGCTGACGCGCCTCAACGCTCTTTTTGTTCACGCGCGTGATCTCGTTCAGCCCCGCCTCGACAATACGCTGCATTCTCTTAATCCGTTCTTTACGTTCCTGTTCACGGTTCTTGATGTTATTAATTTTGTTCTCAATATCTTTTATTTCCTCATCTAAAGCCATGAGCTTTTGGAAATTTTCTATACTATTGGCGTCTTTTTTGGACTTCTGCAGGGTCTTTTCAAGCTCTTCTTTGGCGTGCTTGCGCTTTGCCAACTTGGCCTCCCAAGCCGGGATGGCTTCCGCAATGCCCTTTCCTTCCAGGTCGTGCCGGTTGGCCACATACTCGTTAATCTCTTGCTGGGTAAACGCCTTCACGTAAACCTTCCCATCTTTTGCCTTGATCACAAAGGTATGTGTTCTCTTTAATTCAAACGGATCAAAGGTCGGCGCCGCATACTGCGCGATATCAAACTTCGTATCCACAGCCGCCGCTATTTTCACGAGCTCATCCACCGAAGCGATAGACACCGCCTTGGGAGCCTCGGGCGGCCCCTTGAGGTCTCCAATCTCTTTAGCCGTGGCCTCGAATTCAATCTCGGCCTGCCAAACCCCCTGGCTGCTGGACAAAACCTTGGCCTCCACGCCTTCAGCCGGCTGAAGGCCCTGATAAGTCAGGCCCGTATTTTGAACGCCGTCGCGGAAAAGACGGTTGAATCTCTGCGCTTCCTCGATAATTCTCTGCCTGATTGCTTTTGAGCCATCCGTTCTGGGAGCGGGCTGGGCCTGGCTGAATTTGTCTTCATACTTCTTGCGCACGGCCTCAAGCCTCTTTTCCTTGTCCTTTTTATTTTTGGCCTTGTTGGAGGCCTCGCGAATCTCGCGAATCATGGATTCCGCCTCCTCCTCGCTCAGCACATCCACCCAGAACCAGGCCCTTTTTTCATTGGCCGTATTAAAAAATTTGTTCACCATGCGTTCGATTTCCTCATCGGTCATGGCCGTGCCTTTTTCTTTGTAAATATGCGCATACCACAAAATGCCGGCCGCGCTGTTGGCAAGGTTTTGGCTGTCAAAGCCGCCGCGGCCTAAGTGTCCGAACACTTCCTTCCAGTCCGTGCGAATCGCACGGCGCGCCTTATCGTCCTTGAAACGTTTTTCCGCCATGGCCTTCTTGTCCTGCTCCTCACGGTATTCCACAATCTCTTTGGCGATCTTCTCAAGCTCGGCCTCATTCGAACGGGTAGCTTCTATCCGCGCAAGAAGGTTTGTTTTTTCGATCAACTCAAGGTCTTCAAAAATCTCCCGGTAAACGCCTTCAAGTTCATTCGTTTTTTTATTTTTTATGGCTTCATCAACCTGCTGCATCACACCGCTCAAGGTAAGCCCCTGCTCGGTCAGTGATTTGACAATGGCCGAGCTCAACAAGTGCTCGGATATCTCTTCCCGTGTGATAGTGCCCTGTTTCAGAAGCTGTTTGATGGTGTTCCGGACGGTCTTTCTTTCATCCTTCTTCATGTCCTCTTCCATCTGTTGGACATAGACGCTGTCGTAACCGACCACGCCGGCAAAATCCTTCCACAAACTGTCCGGCTCCAATTTGGCGAACATGCCCAGGTCAAAGCCCGGGTAGGAGTGACCCACAATTTCTTCCATCATGTCGTTTTCGAGCATTTTCCAGAAAAGCTCGGGCGAAGATTCCTTGAGAAGCTTGGTTTTTCTGAGGAAATGCCTTTTGATTACGATTTCGGTTTTGACTCCCGGCTCGTTAGAGCCCTTGACCGACAACGAGCTTCTGCCTTCTTCCCGCGCGCCTTCTTCCTCCATGGCCACCTTGAACTTGAGCGGCATGCCGTTTTCTTTCGGCATCCGCGCGGCCAGCGTATCGGCAATGGCCTGGGCTCTCTTAATATACATGGCCTCATCCGCGGGTGTGAGCGCGACCTCATCCACCAGCGGGGCAAAAACTCCGGCAAGTTTATTCTCCACGTCCTTATCGTGCGGATACTTTTTCTGGACAGCTTGAATCAGATTATGAATCAGCTTGTCGCCCGCTTCTTGGCCAATGGCGGCATCCTCAAGTAATTTTTGACCGTTTCGTTCTTCCGTAAGGAGCGCCTTGAGTTTGCCAAAAGCCGGGCTTGCAGCGTCCGCAACCGCTTCAAAGGCCTCCGCCACCGTCAGCTTCGACGCATCCACACGCAAAATATCGAGAATGGTCATGAGCGACATGACTTTCTTGGCCAGATCAAGATCGGCCTTAACCTCGGGAGCCGCAAGCAGGACCAGATTCACCACATCCTCGGCGCTACCGAGACCGGCATACCGCACGGCGTCAAACAAGTCTTTCATGGTCAGCGCCTGGCCCGGTTTCTTCAGGCCTTCAAGGTATTCCTTGGCCAGGGCCAGCTCCAGCAATCCCTGGGCCTTGAGGTCGTCCCGGTGCGTGCCTGGGGTCTTCTCAAGTTTCTCCAACACCTCAAGGGGTGAAATGCCGTCGTGCAGGGCGGCGAATTTAGGATTAACCAGCGCGTAAATATCTTCAGGTTTGAGGATTCCATCAAATTCAGGTCTTATGCCAATGTCATGGATAATCTGGGCCAGCTGATTCGGGCTTAGAAAGCGGCCGCGGTAGGTGGCGCTGGCCTCCACGGCTTTAGAAAGTTGCTGCTGCCTTTCTACGGGCATATTTTCCTGCGCAATATTATTCTGAATCATTTCCACCAAAGCGCGCTCGGCCCGGTACTTTGCGGCGGCGAGAGGGTTGGTCTTTTTAAGTTCGACCGCAAAAGCCTCGACGCGCTCATCTTTAACCGCTTGTCTGGCCTTTTCAATCCGGGTCTGCGGCACATTGAGAACAAAAGTTTCCGTGGTCTTGTTTTTGACGTCCGTTTCAGCCGTATCGTCCAGCGTCAATTCATACCCGGCGACGATATCAATCTTGTTCCCTTTCGCGTCTTTTCCGTCAACCAGCATTTTTTCCACAGTATACTTTTGCCCGCCTACAACCAGGGTTTCGCCCACCGGCTTGCCTTCAAATTCATATTGCTTGGTCTGTTTATTGTATTCCAGCCTGGTCGGGCGATTCGTACCCGGCAGGTTGAGCCAGATTTTTTTAGGCATTTTCCCATCCTTCTCATCCGACAGCATGGTAGTCTCGGTCACCGTATCTTTGAGCGTGATCGTGCCGTCTTTAATCAGCACGTCATACTCATGGCCCATCACCTCGATTTTTTGGCCGTTCTCAAGCTGACGGCTGCCCATGAAATATTGAGTTTCACCTGCTGCGTTGACCACACGCCTGATCTTGGGCTCAAGCGAGGCATCGGGCAAATTGAACAAAATCGTGGTCCGGCCTCTCTCCCGCAGGGCATCTCCGATCAGCGTTTCCGCCTCCGCCTTATAACTCAAAGTCAGGCGGTTTCCGGCCAGTTTCACACGGTATTCCTTGTCACCCACCTTGAGCAGTATGCCATCCTCAACTTTTTCGCCGTTGTAGGAATATTCTCCCTTCTTTTTGTCAAAGCTCAATTTAATTTGGCCCGGCGCGTCCGGCAATTGCACCGTGACCGCATCATCCACAGGAATCAGTTCCGTGGTTTCCTCATAATTTGCCGTAAGTTTTACCGCGCCTCTTTTGCGATCGATACTCACCTTGTGTTCAACCCCGTTAACTGTGATCACCGAACCATTCTTCAACTTATTAATCTCCACCTCCAGCGCAGCCTTTCCGCTGGCCTGATGCGCGTTCTTGGCCTTCTTAAGCACTTCATCGGTCAACCGCGCGATACGTCTTCTCAGCTCGCGATGATCCCGAAGACTCCAGAAATTCATATTCTGCTGAAACTCACGGACGGCCGCATATTCCTGATAAAGCGCCTTTTTCTCCGCCAGGTTAAAGCCCTCTTCCTGAATGGCCTCCCGGAAACGCTGGAGTTTGAGATCCACATGTTTCGCCGGACGCAAGGTGCCCGCGCTCTTGAAGAAATCAAAAATCGAATTTCTGGTTTTTTCGGTAACTTTGGTATTGACATATTTCTTGATTCTTTCGACATAATTAACTTTCTCCATGACGGATGCCAGCCAAGTATCTTTTTTCTCCCCGGCTTCCGGCTTCAACAGCTTTTTCACCATGACAGAAAAGACGAAGGTCAGGCCATTGGCCGCAATGCCAAACAATGGAATCGTAACCAGCTTACCGATAAGAGGAAGGGGAACAGAAGGGGCCCACGTGATCCAGCCCAAAACCGGCGTCCAGAACGAGGTGAAAGCGCCGCCCATGGCCGTGAGGGCGGCCATGCTTAATCCTGCGCTCATCAACACCGGGAATACCGCCATGGCCATGCTGACCATCAAACTGCCAAGGATAACCAAGGCACCCGCCTGAAGGCCGAATTTAACCCAGTTGTAGACCAGCTTGCCCGTGGTCAGGCCATGACGGCGCTGGGATTCGCCCAAATCGTAAGCCAGCCGGCGTGCCTCATCCGGCGCCAGGCCTTCTTTTTCAACCAGCCGGGTGTATTCCTTTTCCACCAGGCCGGCAACGCGGGTGTCTTCCTGGAATTTGCGCTCCGCTTCACGCACCGAATTGCGCATTAATTGCCGGCGCACAAACCAGTCCATAATTTTCTGGAACACGCCGCCCTTGACCATGATGAATTCGTCTTTGAGGAAATCCTCCTTTTTCCGTGATGCCACGCCTGTCCAATCGCCCTGCGCGGAATAACCGCCTGACACGATTTCGTTGTCGCCCACGGTCACAGCGCCAGCCGCAACTTTGACTTGCTCGTATTTCGGGGCTTTTTTGTCAACTTGCCGCTCGCGGATATTGGCCACGTAACTGTTGGCACCGACCGTAAGAGAATCAGCGAGAACCTCCACCACTTCCGAATTCCGGCCAACTTGAATCGCGCCTTTGATTTTCGAGCCTTCGATCCTGGCGCCGGCCTCAATGGTGCCCGAGGCCTCGCTAAGATCCGAGTTCTGCAAGAATACAGGCCCTTTGAGCGTCACATTGGCATTGAGCTGGGAATTCATGATAAAGGAACCGCGCGCCACTTGGGACGGGTCATACTTGCCGGGATTGCCGGCCACGACCACGCCTTTATCCGTCAGGCGGATTGCGCCGCGGTTCTGGGAAATCGTCTCTTCAGTCAAAATTCTCTGCGCCGCGCGGTGAGTCGAACTCGGAATATTGCGGCCGAGGTCAAACACGGCTTTATAGCTGTACTGCTCTCCCCTGCGGTCCTGGGCGTCAATAGTTCCTTTATAGAAGAAGTTGCCGCCAAAGCCCTCCATCCGGAGCTGATCTCCATAGATGGCCTTGACAAAATCTTCCGGTTTGTCCACGGCACGTTTCAGAGAATCGAGCGAGAGAACGTACAGGCCGACCACTTGGCCTTCTTCATCCTCGTCATCATCGCCTCCGCCGTAATAAACCATGCGCATGCGGTAAACGCCGTCCTTCTGCGGCATGACACCGTTTGCCTTCATGTCCTTGAGCATATTCTCGAAAATTTGATCCTTATTGGCGTTCTTGTCCGCCACCACCACATCCATTTGATAAACATCCTCGCCCGTCACATCTTCCTGCTGCTGTTTAGCCCATCCGTCGTTCGGAACCTGCTCGCCGTTCTCGGTCTTCACCATGTCCGTGCCGTAAACCTGCGCCTCGCGGGTCTCGGCCTTATAAGGCTCCAGCTTTTCATGCGGGGCCAGCACGTTCTGGCCGATCGGGTTCTTGAGATCAAGTTTCATCGGATTCTCCGTGTCACGTCCGGGCGTCTCAAGAATATACGTGTGTACACCTGCAATCGGGTCGGAAACCGGCCGGGCCGTCTCTCCCTCAACCTGATATTCGGCCCCATCCAGCCCCTTCATGGTTGTTACCATGCGATCTCTATCCAGCACGCGGTCATACCACCAATCCACTAGATTTTCTTTCAGATTGCCCAGAATTCCGGTTTTCGCGCGCTTATGACTGTCAGGCTTGGATGTATCCTTACTCGCAGCTTCAAACAGGGCCGACCGGGCATAGCTGCGCGCGTTTTCCGCTTCCACCTTGACATCGATGTTTTTAACTTTCTCCGTCTTATCCTGATCCTCCCAGCGATCCCTGGCCTCACGCATGCCTGCCGCTACGGCCTTTCTTTCAAGCAAGCGGGTCATGGTATGGTAATTCATGGCCTGCGCGTTGAAATAACTCCCGAATACATAGAAGGAAACTTTATTGATCACCCAGGTTGCGCCCCACGCCATCCATGCAAGTCCTTCGATGCCCCTCTTCATGGCTTTCAGACTGAATCCCAGCCACACGAGAACAGGGGTGGCCAACACCGCTAATCCCATCGGCAGGAGGATAAACGCAGCAACCACGCTTATCACTCCCACGGCAATTGCCGTTTTACGGCCAATACTGTCGGACCAGTTGTCAAGGCGCAACATGATTCTGGCCGGGATTGTGCCCAAGATGCCGATACCAAATGCACCCTTAAACCGGGTTGCGTACTTATTTCTCAACTTCTGTTCTTCTTCAATACCATCCGAATTCACAGCTCCGAGAAATTTTTCGATGTCATTGCGTCCAAAAATTTCCCGGGTGCGCGCCTCATGCTCAAGCACTTCACGGAGCCGCTTGACGCCCATGCGTTTGATGTCTTCCTGCGTCACCTTGTCGCGGAAATCAAAAGGCAGAGTGCTCAATTCTTTCAAAAGTTCCTCGAGCGCATACTCTTCGTTCTGTTTGCGGTTTTTCTGATAATTCTTGAAAGCCAGCTTGATAGTGGCAAGCGAGAAAGTTTCGGATTTTACACGGCTGTCCACGCCACTCACAATACCTTGCCGGATATTCGCAAACAGGATGGCAGTTGCATTATAAAAGTCATTAAACTTATTGAGACGGGAACGGTTTTGCTGATTGATATAGGAATGCCCGTCCTGAGCCAGCTTGAAGTAGGAACGGTTCTTCGTATCTTTTGCAATACCCTGGCCCTGATTGCCAAGTTCGGTTTCAATCCATGCGGCTTTTTTCTCCGCTGATTGCTCAAGAGCCGTACGGTTTTGGGCAGCCTCTGCGGTATTTTTTCCATAACTTCCTGTCTTGAGAAGATTATCAAGAATACGCCTGCCTTCCGCATCCAGCCGGCGGGCACGGCTCCGCAAGGTATTATGGAGATTCTTCAGTTTGCTTTTTTCTTCATCCGTCAACTGATCCTTGCGGTTAAAAAGATCCAGATATTCTTCGATATTCTTTTTAAAAGTGCCATTTTTCACGTCAGCATAAAGCAATACATCAGGCTTGTACTCATTTTCATAAAGCTTTTTGCCAATCTGCGAACGATTCGCGTAAATCGACATGCCGGCCCAGAGTCCAGTCCAGATAACCGCCCCGACGACCGCTGCGGGCAAGAGCGCCGCACCCAGCCATAAACCAAACAGGGCCGCAATGCCGCCTGCGACAAGTGCCCCTATGCCACCCGCTATGAAAAATGCTTTGGAAAGGGGCTTCTCTGCTATTTTGAGACCCAATTCAAGATTGGGCATATTGGCTGCAATCCAGGCGCGACTATTTGAAACCAGATACGGTATTCCCTCGCCTGTATCGTCCTTAAATTCCTCATCGCCCACAATGCGGAAAGGCTGATAGGTTGAATTATCCGCCTGACGTGAACCGCGGCCTTTTATTTGAATGTCCTTCCTACTCTGGTCTGCGTGCTCGGCCATGATCTGATAGCCGTGGTACCTGGCCATGATGCGGCCCACGAAAGTGCGCGTGATCATTTCCTTTTCCGCCGCCGGAACATTTGCAAGCGCGCTTTCCAGTTGGGCGCTGAACGCGGCTTGATAACGCGTGAGAAGCGTGAGGTAAATCATTTCCCGAAGGTTGTTGGGCATATCCCAGTTTTCTTTGGACCTGTCGCGGACCGCCTGCAGCCCGTTCTTTTGCGTGCGCTCGAGAGCCTCGCGTATGGTCATGGATTCGCCTTTCACTTCAATCATCTCGTCCAGCGCACCAGTATTTTCCTGATCCAGCACCTTCTCCAGGTTTTTGATATCATCCTTTGTAATACCCTTGGTGAGCTCGTCGTACAAACCGGAGCCCAGAAGCTCGACAACCCGATCCGTGCCCTCTTTATTTCTGTCCCTTTCCTGGGTAATGGAGCTGAATCCTTCAAGCGTTTTGGCCGTGCGGAATGCGGTGAACAAAGCCTCCCGTAAAGTCTGCTTGCGGCCGTTGACAACAAAACCGGCATCGAGGTCAACCTTATAACCCTCCTGAGCAACTTTCTGCTCAAACTGTGCGGCATCTCCTTTTGCCTGGTCGTAAATTTCAAGCATCTTGCTCCAGCTTTGGCGAATCGTTACCTGGGAAGTCTTTCCCCCCTTGTCGGTCAGGTCAATCTGATGATTCATCACCGCCGCGCCCAGCAGAGCGGCCATGAGCATGGCCATGGTCTCACGGATAAACCCAGGTCCTCCGCCGTCCAGAACTTTCAAATCAAAGCCACGACCTGCCACGTTCGTCCCAAGTACCAGATAGCCCTGGAAACCGGAATGCTTGGCGAGATATTCAATTTCTTCGCTGGACTTGGTGCCGTCATGAACCAGGATCCGGCTCGGATCCAGTGCGGCCTTGAGGTCAAGTATTTCCTGCTCTTCAGCGTTTAAGGTCTTACCGTTTTTCTGCTCCACCGCAATGGCGTCAGCCCGCTTGAGGTCCTCCAGCAGTCTTTCCTGAATTTTCTTGACCGTACGCTTGTGCTGAACATCGATGAAGACAGGAGCTCCGTAAAGGTCCCGGTAGCTGTGAACAATTTTATGCCGCATGGCGCTATAGGCCTGATCAAACCCGGTGAAAATGTTTGATTTGAATTCCATACGCACCTTGGCCACATCCGTGGGCATGCGGATCACCTGGCTCTTGTTTTCAAATCCTTTGTAATTTTCGCGGAATTCATCGGATGTCTGCTGGGTGGCCACGGAACCTGACATACCGCCGAATTGCTCAAAAAGCGTATCGATGGCCGTGCGGGTTTGCAATTTGTCCGTGGTGCTGGATTTGCCCGTGCTAATTTTCACCTTGCCCCCGGTCTCCAGTTCATGCTTAGCTTCCAAAGCCGTGTGCAGGCCTTCCTGCAGGCGGCGTTCTTCCTGCTTACCAGTGTTCTGGTCCGTGAGAAGCACCTTGCCGTCATGGCCGACCACATAATCCTTGCCTTCCCGCAGGATCACGTGAACATGAATGGCACTTTCAACCAGTTTCTCAAAATCCTCAAATTTTTCGGGAACAAGCGCGTCCTTGCCGGTTTTGCCGCTGGCATCCTGGGCCCTCATCTCCTGCCATTTCTGCTGAATAAGTGTCCTACCATCCTTCGTTAAACGCACCTGTTTGTTCTTGAAGTTAACGCTGAAACCACCTACCACCTGATCTTGAGTGATTTTTCTCGGGTCTGCCGCAATTTCACTTTTCAGGCGTTCAATCTCCTGGAGGCCTCCGCGGTCCAGGAAGCCCTTGGCAAAGCCGTTGGCAAGCCGGTAACGCGAGGCCTCGTAATCGCTCGCCGGGCCTGAACCACTCGAAATAATGTAATCATTCACGGCCTGGTCCAGAAGCAAACTGTCCACTTCGTCCAAGTTGGCAAAGGCAAACTTTTTCACGCGGCGGGCAGTCCCCTTACCTTCATATTCAAACACGGGCTTGGCCTTGGAGCGGTCCGTTTCATACTCAAAAATGAGCGAGGCAATGTCGGTATAGATCACATCCGAATTATTTAAAATATTCCGTTTGGTGTCATCATCCATGGCGCGGTTAAAGAGAGCCACCTTGAGGCCGAGGAATCCAAGTAGAGGCGCCGCATCCTTAAAATCACGTTCCGCAAATTCATCCGTGGTCATCAACTGCATCACGGGCCGCCCCTTCAAAGCATTCACCGCCAGAGGAATGGCCGAAATATACGTTTTACCGACACCGGTGCCGAGTTCTACAATCCCGCCTTCGGAAACCAGCATACCTCCCAGCATCTGGATGTCGCTCAAAACAATCTTTTTTTCCATCACTCCTGACAGGCTCATGAGTGCCAGGGCCTGGAATTTGGCCTCATCCGTGATTTGCCCGCCGTTATTCTTGACCGCCTCGCGCAGAGCTTTGAACCGCTGTTCGGCAAAGGCATGGGCATGGGGTTTCAGTTTTTCCGAAGCGCGTTTGAGCAGGTCCGCCAGTTCCTGCTCGCGCCCAAGCTTGACATAACCGCGGTCATCAATAAGTCCCATAAAATCAAAGTCATTTCGGCTTCCTACTCCTAGCGCCTGCTCGGCAATATCGCCCAGCAATTGATTCAGGGCCTTAACCACCTCAATCTTTTGTCCCTGGGCAAGAGTTTCTCTATCCTTCACCAGCGAATCATCCTTGTAAGTATCTTTCTTTTCAAACTCATTCCGGATTTGCTCTATAAATCCTTTGGCTGTGGCCGCATCAACCTTCAGGCCTTTTTGAGCCAATTCCCCGATATCAACCTTTTTGCCTTTGGCTGCTGCATCCTTTGCATCCTTTTGGTCTTTGCGCACTTTCATGCTTTCGCCCACAAACTCCAGAATTTGTTCACCGGTCTTGCTCAATTTGGTTCTTTTGCCGGCTGCATCGGTCTCAAAGAGAAGCTGTTCCCAGTCTTGTTTTTGCTCGAGCGTTTTCTCCATTTTTTCAACTTCGGTCTTTCCGATTTCCGCCTCAAACAATATGTCACCGAATGCGTTTATCAGATAGCGGGTTCCGACCTTCTGTTTGGCGTATTGCCCCAAGGCATTGCCGTTAATCTTGCCTTGAACAATGGCGCGCCGGATTTCAAGAGCCGCTTTTGCTCGAGCAATGGTTTCATCGTTGAATGCCGTGCTTTCAAGCCTGGAAAACGCGAATTTATCTGCTTGGCCTTTTTCACCGATTTTCTTTTCAATGCTGTAGCGATGACTGCCAATCTGTACTTCTATGCTCCCGGCTTTCATAGTGGTCAGCTTTTTCATGGCCTCGGCCACGTCCTTGTCCGCACTCGCCTGTCCCGGCTCCAGCTTCGTAAGCTCGGCTTCCAGATCCTTAGCCTCTACCGTGCCAAGTTCTGTAGCAGCTATCCACAATCCCATGGCCGCCAGGAACTTGTGCCAGGCTTTTTCATTCAACCCGCGGCGGTTGTTTTTTCCATCCTTGATCCCGTCAATAAACTGATCGAATAACGTCAACCCATCCTCGCCCTGATCCGCGCTTTTTTCATTCTCAAAAATCTGAATCAAATCCTTGATTCTATTGACCTGAATAGGATCGGGCTCACGGTCAGCTACTTCGTTTTCCTTGCCCAGGAAGACCTCGTCCACAAGAACCTGGACCCTTTGATACGGTTTGAGGCCCTGGTAGGCATCTTCCGTAACCGGCTGTTTGCCGCCCGTGTTCTTAGCATGACCCACCTGCTGTTTTTCAAGCTCACCCTTCTCATGCTTGAGCTGGTCGATGCGCGCTTCGATCTCTTCAACCTGTTTGCCGATCTCAAGGTCTCTCTGCTCCAGGGCACTCAGATTCGGGCCCTTAACTTTTGCCGATTCCGCATACAGTCTGGAAAGTGCGGCTCGCTCTTTGCGAAGCTCCACGACCAAGTCACGCTCAGTTTCCAGGGCCGCTTCCTTGCTCCGGATCTCATAACGCAGGAATATGGTTAACTCCTGGTTCGCAGCCTGAAGATCTCTTTGTTTTTCCTCAAGCTTCCCCTGAAGCCGCTCCACCCCAAGGCGTGCTCTTTGCTTGCTCTTCTGTTCAGCTTTATAAGCACTGTTTCCAAAAAGCGAAGTGACTACCCAGAAAAAGCGGAATTTGCCGGCCTCCATCTGCGCCTTCTTGAGTTCTTCGTCGAGCTTGTAGGCCTCCATTTTGATTTTCTCGACATTGGACCGCGCTTCATCCAGGTCCCGGGCGGCCGTGGAAAAACCGTCGCTGAAAGCCAGCAGGCCGCGCAAAAGGGCCATGGTCTTGCCAGTCTCGGCCTGGCTTTGCTGGCTGCCAAGCTTGGAGTATTGGTTTAATTTTTCGAGGGTTTTCTGGATTTCGTCTTCGGTGAATTCGCCTTTGTCCAGAAGGGCCTGGAGTATGTCGCGCTCAATTTCAAGGAGGCCGGTTTCAAGGGAAATGACATTGGGGGCGCCGGAAATACGCGCGGCGATCAATTTGCCAATGACGTCAATGCGGGATTGAATATCATTTTTCTGCGTAAGCGTGAGCGTGTTCGGCACCGGAGGCGCGCGCGGCGCTGTAGCCTTGGAGGTGCTGCCTGAAATTTCATCCCGGGTCGCGGGAATGTATCCTTTGGCCGTGAGGTCCCGGATTTCATTGAGCACCGCATCCACTTCGGCGGCAAAGGCCTTGTCGGAGGACACGGCCGGATTTTTCTTGATCTGATCCATGAGATTTTCGATATCCTCCAGCGAAGCATTTTCAAACGCCAAAGTTCCGCCGGCCGCGGATTTAACGCCGGCCATGGCGCCTCTCAGCGCAAAAGCAATCCTGATGCGGTTGGCGCGGCTGGCGGCATCCATTGTGCCTTTGGCCGGAATAAGAACGTCCTTGAGTGATTTGGTCGCCTTACGGGCGCCGCCTACTGCCACAGTGCCCATAACCGGCATCATGCCCATGCCTGCCATCGTAACGCCGCCGGTACCGCTGGTCATATTCGCAAGGAGCGTGCTGAATCCCGTTCCGGCCCAGGCAAACACACTGCCGAGCCAGGCATAGCCCATGAATGTCAAGCCCATGCCAAGGAACGGTGTCAGTGCAAGGAATCCCACAACCACATTGACAATCTTCAAACCCACCGGCATATTCCTCCACCCTCGTGCGATCCGCTTCCCAAGCGGCACGGCATATTCACCAATCTCGCCCTGAATCTGATCTGCCTTGGCATCAAGTTCCCGCTCATTCAGACGGCCCGTTTCCGTTAATGCTTCATTAACCATTTTGGCCGCGCTGAATTCTGCCAAAACCTGCTCGATCTTTTCCACTATCAGCGGGAAACCCTTCACCGCGTCCTTGGCGGTTTCAAGCTCGCGCACCACGGTCTCGGCCTCGGTCATCCGGCCGCTGTTGATATAGATCCGCGCACGGCCTATCTGGTATTCAACCTCAAGATGCTCCAGCTTTTGTTTGAATTCATCAGTGAGTTCGCTGCGTCTGGCCTTGAGCGCTTCCAGCTCGGCTTCCGCGTATTCGAGATTGCCGCGGGCAAGATCCGCCAGAATCCTTGAACGCTTGGCTTCAAAAGTTTTTCTAAGCTCTTCCCGGGCCGCGGCCTCATTCTTTTTGAGGCGGCGGTCCATGGCGTTGACCTTTTCAACCTGCGCCGCATCCTTCACGCGTTTTTCTTCCACCAACTTGAGCAATTCATCCACTTTGGCACGGGCTTCCCCGGACTTCTCCTTTTTCGCCAAGGTTTCCGCCGCCACAATCTCCGCGGCCACTGCATCTCCTGCTATCTCCTCTTCTTCCGGAATGAATTTGGGTTTGGCTCTCAGATTGAGCTTGGGATATTCAAAAGGCTTGGTGACAAGACCGGTCAAGTCTTTGCGCCGCTCCGCCCTTTCGTCTTTCTTTCTTGACAGAGAGGCGTAAGTTCCGGAAAGTTCGGTCTGCTGAAGGCTTGATAGCCGTCCCTCGGCCGCGGCCTGGCCCATGAGATTAAGGATAGCTTCCGCGCTCTCGTAATTGCCTTTGGCCAAATCGCGGCTGACCTGTCCCATCCAGGCGTCAAACTCGGCGCTTGAAATCCTGGCCTTGTTCTTCTTTTCCTGGAAAAGATCAAAAAGATCCGACGGCCCGTCGCTTAAAACTTCAAGAAGCTCGGCGCGGCGGTAGGCATTGCGGGCATTGCCCGCCTGCTGTTTGGCCCATTCCTCTTCAACCAGCAGGGCTTTCGGCGTGTATTTCCGCTTGGTCTGCGCCCAATCACTGCCTTTCCGGCTTCCGGTATAGTAGCGGCCGGACTCAACCGCGCTTGCAAGCTCACGGTAGGTCATGACGCCCTGCGCCACAAAGACCTCCAGAAGATTCAGGATTTCTTCCGTGGTCAATTGGCTGACGTCTTTGATCCCGCGGGTGCTTTCGGCAAATTGCGCGAATTCGTCGTAAAAGGCCCGGTTTTTGGCTTTCATCTTTTCAAAAATTTCCAGCGCCTCTTCCTTGAGCTCGCCGTTCATGCGCGCGAGGCGGCGCAATTCATTCTTGATGCTCTTGGCCTGCAGGGAATCCTCGCCGTGAATAAGGACCATTTTCTGGAAAAGGAGCTCCATGCCTTTTCTTCTGGCCTCAACATAAGAAATTTGGCCTTGCTCAAACGCGACATTGACCCTGATCATTTCAGCTTCGATATCCGTCATCTGTTTGGACAATGAATCAGGCCGGGTGGCTTCGAGCTGTTTGTAAGTGGCTTTGTCCATCTCGCGGCGCACATCCCGGGTTGCGCGGTGGAATTTGCGCTCCACGTCGCCGCTCATTTCTTCCATCATGGCGCCCAGTTCGCCCAGCAGTTCATTATTGGCCCGCGCCATGGTGGCGACGAGATTTACAATTTGGTTGAATTCATAAGCGCCAATCAGGGCCGCAAGCTCGGCAAATGCAATATCAAAATTAGAGCTGTCGGCCTCAATGCCAAAACGCTGGAACAGGGCCTTGAGCAGTTTGGAATCAGGATGCTGGGCAAGAACCTCAAACAGATTGGTCTTGGGCGCGGCATCCTTGCTCGTCTTCCATGACTTTTCATACTCCTCAAGCTTTGCCCGGCGCTCGGCTTTGGTTTTGGTTTCCGCCGCGATCTTTTCCGCCTCTGTTTTGTCCGCCTCACCCTTGGCCTCGACCTGGCTTCTGCGTTCTACCTGCGCCTTGAAGGCCTGGGCAAAATCCTTGTTGCGGAGAAGCGCGGCCAGACCGGCCTCGGAAATCGAAGCCACCACATCGTTCAACGCGCCCCGCACATTGATATCACCGGCATGGGCGAGCATAAACTCGGCTATTTGCAGGAAGGTGACTGATTTGAGGAATGCAATGCCCTTTGCGGCCGCAAACGTTTCAAACGCGGCCAGCAGGGCTGCCTGTTCGGCCGTAAGGCGGCTGCCGGGCGTCTGGCGGAGCGTATTAATGAAGGAGCGGAAGAATCCGGCCGCTTGTTTTTCCTGGGCGCGCTGTTCGTTCCGGGCAGCTTCGGCTTTGCGGTTTTCAAGCATTTCCGCGGCGCGGTTTTCCATTTGCCGGACTTCTTCGCGTTTAATTTCCGCCGCTATTTCCGGAAACATGCTGCGGCCATTTTTTGAAAGTCCGGCCACAAATTTATTGACGGATTCCATGAATAGAACATCCCCGGCATGCCCGGCAAACACTTCATTGAGAAGCCCCATGAGTTCCTCCAGCGTAAGATCACTGATTTGCTTACCGCCGGCCTGGGTTTCAAGGGCCCGCACGATGTCCTGATAGGCGCCGGATTGCAGGGCGGATTGCATTTCCGAAAGGACTTGTTTCCTGACGGCATTCAAGCGGGCCTGCTCTTTTCTTTCGCGCTCTTCCTTTTTGAGTTTGGCTTCCAGGGTTTTATCGGCCGCAGCTTTTACTTCCGCCTCCAGCTCTATTTCGCGCTTGACCTGCTTGGCCAGCTCGGGAACCACGCGCATGGCCGCGGCTTCAATCTGCGCAAAATTATTCTTAAGGAACCGGGTGAATTCCTCCGCAAAAACCAGGTCGGAACGAACCAAATCCTCGATTGTCAGCTCGATATCTTTGAGGGATTTTTCGATATCAGCCGCCAACAATTCCTCAATGGATTTTCCGGTTTTCGATTCGATGAATTTGATCAGGAAGTCAAAACCCGCGTCTTTGGAAGTCTTGGCATTTTCCTCGCTGATATATTTGCGAAGCGCGTCAAAAAACTCATCCGCCGCCTTTTGGTCCGCCGCCTGCTTTTCCGCTTTTTCGCGGGCCGCCTTTTCGCTCGCCTCCTGCGCCTGGATTCTGGACCGGGCCGTTCCCACGGCGGCCATGAGCGGCCCATTCTTCAGGGCCTGCGGATTGGCGGCAAGAACATCCGCCACCTCGGTGGTTGCCTGATTGGCAACGGCATCCGAAACCGCGACTGTGAGCGGCGCGAGGTCTTTGGTGGACTCGTCGATAAACTTCATCACTTCTTCAAAGGTGAGAGCATCCACGCTCTTGTTGAGCTTTTTGGCAAATTCGGTAAGCGCGGCCTGAACCGTGGGATTATTGTTGAGGGCATTCAGGAGCGCAGGCAGAGCCTTGCCTTCGCGTTCCGCCCTGGCCTCTGCTTCCTGTCTCTTGAGTTCCCGGGCTTCAGCGCGCTTTTTTTCCTGCTCAATCGCCGCCCTTCTGGCTAAAATCTGGTTGGGGAAGAACTGCTGGATAGTTTCGCTTTCCGCCAGCGCATTCAGGGTTTCAAGCGATACCCGCCCGATCACATCAAAGGCATAACCGCGCAATTCATCATTTCTCTGCGCGGTTCTCACCAGGAAGCTGGCAATGTCGGTGAATGAAAGATCGGTCCGGCCCTGGAAAAATTCCTTGAACGCTTCTGCCAGGAAAATATCATTGGCCAGAAGGGCGGCAATTTCCACCACAGCCGCCCGGCGGGCCGCTTGGGCATCTGCCGCCGCTTTTTTCTCCGCCGCTTCCCTTGCCGCTGTTAATTTCAGTCTTTCTTCCACGCGGATGGCCATGGCCACCACTTCCTTGGCCTCAATAGCGTATCCCTGCTTGTCCAGCTCAATGGCCACATCCAGCAGGAAGTCAACCAGAGCCGCGGATTCGATTCTCATGAAACGGCTCAAGATTTGGCGGGCCTTGCGCGGATTGCGGGTAATTTCATCCGTAACCTTTTTAACGTCCCTCTTTTCGGCCAACGGCGTACCGCGTTTGCCGAAGAACTCCGCAGCCTCCCGTTCCTTGCGCTGCTCTTCACTTCTCGGGCGTGCCCCGGCTTTGCGTTCCTCTGCTTTCGCAGCAGGCGCGGTTTCCGCGGCGCGGGTTCTGGCTGTTTCAAGTTCCGCTTGCAGACGCTGGCGGCGCTCCTGTTTGATGCGTATCTGCTCACGGATCAACTGGAGCCTGTCCTCGGCCTTTTCCAGATTCTCCAGAAATTCCTTGCGGTTTTCTTTGCTCATGGCCTTGTAGCTGGCGATTCTGTCGAGAACAAGTTTTGCGGCATCGTTGATGGGCATACCGGACTCAACCGCCCTGGCAAACCCATGCATCAGGGCCGCGTGTTCTCTCTGAGTAAGCTGCTGGAGCACGGTCTTCAAAATCTCAACTCGACTTTTGAGAGAAATATCCGCGTTTTTAATGGCCGCGGCAAAAATGCGCGCCGCGGATTTTGTGGCCGCGTCAGGCATCTTGCTGACAAAAACTTCGATGGCGCGGTCCATTTTAGCTTTAAGCTCGGCTTCACGCGCCGCCTTTTCGGCCTTGGCCTTGACTTCCTCTCTCATAGCATTGAGGCGGCTGGCATTCGCTTCCTTGGCTTGATTCAATTTCTCCCGCGCCTCAGCCGCAACCGCTTCTTTCTTCGTCAATTCCGCATTGGCCTTGGCCTCGGCCATCCTCCCCTTGATCACATTAATATCCACATCCACACTCCCCAAGAATTTGTCTCTCTCCGCTTCAAGCGCGGCAATTTCCGCTCTCAATTGGTTAGCCGCTATCATCCGGTCCAGACGCACATCATCCGGCATAGCCTCCTGCACTTCTTCCACTGTCCCTTTCGGCAATCCATCGCGCTTCGCCTCAATCTGGCGGTTCATATAATCCGCATAGGTTCTTCTCACCGCCTCCTTCTTCGCCAGCTCCTGGGACAAACTCTCCACGTCTCCCGTCAAACTCACGCGCTCGGCTCTCAAGGCATCCGCCTCTTTCGTCAAATCCAATACTGAAACCACTCCCTCTCCAAGTCTTTCGCTGATCCTCTCTCTGCTTGCTGCCGCATTTTTTTCTAATTGCGCATCAATCTCGGCCACACGCGCCTTCACGGCCGCGACTTCTCCGGCCGCTTTTTTCACCGCAGCTTCCGCGGCATCGAGTTTCAGCGCTTCCTTCAATTCTTCCGCCAACACGCCCTGGGTCATTCCTTTGATGCTTCCGGCTATACTCAAACCAAACACCAACCGCTTCAACCCTCTTTCATTCAGTCTAAGAATATTCCGGCCCAATGCCGCGTCATTTTGGGCCAGCGCCAGCGCCTTATTAAGCACCTGCTTTCCATTTTTGCTTAATCCCTTGTGCACCTGATTAAGCCGTGCGATCATCGGAGCCGCTTCCTGCATGGCAAAAATCACCGCCTGACCGCTTCTTCCAGCCACCCTGCGGCTCAGCTCCGCCACCGCAAATTCTTTCACGCCCGCTTCCAGGCTTCCAATCCACGCCACCTGCAGCATCACGCTGGTGATCATGACTTCCTTGTCAGCCCGGCTCAAACGCTTATTCTCAATCACGTCCGTCAGTATATTTTTCAATGCCCTGCCCAGCCCAGTTTCGCTCAACCCCGCGCTTTCTATTGCTGCCTCAACCCGGGCTGCATCCGCCGCCAATTTCTTTCTGTCCTCCCGCTCTGCCCGCGCCTGTTGCACTCCCTGAATCGCAGCACGGCCTTCCGTACGCGCCTCTCTCAGTTCACCCTCCGCTTTCTTCACTTCCTCGGCCGCGGCATTGAATTCGGCCATGAACGTCGCTCTCTCACCGGATTCCATGGCATTAAATTCCGCAGGACTTACTTGCTTCCCGGCCGGATTCTGCTTCGCCGCCTCAAGCTTGACCATCGCACGCACGATATTCAACCGCGCTTCAAGCAGCACTCCAAACTCTTTCGCACTCAAACTCTCATGCGCTCCCAAATCTCTCAAAAATTCTGCCGCAGCTCCCGCTCCAAGCTCCGCAATCTGATTCAATACTTCTTGCACCGCTTCGCGGCCTTTCGCTGTCTCCAACTTCGCAAGCACACGGTTAAGACGATTCGCGCCCTCACGCAGTCCTTTTTCTCCCGTCACTGCCTCATTCACCACTGCGCTCGCCGCATTCCTGGCCGCCGCATATTCCGCATTCGCCTTGCGCTTCGCCTCCACCTGATCTTTCACCCGGCCAGCCAATGCCTCCACCGTTTCCGTATTCAGCTCTGCGCGGCCCGTCTTCATATCCTGCGCCAACAGTGTCAGTCTGAGACGAAGTTCTTCCATCTCATTCCCCTTCAATTCCTTCATAAGCTCTACCAGCGCCCGTTTGGCCTCCAGGCTCACCGCATTACTCGCCACTGCAGCCCTCAAAAGCTCTTCCATCGCAGTGTCCAATGACATCCCAAGCAACAACACCTCCAGATCGCTGGCAATCTCTCTCTGCTGTCTGGCAATCTCTATCCTCTGGGCCCGCGCTTCCTGTACTCCCTGGATCGCGGCAC